>Ga0256830_1000001_pt1 | contig 587326 bp, 540 predicted proteins | sample 128326metaG_FD_190537 | JGI IMG/M metagenome (GOLD analysis project Ga0256830, IMG submission 190537) | Hydrothermal vent microbial communities from Lau Basin, Pacific Ocean - 128-326 | ecosystem: Environmental > Aquatic > Marine > Hydrothermal vents | place: Pacific Ocean: Lau Basin...
GATCTTTGACATAGTGAGTGAGAAGGGAAGGGAAGAAGGGGTAAGGGGTGATATGGTCAAGCGAATAAGGGTCTACGGTGGATGCCTAGGAACGGCTGGGCGAGGAAGGCCGTGGTAAGCTGCGAAAAGCTGCGGGGAGGAGCAAACATCCAGAGATCCGCAGGTGGCCGAATGGGGTAACCTGGCTAGCTGGAATGCTAGTCACCTACGGGGGTAAAGCCTTGTAGGGGGCAACCCAGGGAACTGAACCATCTAAGTACCTGGAGGAGAAGAAATCAATAAGAGATTCCCTTAGTAGCGGCGAGCGAAAGGGGAGGAGCCTAAACCCGTAACATGTAGAAGGCTTGCACTGTTGTGTTACGGGGGTAATAGGGCCATACTGGGCTGGGTGCAAGACTGGCCGCTGAGTGATAAACCTTAACTATAGAGGAAAGCTACTGGGAAGGGCTACCGGAGAGGGTGAAAGTCCCGTACTTGAAATAGTTAAGGCTCAGTGGGTATGGTACCTGAGTAGGGTGGGACACGAGGAATCCTGCCTGAATTTGGGAGGACCACCTTCCAAGGCTAAATACTGGTCGTTACCGATAGAGAAGAAGTACCGAGAGGGAAAGGTGAAAAGGACCCCGTGAGGGGAGTGAAATAGAATCTGAAACCGTAGACTTACAAGCGGTCACGGTATGTGGAGACACATATTGTGGCGTGCCTTTTGTAGAATGAGCCGGCGAGTTACTCTATGTAGCGAGGTTAAGGCATGGTAGTGCTGGAGCCGAAGGGAAACCGAGTCTTAAATAGGGCGGCAAGTTACATGGAGTAGACCCGAAGCCGAGTGATCTATCCATGTCCAGGCTGAAGCTGCGGTAAAACGCAGTGGAGGGCCGAACGGTAGTCTGATGAAAAAGGCACCGATGAGGTGTGGATAGGAGTGAAAGGCTAAACAAACTCGGAGATAGCTGGTACTCCCCGAAATGGCTTTAGGGTCAGCCTTACTTTAGTGTTATGGAGGTAGAGCGCTGGATGGACTAGGGCCCTTCACCGGGTACCAAACCCAACCAAACTGCGAATGCCATAACATGATGAGTAGGAGTGAGACTGTGGGCGATAAGGTTCATGGTCGAGAGGGAAACAGCCCGGACCGACGGCTAAGGTCTCAAAACCAGGCTAAGTGGGAAAGGAAGTGTGACTGCTGGGACAGCCAGGAGGTTGGCTTAGAAGCAGCCATACCTTGAAAGAGTGCGTAACAGCTCACTGGTCGAGTAGTCATGCGCCGATAATGTAGCGGGGCTAAGTCTGGTACCGAAGCCTTGGATGTTACGTAAGTAACATGGTAGGGGAGCATTCTTTAAGCTGAAGAAGGCGAGCTGTGAGGCTTGCTGGAGGTGGAAGAAGAGAGTATGCCGGTATGAGTAACGAAAAGACGGGTAAAGAAACCTGTCCGCCGAAAGCCTAAGGTTTCCTGGGTAAAGGTAATCTGCCCAGGGTTAGTCGGCCCCTAAGGTGAGGCTGAAGAGCGTAGCCGATGGGAAACTGGTTCATATTCCAGTACCTCTGATAACGGAAGCCGAAGGGATGACGTACGAGGTGAAGCCCGGCCCGGTGGTGGTTATCCGGGTCTAAGCAGCGAGTCCTGGGAAGGGTCCAGGCAAATCCGGATCTGGAGGGTGAGCTGTTAAGGCGAGTGGACGGAGGACATCCTAAGCGAAGCGGGTGTAGTCATAGTACCGAGAAAGAATCTCTAAGGGGTAGTTATCAGGGACCGTACCGTAAACCGACACAGGTAGGCGGGATGAGAATTCTAAGGCGCTCGAGAGAACCCGCGTTAAGGAACTCGGCAAAATGCACACGTAACTTCGGGAGAAGTGTGGCCCTTGGTGGGGGAGATACTGGGCGACTGGTATTGAACTTACTGGGGGTTGCAGAGGATAGGCCCAGGCGACTGTTTAACAAAAACACAGGTCTCTGCTAATCAGTGATGAGAGGTATAGGGACTGACACCTGCCCGGTGCCGGAAGGTTAAGGGGAGGGGTTAGCGTAAGCGAAGCTCTGAACTGAAGCCCCGGTAAACGGCGGCCGTAACTATAACGGTCCTAAGGTAGCGAAATTCCTTGTCGGGTAAGTTCCGACCTGCACGAATGGTGTAACGATCTGGGCGCTGTCTCGACGCGGGGCTCGGTGAAATTGAAGTATCGGTGAAGATGCCGATTACCCATGGTTAGACGGAAAGACCCCGTGAACCTTTACTGCAGCTTGGCATTGGGACTTGGCTTATGATGTGTAGGATAGGTGGGAGGCTAAGAAGCTAGGGCGCCAGCCTTAGTGGAGCCGACGTTGAAATACCACCCTTCATAGGTTAGGTTTCTAACGGTGGCAGAGAAGCCTGTCACTGGACAATGTCAGGTGGGCGGTTTGACTGGGGCGGTCACCTCCTAAAAGGTAACGGAGGTGCGCGAAGGTCTCCTCGCGCTGGATGGAAATCAGCGTGTGAGTGCAAAGGCATAAGGGGGCTTGACTGCGAGACTGACAGGTCGAGCAGGAGCGAAAGCTGGTCTTAGTGATCTGGCGGTGGCGAGTGGAAGCGCCGTCACTTAACGGACAAAAGGTACTCCGGGGATAACAGGCTTATCTTCCCCAAGAGTTCACATCGACGGGAAGGTTTGGCACCTCGATGTCGGCTCATCGCATCCTGGGGCTGGAGCAGGTCCCAAGGGTTTGGCTGTTCGCCAATTAAAGCGGTACGTGAGCTGGGTTCAGAACGTCGTGAGACAGTTCGGTCCCTATCTGCCATGGGCGTTGGTTGCTTGAGAGGTTCTGCTCTTAGTACGAGAGGACCGGAGTGGACGGACCTCTGGTGTACCAGTTATCCTGCCAAGGGTAAGTGCTGGGTAGCCATGTTCGGAAGGGATAACCGCTGAAAGCATCTAAGTGGGAAGCCCGCCTCAAGATTAGGCAACCCTGGGGATTAAATCCCCCTGAAGGTACCAGAGAGAAGATCTGGTTGATAGGCTGGAGGTGTAAGCATGGTAACATGTTTAGCCGACCAGTACTAATTTACCGTGAGGCTTGACCATATCATTCGTTACCCCTTCTTAAAGAAGAACTCACTTACATGTATGTCAAGATTGAAGAATAATTTAGCCTGGTGACCATAGCGGAGGGGAACCACCCGTTCCCATTCCGAACACGGAAGTTAAGCCCTCCAGCGCCGATGGTACTGTCCCTGGCACGGGGATGGGAGAGTAGGTCGTTGCCAGGCTTTTTAAAAAAACTGAAATCAATTGTAACTTATATAAATAAAAGTTGTTTTTTATTTGGAGGCGGTAAGAACAGGTTTTTTGGTGGGCAAGTTTCACCTCCTTTCCTTGCCCTTTTTTGCCTCAAAGCTATATGGGGATAGGTTTCAGCCTATCCCCTTTTTTTATATATCACCCATATCCGTAACTATCTCTATGCCCGCACCGGACAATCCGGAGGAATTACACTTGGAAAGGTCAAGCCCGGAAAAAATCAACTGAAGAGCTCCTTTATTTCATTTGCATAGAGTTCGTTTATAACATTCCGTTTCATCTTTAATGTTTGAGTGAGTTCCCTTCCAACCTCGAAGGGCTTTGGAAGCAGCTTTATCCTGTATATCCGCTCGAAACTCTTGAAACCATTCTGGGGGCTTACTCTGGAATGGATCTCGTCGTATATCAGCTCGTTGATCTCGGCGCTATCGATGAGATCCTGTTTTTCGACATAGGGGATCTCGTTTTCAACTGCATATTGTTCTATCCTCTCGAAGTTGGGAACTACCAAAGCAGCGAGAAACTTCTGATCCTGGCCAAGGACTATCACCTGATCCACGTAGTCTGATTGGAGAATCGTGCTCTCGATGGGATCAGGCTCGATATTTTCTCCTCCAAGAAGGACTATCGTATCTTTTACACGACCGATTATCCTTAATTCGCCTTTGTGAGTAAGCATTCCGAGATCGCCTGTATTGAGCCATCCATCCTCGCTTAGGACCCTCTTCGTTTCCTCGGGTTTCTTGTAGTAACCAAGCATTACCTGGGGGCCTTTGACCATTACAACACCCTTGTGCCCGGGAGGCAGAACATTGTTCTGATCATCCACTATATGTACCTCTGTGCCATCCAGGGGTGGACCAACCGTACCGAGAACAGGGGCTTTTTGCTTTCTGACTGCTATAACCGGTGCAGTTTCGGTGAGGCCGTATCCCTCGAGAAGCAGAATACCCGCTGCGGCAAAAAATTTGTCTACATGTGGGGGAAGAGCGCCGCCTCCGGAGACAGCAGCCTTGAATCTTCCGCCGAGCAGCTTCTTTAGCTTTCCGAAAACGAGAAGGTCGCCGAGAAGCTTGAAGGGGGTAAGGATTATTAGTGGAAGAATGCTCAATGTAATATCCACCCACCTGTAGTGTTTTTTCCACTGAGGCATCAATCCCTTGAACATCTGGAGGAGGGTCGAATGTGCCATGCCAATGTATAGAAAGAAATGAAAGAGAGCCTTCTTGACACCCCCCTCTGAGTTGACATTCCTTAGGATGGCAGACCTTATTCCTTCCCATATCCTGGGAACGGAAGCCATGAATGAGGGACGAACCTCCTTCATGTCATTCAACATCACCTTGCCGACGGGCTTGGAGTAAGCCTGGGCTGTACCTGAACCCATCCATACGTACTCTATTATCCTTTCGAAAGAATGCCATACAGGCAACACGGAGAGCCAGATATCACCCTTGGAGATATCGAGAACCTTGGGTATCTGCTTTACCTGATAGATAAAATTATTGTGAGAGAGCATTACTCCTTTTGGTTCCCCCGTGGTACCGGAGGTATATATGATTGTCGCAAGGTCGTCTTTTTTACCCTTCTCGATTTCCTTTTCAAATATACTTTTGTCCTTTGAAAGCTTCTCCCTTCCCCGCTCTATTACCTCCTGGAAGCTCAAGATTTCAAGTTTTTCCGCCTCTTTTTTCCTGGGCTTCTTGAACTTGCCATTCATTACAATGAGTTTTTCAAGTGTATCAGAGCCGTCGAGCTTTGAAATAACCTTCTCGAGCTGTTTTTCATTCTCCACCAGGGATACCTTGCAGTCACCGTGTTTCAAGATATACTTAATTTCATCCGCCGTGGAATCGGAACCTCTCGGCACATCGGCCGCACCTATTCCGAGTATGGCAAGATCGGCAATGATCCATTCCTTCCTGTTGTCAGAAATTATCCCCACGTGATCTCCCCTGGAAACACCGAGGCTCATGAGTCCCGCACCGAAGCTGCTTACCAGCTCGTACAGTTCGCCATACTTGATTATCTTGAAGCTGGTATCCTTCTCCCTGTAGTAGAGAACCGGCTCGTCGGCGTGTTCCTCTGCGATCTCTCTAAATAGTTTTGGAATCGTTTCCTGCATTAATATTCTCCTAAGTAATTTTTATTTGATAAGCTATCATGAACCGGTGCTGCTGTCAATGAAAGGTTTTTCCTTCGATTGACATATTTTTCATATAGTTGGAATATAGAGGAGTCAATGCCGATATTTTTATTGTAAAGTTCAGGAAGGCGACGATGCTAAGGCGACAAATATTCATATTGATACTTATCACGGCGGGACTACTTGTGCTTCTCCCTGCATGGACTGATCATTTCGATTTTAGCAAGGGTTGGCAGTACAGTTTTGTAAGTGAAGAAACGAGTGGTATACCGGGTTCCGGCTGGCAGGATATCGATCTCCCGGCTAACTTTTCCTTTCTACGTAATAGGGGCAGAGGATATGTGTGGCTCAGGAAGGAACTCCCACCCTTAAGTGAGCCGTCTGCAATAATGATAGGGCCTTCGGGCCTTGTCTATGAAGTTTACCTGGGTAATCTTCTTATTGGCAAGTCGGGCAAGATAATAAAATCAAGAGGTTTGATTTATACAAATCCGAATATATCACGCGTATTCCCAATACCGGTCAATCGCGGCGATTCGATGCCATCGGGGAACAGGATTATTTACATCAAATTATCCTTTATGGACAGAGCCTGGATAAAATCCGGAATCGAGATCCTTCCGGCATCGGTCATGTATTTCAAATTGGCCACGGCAAATTTTCTTCATTTCATGCTTGCAATGCTCCTCGGAGTAATCTTTTTTCTTACGGCACCTGTTTTGTTTGTCATGTATTTCTATGAGAAAAAGGATTACTATCTCTTTTTTGGTCTTTTCCTCTTTGCGGCGGCTCTTCACTACCTTTTCAATGATATCATTACGATGGCACTGCCCTACATATGGTCTGTAAAACTCTCTCTCCTTTCGGAGCAATTGATGGTGGTTTTCTTTCTTCTCTTTGTTTTTCTCTACGAAAAGATATCCACCAAATTGAATATCTTCATTCTGATATTACCCGTTGTCGGATTCAGTATATCGGGCATTTTCCTTCAGAATATGGCACAGATGGAGATATTCAAATTCATAGAGGGATTTGTTCTGCTTGTAACGGTATCCATGGCAATTGGTTTTTCTTTCTATTCGGCAACCAAGGGCATAGTAGCAGGGGTCTCGCTGGGTTTCTTTTCCATACTCCTATTCATTACCCTTGCATACACGCATTTCGCTAATTTGATTTTTCACAATACGGATATCTATGATTCGGTTACAGGCATTCTGATTATGATACTGATAGGTCATTCCCTGCTCGTGGACAGAGAAAGAATGAAGAGATTGTACAAGGAGACTACCGAGCAACTGATAGAACGGGTCGAAGAGGACTGGGAACTCATAGAGAAGGTGAAAGACGGTAAGGAAAGGCTGGAAACGAGAAACCTGGAGAGCATAAAGCTTTCAGAACGACTGACCAAGAGTGCTCAAACACAGGCCCTCTCGATTGGGGAAATAATGGGTACCGTTGAAGAGGCAGGAAAGGTAGAAGACAGGATAATGGAAAAGGAAAAGGAAATCCTCCTCTACACAAACAGGGTAGACGAGATGATTACAGACTTCAACAGGCAAATTCAGGATACCGTAGCCCAGCTGGAATTACTGAGGACGAAATCCAATACGATCAAGAATGCGGTAGGCCAGATAATAGGAATAGCTGACAGGACGAACATGTTGTCATTGAATGCTGCAATAGAGGCTTCCAAGGCTGGTCAGAAGGGTAAGGGGTTTGCAGTCGTGGCACATGAAATCAGAAAGCTTGCCGATCTCACGAAGACGGTTTCCGATCAGGTTAACTATCTGATAAAAGAATCCGGCAAGGATGTAGACGCCGGTGTCGAGAGGGTAAAGAAATTGGGTGAGGGTTTCTCTGAGATTGTAAAGCAGAGTGAATCCATACGAAGGATGATCGAAGAGAATACATCTGCAATAGAGAGTGTCTCGAGGGCTCACATAGAGATTCAGGATGGACTTGCGGGAGTGGATGTAGCCATCAGGAATGTCCTTGATGTTTCCGAGGAACTTCGTAATATGACAAAGCAACTGGCGAAAGCCTTTTCCTGGCTCGGAGAGACCCTTGAAATAGAAGCAAAAGTTTCACTTCCTGAGCTTGAAGAAATTGAGGTGGAAGAATCCACCGCTGTAAAGGAGCAGGTGCAGGAAGAAACAGCCGAGCTGGAAGAAGTGGAAGAACCGGAGAGCCTGGAAGAGGTTGAGAAACAGGAGGAAGCTGAGGAATTTGAGATTACCCTAGAGGAACCTCATACTGAAGAGAAAGCCGGGGAAGAAGAGGGTAGAGAGCTTGCCAACACGATTCTCGAAGAGGTGAACGCCGAGAGAGCTCCGGTCAATTCACAGGCAGTTGAGGAAGGAGAGGTAGAAGAACTCGAAGTGATCGATTCGGAGGAAGAAGACGGGGTAGAGGATATAGATATTACCGAGCTTGGAGTTCCCGAACCGGAAACGGAGGATCAGATAATCGACCTGGAGGAACTGGAAGAAATCGAGAGAGAGGTAAACAAATCGAAATGATTTGTTTTCAGGAAGACTCTCTTCCTACGAGACAGAGCCATTCTGCTTCTGCTGCAACATCATCACCAAGATAGGCCTTTCCTGACTGTCTCAACATGGATTTTGATATTCTCTTGTTTCTTATCACCATTCTGATCTCATCGCCCGGTCTTACCTGTTTGCGGAATTTGGCTTTCTCAACGGTGGCAAGGAAGATCAGTGAATCCCCGAGAATGCCTAGTTTATTTACCCCGGCTCCACCGCACTGTGCCATGGATTCTATCATGATCACTCCCGGAACGACGGGATAGCCCGGAAAGTGCCCTTTAAAGAAAAACTCGTCTTCTTTGAATCTCTTGTAACCTATTATCTCTTCCCTGTCGGCTTTTTCGATTCTGTCTACGAAGAGAAAAGGGTCTCTGTGCGGAAGAAGCTTTTCAGTTTCTCTCATGTAATAATCCTTCTCCGATTTCAATTTGTTTTGCAGTCGATTCTATACTATTTATGGCTTACATGTCGAGTAGGCATTGACATTAAGCGCCACCTGTGATAAGTTCCCATCAATTTAATTAGACCGGGTGGTCGTTTATTTGCTCTATTTTTGTCTAGGAGGAGCTGGGATGATTTCAGATGAAAAAATGGTGAGTAACCTCATCGCATTATTCGAGAAAAGCGGTCTTACCGAGCTGGAATTCTCCAACAAACAGATTAGCCTGAAACTAAAGAGGAGTAGTGTTAAATCGGAAAAAACCGAAGAAATCGTATCCAGAGAGATCAAAAAGGGAAAAGATGAAAAGGTAACCATTATCACATCTCCCCTGGTTGGTACATTCTACAGAGCCCCTGCTCCCGATGCCCCCCCCTTTGTGGAAAAGGGAACCAAGGTGTCCAAGGGAGATGTGATCTGTATTATCGAGGCGATGAAGATGATGAACAGTATAGAAGCCGAGTTTGATTGCATGATAAGAGAGATACTCCAGGAAAACGGGGAGAAGGTGGAATTCGGAACCCCTCTCTTTGAGGTTGTGAGAGACTGATGCCATGATAGACTCGTTGTTCATTGCGAATCGTGGTGAAATCGCCGTACGTATCATCAGGACAGCAAGGGAATTGGGCATTCGGACAGTAGTTGGCTATTCAACGGAGGATGCGAATTCTCTGGGTGTAAAGCTGGCAGACGATACTGTCTGTCTTGGGCCGGCAGAGGCTATTGCCAGTTATATGAATGTAAGAAATATAATTGCCGGTGCACTGTTAAAGGGGTGCCAGGCGGTACATCCAGGTGTTGGCTTTCTTGCAGAAAATGATGATTTTGCAGAAAGGGTAATAGAGAATGGGCTGATTTTCATAGGTCCACGGCCGGAAACACTGAGGGCGCTGGGTAACAAGATAAGGGCAAGGCAGCTCGCAACCGAACTTTCCATACCAATAATTCCAGGTAGTGAGGGTTCTATTGATACCCTGGATGAAGCGATAGAGGTTGGAAGAGAGATAGGCTATCCCATACTTCTCAAGGCATCGGCCGGAGGCGGAGGAAAGGGAATTCGTATAGTAAGAAGGGAGGAGGAGCTTAAAGAGGCGATGCAATTCGTTTCTAAGGAAGCTATGGCTGCATTTGGTGATGGTACTCTGTTTGTAGAGAGATTTCTTGAAAACCCCAGGCATGTTGAGGTTCAACTGGTTGCCGATGAGAAGGGAAATGTGCTTGTCTTCGGAGAACGTGACTGCACCATTCAGATAAATCATCAGAAGATTGTGGAAGAACAGCCTGCTACATGCATAGAAAGAGAGGTGAAGAAACGAATAGAGGCAGATGCCGTAAAACTCCTTAAAGAGCTGCATTTTGTCGGCGCGGGAACGGTGGAGTTTTTATATTCAGACAATGAATACTACTTTATGGAAGTGAATCCGAGGATACAGGTGGAACACCCGGTGACTGAAATGGTTGTGGACAAGGACCTGATAGCCCTCCAGATAATGGCGGCGGGTGGTAAAAATCTATCTGAAATATTTCCTTCTGACGGAGAGGAATTGATGGAAAAGAGGTATGCTCTTGAATGTAGGGTGAATGCATTGAAACCGGGGCAGATAACGGAGTTCATTGCACCTGGTGGCTTTGGCGTTCGTGTCGATACTCATATATATCCTGGTTACTTCGTTTCACCGTACTACGATGCGCTTCTTTTGAAATTGATAACCTTTGCAGAAAGCAGGGGCAAGGTGATCGAGAGAATGAAAAGGGCTCTGGAGGAGACCTTTATCGGAGGAATTGAAACGAATATGGAACTATTGAAGAAGATTATTACAAATAGTGAATTCAGGTCGAACTCCTACGGCGATAAGTTGCTAAAAATCCTGAAGGAGGGTTGAAATCGTTGAAAAGGTTTTTTTTCAGAAAGACCGTACATGAGTCTGCTAAGATTCACGGAGAAAAATCCGAAGGGGAGATAGTCTGTAAAAAGTGTAAAAAAAAGATGTCTGCCGAGGAACTTGAATCGAATTTTTATCTTTGTCCATCATGCAACTATCATTTCAGGATGCCCCCTTTTTCAAGGATAAGGATGCTGGCTGACAAGGGAGAATTCAGGGAATATTTTTCCGAGATAGGGAGTAGGAATCCACTGGATTTTCCTGGCTATGAAGAAAAAATGAATGAGTACAAGAGGAAATCGGGTCTCGAGGAGGCTGTCGTAACGGGGAGTTTGAAAATCGGTGGATACGAGACGGCTATATTCGTGATGGCTCCTAATTTCATGATGGGAAGCATGGGTTCCGCCGTTGGTGAGAAGATAACGAAACTTATACTCCTCGCCTGTGATATGAACCTGCCACTTGTCGGTTTTACCGCCTCGGGTGGGGCGAGAATGCAGGAGGGTATCTTTTCACTCTACCAGATGAGTAAAACGGCCTCAGCCCTCTCCGTTCTGGAAGAAAAGAGGCTTCCTTTTTTTGTTGTCCTAACCGACCCAACTACAGGCGGAGTTACAGCCTCTTTTGCAATGCTTGGTGATATTATCCTTGCAGAGCCGGAAGCCCTTATCGGCTTTGCAGGGCCAAGGGTAATAGAGGGAACAATCAACCAGAAGCTTCCCGATGGATTCCAGCGCTCGGAGTTTCAACTCGAAAAAGGTTTTGTTGACCTGGTGGTGGAGAGAAGAGATTTAAAGAATACCCTGATTTTTCTCTTGAAAACTCACAATCCCTACATCGGGGTGTCTGTATGAAGGATACAGGGTATCCATACGATTTATCCATAAATTTACCCGTAGGGGAGATCATTTGATTATCGGATGAATCGAGGAGAATTAAAATGGAGATCGATGAAATAAAATCCAGGATCGAAGAATTGAAGGCTATATCGGAAAAATCCGGGATTGATATATCAGCTGAGTACAGGAGCCTCTTAAAGAAACTGGAAAGCAGATCTTTCGAGGATTCAGTATGGAGCAGGGTTGAAATTGCAAGGCATGCAAAGAGACCGACGACACTGGACTATGTTGGTCTGATCTTCGATGATTTTTTGGAACTTCACGGGGACAGACTATTTGCCGATGATCCTGCCATGGTAGGAGGGCTTGCCCTGCTCGACGGATTGCCTGTAACGATAATAGGCCATCAGAAGGGGAGAAATGTAAAGGAGAATATCGAGAGAAACTTCGGGATGGCCCATCCTGAGGGTTACAGGAAGGCCTTAAGACTTGCCGAACAGGCTGAAAAGTTCGGAAGGCCCCTTATCGAGTTCCTCGACACTCCAGGCGCCTTCTGTGGCATAGCAGCGGAGGAGAGGGGTATTGGCAGGGCAATAGCCGTGAATCTTAAGCGTTTTTCGACACTTAAGGTACCGATTGTTACGGTAGTGATAGGCGAGGGAGGCTCAGGGGGAGCACTTGGAATTGGTGTGGGTGACGTACTTATAATGCTGGAGAATGCAATCTATTCAGTGATCTCGCCGGAGGGATGTGCATCGATACTCCTTAGGGATTCCAGCAAGGCAAAGGAAGCTGCGAAACTTATGAAACTTACCGCTTTCGACTTGAAGGAACTGGGCATTGCAGACAGGATTGTTCCGGAACCACCGGGGGGTGCCCACGAAAACCCGGAAGAGGTGGCCACCACCCTGAAAAAAGAGATATCCAAATCCATAGAAAATCTGTGGAAAAGGTCTCAGAAGGGTCTCTTGAAGGAGAGGAGAAAGCGACTGATGTCTGTAGGTGTTTTTTAAGGAAAAACCGGCTCCATAACAACTTAAAAAACAATATTTTACGAGGCGGTTTCCAAGACCGGTCCCATATATTATACCATGTTTATATTATACCGAGCTTCTTTGCCTCTCTCTCTGCTATCTCCAGAACCATGTCCAATTCTTCATCCTTGTGGATAGCCATGAAGGAAGTCCTTATCAGCGAGCGATCAGGAGGGACCGCAGGGCTGATAACGGGATTTGCATAGACACCGTTTTCGAAGAGAGCCTTCCAGAATAGGAATGTCTTTTCATTGTCTCCTATTATGAGCGGTATTATGGGTGTTTCAGCTACTCCAATATTGAAACCAAGCGACTTGAAACCATCTATCATCTTTTTCGCGATACTCTGCAGTCTCTTTACATGCTGAGGTTCTGTTTCGATTATACGAAGAGCTTCACTCACCGAGGCTATTGTCGCAGGCGGCATGCTTGCGCTAAAGATCAATGGCCTTGCGAAGTGTTTTATGTATTCGATAATCTGCTTGTCTCCGGCAACAAAACCTCCGAGGGAACCGAAAGATTTGGAAAATGTACACATAACCAGATCCGTCTTATACTCATAGTTGTAGTACTCTTCGGTTCCTCGTCCTCTCTCCCCGATAACACCTATTGCGTGGGCATCATCCACATACAACCGTGCATTGTATTTGCTTGCAATTTTCCTGATCTCAGGAAGTTTTACTATGTCCCCCTCCATGCTGAATACACCGTCGGTTACTATGATCTTTGGTTCATCTATCGGGATTCTCTGTAGTGTTTTTTCAAGACTGTCAGGGTTATTATGAAAGTAGCGATGTATATTTACCCCTCCTTTCAATCCAGTTGCAAGGAATATCCCGTCCATTATGGATGCATGGTTGTACCTGTCCGTAACTATATGCTCATTTCTGCCAACCAGAGCCGATATTGCGCCAAGATTTGTCTGGTATCCGGTTGTAAAACAAAGAGCTGCCTCTTTCCCTACGAATCTGGCCAGTTTTTCTTCCAGTTCTTCGTGAAGGGTCAGTGTCCCATTGGCAAATCGGGAACCGGAACAGCTTGTTCCGTACTTCTCTATTGCCTTTATCGATGCTTCCTGTACCCGCGGGTCCCATGAGAGACCGAGATAATTGTTGGAACCTATCATTATGAGTTCTCTGCCCTTCATTACGACCCGGCTTCCCTTACTCTCTTCTATGGGAATGAAAAAGGGATAGAGACCTCTCTCCTGTGCTTCTGCCGCTTCTGTGAACTTGTAGCATTTGTCAAAAATGTCCAAGGAAAACCTCCCTATAGAATTAATCTAAAACGCAGGATTGGTAAGAACTAAATCTAACCTATTCTGGGCTATATGTAAAGGTAGTTTTTTATGGAGTTCTGTAGTTCATATTCCCTGGAAGGTGAACCAGAATGTTATCAATCTTGACATGTCTATTACGCCGGTGAAGGTAAGTATACCAAGCGTGATAAGAAAAATCGTAAAGATCAGCCATCCGGGGTGTAATTTTTTTTCTCTGATAACTTTCCTTATATAATGTATCAGCATGGCTATACCGGGAATAAGAAAAATCAGAGTAAAGATATTTCGCAAGCCTATGGGATAGGTTTCCCGTGCTTTTTCTACTCGGTTTGCAAGGGAAAAGAGTAAAACGTTGAATTTCTGGAGGCGACCAAGAATAATAAGGATACCTACGATTATAAGAAATATTCCTGATGCTATCTTTATCGATTTCATGTAAGGCTTTAGCCTTTCCGTGTTACGTGAGAATGTATTGAAAAAGAGCCCTGCCATTATGAATGGCAGACCAAGGCCAATGGAATAGGTTGTAAGAAGTACAACTCCCTGGAGTAAATTTCCTGAAGTTCCCGCTAGAAAGAGTATCCCTGCAAGAATAGGTCCGACACATGGAGTCCAACCTGCAGCAAAGGCCATTCCGATGATTATAGAACCGAAATATCCACTTTTCCTCTCTATGTGGAATTTCTTTTCAATCTCGAGAATCTTCCAGAAGTCGAAAATGAAATTGAAACCCAGGAGTAAGACGATGATTCCTGCTATGATGTTAATGACCTGAGAGAAATTGCCGAGTAACATGCCTGTGGTACTGAACAGTACCCCCAGTGTAATGAATACTACTGAAAATCCCAGAACGAAGAGGAGGGTATTTATAAAGATCCCCATCCTGGAATGTTTTTCATCCTTCAATTCATTGTACGAAATGCCACCGACAAATGAAAGATACGATGGGATCAGTGGAAGTATGCAGGGGGAGAGAAAGGAGAGAAGTCCTGCAATGAATGCCAGTGCTATATTTAACTGGGCAGGGTTCATTATTGCTGATCTCTTATTTTTTCAGTATTTCATTGAAGAGGTTGTGAATCTCTTCGGTATCCCACTGCCGGCCGCCTATTGTCCTTGCCATGATCATCCCGTTTCTGTCGATGATATATGATGTTGGGATACTCCGTGCCCCGTATATCTGGCCGACTCTTCCAGTGGTATCGAGAAGGACCGTATATGTCATCTTGTATTCATTTACGAAGTCCCTTACAAGTTTCTTGTCTTCCTGTAGGTCCACACCGATGATTTCCAGTCCCTTGCCCTTAAGGCGCTTGTATAGTTTCTCCATGGAAGCTATTTCAGCCCTGCATGGCGGGCACCATGTTGCCCAGAAGTTCAGGAACACCACCTTACCTTTGAAAGAGCTCAAGGATCTCTTGTTTCCTTCGAGATCCTCCAGTTGGAAATCTATGGAGGCCAGTTCGTTCTTTGGTATCTGGAAACCTTCCTTTGCAAAGAGTTGCTGTATTTTGTCAAGCTTGACTTCATCGGAAGCAGGTATCGCAGTTGTTTTATCGCTTTCATCTTTGGCAGTACCGGAACCGGAGTCAGCACTGGAATTCGAAATATTTGTGCCGCTTTCTGTATCTTTTGCAGGTGAAGGTACCTCGGGTGTCGGCTTTACTGTTTTCGACACCTTTTCCTTTCCGGAACAGGATATAAGCAGGAAGGATGAAATAAAAATGACCAGTAGAATTAATACTAATATTACAATACTTCTATGTTTCATGAACTAAAAAGATATATAATTATTTTGACGAGGGCAAGTGATTTCAGAAGCCTTTATATACAAGTGTTAAGGTAAGAACAATAAAGTTGTACACTCCGTGTGCAATTCCTATGGAATGAAGATTTCTTTTGCGAAGAAATAGGTATGAAAAGAGAACTCCCTGAATGAGGGCGACGAAGAAACCCAGGTATCCTTGGTAGATATGTCCCATCGCAAAGAGCAATGTGCCTGCTGATACAGAAGCTATGCTGTTGATACCAAGCTGTTCGAATCGAGTTAGAAGGTAGGAACGAAAGAACAGCTCTTCCCTGTATCCTATGGTGAGACAAAATATCAGCGCTATGCCTAGTTGTCTGATGTTTCCCAGTTTCCACCTGAACCCCGAAGACACTATTTCACGTGCCGTTTCAGGTATGATAAACAGGAGCAGGGCGGTGGGTATTAAAATTGTAAATAATTCCAGGAGCGTTACAGCGGCCTGGAGGAGATCGGAAGCTTTTAATTTTCTGATTCCAAATATTCGTATATTACTTCTCTCCTTTAACCATATGATATAGACAACGAGTAAAATCTGCGGAATGGTTATCGTTATGAATTGTAGCATGTAAGAGGATAGGTTGGTGGTATTTTGCTGAAAGAGCGAGAATTGCCAGAGTATCCCGGGGAAATAGAAAGAGAAAAAAATAAGTACTATTTCCCCTAGTATCTGAACCATGGATTCCAAAGATTTTCCTTAAGAATTCTTGTCTGGAATAGTTTTGCTAGTTCAATTCTGGCTCTTATCGATCTTAGAATTGCCACGTCTGTACTTTCCGGAAGCATGAAAGAGTAGAGCCTTACCGAATCGTCGAGAAAGGATACGGGAACATTGTTGTACTTCTTCACGTTGCCCTGGTGCATGTACCTGTAGAAATGCCTTATCCCCTTGTCCAGATAACTGTTGGCGATTGAAAAATGCCTCATAAATTTGGTGGAGTTCTTGGCGATGGGAAACGGGCGCATCTTTCCCGATTCGGTGGCTCTGAGAAATACCGAAAACAATGTCTTGAAATAACTGGCTATTCTGCTGTTTTCCATGAGCCTTTGGAAATTTTCTTCGTTCAACAGTGACACCGTTTTTTCGAGTCCCTCCCGCATTGAAATTGCAAATCTGTCCCTGGGATACCTCTGAAGCCAGCCAAGCAGAACGGCATTTTCGAGATATTCATCACCAAGCTGGCATTCTCGCTCGATATCTTCCATCGTCCAGGTAACCGTTTCCATTGAAGATTGGGAGCCCCAGGCGCCTGGCCGGTCCGTGTTCTTCTTCTTTTCATTGGCCACTGTAATCGTATTGTCATTATCCTCGGCCTGACCTTCTACGGTGGGGAGGTATTCTAGAAGAATAGTATAGGCCTCATTGAATTGCTGCATCATCCTCGTGTACCATTCTGCTTCTTCGGGGTGTTTATCGGGATGATACTTCTTTATGAGGTACCTGTATCTTTTTTTAAGCTGTACGAGATTGATATTCCCCTTAAGGGACATTATCTGAAGACTCTTCTCTATATCCAGCTTGTTTATCCCTATAGACATTTCATAGACATTAAAAATTAATAGTTTACCAATGTCAATCATTGAAGTATAATTGACTTTTAGTTTAAGATAGGTTAAACGATAATAAAAGTATGTGGATTATACTACTAATAGTTATTGTAATCTTTGCTGTTATCTTCGTATTGATGCGGAGAGCCGGTGGCGGTAGTTTCCCATGGCTGCAATTCTACACAAAGGGCAAAGAGTCCGGATTCACTTTCAGAGAGATAAACCTTTTGAGAAAAATTGCAGTGGAAAACAAGCTCCAGAACCCAACAGCACTATTCTGGTCTATCAAGCAGCTTGATAAATCGATAAAGGGCATAATCCTCAAATACAGATCCAAGAACATGGAAAACGATCCTGAAGCAAATTTTCTTATATCGAAGCTCTTTGAATTGAGGAAAAAGGTTGAATTCGAACTTCCCAAGTACAAGGTGGGGTTGAAATCCACGAGAAATATCCCTACCCACCAGCGGTTGCGGATAATGCTTCCCGGCGAGGGACCCTTCTTTTCCATGGTTGTTGAAAACCTTCCAAGGTACATGGCGCTCGCATATCCTAAAGGACCGAGGATGCCGGAAGGATTTTCCTGGAAGGGGCAGAAAATCGGGGTTTATTTCTGGAGGAAAGACGATGCCGGATACTATTTCCAGACAAAAGTTCTGGAAGATTACATCGAAAGGCAATACCCCATAATACATGTTGCCCATACCGACAAGGTGATAAGGACACAGAAGAGGAAGTCTGTCAGGGTAGAGACCAATATTCCCGCTGAAATATATCCCTTGAAATCCATAGACCTGGCCAATGAGAACGAAGAAACAGAACGGGGCCTGCGATGCAAACTTCTGGACATTTCCGAAGATGGGGCGGCGGTTCTTATAGGAGGGAGGGCAAAGGTTGGTCTTCCTCTGAAGATTCAGTTTGAACTCTCAGGCAAGGTTATAGTAATGTGTGGGATTGTCAAGGGTGTTAATTTCGATGAAAAACGTAACAGGTCGGTACTCCATATTCAGGCAGTCGAACCGAGTGCATCCGTGAAAAACAGAATTCTCACCTATGTATACAATCTCTTCGGGGAGAGGGAACCATCCCAGAAAAAGAGCCTGGCCTCTTCGAATTAAGAGAGTAGCCGATTTACGGTTTATGTACCTTCATTTTCGAAACTACTGTTGCCCGAGAACATGGACTTTAAGCAGATTCGTTCCTCCCGCGCGTGCAGCGGGAATCCCTGCGGAGATTACTATCAGATCGCCCTTCTTTGCCATTCCTCTGTAGAGTAACTCTTTTTCAGTCTTTTTAACCGTTTCGAGGAAATCTTCTTCCATACCCGGTAGCAGAATAGTTTCTACACCCCAATCAAGGGAAAGCTTTCTGTATGTGCTTTCAAGTGGAGTAACGGCAACTATCTGTGTCTGGGGTCTGTACATGGATATCAGTCTTGCCGTTTTACCAGAGATTGTCTGGGCGACGATCATCTTTGCATTGAGGTTTTTTGCTGTTTTGCATACAGCGCTGGCCACTGCAGCTTCTCCGGTAACCTCGAGGTATTCTTCTTCGCCACGTACCCAGTTCCTGTCTATACCGAGATTTTCCTCTACATGATCTGCAATACGCCTCATCATTTTCACCGCTTCAACGGGGTACCTGCCCGAAGCTGTTTCTCCTGATAGCATTATGGCATCGCTTCCGTCATAGATTGCATTTGCCACGTCGGTAACTTCCGCCCTTGTAGGAATTGGATTCCTAATCATACTGTCCAGCATCTGTGTGGCAGTGATTACCGGTATACCATGTAAATTTGCCTTTCTCACTATCTGTTTCTGGTATATTGGTATCATTGATATTTCCGTTTCAATTCCCAGGTCTCCCCTTGCAACCATCACACCATCAGAGACATCGATTATGTTTTCGAGGTTTTTTATCGCCATGCTTCTTTCAAGCTTTGCTATTATAGAAACATTCCCGGAAAGCCTTTCTATCTCTCTTTTAAGTTTAACAATGTCATCTGCCCTCTGTACGAAGGATAGAGCGACGAAGTCCACACCATGCTCGATACCAAATTTCAGGTCCTTTAAATCCTTTTCAGTGGGGGCGCGTAGGGAAAGTGTATCATCCGGGAAATTTACCCCCTTGTGACTCTTCAAGAGCCCCCCGTGAGTTACCCTGCAGTAGAGAGCATTTTCCTCTTTTTTCTCGTTTTGAAGTGACAATAGCCCGTCATCGAGGAGAATTCTGGCTCCCTCGGATATGTCCTTAAGGAGGTATGGATAATTCACCGGTATTACGGGTATTTTACCCTCCCTGTAAGAACCTCCCTGTGAGAGCCTTATATACTGGTTGTCTTCAAGTTGCACACCATCACCCGGAATGTCTCCGACCCTTATCTTGGGCCCGCTTAAATCCTGCAGTATACCAATATTTTTTCCCGTTTCCTCTCTTACCAGTTTGAGTTGGTTTATTACGGCTTCGTGCTCCTCATACGTTCCGTGGGAGAAATTGAGCCTTGCAACATTCATCCCTGACTGTATAAGCTCCCTCTGTATGCCTATCGATGATGAGGAGGGTCCTATTGTGCAGATGATTTTTACTTTTCCCATGTCTCTTTTATATACAATATCCTGCCCAGGTCAAGTTTAATTTTATATAAAAGTCGTTGATTTTAAATAGAAGTCCATATAGTATATAGAAAAACGAGTTGTAGGAGCTATGGAATGAAAAGGGCACTCCTGTTCATTATTACGATATTGATATTTTTCACGGTAACATCCGGGTGGTCACAGGACAGCAGTAAATTACTCGAGGCGTACAAGAGAAATTTTGCAATTGCCAGCCTCGACGTGAAGATTCAAATCCTCAAGGATGCGGCAAAATCGGAGAGCAAGGAGATGGGTCCCCTGTACCTTCAGGCAATCGATTTCGTTCTGGACAATGCCTCTCTCATAGCAAGTGATACGAGATTCAGGCAGCTATCTGTAATTGCAGCAACTCAAATTGCCACCATAGGATATGAAAAAGCCAAATACTCCCTATGGAAGCTTTTCCAGCTCGATGAAAATACCTCCGTGAGAATACAAACGATTCGTGCTCTAAGTGTGGTAGCCAAGGGTGACAAGGAGATTATCGAGAGTATAAACAAATGGCTCGATGCGAGGAACAATTCCTTCAAGAGTGGGAAGATACCGGATCTCCAGGTCGTGGCCGAAGTGGTAAGAAGCCTCGGCGAACTGGGAGACCCCTCGTCTTTTCCACTTCTTTTTAGTTCCATGATACTCGGTTACTCGGACAACATAACCACCCTTGCCAAGGAGGCACTTTTCAAGATAAAGGGTGATCTCAAGGAGATGCTTATTGGCATCATCAAGAATCAACCTATAGGTGAGAAGAAGGCGGCACTTGAGATGGCCCTGGAGAGTGAAAAGCTCACCGATGACGAGAAGGGTGAGATAGCTCAGACGGCGCTGGATATAGCCTTGGACTATTCGGCAAATAATACCCTGGAAAGACAGACGAGCAGGGAAATCCGCTTTATAGCAATAAGGGCATTGAGCGAGAGAAAATGGTCAAAGGCAACGGACCTTGTGATAGAACATCTAAACAGGACAATCGAAGAGTATGAAAAAGGTATAACCGATAAGAGCCGGCTGCTGGAGGCAATTACATGCCTTGGCAATATGGGTACTCACAAGGCTGCCTTAAGGCTTACACAGTACCTCGTTCTTTTGAATTCCTATACGGAAAAGGGTAAGGGATATGACAGTCAGATAATTCTGGCTGTTCTTTCCAACCTGGGGAAGCTCGGTGACAAGGTTGCTTTCGACGACCTAATGTATACGCAGTACCTTAATTACAGTAATTCCATAAAGAAAGAGGCGAAAAAGGCTCTGGAAAAGATAAAGTGGTAAGAATTAATTCATAAAAATAAAGCATCCTGTTAGAAATACCCTTTTAAAGGGTATGTGTACAGAAAGTTAGTATCGCCAAATCTCCTATTTGCCCTCATCCTGATAATGTCTCTCTTAATTTTCAGTAATGATACTCACTGGACGTGGCTGCTCTTTCCTGTAATGACCCTTTCTGCAGTTACTGTAACCCTGCTGGCTCTAAAGTCGTGTTTTAATAAAAAGCTGATTATAACCATCACACTCCCTCTGATTTTCGCATGCTGTATCATCTTTAGAGAATCTGCCAGTTCGAGGGAGTTTATCGGCATTCCCCGGGGTGAGCTCTCTGCAGTGGCTGGAAGTGTAATAAGCGACAGTACCTATGATTTCGAGAGAGATACGACTTTCTTTACAATGAAAGTGACTAGGGTTACTTCGAGGACTTTGAGGTATTCAGGTATGGCCAACTTTAAGCTCCGAGTATCCATTGCGGGAAACAAAGAATTGACATCCGGTACCAAGATAGCTATAGAGAGGCTCGAAGGCAAAGTAGGGAGATTTAAAAATCGGAGAAGGAACCGGCTTGGTCTGGGTGTTGAAAAGTATCTAAGGAGAATAGATTCCAGAGAGTTGCATTTAACCGGATATGTAAATCTTGCATACAGATTGAGAAGCAGCCTTCTAAAGAGTCTTCGTTTCAAAATCATGAGACTGGGCAAACCCCAGTCTGATTTTCTCCTTGCATTGTTCTTAGGAAAGCGTTACATGATTTCCAACAGTATCGAAGAAAATTTCAGGATGTCCGGTACCCTTCATGTTCTCGCTCTCTCCGGTCTTCATGTTGGGATACTGTACGCTCTCTGTTCTTTTATACTCTTTCCCTTGAAGCCACGTTTCATCAGAGCCATGGTGATCACAGCTTTTCTACTTGTTTATCTGTTCATCGTGGGGATGAAAGCCTCCCTGGGGAGAGCCACTGTCATGCTGATATTCTTCATTTTTCTCTCTTCATTCGACAGAAAGATTAATTCCATGGAGGTTGTTGCCCTCACAGCTATTGTTGTTATCATAATCACCCCCGTTGAACTCTTTGGAATTCCCTTTCAGCTTTCATTTCTTGCAGTTATTGGCATCGTAACTTTCGGAAAAATCGTTTTCTTCTACTTGCGGGGATACCTGCCACCTCTGATACTCATGCCGTTAAGTGCCGGATTGGGTGCGCAGATCTTCGTCTCGCCTCTTCTCGTGCTCTATTTCGGTGAAATACATCCTATAGGGATACTTTCAAGCTTACTCATAGTTCCCTTTGTAAGTCTCTTTATGTGGGTGACTGTCCCATTGCTCTTTATGCCGAAAATAGTGTTCAATGTAATATGCGGACCGGTTGTTCCGATTATTCGGGTCATATTTTTTTTGATTCTCGGGATAAACAGGTTTTTTTCTAGCGTTCCAGGTGTTAAAATAGATTTTATGAAAACTCCGATTTCATTTTTCTGGATGTTTGTTCTTTTGAGTCTGATTTCTATACTTCCCTATGGAAGGAAGGGAAGGGAGGTATGATAAATTTCGATTCTCCCGTAGAGATTAGAGAGGTATTGAAGAGCAGAGGTATCGGTCTTAAGAAGAGATGGGGACAAAATTTTCTCATAAATCGCGGTGCAAGGGAGAAAATTGTAGAAATCCTTGCCCCAGAGAAGGGCGAGCTGATCTGGGAAATCGGTCCTGGCCTGGGAGCTCTGACAGAAATTATACTCGATAGAGGTGTGAATCTGTTGGCCTTTGAGATAGACAGAGGCCTCGTCTCATGGCTCGAAGAGGTATTCGGAGATAGAGAAAACCTTAAGGTAATCCAGGGGGATTTCCTGAAGTCATGGAAAAAGGTGCTATCGGGTGATAGGGAAATTGTAGCAGATGAGATTTTTTCAAGAAAAAAGCCCGAGAGAGTTACAGGGAATCTTCCATACAGCTGTTCTTCCCAGATAATACTCTCCTTCATAGAGGGTGGCTTCCTTCCCCCTGTTGCAGTATTCACATTGCAGAAGGAACTTGTAAAGAGAATGATGGCTTCCCCTTCCACCAAAGAATACTCTTCTTTCTCCGTTCTATGTCAGTACGCATTTGAAATAGAGGAGGAGGGAGAGCTTCAAGCCGGTTCTTTTTATCCTGCTCCCGAGGTGACTTCTGCGGTGGTAAAAATGATACCAAGGAAGGATATTTTGAGGCCTCTTGATGAAAAGTTCTTTTTCAAACTTGTAAAGTCTCTCTTTGCCTCGAGGCGAAAGACCCTTAGAAACAACCTGCTGACCAATCCGAGCTTGAAACGTATCAAGAAATCACTCCTCCTCGATGCAGTTGAAATAGAAGGCGTCAATGCCGGTGTCAGGAGCGAGGAACTTTCACCGGAAGTCTTTGTAAGGATATCCAACAGAATACTGGAATTGAAGGGTTGAATCAGAGAATATCGAGATTCTTCAGAACTTCTCTCAACGCCTTCTTGTGTTCAGAAGACATTTCACACATGGGAAGCCTGTAGATTTCTTCTATCATACCCTTCATTGCAAGTGCTGCCTTTATGGGAATTGGATTTGTTTCAATAAAGATAGCCCTGAACAGGGGTAAGAGGGAGTAGTGCAGTTTTCTTGCCTCTTCCCAGTTTCCCTTCAGTGCGGCACCTACGAAATTCGACATTCTATCGGGAACAATGTTGCTCGCCACGGAAATAACACCCTTCCCCCCGAGAGCCATTATGGGAAAGACGAGGTTGTCATCTCCTGAAAGAACTGTAAATGAATCGGGTTTTTTCAATATGAGGTCCATTATTTGGTTGATGTTTCCGCTTGCCTCTTTGACTGCAATGATGTTTGTATGTTCTGCAAGTTTCAGCATCGTTGAGTTTTCAATGTTTTTGCCGGACCTACCCGGTATATTATACACTATTATGGGAAGATCCACCGTATCTGCGATTGTTGTAAAATGCCTGTAGAAGCCCTCCTGAGTCGGCTTGTTGTAGTAAGGAGCTACCTGCAAACTGGCAGCCGCACCAGCCTCTTTGGCCTTTGCAGTCATTTTGATTGCCTCTTCGGTACAGTTGGAACCTGTTCCTGCGATTACTGGAACACGCCCTGCAGCCTGGTCTATGACTATTTCAATTACTCTATGATGCTCTTCATGATCAAGGGTCGGACTTTCCCCGGTCGTTCCAACTGGAACCAGACCACTGACCCCGCCATCGATCTGGAAATCGACAAGTTTCCTCAAAGCATCCTCGTCTATCTTCCCATCCTTGGTAAACGGGGTTACTATTGCCGTGAATACTCCTTCGAACATCCTATTACTCCTTTCAGATTGAAATTTGATTTATTTATTTTTTCCCTGGCAGGGTGCTGTCGATAAAATCTTCAACAGTAAAGAGTCCCTTTTTCCCGGCTAGCCATTCAGCGGCAAGAACGGCTCCCAGAGCAAAACCGGCTCTGCTTCTTGCAGAGTGGGACAGTGTAATAGTGTCTGCCAGCGAATCTACCAGTACGGTATGAATCCCCGGTATTTCTCCCCCCCTGAGAGAAGCGAAATGAAGTTCCCCCTCCTGCAAGGGCCTGTCCAGCTTATCCGTGGTAACTCTGTCGTATCTCTTGTTGTTGTCAAGGATCAGTCTGGCAATGGAACGTGCCGTACCGGATGGAGAATCCTTTTTTCTCTTGTGATGGATCTCATATCCCATAATGTCATACTGCTCGAAAGGTTCGAATAACCCCGATGCATAAGAAATGATTTTGAAAAAAAGTTGAGCCCCGATGGAAAAATTCGAACCGTACATGTAGCCGATTGAACCGGAAGAGAGAATCTTTTTTAGTGTTTCAAGTTCCGAGTACCACCCCGTAGTTCCTACGACAGCGTTTATCCCGTATTCAACATATTTTTCCGCGTTACCCAGTACAGCATCCGGCGCGGAAAATTCTATTGCTACGTCGCATCGTGAAGCCAGGCTCTCGTCTATCTCTGGTGAGATATCTGGAGCTTTTCGAACATCGACTATACCGGATACTTCATGTCCACGTTGAGTAAGGACCCCCTTGACCTCTTTGCCCATCCTGCCATAGCCAACAATCATTACCTTCATGGTTAGAATAATAGATTATAGAGGTTTTTAAGGCAAGCGTTTTTTTATTTTAAGCTTTACGTGTTAAGGCTTAAGTGTTCTGGGACTGAACGAGGGTCACGGCAGCCGTGTTAACAATATCACTCACAGAACATCCTCTGGAAAGGTCGCTTACCGGTTTGGCAAATCCCTGGAGAAAAGGCCCGAAGGCCTCGGCTCCTGCAAGCCGCTGAACGAGTTTATACCCGATGTTTCCCGAGTTCAGATCGGGGAAAACAAGTGTGTTTGCCTTTCCGGCAACCTTCGAGCCCGGAGCTTTTTTCTCTCCTATTTTGGGTATCAGTGCAGCATCGGCCTGGAGTTCACCATCCACCATTAGGTCGGGGCGTTTCTCCATTACTATTTCGGTTGCCTTTTGGACCTTCTCTACAAGGGGATGCTTGGCACTTCCCTTTGTGGAGAAAGAGAGAAGGGCAACGGTAGGTTCTGCATGCAGGAATGTTTTGCAGGAATCTGCCGCGGCAATGGCAATCTCTGCAAGCTGATCTGCATCCGGGTCAGGCACTGTTGCGCAGTCTGAAAAGATGAGGTGCCCGTCTACGCCCCAGTCGGTGTCAGGGAGATACATTACAAAGCAGGAGGAGGCTACCTTGATGCCAGGCTTTGTCTTTATTATTGTTAGTGCTGCTCTCAGGACATTGGCAGTTGCATTTTCAGCACCAGCTACCATGGCATCTGCTATTCCTTTCCTCACCATCATTGCTCCCCAGTGAAGGTTATCCACTATCTTTGCACGAGCTTCCTCCATGGTTATGCCCTTATGTTTCCGCAACTGAAAGTATTCCTCTGCGAAATCCTCAATTCTGTTTGATTCTTCGGGATTAACTACAAGTATTCCTGAAAGGTCCACACCCGTTTCTCTGGCAGCCTCTTCCACTTCTCCGGTTTTACCGAGCAGGGTAACACTTTCTGCGAGTTTTTCATCTACGAGTATCCTTGCAGCCTGTATTGTGCGCTTTTCCGTTCCCTCGGGAAGAACAAGTTTTTTCGGATTGGATTTTGCTTTCTTCCGCATTTCTTTTATGAAGTCCATAGTAAGCTCCTTAATGTGGGATTGATTTTTTGTGTTGACAGTTTAATTATTATTAAAAAATAATTAATAGTCAAACTTTTTATATGATATAATATTAACGGGAAAATTTTTCTTGGAGGAGATCGAATGAAAAGGCTTTCAGTAATACTTTGTTCCTTTTTGTTTGTCTTCTTTATGATATTTACGACTGCAAGGCTCGATGCTTTGAGTGTCGCTGTCATTCCGGTAGAACCACTCGGTGTAGATAAGAATGTCGCTATGATAACGACCGAACTTATACAGGGAGAACTTTCTTCAAGGGGAGTTTTCGAACTCGTCGAGAGAGAGAAGCTCGATGCAATTCTAAAAGAACAGGAACTCCAGATATCTGATATCACTAACAAGGAAAAAGCCATCCGGATTGGCAGTTTGCTCAATGTGGAAAAGATTCTTTTTGGGACGATTGGCCTATACTCGAGCAGCTATTTGAAATACTTTCTTTCACTAAGACTGGTAGATGTGGAAGAGGGAACAATAGACGCAGTTGCAAATACCGGCATCACTTCCGATGATGAGCTTCAGCAGGGAGTATCAAGGGTTGTTGAAAAATTGATATCGAATATTCGCTTTACAGGGAGGGTGAAAAAGGTAGAAGGCCAGGTTGTCTATACCTCGTATGGGAGTACAATGGGGGCCAAAAAGGGTATGAATCTTGCCGTGTACAAGATATTGCCCATAAGAGACGAGAGTGGAAAGATATTCATGAACGACAGAGTTCCGGTTGCAAATATCGTCGTTGAAAGCTCTACTGAGAATGGGTCCAGGTGCACCGTTGTGGAGAGCGGAGGGTCTATTGAACCGGGTTTTCTGGTGGAAAGGGGAAAGGCCGATCTTGGAAGCAAGCGTGCAGGAGGGGCTAGTATAACTGTGCGCTCTATTCCTGAAAACGCAAAGGTTTTCCTTAATTCACAGTTTTTAGGTGTAACTCCGCTTAGTAAAAAAAATGTCGAGCCGGGCAGGTACTCCATTGAAATAAGAGCTCCGGGATACAGGGTATATGCGGGAAAATTGACCCTGGGAAGTGGAAAAAACGTCGTTATCGAGAGAGAACTGGAACCGGTCTTGGAGCTGGAAGATATGCTGCTTTTGGGAAAGGTGCCGAAGAGAAAAACAGACCCCTTCAAAGCTGCCAAGCTTGCCTTGATTCCCGGGTTGGGAGAAAGCTATGTAGGCTACGATACTACGGCCGTAGCATTCCCATTTGCCATTTTCAGTAATGTCTCTCTTGGCTTGATTTACTATAACAACATGCTTGAAAGAGGGGCTTCTGCTGCGGATGAATATGATATACAACTTAGCAAGGATTACCTCGGAGAAACTATCATTTATTCGGCTACCGCCCTTGTAACATACCTCTATTCGATTATGGATTCAGCTCTTCAGGCAGGAAGTGACTTTTTGTATCCTGTTCCCGTAGAGGTTTATTTCGGAGCTTCGGGCGGATATACGGTACAAAGGGAACTCGGGAATGAGACACTCTCTGATGATGCGAGCTCACTCTACTACCTGGGTGATGCCTCCATAACAGTAAGGAGCAGGCCTCTCTATCTTTCGGTAGGGCTTCAATTCAGCCAGTACCCCCTCTGGATTCTTTTTCACTCGGTAATAAGGTACCCGATCTTTGAAAGATTGTACGTAGGAGTAGGCACTGGGTTATATGTCAATATGCAGGAACCGAGCAATGTGGAAAAAACAGAGCTCTCGACGATCAAACCGTTACCAGGAGATTTCGTATCTCCGGAATTGATGCTTTCATACGAGGGAAACCTGGTTGAAGGAGACATTACGATTGCACCGCTTGCTTTTGGGAGAGGGTGGGTGATAACACAACCGGCTTCTTCCAATTGGACTGAAACGATCTATACCGGAGGGCTTGCGGGGTATATTGCAGGGTTGAAACTCTCTTACTATTTGAATCTGAAATTTGGTATATCTGCCGGTATTACATATGTGCATATGAAAAATGCTGATTCAAATCTGGAAAATAGTAATGCTGCAAGAATAAATGAACTCACCTATATCGATGGATATGCAGGACTTGTTTTCAGATTCTAAGGTTTCGGTACATGATTTTCGCTTGAGCATGGTCGTGTTTTTCCTGTAAACTGTTTTGCGAAATGAGTATTGGTGTATATGGCCTTGGAAGGTTTGGTTTTTTCTGGGCAAAACTTCTCTCCAGGTATTTCAATGTAAAGGGCTTTTCGAGAAACCCGGAGAGGGAAGCTCCCCCTGGAGTAAAACGAGTCGATGAGCATGAACTCCTCGATCAGAATGTAATCTTTCTCTGTGTCTCCATTTCAGCCATGGAGGAAGTTCTTCGAAGAATAGGCGGGAGACTAAAACCGGATACACTTATTATAGATACGTGTTCCGTAAAGGTTTATCCTGCAGGGCTGATGGAAGAGATTCTTCCCGGGAATGTCCGTATTATTGCAAGTCATCCCATGTTCGGGCCGGATTCTGCCCGCGATGGTCTTAATGGTCTTCCCATGATAATGTGGCCCCTTAGGAATTCTGATAGGGAGTTTGACTTCTGGAGCGATTTTTTCAAGGGGATAGGGCTGAAGGTGCTTAAGATGGACCCGGATTCACATGACAGGGAAGCTGCTTTCACACAGGGCATTACTCATTACATAGGAAGAGTCATAGCAGATCTCGATTTGAAAGAATCGGAAATAGCGACGGTGGGATACAGGAAGCTCCTGGAAATCGTAGCACAGACCTGTAACGATCCATGGCAGCTCTTTATCGACCTGCAGCATTTCAATCCTTATACTGCCATAATGCGTGAAAAGCTTCACTCATCAATCGATAGGATAATGAAGAAGCTGGACAGCTTGTAGAAGCCAATGTTTCAATCCCGTCTGATAGTTAAGCAGCCTTGACAACAGTTATCCTAAAAAGGTAACATTTACCCATGCCTGATATGAGAATGACAAACCTTGAAGAGAACGAGATAGATACCATCCTCGCCGAAGATATTGATTTTTCCGGAAGTCTCTCTTTCGTGAAACCCCTTATGATAAAGGGAAAATTCCAGGGGGAGATAAAAGCGGAGGGTGACCTGTATGTAGGAGAAGGTGCCGTTGTCGAGGCAAAGATAGAGGCCAACATGATCTCTTCCCGGGGGAGGATAAAGGGGGATATCCTTGCCCATTCCGGAGTTGAGCTCTTTTCTACCGCAAGGGTTGACGGTGATATTACAACACCGGATCTTGTTATCGAGAGCGGGTGTCGATTCAATGGCCTCTGCAGGATGGAAGAAAAGGAAAAACCGGAGAAATAGGTGTTGCAGATTAAGTATATCTTACCTGTGTTTTTTTTAGTACTGGTTGTCTTCCCGATTTTTTCCCAGGATAAACCGGATGCTCTGGAACTATACAGGCAGGGTAAATATGAGGAAGCTGCAAAGGTGTGCCGTGAAGAATTAAAGGAAATGCCAAACAGAATGGATTCCTATACGGTACTCGGATGGAGCCTCATCGGTTTAAAGGATTACGAAGAGGCCTTGAAGGTTGCAGATGCAGGTTTGAAGGTATCGAGGTACGACCATAGAGTGGTGGAGATAAAGGGAGAGGCTCTTTTTTATCTTGGAAAGACAAAGGAGGCTCTGAAATATTTTGAAGAGTATGCCGTGTTGGCTCCTACGGGAAACAGGATAGAAAAGGTGTATTACCTGATGGGTGAATGTTACGTACTCCTCCGCCAGTATAACAATGCGGATACTGCATTCTCCACTGCGCTCTACCTGCTGCCAAATATTGCGAGCTGGTGGTCGAGGCTGGGATACGCCCGGGAAATGGCGGGAAACTATGCCTGGGCACTGGATGCTTACGAGAAGGCCTTGAAGCTTAATCCGAGCCTCGATGAAGCGATAAGGGGAAGGTCAAGGGTAAAGAGGAAGTTACAGGGAGGATGAAGGTAGTACTACATACACTTGGCTGCAAATTGAATCAGTTGGAAACAGAAGCCCTGGCTTCGTCATTCAGAAGACAGGGCTTTTTTATCGAAGACTCCATGAATCCGGCTGACATATATGTCCTGAACAGTTGCACGGTAACATCGAAGAGTGATCAGAAGGGAAGAAAATGGCTTAGGCAAACGCTAAAGAAAAATCCCGATGCTCTTGTTATTGCCACCGGTTGTTATGCACAACTTGAACCTGAAGAGTTGTCTCGTATCGGGAAAAACGTTGTGGTGGTGGGAATGGAGGAAAAGGACAGGCTTCTTCTTTTCCCCGGTTACTTGAGAGAGCATCTAGAGGGTCTTGACCAGGGGAAGGTGGATTTCGAGTGTAAGAGGGAGATTCTTAGGCAGTTTCTCGAAGAGAGTAGGCCGGCCGGCAAGAATCAGTTCAGGTATTTTCCGTTGGATTACAATTTTCACACGAGGGCATTCCTTAAGATACAGGACGGATGTGACTATTCATGTTCGTACTGTAGGGTACCCCTTGCAAGGGGCAAATCCGTAAGTCTCGAGGCGGACAGGGTAATAGAGAGATTTTCAGAACTGGAGAGCCGCGGATTCAGGGAGATTGTGCTGACCGGTGTCAATATCAACTCCTACCGCGACGGTGACTGCGATTTTGTCTGCCTCCTCGAAAAGCTCCTGGACTGGAAAAAGGCAAAGCTTTCGAAGGAAGGAGGAAAATGCAGGGTGAGGGTACGGCTCTCATCCCTTGAGCCGGAGAGGATAGATGACAGGCTTCTATCTGTTCTCGAGGATGAGTTTTTCTGCCCGCATTTTCACCTCTCGGTACAATCCGGTTCCGATGAGATTCTAAAGAGGATGAGGAGACGCTACAACAGCCGGAGAGTCTTAGAGGCGGCAAGTGCATTGAGGAGGATAAAGTCAGATCCCTTTCTTGCGGCAGACGTAATTGTTGGATTTCCCGGAGAGGGTGAAGGGGATTACAGGGCAACCTATGAGATTGTGGAGAGGATAGGTTTTTCCAAGCTGCATGTATTTCCCTATTCGAACCGCCCGGGGACTGCTGCCAGCCTCTATAGAGATCATGTCCCGGAGCGGGTGAGAGACGAGAGGGTTCATGAGTTACTGAGGCTCTCTGAAAAAATGCACGATCAGTATGTAAGACGCTGGATGGGAAAGAGAGTCACACTCTTAGTCGAGTCGAAAAGGAATGGTATTATTAGCGGGGTGACAGAGAACTACCTGAAAGTGAAGGTAAGGTTGGGAGAAAGGGAAGTATCGGTGGAGAGGGGTGAACTGGTAGATGTAGTGCTCTTTGGCAGGGAAGATAAGGAAAGGGAAGGAACTGACAGGGAAACTCCATCTTCACAGCGTGATACGAGGATTTCAGGTCGGCTGATACATTAGGCTTGTTTTTTTGATTGCTTGGTATATATTTAATATTGTCAGTTTTTTAAATGGAAAGTTTACTTGTGAAGTGAACATTTAACAGGGAACTTAGAAATAAATACAAGGTTCAGGAGGAATCGAAGTGAGGAATGTGAAAATTATTCTAGTAATTGCAGCTGTATCGATAGCCCTGCTTGGCTGTCAGCAGATGTTCGAGTTCAATCTGTTTTCAGCTGTGGATCATGCAAGTATTCCATCCGCCAGTGAGCTCAAAAGCATGGAAACAAGTGCGGCACTGGATCTGCTTGGTGATGAATCCAGTTCCGACAAGTTCTACGAGGACCTGGCAAATGATCCTACCAAGAAGCAGGAACTGGAGGGTTACCTCGGGGACATCTGGGCTCCTGGTTCGAGTGAGGCACCGGAAGACCAGCAGAGGGCGGCACTCCTGTATGCAGATATAGAAATGAAGACCACCGGTGGCGATGAGCTTGTGAACAACCTTGTGAATACCCTGTTGAGCGACAATCCTCCCAACGATTTTTCTGATTTCTGGGATCAGGTCGTACCGGCAGAGGCACAGAGTGAACAGGGGATGGAAGAGATGCTGGGTGGATTCTTGGATGCATGGAATGCCTATGATGCATTTGGAAATACGTTGTCCAGCAATGATCCGCCGGAAGGTACCAATATGGGTGAAGTTGCCCAGAATGCAGTAGTGTCTTTTTACCTGTATAGTTTTGCAGAGGCAAATGGTGTGGATACGACAAGCGATACGGCGGCATCGGACCTCTATGATCTGCTAACTGGTACCACAACCCCCACTGCAACTGCTATTCCGGATCCGACAAGTTCAACATCGCTTAACAATATTATTAATACGGCAGGTCTGACAGACCTCTTCAATACGGGTGCCTGAGAAATACTAGATGAGGAGAATAGAATGAAAAACAAATCTACAATGAGAAGGTCAATCAATACCATTTTTATTCTTTTATTGTTTGTCTTGCTTGCAGCTTTTCCGTCCCTTCTTTTTTCCCAGGCTGTGAGGATAGAGGAAGCCCCATTCGTTCCGATGAGTCCCGAGGTAATGGCTCAGGGCGGTTCTTTCGTCGGGGCAGCTCACGGATACAATGCCCTCTTCTATAACCCGGCAGGATTTGCCGAGAAGGGCGGTTCCATTACTATCTCATCGCTGAATTTCTGGATGTATGCCAACCCGGTTAGGGCATGGGAATTCCTTAAAGGATTCTCCTCCCCCGGGCCCGATATGATAGCACTGATAAACGATCAGGTCGTTTCGGGGGGCTTTGGTATCGGTGCTTCGGCAGGTATCGGAATTGTAGGACGGGGACTCGGCCTTGGAGCGGCCTTCATTATGGATTCCTATCTCTACGGACCCACGATGCTGGGCATAGAGGGTGATATTTCCGGTACGGTAGGTTTCATTGGGGGGCTTGCATTACCCGTGAACCTCTTTGGAATCAGGTTCAAATTTGGCGGTGATGTGAGGCCGATGGTGAGGGTCCATGCCCCGCTTCCCAACAGTGATGCACTTTCGCTAATAACTAGTTTCGCTACCGGTGGCGATATTATGACTGCGCTGAACAGTGCGAAAGCTTACCACGGCTTTGGCCTTGGTGTGGATCTCGGAGCTTCCATAGCTCTTGGTCCCATAAAGGCGGGCATTGCAGTGAGGGACCTGGGAGGTACCCGTTTCTACTACAGTGAAAATACCTTCGGGGACATAGTCACTTCCTTTCAGAATCAGGGAGGATTTCCCGAGGGAAGTCCCGTACCGACGGATCAGTACGAATATGTGATTCCGATGAACGTCAGCGGAGGTGTAGTTTTCCACCCGGATCTTGGTGTTTTGAGGTTTATCATAGATCCCATGGTTCACGCCGACCTTCAGGATCTGGTAGGAGTAATAAGGGACAAGAGAAGCCCCTGGACCTTGCTTCATATCGGCTCCGAAGTGAAGCTTCTATCCCTCTTCAGTGTGAGGGCAGGCCTCAACCAGGGCTACATCACCGTAGGAGGTGGCGTGAAACTTCTGTTTCTCGATTTCAACTTTGCCGTGTTTACCAGGGAACTGGGAAAGCACGTGGGTGACATACCAAACTCCGGTGTAACGGTGGAAGCAGCGCTCAGGTTGTAAAAAAATCAAGATTAATGGGCTTTGAAGGCTTTTTATTACCTTCAAAGCCTTTTTTCCGATATAATAGTTAGGAAAGAATATACAGGAAGCTAAGATGAAGAAAAATAAGAGTTTAATTTTATCGGGCGGGAGATATTCTTTTCTCCTGATGATTGCAGGCGTTTCTATGTTGCTGCTCATGCTATCCTCCTGCCAGGCAGTCTTTACCTATAGCCCTCTGTCATTCTTGCAGAGAGACCCCTCTACACTGTCCGAAGCGGAGAGAGTTGCCTATGCAGAGGATGCTCTTTCCAGCGGTGATACCACGGCTATGCAGAAAGCATACGATTCGTTGAAGGCTCTCCTTGCCGACAATCCGGATGATCCCACATTGAATGAACTTGCCGCAAAACTTGCCGTAGAACTATCCGGAGTACCCACCCTCGTAGAAGGGATAATAAGCGGCGAGATAGATATTACAGGCACTACAGCCAGTCAGGATATTGCCAACTTCTTATCCGGAAGTGGTGTGGATCCTTCCTACATGGAGGAGGCTGCGGACTATTACGTGGCAGCGGATACCGGAGGAGCCGACTTGAATTCTACCGATTATGTCATGGGATCGATTGGATTGTTGATAAAGGCTGCTGATGAGGCCAGCGGTAATACGGGAGATTATTCTACTATAGAAGACCCGTCAACATGGAACTCCACTGCCAGGAGTACGGCAACCGATGCCCTGAACTTCCTGAATGAGGGAATATCAGGATTGTCTGCAGACGACCCGTCCAAGGCAATACTTCAGAATTTTTCAGATTTTATCAGTGATTACACGATTTGACTGTAAAATACAAGGTACGGAAACGAATGGATTGGGAATGAAAAAAGCGGAAGAATAAAAAGGAGTGAGGTTTTGAACAGTAATCCAGATTGTAACCCAGATTATAGATTAAAATCTATTCTTGTTATTCTATTCTCTCTCTTATTATTATCACCAGGGTTATTCGCTCAGGCTTCTTCCAACATAGAAGAGCCAGTTGAAATCGTACCGATACGAATGGCGGCAATGGGGGGAACCCATGTTGCTCTGTCTGATGACCTGAGTACACTGCTCAGCAATCCCGCAGGCTTCAGGAGGGCGGGTCCTGAACTGTCCATATCCAAGTTAAACCTCGGCCTCTCAGGGCCAATTTTCGATATCGCAAGCGTGATAATAGAGAGTTCGGGAGCAGGTTCACCGGCTGACATCCTACTATCCTCAAATGTACAAGACCTCTTGAAAAGTCTCTATGCATCGATGAATATTCTGGGGCCACTTGCGTTCGGATTTGTGGGCAAGGGCCTTGGTTTTGGTTTCTTCAGTAATAGCAAGCTTGAATTCAGCTCTGCAGGAAGTATTCCCAGTATAGATGCCGGAATAGAGCAGGATTTTCTCTTCTCTGGCGGCTACGCATTTAGGATACCTCTCCCTGAAAGCTGGAACAGCACACTTGACATTGGTGCCCTGCTGAAATCTTTTGTCAGGGGAACAATCGGGATTTCCAGTTCGATGCTCGATCTGATCGGACTTTTTCAATCTCCCAGTCTTGATATTATATACAGCCAGCCTTTTACCCTCGGTATCGGGATAGGGGTGGATTCGGGATTACTGTATAACTGGAAGGACCTGTTCTCATTCGGTATTGTTGCAAGGAATCTCTACGCTCCAACGCTGGACAATGAGTATTCCAGTTTCAACGATTTTCTTTCATCCGCTTCACCGACGGTTACCTACGGAATAGTACCGATAGACCTCTCGGCAGGTCTCATGATTGCACCGAATCTCGGTCCTCTGGAAAGATACATAAGCAAACTGAAGGTATTCCTCGATTATGGTGATATCCTTGACTTCCTCACTCACCCCGCAACGGCGAAAAATCCCGTACTTCATATCGGTATAGGTACCGAGGTGATTCTTCTTGACATCCTCTACATAAGGGGCGGATTCCACGAGGGGCTGTTTTCTGCCGGTCTCGGTGTTGACCTCACGTTTTTTACGCTGAACCTTTCGATGTTCGGCAGCGAGCTCTCCACTGAACCGGGTTTAAGGCCTGTATACAACCTGATGCTTGGGCTCGATTTTACCCTCTGAGACTTTTCTCTTTCCGGTTCTCTCCATATTGATACTTGACGAGGGATATGGTAGTTTTGGAAGTAATTTTGGATGGCAGAAATATTGACATTAATATTTACAATTGTTAAATTACCAACGCCAGGTGTTGATTTTTATCAGGGCTGTTAGGCAGAATGTTAAGCAGAAATAGAGTTTGACAACCACAAAGAGGGGCCGCTAGCTCAGGTGGCAGAGCAACAGCCTTTTAAGCTGTGGGTCACAGGTTCGAATCCTGTGCGGCTCAATTATGTCTCCTTCGTCTAGTGGTTAGGACACCGGGTTTTCATCCCGGCAGCAGGGGTTCGACTCCCCTAGGAGATGGAGGCCGGAAATCTTTCATATCTGGAAGATTCCGGCCTTTTTTTATACATGTATTGAGCACACTGTTATAAGTGTAATGTACAGGTAAGAGTACTGTTATCGGTGACGGTGCACCTGCCGTTGTACGTAACTATCGAGATTACCCGGTTTCCCGGACCTCAGTTTTCTCAGCAATGATAGATTGTCAATATCTTCTCTCATATCTTTTCCCTTTGGAGTCTCCAGATTCATTGGTATTCTGCCAAAAAAGGGGTCGGTGAGAATGTTTCTGAAGGCATCAAGACCTATCTTCCCTTTCCCTATGTGCTGATGGCGGTCTCTGTGACTTCCCAAATCCTCCACCGAATCATTGGTGTGTATTGCCATGACTCTCTCTATTCCTACGGTTCTTGCTACCGTGGCTATGAGCCTCTCGTATTCATCGGGAGTTGAAAAAGGGTAGCCCGCCGCAAAGATGTGGCATGTATCTATGCAAATGCCGATGTTATCGGAAACCTCGCCCGAGGAGGCTATTATGTCCCTGAGATGCTCGAATCTGTAGCCAATTATGTTTCCCTGTCCCGAGGTCGTTTCGAGTAGGAGTGTTACGGTGGACTCTGAAAATCTATCGTATGCCTCCCTGATTGCTCGTGCAATTCTCTCTATACCTGATGTTTCACCGGAACCTCTGTGGCTTCCCGGGTGTATGACGAGCAGAGGCAGTTCAAGGGTTCTGCAACGCTCAAGCTCCAAAACCAGGGCATCTATGGATTTGTGGTAAAGTTCATCCTCCGGTGATGCCAAGTTGATGAGATAGGAGGCATGTGCATATACGGAAAAGAAACTCTTCTTCATTCGCTTGAAAGCCTCCACCTCCTCCTCCTTCAGTGGCGGAGCCTTCCACTGCATCTGATTTCTGGTGAATATCTGGACAACGGAGCAGGTTGCTCTTTTGCCTCTCTCCAGTGAAAGCTGTATTCCGCCGGCAATGGGCATATGTGCACCGAGGTTCAATTTATACCCTTCCTCTCCTTGAAACTTAACGTTACTTTACCTATGATACACTGATATGACAACAACAGGGCTTCCCCTTTCATTCGATGGTTTGAATATTTTTCTCATAGGAATAAAGGGTACCGGTATGACTGCGCTGGCCGAGGTTCTCCTTTATCTTGGTGCAACAATATCGGGTTCGGACGTGGAAGAGGAGTTCTACACAGATTCGCTGCTCAAGAGGATGAATGTGGATGTAAGGAAATTCAGCCGGCAGAATATAACGGATGACATACAGATAGTTGTTCATTCGGCTGCCTATTCCAAAGATGAAAATCCCGAACTCAAAGAGGCAGAGAAAAGGGGAATACCTGTTGTCTCGTATCCTGAGATGTTGGGCCATCTTTCCGGGCTCTTTGATTCTTCGGGTATCTCTGGTACACATGGGAAAACGACTACAACTGCAATGGCAGGGACGATTCTTAAGGTACTTCAACTGCCTGTAACTGTTATCGCCGGTTCCGAGGTTCCGACTTTCGGGAATCGCTCCACGGTGACTGCGGGAAAAAAATACCTCATTGCAGAAACTTGTGAGTACAGGAGACATTTTCATCTCTTTAAGGCTGACAGAATAGTAATTTGCAGCGTAGATGAAGACCACCTCGATTATTACAGTGATATTGAGGATATCTATGATGCCTTCGAGCAGTACGGGAGAAATCTTCCGTACATGGGGACGGTAATATACAATGCAGACGATGCAGGGGCACTTGCCGTAGCAGAACGGATAAGAAGGAGGCGGGATGACCTTAATTTCATTCCATTCGGGAAGAATGCAATGGGAAGGTACAGGCTCTTGTCTGTGGAATTACGTGAAGGAGTCCAGCATTTTTCTCTGGAAGGTGCCGGCGATTTCGAGCTTAAGGTTCCGGGAATGCATTCGGTTCTAAACGCCTGCGGCGCTATTGCTCTTGCAGAAAATATTGCTGAGGCGGAAGGCCTCGACTTAAGTGAATCACTCGCCGAAAGGATGCGGAGAGCACTTTTCGATTTTAGGGGAAGCAGGAGGCGAAGTGAAGTTCTGGGCGAGGCAAGAGGAATACTTTTCATAGACGACTATGCACACCATCCTACGGAAATAAAAGCCACTTTAAAGGGTATGCAAGAGTTTTATCCGGGTAGAAGAGTAATAGCGGATTTTATGCCCCATACCTATTCAAGGACAGAGGCACTGATCGATTCATTTGCCGAGTCTTTCGAATCGGCAGATATTGTGATTCTTCACGGGATATATGCCTCTGCAAGGGAGAAGGATAATAGAGGGATAACGGGGAAGGATCTTTTTAATAGGGTTAAGGAAAATCACGCCGGTGTTTTCTACTTCGAGGATTACATGGAAGCGGTACCTTTCCTTGAGAAAAATCTGAAGAAGGGTGACCTCTTTTTGACGATGGGTGCCGGTGATAATTGGAAACTGGGAAAGATGGTATTCAATCATTTTCTGAAAGCCACGTGAATAGTATAAAATTTTAAAAAGGAGCTTGCAGTTTTGAAGAGTATGACAGGCTTCGGCAGTGCCGAGTACAGGGACGATGAGATTCATCTAACAATAGATATAAAGTCATACAACAATCGATACCTCGATATCTATGTCAACGAACCGTCGTACCTTGCCCCGATTGAACCGAATATAAGGAAGAAGGTTGCAGGGAAAATTTTGAGGGGCAAGGTGGAGGTAAGAATCAATATAGTGAATTATTCGGAGGATATCGAGGTATTTCTCGATGAGAAGAATATAGAAACCTATATAAAGGTCTTAAGAGAAATCATAAGTAAAGGATCCCTCGAGGATGATGTGAGGCTTTCCCACCTCTTGAGGATGGACGGGATAATCAAGCGTGAAAGCACCACGGATACTGAAAAGATATGGGAGAAATTGGAACCCGTACTGGAAGAGGCTATTGTCAATTTCGACGAAACAAGGATTCTCGAAGGCGAAGCAACGAAGATAGACATCTTAGATAACCTTAAGAATATAGAGGGCGAACTTTTAAAGATCGAGGGCTATGTTCCTCTAATGGAAGAGAGGCTTATGAAGAACCTCAGGGAGAGGTTCGAAGAGCTGCTTCCCCAGGATAACGAGGGTAATGAACAGAGAATACTTGCAGAGACAGCCGTTCTTCTTGCAAGATTCGATATAAACGAAGAGATACAGAGAATGAAATCACACCTTCAGCATTTTCGAAAGATAATAGAAGGTGGCGGAAGTGTGGGGAAAAAGCTTGATTTTGTATGTCAAGAGATGAACAGGGAGATCAATACTATCGGTTCGAAAAATATTCTTTCGGAGCTGGATGGGATTGTAATTTCCGTAAAAGACGCATTGGAAAAGATAAGGGAGCAGGTGAGGAATGTCGAATAATCTGATTATAGCAATTTCAGGGAAGAGTGGTTGTGGGAATTCTTCCGTTTCGCGTATCGTTGCAGAGAGGTTAGGACTGCGGCTGATAAATTATACATTTCATGACATAGCTAGGGAGAGAGGAATTCCCTTCGAGGAGCTCTGCATGCTTGCTGAAAAAGATTCCCAGTATGACCTCGAACTGGACAGAAAACAGGTGGAATTGGCAAGGGAGGGAAATTGTGTACTCGGTTCGAGGCTTGCGGTATGGTTGCTGGAAAATGCCACACTAAAAGCATATCTGTGGGCCAGCCTCGAGACGAGGGCGAGAAGAATAGCATCCAGGGAAAGTATTCCTTACCTGCGTGCCTTAAGGGAGACCGAGGATAGGGACAGGAGAGACAGGAACAGGTATCTCAAGTTGTACAACATAGACATCGACAGTTACAGATTCGTTGATATCATTGTAAATACCGAAGAGGGTGATCAATTCTTCGTTGCTGAAAGCATATTGAAGGCACTCCCTTTACAAAAAGGGTAGTTTTTATTATCTTATCTATACACAATAAGGGGACAGATTAATGATAATACCGCTTGAAGAATTGATAAAATATGAAGGAAACATATACGAACTTACTGTTGCGGTTATAAAAAGGGCAATACAGATAAATCTCGCCGGCGATGAAGAACTTGAGAAGAACAGGGGTAAGGTCGTTTCTACAGCCTTGAAGCAGGTCTTAACTGAGAAAGTGAGGTATCAAATCGAGGAATAGAAGGCAAGTACCGGTAATATTGGTTTTCGGGCCTACAGCGGTAGGGAAAACGAGTCTCCTTGTCCGTATCCTTGGTGGTATTTCAAATAATCGTTTCGAAATAATAAATGCGGATTCAATGCAGGTTTACAGGTACCTCGATATCGGTACTGCAAAGCCTGATGCGGTGATACTGGAGAAGATACCCCACCACCTCATAGATATCGTAGATCCAGATGAGCAGTTCACCGTGGGGGATTTTGTAAGGGAAGCAGAGAGGCTGGTAGCTGAGATATCGGAGAGGGGAAAGATTCCGGTTATTTCGGGCGGTACTGCCTTTTATCTTAAGACTTTCATATGCGGAATGCCTGAAACGCCTGTCGGGAATAAAGAGGTGAGGAAGAAATTGAAAGAAAGACTTTTCGAGAAAGGACTTGCTTCGATGTACAGACAGCTCGAAAATGTGGACCCCCTTTCTGCCGGTAGAATAAGACCGGGTGACAGTTACAGGATACTGAGGGCTCTGGAGGTATATTACAGTACCGGAAGGCCTTTATCTTCATACAGGAGACCCGATGAGATACGGAGAGATTATGATTTACTTATGATTGGTCTGGAAAGGGAAAGGGCTGATCTTTATGGAAGAATAGAGCGACGGGTGGATGATATGTTCGAAAGAGGCCTTGCCGGTGAGGTGAAAGGCCTGATAGAGCAGGGGTACCGTGAGAGTGACCCTGGAATGAAAGGCATAGGCTACAGAGAATTCTTTGAATTCAGAAGGGGCTGCGGAACTCTTGATATGGTCAGAGAATTGATAAAGCGGAATACGAGAAGATATGCAAAGAGGCAGATAACCTTTATGAAGAAGTTGAAAGGGGTTTTTTGGTACCATGCCGATGATGAGGTTAGAATATTATCCCTGATAAGGGATTTCATAGGTGAATTTCACCGGTGAGGTGTAAAATTTTACTTGACTTGCACTTTACCTGCAAGCATAATCTATGTGCTTTTTCAAGGAGGAATGGGAATGTACAGTTCAGATGAGGTAAGTTTTTCGGTGTATGTTGCCATACTCGGACAGAGTGCCATGATGCACCTTGGAAAGATAATGAACCCGGCAACCGGCAAGTTAGAGAGAGACCTCGTGCAGGCCAAGTTTACCATTGATATCCTCGGTATGCTCGAGGAAAAAACAAAGGGAAACCTGACAAAGGATGAGGCAGATCTTTTAAGAACCACTCTTGCAAACCTCAGGTTGAACTATGTTGAAGAGGTGGAAGAGGAGAAGAAGAGACAAGAAGAGGGACAAAAGCGACAGGCAGGCAAAGAGAAGGGTAAGGTAGAAGAGAATAAAGGGAAGAAAACCGAAAAGAAAGAGCAAAAAGCCGAAGAAACCGGAAAAAAGAGAGATGAAAGAGTAAAAGAAACGGAGAAAACAACTAAAAACAAGAAATCAAAGAAAGAAGAGGAGTAGGAAAAGTGCCTTGCGGTAGAAAGAGAAAGAGACACAAAATTGCAACACACAAGAGAAAAAAGAAACTAAGAAAGAACAGACATAAAAAGAAGTAATATTTAAGGAAATCCTACGATAATAATTGTAGGAGCAACCTATGAAACTTATCAGAAGCGGATTATTACTTTTCTTTTTATGTTTTTCGATAGCCGGGATTTTTAGCCAATCCCTGTGGAATCCTGATTTCAAGGGTTATATAAATCCCAATCTGGCTATTGCTGTAGGTGATATAGTCGTCGTTGAATTGAACGAAAACACCACACTTAATTTCTCATTTTCGCAGAAAGAGGATCGTCAGCTTACACTTCAATTCTCAGGTGGAGAAGGAGGCAACCTGTTTTCCTTTTTGCCCGCGGTAAAAACCGGAGGAAATGAAGGGGGTAAGGGAAATGAAAAAGTGGAGCTTAAGGCGAAAATTGCGGCAAGAGTCACAGAGGTAACGGGCAATGGCATCCTTCGTATCGTTGGTACGAAGAGCATGAATCTGGGAAAAAAGAGCCAATCCGTCACTATTGCAGGATATATCAATGCATCTGACCTGAAGGCGGATAATACGATAGATTTTGCAAGGATGGCTGATGCAACAGTTACCTTCAAGACACTCGTTGAACCGGGAACACCAATACTTACTTCCAATGACATCGAGGAAGTGATAACTCAGGCGGCAGCCGGTGGAGGGCAGGGATCTACCCAGGGAGGAGCAGGAGCCCAGGGAGCACAACCTCCCGTTGCCGGGGGAGTTGCAGGTGCTACTGCGGGCGGGAATCAGCCTACTGCGGCTACCGGCGGAATACAGCCTGTAACAGCACCTACCGGTCCTTCCCTTCAGAAGAAAACCCTTACCCTGACGAATGCTAAAAAGAAAGAGCTGCTGCTCATCTACTTAAACAGAATGATACAGCTTATCTTTCAGTAGTTGTTGTTTTGACTAGTTCTACTGTTTTCTAGGCATAATCAGAAGAATGTGCCTTATTATCCTGTATTCTCCCGAACGTTTTTCGAAGTAGAAGATATCCATGAAATTTTTTTCCCTGTAGTCATAGATGTAAATCGGTAAATCACCGCTCTCCGGGATAAAGCGTGCCGGCTCGGGATAATTCAAATGTAACGATGGATAGTCTATTCGATCGAAAAGCATCTGCTGATTCTCCCTTACAGCATCGATGCCAACTCTGGATGAGGATTTACCATTGGTACTGTAGGTGATATCGAGTACTTCAGGCCAGTAGCAGCTTACCATAGAATCGATATCCTCACTGGATAATGAAGTTGTCCATTTGTCCATCAACATATCGAGTTTCCCCTGTGCCTGATTGTCTGTAAAAGCAGGAAACACAGATAGAACCAGTACAATGTTGAGAATAACAGAGCTGGCAATTCTTTTCATGAAATCACCCTCCTTGAGATCCTTTTTTTTAAAATTAGATATAATATAGATATTACTAACAAGAAAATATTGTTTTCTTATGAATTTTTTCTCGTGAAAGCCTCAATTGACATCATTCACTCACTATTGGTACTATGTCGAATAGCCATGAGGATAAGCGAAAGTAATATTACCACACGTCTCATACCTCTAGAGACAAAGTACGATATAGAGGATCAGCTCGAGTCACTAGGTCTGGACGAGAAGGGAATCGAGGAGTACCAGGACAGGCTGAAATACTATTCGCTGAAGATTGAAAATCTCGATACTCGCGGTGCAAACCTCCTTGCCAGGTATATGGAAAACCTGGGAGGCGAAGTGGCAATGAGCAGGGAGGCAAGATCTTTCACCGTTCGTGAAACTGATCTCATTGTAAGTGGTAATCTGCATTCACTTCTTCTTCTCTCAGTGAAGTTGAAGGGGGAATCCTTCGGATTGGATGAAGTTTCAAAGGGCATCGAGGAGTGCCTCAGTGCTGATAACGGGATCATTCATTGGAATGGCAAGGTACTCGATTTCCACCGAAAAACCTACGTCATGGGGATACTGAATGTAACTCCCGATTCTTTTTACCCCGAGAGCAGGGCATCAACACTGAATGAAGCAGTGAAACGTGCAGAAAAGATGCTGAAGGCAGGTGTTGATATCATCGATATAGGCGGAGAATCCTCAAGGCCCGGTTCGGAGGGAGTTTCTACGGAGGAAGAGATAAAGAGGGTGATACCTGCAATCGATGAGATAAGAAAAATCTCCGATGTAATTATTTCGGTTGATACGAGAAAGCATGAAGTTGCTGAAAAGGCATTGGAAGCTGGTGCTGATATCATAAATGATATTTCCGGCCTGAGGCACAATTTTGAACTGGCCAAAGTAATTGCACGTGCGGGGGTTCCGATTATCCTTATGCACATGCGGGGAACTCCCAAGACAATGCAACAGAATCCCTATTACAGGAATACGATCGGTGAAATAATTAGAGAACTCCAATCGTCGATTTCATTTGCAACAGGAGCGGGTATTTCTCGTGAAAAAATCATAATAGATCCGGGTATAGGCTTCGGGAAAAGGCTTCAGGATAATCTTAGAATTATACGTGAGCTTAGGTCTTTCAAAAGCATGAATTTCCCTGTTCTAATAGGTGTATCGAGGAAGTCTTTCATAGGGGAATTATTGAACAAGCCTGTAGAAAAGAGATTGATCGGTACAATAGTTGCCAATACCCTTGCTATTCTGAACGGTGCCAATATCGTAAGGGTGCACGATGTAAGTGATACTGTGGAGATGATCAAAATTATCGATTCGATTCGAGGAAGAAAGTAATTGGATTGGCTTTCAAAATCCTGGATTTTCCGTGAGATAATACGTCCCATTCTCGATGTAACACTGCTGGCATTCATAATCTATCGAAGCTACCAGATACTGGTGAAGACGAAGGCGGTTCAGCTTATAAAGGGCGCGTCCTTCATGGTATTGATATATGCCCTTGCCTTCTTCTTAAAGCTTAACACCCTGTTATGGATATTGAATCTCCTCGTTCCTGGTCTTGTAATAGGTGTAGCCATCATTTTTCAACCGGAACTTCGCAAGATATTTACACAGATAGGCAGAGGAGAATGGTTTCGTCTTTCTTCGAGGGGTGAAGAAATCGATATCGAATCTATTTTAAACACCGTAGAGGTTCTCTCTGCAAGAAGGTGGGGTTGTCTTATCGTGTTCATGAGGAATGTAGGATTGAAAACCGTAATCGAGAGTGGTACGATTCTCAATGCAGATCTCTCATCGACACTTCTCCTTACTATTTTCAGTGAAAAGGCACCGCTACATGACGGTGCGGTTGTCCTGCAGGGGAGCAAGATAATTGCAGCCGGTTGCTTTTTGCCACTTTCCGAACAGGCCGATATCAGACGAGCCTTCGGAACCCGCCACAGGGCGGCATTGGGACTGGCAGAGGAGACAGATTCGGTGATCCTCGTTGTTTCAGAAGAGACAGGGGCCGTATCACTTGCCTATGATGCGAATCTTCAGTACGACCTTTCTCTGGAAGAAGTGGGAAGAAAACTGAAGATGTTATTGGAATATAGCGAGATAGAGGAACTGGAAAGTGAAGGGTAAAGGTTTCTTTTCCAGGATATTTGCCAACTGGCCTGCCAAGATTCTCTCACTTGCCGCAGCGGTGGTGATATTCATGTTTTACAGGATGAGCAATCTGGAGGAACGGTTTTTCAGTGTTCCGGTACATGTAATTCTACCCGAAGGCTTTGCAATTTCCAGCGATTACGAGAAGAGTGTAAAGGTTACTATCAGGGGAGACGCAGATAAGATTTATCCTATCCTGGAAAACGATATCTTTGCCTTTGTCGATTTGAGGGATCACAGGAATGCGGGAAGGTATAAGGAACCTGTAAAGATTGAAAAGAGGGGAACTGCCAAAGATATTGAATCCATTGAGATAAGGGTAGACCCGGCTGAATTGACTGTTACTATCGAGGAAATAGTTACAAAACCGGTGAAAGTCAAAGCAGTAATACGGGGATCACCTCTCCATGGTTACGAACTCGTTCAGTATTCTGTCACCCCCCAAAGAGTCCTGGTTAGTGGTCCGAAGAGTCATGTCGAGAGGTTAAAGGAGATTCCTACTGAAGAGGTTGATGTATCGGGCAGGGACAGCAATTTTACGGTAAAGGTCAGACTTGTACTTGATGACAGCTATGTAAAGATAAAGGGGAACGATTCTGTTGATTTCTATGCTGCAATAACGGAAGCCTTGATTTTGAAGTCATTTAAGGGTATAGATATCATAAGCCTCGATTTGGATCCTGCCTTGAGATTGGCTTCGTCTCTCCCGGCAGGTACTATCAGGGTTCAGGGACCACAACTTCTCGTGGAGAGTATCAATTCGGGGCAGCTCAGGTTGATCGTGAATTGTTCGAAGATAAAGAAGGCGGGAAGGTACCTGCTTCCGGTTACGCCAGATACCCCGGAGGGAATCATAGTGTTGTCCTACGAGCCAAAAGAGATTCTTCTCGAATTCGTACCAGTTGAAGGAGAGGAAAGTAAACAATGATTCTTGGAATCGGTCTTGATGTGGTCAGTGTAGACAGGCTGAGAAGATGGAAGCATATACCGGGTCTCTTTGAACGTTTTTTCAGTCCGAAGGAGCTGGATGTGGCTCTTCCCCGGGGTGAAGTTGGGATACTCTCGCTTGCTGCCAGGTTTGCCGCAAAGGAAGCCTTTGGCAAGGCACTTGGAGGCGGAATAAGGGGTTTCGCGCTGAAAGAGATAGCAGTTATGAACGATAAGTACGGCAAACCTTACATGGTGTTGGAAGGCAAGGCAAAAGAGGCTTTCAGGGCTTCCGGAGCATCGGTCATACACATTTCTCTCACACATGAGCATGACAATGCACTGGCAGTTGTGGTGATTGAGCGATGATTGGAGATAATAATGGTTGAAGGTGGTAGGACACAGAAGATAACATACTTTTCAAAAACTCCGATAGGCTGTCCCATCTGTGGAAAGAAGTTCTACAAGGAAGAACTTATGTCCGGAGGGGGAAGGCTTGTGGCCGGAGAACTTACCGATGAACTCAGGCGTCTCTATGAGCCGACTCAAAAATTCGGAGCACTTTTCCCCCTTGTATATGTTATTGCCGTTTGTCCAGATTGCTACTATTCAACATACCCCCAGGATTTTTCTAAGGTACCGGAGGAATCTCGAACAGCATTGGAGAATGAAACCGACAAGAGACGTAACAGTATTTCGACAATTCTCGGAGAGTTGAATTTTGAAGAACCAAGAGGTCTGAAGGAAGGAGCGGGGAGTTATATTCTTGCAACAATGACATACGAGCATTTCCCTTCTGAGTTTCTCCCTACATTCAAGCAAGGTCTGTCCGCACTTCGCGGAGCCTGGCTTTTCAACGACCTTCATTCACATTTTCCCAGTGAAAATTATGATTACCTGGCAAAGCTTCTCTACAGGAAGGCTCAGTTTTTTTACCGACTGGCTTATGAGAGGGATGTTTCTGGCAAGGAGGTCCTTTCCGATTTCGGTGCATTTGGGCCCGATCTGGATAAGAATTTTGGCTATGACGGGTTTCTCTACATGATGTGTCTCTTGAGGTACAAGTACGGGCAGAAGAAGAACCGGGAATTGAGGATCGAGGCCCTGGAAGAGTCGAAGAAGATACTCTCTAAAGTATTTGGTATAGGGAAGTCTTCCAAGTCCAAACCATCTGTAATTCTGGAAAAGGCTAAGCTACTGTTCGAGAAACTAACAGAGGAACTTAAAACTCTTAAGGAAGAGCAGTAAACGATCTGGCTGCTGCTTGAATTCCTGGTTTGGATTCTGATATGAGAAACATAAAGATAGTTATCGCCTATGATGGAAGTGACTTTGCCGGTTGGCAGGTACAGAACGATCAGAGAACCGTTCAGGGTGTACTACAGGAGGCGCTTGCCAGAATGCACGGGCATCCTGTAAGGGTCCAGGGAGCAGGGCGAACGGATTCCGGGGTTCATGCAATAGGGCAGGTAGGCAATTTCAAAACTGATATAGATTCCATAGAATCGCATAAGTTTCGTGATGCTATCAACTCGTATCTGCCCTTTGATATACGGATCCTGGCAAGTGAGGTGGTTCCTGAAAGGTTTGATTCGAGAAGGTGGGCCAAGGCAAGGATATACAGATACTACATTTTTCCCGGTGATGTCGGGTTACCTCATTTGAGAAAATACTGTATAAAGATACGAAGATTTCCTGATATGAGGAAATTGAATGCAATGGCTTCCCTGCTGGTCGGTGAAAAGGATTTTACCACATTTGCCGCAAAGGGAGATTCCAATGGCAGCAAGATAAGGAGGGTTTTTTCGTCGGTCTTTTATACGAAAGATGGGTTTATCGTTTACCAGATAGCGGCAAATGCCTTCCTATGGAAAATGGTGAGATCCATAGTAGGTACGATTCTTGAATTGGAGGGGGCAGGAGGTACCCCGTCTGATTTCAGGGCGATTGTTGAAGGAAGGGACAGAAATCTTGCTGGTAGTACTGCTCCCGCCCGCGGATTATTCCTGGAGAAGGTGATTTATGGAGAAAGAGATACTTTTTAAGGATTTTCTTGATCTTCTGGAAATGACCGAGGTTTACCTTAAGGGTTGTTTTAAACCCCTGGAAAAACCTTCGGATGCCGGAGGTAAGGAAACAGAGGGGGAGATATCCCGGGGGATATCCCGGAGGGAGGCTGAATTGAGTCATCTGGAGGAGGAGATCAGGGTTTGCAAGTTGTGTGAGCTTGCAAGGACACGCACTAATGCCGTGCCTGGGGAAGGGGTCTTTGACCCACTGGTAATGGTGATAGGGGAAGGACCCGGAGCGGAGGAAGATGCAACTGGAAGGCCCTTTGTAGGGCGTGCCGGCAGGTACCTGGACAAATGGCTCGATGCAATAGATCTTTCCAGGGAAAAGAACTGTTTTATTGGTAATATCGTGAAATGCAGACCCCCCGGTAACAGGGACCCGAAGCCTGAAGAATCAAGTGCATGTCTTCCCTACCTTGTAAAACAGATAGAACTACTTAAACCAAAGGCCATACTCACCGTTGGCAGGATATCTTCACAGATTCTTACCGGTTCGATGCAGGGAATTGGGAAACTACGTGGGAGGATCTATAATTACAACGGTGTTCCACTGGTGCCTACCTATCATCCGAGCGGTGTGTTGAGGAACCCCTCCCTTCGTCCCTATGTCTGGGAAGACCTGAAGCTATTGAAGGCCATCCTGGAGGAAAAAATCACTAAGAAAGATCTTTATTAAGGCCGTAATATCGACATGCCAATGGCAAGATTTGCAGAGGTAGTTTTCAATCTACCTGTCAATCAGAGTTTTTTCTATGATTCAAGCGATTTTCCGGACCTCGAACCAGGAAAGAGGGTGATGGTTCATCTGGGACGGAGGAAATTGGCCGGCTTTGTGATCTCGGTAAGCGACAGTGTGGATCTGGAACCGGAAAGGGTAAAACCGATAGAGAAGGTAATAGATGACAGGGTGGTTTTTACCAGGGAAATACTTGGGCTTGCCAGTTGGTTGTCAGTAACGTATATGTGCAGCCTTGGAGAGGCTCTTGGTACCATAGTTCCCGGAGGGAGAAAGGAGGTCTCTGTTGAGTTTCCCGCGGATGAAGAGGGGTATCAGCGGATTACAGAGTTATCCGAGCATCAGAGAGATGCCATAGAGAAGGTACTTTCCAGGGAAAGAGGGTTCTTTTACCTGAATGGAGTTACCGGTTCGGGCAAGACCGAAGTTTACCTTCAGATAGCCGACAGGGTGTTACGGAATGGGGGAGGTGTGATATACCTTGTTCCTGAAATTGCATTGAGCCATCAAATTGTGGAAATACTGAGAAAGCGCTTCGGTGAAGACGTTGTTGTTCTTCATTCCGGGTTGACACCTTCGCAGAGACTGAACGGCTGGATGAGGCTGCTGGAAGGGAAGGCCTCTGTAGCGGTAGGTGCAAGAAGCTCTGTATTTGCTCCGGTTAAGAACTTAAGGCTGATCATCATCGATGAGGAACACGAGGCTGCCTACAAATCGGGGTTTTCACCGAGGTACCATGCCAGGCAGGTGGCAATGTACAGAAGCAGGAAAGAGGGGGCAATTCTGGTTATGGGTAGCGCCACCCCCTCACTGGAAGCTTACCACTATATGAGGATGGGAAAAATCGAGGAAATAGTGCTTCCCGAGCGCCTTAGTGGCGGCGACATGCCATCGATACAAATCATCGATATGCGAAAAGAGTCGTTACCCCTGTCCCGTGAACTTATCGGCGCGATCAGGGAGGTTCATGACTCGGGGAACCAGTCTATTTTATTTCTCAACAGACGCGGGTTTGCCTATTTCTTTCATTGCAGGTCCTGTGGCTACGAGATGAAATGCAAGAACTGTTCGGTACCTCTTACCTACCACAAGTCGCGCAACGAAATGGTTTGCCATTACTGCGGATATAGAACCAGACCTATAGAGCAATGCCCTGATTGTGGTTCACTGGACGTTGGTTACTCGGGTTTTGGTACGGAACGGATAGAGGATGATGTGGAGAGATTATTTCCTGATTATTCGATAGAGAGGATAGACAGTGATTCGGCAAGGAATAGGAGCTTCCTTGCGAAGACGCTTGCGAAATTCAGAGATGGCGGAATCGATATTCTTTTGGGAACTCAGATGGTTGCAAAGGGTCTTCATTTCCCGGGTGTAAAACTGGTAGGGATCATTCTCGTGGACACGGATTTGAGACTTCCAGATTTCAGGTCGCAGGAAAAAACGTTTCAGCTTCTCGTCCAGGTTGCAGGAAGGGCGGGGCGAGTGGTGAAGGATGCCAGAGTCATTATACAAACGTACGATCCTGAAAACTGGGTGATAAGAATGGCAGCACGGGGAGAATTGAAGGAATTCTACCAACGTGAACTGGAGTTGCGGCGTGAACTATCATTTCCCCCATTTTTCCGGATAATCAGAATCGTATTCCGCGGAAGAGATAAGAAGGAAGTATTTCGCCAGGCAGAGAAATTTTCCAGAATCCCCTTCAACTTGAATGGAGAAGAGGGTGAACTGCTGGGGCCGGCCGAATGTCCCCTTTCCTACATTGCAAGGAATCACAGAGTACAGTTGATTATTCGTGGAAAGAGAATGGCTCACCTGCACAGGGCTGTCAGCAAAGCGCTTCGCAGCTTCAGTGTGTCAAAGGGTATACATATCGAAGTGGATGTGGATCCTGTTTCACTTCTTTGAAGGAAGAGTGTGCTTACCATAGATCATATCGGCCTGTTGACAATGAATAGCAGTTTGCGTATTTTAGCTTCATGAAAGGAATGATAATATGTTGAACATTGTAACCCTCGGCGATCCTATTTTAAAAAAACATTCCACACTTGTAACGAGTATCAACGAAGATGTGGAAAGATTTTTAAATGAAATGTTTGATACTATGTATATGGGTAAAGGAATCGGACTTGCAGCTGTCCAGGTTGGGAAACTGGATAGGATTTTTGTCACCCATGTACCGCGAGATATGCCGAGGGTATTTATCAATCCGGAGATAGTTGAAACCTCTCTGGACGAGGAAATATATGAAGAAGGATGCTTGAGTATTCCGGGAATAAATGCAGATGTTATACGGCCGTATGCAATAAAGGTTCAGGCATGGAATGAAAGGGGGAAACCATTCACAATGGATGCCGAAGGTCTTCTTGCAAGGGTGATCCAACACGAGCTGGATCATCTGAATGGCATACTCTTCATAGACAAACTCGATGACAAGAAAAGAAATCGTTTGCTCAAAAACTACGAGAGGAAAGCAAAGGCCGGATGAGGATCCTCTTTGCCGGTACTCCAGAAATTGCAGTAGTCCCACTAGAATCGATCAATGAAAAATTCGATATTGTGGCAATACTTACGGCGCCCGACAAGGGCAGGGGAAGGGGCAGGAGAGTTTCCTTCTCGCCTGTCAAAAAAAGAGCCATCGATCTTGGTTTGAAAATTCTCCAACCGAAATCCCTCGGAGATCCGGATTTCCTCTTTCAAATCAAGGAATTAAAACCAGAACTTCTTGTTGTAGTTGCATTCGGAAAGATATTCAGAAGAGAATTCATGGATCTGTTCCCCATGGGAGGAATAAACATGCATCCTTCGTTACTTCCCAAGTATAGGGGACCTGCACCTATTCCGGCGGTTATTCTTGCGGGAGAGAAAGAAACGGGTGTCACGGTGCAGCGCCTAGCCATGGAAGTTGATAGCGGAGACATACTCGCTGTAAGAAAGATCTTGCTGACAGGGAGGGAAACAACAGCAAGCCTCTCTTACGAATCGTCACGAATCGGGGCGGAATTGCTCCTTTCAGTGATAGAGAGAATGGAACGTGGAGAGGTATGGGGAGTCCCCCAGAGAGAGGATGAGGCAACCTACTGCAAAAAGGTTAAAAAGGAGGATGGCCTTATCCGATGGGGGAAAAGTGCCATTGAGATAGATAGAATGGTGAGGGCCTATTTCCCCTGGCCCAATGCCTATACATATATGGGCGGAGAACTGCTGAAGATTCTTGCCGGTTCTGTTCCTGATAGAAAAAATCTTTTAGAAACAGAATTGTCAAATACCCTTCCCGGAACAGTTCTGGGTACCTTGGAGAATTATGGTATCCTTGTAAAGACCGGCAAAGGAGTTTATTGTATAGAGAAGCTTCAACTTCAATACAAGAAGCCCAATAATTGGAAGGCATTTCTTAACGGGCATCCTGAAGTGCTCGAAAGTGTACTTGGAGGGTCTAAATGAAACGTATAAACGGAAGAATAAAGAGGTTACTACCCAATGCGGAGGATACCAATGAGGTAAGGGATTTGAAAATAGCCATCCTCGTTTTCATAGTTGTATTCGGTTTGATGATAACAACCGGAATCGTTGTCTTTTTTATCTCCCTGCGTGGAAGTGAGGAGACACTTGTTCCCGATGTTGTTGGCAAGGATATCGTAGATGGGCTCTTGGAATTGCAGGAGAAGGAACTGTATCCTCTAATACAGATACGGTATTCCTCCGACTACGATCGTGGTGTTATCATGCATGAGAATCCCAATCCGGGTTCGGTTGTCAAGGCTGGAAGAAAGATCGAGATTGTCGTGAGCAAGGGACCCATAATAGACAGGGTGGAGAATTTCGTTGGCCAAAACATAAATGAAGTGAGGATGCACCTTCAGACACTTTTTGCATCCCACAAGGTATTGTTGAAAATCGATGATAACAAAATAATGTACAAGTATGACAATGAAAATCCCCCCGGCACGATACTGGAACAAAAGCCAGCTCCCGGTACACCCATAAGCGGTGTCATGGAACTAGAGTTTGTCGTAAGCAAAGGGCCAAAGGGGGAAAAGGTAGAAATCGGAAAGTATATAGGTGAGAACTTCAAGGATGCGATTGCAGACCTCGCTTCCAAGAATATTCCCTTCATTTTTACGATAAGGAATCCGAAAGATGGTGAGGAGGGAGGGATGATAGTATCCCAGAGTCCGGAACCACAGAGTGAGATCGAGTATGGATCGGTAGTCCAGCTTGAAATGACAAGGCCGTTAAAAATTGGAAGCGGAAATATATTCGGTGTTTTCAAGCAGATCCTTCCTGATTATCCAATACTCGTGGATATAAGGCTGGATGCCGTCGAAGGAGATCACACTGAGACATTGCTAAAGATGAAACATCCCGGAGGCCCGATATCGGTACCCTATATCGTTCCTGAGAATACCGAATTGATCCTCTACATATTCGGCAGAGAGGAAATAAGGCAGAGGGCACTGCCAGAGGCGCGATGATTATCTTCGTTGACAACTGAGCTTCTCTTTGCTATATTTTTAGGTGGAAAGCGAGCGTCGTATAGTGGCAATACCCGAGCTTCCCAAGCTCGTGCCGGGGGTTCGATTCCCCTCGCTCGCTATATAAATTATGGGTGAAAAAGATATTACGTACATCTTTCACATCAAACGAAAAGACGGAACTCCACTGATACTGCATGCCTTTTCTACTCCTGAAAAGTTTCTCTACTCCGTTGAAAACACGGAGATTCGGGGCCGATACGGTGACGAACCAAGGGTGGAAACCCTTACAATGTTTCGAAATGAGTTGTACAGGATGGCTGAAGCTGCTGTAAAAAACTGGATTTTCGACCAGAGGTTTATTCCTAAATTTCTCATGTCAACGGGAATATTTCTAGTCACCTATTTCTTTTTTTCCTATGTGGTAAGAGATCCTATTCCGATGATAGACGAAACAGTACTGGGTCTTGTAGCTGGCATAGCCTCCTATATTCTGCTGGGAAAGAAAGACATTGCATCTCAGAAGGCGATGGAGAAGAGGGTCGAGATAAGAAATCGCATAGATAGGATTAAATTTACAGAGAGTAACTTCGTGAAGGAAGTGGAGGCGCTGCTCCATAAAAGTGAGAATGAAAAATTCGAGGAAGTAATAAAACAGATAACGGCCCCGTCTAACATGGTGTCATCGGTAAGCGAGAGGGAAGAGGTTCTTCAGTTTCTGAAAATGCTGGAGATTCGTTTCAATTTCAAGAGAATGAAGCGCGAGGAAAAGAAACTGAAAGAACTGGTGAGAAAGAGAAACTACAAGTCCCAGGTGTCTTCGATAAAGAAATGGATGGAATCCAAGAAGCTTGATTATCCCCTCTATGCAGTTTACAAGGCTTTCAAAGAGACAATTTCGAATAAGCGGTGATTCTTTAAGTATTGATTTCTTGGGCGGTGATCCTTTACAGTGTGATTCTTTAGGTAGTAATTCTAAAGGTTAACTTCCTTCCTCTTTGCTTTCCTTTATCAGTCTTCCGAGAATTTCAGAGAGTTCCTTGACCTTGATTCCCTTGTATTGTTTTTTATTGATAGTTACTATGGGACCATTTTCACATACCCCGGGACAAGGTATCGTTTCGAGGGAGAAAAGTCCGTTTTCACTGGTCTTACCCACACCGAGATTAAGTTGTTTCGTTATTGCATCGAGAATATCATATGCTCCCATTTCCTGGCACAGGTCTCCTATGCAGACCTGTATCTTGTATTTTGCCGGTGGCTCCAGCCTGAAGTTTCCATAGAAATCTATTACCTTGAGTACATTGGAAATGGGGATATTTATGAAATCTGCGATGAAATCCAGTATGTCTCTTGGAAGATAACCGAAGATCTCCTGGGTTTTTTCCAGAATAGGAATGAGATACTCTCTCTTTGGCTGGTATTTTTGAAATATCTCTATTACCTGTTTTGGCGGATTCTTTTGTTTTATCTCTGCCTCTGTCTTTTCCTTCTCATGCTGGATCTTATGTGTCTTCAGATAGTGTGATAGCATTGCAATGCCCATGGCAATGTTCTCATTCCTCACTGTAACATCCGGGGGAACCGATAGTTGTGTTGGGGCAAAGTTCCAGATTGCCTTTATCCCAAGTGATACTATTCTATTGCAAACAGATTGTGCTTCCTCTTTGGGAACGGTTATAATGGCTATGCCAATATCATAACTTTTAACTACTCGTTGAAGTGAATCCATTGGGAGTATGGTAAAGGGACCTATAACATTGCCTATCTTTGAAGGGTCATTATCGAATATAGCAATCAATTTGAGGCCATACTCCTTAAGACCGGGATACTGGGCAAGTGCAGATCCAAGATGGCCAGCCCCGATAAGAATCGCAGTATTTTCATAGTTTATTCCGAGGAATTCTTCTATTGCATTTTTCAGGCCTGTTACAGAGTATCCCGATTTGGGTTTACCCTTGTAGCCTATAATGGCAACGTCTTTTCTCACCTGTGTGTCATCCACCTGGAAGTATCTGGCCAGTTGTTTCGAAGAAATATATTGCACCCTCTTTCTTTCCATTTCAGAGAGTATCTGGTGATACATTGGAATACGTCTCAGTGTCTGTTCGGGAATATTGCTTTCACCACTTTGATGACCGAGATATTTTTTCATTTGATAGCAGAATAGAATATCGTGAAAAGAATGTCAATATTATTGGCCTATCTGCTGTTTTTGCTCCATTGTCTTCTGAAGTTGAAGAGTTCTCTTTGCTATTTCGATATTCTCTTTGGCCGGTATGTACTGAGGATCTATCTGGAGAACCATGTTCCAGTACTTGATAGCATCTGCAATATTACCCTTTGCATACTCTTCCAGGCCTGTAAGGTACAGTTCGTCAGCTTTTTCTCTAAGAGCTTTTCTCCCATTGTCACCGAGGTTCATCTTGGCAAGTATGCTGAACTTGTCGAGGGGATTCAACCTACCCGATAGATCGAGGTTGTAATTCGATACAAAGCTCACCTTGTCTAAATCCACCGAAGTTCCCAGAGAAACCCTTGGGTTATCACCCTTGAACTGGAAACCACCCTGTATTGATAGAAAATCCGTGATCACTACATTGATTCCCCCGGCTATGTTCCAATTTTCAGCCGGATAGGTAGCGCTGTTGAAACTGAAAGGATAATTGAAGTCGAAAGAAATCGTTACGGGCCTTATGGGAGAATACCCGATACCGAAAGTAAAGGCAGAGGGGAGCGGTTCCGAAAGTACGAATGGCCCTATATTCTTTACCACTGCTCCGACAGAAAAATTCTTCGTTCTTGAAATGTAGAATTTCAAGAAGTTGAACCTGGTGAGCATCCCGAAATCTGCCATAAATGCAAAGGCAGATTGATTGGGATAGATAATAGCTGGTACATTTCTGTATGCAACCTTTAGATTGGTACCTATCGCCATGCCATAGAAATAGTAATTGGAGAAGAAATTGTAAGAAATGTTCAATGTACCAACTGTTTCTGAAATATTGCCCCTGCTTGTTCTTTCTCCCCAATCGTTGTATGCGGTGAATGGCAAATATAGAAACTTACCCCCTATTCCGATACCGAGATTGTTGATACGCATCGTGTAGATTGCACCTTCAAGATTTGTATCTGCAATCCAGCTGTGGTGGAGGAATGCAAGCTCTGTGTAATCGAGGATTGAACTTCCCGATGGATTGGATTCGATATAACTTATGTCGTTAGATATAGCGGTATACGCAGTACCCATCCCTTCGTATTTGCCACCAAGAGGAATCTCCAACGTGGGGAATACGGTAAGTCCTGTATTGGGGTCATAGAAGTTCTCGAAGATACCCTGCCATTTTGAGTATATATTATTATCTACTGCATCCAATGTGTACAATGTTATTACAAGGAAGAGGATGCTCAATATTCGTCTCATCTTACTATAAATATACTACTAATGATCATATTCTTCTATATATACCTATTTTTTTATCGGTTGAGTGTTGAATGTGCTTCATCGATAATAGTCAAGAGACCTATTTTTGTCGATAATATAACAAAATATACTATATTATGGTATAGAGACATTAGATGATTACCGTTAAGGAGTGTTAACACTGAACAGATTTCCCGGGGTTCCCCGTTTTGTCATACTTCTCACATTTCTCCTGTTCTCCCTATCTGTATTTGCAGGAGGACAACGTGAGAACCCTCTCGACAAGGCGAATAAGCTAGTTCAGGAGAAAAAGTACAATGAGGCGATTCTATATCTAACCGAGCTCGTGAAAAAGAATCCCGAGTACATGGATGAGGCTGAGAAGATAATGGGGAAAATTAGGGAGATCAGGAGCCAGTACAATGAAAAGTATGCGGAGTTGATTGATGTTCTCTTTGAAAAACATGATGTGGCCAAGGCATTGGAATTGATCGACCAGTTGAGAAAGCTTGACCCGAATCCGAACAGGGCTACCATCGAAGCTATTACCAAAGCAAAACGGGGAGCTGAGATTGTATTCAACCTAAATCGTTTTGAGGGTATAATGAACAAAGCTCTCTCCCAACTTGATGAGGGTAAGTATCTGGAGGCGGTGAATACCTATCTTTCGGGCTATGACCTGCACAGAGAGGATTTTGATAAGGCAACCTACGGGGATATAGTGAAAAACTCTGTTTACAGTGCACTTTCAAAGCTTGAAGGGGCTGCCAAAAATTTCATCGATACGGCAAACAGGAGTAATAAACAGTTCGACACCATATCTGTCCTAATATCAGGAACCGACATAAAAAAACTCAAGATCACTGCTGATGGATTGATTCCAAATCTCAAGACGATTGCACGTGATATTTCCATATTGGAGAGGGCTGCAAAGATCTTCTATGAGGCGAACAAATCGATTAGAGAGAAGAGCGAAAACAAGCAGGGAGATTACTTTCTGCACTATGCATATCTTCTGACAAAGGGTAGATCTCCTGAGAAGGGTGAGGGATTACAGAAAGCTCTGGAGATGTATTTCGATAACAGAATCGTTGCAATTGAAAAAAGGTTGAAGGAAAGCGCGGCACTGAACTTTGCCAAGGGGAAGAAATTTTATGAGGAGAATAATTACACAGATGCTCTTTCCTTCTTCAATATTGCAGGTGGATTCTATGATGTCTTTCAGCGTGTAATCATGGTTCATGAGGCAGAGATAACATTGGGTGGCAAATTTGAATTGGGCAAGGAGGACTGGGACATAATCAATACAAACCTCCCTTCCTACCTCCTTGCATCTGAAAAACTGAAAGAAATAGAAGCATACAGAGAGCTGATAAGCATTGCTTTGAAAACCCCTGTTTTCAATGAAACCGTAGCAAAGAATCTGTCCCTGATACGTGAGGGGAGAAAAAAAATAGAAGAATTACAGAGGGGTATAGTTGAGATAAAGAAACGATGGGAGTTTCTTGCCGATTATTATACGAGGATCGGAAAACTCGGATTTGATACACTGGTTATTTCCGCGGATGCACGTTCGATTTTAGCCAGGCTTGATACGATTTATTCGAATCTTCTAAAGAGGGATGTGAGATTTGTTAATGCTGAGAACTTCATAGAGTATGAAAGCATTGCAACCCAGCTTGAGAAAGAGAAGAAAAAATATGAAGAGGGAAAGAGACTAAAAGACGGGTATGATGTGATAGTCGAGACGATAAAGGACAATAAGGGAAAGGAAGTAAATATCACGAGGCATGAGAGATATCCATCCAAGGCGATCACACGCCTTGAACCATTGAAGGAAAGCCTGGCAAAACTGGAAAAAGAGGGCAGCAAGCTTGTCTCAAAGGTGGGAAAGGATCCCATTCTTGCCAGCAACCCGGAGGAACAAAGGGCATGGATAAAGAAGACAAAAGAGCTACACGATTCTATTATAAATCTTCTCGAGGCTATTGATACTGCTATTGCCGATGCAAATAACCTCCTCCTACTTGCAAAGCGTTACGAAAATGAGGGACGCCTGCGAATGCAGGAGGCTGAAAGTGCTTTGAAGCGGAGCGATTTCAAGAGAGCAAAGGAGAGTGTCGCTCTTTCCGGCAAGGCCTTTGCAAACTCGCTCAGCTATGAAGAGAATAAAGAAATTCGAAGGTTGATGGATAAAGTGCTGCCCGAGCTTTCCACCAGGATAGTAAAGGAGGAGAATCTTTTTGTCGTCAGGGAAGTCAGAAAGTTGATAAATGCAGGACGAAGGTACTTTGGGCTCGGTGAGTATGCAAAAGCAGAGGAAACCCTTCTTAAGGCCAAGGCAAGATGGGAAGATACCAATACAAGCGAAAACAAGGAAATAACAAACTGGTTGACGATTGTTCGTTCGGCTCTTTCGGTGAAATCCGGGCGGGAAATATCTGAAAAGGATCCCCTCTACACGGAAATGACACAATTGCTGAATTTTGCCAGTGAAGATTATCTTGAAGGCGCAAGACTCCTTAAGGAAAAGAAAAAGGTTCAAGCACTTGAACGTTTCAAAGCGGCATTGGACAAGATACAGAGAGTCAAGCTTGCGTTTCCTTACAATAGAGAGGCGAGGGTATTGGCATTGAAGATTCAGAAATTAAGTGACCCGGAAAACTTTTCAGCTTCACTGACCAGATTCTTCAATGAAGCCATAAAGAATCAGAAGATTAATCCCAAAGAATCGTATGCCGATCTGAAAGATATAGAAGAGATCGAACCAAACTATCCTGGTTTGAAAAAGGCAATATATAACCTCGAGATTTATCTGGGTATTCGAATACCACCTCCCGATCCGAAAAAGATTGCTGAATCGGAAAGGTTGTACAAGCAGGCCTATTCGATAGTTCTGAACAACAGGATAGATCTCTTTCCGGCAGCACTAGAGGAGTTGAACAGGGCAATAGAGTTGAATCCGAACAATGAAAAGGCTATAGCCCTGAAAGACAGGATACAGATAGCAGCAGGTGGCACAGTTCAGACTGTTCTTTCCAGTTTTGCAGAGGAACAATACAGACTGGCTGAAAATAAGTATCTGGCGGGCAAGTATCTTGAAGCTCTCGCCATCGTGGAAAAACTGTTGCAGGACAAGAGAAATAGAAATTATCCACCATTGCTCGAATTGAAGAAGAGGATAGAGACGAAGATTTGATGTCCAAGATGTATAAACGATTTTTTTTCATTTCTACAATAGTTCTGACTTTACTCTTTACATACCATCTTGCGGCACAGGAAATCTACTGGGAAACTCCTAAAATATTCGTATCAGGAGAGACACATTTCCCAATTGCTAGGTCAAACGGAAAACTGCTCGTGATTCTATGGCACGAAATTGAAAGCTCAGGAAGGGAGGGCAAGGTCTACCTCTCCGTTAAAACAACAAGGGATGGCAAGAAGTGGAAAGAGAACAGGAGATTTGCAGGGCCTTTCACCTACAAGGGTGAAAAAACAGCTATCGCATCGCTTGCAGTTGACAATGAGGGAGGAATTTTCGTTGCGGCCCTGGTAGGAGAGAAAGCTATAGATATCTTCTATTCAAAAGACGAAGGAAAGAGTTTTATTACAAAATCACATATAGAAGCGGCCTCTACTGTAGTGGCTCCCCGAATTTTTCTTCGACCGGGTGGATCTCCGATTCTCTTCGTAACGAAAAAAACGGAAGAGGCTCTCTCGATTTTTTACTCAGTCTCCTCGGATGGTGTGCACTGGGAGGCCTTCAAACCATTTGTGCAGAATAAGGATCTGATCATCGATTTCCTTCCCTACTATATTCATTATGGGACGAGGGACTATGTGGTGTTTCAGTCGGTTACCGCAGAGACACTTCAGAGATACCAGCTGTATGTAAAGATTAGCGAAGACAATGGAGAAACCTGGGGGTCTGCCAGCAGAATTGAAATGAAAGAGTACAGGGACGGAAAACTGCAGAGTTACGACAGCTTTTCAAATCAGCGTCCCTTCCTTGCTGTAATCAACGGGAAATTGAAACTGGTGTGGGAGAGACAATTTCGAAGCACACCTCCTCAGATATACTATGCAGAGCTGGATGAGAAGGGAAGAGTCAAAGGTGATATAGAGATGGTAACGGGTGGTATCTACTCGTGTCACTATCCTCAGCTTTTCATATACAGGGGAGAGCCATTGATACTTTGGTTTGACAACAGGCGTGGTGAGGATCATATAATAATCGCCAAACGAGGGGTATTCAGATGGGAGGACAAGGATATAAGTAATATACCCGGAGAATCGACATTTGGCTCACCCGTCATACTCAATGAGACACTGTATGTATTCTGGGAAAACTCCCATGCGGGAGAGACGAGATTGTATTACCTTGAACCGGACAGGACGGTTGCAAAAGCAAAACTCATTCCACTGAATTTTTCCCCGAAAAAGAAGTATAACCGGGACACTGTAAAGATCAAATGGCTCTTACCCAAGGATCCGGCAGGAATAGCAGGGGTGAGTTATTCCTGGGGGCTTGGCATCGGGAAGAAAGTGGAACACAAACTGAAACTATTGACTGGAAAGAACCGGATAACACTTATTGCTGACAAGGATGGTGAGTGGAATTTCAACCTTGCCGTAATGGATTATGCGGGAAACTGGTCAGAGGTTTCTACTGTTTCCTATTACCGAGATACGCTTCCGCCGGAAAAGGTGAAGATAATACCTCCGCAGACTGATGAGAAGGGATTCTTAATTTCCAACACCTTCAGCATCGTGTGGGAGCCTCCCCAGGATGATATTGCCGGGTATACATATACCCTGCGGTATCTTGGAAGTGAAAAGAAAGTTATCAAGGTGAATGAGGAGAAGCTAAAGCCACCGGCAAGGTTGTTGACAAGAAATAATAAACTTTCCTACAGAAATATTGACAATGGAACCTATGCTCTCTCCGTCGCTGCCATAGATTCTGCCGGAAACATCGGCAAGCAGAGCGTGATACTCCTGAGGCTGAACAAGTACATTCCGGTAACATACATAACAAGTGTGAATTCGAAGAAGGATGAATTCGGTAACGTGAGTATCACGCTGCGGGGAAGAGGATTCTCCGAAGGCGGGCTGATAAAGACCATTGTGCTGGACAGGGATGGAAAAAAGCCCTTCGATTACACCTTCGAGAGGACTTCCGGAGCATTCAAGGTGGAGAGTGACAGGATTATAGACAATCTGATACTTTCCGATGTGGAAGAGGGACTCTATCATATCGGAGTCATACATCCTACACGGGGTCTCTATATGACACGGCCCCTCTTGAAACTTGAACCGGCCGGAACGGTAAAGTTCGGATACTTTGCCTATAAATATTCACCAGCATGGGAGAGGGCAAAGCGTGTGCTATACTTCCTGAGCTTCAACGAGCTGATTATCTGGTTGATCGTACTGTTCCTTGTCTCCCTGTTCTTCATAGCCTTGAGGAAACTTGTCCTCGTAACAAGAGAAGCAAGAATACTTAAGAGTGAAATCGCCTATATGATCTCTGGAAAGGAAAGTCCTTTCAGAAAGGAAGAGGAAATGAAAGAATTGAAACAGAGAGGGATGAGTCTGAGAATAAAATTCATACTACTGATGGTTATCCTTGTTTTTCTTATAGTACTCATCGTTTCAATACCACTGGGTTACTACATGATAGATACCCAGAAACGCGACCTGACGGAAGGATTAAGGAAAAGAGCCGAAGTGGTACTGGGAAGTCTTGCAACGGGAAGTGAGACTTATTTGAGCCTTTCCAACAGACTCGAAATGGCTCTTCTTCCCAATCAGACTCGGGAAATCGAGGAGATCACATATGCGACGATAACGGACAGGAACGAGAGAATATGGGCGACAAATGATCCTGACATAACCGGGAAGATAAAGGGGGACGTGTACATACAGACAGAATCGGTAATCGAGGATGAAGTTTCACCATTAATCGGTAAAATAGCCGATGAGATTGACAGGAAGGCAAGGGAATCTATTTCAGGGTTTGCTACGGAGGTTGACAAGCTCTCTGCTGAAGCAAAGAAGTATATACTGAAGAGTGATCCTCAGTCGAAGCAAAAATTGCTCGAACTGCAGGACGCTATAAATGCATTGAATGTACGTATTACAAGTGAATTGAAGAAACTGGGAAACAGAGTCGGAAGTATCCCGGAGTTCAATCCCGAAAACCTACAGCCAAACTATATACTGTACAGGCCGATCGTATACAGGCAGCCCAGGGAGGACTTTTACTATCATGGCATGGTAAGGATAGGCGTATCTACCGAAAAGATTCTGAAAGAGATTGCTTCATCGAGAAATACTCTGATAATCCAGACTGGTATCGTTGCCATGGTAGCAATAATACTTGGTATAATAGGTGCAATAGTGCTTGCGAGTATAATCGTAACCCCCATAAAGAAACTCGCCATCGGGGTTGCAGTAATTCGAGATACCGAGGACAAGGAACAGTTAAAAGATCACAGGATAGATATAAGATCGAGGGATGAAATCGGCACTCTGGCAGAAACGGTAAACCAGATGACCCAGGCCCTGGTAAAGGCTGCGATTGCAAGCAAAGATCTGACCGTTGGTAAGGAGATTCAAAAGATGTTTATCCCCTTGGATCCGGATCGTTCCGGCAAGAAGGGGTCAACGGGAAGCATGGTGGATGACAATGTTGAAATATTCGGTTATTACGAGGGTGCAAAGGGTGTCTCGGGAGACTACTTCGACTATATGAAGCTTTCCGGCGATAACTATGCGATAATAAAGTGTGATGTTGCGGGAAAAGGAGTTCCGGCTGCCCTGATAATGGTTGAGGTGGCAACGATCTTTTCTACGTTTTTCAAAAACAGGGTGGTAAAGAATCCCTCGAAGAGTGCGCAGGAGCTTGTGTATCTTATAAATGATATGCTCGAGGAGAGGGGGTTCAAGGGGAGGTTTGCCGCTCTTACCGTATGTATCATGAATGGCAGGAGCGGGAATGGTTTTTTCTGCAACGCCGGTGACAATATCATACATATATTCGATAGTAGTGAAGGAAAAATGGTACAGAAACTTCTCCCCGAAGCCCCGGCTGCAGGTGTATTTCCAACAATGATAGTAGAGACACAGTCCGGTTTTCAGTCAGTTTCAACCAGGTTGAATTCCGGTGACATACTTATTCTATTCACAGATGGTCTGGAAGAGGCAAAGAGACACTTTCGTGATTCGGCTTACAGTGTAATAAAGTGTGAAGAAGAGGGATTAAAGGAGGGTGAGCTTCACGGTGGAACACATACGCCGGGAAGTGATGGAGAGGAACTGGGAATTGCGAGGATACACGAGATAGTGAATGCCGTAATGAACAGAGGTGAGTACAGGCTTGTAAAGTATCATAACCCAATTCCGGACGAAGAACTCGTCTTTGATTTTTCGACTTGTGAAGGAACGGTGGATGAAGCGGTAATGGCTTTAGTTGCAGTGGAGCGAGTCTTCAGACTGTATCCGGACCCTGAGGCCGGGTTGGAAGACAGGATTGTCATTGATGCAAAGGTAAACGATTTCCTCCTCGAACATTTCCTCCAGTATGATAAGTATTTCAACCATCTGATCGAGCAGGATGAAACTTCCGGTATAATTTTATTCTCACACCTCAAGGAGGATGAGCAGTATGATGATCTTACAATTCTTGCGATAAAGAAGAGATAGAAAATAGATAAAAAAAGAGGTGGTCGATATGAAGATGGATTATGATGTTATTATCCTTGCAGCAGGGCTGTCATCCAGAATGGGCAAATGGAAGATGACACTTCCATTTGGTAGCAAAACCATGATTGAGGCTTCGGTGGGTAATGCTCTTGAGGCATGCAGGCGTGTTATTATTGTTGGCGGGTACAGGATACGAGAGCTAAAGGAAATATTTCCCGAGAGGGGAGACATAGACCTGATCTACAATCCACAGTACGAGAAGGGGATGTTTTCTTCTATCAAGCGAGGTGTTTCAATGGTCAAGAGTGAGAGATTTTTCGTTTCTCTCGGGGATATGCCACTTGTTACGGCGGATATCTATTTTGAGCTTGGCAGATACAGGGAGATAGACGTTGTAATACCGCAGTACAGGGGAAAGAAGGGGCATCCTGTCTTTCTGTCGGAGAGGGTTGGCAGAAGAATCCTTCAATTTTCAGACGACAGCACTATGAGGGAAGTCTTGATGGAATTTCTAAACCTTATTGTACCTGTTGGGAGTGAAAACATTTTGAAGGATATAGATACGGAAGAAGATTATAGGGGTGTGCTGGAGAAAAAGACTTGAGAGGCCGATATTGAAAGAGTAACGGATAATAAGACGGCAGAGATGGGGGCACTTTCATGATTGTTAGAAAGTCTTTCTGCAATTTATTCTGTATGTTTCTCCTGGTCTTTTCGGCCTCGGGTATGGGTTTCGGAGAAACGGGGGATACCTATTCGGTAGTGCTTGAAAATGTGGAAAGTAAGCCCTTCATATTTGCATTAGACCCGAAGGGTCTGGCAGGTGCCAATCCGAGGACTTCTTATTTCTATGGGAAGATCGGTAATTTTTTAAAAAATCTATCAGAGAGCGATTCAGGCAATTTAAAGCTCTTTATTGTAAAAGGCGGAAAGTCTCTGCAATTGGATAATCTCCTGGTGGGAGAGCATTTGGCAGTCGGATACTTTGATGAAAATCCTGAAGAAGGGAAATTGATAAATGGGGAGGTCCCGGTAAGGGTAATAGGAATAACTGTTAAGAGAGGGATGGAGAGAAGGGTAATCAGAATAGAAGGGGAACCTGTGCTTCTGAAAATCAAACGGCCCGAAGGGCTCTCTTTGGTCTCAATGGAAGAGATGACATCAAGCATGATGAAAATGGGGAAGGATAGATGGAAGGATATACCAAAGTTGCTCTCCTTTTCCGGTAATTTCCTGCCTCTCTACTTCTATAGGGATGATACCTCTGGTTACAATAAGATGCATATAAGTCTATCACGTTTCTGGAACCGGGGAGGGACAGGAATAGATTACCTGAAATTATTCAGAAAAGGTGATGCACTATACATACTTCTCGAATCAAAGGAAAAGATATCCGAAGCAGTTTCGTATTTCTTCTACATCTATGAAGAGAGGGCGGACAAATCAAACAGTGCAACACTCGAATTGAAACCCCTGATCGGTGGTAAAATGGGAGGAATTGTCCTCTGGCTGGACGAGGGAAATGGAGCGGGTAAGCCTTTGTATGTGGGGGATGTGACTGTAGAAGGCAAGATCTTGGAGGGGAAGGTGGATTTGAAAAAGATACCGGGCTGGTTGAGCGGTTCGTCATTTGAGGGTGTATCCGCTGATTTTTCTTCCTGTTACTATGATTCTGAAGTAGGCACCTATGAAGAATTTCCTCTTGCAACCCTGTATTTGAAGGACATACCAGTTGAATTTTGATCTAATTACTTAAATGTTGAACCTTACAACAATGACATCACCATCCCGTACTATATACTCTTTACCCTCTACTGAAACCTTTCCTGCCTTCTTCGCCTCGTGTATTCCGCCGAGTTCAAGAAGTTCGTCCCATCTTATCACTTCGGCCCTTATGAAACCTTTTTCCAGATCGGTGTGGATCCTTCCGGCCGCCTTTTGAGCAGTGCTGCCCCTTGTTATGCTCCATGCCCGGACCTCGTCCTCTCCAACAGTGAAGAAGCTTATCAGGTTAAGGGTTTTGTACACTTCTCTTAGAAACCTCTTTAAGGCAGGTTCTTCGATTCCGAGATCGCTCAAAAAATCTTTTTGGTCCTCGGGAGGAAGCTGTGATATTTCCATCTCGATCTCACCACGGATGGGGAAGAGGCTGAGACCGAGTTCAGAAGTTTTGTCCTTTAGTTCTTTAAGTTCAATTTTATCTTCACCGAGATTTGCAACAACCAGCAGTGGTTTTATAGTTAGAAACCTGAACCCTGAGATTACCTTTAGTTCATCATCGTTGAGAAAATCGGGGCCAGCTACTTCACCCGATTCAAGTTTATTCCGGATTTTTTCCAGGATGTGGTATTCTCTGTCATTTTTTTTGCCTTCCCTCTGAAGGCGTGATAGTCTCTTCTCTACGACCTCATAATCACTGAATATGAGAGACTCTATGATCTTGTCAAAATCCCTTGCAGGGTTTACCTCTCCCAGTGGATGGGGAATCGATCTGTCTTCGAAAGCTCTTAAAACGATAGTAATAGTATCGGAGTTTCTTATTTCTCCCAGGGAGGAGGGAAGGATACCTCTCTGCGTATCGAATGCTACCGGAATGTCCTTTACAAGTAGTGTTGCATAGATTTTCTTTTTGGGTTTGAAGAGCTCGGTAAGTTTATCGACTCTTTCGTCGGGAACCGTTACTTCAGAGATGTTTAGTTGTTTCTTTCCCCCCGAATATGATGAGGTTTCGGCGGATAGCCCTGTCAGAGCATTGAAAATAGTCGTTTTTCCTGAGAGTGGGAGTCCAATAATTCCTGTTTCCATATCATTCTCCTTCGAAATGCGGCAATTGTACATCCACATTTTAATGATAAATAATTCATTCTACAATCCTCAACCTACTTGTACCTTTCTCATGGCCAATTGTTAATGGCTATTCGAGGTATTTATAAAATATTTTACAAAGATTCCATGAACCGATATAATGGAACCGAAATAATACAATAAAAAAGTAACAGACATACGGTTCTTAGGACCGTAGAAGCAATTCCAAAGGAGACGAGGAGGAGTGATGTTAAAAGGTATAAACTATTGGGCTTTCCCGCCCGGTAAGGATGGAAAACCAGTGGACGTTATCGTTGCAATGAAGATTGCCAAGGATCTTGGTTATGATGCAATTGAATTGACGGTGGAAAACAGTGGCACAATTTCGCTGGAAACGACGAAGGATACTGCGGAGAATGTGAGAAAAAAAGCAGATGAACTCGGAATAAAACTCGTCACTCTTGCCTCAGGGTTAGCCTGGGGAGCTTCTCCTACAGATCCTCGTGAAGATGTAAGGGAGAAGGCTGTAGAAAATTACAAAAAGATAGTGGACATTGCATCGTGGCTTGGAGTTGAGACGATTCTCTACCTACCGGGAATGGTATCTGCCGTTTTTATTCCGGATTTTACACCTCAACTGTATACCGATGTCGACAGGTGGGCCAAAGAAGCATTGAAAAAATTGCTTCCGCATGCTGAGAAGAATAAAGTGAAGATAGGTATTGAGAACGTATGGAACAGATACCTCTTGAGCCCGGTAGAAATGAAAGATTTCATCGATTATTTCGATTCACCCTATGTTGGTTCATATTTCGATGTGGGGAATGTAATGCTCTACGGACATCCGGAACACTGGATAAAAATACTTTCAAAACGCATCTTTGCGGTACACCTGAAGGATTTCAGGGTGGATGTTGGGAACCTGAATGGTTTTGTCGACTTACTTGATGGTGATGTGAATTACCCTACTGTGATGAAGACATTCAGGGAGATACAATATTCAGGTCCTTTTACTTCAGAGATAGTACCCGGCAAATTGGGAGCTGTAGAGAAGGCGATCGCTTCCATGAAACTGATTGAAAGAATGCTGGAGGGTTGACTATGAAGAGAGTAGCATTGATTGGACTTGGTTTCATGGGGAAAATGCACCTCAGTGTTTACATGAAATTGAGAGAAGCTGAGGTCAGTGCAATATGTGATGTGAATGAGGAAGCCCTTGATATCGAGAGCCTCGAAGCGGGAGGGAACATCGATACTGGCTCGGAGAAGGTTGATCTTTCCGGGGTAAGAAAGTACAAGGATTATGAGAAGATGCTGAAGGATGGTGGATTCGATATCGTAGATATCTGTCTGCCGACTTATCTTCATGCGGATGTTGCAATAAAGGCGATGGAAGCAGGTTACCATGTGTTCTGTGAGAAACCCCTGGCAAATAGACTGGAAGATGCTGAAAGGATTGTTGCAAAGGTAGAGGAGACGGGGAAGTTTTTCAGTGTAGGCCAATGTCTAAGGTACTGGCCGGCCTATACCGAGATTAAGAGACTGATAGATTCAGGGGATTATGGAAGAGTCAGGTATGCCGAGTTTGCAAGGTTCTCAACTACCCCTACATGGACATGGAACAACTGGATACTCAATGGGAATCTCTCTGGTAATGCTGCTCTGGATTTACACATTCATGATGTAGATATGATCCTCTATCTATTTGGTTTCCCGGAGGCAGTGCATTCTCGTGGTGTGGTTGAAAAGGATGGTAGCATTTCTCAGATATCCACGATTTACAGATATCCTGATCTGGTTGTCACATCTTCCGGTGGCTGGATATGTTCCGACAGTTTCGGTTTCAATATGAGAGCCCTCTACATTCTGGCGAAGGCGACGATCGAGCTTGATTTCAGCAAGAATCCGGTTGTCATGGTCTACCCACAGGGTAAAGAGAAGTACGCACTTCCCCTTCCGGAGGGTGATGGTTACTACTACGAATTGAAAGATTTCATATCCGGTATCGAGCAGGGAAAACTTTCCGGTGTTGTCACACCGAGATCGGCGGCAGATTCGGTAAAGATGTGCCTTGCAGAGATTGATTCTGCACTGAATGAGCGAGAGGTAGGAGGATTCAAATGAGAGTACTGGCAGTCGGTGCTCATCCGGATGATCTGGAGATACTCTGTGCCGGGACGCTGGCTCGTTTCGCCAGGGAGGGTCACGAGGTGGTAATGTGTCATGCCTTGAACGGCAACCTTGGGCATACGGAGATACCACGTGATGAACTTAAGGAGATAAGAAGAGAGGAAGCAAAAAATTCCGCTGCAGTCATCGGGGCGGAATCGATAACGCTGGATATAGATGATCTCGATATCTATGTGGATAGAGAGGCAAAATACAGAATGATAGAAGCCTTCAGAAGGGCAAAACCGGATGTAATGTTGATACCGGCACCAACAGATTACATGCCCGATCATACCGTAACCTCAGAGGTAGCCTTTGATGCGAGTTTCATGGCTACACTGCCTCAATTGATAACGGAGACAGCCGCTCATATGAAACTGATACCTGTTTACTATATGGATACCCTGGCAGGACTCTCATTCGAACCTGAGGAGTATGTGGATATAACCGACACTGCCGATACGAAGAGAGAGATGATAGCATGTCACAAGAGCCAGGCACAGTGGTTGAAGGAGCATGACAATATAGATTATGTAGAATTTGCCATGCTCCAGTCTGCTTTTCGAGGAATGCAGTGCGGAGTAAAATATGCCGAAGCTTTCAGGTTGAAAAGAGTCTGGGGAAGGATACCAACGAAGAGATACCTGCCATAGTGCATTTAAAAAGGAGTATAGATTATTTAAAAGGAGTTCAGAAATGGAAGAGAAAAATCTTATAAATACGATAAGGGGTTCACTTCTCGATGGTTTTTTCCCGGCTGGCTGGGATCTCGAGAAGATGGATAGTTGTGCATCGAATTCGCCTGAAAAAGTGCTGGAGAGACAGGAATGGTGGAATAAGGATTTCAATCCTGTCATGTGTGATTCGATCGAGGACTTCAACACCTTAATGGGACATGAAATCGCTATCAATATCAAAAGAACTAGGGATGAAGGGAAAAAACTCATTCTCATTCTCCCGGTGGGACCCATGGGCATGTACAGGTGGGTGGTCTTTTTCCTGAGAGAGTGGGGTGTGAAGGCCGATCATGTGTATGGTTTCAACATGGATGAATGGTCCGACTCGGAGGGGAATACCCTGCCTTCTAGCAATCCAGGATCATTCACCTATTCAATGGAACAGGCCTTTTACGGGCCTTTAGGTGAGTATACTGTCCCTGAGAACCAGAGAAACTTTGCAACAAAGGATAATCTGCCCAAATACCCCGAAAAGATATTCAAACTTCTGGATGGCGGAGCGGAGTTGATTGTAGTATTCGGTATTGGAAGGGTTTTTCACATTGCTTTCTGGGAACCTCACTTTGCAGGGGAATTCTCTTCGGAAGAAGAGTGGAAAAAACAAACCCATCGTCTCGGGGCCAAGCTCCACCCTCTGACAATAGAGCAGAATGCCATAACGAGTTTCAAGAGCAGAACCACCCTTGTCCCTGCATTTGCAAATACCATAGGACCGGGTCTTTTTCTGAAGGCAAGCAGGATCATCGGTGGGTGTGATGGTACTCTTTCAAGGGGAATGCAATGGCAGGGTTTTAGTCTTTGGGTCACTCTGCGTTATGGCCCTGATATATGGGTGCCATCGAGTTTCATGCCTACACTGCCGGGAAAACTTTTCTTTCACAGGGATCTGGCCGGTCCGCTCGTGGCAGAATGCAATTAAAAGTATACTGGAAGATTACAAGCGGGTAATAAAAAACATTTTCGAAACAGGATATTCGAATTGAAAGCAAGGTTCTACTGTGAGAGCTGCGGGAAGGAGGTTCCTTTCAATGCAGAGATTTGTCCGTACTGTGGCCAGGAATTCAAAGCGGTGAAGTGTCCGATATGTGGTTTCGAGGGAAGAGCTGAACTATTCAGGAACGGTTGTCCAAGCTGCGGCTACTTGAGTGTAAATCTCGAGCTTGAAAGAATGAACCTCGATGAAAAACCGGTTTCGCCTACCAGATTGAGAGCTGCTTCGGAACAGGTTCCTTCTCTAAAAAAAAGAGGAAGAATTTGGAACATTTCTCCTGCTATTTTTTGGCCATTACTTGTTATACTACTTGCGCTATTGTTTTTTTTCGTCTATCTTCTCATTAGGATGTGATGCCCGGGGGTATTTGTCATGCTTCCCCCCTGGTGTATCACCTTTGGCTCTACACTCAGAGGTGAAAGGAGGAAACGTGACTGACAAGAAGAGAGAATCAGGTGAAATAATTCCAGGTCTGGAAGGAGTCCCTATTGCCAGGTCCTCGATATCGTACATCGATGGTGAAAGAGGAATATTGGAATACAGAGGATTCCCCATTGAAGAACTGGTGGAGAAGAGCTCTTTCGAGGAAAATGCATTTCTCCTGTTAAAGGGAAGACTCCCGAGAAAAGAGGAACTGGATGAATTCGACAACCAATTGAGGGAGAACAGGGAATTGAAATTCAGACTGATCGACATTCTGAAATCTTTTCCCGAACAGGGTCATCCCATGAATGTGTTACAGGCCAGTGTAGCAATCTTGGGGATGTACTATCCTATCGATGATGTGGAAGACGAAAGAGAGGTGGAGAGAGCTATCATCATAATGCTTGCCAAGATACCCACAATAATTGCGGCATGGAACAGGATAAGAAATGGTTTCGAACCAATACCTCCTAAAAGAGAACTATCTCATTCGGCAAATTTTCTCTACATGTTACTGGGGAAGGAACCTGACGAAAAGATGAGTCACATAATGGATGCGTCCCTTATTTGTCATGCGGATCACACGATGAATGCCTCTACCTTCACAGCGCGTGTAGTAACTTCCACTCTGGCCAAACCTCATGCTGTAATAGCATCTGCCATAGGTGCCTTATCCGGCCCGCTTCATGGTGGGGCTAATGAGCATGTGGTAAAGATGCTCCGCTCAATAGGTTCGGTGGAGAATGTAAGGCCATACATACAGAACCTTATTCGTTCTGGAAGTAAAATAATGGGATTGGGACACAGGGTGTACAAGGTAAAAGATCCCAGGGCAAAGATCCTACAAAAACTAGCAGAACTTTATTTTGCCACACATGGTTCTACTCCCCTCTTCGAGGTTGCAAAAGAGGTGGAAAATTACGCGGTTGGTATGCTTAAGGAGAAAAAAATATATCCCAATGTTGATTTTTATTCAGGAATTGTGTATGAGCGGATGGGTATACCAACTGACCTCTACACTCCGATCTTCGTGATGGCAAGGACAGTGGGGTGGCTTGCACATTGGAGAGAACAGCTCGAGTATAACAGGATTTTCAGGCCCACGCAGATCTATGAGGGTGAGCATGGGAAAAAGTACATCCCGATAGATCTCAGGTAGAAAGGCCTTTATCTGTCACTTAACATCAGTAGATAAGCCCCAGGCCTCCTCCTGCCAGTACATAGTAGCTGTCGAATGAGTTTCCCTCGGCTCCGAGAGCGAAGGAAATGAAAAGGTGAGTATCGGGCACGAGCCAGTTGAGTTCGAAGCCTGTCTGAAGAGGATACTCTATCAGAGTAAAATCCGGGTGAGCTACAGGAGAGGATCGAAGTACAAGTGAGATGCCGGTAGATAGGTATCCGAAATCTAACATAAGTCCCACCCTCTGGTAGAACCACGAATAGAGAGGAGAAACGGAGAAAGAGGGAGTGATGCCGGGATATTCTACCCGGTCATTGGATACGATTACTTCCGGTGAATAGAACAGCTTGAAACTACCTGCAGAGATTTCTATGGGAAAACCTGTGGTCAAGCCGGTATAATTTGAGAGTATGTCTGTCTTTGTTCCCCATTGATAAGAACCCTTGATATAGCTTCCTACTGAGAGAGATAGGGTACTACCTGCCTCGAGTAAAGATTTTTTCAGGGAAAGGCTTCCGCCAAGGGGAACGATTCCGGTGTTTCCCGCTATAAAATCGGCAAACAGGTCGAGTTCAAATCCCAGGCCAAGGCCGGCCCTCAGAGAAATAGCGGTTGGGAATCTTGAAATCAAATTACCTGATACATTTTCCATATGGCCCAGTGACAGGGCGGAGAATTGAACACTGGAAAGGGGTAATACCTCCGGGGTAGTGGAGTAGAGAAGCCCGGAATTACCGTTCCACACGTTTCTGTAGGTGATACTCACCTTGTTGTCTATTTCGACATACCTTTCTATCACCTTTTTTTCACCGGATTTCGATGACTGCCCCTCCACGATAATCCTGTATTTTCCCTCGGGTAGGATTTTCCCCTTGCTGTCTCTTCCGTTCCACCTGAAAGACTGATGCCATGTTTTGAATTGGGGGATTTGCTCGGTAAATACGGTTTTCCCTGATTCATCGATTATCTTTATCTTCCCATTTCCTCTTGATGTTACATCGAAACTTATCTCTATTTCACCGAGGAGGCCGGGGTTCAACGGTGAAAAAACCTCTTTCGAGGTTTCCAGCTTTGATAACTCGAAACTTGCCTCTTTCAATCGGATATTGAGATTGATGGTTTCCAGCTCTCTGATCTCTATTTCCTTACTGTACTCTTCATAACCAAACTTTCTCACCGTAATGGTGTAGTGACCAATCGGTAACTGGTGTATACCTTCGCTTAGAAGACTGTCACCGACTCGTATTTCGGTATCATGGGGTATTGTTGTTATGGAAAGGTATCCCACTATCTGTTCCAGATCTGTTTCGTACACGAGAAGGTCTTTGGAGTAGTCTATCCAGACAATCTTCGTATAGTACCCATCCCGTTTTATCATTAGTCTGTAACTTCCCGGATCCAGGTTCTCTATGAGAAGTGGGGTCTTCCCCTGGTAAATATTGTTAAGGTAGACTTCGGCATCATCCGGATGTGTGATTATTTTTAGTCCCTTCTCCTCTGAGGATTTTTCGTTGCTTGTTTCGCCCCCTTCATTGCCCGAGGCATTGTCACTGGTGGCCTGCTTTTTTTCTTCGGTTACTATGTTTGTATAGATTTCCCCCTTGGAGGTTGTACAGGATACGAAGAAAGATATCAAAACAATACCGAAAAAAAGATAAAAGAGTTTTCTTGTTGTTTTCATAATTCAAATATAACTTTATTTATGCAGGTGAATCAATCGAAAGAAATCGTTTTATAGTATTGCTTTAAATGGTTTGTTACCGATAAGATAGTTAGAGGCGATGAAGGTTCAGAACAAGAAGAAAAAACGTGCAGAAAAAAAGAACAATTTTTTTTCCAGAGTAAGTGATTTCTACCTGGATCTAAAGAAAGAGAATTTACCGAAGCTTCTCTTTGTGGTCACGGTAATTGTAATAGCCGGCGGGACATTTGTGTTTCTTGCCGAGTATCGCTTTAACAGAAAGATGTTCTCCGGTGTATTCGATGCTTTCTGGTGGGCGGTCGTTACGATAACAACAGTTGGTTACGGTGACAAGGTGCCTATCACTTCTACCGGGCGTATACTTGCGCTTTTTCTTATGCTGATGGGTGTTGTCACGACTTCTATCCTTTCAGGTACGATCGCAAGTATCTTTGTAGACAGAAAGATAAGGGAGGGTAAAGGTTTGCAGGATGTATCAATGAAGAATCATACTGTAATATGCGGCTGGAATGTCAATGCTGAAAAAATACTTGAAGGAATTCGGTTGATAACTGAAAGGGCAAAGCAGGGTGTCGTGCTGATAAACGAGATGGACCCGGAAACTTTTCAGGCTCTCGCTTCGAAGTTTCCTGAGCTCGATTTGAGGTTCGTTCGAGGGGATTATACCAATGAGCAGATATTGAAAAAAGCTTCCGTATCCACGGCAAAGGCAGCAATCCTTCTCTCTGATTCTTCCGGGAGCCATTCACTGTCCAATGCCGACGAGAGAACAATTCTAGCTGCTCTTGGCATAAAATCGATGAATCCTGATATCGTTTTGAGTGCGGAAGTTGTAAATCCGGAGAATGAGCAGCATTTGAAGAGGGCCAACGTGGATGATATAGTTGTGTATGGGGAGTTCAACGGCTTTCTTCATGCAAGCTCAACCGTGTCGGTGGGGATTCCTCACCTGGTTAAGGAAATGCTATCCATAGAGAGCAAGCATGTCCTTAAAAATGTACCTATTCCTCCTCAATTTGTGGGAAAGACATTCATGGAACTGGCCGATCATTTTATGAGTGAGGGCAGGGGCATTTTGCTGGGTATTCTTTCTGAGGAAAAGAAAATGACCCTCGATGATATCCTTTCAGGTGATTCTTCGGCAATCGATGAGTTCATAAAGAGGAAATTCGCCGAAGCTGAGATAGACCTTATGGAAGAAGGAGAGAAGGAGGAGCTGGAAATAAAGCTGAACCCTGGGAAGGATTATGTAATAAGAGATACGGATTCTGCTTTCCTGCTTGGTTAAAGGAAAAAATCGGGAGTGATTTATGAGTCATAAGAAGGATATAGAACAGTTTAAGAAAATAGGAATTCTCTCTGATCTCGATGAAAGTGAAATCGAGGAGGTATATAAAATCGCCAAGAGGGTGGAAGTGCCGGCAGGAACCGTCATAATGAAAGAGGGCGATGTGGGAGATTCCATGTTTCTCTTTCTGGAGGGTGAGGTTGAAGTGAGCAAGAATCTTACCCTGAAGATAGGCAAGAAGGGTTTCAGCCAGGCAGAGAAATCCATGGTAAAGCTAAATGCTGAGTATGTATCCTTCTTTGGCGACATGGCTATGTTTGAGAATGATACGAGGAGTGCCACGATAACAGCATCTACTGACTGTCTGCTCTATGAAATAAAGAGGGATGATTTCGAGAAACTCTGCCAGGAACGGCCTGAAATCGGCTACAAGATAATAAGAAAAATAGCAACGGTTCTATGCCAGAGGGTGAGGAAGGGGAACCAGGATGTGCTAAAACTCACCACAGCCCTCAGCATAGCACTTTCGAAATAGAAGGCCTTTTAAAACCATGCAGGGAATGTATCTGTGGCGGAAAGTATCAATAGTATTTCTCCTGACGATTTTTCTCTTATTCGAGGCGGACCTTCTGACTGCCCAATCAGGACTTCCCGCTACGAGACCCGAACCAAGGGGATTTGCCTCGATTAAACTGGGACAGGATGTAGAGACGGTAAAGGAGGAACTGAAAAAGGAGAGTTACTTCAACTACAGGGGAGATCCGGATGTGAGTTTTCTGCCACATACGGAGCAGATTCTTATAGAGTGTTCGGGTTTTACCTATGTAAGACGCGGGTATTTCCAATTCAATGACAAGAAACTCTATATAATAATAATAGAGTTGAACAGGGACGAGGTCGATTACTTTTCCACGTACAGCGCTCTTGTGGCAAAGTACGGAGAGCCAACATCTATAACTCCTACAGAGGCAGTGTGGGATTACAAGACATCGAGACTCTCTTTGGAAAAACCCTTAAGTGTAAAGTACGTAGACAAGGGAGTGTTGAAGAAACTTGTCGAAGAAGGCAAGGCGAAGAAGAGTTTTGCAGATACCGCCCTTGATGATTTTCTGAAACAATTTTAAACGGATACCAAGTGGCAGACATGAAAAAATCGGTAATTCTCAACAGTAAGGGTGAGACTTCGGTTGTGAGGTATCATCATCCATGGGTTTACAGGAGCTCTGTTTCGGGAACGGATGGTAATCCCGAGAACGGAGATATAGTTAGGATTGTCAACTCGTCCGGTAGAGTCCTGGGATGGGGATTCTTCTCGGAGAGAAGTCTGATCCCCGTGAGGGTTTTTGCAATCGGCGAAGACGAACCGGAAGGAGACTGGTTGGAGAGAAGACTGGAGAGAGCGGCACTTCTTAGAAGAGAGTTGAGAATCGATTCGGATGCATACAGGCTGGTAAATGGTGAAGGTGACTTTATTCCGGGGTTAATTGTGGATGTCTATGGCAATACTGTAGTGGTGAAGCCCCAGATAAGAGGAACAGAACTCCTGATCGACAGGGTAAGGGTCTGGCTGGAATCATTTTATCCTCACAAGAGTATTTTCTTGAAGAGGGATGAGAGGGCTGCAAGAGTGGAGATGATGGAATGCAGGACGGGATACATAAAGGGGGAGGGTGACGGAAGGGAGGTCATCACGGAGACTGGTTTGCAATTCCATGTCGATCTGAAGGAAGGCCAGAAAACGGGCTTTTACCTTGACCAGAGAGAGAGCAGGTCTCTTGCAGGCATGCTGTCCCAGGGGAAGAGGGTACTGAACCTCTTTTCTTATACAGGGGCATTTTCACTCTATGCATCCCGAGGTAATGCGAAGCTCGTTGATTCGATTGAACATTCAAAGGCAGCCATCGAACTTGCCAGGAAGAATGAGGAATTGAACAGAGAGAAATTATCATGTGCTTTGAACTGGATTCAAGGAGATGTGTTCGATTTTCTTTCCGATATGAGCGGGTACGATTTCATTATTGTCGATCCGCCTCCTTTCGCAAGAAAGAGGGGAGAGCTCAAGGGGGCCATTCACGGATACGAAAGGTTGAACCTCGCTGTAATTAGAGCAACAGAACCCGGTGGTTACCTTATGACATTTTCGTGCTCACAGGCAGTTGAGGTTTCCCTTTTCAGGGAGATTATAATGAAACAGGCATTACGGGCGGAGCGGAATGTGACGTTGCTGAAAGAACTTTTCGCATCGCCTGATCATACCGTTTCCGTGTATCATCCGGAAGGTTCATATTTAAAGGGATTTCTGCTGAAGATTTGGTGAATCGAAATTGGAGACGTGTAATGATATGTGAGCATGTGCAAATGAAATTTCCGGTTAAGCGTGTCTTATTCAAAGGAATCTTATTTCTACTTTTCATTTTTCTTTCCTTCTTTACCCTCTCGTTCCTCGCAGGTTGTAACGGGAAGAATGGCAGGCTGAAGAAGATAGATATTGTTATAGACGGAAAAACCTTTCATGTGGAGGTGGCGAGGACAGAGGAAGAGAGGCAGAGGGGATTGATGTTCAGAAAAAGCCTCAAGGAAGATGAAGGTATGCTTTTCGTCTTTACTTCGGATCAGCACCTATCCTTCTGGATGAAAAATACCAGTATTCCCCTCTCGATAGCGTTTATCTCCAGTGAGGGAAAAATCCTTCAGATAGAGGACATGGATCCCTTTTCGGAGAGGGTAATAAGATCGGAACATTCGGTGAGATATGCGCTCGAGTTGAACAGGGGAATGTTCAAGAAGATAGGAGCCGGGGTGGGGAGTATCGTTCGCTTTCCCGAGAATTTTTTCTAGGTGTTCTCTGATTTTTCATCTGAAAGTTCGGGGAAAAGCTCCAGTTTCGGTCTTTCAGCTTCGTCGGGATTGTTTACCAGTATCTGTATCTTCCTCTCGATTCTCGAGAGCTCCTTTTCAAGCCTTTTAGAGATTTCTATTCCCTCTTCGAACATCTTTATGGCTTCTTCCAGCGGAATATCACCGCTTTTCATCTTAGAAGCAATTTCTTCCAATCTCTTCAATCTTTCTTCAAAGTTCTTCATCCGTATAAACCTCCGTTACCGATACATCGAGTCTTCCCCTGTACAGTCTTATGTCAAGGTTTTCAGATATCTCGACTTCATCGGCCCTTTTGATGAGTTTACCTGTCCTGTATGATGTAATCGCCGCGTACCCGCGTTTCAATATCTCTCTGGGTGAATATGACTTTATACTATTCGTTGCAATTTCGAGCCTATGCCTGATGTCTGTGACCATCTTTGAAGTTTCGTTGACTATCTGTTCTGTCAGGTCATCCAGAGCAAAGAGGTTGCGCTCTAGCATCGAACTTATCCAATGGGAGAGATTCTCCGGCGAGAGATTTTCAAGCTTCAACCTCAGCTTGTCGATTTTCATCTTCATCTGATACGTAAGCTGTTCGTAGAGGTCGGATACCCTCCGTACGATTTCTTCCCTTGCAGCGGTAACCATTTCGGCCGCTGCGGAAGGGGTCGGTGCTCTTCTGTCTGCCGCAAGGTCTGAGAGTGTGACATCGATCTCGTGACCCACTGCTGATATCACCGGTATATCCGATTCTGCAATTGCCCTTACAACCCTCTCATCGTAGAAAGGAAGAAGATCTTCCAGGGATCCTCCCCCTCTCGTTACTATGACAACATCTCCAAGCCCAAAAGTATTGGCTATCCGAATCTGTCTGGCGATTGCCTCTGCGGCCTCTTCTCCCTGCACAGGTGTGGGAAGGATATTGAGGTTTATTCCCGTGTTACGCCTCTTCAGTACTCTCAGTATGTCCTTTATGGCTGCTCCTGTAGGAGAAGTCACGACTGCAATCGTGGATGGTATCATCGGTATAGATTTTTTTCTCTCCCTATCGAAGAGGCCCTCTGCAGCGAGCCTTCTCTTTCTCTCTTCGAGAAGGGCGAGAATGTCCCCTTCACCGGCTCTTTCAAGGCTTTCGCATATCAACTGGTAGGTGCCCCTTTTCGGATAGACAGATATCGAGCCCCTCGCAATGACCACCATACCGTCTTCAGGCTTGAAACCGAGGTTGTAAATTCTGCTCTTGAACATGACGACGGATATCAGGGAATCCTTATCCTTTAAGCTGAAGTAGTAATGACCTGTACTGGATGGCCTGAAATTGGAGATTTCTCCCTTGATCGAGATATCCGGAAACCTCGATTCGAGCATATTCCTTATCAGGGAGGTTATCTCGCTTACAGTGTAGTATTGCTTCCTGGACTCTTCCATCGTGACAAGAGATTATCTCTTTTGGAGTATAGTTTCAATAAGATTATTGATCATCAAAGATTTCCAGAGGGGGCGGCGGTGCCCCGCCTTCCCAGACATTTTCGTACTCTGTGAGAAATGGTTTCCCATAGAGGTATTCGAAGAGGAATCTGAAATCTTCCGGTGTAATCCTTAGGAATTGAACTCCGAAGTGCCATGTGTTGTTCTCATTGAACTTTCTCATGACCCTTGAACCTATTTTAAGCTTACGGTTCCTGATTGTTACCGTAATTTCGATATCACTGTGTATATGAAGTTCGTTTCCCAGTTCGGGTGCTGTGTGTGAGAAGAGCAGTCCCGAAGCACTCATGTCTATGATCGGGGCTTCATAACGCTTTTCACCTGTAGTTTCCACCTTGAAGTATCCGTTTATCTTAAGTGAGTAGCAGAGTATCTTCGAGAATTCCCATACGAAGTCGATAAGCGGCTCTTTTATCCTTCTCTTGTTCTCCATGTTGTTCATAAGGCGGATGTAACCAACGATGTATTCGTTGTAGAGTATGGGAACGTAGAGTTCCGAAAAGATTCCCGCCTTTATCTTTTCATAGAGTATGTTGCCGAGTTTGCTGGTAATAATGTATGGGGGAGTACCGAGTGTTTCTTCGAATTTTATCAAATCTCTCTTGGTTACGATTCTTTCATCGGGAAATGGATCCTTCAGGGGGAAATCGTCTTCCGTAGACGGTATCCAGAGGCACTTGCTTGTCTTTACAATGACCTTTTCCTCGTAGGTTCGGGGAATCTTATCCCTGAACATGGTGATCTTGTTTTCGGAAACAGTCACTTTCATCCTCTTTCTAAAGTTGCTTATCAGGATGTCGAGTCTTGCCGGATCGAATTCTTCCGAGTGCTTGGGTTCTTCAACCTTCTGGTAACTTGTGGATCTTGGAAAGTTCAATTCAACCTTTTTCCCCTTGAGGGTGAAGTAAACAAACATGCCCTCTGGCATTTTGATTCGCTCATACTTCCTCTGGAGATTCTTGTAGATACCCTCGGGATGTTTGATGACGAGGTTGTTCTCTTCCACCTTTATAACCCTTGAAGTAAAGGTGTGATAGTTGTTCTTGAAATAGAAGAAAGCTCTGACCTCCTCGCCCTCTTCGAAATCATCCATTGACAGATTCTTGCCCTGGATTATTATTTGCTTTTCATCGATCTCCAGAATGATTCCTGTAAACTCCTTCATATTGCCATGTATCTCTATGGGAATTTGATCATCTATCAGAGATTTGAAAACGAATTCTTTTTCTATCCTTCCTACCTGAGTACCCATTCTTCACCCTGCTATGATATGGCTGTCACATTCCACTGCAACTATCATCCGCCTCTCTTGAAATGCAAAATTCAATATCAGTATCACTCGATTCGGAGCTGAGCTTTAATAGGTAGTCCCCGGATTCGAGGAAATAGGTGTATTTCCCTTCAACCCTGCCCATTCGTGGCAGGTTGAACAACTCTGCCGAAAGCCGTATCTCTTTTCCCCGAGAGTTTCCCTTTGCCTTCAACTTGTAGGTATCGGTGTTGAGAATTCTCAAAATGAAATACAACGGTCTATCCTCTATCCTTGCCTTGACTATCCCCCCGTCAGGGTAAACCCTCGTTGGGTTCATCTTTTCCAGTTTCAACTGATACCTTATGGGCAAGCCTGAATTGCCTTCGGGATAAAAGTTTGCGACGACAGGATAGTTACCGATGAAAAAACCGGTGTATGAGATCTCATTTTCTTCTATGGTACTCTTTGCGATTAGTTCAGGCTGCTCATTCTTGTTTCTGAGCACGTAGAGAGCCAAACCCATTTTCCCGTTTCCCTTGCATGTGAGAGTGTAAAATCCGGGCAATTTCCCCTCCATGCGTACCCAGTCTCTGTCATCCTTAACGAGTATCCGTGACTGCGTTTCTCCGAGATTGATACTTGACGCACTGTTTATTTCATTATCAGGCTCGAAGGTATCATTTTCATTTGCCGTGAAAGAGGCAATAAACTTGTAGTTTCCCGTGGTGTACGGTGTAAAACCCGATACCTCGGCTATGTATACACCTTTTTCGAGTTCTATTTCCAGGGTGATGTCACCGTTTTCATCCGGCCTGTCTTTTGTTGCAATGGGAAAATCATCGGTTTCATTGAACAGAAGAAATTGAAGGTTTGCACTTGTTATCACCTTGAATGAAACGATTTCTTTTTCATCGAGTTGAAATATAAACCTGTCTACATCGCCCTCGGTGATGACACGCTGGAAACTCTGTTCCCCTTTCGATTCGATCTCTACCTCGAAGCCGGGGTTGTCGTCGGGTTCGAACTGATCGGTCTCCGGCCTTATTTCTTCGGGGCCTGCTGTCTCGACAGGAAAAATCAATGACCTCATCGCCGGATCTATTTTTTCATCCACATATGTTCCCCCTATTATACTGCCATCGGGGCTTGTTATTCGCATTACTATTCTCAATGTATCCAGATAGACCTGTGTCTCTCCCATAATACTGTATGATGGTGCTTTTTTATAGGATTCCACAACCCTTGTCTCTCTGTAATGGTTTGTCAGGGCAAGTTCAATAAGGCTTTTCAATCTCTTTCCGAATATACTCTCCGAACCCGTGTCCATGAGAAATGGTTCAACGGATACCGTGACCTCGGGACTGTCCGGTATACTCTTCTCTATATAATCGGTGAGTTTTTTTACTATTTCGTCCATCTTTTCCATGGTCTGGGAGTAGAGGTTGGTTGTGAGCAGGAGTGAAAAGAGGACAAATAGTATAATAACAACTTTTTTCAATACTTTTCCTCCGGCCTTAAGTAATGTCCTTTGAAATCGTTAGTCCTTAAAGGCCAAGTTCATCTGAAACTTTTTGCATACTCTTTACCGCTATCTCCGCAAACTCCTCTATGCCGAGTCCGATCTTTTCGCAGAGCATGATGTTTTCTCTTGAAACCTTCCTTGCAAAATCCTTTTTCTTCATCCTTTTTACAACGGATTTGGGTTTTACCGATGCCAGTTTTTTGTCTGGCATGACAAGAGCAGTTGCAACGATAAGGCCTGTTATGGTTTCTCCGCATGTAAGAGCATAATCCAATGTCGATTGCCTATCAACCCCAAGTCCTTCAGCATTATGGGACAGAACGGCGTGGATATACTCATCTCTGACCCCGTGTTCCTTTAGGATCTCTGCTGTTTTTTTTCCATGGACTGCAGGGTCTTGAGTCAAGTCAAAATCGAGATCGTGAAGCAAACCTAGAAGGCCCCATACCTCGGAGTTCTCTCCCAGCCTTTCTGCGAGCCCCCTCATGACAGCTTCACTCGCAATGCTGTGTTTCTTAAGCCAATCGCTCTTTACGTAACTTGAAAATAGTTCGATTGCTTCTTCCCTGTTCAGAAAACCGTCGGTCATCGATACTCTCCTTGGTGTTTTTTTATTCTCTCTACATCTCTTCGATCATCCAGTTGAAAGGTGACGGATCGAATTTTTTCTTCTCCCCCTTCTCCTTAACACTGAGCCGGTTCAAATCTATCTGTACACCCTCTATATACCATACCTTGTCCTTTTTGATAAGGTATATTTCACCTTCGGAGCTACCTACGCTACTGAACAGTCTTAAGTTGACACTTGCCTTGCCTTCACCATTCTTGTTGACTTCACCTATCCTGTAGGAAACAGGAATATTTCCTCTTTCGAAATGAAATTTGAGTGTAGAACTAAGGTCTGAACGCACCTCACTCTCTATGAGATCGTTGTCCACTTTACCCTTTTCCATGGCAATGAGAAATGGGATTAATCTCTTCAGTATTCTTGATGTTTCTCCTCTGGCATCGATTAGTCCTTCCAGTGAATCGAGTTTGAAATCCTTGGGAAAGATGAATGAGGCCTCTCCTGCCGCAATAAAACGCACCGATTCATAGCCAGGGGGTGTATTCTTTGCAGTCGGAGTTGTTTTTTTCCCTGTTTCCTCTTTGTTCAGGCTTATCTTTTTTCTCGGATTGTTAAAGGGATTTTTCTTCTTTGAAAGTGCGGTAGTCGATTCTTTGCCCTTTTCAGGGGGTTTGGCTTCTCTTTCCCTGTTACATGAAAAGAGGGCTGCAGTGATAATGAGTATCAATACGAAGTATACTTGCAACTTCATGATTAATTTCTATCAGATGAAATCGAGTTGGTCAAATACTGGACATTTTTCGGAATTAATTTGTAGTATTGGGCAGGAGGATTCTATGGGTTATACACTCACCGAAAAGATTATAAAAAATCATCTCGTTTCCGGTAGCATGAAACCGGGCGAAGAGATAGGAATAAGGATAGATCAGACACTTACTCAGGATGCAACAGGAACGATGGCATATCTCCAGTTCGAGGCCATTGGCATAGAAAGGGTAAAGGCAGAGTTATCCGTTTCATATGTGGATCATAACATGCTGCAGACGGATTACAGAAACATGGATGATCACCGTTTTCTCCAGAGTTGTGCCTCGAAGTATGGCATCTATTTTTCCAGGCCTGGTAACGGCATCTGTCATCAGGTACACCTCGAGCGGTTTGGGGTGCCGGGAAAGACACTTATAGGTTCCGACTCCCACACACCGACAAACGGTGGAATCGGAATGCTTGCAATCGGCGCGGGCGGTCTTGACGTTGCTGTGGCTATGGCCGGTGCTCCTTTCCATATTAAGATGCCCGAAGTTGTGGGAGTCAAACTCTCCGGCAGACTGGGTGACTTCTGTTCGGCAAAGGACATCATACTTACACTTCTCGGGCTCGAGACTGTAAAGGGTGGTATCGGTAAGATATACGAGTACTTCGGAGATGGTGTCAGGTCACTTACGGTTCCGGAAAGGGCTACCATAACGAATATGGGTGCTGAACTAGGAGCGACTACTTCCATCTTTCCCTCCGATGATGTAACAAGGGAATACATGAAATACCAGGGGAGGGAAGACTCCTGGACAGCTCTTTCCGCCGATGAGGATGCCGAGTACTCGAGGGTGGTTGAAATTGATCTGAATGAAGTGGTTCCTATGATTGCAAAGCCACATATGCCGGACAATGTTGTACCTGTCAGTGATGTAGAGGGGACAAAGGTGGATCAGGTCGCAATAGGTTCATGTACCAATTCATCCATTAACGACCTTGCAATTGTGGCGGGGGTTCTTAAAGGCAAGGTCATTGCGCCCAATGTCTCGCTGGGTGTATCTCCTGGTTCAAGACAGGCCCTGCTGACTGCTGACAGTCTTGGAATCCTCTCTGACCTTATTGCCAGTGGTGCAAGGATTCTTGAAAGTGCCTGCGGGCCTTGCATAGGTATGGGCTTTGCCCCTGCATCGGGAAGTGTCAGTTTGAGAACCTTCAACAGGAATTTCAAAGGGAGGTGCGGGACCCCGGATGCGGGAGTGTATCTTGCCTCTCCCGAAACGGCTGCCGCTACTGCTTTAAAAGGGTACATAGCAGACCCGAGAAAACTCGGCAGATCCAAAAAGAGGAATCTCCTGGACAGGTTGATAGTTGATGACGACATGATTATCCCTCCCAGTGAAAAACCGTCGGAGGTAGAAATTGTGAGAGGCCCAAATATCAAGCCTGTACCTTCCGGTAGGCCTGTGGAAGAAGATTTCAAAGCAACAGTCCTGATAAAGGTTGGTGATGATATAACGACGGATCATATTATGCCCGCAGGAGCAAGGATACTCCCTCTGCGTTCCAATATACCTGAAATATCGAAACATGTTTTCGAGCCACTCGACCCCGAGTTTTACCTGAAGGCAAAGGAAGCAGGTACCGGTGTAATAGTAGGTGGAGAGAATTACGGCCAGGGCTCCTCGAGGGAGCATGCAGCTCTCGCCCCCATGTATCTCGGCATATGTGTTGTGATAGCCAAGAGTTTTTCACGTATACACAAGGCGAATCTGGTAAATTTCGGGATCGTACCACTCCTCTTCAAGGAAAAATCTGCCTACGATACGATTGAAGCGGGAGATAAGCTTTTATTTGAAGACTTGCGAAAGAATCTGTCCTCAGGGAAGGTGATAACGGTAAGGATAGAGGGAAGAAAAGAAGCTGCCATCGAAACGATCTGTGATCTTCCGGATAGGTTCGTAGAAATACTTCTGGAGGGTGGTCTGCTTCGGTATACGAAAAAAAAGATAGAGAATGAAAAGTGAAGAGCAGAATAATCCAACACCTGGCAAATGACTATACCGAAGCGATAAGGGATCCCGTGTGGAAGAATATCTATCTTTCACCTGAGATGCTCGATATCGTGAATCTCGAAATAGTTCAGAAGCTGAACCGGATAAAACAGCTTGGACCTGCATACCTCGTATATCCAGGGGCTACGCATACGAGGTTGAATCACAGTCTTGGTGTCTTCCATATTGCAAAACGGCTTATAGAGCGTCTGCTGATGCGCGAGGGTGAGATAGATTTCAGCCTGGAAGGCGTAAAAGCCTTTCTTCTGGCAGCACTCCTCCACGACCTTGGTCACTATCCCTTTGCCCATTCTCTGAAAGACCTCGATCTGGAAAGCCATGAATCATTGACTGCCCAGATGCTGAATGAGAGGCTTTCGGTAAGAATACGCAATCAGCTTGGTATTGAACCAAGGCTCGTAGCCTCTATTATAGATCCCAATATCGATTGTCCTGGATTTGATAATGTAACCTTTTTCAGGAATCTGCTCTCGGGTGTACTGGACCCGGACAAACTCGACTACCTTAACAGGGATGCCTATTTCTGTGGGGTTCCTTACGGAATCCAGGATGTGGATTTCATATTGAACGAGGTGGTACCCTACAGAAAGAATGGCATAGCCATATCGGAAAAGGGGCTTTCCTCGGTAGAGAGTATCCTATTCTCCAAATATCTCATGTACAAAACTATATACTGGCACAAGACTGTTCGAGTGGCTACTTCGATGGTTAAAAAGGCAATCTTTCTGGGTCTTTCCTCGGGAGAGATAGAGAAGAAAGACCTTTACTGGCTGGACGATGAGGAATTCTTCGAAAGGTTTTCCCGGGACAATTTGCCTGCCTTCGAGTTGATACGGTACGTAAAGAAGAGAAAACTCTACAAGGCTCTCGGGTCACTGCCATTTTCAGAAAAGAACAGTTTTCATTTGACACTGGAAAAACTTGAAAAGAGATGTGAATTTGAAAGAGCAATAGCAGAGGAGGCTACATCGATTTCCGGCAAAAAGATTTACGAGCATGAAATCATCATTGATATCCCTGAAAGGATATCCTTCGAAATAGACCTTCCTGTTTACGGAAGAGGCGAAGAAGATTTTATTGCCTTCGAAGATTCGGGGTCTGTTTTCAATGTACAATCGATAAAAAATTTCACCAGGTCCTTGAGAAAGGTAACACTGATAACATCGAGAAGGCCTGAAATTATCGATGCAGTAAAAAAGATCGGGATGGAGAGAATATTGAGACATGGAGAAGAGGTGTTTTCCGGCTGAACGGAAGAGAATTGTTAGATTTATAAAGCATGTTGGCAGGGGGATCAACCGCTTCCATATGATAGAAGATGGAGATCACATACTGATCGGTATTTCAGGGGGAAAAGACTCCCTTGCCCTTGCCTATGCCCTTTCCGAGAGAAAAAAATGGGTCCCCATAGACTACTCATTGACAGCAATGCAGATAGAGTGGACAGAATTTCCGATTTCCCGTGAGGAGAGGAGAAATCTGGATAACTATTTCGACTCCCTGAGAATTCCTCTGATACGGAGAAAAGCAGCAATATTCCCTGATTCTTTCAATGGTGACTTCAACTGTTATATCTGTTCCAGAAACAGAAAGCGTATTCTCTTTGATGAAGCCGAAGAACTCGGAATCCACAAAATTGCACTTGGCCATCATCTCGATGATATCGTAGAGACCACGCTGATAAATCTCTTCTTCAGGGGTGAAATCTCGACTATGATGCCGGTTCAGGATTTTTTCGGAGGTAAACTGCAGATAATCAGGCCGATGTGCGAGGTTCCCGAGAGGGAGGTGGAGAGGGCAGGTAAGATTCTGGACCTTCCGGTTGTACCGGTAAGATGCCCTAAAGGTGGAATCAGTGATCGTCTCTTTGTCAAGGATATGGTTAAGAGGATGGCAAGAAAGAACAAACACGTACGGGAAAATATCTACAGGGCTTCCTGGAATATCAAGACAGACTATCTCCCCCTTCACTTGCAGGAAAAATAAATCTGGAATAGATTAGGGATGAGTAATGATTTACGGTATAATCAGTGATGTTCACAGCAACTACGATGCATTGGATATAGTTCTTTCACATATAAAGAGCATCGGAGTTGAAAGGATCATTTTCCTCGGGGACATGGTTGGATACAATGCTGAGCCGGACAGATGTGTGGAACTTTTGTTCCCGCTTCTCTACAGTGAGGTTCGTGGAAATCATGACAAAGCCGTTTCCGGTAAGATGAATCTGGATTACTTCAATGCGGTAGCACGTCAGGCAGTGCTATGGGCAAGGAAGAATATGAAACCTGAGAATATGGAAATCGTGAAAGCCCTTCCCAAGGGACCCGTGGGAGTGGATAGTCGGTTTATCATATGCCACGGTTCACCTATGAATGAGGACATGTACATTCTTACCCACGGGGCTGTTGAAGAGTCATTTGCTTTCATGGAGGAGAATTTTCCTGATATAGACATCTGTTTTTTCGGACATACCCATGTTCCTTTTGTGTTTGAAGAGCGGAGGGGGATGCTTGATCTTGAAGATACGCTTCACTTGAAGAGAGGAAAAAGGTATATTATTAACCCCGGTTCAGTGGGACAACCTCGCGATGGGAATCCCCGTGCTTCCTTTGGGATTTTCAACGATATTGACTTGACTTTTACTCTCCACAGGGTAAGCTATCCCATTGAAAAGGCTCAGGAGAAGATAGTAAAGGCCGGACTTCCCGGGATGCTTGCAGAAAGGCTTGCAATGGGATACTAATAGGATTAATTTAATAAAGGAAGGAAGGTGTATGAGGCATTCAAAAATCATGGAAGAGAGAATCAGAAGAGTAAAGGTTCTCTTTAAAGAACTCGGTTATAAAATTTTCAATGCTCAGTATGCCGATGATGTCTATACTGCCGGTTTCGAAAAGGAAGACGGTTTGCAGGGAGGGATCTTCATCGACAGTGAGAGCAAATTCCTCGAGATTACATATACCTTTTCATTTTCAGTTTCACTCTCTGATTTCTTAAAGAAAAAACTGGAAGATATGATGAAGGTATGCTATGAATACGGGTGCTATACCAATATACAGAAAGATGAAAAGGGGATAAGTTTCTCCGTTTTTACAAAGATATACTTTGCGGGTTTGAATTACTACTCTTTACGAGATTCGCTTAAAGATTTTAATGAATGTGTAGATGTGCTGACAGAGATGCTGGTGATCAGAAAGCAAAACAATTGAGCTTGGGGGTTTTGCAGTTATGAGGATACATAACCTCATGGAAGACATGGTTCTCAAAGTCGTCAACGAAATATTCGACGATGAAGAAGCCAAGAAGAGCATGGGTTTCTGTACCTGTCATCAGTGCAGGCTCGATGTTGCCTGCTATGTGTTGAACAGGTTGCCGCCGATGTATATGATTTCGAGCCGGGGGCTTGCCCATATAGAATCGGATTACCAGCACAGGGTTCAGCTGGAGGCCGATATCGTGGCGCTTGCCAGAGAAGGAATAGAGCAGGTTTCCAGTGCAAAGAGGCCCCATTTCCCCCATCAGGATGAGGAAGAGGAGGAAATGCCGGAAGGCCCCTTTTTCAACTTTCCACAGATAGTCGGCAGGATTTACAATAGTTCAAATTTCGAGCCGGTATGCGGAATAGATGTTTCTCTCCTGTTGGGTGGCAATCTCGCAAAAATGGTAAATCCTAACTGGGAAAATCCTTATCCCATAGCCGAGAATACTACCGGGGTGTACTCTTTCTGGCCTTATCCCCTTGGGGCAGATTCAAGGGGTTTGAAAAAGGAGGTGGAGCTGGAGATAGCAATAGACGATGCCCGTTTTGAACCCTTAAGGCATTTTATCAAGCTGGAACTGGAATCGGAGGACGGTTTTCTTCAGTATCTCTCGGGAAACAGAATCTTTAATGTGGAAGATATATACCTCGTCCCGAGGTAGAGTATCATTTGTAGTGTTCTGAGAATATCCTGGTATCTATTAGATAACCAGGGGTATTTTCCTCCACAAAGGAAAGTGCCTTGTGAAGTACCGATTCCCCGTGTTTCTGTGAGTTGGAGACTATGACAGCGGCAAGATGGGCAATATTCAGCTCGTCGTTTCTGTCCACCTCCGCAACGGAAAGTTTGTATCTCTGGATAAGCCTGTCCTTGATCGATTTGACAACTCTCCTCTTGTCTTTCAGTGAGTAAGCATCGGGAATTTCTATGACGAACTGAATAACCGAGACGACCAAGATATTTTAACCTTTCGGTAAAATATCTTGAATGTCTTTCATCTCGATGTCAAGTAGTGGCTTTTCTTCACCGGTTGAAAATTTGTCTTTCATTGGTAGGAAAACCTCGTTGTAGAGCTTTGCCACCCTGAAAACATCGTCCGCCGCATATGCACTTGGAATTTTCACTTCTAGGTTATACCCCTTTTCAGACATTCCCCTCTCTATGATATGAAGCGGATCCGTTACCGTAATGGCGAAGTGCGGGCTGTAAAAAACAAGGAATGCCACAACAGTCAAAAGAACGATGATAAAGAATATTATATTTTGCAGTGAACTGGCAACGGATACTATTCTCGAATCGAAAAAGAGCTCGAGGCCATCTTTTGCAAAGTAACTGTAATCTCCGGGTCCGAAATTCTCCGCATAGTATCCGTTACCATACCTGCTATAGATAGTTTTCCCGTCCTTTTTTACAACGAGCAGAGTATCTGTGAACATATCTGCATTCTCCAGAGCCCTGTTCAGTCCTTCATCGGACGTGGCAAGCTTATCGATTGCCTTGGCTATTTTAAGCTGTTCGCCGTAGATTCTTGACTCCACACCGGGAAGGCCAAGGCTGCTCTGAAGAATTGAAATACCCAGGAGTGAAAAGACAAGAACGGTAATACTGATCGTCGTTATATTGGCGATATGGCGCTGTGCCATTTTTGATTCGACATACTTTATCTTCCCGAAGATCTTGACTATCCTTAGGAACCTCAAGACCCTGGCGATTCTTATTGCCTTTATAACCTTGAGGATGTTTAAAATGCCACTCACATTAACTAGGGTTGAGCCCTTAAGTAGTATTGCAATGGTTGTGGGGCCGGAATTGAACATGAGAAGCGGTACCGATGCAAAAAAATCGATCCAACCGCGTTCTCTTATAAGGTAATGCATCGTTTTCCTGTTGACAGAGGCGTAGTAGAGCCTTACCAGAAACTCTATGGTAAAGAACAGGTCGAAGAAAAAGCCGGAGATCGATAGTTTTCTCCGTACATCCATATTCCATCCCGAAATTACTGCAAAATCTTCCAGGAACATCTGAACGAGAACGAGAAGTATAGCGACGATCACCAGAGATTCGAAGAAGACCTTGACTCTGCTTTCTCCGTTAGAGGTATTACTCATATTGCCCCCTACCACCCATTTTCAGCTGCAATCTTGTAAAGCTCATCGAGCATATTTATATCGAAACCGTAAAATTTATAGTTTCTTCTTGCTATATTGAACCAGCTCTTGTCGGGGGAATCAGCTCCCCTTTCGACCTTCTTCACCTCACGATAGTTCTTTCCGCGAGAGGCAAATATCGATGTCAGTCTGGCCGTTGCCTCTGTCCCCTTATCCTCGATGAAGGACAGGTTACTGTCAAGTGCACTTTTAAGAAGTGCCTCGGGAACGTTTTTCAGTTGATTGCGGAGGATATTGAAAACCTTGTCTGTAAATTGCTTGTGAACGACACCGGATTGTATGCCTATACCTTCCGTCTTGTCCGTTACCGTAAGGAGATGCACGGAGGGCCTTAAGAGAAGGTTTGCCTTTATATAATTTTGAAGTTCTTCCTTTCCCATTTTAAGTTTTTGAACCTTGAAGAGTTCAAAGAAAATGTATTTTTTCCTCTCCATTATTTCATCTATATACCTTACTGTCAGATTTTTCTGGAAAGATGTGTAAGGTCCTGAAAAATTCTTTCTCACCTCGGGTTTGGCCATTATTCTCTTTAAGAAGGCTAGTAGTTCTTCCTTCATGCTTTCAATGTCGGTTCTTCTTTCCTCTATGAAACGAACGAATGCAAAATCAATTCTTTCCCTGATTGCCCTGTCCAATTCAGTGAAGAGAATTCTGTTGCTCTCATCGATTACCGTTTTAATAAGTATTCTGAAGATGTTTTCCCAGCTCTTGCCCGGGAAAAAATTGGCAGATGAAAGTGTCGGATACAATTGTCGTGCATTTATCCTTAGAAATTGTACTATCTGCTCCTCTCTTTGCAGTACCGGGAGTGTTGATAGAGAAGGATTACCGAGGAGCCGCTTTATGAAACTGGAAGCCTTTTCCTCTTCGATACTCATCAGTATATTTTCGGCTTCAAGTATCATTTACATGACTGATGTTTTTCCTGTATCATTTTCCCGATTTGAAAAGGTTCTTCCTCGTATTCACCATGCTTACCTTTTTCTTGGCTACCCTTTCATCTGAGGGATGGATCTCTCCCGAAGAGGAGGCACCGAAAGCACTATTCCAATCGAAGATTGGTGATGCTGACGTAGATTTCTTCATAAACGGGTCATGGTCGACATTGCTGGGATATTCCACCGGTTTGATGCTGGGGCAGGGTATTCCCCTGATGCCCATAGATTACTTTCCCGGTGAGGTCTTGGGATTTACATATGAGAACATGCCCGATCTCACCCTCTCTGCCAGATTAATGGACAAGTACTTTCTTGAACTTTCCGTGCTTGGTGGATTTTCTGAAAACAGCATCCTCATGGGCTACGAGGGGGATGAGAATGATGTTCTTGAGATGCTTCATATTGGAAACAGAGACATTGGCTTTGAACCTTTTCCCTATATGGATATACCGAATGCCGGTGATTCATCGATAGGTGGAGAGGCCATCTTGAGATCTGGTGAAAACAGCAGACATCACATTATTCTGCGCTACGATTCTCAGAAACGGGAGAGTGTCAAATTCCTGGGTAAGAATCAAATTGAAGAGGAGAGGATCGGGGTAAAAAACTACATGAAAAACAGATACTTCTACCTACCTGACAGTGAAGTAGAGAATCTTCGAGTTTACATAGCGGATCCGGCAGGTAATTTTCTTGCAAGCGATGGGAAGAAATACAGTCTCCTCGACAGCAATGAGTATGTTTTTTCGAATTCCCAGGGACTGCTCTACTTTAACAATCCTCTCGATAGACGGATACTTCTCTATTACGAAAAAAACGGAAAGCCAATAGGTGATGTGACAATCGGAAAGGGAGGACTTCCCGGAACTGCGGCCAATATGTTCGATTTCGATAAGCCACCCATAGATTTCAACTGGGGAATCACTTATCTTGGTACTCCGATGACTGAAAGACGCATAGAGGTCGATTCGAAAAACTGTTTTCTCCTCTACGATCCCGGCAGTTTCAATCCCTTTGCAATATCCAGCACTTACGCCATTCAGAGTGACCTCCCTGGTAGTGAAGGGGATGTAGATATTAAGCTTGTCAGGACAGGTAGCTCTAATGAAAAACTCTTTAAGGGCTACCGCGTATCGTTCAAGCTGGAAAAGGAAAAAAAGCAGTTGGTGCTTGTTCCTTCCGATGCAGGAACAAGCACCACTTCGGGGAACAGTAGCCGTTTCAGGCAATTCTTTCCGCTCCCTGACCCCGAGGGAAGAATCTACGGACCCGAAGCTTTCATGCCCGGAAAAGATGCGGACTACGAAATTATGCTTACCCTCTTGAGCCCGGTGGACGGATATATCCTCGGAGAGGGTATTATTCCCGGTTCGGTGAAGATATTGCGAAATGGCATCGATGAGACGAGATACAAGGTCGATTATACAACCGGGGAGATAGAATTCGAAACGGAGATCTATCCTGGTGATCTAATCGAGGTAAGCTACCTGAAAGAGGGCTCTTCCTTTAATGGGGGTGACATCCTTGTCGGATGGGGGAATAAAATAGCCCTCTCGGATTACCTTTTGCTGAATCTTGGTGCTGCCCTCAGATGGAATATTCTTTCAGGCTCATACACCGAAGGCGATGAAGAGAGAAATGGTTCCTTTCTCTCCTCTGTGGGAATAGAGTATTCGAGAAAGAACGTAAATATCAACCTTAACGGTGCGGCCGGTTATTCCAATCCTGATACGACGGGTAACTACAGGATAGATGGTATGGAAGGATCTGAGAGAGATTTGGAAATATCAGAGGAGAATGTATATCCTTCCTCCGTACCGGTTGCCCTGCCCACCGGTGTTTCAGGTATCAATGCTGATAACCGCGGGAAACTTTACTACAAGGATTACAGGAGTTACGGCCCCCTCGGATCCGTCTCGATGTACTACTATGAAGATGCAATACCACCCGATCAGATTTATCCCTATGAGAGCGGTTCGAGAACAGGTCCCTATATTGCAGGCGGAAGTTCGGAAGGCAGGAAGGGTAAGAGTCTCGTTATGGATTATGAAATGGGAGAAACAGAAGAGTGGGTCGGCAGTTTGCTTCTCTTGAGAGATCCAGGTTACAACGATCTTTCCGATACCGATACAATAGCGGTATCCTACAGGGGATACGGTATCAGTGGTGATGTGGATCTTTACATACAGGTTGGTGAGACAGGTGAGGATTTGGATGGTGACGGAAAGCTGGATAGCGAGAAGGATGAATCCTCACCGGGGTTCAGTTTCGATGACCCATCCAGTAATGTAACCCTTTCCGTAGGTGGCGGCCCAGATAACAGGGGTAATGCCTTTATTGACAGCGAAGATACAGACGGAAACGGATTCTTGGATGCAGAGGATGTTACGCATGTCGTCTCCTCCGCTCCTGTTTCATTATCCGGTGACACGGATTGGAAAGTGTATACCGTTCACCTGACCACGGCAGAGAGATCACTGCTTAGGAAGTGCAGGGCGATAAGGTTCCTGATAGTAAGAAAGGGAACAGGCTCCCTCAAGGGAAGAATCCTCATAGACAGGGTATCTCTGTATGGCTCGCCGTACTGGGCAGATGCGGATCCTCCGGGTAATGTTTCTGTAACCGAGATAAGAGAGGAGGATGGAAAGTATGACCCCGGTTTTTCAGGAGAATTAACCGCTCTTTTCCCGGAGGTTAAGAATACATTTCACGGAAACGGAGAAGAACAGGAGGTTCTCCAGGTTGACTGGGCTTCTATCCCCCAGGGCGGAAGCTGGTATGCAGGCAGATACTATGAGAAACCCTTTACCCCTTCTGCTTACAGAAAATTCGTTCTCTATCTCAGGCTGCCCTATGCAAATCTCGGTTCCTCTGCCTTTTTTTTCATGAAACTTCAATCGGTTTCCGGGGTTGATACGGTCGTTAACCTCCCGATTACCGATAGCCCGCTGGGTAACGATTCCTCCTGGCACAGAGTTGAAGTCGATTTCAATGACGGCAGTGTAAGCATAGACGGTGAAAAAACCGAAGGGAGTATCGAAAACTACAGTGGCGAGCCTGTATCGGGAATAAAATTCGGTATATCGGACTCTGCTGAGGGGACTCTCTATATAGATGAGTTACATCTTGAAGAATCGGTTGGTCATCTCGGGGTGTCTCTTTCGCTGGAATCCCATTTCAAGTTTCCAGGCAATTTACTGACCATAGGAAAGTTGCCCATTCTCTCTGAAGCGGAAATCGGAGTTGCTTCTCGGTTCACGACGCCGGGTTTTTCCGCACTGTACGGTGTGGCCGGAGATGCTTTGGATTACGATTCCAATTTACACCTTAAGGGGAAACTGCTTGGAATGAATACGGTGTTCGACACGACTTTGATAGGAAGAAATGATGATATTGGCTTGCTTTTTCAACATACTCTCACCTTTCCGCTCTATAGGCTGCCCGTTAGAATCTTAGAGTCGTATACGGAGAGCTATCTTGATTATCGGTTTGTATCAACGAGAGATACGAGTGTCGAGATGAAGGCGGATGGCGTGGCAGATATCAATCTTGTATATAGTCACCTCTACAGAGAGGGAGTTTTGAGGAGAACCTGGGGTACAACGCTGGGACTCAGCGGGTGGAATCTTATAACTAGTACGCTCTCCGTGGACTTTGGGCTTGCAGAGGAGAACGGTAGTTATCCGAGAAGTACGTATCCTTCCGACTGGATTACGAGTTTTTCCTATCTCTATCCCTCCGATGTGGGAGCGGATGAGGAGAGGAGTATGAGGTTTGCCGAAACTTTAAGGATGGGTAACGAAAGAGCAGCTTCCGTTATGGATATCGATGCCGGTGTGAGAAGCTTCAATTTTCATGGGGGAACCGAGGATCGGGAGGGTACACTTGATGTTACCTTTTCTCTCCCGCTGAACGAGGGTAAATCGGGCAGCATGGGTATTTCAGTAGAACCCGCCTATAGCAGGAAGTTTAAACTGGGAAGAACACTCGTTGAGGGGAAAGATATCTGGTCGGATATTTCCGAATACGGAGACGAAATTAAAGCAAACAGCTATTTTTTCACGAATATTCCCTTCAAGGAAATATTTTCCGGTGAAACTTTGGCCGACTTTACGAGAGCCACGGCATCCTTTGGCAGTGTTAAGTACGAACCTTCATTTTCACTGCAATTTTCAAGAAATTATGGTTCGAGGATTATGGATCTGTTTCTCCCCTCGGTCACCAACTTGAGTATTGGGAGAGAGCTTTCAAGGGATTTCGATACGGTAACATCAAGTGGTTCTGCCAGTGTGGGCATAAAAAATACCGCTCTAAACCTCTTTGGCAGGATGGGTTCTTTTCCCTTTTTCGATTTTTTTTCCTCCGACGAGTACAACATCACTGCAACCTATGACATCGAGAGTGAGGATTGGAAAATAATCGATGGATTCTCACTCCTCATCGATGCCTATGTAACGCTTTCGGAGAGGAAGAGGTGGGATTCGACCTTTGAAAACAAACTCAAGGTGGATCAGACTTCTGCTGTCAGAATCGAGAATGACACAAATCTGAGCTTCCGATGGAGAGCCGATGTTCCGCCACTTATCGGACACCTCTCCTTCGGGCTCCTGGACCCCGGTGTGCTCGAGGGTATCTACATGGAGAATGAAGAGTCCCTTCATTACTCATTTCTCCGGGACGAAGGAAAGGATCTGTTAAGGCCTGTAACGGTTACTCTTGAGCATTCAACTGCATTAAAGGTTTCTCAAAAGGGCCACATAAAGGCTTTAATCGGGCTGGGTTTCGATTATTTCGATTCGATTGTCAGGCTGTTGATAAAAGTAACTTTAGAAGGTAAAATCAGTTTTTAAATTGGAAGTATTTTCATGAAGTGATATAATTTACAAAAGAGAAAGGCAAGGAGGTTTTAAATGAACAGAATCGTGAAAGTATTTGGTACTGTTCTAATTCTAATGTTAGTTGTGTTACCGGTTTTTTCTGCCGAGACAGAGAAACCTTTCGATATGGGTATGTCTCTTGTAATCGGAACACAATCTTTCAATGAAAACGGGCAGACCGTTACGTATCAGAAGTTGAGCTTTAATCCTGATATATCCTTCGGTAAGGTTGGGATAGGGCTGAATATTACACTTCATTACAACTTTACGGGTGGTGCCAACGGGAATGAATTCGAAATAAGGAAGGCAGACTGGGTACCGGATCCCGTTACGTTTCAGAATATTCTGGGACTCTACCTCCCACTTATAAGGTATGTGAGATACGGTGAGAAGGGCGATCCTATTTATGCAAAATTCGGTCAGATAGACGATGCAACCCTGGGTAATGGATTCATCATGGGGAACTATTCCAACACCCTCTTTCTCCCCGAACAGAGAATATTCGGACTGAGTTTCGATATGGACGGTTCACTCTTCAACTTTCCCTATGTTGGATTTGAGTCGGTGGTAGGGAACCTTGCCCTCTTCGATGTAATAGGGATGAGGTTCTACGTAAGGCCGCTTCTCTTCCTATCCGTTCCCATAATCAAGAATATCGAGTTTGGAACTACCATAGCGGCTGATACCAATGTATTTGCCCACGAGCCGGATTACGCGACTTCTTTAGGCATCAATGCCGAGGAAGCAAAGATAACTGCATACGGAATGGATTTCAGGCTTCCCCTGCTCTCCAATCCTGTCGTTTCCCTGGCAACATTTGGTGATATAGCCTCGATCCAGGGCAAATCGGTTGGCGGAATGCTTGGTTTTGGCGGAAAGCTCATAAGCTTCTTCACATACGGCGCACAGCTCAGAATGCTCGGGCAGGATTTCATACCCGTCTATTTCGACGCTTCCTATGATCTGTTCAGAACTCTGAAGTACCAGCTTATCGAGGCAGGCGGAAGTATCCCGCCGTTTGTCGGATGGTTTGCAAGCCTGGGCACATCTTTTCTCGATGACAAGATAATATTCAATGTCAGTCTCGACGGTCCTTTCGGTGTTGTTGATAATGATCCGAATAACTACATGAATTATCCGCACCTCCGTGGTATTTTTGAGATTGCAGAGGATATACTTCCCGGTTTTTCATTCGATGCAAGTTATGACAAGAAGATGATAGCATCCTTCAGTGATCTGATAAGCCCTGAGGATGCAGTTATTCAGGCAAGGTTGAACTACAAGACGGGACCAGCGATGATCTCATTTATTTACAAGATAAAGTATGTTCCAAATGCTGGCTCGGGAGAGAATCCTTGGGAAATCACATCGGGCCTGGAAAGTTCAATACAACTCTTTTAACTTTGGGAGGTTGATATGAGAAAAATATTAATTTTAACGGTTATCATCGCCGGCCTGCTATTACCCGGTCTGGTATTTGCACAGCAGGAGAAGGGTCAGGCGACGGACAATGTGGCCATACTCGAGTATTTTGAAGATTCGAGTGGTGCATTCAGAATAGTAACTCCGGACGGAGAGGAGCTTTATTCCTCCGATCTCTATTTCGGTTACGAGATACCGGTGGGTAGCACCATTGTCACAGAAGGTTCGGACTATGCGGAGATTTCACTGGATCCTAACGGTTCGATTATCAAGGTATCGGAAAATACCAATTTCAAGATTGACAGCCTTCAGAAAACCGACGGAACGGGAGAGACAGGATTTTCAATAGCCCTCGGCAAGTTTCGAGCCATAGCAGGTAAAGCGACTGGCAAGGAAAAGTATGTCTTTAAGGGGCCTTCCTCCGTTGGTGGTGTAAGGGGTACGGATTTCGGAATGGAGGTTCTTCCCAGCGAAAAAGAGATAGCCTTCGTTCTGGACGGTCTTATAGATTTTACCAATGCAGCCGGCCAGAAGATCCAGATAGGTTCGGGTATGATGGCAGATGCTCTCTCGTCCACTTTTCAGCCGATCCAGATTCCTCCTGATACGCTTGCGGATCTGATGCGCGGACTGGATTTCAAAAAATTGAAACCCGAATCGGTACCGGGACACGGAAAGCCTGCAGGAGAAGAAAAGAAGGCTGAAGAAAAGAAGGTGGAAACACCTCCGCCTCCTCCAGAAGAGAAGAAGCCCGCTGAGGAAAAGAAGGCACCTCCCAAGCCAAAGACAGAGGGTCCGATGTCTGCACTCTTCGACAAACTCAAAGAAATTCTCGGAATGGAGATAGGTTCCGTTACGATAAATGATGTAACCTATTCCAAGGCTGTAATTCAACCACACTTTGCCATAGGTAAGTTGAAGATGGCCCTCTACCTGCCCATTATCTATAAATCTAACATGCTGGATCCCAATGACTGGTATCACCCCGAGGGCAACGACGAGTGGTCTTTCGGTATGGACCAGACAGGTTTCGGGGAAAAGGCACTGGATTTCCTTAACGACTTGACTTTGAAGATCAAGTACATAGAGTGGGGAAAACAGAGGGATAAGTTCTTCTTTAAGGTTGGAAACCTCAATGATATAACGATCGGACATGGCCTCATTATGAGGAACTACGCAAATGATTCGGATTTTCCCGTGGTAAGAAGGGTAGGATTGAACCTTGGAATGGATTTCACGAAGGTAGGCTTCGAGGCCATGGTGAACGATATTGGCCAGCCGGAGATATTCGGGGGAAGGTTCTACTTCAGGCCTATTGCACCGGCATTCCCGCTGGCAGTCGGTATGACGCTGGTAACAGACATAGCGCCGGCATCCGACCTGCCTGATCCTTCCACTGTTGGTAATCCGCTATTGTTGAACGGCGGTCTGGACCTTGATTTCCCCATTATAGAGAGCAGTTTCTTGAGCATAATTACTTTTGCCGATATCGGCGGCATGGTGCCCTTCTTTAGGGAGGATGTGCCGGGTACCGAAATAACGGCAGGTCCTGCTTGGGATGCGATGTTCAGCCAGGATGCCGATGGAAATCCGGTTCTCAAAAATTACGGCATAGCAGCCGGCCTGTTTGGTAATGTGGCAATAATGAACTGGCGTTTGGAGTACAGGAATTTTAACGGAACATTTATTCCTGCCTTCTACAACCAGCTCTACGACAGAACGAGAAGCGGCTATGTAGATGACATAATAGCCTACCTTGAAAACCAGAACGACCCACAGTATGACAAGCAGACAATGGGTATATTCGGAGAGGCAGGTTTTAAGATAGAAAAGGTATTCTCCTTCGAGGGTGGTTACTTCTGGCCGTGGTATACCGATGAGCTTACCGGTGAGATAAAGATGGGCGAGGATGATTTTCTCCATCTGAAGGCAAAGCTTGAACCGGGAGTGATACCCGTAGTGGATATATCCGGTTCCGTATCGTATGACAGGACGAAGTTCATTCCCACACTGTTGCAGACGGGCGGTGAAAACCTCTCCCTCTTCGATGCCAATACCGTTGTTTCTGCGGAAATCGTGTATCCTGTTGCGCCGACACTGGATGTTGCAATCCTGTACACTACGGCACTGGCAAGGGATGCCGATGGAAACATAATCGTATCGTCAACGACAGGAGAGCCTGAGGTTGCCACGACTGTCAGTATAGAGACAAGAGTGCACTTTTAAGGGACAATGAAAGAGGATAATTTTTCCCGGAGGATTCAAATCCTCCGGGAGGATGTTGCAAGGAAAATTGCGGCCGGCGAGGTAATCGACCGGCCTTTTTCTGTTGTAAGGGAACTGATAGATAATTCCATCGATGCAGGGAGCAAAAATATAGATGTGTACATACGTGAAGGGGGAATGGAAGAAATACGGGTTGTGGACGATGGTATCGGAATGTCTGTCGAAGATCTTGAATTGTGTTACTTGAGCCATGCAACCTCGAAGATAAGCAATGTAGATGACATATACAGGGTAAAGAGTCTTGGTTTCAGGGGAGAAGCTCTTTCCAGTATAGCAACTTGTTCGAAACTGGAGATAGTGAGTAAGAGGGAAAATGACAAATCTGCCCACAGGCTTGTAGTGGAGGGAGGAAAACTCATTTCTCTTGAAGAGGCTTCCGGGAAGAGGGGAACGGTTGTCTCGGTATCAAAGCTGTTTTTCAACATGCCTGCAAGAAAAGCTTTCCTTAAAAGTACCTCCTCGGAAACATCGATGTGCAGGAGTTCCTTCGTGGAGAAATCGCTTCCCTTTCCCGAAATATCCTTCAGGTTCTTCATTGACGGCACGATGAAGGATTTTTTACCGGAGGCAACACTTGCAGAGCGGGTTGCACTTGCATACAGGCAATTCTTGCGGCCAGAACTCCTCTTCTCTCTGGAAAAGGCTTTCGATGATATGAACTTCAGGATAATAGGAGGTGAACCCTCTTTGGCAAGGCGGGACAGGCGGCTACTCCAGGTGTTCGTAAACGGAAGAAGGGTAAATGAATACTCCTTGCTCAAGACAATCGAGTGGGCATATTCCCGCCATGTCCCGGGCGGTTATTTCCCTGTATGCTTTGTATTCATAGAGCTGGAGCCATCGATGGCTGATTTCAATATCCACCCGGCAAAGAGAGAGGTCAGGATAAGGAATATCAACCTGGTTAAGAACAGGCTGACCGTTCTTATAGGGGATGAGCTTTCCACGAGAAAGAGGCGACCGGCAGTCGAAGGAGGAAATGCCGGTAGCGGGGAGGAGGCTCTATTCGGCGGAACCCGAAACATACTGCCTCGCATGGCGGGATACCGGCCTTCCTCCCAGGGGAAAGTGGGAGGTGGTGGGTGGAAAGAATCAATATATATCTCGAGACATGTAGAGGGGGAGAAGAACGGGGCGGATGAGAGGGACAGGGAGGATGTGGCAGAAAGGAGTTTCACCTATCTCGGCCAGGTTTTCGGTGTTTTCCTTGCAGTTCAGTATGGTGAGCATTTCTACCTGATAGACCAGCATGCGGCCCACGAGAGGATAATCTTCGACGAACTCATGTCGAAGGAGTACAGTGCGCAGGAGCTTCTCTTTCCCATTCACATAGTGGCAGAAGAGGAAGAGGTAAAAGCGATGGAAGAGAGGCTAAAGGATATCGAGGAGCTTGGGATTGTCATGGAGAAGGTTTCGGAAAGGGAGTACGATATAACAGCCATGCCGGAGGACCTATTGCTCCTGGATGAGAAGGAGATCGTAGGCTTCATTAAGGAAGCAAGGGGAAGCAGGGACGAGGTGAAGAGGGAGATAATGGATACGGTAGCCTGCAGGATGGCCGTAAAGGAAGGGGATCCGCTGGATCCTGTTACTGCCGTTGAGCTCATAGAGAAGACCTTTGGACTGGATGATGCGCGATGTCCCCATGGGAGGCCTGTGTGGTTTTCAATTTCCAGGGAGGAACTCTACAGGCAGGTCATGCGGAGGTAGAAGGGTATACCTAGGCGTAAGGCATATGTAAGCGGAATGGCGTGCGCAGGCAGGGTTCGTGGAAGAGCAGAGGTGATACGGAAATATGTAAACAGGCCGAGCGGTCTGTTTCCACATTACGGCATTGTTTCATATTACGGCATTGTTTCATATTACGGCATTACAGCCCGGAGAGTATCTTTTCTACCTCTTTTCGTTTTTCATAACCGGGATTCTTTTTTAGCAGGGTGGTAAGGATCGACTTTGCCTCTGCCTTTTCGTTCTTTTTTATCAGAATCAGGGAGAGCTGATAGTAGGCATCCCAGTAGGAAGAATCTATCTTTATCAGTTCGGAGAATGTTTGCATGGCACTGTCCATCTGGTTCAACTCGAGGTATGAGAGCCCAAGATTGTATCTTGCCAGGGTGGCACCCGGTTTCAGGGCAATGGCCTTTATAAAATGCTTGATGCTGTCCTGGTAGAGCCCCTTGTGCAGATAAACGTTTCCAAGGTTGTTGTTAACCTCGAAGGAATCTGGTGACAGTTCATAGGCCTTTATAAGGAGATTCAGGGCTTTATCGTAAAGACCGTTGTCGTCGTATATCTTTCCCAGGTTTATTCTCGGCTTTACGTAGTTGCTGTCGAGTTCGATTGCCCTGGAGTAGTACTTTATGGCACCGTTCTTGTCGCCCGTCTTTTCAAGTACCAGCCCGAGGGTGTAGTTGTAAAGTGCTGATCCGGGTTCAACCTGTACCGCTCTTTCGGCATACGGTTTTGCCGAAGCCGGGTCACCGAGTTTGAGAAATACATTTGCAATATTGTAGTTGGTGACTGCATGGTTCGGGTTTTTTGCCAGTGCCTTTTTATAGTAAACAACCGCCTCTTTGTACCTTCCAAGAGTCGAAAGTGACGTTGCATAGCTGCGGAGGAATATGGCACTGCCCGGTTTGTACTTCAGAGCCTTTTCGAAATTCTTTAATGCCAAAGCCTCATTCCCCTTGTTAGAGAGAATCACTCCCATCTCATAGTATGCCTCGGCAAAATCTTTCTTGTACGAGACGGCCTTATTGAAGGAATTAAGGGCCTTGTCCGGTTCTCCTAGTTTAAGGAGGGTTTTACCCATTCTGTAGTGTGCCTGGGGAAAATCTGGTTTCAAATGTATACAGCTTTCGAATGATTGAAGGGCATCTGAATATTTCCTCGCGTAGTACTGCATCTTCCCCAGGGAATATAGAAGTTTGTAATCCTCCGGATTCAGTCTCGAAGCCTCTTTGTATTCCTTGATGGCGTTTTCATAGTTCCTCGTATTTTCGTAGATCTTCCCCAGTGTCCTGTGCGGTATCCAGAGGTTCGGATTCTGCTGTATTGCCCTGTTCGAAGCCTCTATGGCCTTCTGGATATTGGAGGAATTCTCCGGGTTTTCCTCGAGGTAGGACATGCCAAGGTATGCACTGGCCTCTCCCGATTTGGGGTCGAGGTTGAGGACAGAGTTGAAGGTATCTATTGCACCCCTGTAGTCCTGCCTGTTTATCTGTTCTATACCCTTTTTCATCAGCCTGTTGATCTCATCTATTCTCTGCTTTTCCTTCGAAGTGGCATTCTGGGGTGTCTCTTTTGGTTTTGTCGGAAGGACTATCTTTTCCTTGGGAAGCTTCTCCTGTATCGTTTCGCCGAGCTGTGATATACTCTTTTTAAGCTGCTCGCTCTGGCTCTTCTTGCTCTCCTCCTCTTTCTTTTGCAAGGCCTCCTCTTCCTTCTTCTTCCTCTCTATAACCTTGTCCAGTAACGACTGGGCTTCCTTGTCGTTGGGATTCTCTATAAGGAGGCTGTCTAGCAGTTCCATTGCCCGATCGTATTCACCCTTGTCCATGTAGAGGGAGGCAAGCTTTAGCGTGTTTAACCTCTTCTGGATGAGTTCATTCTTCTCCCTGGCACTTCCTGTAACGTTCCTGATATAAAAAAAGCCCAGAAGGAGCAGCAGTATTATTACTACTGCTATTACTACAATAATGATTTTTCTGTCCATTTTATTTCCCCTCGATCATCCCAAGGATATTTGATTTTCCAGTCCCTCTCTATCCCTCTCTATCAGCCTGCCACGGCCCGTTTTCCCTCTTCAGTCCTGAATATCGACATCCTCGTATTCCTTCTGTATCTTCTCGGAACCTGCCGAGAGGTTCTTCGTATCTTCCGAGGCGTTTTTCAATGAATTCAGTACATCATTCATCAGAGCCTTCTGCTTGGCAAGCTCCTCCGCTTTCTTCTTCTCCTCTGCTATTATGAGGTTGTTCAGAATGGAAATCAGCTTTTCGATTTCTGTTCGCTGTTCAGTATCCGGCTTCAGGCGAAGGTAGAGGGTATAGTCGGCTACCGCTTCCCTGTACTTGTTCTGTTTCAACCTGCTGTTGGCCCTGTTGAGGTATGCCTCGGGTATCTCTTTGTTTATCTTGATTGCCTCGCTGTACATGTCTTCTGCCAGTGCGTAGTCACCCTTCGTGAAGAGATTGTTTCCGATGTTGAAGTAGAGAATGTCCTTTATGGTTGTTGCAACGTTAAGGCCTCTCCGCATTATCTTTATGGATTTATCAAGTTCACCGAGCTGGTCGTAAACGATTCCGAGGTAGAGATATATCCTCTCATTCGTAGGATCCTCATTCAATGCCGCCTCCAGAAGCGGAGCTGACTCCCTGGGTTTGTTTTCCAGAAAGAGTTTTTCACCTTCCTCGAGAAAGGTGGATGGAAATAGAGGAACAACATTGAGAATGGCAAGCGTGAGGGATATCAGAAGAATGACTATATCCCTCCGTAACTTCTTACCTTCCAATATTTTAGTTTCCTCTCTCATCTTGATCCTCTTGTCTATCCTATTGGCTATATTGGCTACCCTTTTATTATAAGATAACATGTAAATTGACATTTATAACTAAAAAAATTAGTATTTTGACCACAGGGAAAATCACAGGTAATATTTATGTCAAGTTTTATCATTCTGATTATAATACTCGGCAGTGTATTTGGTATATTGACAGTTTTCATCGTAAAAAGCTTTATTGCGCCGAGAAAAATATCTTCACTCTATGAGCTTTTGAAAAAGGGAAGGGCATCTCAGGTCATAAGGGCAACCAAGCAGATGGTTTCAAAGGATCCCTACAATATCGATGCTCACTACCTGCTCGGTCTTGCATACCTTGCCGATGGGAAGGAAGAGCTTGCATTGATGGAGCTTCAAAGGGTCAATAAATTGGGAGAATTCACAGAGTTTTGTCGAGAGGTGCCTTTCAGGAAAGAAATTGCAAGACTCTATGCCAAGTTTGGTCAACTGGAAGAGGCCCTGAAGGAGTACCTTTTGCTCATCAAGGCAGAGCCCTCAAATCCGGAGCATTATTTTCATGCGGGAGAGCTCTTTGAACAGAGGGGAAAGGGGAGCAAGGCAGTCACATTTTACATGAAGGCAGTGGAACTGGACAGGCGCTTTGCAGATGCCCATTACAGGCTAGGTGTGCTCCTCTACAGGGGGAAGAAACCCCTAGAGGCAAGGGCGGAACTGGAAGCAGCGGTGAAGCTGCAACCAGAAAACTACTCTGCTTACTACTATCTAGGGAGGTTGCTAAAGGAAGAGCACGACTATGCCGGGGCTCTTCGCATGCTGGAAAAGGCGCAGAGAGACCAGGAACTAAAAGTGAAGGTCCTTATTGAGAGGGGCACCTGCTACATGAGTATGAACAATTTCAGAAGGGCTATTCCGGAATTCGAGAGAGCCTTGAAATTGATAGATGACGACGGGGGTAACGAGGTCCTCTATGCGAGATACTTCCTTGCCTACTGTTATGAGAAGGAGAGGGAACTGGACAAGGCAATAGGCCAGTGGGAGAAGATATATTCGAAGAAACCCACTTTCAAGGATGTTGCCGACAAGTTAACGCAGTACCAGGATCTCCGTGCAGACGATTCCATGAAAGATTATCTCACCGCTCCCAAGGAGAGGTTCTTTGAGATATGTACTGCCAGTATAAAGGCGTTAAGGCTGAAGGTTAGAGAGATATCAGAGATACCCAATGGCTGCCAGATAGTTGCAGTAGAGGATCAGGAAAAGTGGAGAAACGCCAGGAAAATGCCGAGGTTGATACGTTTCTATCGTGTTCCCGAAATACTGGATGAAAGCACTGTAAGGAGTCTCCACGAAGAGATGAAAAAATCCAACATTTCCAGGGGAATGATAATTACCAGTTCCTCTTTTTCCAGAAATGCCTACAACTATGCTGAAACACGACCTATCGACCTTTACAACAAGAATCAACTGCAGGAGCTGTTGAAGCGGGCTAAAATATAGAGAACCGCCTCGGCTTTGAAAATATTTTTAAGTGCATTCAAGGTGCATTTTAAGTGTATTTTTTAGCACATCTTTGAATGCTTTTTTGGTTTTTCCAAGATGTTTTTTAGGGTGTTTCTTAGGTATATTGAACCAGGCAATCTGGAGAGGTGAACATCGTGATGCCAAGAATCAGAGGGCCTGCAGTTGCATGGCTGGCATAATGCCCTGCAACCACAGGCCCCTAAGATGTGAAAGGATCTGTCTCTCCGGTCTAAGTGTTTTCGGTGGATGCAGCTTCCGCTCCCCCGGCATTGAGCTGCTCATAGATAAAATCCACCGTATCGGAGATTTTCTGAATCTTTTCAGCCGATTCGTCTGAAATGGTTATCCCGAATTCCTCTTCTATCTCATAGACCATCTCTGCCACATCAAGTGAATCGAGACCGAGGTCATATTTCAAATGCTGATCGGGGTTAACCGTCGCCGGATCTATCTGGGTATGCCTTGAAAGAATTTCAATTAATTTTTCCTGTATTTGCTGTTTTTCCATACATTCCTCCTAGTTTATCGTTTGACGTACTATACAGAAAATAATTAATATTGTCAAAGGTAAACATATGTTTAAGCAAACTATCACTATCGGATAATAACTTTGAAAATCGATGAGTGGCCTATGAAAATTCTTTGCATATCGGATCATATCGATCCGCTGGTGTATAGCCAGTCGATAAAGAGTCGATTCAAAGATGTGGACCTGATAATAAGCAGTGGCGATCTCCCCTTGAGATACTACGATTTTATCGTATCGAATCTCAACAAGCCCCTTGTCTTTGTTTTTGGTAATCACAATTTGAAGAGAATACATTTCTACAAGCCTCAGTACAGGTCCCAGCTCGGTGCCCTGTATGACCTTGCAAGCTTCCACGGGGTAGGAGCAATCTACCTTGGGGGCAGGGTAAAGATGGTTAAGGGGTTGATACTTGCCGGCCTCGGGGGTAGCATGTGGTACAACGGAGGGCTCAACCAGTACACTGAGATTGGCATGTTCTTCCAGATTGTAAGACTGCTGCCCAAGCTACTCTTTCACAGGATTTTTCACGGGCGTTTTCTCGATATTCTTGTAACACACTCACCTCCCTATGGAATCCATGATCTTCCCGACAGGTGTCATACGGGATTCAAGGTTTTCCTCTGGTTCATGAAGGTCTTCAAGCCAAGGTACCTCATCCACGGTCATGTGCATCTCTACGATAAAAATGCGGAAAGGAGCGAGAAGTATCTTGACACCGAGGTTATTAATGCCTATAACCATTGCTTGATTAACATGGAGGTCTAATGGCAGATTCGATGTATTCTTCAAAGGCAAGAGAAGATTTCAACAAGGCGAGGACACGTGAAATAATCTCTGGTATCCTTAAGAAACTGGTGAGGAGGGAAACTGATCTTCTCTCCCTCGATTATGCAAAGGAAATGCTGAAACCAAAATCGGAAAATTACAGGGGGATGCAGACAGTGCCAATCTCTCTCATCGTTGGTAGCGAGGGGAGATACAAGGATTTCAACAGTGAATTTCTTCCCAAGCATCAGCATCTCAGGAGCAGATGGGAAAGGGTCGATGTTGCCCACTACAAACAGATAAATCTTCCCCCGATAAAACTGTACAAGATAGGCGGAGTCTACTTCGTGAGGGACGGGAACCACAGGGTTTCCGTTGCCAGGATGCAGGGAGTGGAATTCGTAGATGCCGAAGTGATAGAATTAACCTCGGAGATAGAGTTGAAACCCGGCATGACAAGGGAAGAACTAAAGCGGGAAGTTATCAAGTATGAGAAAGAGAAGTTCTACCGGGCAACAGGAATGGAGAAGTACAGGGATAGATGCAACCTCAATTTCACTGCTCCCGGAAGGTATGATGACATCGTGAAGCATATCAACGAACACAGGCTCTTTCTCGAGGGAAGGGATCACAGGGAGGTGAGTTTCGAAGAGGCTATGCTCTCCTGGTGTGAGAATGTGTATAAACCGGTGGTGGAAATCATACGTAAGGAAAAGATGCTCTCAAGGTTTCCCGGAAGGACAGAGGCAGACCTCTACGTGTGGATATTAAGGCATTGGAACGACCTCAAGAAGAAATGGGGAGAAGACTATTCTATGGATGATGCCGCACGCGATCTGAACAGGCAGTTCGGGAAAAACCTCCTGGAAAATATTATCAGTTTTTTCCGTGAAATATTTGGAAAGGGTGATTAACCTGAGATTGCTTGTTTCATCATCTAACCTTCCGGTTTGAGAATCCTCACCTCACCCTTGCAGAGATTCCTGAACTTTTCGGCATCGCTTATGCTGCCCACTATTTTGCCATAGTGCATTGGAACAGAGTACTGCAAGGGTGATACTGCCTCTACTGCTCTTGCCGCTTCTTCCGGATTCATCGTATAGGTTCCGCCAATGGGAACGAGGAAGATATCGGGATTCAAACCCTTCATTTCCGGTATGAAATCGGTATCACCGGGGTGATAGATACTCTGTGAAAGATAGATGATATAACCGACCCATCCGTTTTTTTTCGGGTGAAATGGTTTTCCGATATTGTATGCGGGAACCGTCCTGAACCTCAGTTTTCCCTCTATGTACTCTTTGCCGGGTTCTACGGTTATTATTTCAGAGGTAAGCGTTGCAAGCTTTTCCTTACAATCAGGCGGTGCGACTATCTTCGTTCTCTGCGTATCATAAATCTTCTCGATATCTTCCGGAGAACAGTGATCGTAGTGTGAATGAGTTATGAAAATGTAATCCACTGTGGAATCATACGAGATATCGAAGGGATCAATTGCCACGGCAGGCTCATCCTCTATGACAAAGGATGCATGACCTAGAAATCTTAGTTTCATAAGGCTACCTCCCTGTTAGAAATTTTATCAATTTTTCTATCAAACCCTTGATAAACTTCAATATTCTCACTATCAGGTTAGGCCTTTTCAGCCTTTCGAGTTTGTATATACCTTCGGAAAGTTCTTCCTCGGTTAGTTTTTTTCTCTGGATGTTTTCCTCCATTTCAATCTCGAGCTTTTCAAGGTCATTATTCTTGTCCACTACTATGGCATTTATTGTCTGCCAGTTAAGGCGCTTGGCAGCTTCCAGTCGCCTCTCGCCGGCTAAGAGTTCATTTTTTCTGTTGATGATTATTGGTGTCAACTGGCCATATTTTCTGAAGCTTTCTACCAGTGCATCTATATCACCCAGATCCTTCCGTATCCTGTTTTTCACTACTATGGAAGATATCCTGACCTGCACTTTACCCTTCCTGTTTGTCCGGCCGTCTTTCCGGCAGGGAGAAAGCCTTGAGTATCGGTTTCCTGTTGGCTGTGGTTTCATCGGGCCTTCCTACCGGTGTATTATGGGGTGCATCATGGAGAATGCTGGGATTCTTCTTAGCCTCTTCGGCTATCTTTTCCATCACAGATGCGAAATCATCGAGGTTTTCAACTGTCTCAGACTCCGTCGGTTCTATCATAAGGGCTTCTTTCACTATTAGCGGAAAGTAAATGGTAGGTGCGTGAAGCCCGAAATCGAGGATTCTCTTTGCTATGTCGATAGTCCTTATACCGTACTGTTTTTTCAGATTGGAAGCGGATAGCACGAATTCATGCATGGTAGCAGCCCGATAGGGATCCTCAAACAGATGTGAAATCTTCTTTTTCAGATAGCTGGCATTGAGAACGGCATGTTTACTTACCCTCTTCAAGCCGGAAAAACCGTTTGATCGAATGTAGAGGAGGGCTCTTAACAGTATCAGAAAATTCCCGTGAAAAGCACGCATCTTTCCTATGGATGTTTCTCTGTGTGAGTAATCGAAGAAGTATCTCTCCTCATTCTTGCCCACAGTGGGATAGGGTAGGAAGGGCTTAAGCCTTTCCTTAACCGCAACGGGTCCTGCACCTGGTCCTCCTGTCCCGTGGGGGGTGGAAAATGTCTTGTGGAGGTTGAAGTGCACCATGTCAAAACCCATGTCACCGGGGCGTACATATCCCATGATTGCATTCATATTGGCTCCGTCGTAGTACAGTAGGCCACCCTTTTCATGAACAATCGAGGCAACCTCCTCGATCTCGTTTTCAAAGATGCCCAGCGTATTGGGATTGGTAATCATAAGGGCTGCCACTTCGTCATCCATGTTCTCCTTTAGTGACTTCGTATCGATGGTCCCCCTCTCGTTGGAAGGCAGTGTAACAACACGGTACCCGCACATCGCTGCAGTGGCCGGGTTTGTACCGTGAGAGGAATCGGGTACCAGGATTTTCTTCCTGGGGTTACCCTGTGCCGTATGATATGCCCTGGAGATAAGTATGCCTGTAAGCTCTCCGTGGGCGCCTGCAGCCGGTTGCAGCGTAATGCCATCCATGCCACTCAAGAGTTTCAAATCTTCGCCGAGTTGATACATTATCTTGAGGGCTCCCTGAATTGTGGATTCATCCTGGTACGGGTGGAGATTTAAGAAGGCAGGATCTCTTGCTATTTTTTCATTTATCTTGGGGTTGTACTTCATTGTGCATGAACCAAGGGGATACATGCCTGTATCGACGCCATAGTTGAGGTTTGAAAGGCGCACGAAGTGTCTTACTACCTGGTTTTCCGGAACGGATGGCAGGTTGAGAGGCCTTTCCCGTTTCATTTTTTCAGGAATAAAGGATAGATCTCTTTCCTCGGGTACGTAGTTTCCGGACCTCCCATCTCTGCTCAACTGAAAGATAAGTTTTTCAACTTGCATTGTATTCATAAGGAAGCCTCCTCTATAGCACGTATCAGCAGGTTCATTCCCTCTTCACTGTTCATTTCCGTTGTATTGAAGAGGTAGAGGTTCTCCATGTCCGGGAAAAACCTTTCCAGATTCAGCGGACCAAGGATTCGGTATCTTTTCAGGCTCTCATTGAACCTCTCCGGATCTATATCGAGTCGCCCGAGAAATTCATGAAAGAAGCGAGCATCCCTATAGACGGGAGAAAAACCTTTGAGTTGCGAGAGTTTTTCTAAGAGCAAATGGCTGTTTTTCATTGAAAGAAGCGCTGCTCCCTCTATACCTCTGTTACCCATGAGACTCAAATAGACAGTTGCCCTTATCGCAGAGAGGGCATGGTTGGAACAGATATTAGAGGTGGCACGCTCCCTCCTGATATGCTGCTCCCGGGCGGAAAGTGTCATTGTAAATGCCCTCTTCCCCGAGTTGTCGTATGTGGCGCCGACAAGTCTTCCCGGTATGTAGTGGAGATATTCACTGGTACAGGTGATGAAACCAAGGTATGGCCCGCCGAAAGAGAGTGGTATACCGAAAGACTGGGCATCCCCGCAGCAAATATCAACGGAATACTCTCCCGGTGTCTTCAATACGGATAGAGAAAGAGCTTCGTTTGTAACGTATATGAGTGCGGAATCCGGGAATCCTTTTCTTATGGGTTCAAAGTCTTCTATGATACCGAAAAAATTTGGATTTTGTATAACCACGGAAGAAACAGCATCGGGGTCTTCTTTGCTCAGAGCTTCCATGGAAGTTTTTCCCGAGGACAGAGGAATCAATTCGACTTCCAGCTCTGTATTCCTGAGGTAGGTCTTCACTGTTTCGATGTACTCCGGATGTAAACCGCTTGAGATGAGGACCTTCTTCCTTTTATTAAAACGCATGGCCATTAGTATTGATTCCGCCGTAGCCGATGCACCATCATACATGGACGCATTGGAGACATCTAACCCCGTAAGGTCACACATCATTGTCTGGTACTCGAAGATTGTCTGGAGAGTTCCCTGGCTCACCTCGGGCTGGTAAGGTGTATAAGCAGTATAAAATTCCTGTCTCGATGTCACCTCGTCCACCGCTGCAGGTATGAAATGGTTGTATGCACCTGCGCCCTTGAAGGATTCTCTAAAGGTGAGTACATCGGAGGCTATGGATTCGAATTCCGAAACAAGCTGAGATTCATTCAAGGGTCCCTCGATTGCCAGATCATCCTTTAACCTCAAGGGTTCCGGTATGGATGAAAATAGGCTGTCAATGGAATCGAGACCAAGGAATTTCAACATTTTTTCTTCGTCTCGAATTGAATGGTTGTGATACGACATTACTCTTCCTCTACCATTTTATTGTACTGATCCTCACTCATCAATTTTTCGAGTTCTTCCGGGTTACTCATCTCCAGTACGAATATCCAGCCTTCACCGAGAGGATCCTTGTTTATGATTTCGCAGTTTTCCTCCTTTCTCAATTTCTCATTGACTTCGACAACCTTTCCGGAAACGGGAGCGTATATCTCGCTGGAAGATTTGAGAGAATCGATTGAACAAACCGCTTCTCCCTTTTTTACCTCTTTTCCTATTTCTGGTAGCTCGACATAGGCTATGTCACCCAATTCACCCTGTGCGAAATCAGAAATTCCCACTCTTACACGATTTTCTTCCCTCAAAACCCATTCATGGTCTTCTGTGTAAAGATATTCAGCCATTAAGTTACCTCCTATTTGTTTCCTTTGTAGAAAGGAAGTGATGTGATTTTGCAATCCAACTGCCTTCCCCTCTGTTTGATACCAATAATATTTCCCATTTCAATATGCCCCGTGTCCAGATAGGCCATTCCGATTGTCTTTTTTAGGAAAGGCCCATAGGTAGCACTTGTCACTATTCCTATGGTTTCTCCATCCTTGGAGATAACAGGGTCTCCGTGCCTGGGAATACCTCTGCTTACAGCTTCAAAACCAACGAGTCGTACTTTGGTACCGTTTTTTTTCTGTTCCTCAAGCACTTTCTTTCCTATGTAATCGATTCCATCCTTATCCTTGACAGCCCAGGAAAGGCCAGCCTCGATGGGGGTGTGTTTCTCATCTATATCGTTTCCGTATAGCATGTAAGAGGCCTCTATCCTAAGGGTGTCCCTTGCCCCGAGACCACATGGAGTGATCTCCTCTCCTCCCTTTTCGAGGAGCAGACTCCAGATTTCTACAGCCTTTTCATTGTCCATTATTATTTCGAATCCATCTTCACCCGTGTAACCGGTGCGTGAAAGGATTATCTCGGTAGCGCCGTACTTCTCGTTGGTAAACCGGAAATGAGAGGGCATGGAAGAGGGTGCAAGGGCCTCCTGTACGATAGCGGGTGCTTTCGGACCCTGGACGGCTATCATGGACAATGTTTCGGAGAGATTTTCAACCTTCAGATTGCCGAAAGCACGGGCGTGTTCTTGGATCCAGGAAAAATCCTTCTCGATGTTGGAGGCATTGACGACGATAAAAAAATGATCTGAACTGTAGCGCATGATAATGACATCATCGATGATTCCTCCGTCTTCTCTGCACATCAGTGAATAGAAGGCCTTACCGTCCTCTATTCTTGAAGCATCGTTTGTAAAGACATACTGGACGAATGGAAGAGCGTCACTTCCCCTGATATCGATTTCGCCCATGTGGGAGACGTCAAAGATTCCGGCTCTTTCCCTTACCGCATTGTGTTCCTCTTTCATTGATGTGTAACTGATCGGAAGATCAAAACCTGCGAAGTCAACTATCTTTGCCTTAAGCCTTAAATGTTCTTCGTACAGGGGTGTTTTCTTTCCCATTTGCCTTTCCTATCTTTCCATTCTCATTTTCAATCGAGAAGCGGATTTCCCGTACTCGTTTCCCCCTTCTCTTTAGTTTGTCCTCCTCCCTCCGGATTGCTAAGGTCAAAGGTGGAGTCTGGCAGATTAAATGTGTCCAGTGGCAGTTCTCCGGGGAGGAGAGAATTCCTTATGTTGTTCTCGATGGTCTCTTTCTTCTTTGCCTCATATTCACAGAGTGTACAGAATTCCTTCGGTTCGGTTCCGGAGAGAAAGGGGAGTTTTATCGTATCTTTACAGTACTCAGTTGGCAACTTTCCGGATAGGCTGCAAACAGTTACCTCCCGGATACCACTGTCAGGTTTCTTGAAATCCAATACGGGTAGATTCTTGTGAACTTCCTTCATGTACTTTGCCCATACCGGACCGGCGGATACGGCACCGGAAAGATTTACACCGAGGGAATGACCCCTCTCATCAAATCCGAACCACAGGGCTGTCGTTATCTGGGGAGTGAATCCCACCGTCCATGCATCTGACCAGTTCTGTGTTGTCCCGGTTTTGCCGGCAATCGGTCGGTCAAAACCGCCCACGGTGGAAGCTGCCCATCTTAGAGTTCCGGTTTTTACCACCCTCTCCAAGAGGTCTGTCATTATATAGGCCACCTGAGGGGACATTATCCTTAGATCTTTTCCCTTCTTTTTCTGCTGAAGGCGAAGCTGCTTTTCCGGTTCGAGTATTATCTTTCCATTTCTGTCTTCCACATACCTTATAGCTATGGGATCTACCTCGATTCCCTCATTGGGGAATGTTGCAAAGGCCCTTGCCATTTGAAGGGGAGAAACCGTGATTACCCCTAATCCCAGAGGGTACTTCCTCGGAAAGGTTTTTTCAATCTCCTTGGGGTCGGTGATTCCAAGCATCCTGCTTGCCCTCTTTATGGCGGTATCGAAACCTATACCGTCAAGGACCTTTAGCGAAGGAACGTTCATCGAGTGGGCCAGGGCGTACCAGAGTAGAACTCTCCCTTTCCACTCTCCCTTGTAGTTTAGCGGTGTATACTCTGTACCGTCATCATTCCAGAATACTACAGGTGCGTCTATTATCATCGTAGCAGGGGTAAATTTTCTGGAAGTGATAGCCGCAGAATAGTAGAGAGGTTTGAATGATGATCCTGGTTGAACCTTGGATTGTGTTGCCCTGTTAAACTGGTTGGTGCTTTCGAATTTCTTGCCGCCTACCATTGCATAGATATAGCCCTTTCTGGAATCTATCGAGATCAGCGCTCCTTCTACCTCGGTTTTCTGTGATTCTTTTTCCTTTATCTTGTAGGCCACCTTTGTCGTGTACCTCAGCTCATTCATGTTGAAAAGATCTGCAACGATGTCGACCACGGGATTGAGATCACTCAGGTACATGTTCTTTGCAAGTCTCTGCTGCCTTCTCCCTGCTACTCTCAGGTCATCTATGTTGAAGCCCAGTGAGAGCAGGTCTATTATATTAAGGAATGTCTCATCGGCATATCTCAGCCTGTTGGATGTTTCCAGTTGATACCTCGCATTCACCCTTTTTATACCTTGCCGCATCACCTTCTCTGCAATTTGCTGGTAATCCAGATCGAGAGTTGTATGAACGACTAGTCCGGCCTTGTATATATCCATGGAACCGAAAAGCATGTCCTCGAGTTTTTGCCTTACATACTCACTAAAATAGGGGGCTCTGTCCTCCCTGTCTATGAAAGCGGTGGATATGTTTGTCCTTGTGTAGTCGTAGTTCTCCCAGAATTGCTCAAAGGAGAGATCCGCCTCCTCCTTTGTCAGGTAACCGAGTTCAACCATCTGGTCGAGAATCTCTCGTTGTCTCTTCCTTGCTCGGTTGGGGTGATTGATAGGTGAGTAGTAACCGGGACTTGCCAGCTGGATGACCAGCATTGCGGCTTCTGCCGGTGTTATCTCACGAACAGAGTGCTTGAAGTAGAATTGGGATGCTGCCTCGACTCCGTAGGTATTGTGGCCAAAATACATCTGGTTCAAATACATTTCCAGTATTTCGTTCTTGGAGTATCTTCGTTCCAGTTGAAGTGCCCACCAGAGTTCAACGAGTTTTCTTTTCAGAGAGATTTCCGACCTGTCCGCATATAGGGTTCCCGCAAGCTGCTGTGTTATGGTACTGCCCCCCTGAAAGAACTGGCCGGTAACTATGTGCCAGGCTGCTTTTATTACATCCACTATTCTGAATCCATGGTGCTCATAGAAATGCCTGTCCTCCCTGGTAAGGACCGCATCTATAAGAGCCCTTGGAATCTCGTCGATAGATACTATTTCTCTCTTCTCTGTAGAGAATAGCTCTGTAATGAGTCTTCCCTTTATATCGAGTATCTGTGTGGGTAAAGCGGGGGCCTGGGTCTTGAAAGCCTCGCTCATATCTATGTTTTTGGTTGCGGCAAGGGCTATGCCCAGTAATGTGCCGATTATTACGGCGAAAAACATCAATATACCCAGCAGTATTCCGGGTAAAAGGTGTCGCATCTTCTGTGATTTCATCAGAACAATTAAGTGTTTTTTATGTCGATTTGTCAAGGTACCCTGAGCTTGTCGGTGTATGCAAAAAAAGAGGCCAGCCATAATGGCTGGCCTACCCGTTTGGGTGTCGGTCAATATAGTAAACTGGGAGGGGAACTATATTAGGGTACCGACACCCTTATTATCGACAAGCTCGCCTCAATGTTTAATACTCTTTCACCAACATATCAAAAATCACGGTAATTTTATAGTTTCTGTTCCTCTTTACCTCGATTTTTCTGGTCAAATTGTAATCCCCTATCTTAATTCTAATAAAATGTTCGCCTTCTTTCAATTGAAATCTTCTATAATCGGATGTAGGAAGCTTTTCACCATCCACGTATATCGTTGCATTTTCAGGAACTTCAAAGGAAACAGAGGAAAATACCTCCTTGAGGGTGAGATTTACCGTTGTAGTCTTTCCTGCTTCGATGGTGAAGGTAGAGGAAATGGGTTCGAAAAAGTCGGATTGGATACTTAGGTTGTGGATACCTGTTTTCAATTTTATAGGCCGATTGTAATTCTCGTAGGTGTTACCGTCTATGGTCAGTGTAAAACTCGATTCTTCGGCATTGTCTGGTTTCTCTATGTCTATCTGTACGAAACCGATATCCTTCTTTCTGGTTTTGACGGAAAAGGTAAAACTCTGATTGAAGATCCAGTCCGGAAGTCCTTTCATTACAGGTTGAATGGTTACCATTATGGGGAACTTGGCTCTCTTTACTTCTCCCTTAACTACAAAGCTTCCCCTCTTGGTATCTTCTATCAGCTTTTCCCTGGGGATGTTATGACCCTCTATGGGAATGGTTATATAGAGTCTGTTGAGATAAGGAAGAAAGTGGCTGAAAAGTCGGGTTCCTCTATAGTTCTTTTTTCTCCGGTCAGGAGATGGTTTTACGGAGCCATAGATATCAATCATGAAACTGTCCGAGTATTTTTTTAAGGCATTCGGAAGGGTAAGAGACACCGTGATACTCTCTATGAGCTTTTTTTCATCCTGAAGGTCTATTGCAAAGGCATCTTCAAGCCCAATCTTCACCGTGTTTTCCGTATCCGACTGGGGGGAAAGAACTATGATACCCTTTACGGGAGCAATTATGGTTTCACCGAAGAGGGCATGGGACAAGAGAATCAAGAGGAGTAAAATAGATATTCTTTTCATTGGGCCTCGGTCCTTTCCATTCCTGAGAAAAGCGGAACAGGATTAGTCGTCTTACCCTTTCTCCTTATTTCAAAGTGGAGATGGGGGCCGGTGGCCATGCCTGTACTTCCTACCTTGCCTATCACCATACCAGACCTCACCCTGTTGTTCAACCTGACATTTATCCTGCTTAAGTGTCCATAGAGCGTTTCGTATCCTCCTGCATGTCTTAGAATAATGTAATTTCCATACACCCTGCTGTAACCGGTTTCTTCAACAATGCCATCTCTCACCGCATATACATCTGTTCCTGTGGGTGCAGCGATGTCAATTCCTGTGTGAAATTGGGGATGACCTGAAAAGGGGCTTATTCTCTCCCCGTATGGCGAAGTTATTATGCCTCTGGGCAGCGGGAATCGAAAGAGTATCTTAAGAAAATAGGCTCTCTCCACCGGATGAAACCTGTCATCGATGTAGAAAAGGAATTCCATCTTACCCCTTCCCGTTGCAAGGGTTATCCGTCTGTATTCCTTTCTCTCGGCTCTTCTCCATGAGTACATGATATCTTCCAGGGTACTGTTGGGTTTCACCGGTACAAATATCCCCGGAAGGCTCGGTATGTATATCCTGGCTAGTTTCTGGAAATCTTCCGCTGTCTTCACCCTGTTGATGGTGGCAAGGGTATCGTAAGGAAGATTCAATCCTGCTGCCATGGAAAAGAGGTCAAACTTTCCCCTTGGTTGGTAGGTGAAAATGAGAAGTTCTGGATACTCAAGCTTGTTTCCCTGCTCTCGAATTCTGTTCTTGCTCTGAATCTTGTAGAAATTGCCAATCGATTCCTGGAGTTGTTTGAATACCGGGTCACTCATGCTTAGTGAGTGTATCTCCGGGTAATCGGAGAAAAGCTTTAGGGGTGTAAGTATCAGTACTGAAAACAGGAGGAGAATGAAATAAAATTTTTCATTTTTTCTCAATAATCCTTCAATTCCTCCTTCCCAAGGATATACCTGGCTCCCGCTTCTGCAAGGGCAAGCATTTCATTCTCACCGGGATATATTTCGATAGGCGCAATCCAGTCCACTCTCGATATTATCCAGTCGGTGAGGGGCGGATGTGCAAAGCCACCTGTAAGAATAATAAAGTCCACATTGCCATGGAGAACGGTTGCCATGGCACCGATTTCCTTGGCAATCTGATAGGCCATCGCCTCGAGAACTTCCCTGGCCTTTTCATCGCCATTTTCTATTCTTTTCTCTATCTCTATTCCGTTATCCGTTCCGAGATATCCCAATAAACCCGATTTTTTTGTCAGAATATAGTTCAACTCCTTGGCAGAGCGGTACTTTCCCGAGAAACAGAGCTCTACCAGCTGGGTAGTGGGAAGAGAACCGGTTCTCTGAGGAGAGAAGGGACCGCCGTCGTTGGCATTGTTTACATCGACTATTCTGCCCCTTTTCAGTGGTGCAACGGAAATCCCACCTCCGAGATGAATAACTATGAGGTTTAATTCTTCCATGGTGGTACCATGTTTTGCTGACACCTTTCTTGCAACAGCCCTTATGTTGAGTGCATGTGACTGGCATCTTCTCTCCATGCCGGGGAAACCTGAGTATCTTGCAAGCACTTCGAATTCATCAACTCCTACCGGATCAGTGATAAATGCGGTAGTGGAAAATCTTTTACCGAGCCTGTCACCTATCAGGGCACCTAGATTCGATGCATGGGAACCGTACTTTGCACTCTTCAGGTCCTTCAGCATGGTTTCCGTTATCCTGTAACTGCCTGCTGAAATCGGCTTTACCAGCCCGCCCCTGCAGGCAATAGCTGCAAGTTTCTCTGTTTTGTTCTCTTTTAAAAAATCAAGCACGGCAGATGTTCGAAATTCCAGCTGATCAACCGGATCTCTGTATTTCTCCAGGTCTGCCGGCGGATGTTTGATGTTCTTTGTCGTTATCTCACTTGGTTCTCCGCTCTCGGTGATACGGTAGAGTGCAACCTTCGTCGATGTAGAACCCGGATTTATTATCAGTATGGTCCTTCCAGCATTCATTGGATTCCTCCCTTGCTGGCGGCAATCCCGAGAAGGATAGAGTTGAATTTTTCCCTGTCGGAATCCGAACGCGAGAGAAGAATGACAGGATTCTTCGCTCCCACTACGATTCCCCCGGATGAAAAACCGGCCAGATAGGTGAGTGACTTGCCAAGAATGTTGCCACTTACTATTTCCGGAACTACCAGTATATCGGCATCTCCCATTACCTTTGCACTGATGTCCTTGAGTTCGCAGGCTTTTCTGCTGACGGCCAGGTCCAGTGCCAGGGGACCCTCTATTATGGCATTCTTTATCTGACCCCTAGAAGCCATTCTATCGATAGATGCGGCATCCAGTGTGGAGGGTATTGCGGGGTTCACTACCTCTACTGCTGATAGAATGGCAACCTTAGGTGTGTCCACACCGATAGATCTGAAAAGAGATATGGCATTCCTTATTATCTCAATCTTCTCCTTGAGATCCGGTGAGATGTTTAATCCTCCGTCTGTTACCCCAAGAAAGCGTCCATCGGGCTTTTCATAAACTGCAACGTGTGACAGAAGTCCTTCCCCTCTCAAGCCGTATTCGGAATTTAGCACCTCTTTCATCAACGATGAGGTGGCTATGTGTCCCTTCATCAGACAGGAGGCTTCTCCCCTTGCCACTGCCTTAACGGCATCCCTTGCAGCTTCCATGTCACTTTCACATTCCACGATTCTGTAATTATCCAGTCCTGCCTTTTGGGATTGTTCCTCTATGATTTTACCCTTGCCAAAGAGGGTTACAGAACATATCCCGGAATCGGTTGCCGATTTCAAGGCCTTGAATATCTCCTCCTTTACAGGATTTACAACAGCAATGGTAACCTTCTCCGTTGATGTTATTTGTGTCAGAAGTTCCTTGAATCCCATTTTTCACCTCCTGTTATTCACTTTGTCGCTTCTCCTTGCCTGGAGAATGTAACCGAACCAGAGGAAGGTAATCGCGGAAGCGATCGTTCCGGCGATCCTCCAACCACTCTGGAGAAGCCATATATCTGCATATACAAGAAAGACGAATAAAATGATGAAAAAAAATACCTTGAATTTTCTAAAGATTGACGGAAGTATCGATTTGGGATTGTTGATGAGTTTTAGTGTAATGTAAGTTAAAAAGACAGCAGAGAAGGCTGTTAGTACCGATATATTGAAGGCTATCCTCGATCTGGATGCGAGAAGCCATATGGGAAAGACGATTGAAAGACTCAAGAGTAGAACCAGTGCGATGACGGATACAATGGCAAGCAATTTCTTCAGTAGTTGTCTGTAACTATTTAGGATTCTTTCCAGTAATGTGAGGAGGTTTGGTTTTGCGGAAGCTTTTTCCACCGGGTTTCCCATACCAAGAGATTAGTCAATGCCCCTGGCTGTTGTCAACAATCTTTTTCATTCTCTTTACTTCGATGTCATCCTTGACAGGAAGGCTTGTTTGACAAAGCGGATTGTTTCATTCTATTTTTAACAGTATGGATCTGGTTTTTTCAGCTCCCGATGGGATCGGAGGGACTATCATCCCGCCGCCTGATAAATCAATAACCCACAGGGTATTGATGTTGGCCTCTGTTTCTCTGGGTACATGCAGGATAAGAAATCCCCTCTATACGGGGGATTGTCTCTCCACTCTTGGATGTATCGAAGAACTCGGTATAACCGTAAACAGGGAAGGATTCAAGCAAGAGAGAGAGCTCCTTATAGAGGGGAGGGGAGTAAGAGGGTACAGGGAACCGGTTCATGTCCTCGATGCCGGCAACTCCGGGACAACGTTAAGGCTCCTCTCCGGTCTGCTTGCCGGTCTTCCCATCTATGCGGTTATCACGGGAGACGATTCCCTCCTCAATAGGCCCATGGGCAGAATAACTGAGCCTTTGAGGCAAATGGGAGCACACATTTCAGGAAGAAGAAACGCATCACTTGCTCCCTTAACCTTTCTCCCCGGGAAAGGTTCCCTCCATGGAATGGATTATGAGCTTTCGATCCCCAGTGCACAGGTAAAGAGTTCCATACTTCTTGCCGGTTTAAAATCCGAGGATAGTATCGTATTGAGGGGCAGAATCGATTCGAGAGACCATACCGAGAGAATACTGAAATTCCTTGGGCTGCCTATCGAAAGTGATAATGGTAGTATCGTTCTGCATCCCGGCGGCGTTGTTCCCGATTTTGTAGTGACTGTTCCCGGAGATATTTCTTCCGCCTCCTTTTTTATTGCGGCATCCCTTCTCTCGGGGAAAAAGCTCACCGTAGAGAGCTGCGGGCTGAATCCGACGAGGCTCGGTTTTGTCGAGGTTTTGAGAAGGATGAATGCAGCGATCAGAGTGACTGAGGAGAGATCGGAAATGGGAGAACCTGTTGGCTCGATTACTGTAGAGGCCTCCCGGCTCGAGGGAATAAGTCTGAAAGGAGAGGACATTCCGGGTATGATAGACGAACTTCCCCTCCTTGCAGCCGTTGCCATGGCGTGTGAGGGTGTTACGGTAGTTCATGGAGCTGAAGAATTGAGGCACAAGGAATCTGACAGACTGGAGACCACAGCCTCTATGATAAGGGCCCTCGGCGGAGAGATAGAGGTTTATGAGGATGGTTTTGAAATAGAGGGACCACAGAGTCTCAGACCCGGAGTCGTGGAATCAAAGGGTGATCACAGGATAGCCATGACAGCCGCCGTACTGAGTACGATTGCAGGAAATGTCCGGGTAGTAGGTTTCGATGCCGCATCTGTATCCTACCCGTCGTTTGCGGATGATTTTATAAGTCTTGGAGGAAGGATTGATAACTGACATCTACAGATTCAACTTTGGAGGAAATGTTTGTACTGTTGAAATAGGAATGTCATTGAAGGGCTTGAATGCACTTCGTCGGGTGCCTGTATCCGCCAAGGATACTCTTTATGTATACGATGACAATACGGAAGGCCTCTTCGCCGGGGATATAGAAAAAATTACCGGAAGAGAGGAGGAAAGTGCTGCAGTCAGGGTGGTGATAGATCACGGAGAAGAACACAAGAGCTGGGAGAGCGTGAACAGGATTCTTGAAAAGGCCGTGGAATCGGACTTCGGAAGGGATTGCACATTCATGGGAATAGGCGGTGGGGTGCTTACGGATCTGGTGGCCTTTGCATCCTCTGTATATATGCGCGGAAGTGGTTTGATTCTTGTACCTACCACACTACTCTCCATGGTCGATGCTTCAATCGGGGGTAAAACAGGTTTCAACTACCATGGTTACAAGAATCTGATCGGAACATTCTATCCTGCAGAGAAGGTTTGTATTGCAATAGAAACACTGGAGAGCCTGCCTGAAAATGAGTTTAATGCCGGAATTGCAGAGGTTATCAAGACTGCCATGCTGGGTGACGAGGAGTTGTTCGGTATGCTTGAAAGGGAGAAAAAGAGGTTGCTTGGGAGAGACGGGGAATTACTGAAAGAAATAGTGGGAAGGTGTGTGATTTTCAAGGGAAGACTCGTCGAGGAAGACTTGAGAGAGAGGGGAAAGAGGGCCTTCCTTAATTTAGGACATACATTTGCTCATGCACTTGAATCTTCCGTAAATTTCAAAGGCATACTTCACGGAGAGGCTGTGGCATGGGGACTCTTGAAAGCCCTGGAACTGGGCGCCCAGCTGAACATAACCGATTATTCCTACATGGAGAGGGTGAAGAATCTACTCTTAGACTACGGTTTCCCGTTGAAATATGATAGTATAAAACCTGCAAGGCTTATTTCTGCCATGTATGGTGATAAAAAGAAGAGAAAGGGCAACCTTAGATTTATACTTCAAAGGAGTATCGGCGATAATTTGATTGAAGAGGGTATATCAGAAGAATTGCTGAACAGGGTTCTCTCCGGATAAATTGGAGGTCTGTCAATGAAAATAAACAGGGAGACATTCGAAAAACATCTAAGGCTTTTCAGCCCGGGTAAGGTAATATTCGAAGAGGGAGAACCGGGAGATGTGATGTACATTATTATTCAGGGCGAGGTGGAGATAAGAAAAAAGACGGCTGCCTCCACTACGAAAACACTCACGGTCCTCCACGAGGGAGATATTTTCGGAGAGATGGCACTCATAGAAAAAAAGTCACGTTCCGCATCGGCAATAGCAACCCAACCGACAAAATTGCTCGCTCTCAATGAAAACCTATTTGAAAAAATGATAGAAACAAACCCGGATTTTGCAAAAAAGATGATAAAGATACTGTCGGAGAGGATCAGAAAGGCCAATCAGATCATTCAGAACCTCATAACGACAAACCCTTACAACCAGCTACTGACCGGTCTATACGATTATGCCAAGTACAATGGTACGTCCACTTTCAAAGGTTTCAGAGTGAATATAGAGAAATTCGCCGAATGGGCATCAGAACATCTTGGAATACAGAAGAAAGAGGTAATCTCCACCGTTCAAACTTTCCTGAAACGGGGGATCGTTAAGTACTCCGCAACGGGACAGGAAGAGATACTGGTAGAGCCAAGAATGTGAGCCGGGAATTGTCACGATTCGAAGATTTCAGATAGTTTTCTGTAAATCCTGTTGATCTTCTTGAGATTCTTTCCTGTCAGTATGGAAGATTCGTCTGCGAGTAACTCCAGTGAAGATAATGAAGAGCTTAGTGCATCAAGATAGTTTGCCCTGCACCTGAACCAGTACTTGCCCTCCTCATCCGTTTCGAGGGCAAGAAAACCTGCCCTTTTCCCCCTGTTCTTCGCGGTGCAGATTTTCAGCAGATCACCGCATGCGGCAATAAAGGTCTCGGAGTTCAGATTCTTCTTGAAATTCTTTCCCCGTGGCCACTTGCATGGACCGTCCTGGGGTTCCATCCTGGCAACGACACTGAGAATCGTGTTCAGCTTCTTGCCACTCATCAGTTCGAATCCGTCGTATATCAGTTTTCCCCTCAACCTCTTGAAATTCGGAAGATATTCCGGATTGATTCTTTCCACGACGGGCTTAATCTTTTCCCACCTCAAAATGACTACCTTTCTTTTTCCCTTGGCCTGCTCTATGGGAAATATCTCTTTACCGATCTTTATCTGGTTTGTGAAATCTCTCTCTCTCTTTCTTTGCGCAAGAGTAGCCCTTCTCGATCGAAGGCTGGGGATCAATTCGTGATGGATCTTTTTCAACCACCCCTCCTTGAGCGGAGAGACAGACCTTGCAAAGAGCCGGGATGTCCTTACTATCTCGCCGGCTACTATGTAGGGGGGGTTTTTTCTGAACATCACCGAACCGGGATGAATATGAATCTTCGAGGCAGTTATACTCCTGTAGACTCCCCTCGCAGTATTTATGCAGATCGTCTGTATCAAGCCCCTCGATACGGCACAGAGGTAGTCTGAAACGGAACCATTGGAGAGAACGGGAACACCCATTTCGGAAACAATCTCTGCGAGTTGATCCTTTATATTGGAAATCTCCTCCATGGTCTTCAGGTCGAGATAGTAACGCTGGCAAAATTTTTCCTTGTTCTTGCTCTTCCTGTAGGCTTTGAATATCCGTATGTAGGAGTAAAAGTCACCATTGGGGTCACTGAAGGTGTGATGGGCTTTCCTCGCCTCTATCTCTTCACCTTGAGGTAGGAGGAAGGGTGTCTTCGTGGAGAGAAATGCGGCGGCAGTAACAACCTGATCCACCACATTGGGATAGTGGAGAATTGCTTCCACTATCATCCTCGAGTGTCTCGGAAGGATGGGAAATTTCACCATCATTTTGCCGATACTGGTAAGGTTCCTATTATCATCGAGAGCATCGAGGAGTGTGAGGGTTTCTATTGCGCTTCTTATTTTCTCCTCACCGGGAGGTGAAATAAAATCGAAATGTTCGAAGTCCCTTATTCCGATTTCAGCCATTCTCAGGACGACTTCCGATAGGTCGGTTCTGTATATCTCTTCCGTTGTAAAGAGAGGTCTCTGATTGTAATCTTCCTCCGAGTAAAGGCGGTAGCACTTGCCCGGTCTTGTTCTTCCCGCACGCCCCTTTCTCTGGTTGCAGGATGCACGGGAGATGGGGGTTTCTATCAGGGAGGATGTAAAATTCCTCGGGTTGTAAAAGTTGATCTTTGCAAGGCCCGAATCTATAACAGAAGTTATGCCATCGATGGTGACACTGGTCTCTGCGATATTCGTAGCCACTATTACCTTTCTCTTGCCGGGGTAATCGAAGAAAACCCGTTCCTGTTCTTCCACGCCAAGTCTTGCATAGAGGGGAAGAATCTCCAGTCTGTCCTTGTAACCGAGGTTGTAGAGATTCATCACACATTCCTTTATGGATTTTTCTCCCGGCAGAAATATAAGGATGTCACCGTGGCTCTCCCCCTCGATAATCTTCGCAACGGTTTCTGTAATCTTGTGCATCATTGCATCGTAGTTGTTTTCCGGTTCAGGCGGGGTATACACTACTTCTACGGGATATGCCTTGGCAGATATCCTTACTATGGGACAGCCATCGAAATACTCCGAGAAAACCTCAGCATTTATCGTGGCAGAGGATATGACGACCTTAAAATCATCACGCTCTCTCAGTATTCGCTTGAGGAACCCAAGGATGAAATCTATGTTGAGGCTTCTCTCATGTGCCTCATCTACGATTATGACCGAGTAATCGGAGAGATAGTAGTCTGCTTTCAGTTCCTGTAGTAATATTCCGTCGGTCATTATTTTTATTCTTGTGGTGATATCTGTCATATCCTCGAAGCGCATCTTATATCCTACGGTATCCGGAATCCGCTTTCTAAGCTGTTTGGCGATAAAATCGGTTACTGAGAGAGTTGCAATCCTCCTTGGTTGAGTAACGCCGATGATACCAGATTGCCCGTAACCCTCTTCGAAAAGTATCTGAGGAAGCTGTGTGGTCTTGCCTGTCCCCGTCGGACTTTCCACGACAACAACTTGATTGTCTCTCAGTGCCTCTATTATCTCGGTCCTGTGTCTGTATACAGGTAACTCTCTGTAATTCATATTGTTTTCTTGTCCTTCAAATGGTAATGTATTAATTTAAAATTGAAATGTGAAGGGAAAAGGTAATGCCACTGGAAAAAGAGGGTCTGAAAGAGGAGGCAAGGGCATTCATCGAGAGTATTCCTCTCTACAGGCCCAGGGAGATTGAGAAGAAAATACGGGTTCAGGGATATGTCGGCCAGGACAACGCGGTAAAATCTGTGTCGCTCATGGCATACAGGCATGTAAGAAGGCTCAAGAACCTCTTCCTGGGACGATCAAAGAGGGATAGCCTGCCCCCTAAGACAAACATGCTCTTTATAGGACCTACGGGTTGCGGAAAGACCTATCTTGTTGAGATTCTGTTCCAGAAGATACTGAAACTGCCAACAGTGATAATAGACATAACCAGCTATTCTGAAACGGGCTATGTAGGCCAGGATACAAATAATATTCTCACCAGACTCCTATACGCTGCCGATTTCAATCCCATCAAGGCTGGTTTTGGCATAATCTGTCTCGATGAATTCGACAAACTCGCATCAGGACAGAACAATGCTGTTTTTGCAGGAGCGGGAACGACCAAGGATGTTTCGGGACTGGGTGTTCAGAGGGAATTGCTCAAGATGCTTGAGTCGGCGGATATTCCCGTGCCTTTGGAGTTTTCTCATTCTGATTACACACCAAAGGTCGTCATTTCCACTCAGGACATAACATTCATAGCATGTGGTGCCTTTTCCGGTTTCAAGGGAATGCTTGCGTTGGAGAGTGGTGAACACATTGGTTTTACAAGAGAACCGGGAAGCTATGATGTAAACAGGATTGCGGTAAATTACTCGATAGATGATGTGGAAATGGTAAGGAATTTTCAGAACTTTGGCTTTCTCCCTGAACTGATCGGAAGGTTCAAAAGAGTGGTTCCCTTTCATGCGCTGGGAGAGGGGGAGTTGGAAAAGATCCTCAGGGGAAAGGTTCTTTCTCAATACGAACACGAGTTTCAGCTGGAGGGTAAGAAACTCTTAGTGGATGAAGATGTGATCAAATGGATAATAAAGAGGAGCCTGAAAAAAGAGACAGGGGCAAGGGGGCTGGAGGCATCGCTCGTTTCATCCCTGGAAGATGCGGCATTCGAAGCCTATTCCAAACCGGAGAGTAATAATATAAGAATATTCATGAGGGAAGGCGTAATAAGTTTTGAGATCGGTTGATGATTTCCTGGTACCGAGAAGTGCCGGGAAGGAAACTTTGGAAATAATCAGGGATCTTGCCGGGATCGGTCCTCGATTCCCCGGTTCCGGGGGCCAGGAAAAGACCCAACGATACATCGAATCTGTTCTCGAGTCCAGTACCAAGAAAATTTTTAGGCAGCCATTCAATATAAGTCTATTTGGCAGAGAAGTTTCCTGTACCAACATTATCGCATCTTTCGAGAATGAACATGCAGAAGGGCATGATGAAAAGCATGAAGAAGAGAAAAGGAGGCCAATTCTCATAGGGACTCATTACGATACCAGGTTGAGAGCGGACAGAGAGGAGAGCCTTGAACTGAAAGCAAGACCGATCGAGGGAGCCAATGACGGCGGTTCCGGTACTGCCATCCTTCTCTGGTTGTCGGGGATTCTAAGGAGTCTTCACCTCGAAAGGGAAATTCTTCTCGTTTTCTTCGATGCCGAAGATGTCGGTGATATCGATGGCAATGACTTTTCCATGGGTGCAGCCTTCTTTGCATCGGAGCCGGTTCCCGCTGCACCGGAAGAGGTGATCATTCTGGACATGGTTGGGGGAAAGAATATGGTGCTTGATATTGATGCTCATCTGGGTGCGCATATGGAGTCTTTCAACCTAACAAGGGAGATATGGAGGATCGGTATGGAGAAGGGTTTCAGACCTTTCACAGAGAGTGGCAATGGAAATATAAAGTATATAATCTGCGATCATATTCCCTTTCTACTGAAAAATATTACTTCCACACTGTTGATCGATTTGAACTATCCCGAGTGGCATACCCAGAGGGATACGATAGATAATATCTCCGAAGAATCTCTGTGGATTATCGAAGAAGTTCTAGTATCCTATCTGCTGCGCTATTCTTCGGAATATTCGCAATATTCTCCCTTGAGATAAGATTCTTTATCGTTATGACATCTCTCGCTATTTCATCTTCCCCGCAGATTACTGCAAAGGGTATTCCCTTCTTTTCTGCATATGAGAACTGGTTGGCCAGTTTCTTCTTCTCCGGAAAGACTTCCACTGAAATACCAGCTTCCCGAAGAGTCATTGCAAGGCGGTGGTAGAAGGGGAGCAGAGAGCGATCCATATTGAGTACAATCACCTGGGGTATTTTCTCCTCCGGAAGATCGATTTCCTCTTTCTTGAGAGCAGCAATCAACCTGTCCAGACCAATGGAAGAACCGACGCCTGGCATCCTGTGCTTCGAATAAAGCGAAGCGAGATCGTCATAACGGCCTCCGGAACAGACAGAACCTATTTCAGGTGAATTTTCCAGAAATGTCTCGAAAACGATTCCAGTATAATAGTCCAATCCCCTTGTTATGGAGGTGTCGAACACAAAGTATTCCTCTATTCCGCATTCCTCAAGCATCTTCCACAGTTCCTCTATTCTAAGAAGGTCCCCGCTTTCAAGCTTAAGCAATTTCTTTATCTTTTCCATCGAACTGGAAAAGCTCTTCTCCGGGGAAACGAAGTTCATAATCGCGACCACGCTGTTCTCACCTGCAATGGTTAGGAGATTCTCTCTTACATTTTCACTGCCTATCTTTCTAAGTTTGTCTACATTTCTCATTATTTCGAGAGACTTTTCCCCGATGCCATGCAGCAGGAGCAACCTGTTGAATAGGCTCCTGTCAGAGATATGTATATTGAATTTTTCTATTCCAAGTGCTTTGAAACTGGTATACATCAGCATGAGAATCTCGAAATCAGCAGATGGAGAGTCGCTTCCAACGATATCGAAGTCGCACTGCATGAACTCACGAAAACGACCCTTCTGTGGATTCTCGCCTCGCCATACCTTTGCTATGTGGTACCTTCTGAAGGGCATATACAATTCGTTTCTGTGCTGGGCCATAAATCTTGCAAAGGGAACGGTGAGATCATAGCGTAACGATACGTCTCTCTGCCCATGGTCTAAGAAGCGGTATATCTGTTTGTCAGTTTCTCCTCCGCCCTTACCGAGAAGTATCTCCGTGTATTCAAGTATGGGTGTATCTATGGGAAGGAATCCGAAGCTCTTAAAGGTTCTCTCCAGGATCCCGATGAGTCTCCGACGGGTCAACTCGTCTTCCGGAAGAAAATCCCTGAATCCCTTTAGAAGTCGCGGTTTGATAGTTTCAGCCATCTTATTTCAGTTCTTTCTTGAATATTCTGTATGTCTTGTATATATGAACGGGAAGATGTTCAAGCGATTTCCTCATCGGTTCATTGTTTTCCACAATCAGGGACATCTCTATCTCTTTGAACCCGAGCTTGTGAGCCCATTCGGCTATATTCACATAGAAGGCGATTTCTATGCCTCTCAGCCTGTACTCTTCCAGTATTCCCATCAGAATATGCCTGAATCTGTCTGTTTTCTTGAGGTTCAAGAGAAGCTTTATGAAGCCGAAGGGAAACAGCCTTCCGTTTATCTTTTTGACCGCCACGTTTGCATCGTAGATCGAAAGGGCAAAGCCTATCGCTTTACCGTTTATTTCTGCGATAAAGGAAAGGTCGGGAATAACAAGCCTTGTCAATTCCTTTGCCATCCTGTTGAATTCCGATTCGGTGAGAGGAACGTGTCCCCAGTTCTTGTTCCATGCCTCCGAAAAAATATGCTTTACGATTGCAGCATCCCTTTCGAAATTCTCTTTGGGGTTGATCTTCCTTATCGTGAGGCCTGGCTGGTGCATCACCCTGTCCTTCAGCCTGTACAACCTTTCATCCACCTTCTGGTCGGTGGAACCCCTGTATGCATACCAGTCCACCGATTTCGAATATCCGGCTCCCTCGATAAGGCTCTTGTAGTAGGGTGGGTTATGCACATTCAAGACGTAGGGATCAGTGTCGAAGCCATCTATCAGCACACCTATCTCATCGTATATACCGAAGTTCATCGGTCCCTCGGATAGTGTTTTCCCCTTGCTCTTAAGGTAATCCTCGGCGTGTTTGAACAGGAGATTGGCTGTTTCCTGGTTATTTTCGCACTCGAAAAAACCAAAAAAACCCTTTCCGTCGTTATAAATCTTGTCGTGAAGGTGATTTATCTGAGCTGAAATTCTGCCGACGGGTTTCCCGTCACGAAGTGCAAGGAAAAGCACTGCTTCACCATGTTCGAAAAAGACACCTTTCCTGGGATCCAGAAAGCTCTTCTGATCGGCTATTATCGGGGGTACCCAGTGCGGGTCGTTCTTGTAGATAGGCCATGGCATTTTTATGAATTTCATTCTGTCTCTGGGTGTCTCGACCTTTTTGATTTCCAATTCACTCATGGTTCGTCATCCTTTAAAATCAATGGATTTGGTTAAATTGTGTTTTACGGTATATAAAAATTCCTATTTCAGCAGATCAATTCTCTTAAGGAGAGAATCAACCTTTGCTCCATAGGTTTTTTCATCCAGTTCCTTTGCCTTCTTAAGGTATGCAGTTGCATCATCAAACCTGTTTGCTGCAAAAGCATTTACTCCAAGGGCATAGTTGATAAGGGCCTTGTCCGTTCCCTTTTCGAGGGATTTCTTGTAGTATTCCTCCGCATCGTCGTATTTTCTCTCTGAGTAGTAGATGAGGCCCAAGTAATAATAGGGAATATTTATCTCGGAATCGAGTTTGATCGCATTTTCGAAGGATTTTTTTGCCTCTTCCAGCCTGTTCTTGCTGTAAAGATCGATTCCCTCCTTCACGAAGTCATACGGAGTTTTCAGCGACATGATGTAGGCTTTAAAATCCTTTTCCATTATCGAATATGGAATCCATGAGAAGGCCCTCTTTACCACCAGCTTAGCATTCTCTTCCAGTGTATTGTTTGGCCTCAAGGTGCTCAATGTATCCCAGAAAACCCTGTTGTACTTCTTTTCATTCGAGTTGATAAGAAAATGAACAAGACCCCAGGACTCCGGATAGAAGATGTCGATATATTTTACGGCTGCATCCCTGTCCATAAGGAGCAGCCTGTCGATGGAAATCAATTCTATGTTATTCTCTCCTTTGATTATACCTTTCAGCGAATCCAACCATACGAGATTGGGTTTCCATGTGAATGACTTTGTTTTAGGATCGTAGGTTGATGCTTCGAAGTAAGCGGCTGTTCCCTCACGGAGCCATATGGGTGTAGCCGGAATGAATGCCTTTACAAATTGTATGAAACCCTGATGCAGAAGCGAAGAGTCGAAATCTTCGATTTTTTCTTTCTTGAAACCAACCAGTTCTGATCTTTCCAGATCACTGTAGTGGATATAAACGAAATCCCCCCTTGTTTCATCGAGAAGGCTAAGAAGATACTTGTCGAATAGTTCTTTCGTCTTAAAAATCCTCACTTTCAATTTGACATGCAGAGTTGAAGTATCGAAATGAAGAAGATCGTTGAACAAAATGAAGGAGGCTTCCATCTTGTCCGAAACCTCTTGAGAAAATGCCATGCTTTCGTCGGTATAAACTTTGTAATGGGCTGTTTCGGAGATGAAAAAGTTCGTTTCAGCAGATACCGAAATGATACCTGCCCATATCATTATCACCACTATAGAGATTATGAGATTTTTTTTCATAGCTTCTCCTGGAACATATCATAGACAAGGATATATAGGTTGTCAAATACTTTATTTCTGGGTCTTTTCCGAAGCTTCCTTTTTCTTCTTTTTGTTATTCCTTATCATGTTTCTAAGTAATGAAACCTTGCCAACGGTTATACTTACCTCATCCAGGATGATACCCGTAAACTGTTCAAGGCTTTCCAGGATGTATCTCTGCAATTCGTGTAGTTCTCCGGACATCTGAAGGCCGTAGGGTATGTTTACAATGACTTCAATTCCGTAACTCGTCTCTTCCTTTTTGAGGATTATCTTGTCTACGATTATATCGGGATTGAACTCATTTACGCAGTGCAGAACCATCTGTGTAAGGGCACTTTCCGATATTGCGACTTTACCCTTCTTACTGTATTCCGGCCTTACAACTGTTTTTTCGAATTCCTTTGCTTTCCTTAACCAGGGAAGCCTGTTTCTGAAGAGTATTCTTATCGATTCGAAGAATATATGGGGATAATTCTTCTTTACCTCTATGGCCGGAACTGGAATTATGTGTTTGCCTTCCTCGTTTCTTACCTTCTGGGCATGTTCGATCTCTTCCGTCGTTGCTATCTCTTCTATAAGTATTGTTCGCGACGGAGAGGGAAGGCCAAGCCTCGAAGCTATTCTCTTCGTCATTTCTATTGAAGTACCGATAATGAGAATGCGTTTGAAGTGTGTATTCTTTAGAATCTCTCTTACCTCTCTTGCATGATCGTCATCCGTAAAGAGAGCCGTTCTCACCGCGGAAAGCATTCCCTTTTCCCGCTTTGCGGATTTGCCGGCAAGTATCTTCTGATCCTTGATAAGCAGACCATCATCTATTATGAGGTTGATTCCATGCTTCTGCGCAACGAGTTGTGCTCTGAAGCTCTTTCCCGTGCCGCTCTTACCGACTAAGGCAAAGACCTTTACACCCTTGAGAAGCCAACCTATGTGATGAAAGACACTCCGAATACCCATATAATCTAATATACCCACTTTGTTTATCAATCGGAAAGCTTAAAAGGGAAGGTTTTTCAGTATCAATCCCAAGTAGTTTTCACAAATGATACTCCCTATCATCCTATCCGATTCGGCGGGGATTGGTGCGTAGAGATGAGAGAAACCAAGAACATCACTTCCTGAAAGAAGCTCGATGGCAATTGCATGGAGAATGTAGCCCTTCTCCTTATTCTTTCTCCCGTATTTTGCATCTCCGTAGAGGGGGTGGCCAATACCTGCCAGTTGCACCCTTAGCTGGTGCCTCCTGCCAGTCTCCGGTATACATATTACAAGTGTATGGGATTCTCCCCAGGCAATGGGAATGATTGATGAAACGGCCCTCTTTGCCTCTGGGGAATTACTCTCCGAGGGTAACACTCGCCGACTTTTGCCGGTGTGCCTGTCACGGATCAGCCTGTCTGTGAGTGAAAGCTTTCTTTCTATTATACCTTCAACCACCGCTATGTAGTACTTTCGTATCCTGTGTTCCCTGAAGAGAGCGGAGACGGTTCTTGCGCCCTCTATGCTCTTGGAAAAGAGGATCACTCCCGAAGTATCCCTGTCAAGCCGATGAAGGGGGCCCGGTTTGAATACACCTCTATCATATTCGCCTCCCGAGAGATAATCCAGCACTCCCCCTTCCAATGATTTCTTTCCGTGGACAGCAATACCCTTTGGTTTGTTGAGGGCAAGGATATGCCTGTTCTCGAGGAGAATCATATCGGAAATATTGATTGGATGGGCCGCTTTGGAGGTCGCTCTTACTGCTCCTGTCTTTGGTATTTCACTGCCTTTAGGAAACTCAATTGAATCTCCCTCCGCTACCCTGTATGAAATGGATTGATATTTACCGTTCACTGTAATAGCTCCTGACCTTATGAGCTTGTAAATGTGACTGAGAGGCATGTCAGGTATCAGTTTTCTCACGATTCTGTCGAGCCTTCTCCCTCGATCGTTGGAGTCTGCTAGGTAGCTTGTATGTTTATCGGATTTTTTCAACTCGGTTACTGATTAAGGACACCTTCGAAAGTCGTCCGTAAATCTTCGGTCAATTTTTCGAGGTTGACCGACATCTTGTGAAGATTACCTATTATTTCGGGAATTTGATTCTGCAGCTCTTTTTCATTGAGGATGCTTAAGAGGGAAGATTCACCTGTGAGCTTCGAGGTTATTTCCTTGAGATTGTCCGATGTTGCCTTAAGGTTGTCCAGGGATACAGAGATCTTTGAAGAGCTTGAGTTCAGAATCCCGCTTATATTGGTATCGAGCTCGTCTACAATCCTGTCCACCTTCTTAGTTGTCCTCCCTATAAGGTCGGTCAATTCCGGAACTGTATCTGTTAGCTCTTTGGCGTTCTGGACAATTTCTTTTACGCTTTCACTGGTCTCCTCGAGATTTTGGATCGTCCGGGCTATCGCCTTTTCATTCTTTGTAAGCAGATCGGCTATTATCCTGATACTGTTGCCAATATCCTTAACCATGTCTATTCCTGTTATCATTATGGATGAAAGGTCGAGCATAGGCTCGCCCTTGAATACATACCCGTCTTTTACAGGGGGAGAAGACGGGGGAGCAGGGAGGACCTCTATGTATTGATCGCCCATCAATCCCCTTACCACGATTGCGAACCTGTCACCCTTCCTTACCACTATTCCGGGTTTCATTGTTATCGTAACAAAGACTGAACGTTGATCTCTCTTGTCTATCTCTATCTTGGTGACAGAACCTATCTTGACTCCTGATTTTCTCACCCATGTGCCAACGTTCAACGCACCAATTCTATTGAAGAGAATCTTTACGGAGACACCCCTCCTTATTTGAAAGTTGTTTATCATGAGGTAGAGGAACATTGCTGTTGCTATCCCGAAGAGGGTTATGAATATGACCCTGAATATCTGTCCTTTCCTAATAGCCATTTTCCGCCCTTATCCTTTCTCTTCGCTTTATGAAGTGCTCATAGACAAGCGAGTCTTCCGTAAATGCCATATCTCTCGACTCCATGGCAGTAATCTTCCCGTTTTCAAGAAGTGCTATGTAGTCAGCAATGAACCGTGTTAATTCGATATCGTGAGTCACGATCAGGGATGTTATATTGAGTTCACTCTGTAGCTTCTTTATCATTATCTCGACTACTGCAGAGCTGTAGGGGTCGAGTCCACTGGTAGGTTCATCGTAGAACAGATACTTTGGTTCGAGAATCATTGCACGTGCTATTGCAACCTTTCTCCTCATACCTCCGGAAAGCTCACCGGGGTAAGCATCAACAAACTTTTCCATTTCCACGATTTCAAGGTACTTCATGACTTTTCTTTCTATTTCAACTTCGCTGTATAGCTGGTGGTAGGCGAGCGGGAATGCCACATTCTCGAATACGGTAAGGGAATCGAAGAGGGCTCCCTCCTGAAAGAGCATGCCAATCTTGCTTCTTATCTTTAGGAGTTTGGCTCTGGATGCTTTTGTAATATCATCACCATCTATAAAAATCTCTCCGCTATCAGGGCGGAGCAGGCCGCTTATGCATCTGAGAAGGACGGATTTCCCAATTCCGCTTCTTCCTATTACTACCGTTGCCTTTCTCTCCTCTACTGTCAGGTAAAGACCCTTAAGAACATCATTTTCTCCGAATGACTTGTAAAGGTTTTTTACCTCGATCATACGGTACCCCAGCCTGTCAACTCTACTATGATTCCAAAGATAAGGTCTATTATCATTACATACAAGAAATTTATTACAGTGGATTTGGTAGTAGTTTTTCCGAGCTCAACTGCACCCCCCGTAAAGTAGTAGCCAAGGCCGCAGGCATTCAAGGCTACGAAAAACCCCATAATACCAGCCTTGATTAGTGAAAGGGTTATTATTGAGGGTTTCAAGAACTCGAAGGCGTGTTCGAGAAAAATCGGGAAGGATACCCCGAACCACATTTTTAAAAACACCATGGTAGAGAAAATTGCAAGCCCATCAGAGAAAGCCTTGAGTATGGGAAGTGTTATTACAGATGCCAGAACCCTGGGTATCACTATATGCTGGGTGGGTTCCACTGCCATAAGACGAAGTGCATCGAGCTGGCCGGACATCGACATCGAACCTATTTCCACGGTAAAGGCAGTTCCAACCCTTGCCGCGAATAGAATGCCTGCCATCAGAACAGATGTTTCTCTGAAAATTGAGAACGTGGTGGCAGTACCTATCCATATATATGCGCCGAATCTGTCTCCGTAGTATCCGCCGAGCCAGGCGAGGAAGAGCCCTTGAACAACGGCACCGACCATGATTGTGGCAAAGCCCTCCAGCATGGTTCTGATAAACTGCTCACCTAGTTGTCTGTAGGGAAACATATCCTTGAACAGCCAGTATGAGAAACTACCATACATGAATATTATGGATTTTCCGGCATAGAGCCATTCATTAGCTGCTTCATTTTTTTTTACAGGCATGTTATCCTGCATTGTATTTGCGTATATAATGGATGTCAAGGAATCACATTTTCAGGGTATGAAGGGAAAATCTCTTTTTACAGTGCTCATAGTTGTCACTATTGTTCTCATTGTTCTTCTCTCCTTTTCTTTCTTACGATTCGGTTTCTTTTTCGATAATTCATCTCTCTGGAAGGGTTACTATACTCTTTTCGTAAGAGAGAATGGTAGGAATGAGAATCTTGAAAAGCTCCTGGAGAAACAACCCTTCATCAAAACGGTGGTATCCCGATACTCGGAGCGCGTATCTTTCTATGATTTCGAAGGACTAAAGGTGGTAAAACTTAGCGAACTTGGTAGGTACCTGGAGGATATCGATCCCCGCTACGACAGATACATGAAAGGTCTTCCTGCATACTTCTATACGGAGAAGAAGGGAAACAGATGGGAGGTATTCTATCTGAAATCAGATGTAAGTCCTCTTTCATTCTACCTTAAACTGTGGGCTCTGCTTTTAGGCAGGGGATACCAATGGATTGTATTTCAGTTTTATGGGATTTTGAAACTCCTTGGGACTATTGTAATGATAGCCTATGCTTTTCTTACCATCCAATACAACGGTATCAAGGAGCTCTCTGCGAAATTATTCCTCTTTCTCGGGACATGGGTATGGATTTTTAGCTATCTTTACGGCGGTTTTGGCGATATTGCCATGTTCTTTATTGCCTTCCCAGTTTATGCCTCCCTTCTGAAAAAAACCCGTAGCAGTATCAATCATATTGTCAATTACGGCTGGAAACCGGAAAAACCCTTGATAAATGGTGGTGAGACAGTTTTCTTGATAATTTCATCGATGGTACTTATCGCACTGAATTTGATTTCCACGGGGGATTTTTCCCTTATGGCAAGGCTGCTCTGGTCATTTCTCTCTTCCCTTGTATTGTTGGGTCTTATGGCAGAGCTGCGTTGGTTTGCTCTGTCAAGGAATGAGCATAAGCTTTTCGAACCGGTCAAGATTCTCCAATCCTCTTTTTTTGAGAGGAAAAGGGTGAAACCGGAAAAAAAAATCATACTCATAGGCATTTTTACCCTTGTAATAATTTTCTCAATGGTGTTCACTATAGTCAATTCAGTTAAATATTTTGTAATTCCACAACCTATGGAATATGGTAGAGAAGGTGGAGATTTCTCTTGGGAAAAGATAGAAAAACTGTGGGAAAATACGAAGAAATCAAAGATACCAAATATTTCAGAGTATGTTTCGCATCGTCTATACCAGGAAACCTTTGGATTCGGGGAACCCTTGAGTTTGCAGGATAGAAACAGCGGAATCTACAGGTATCAGTACAAATTCTCAAAAAATTCCGGCAGGGTTATAGAGAGCAAGCAGAGGGTTAGGATTTTTGACAAAGCCTGGCTGGATATTACACTTGCCACTATTATGCACAATACGGTAGCGGAAATGTTGAAGGATCAGGGACGGCCTGTATCGGTTGTGCTCTTAAGCTGGAGGGAGTGGTTCAACAGGAGGCTTTATCATATCCAGTCGGCCTTTGTTCTTATAATGATAGTTTTCTATCTCCTGTATTACAGAGATATTGTGCCTTACAGGATTGCATATGATTTCAGGAGGCTCTATGAAAGAACTAAAAACCTTTCCTAAAGGTGGTGTGCATCCTCGTGATCATAAGGAACTCACGAACAGTATTCCGATAAGGAATGCCCCCGTACCTTCGGTTGCGGTGATTGCCATGGGACAGCATCTGGGGAGCCCTGCAAAGTGCCTTGTGGAGAAGGGTGATACCGTTACCGAAGGGATGTTGATAGGAGAATCTTCAGGTTTCATATCTGCCAATGTTCATTCTTCCATTCCGGGAAAGGTAAGCAAGATCGACAGGGTTTTCCTTCCCAATGGATTGAACAGCGAAGCTATTTTTGTAGAACTGGAGGGAGAGTTCGAGAGATCGGGTAAAGAGGTAACCCGCACGGAGTGGAGGGAGAAAACCCCGCAGGAACTGCTGGAAATGGTGAAGGAAAAGGGAATAGTCGGTATGGGAGGTGCTACTTTTCCGACCCATGTGAAATATACCGTGAAAAAGGGTATGAGGGTGGAGTATTTCGTAGTGAATGGTGTGGAATGTGAACCTTACCTTACCGCCGATCATAGGTTAATGCTGGAAAAAACCGACGAGATCCTTGAAGGAATAGAGATAATAAGAAAGATACTGAATCCTGAGAAAATCATGATAGGTATCGAAATAAACAAGCCGGATGCAATAGAGATCATGGAGAGAAGAATAGGCGAGAGGGGACTTGATTTCCATGTTATACCGCTGAAGATGAAGTATCCCCAGGGAGATGAAAAGCAGCTTTTGAAGGCACTGACAGGAAGAGAGGTTCCGTCAGGCGGATTGCCACTGGATATAGGAGCCGTTGTTTCCAACGTTGGTACGGTATTTTCCATATATGAAGCGGTAGTGCATGGGAAGCCCCTAATCGAAAGGATAGTTACGGTGACCGGCGGTGCCATAAACCATCCTGCAAACCTCAAGGTACGAATAGGTACGAGGATAGGAGATCTTATAGACGAATGCGGAGGATTCAAAGAAACCCCGTTAAAGATAATAGCCGGTGGTCCCATGATGGGGTTTGCTCAGGTTAACCTGGACAGTCCTGTCACAAAGGGGGTATCCGGTATCATAGCCCTTCCCAGGGAAGAGGTGAAAATTCCCCGTAAAACACCCTGCATTCAATGCGGAAAGTGCATAAGGGTGTGTCCAATGGGTTTAAGTCCGACACGTCTCTACAAATGGATAGACCACCAGCATTACGAAGAAGCAGTAAAGGAGGGTTTAATGGACTGTAAGGAATGCGGCTGCTGTGGTTACGTCTGCCCCGCAGGAATTCCGCTGGTTCAGGGTATGAGGGTAGGAAAATATTACGCTAGGAAAAAGAAGGTGTAGTATGAGTATGGAAAAAACGGAACAACTCCTGGTCACGACATCGCCTCACCTGCACGATAGAATGACGACTTCCAGAATAATGTGGACGGTAACGCTTTGTCTTTTACCTGCAGGTATCTGGGGTATCTATGTTTTTGGGATTTATTCACTAGCGGTGCTTGCCAGTTCGATCGGAGCTTCCCTTGCCACGGAGTTTGTCATTACCAAGCTTCAGGGGCAGGATACTCTATACGATGGAAGTGCTTTTCTCACGGGACTGCTTATAGGTTACAATATGCCCCCCTCCATTCCACTGTACATTCCCGTAATAGGATCCATTTTCGCAATAGCTGTGGTGAAGCACACATTCGGGGGCTTGGGAAGTAACTGGATGAATCCCGCCCTTGCAGGACGAGTTTTCGTGATGTTTTCGTGGACAGGTCCCATGACCACATGGTTGGTTCCCAGAACTAGGGGTATAGCCGATGCTGTTACGGGAGCATCACCGCTCGGTTTCCTTAAGACCGGTCTTATGACATTCAGTGGAAAGGTATCGGGACCCCTTGATTTCATGGCCAGAAAGGGATACCCCTTCACTTCTTCGGACTTGAAGGTGACAGAATGGCTAAACGAACATGTTCTCTCTCTCTGGGGGGGACATATGCAAAACGGGTATGTTGATCTCTTTCTGGGCAATATTCCCGGAAGTATCGGGGAAGTGTCGGCGCTCCTTCTCCTGCTCGGTGCGGTATACCTGTTTGCAAAAAAGATAATCACGTGGGAAATTCCGGTATCCTACCTGGGAAGTTTTGGTTTTCTCGTATGGATGCTGGGAGGCTTGAGATACGGAGCGGGCCTTTTTCATGGTGATGTGCTTTTTCACCTACTCTCCGGTGGTTTGATATTGGGTGCATTCTACATGGCAACAGATATGGTGACCTCTCCTTTAACCGGCAAGGGCCAGATCATATATGGAATCGGGATAGGGTTTTTCACATACCTGATACGTTTCTTCGGTGCATTTCCCGAAGGAGTGTCTCTCTCCATAATACTTATGAATATAGTGGTACCCATGATAAACAGATACGCTCAACCGGTACTGTTTGGCAGGGTAAGGGAGGCTAGAAAATGAAGGGTATAGTAGTAACGGGTGCCAAGCTGTTTCTTATATGTGCCATTGCCGCCTCGGTTCTGGGTTTTGTAAATGCTGTAACGGAACCGGTTATTCGCCAGAGGAAGATACGTGAATTGAAAGAGGCTCTTGAATCACTGATTCCCGAAGGAGAGGTGGGGAAGCTTGTAAAGGTAGAGAATAACGATGTTGTAAAGGGGTACTACCCGGTAAAGAAGGATGGAAAACTCTTTGCCTACATCTTGGATCTTCGCGGAAACGGGTACGGCGGTGAGCTAAAGATTCTGGCCGGTTTCAAGGGTAACGGGGAGATAGTAAATGTCAAGCTTATGGACAACGAGGAGACTCCGGGGCTTGGCAAGAAAGCGGAGAAACCGGAGTATATGAAGAAATTCATAGGTACCGGTGGTACCAAACCCGTTCCTGTAAGAAAGGATATGTTAAGCAGGAAGGATGCAGATGCGGTTACCGGTGCTTCAATTACATTCATGGGTATTGCAAATGCTCTTGCAGAGGGCTCGGAGTTTGCAAAGAAACTTGGAGGTAAATCATGATAGAGCATTTTACAAAAGGACTGTTCAAAGAAAATCCAATATTTATAATAGTACTTGGTCTGTGTCCAACCCTTGCCGTGTCAACACAGGTTGTCAATGCCCTTGGTATGGGAGCTGGGGTAATATTCGTACTTCTGGGCTCGAACTTCTTTGTCTCACTCTTAAGGAATTTCATTCCCGAGAAAATAAGAATTCCTTCCTACATAGTTATAATTGCTTCATTTGTGACGATGGTTGATCTGTTCATGCAAGCCTACGCACCGACACTATCCAAGAACCTGGGAGTTTTCGTGCAATTGATAGTAGTAAATTGTATTATTCTGGGAAGAGCGGAGGCATTTGCAAAGAATCATACAGTTTCAGAATCGGTTCTCGATGCTCTCGGCATGGGAATAGGATTTACACTGGGACTACTGCTCATATCCCTGATAAGAGAAGTATTAGGGGCAGGAACCATTACACTGTTTCCCTTCGGCAACTTCGATGGTGTGATTCGTATACCGGTAATCTACAATGCTCCGATCCGGGTAATAGGTCTGGCTACCGGGGCTCTCCTTGTTATTGGATATCTTAAGGGCTTCTTTGACTGGATGGCAATCAGGAAGAAAAAGAGAGAGATAGAAAAACGCGTTTCTGCGGTGAAAGTGTAAGGAGTATCATATGACTTATGTGGGAATTATAATAACCTTCGTTTTTATCAACAACTTTATACTCACACAGTTTCTCGGTCTGTGTCCTTTCATAGGTGTATCACGGCAGATGGAACCGGCGGTTGGAATGGGATTTGCCGTAATATTTGTGATGTCACTGGCATCTCTAATTACGTGGATGATTTACACGTGGATACTGATACCCCTTGGCATAGCATACCTGCAAACGATCACCTTTATACTTGTGATAGCGGCATTGGTACAGCTTGTTGAAATGACGATACAGAAAACCGCTCCGCCCCTTTACAAGGCACTTGGAATATACCTTCCCCTTATAACAACGAACTGTGCGGTTCTTGGCATAGCACTGATAGCGGTGAGGAGTAACTACAATGCAATGGAGAGTTTTGTAGCAGGTTTTTCTGCCGGTGTAGGTTTCATGCTGGCACTGGTCCTAATGGCTTCCATAAGGGAAAAGCTCGATACCGAGTGGGTGCCTAAACCTTTCAGGGGTGTTCCAATTGCATTCGTAACTGCCGGATTGATGGCGCTTGCCTTTATGGCTTTCGATAAAGCCCTCTTGAGAAATCTGATAGGTTAGATATATGGATTGGGAGATGAGAAATTGAATTTGATCAAGGTTTTGTATGCGTTCCTTTCCGTTTCGGGCCTGGGGATAATCCTTGGGTTAGGGCTCGCCTATGCATCGAAAATTTTTGCTGTGAAGAAAAATGAAAAACAAGAGGCGCTCGAGAACTCCCTTCCGGGACTGAACTGTGGTGCCTGTGGCTATGCCGGGTGTCCCGCATATGCGGAGGCCATAGCGTCCGGACAGGACGAGGATCTCACCAAGTGTTCTCCGGGAGGAGAAGCTACGGCAGAGAAGCTGGCAGAGCTAATGGGAGTAAAACTGGAAGTTACCATGGAGAAAATGGTAGCTCAGGTCCACTGCAGGGGAGGCAAAGAAACCTCTAAGTATATGTTTGAGTACACCGGTGTAAGGGACTGTAATGCTGCCTATGCGATGTTTCAGGGGGACAAGGTATGCAAGTTCAGCTGCCTCGGGTTGGGAAGTTGCATAAAGGTATGCCCCGTGGATGCAATAGATTACGACAGCGAGGGACTCGTGTGGGTGGACAAGGAGATGTGCATAGGATGTGAAAAATGTGTCGAGGTTTGTCCTACCGGTGCAATGCAGATGATTCCTTACAGTGCCGATTACATAGTTGCATGTAACTCTACCGACAAGGGGGGTGCGGTAAGAAAGTACTGCAGTGTGGGATGTATAGCCTGCAAGATATGCGAAAAAAAATCACCCGAGGGGGGATTCAAGGTAGAGAATTTCCTTTCAAAGATTGATTACAGTTTCAAAGGAGAGAGGGTTTCGGCTGCGGATGCCTGTCCTACCAAGTGTATCATAAAGAACGAACCGCATCCGAAAAAGAAATGAATAAAGTTTTTCTGATTCCGGGTCTGCACGGATACCTTCCCATAGGTTCCGATGATGCTCTTTTCGAGGAGCATTACGAGCTCTTCTACAAGCCATATCTCCGACTTCTCAATTCCCACAACAGGGTAAATGCAGTTCTGCACCACAGTGGAATTGTCCTCGAGTGGATAGAAAAGAATCATCCGGAGTACTTCAGCCTGTTGAAGGAGCTGGTAAAGAAAAAACAGGTCGAAATGCTTGGGGGAGGGTTCTATGAACCTGTCCTTCCTCTTATCCCCAACAACGACAAGCTTGGCCAGATTGAAAAACTGACCACCTATATAAGGAAACATTTCGGAAGGAGACCGAGGGGGAGCTGGATTACAGAGATGGTTTGGGAACCCACCCTTGTCTATACGCTGAAGAGCAGCGGCATGGAATATACCATCCTCAATGAAAAACAGATTTTATTGGGGGGCTTAGATAGTAATAGTTCTTATTATCCCGTGATAACCGAGGATCAGGGTAAGTTGATCACTGTTTTTCCCAATTCCTCCGACCTCGTTGAAAGAGCTTTCTCACAAACTCCGGAAGAAATAATGGAGGAGATAAGGAGCATAGCAAGGCGTGTAAGTAATCCTGTGATTATGTTGATATTCAACGATGAAATGCCCTTGAGGGGTAGTGAAGTAGGCTGGGTTGAGAAATTTTTCAAGATAGCTCTGGGAAACAGTGATTGGATAGAGTTCATAACTCCTTCCGTATACTTGAAGATGAATTATCCGCTCAGGAAAGTTTATCTTCCCGTTACCTCGGGCATAGATTCGGAGCGAGGTGCCTTTTACTTCAGACAATTCTTGAGCAGATATCCCGATGCAAACCTGATTTATGCCAGGATGATACATGCAAATATTCTGGTCAATCAGATAAGGGGAGATAAGTATAAGAAGCGCTCTGCACAGAATGAGCTGTGGAAGGGACAGTGTCATTCGGCCTACTGGCACAACAGGAATGGTGGTATTTACGATAATTCATTGAGAAAAGAGATTTACAAATCTCTCATCGAGTCGGAAAAGATTGCAAGAACGGGAAGTGGTTTTGTTTCTTCCATACTTATGCTCGACTTCGACATGGATGGTTGCTCGGAATACCTCTACCAGAGCAGGTATATCAATGCTTTCATACATTCCAATGGTGGTATGCTTATGGAGCTTGACTATCTTCCGGCTGCATGGAATTACTGTGATACTGTAAGACGTACACCCGAACCGTATCATAAGAGGAACATAGAGAAGCTTGGTTATGACAGTTATCCGAGAAAATGCTTTGTCGATCATTTTTTTCGCGAAAATACTTCACTTGAAAGCTTTTCCAGAATGGAACACGGGGAATTGAGAGATTTTACCACCGGAAAGTATGAACGTTCCGATCTGAAACGAGAAAAAAAGACACTTCAACTCTTCAGAACGGGAAAGATAGAGATAGACGAACGCAAGAGGCTCCTGAAACTGGAAAAGGTCTATATCTTCAAGAGGCGGGAAGTTACCGTAACATACAGGTTGTTCAACCTTTCTGAGGCCAAAATGCATTTCACCTTTGCCGTGGAATTCAACATAGCCCTCCCTCCTGAAGATTCCTCTGAAATAATCCTGAAAACTGTCGATGAGTCTGCCGAGAGGCTGGGGTACGGCGATGTGGCCGAGCGGGAAGGTATCGTGCTTGCTGAAGGAATGGATTACAGGAATGGCGTTGTGATATCACTCTCTGCCAACATGCCTGCAAGACTCTGGATGTTTCCCCTGGAAACGTTTTCGTTGAAGAGAGGTGTTGTAGAGAGGAGTTATCAGGCCACAACGATCCTTTACGGATGGGATATCAATTTGGAACCGATGTCCAAGGATATACACAGGATCAGCCTTAGGTTGTCCGATATGAAGCAATCTTGAGCCCGTTTTGTGTTTAGTAACCGGAAGGGTGATTATTCCGGCATTTGACAGAGGATAATGAGCTTATTAAACTATAGCAATGTTTGTTGCCATTGCATGTGACTTTTCAAGTGACGATCACAGGACAAAGGGTGAAGAGATAATTCTCCAGTACGGTTTCAAGAGGATATTGGACAACCTGTTTGAATCAACAACGATAAGTGCTAACTATCTGGTAAGAATGAAACGAGAACTGGATGGCGTTACGGATTCGTACGATACCCTTCGATTCTATCAGTATCCTGTGGACAATACACTTGTCATTACGTATCTTAAAGAAAAAAAGTGGCGAAGGCTCGTAGTCAAACTATGAAAAAACTGGTATAGAATTGTAAGTTTTACGGAGGAAAATAGTGCTCGAAGATTATCAACAGAGAATAGAGGACCTGCGGTCAAAGATAGATGAAACATGGAGGTATCTTTGAAAATTCCTCACTTGAGGAAAAGATAAGGGATCTGGAAGAGAAGAGCGCAGATCCGGAATTGTGGAATGACAGATCACAGGCGGAGAAGATACTCTCCGAATTGAAGAGGGAGAAGAAACGCTACACCTCATGGAAATCACTTCACAAGGATTTTCAGGATTTTTATGAAATTTACAACCTTGCCCTGGAAGAGGATGAGAGAGAACTGGAGGACGAGATAGAAAAGAGTATCACCTTGCTGGAGGAGAGGTTTACCAGCCTGGAGATTCTCGAGCTTCTAAGCGGAAAGCACGATGCCTCTTCCTGTTTTTTAACGATTCATTCCGGTGCAGGTGGAACGGAGGCATGTGACTGGGTCAGCATGCTTCTTAGAATGTATATGCGCTGGGCAGAGAAGCATGGTTTCAAGACTGAAATCTTAAGCCTGCTGGAAGCAGAGGGCGGGATAAAATCGGTTACTCTGCAGGTAAACGGGGAATATGCCTATGGTTTCCTTAAAGCGGAAACGGGCATTCACAGGTTGGTTCGCATATCCCCCTTCGATTCGAGCAGGCGAAGGCATACATCCTTTGCCTCAGTTTTCAGTTCACCGGTAATCGATGATACGATAGAGGTGGATATCAAGCCGGAGGATATCAGGATAGATACATACAGAGCCACAGGGGCTGGTGGGCAGCATGTGAACAAGACGGATTCTGCGGTAAGGATAACTCATTTCCCCACCGGTATAGTGGTGCAGTGTCAGAACGAGAGAAGCCAGTACAAGAACAAGGCCACGGCAATGAAGATACTTCGTTCGAGGCTCTACGAATTTTACAAGGAAGAACGAGAGAAAGAGAAGGAGAAGATCGAGAAGGAAAAGAAGGATATTTCATGGGGGAATCAGATTCGCTCGTATGTCTTTCACCCTTATACCATGGTAAAGGATCACAGAACAAATTACGAGACTGGCAATATTCAGGCTGTGATGGATGGAGAGATCGATATCTTCATCAAGGAATATTTGAAACTGGCGTGGGCAGGTAAGGTCTGATGGCAATGAATATATTGATAGTTGACGACCTGGCATTTATGAGGATGGTGCTGAAAGACATCGTCGAGAAGGCCGGTTTCAGGGTAATAGCAATGGCTACGGACGGCGAAGAGGCTATTCAAATGTATCAGGACAAGAGGCCCGATGTGGTAATACTCGATATTACGATGCCAAAGATGGATGGGATTACTGCACTCAAGAATATTTTGAAGATAGATCCCAATGCCAGGGTAATAATGTGCTCTGCCCTGGGACAGCAGAGGTTGATTGTGGAAGCGATAAAGATAGGAGCGAAGGATTTCATAGTAAAGCCCTTTCAGCCGGAGAGAATAATCAATTCGATAAAAAAGGTTCTGGACATTGCATGAGAGGTTGTCATTACTTTTCATACCTGTTGTCCTGTTGTTACTCATACCCATCCTGTGCGTATCTGCCGAGGAAGGATCATTCAAACTTCCCCAGGATACGGAACAATTTTTCCGAATAGGATTTTCAAAGTTTATCGGAAAGAATCTCGACCCTGAAAACGAATACCTCACCTTCAGTCTCCCTCTTCTCCTTAGAGAAAGCGTGGAAACAATCGGAAAACATACCTTTGGAGCCGGCGAAAAAGAGCTGTACAGAAGGATGATTGTTTCACGAAAGATAACGGAAACCGTTGCAAAGCTGAATTCCATGCTGGAGAAACGTGATTTGATTTTTTTCCAGGCCCTTGGGAGGAAGAATACAAAGGCGAACGTGGAAAGTATCAACAGAACAATTAAATCGACGAGGGATTATCTAAATTACCTTCGCAGCGTGGACATTGGTGACATAGAGTTTCCGGATGAGAAACCGGTAAAAATAGTGTCACCGGGGAATTCCGGTAAGCTGTATGATGAACCGCAGTTTTCAGCATTTCAGCTTTCACAGGATAATGATCTCGACCTTCTCGTATGGGGAAAGGTCGAGCAGATAAGTGACACGCTCTTTGTGGAAATCCATGCCTTTGAAAGGGCGAGGGAGGCAAATGTATTCAATTATACCGATGCCGGGACAAGGGAGAGAATCTATGGTTATATTAAGAGTGCCATCGACGGGCTCGGTGATGTGATTCTCGGAGCAGACTGGGGAAATCTGGCGATAAAGACCACGCCTCCTGACAGCTCGATATACCTGGATGGCAATTTCGTCGGAAGGGGAGTTCAACTGGTAAGGTTTGTCCCGGCAGGTGAGATAAAGATAAGGATTGAGAGAGAGGGCTACCTGCCAAAGGACCAGACGGTGGTTGTATCGAAGCATCAGACATCGACACTGGAAGTGGAGCTTGTTTCGAAGAAAAAGGAAGAGATTCTTATTAAATCTTCCCCTCCAGGGGCTACTGTATATGTCAACTCCCTTTGGGCGGGTAAAACCCCCGTATCGGTTGCCAGGCCGGAGAAGCTGGAGCGGGTACTCGTCTTGAGGGAGGGTTATGAAAAGTGGGAATTCACCATCTCCCCAGATATGATAGGGAATGAGATAGATGCAAAATTGAAGAAGGCTATCCTACCAAGAGAAGAGATAATAAAGAGGGAGAGGGACAAGATGTACCGTGCCCTGGGCTGGTGGTTCGTTTCCATACCTCTGCCAATATTTGCCTATGCCTACGCAATAGATTTTAAAGTGGGGGAAATAGAGGCGCTCGTTGCGGGAAACTCACAGGCAGCGGGAAAGATGGCTCTGTACAGTGACATCATGTATTATGGCTATTTGGGAGGGCTCTTTATCAATATGGGGCTCCTGGTGAATGTCATTTTCAATATATCGGACTATATAAAGTCGGTGAACGAGTGATAACAGTAAAGGGTAACCAGGTGGAGGCTTGCCGGGTTGCCAGAGAACAACGGGTAGAAAGGAAGGAAAACAATGCTCAAGCTAATCGGAAAGAGACTGAAGGAACTGTTCGGTAATCCGAGTGAAGAAACAGAATTCTTTGAAGAACTGGAGGAAATACTGATAGAGGGGGATTTCGGGGCTCGCCTTGCAATGAAGTTTGTCGATGAACTGAAGGGTAAAATTGACCGTAGAAATCTGCATGAGAGAGACTTGCTGATCGAAAGGATGAAGGGGCTACTCTCTGAGGAATTGAAGGTGGAGAGGTTATTGCCTGAGAGGGGAAAGCTTACGGTATTTCTGGTATTCGGCGTGAATGGCGTGGGAAAGACAACAACGATAGCCAAGCTTGCAAATTATTACAAGGGCAGAAACTACAAGGTGATGCTGAGTGCCGCAGATACTTACAGGGCTGCAGCGATAGAACAGCTTGTCACCTGGGGTGAGAGGGTTGGTGTAAGGGTGATACATCAGAGTCCGGGTTCTGATCCGGGTGCCGTGGTATTCGATTCCATAGACAGTGCAAAGAGGCAGGGAACAGAGCTCTTGATAGCAGATACTGCAGGCAGGATGCACAGCAGGCAGGATCTGGTTAGGGAACTCCAAAAGATAAACAAGGTAGTACTCTCAAAGATCGATAAGTATGACTACAGGAAAATCCTTGTAATAGATGCCACTACCGGCCAGAATGCCTACCAGCAGGCTGAGATTTTCAACGAGGCCGTTGGAATAGACAGCGCCATACTTGCAAAGTACGATTCCACGGCAAAGGGAGGTGTGGTTTTTGCAATAAGCAGTCAGCTGGGAATACCATTCTCTTTCATGGGAACTGGTGAGGGAATCGATGATATAGAAGAATTCGAGAAAGATAGGTTCCTTGGAAGTCTCTTTGGTTTGACATGAGAAGAAGAAATTTTCTACCATTTCTATTGATACTCTTTGCGGGAATTGTTCTTACGGAAGCATTCTCTGAAGAAAAGCGGTATTACCGTTCCAACGAGTTCGGCATGAAGCTGGAACCGATTGGCTGGTACAGGTCGGATGATTACAGATTCGTTCTCATTGAAAGCAAGAAAATTGAAAATGGCGCTGCAAAAATAGAGATAAAGCTACTGGATGATGGTAAGGAAGTAAAGGAATGGGTGAGGACTCTGGATAAATCGGGAACGGTAAAGAGAGAGAAATACCTGGAAAAGGGAATCATTGTAAGGGAAACTCTCTTCCTTTCCGACGGGAGAATTTCGGAAGAGAGGGATTACGTAGATGGAAAGCCGGATATCCGTATTCTTTTTACCTATTATGGTAGAAGGTTGAGAAAAAAGATGTACTATGACTCTAAAGGTAACCACCTCTACGATGATATATTTTCGCTGAATGATAACGGCAGCCTGCGCTATGTGGTAAGAAAGGATGAAAGAGAGGTGAAAGCAAGCTCCATGTATGTGCAGTCCACCGATGGTATTACCGATGATGTTCAATACTACCAGGGAACGAAGGTTGTATCTCATTACGACCGGACGGGGAGGCTTCTCCGCAAGGACAGATTCAAAGGTGGAAAGATCGTGGAAAGTAACACTTATGTCTACAATGCCGAGACTGGCAGGATAAGCTCTGAAAAGATTTTGCACTACGATGAAGGTACCACTGAGGAGAAAGAATTCAATAAAGATGGACAGCTCATCTCGAGGGTTGTTTTACAGAAAGAAATCGAGATAATAAGGGAAAGCATAACCTGGGAAAATGGTCTTATGGCAGGAAAAGTGGTTCATTCCAAAGAGAACGGAATAGAGGAATACAAATATTTCTACGATTCGAAGGGAAAACTGGAAAGGGAGAATTACTACCATCGCGGAAAGCTGGAAAAATCTACTCGGTATACCGGCGAAAACGAAAGGGTTGAATCGCTCTACAGGAAGGGTGAGATCTTCATGAAGGTCTACTACAGAGGAGAAGAGAGGGTCAAGGAAGAAGTGATTTCCGGCGGAAAGGTAATAAGGGAGAGAATCCTTAAAAGGGGGGAAGAGAAGAGGTGAATTTCGGTTTCCTTGCTCTCACATCATTTCGTTATCTGGTAAGCAGCCGTAAGGGCGGCGGGAGAAACAAGTCGAACCTCTTCTCGGTAGCAGGTATTGCAATAGGTGTGATGACCCTGATAAGTGTGCTGGCCATTATGGATGGTTTTCAGTCCGGTTATATACAGAGTATCCTCGATATAGATTCCTATCACCTGAGGCTTCGGGGCATTACTACGGATATGCCCTACGAGACGATAGCAGGGGAGATAGCGGAATTGCCGGATGTAGAGTCGGTAATCCCATTTGTCGAGGGAAAGGCAATAGTTAAGGGGATTTTCTCCTCCCCCTCCCCATGCATGCTCAGGGGAATCTCTGCCGATGCCTACCGAAAGGATACGGCCTTCAGGAATCATCTTGAAATGTTGGCCGGCGTTTTCTCCCTGGAACTTCCCTACAGCATCGTTCTCGGTTCAGAGCTTGCCCAGAGGATTGGTGTCACCCTTGGTGATTCGGTTGAGGTTATTTCCGTTTCAAAGGTTCCTGGCAGCGGCCTTGTTCCCTTGAAAAGGCTTTTTACCGTAACGGGAATCTTTAAAAGTGGCTACTACGATTTCGACCTTAGCTGGGCTTTCGTTTCACTTGACACTGCGGGGGCCTTTTTCTGGAACGGAAGGCGACATGAGATAACACTGGGAATCAGAATAAGGGAGAGATTTAAAGACCTCGAAGTAAAGAGGGAGATTAAGAGGTTTCCCGGTCTCAAGGACTTTTCGGTGGTTTCGTGGAGGGAATACAACAGGAGTTACTTCAATGCCCTTCTGATGGAAAAGATAATGATGTTCCTCCTCTTGAGTCTCATTTTCATAGTTGTAGGTTTCAATATCTACCATTCGCAAAGGAGAAATGTCTATGAAAAGACCGAGGATATTGCAATTCTAAAAGCCATAGGAGCAAAACCGTCTACCCTGAGGGAAGTTTTCCTGCTGGAAGGAATTATGATAGGTACTATCGGTGCCTTTACAGGAACTGCTCTGGGTATCTTTATCTCTTTCAACATAAATGCCATATTTTCCCTGGTCGAGATGGTAGTTAATACCCTTTTCCTGGCAATTGGTGCCATGGTATCTGTCTTCAGCGGATCGGGGAACGGGAGTAATGCAGCCGGTTTTTCCATCTTTTCACCGACCTACTTCTACCTGAATGAGGTACCGGTAAAGATCTATGTATGGGAAACGATGGGTATCGTGGCATCGGGCATACTGATCTCCCTTGCGGCATCGTACTTTGCATCAAAGAGAATCCTTTCAGTCAAACCTTCGGAAATATTGAGGAACCAGTAGGATGAGTATCATTATTGAAGCGGAAAAAATAAGAAAAACCTATGTAACACGGAGCGAAGAACTGGAGGTATTAAAAGGGCTCGACCTTTCGGTAGAGGAAGGAACTACCGTATCAATCACAGGTGACAGTGGTTCGGGAAAGAGCACGCTTTTGAACATTCTTGGGGGCCTTGATTATCCCACCTCGGGCAGAGTTGTCGTTGCTAAAGAGGAGATATCTTCAATGGGAGAAGATCAGCTTCCCATGTACAGAAATATATTCTTTGGTTTCATATTTCAGTTTCATTACCTGCTTAAAGAATTTAATGTCTTGGAAAATGTTTTCATGCCACTTCTCGTAAGGGGCAAGGGTATTGCAGAGGGGAAGAGGCGGGCATCGGAACTGCTGGAAGCTGTCGGGCTGAAGGACAAGGCAAGGGCCTTTCCGCAGGAACTCTCCGGGGGTGAGAAACAGAGGGTAGCCGTTGCCAGAGCTCTTGTGGGAAATCCGCGCATCATCCTTGCCGATGAACCTACCGGTAACCTGGATGAAAACAATACCGGTATAGTAGAGGATCTTCTCTTTTCACTTGTAAAGCACTACGGAAAGACACTGATAATTGTTACACACGACAGGGTTCTCGCCTCCAAGACCGAGAGGAACCTGGAACTTGAACACGGTGTTCTATGGGAAAGATGATGCTTCGATTTCCATTGTTTTTCGGAATGGCCAATTTCTACTCGAGGCGGAGAAGAAGCCTTGCAAGGTACCTTGCAGGATCAGTACTTGGTATAGCATTGAGTCTTGTTCCTCTGATAGTGGTGATGGAAGTGGCAGACGGCATGATAAAAGGAATAACTTCGAGGTACCTGGAACTCGGTACGTACCATATGGAAGCATACATTCCTGAAAATATTTCCTACGATGAGGCCAGAGCGATTACGAAGCAGCTCGATGCTCTCGATGATGTAAGAGATGCCTTCAGGGAGATCCGGGGACTGGGACTCGTCTATTTCAAGGGGAAGAGAGAATCCCTGGGCATCCGTGCCGTATCTCCTGATATCTACGAGAGGGACGACGGCATTAGAAGATACCTCAGGCTGAAGGAGGGTGGTTTTGACCTGAAGGAGAGAAACTCCATTCTGATAAGTGCACCCATAGCGGAAAAGCTTGGAGTGCATGTCGGTGACAATATCCAGATGCTGGCCCTGTCCGGAAGTGCCTCGGGTCAACTGATTCCTCGAATAAAATCCATGAAGGTAACTGGCATTTTCACTACCGGCTACCAGGACCTGGATAAACTCCTCGTATACATTCCCTTCGATACGGGAAAGAAGCTTTTAAAGAGAACCGCTTTTTCTCTCATGCTGGCAGTAAAGGTGAAAGACCCCTTTGGCAGGCTCGATGCGCTCAAAGAGAGGATTTACAGGGTCTTACCGGAGGGCAGTTATCTCTACACCTGGTACGAGCTGGAGGTTTCGCAGTACAAGTCCTTCCGAACAACCAAGGCACTATTGATCTTTATAATGGCCCTCATCGTTTTGGTGGCGAGCCTTAACATCTCCTCTTCCATGGTGATGATTGTGATGGAGAGCAGGAGGGAGATTGCCATCTGCAAGGCAATAGGTGCGAAAAACTGGATGATATCACTCTCCTATACATTTTCCGGCCTGATGAGTGGCATATTTGGCACTATTCTTGGTACTGCCATGGGTGTGTTTGTTTCTATCAATATAAATGATATTTTCCGCCTCATGCAGAGATTTACCGATGCTGCGGTGAGGGCTTTCAATTTCCTACTGAATCCTCTCTTTGGGGTGAGAATGGAAAGTTTCCAGATTTTCAATGCCGCCTATTATCTGGACAGGATTCCCATTGAAGTGAGATTCAATGAACTCGTATATGTCGCATTTTTCACGATCGGGCTTTCAGTTGCCGCTTCCTACCTTCCTGCGAAAAAAGCAGCCCTTTTTAATCCTATCGAGCTAATAAATAGATATTAGACTTGATTTATACTGTAAATTTCTTATTATTTCTTTGTAGGTCGATTGAAACTATGAAATGTGAAATATGTGGTTTGAGAGAAGCAGTAATACATATCCAACAAGTCGTGGGTTACGACAAGGTGGAACTACATATATGTGAGGTCTGTGCCAAGGAGCGGGGTATCACAACCGGTGAGAATCAGATAGAATTTTCCATATCCAATCTGATTATGGGTCTCGTCGATGTAAAGGATATCCAGAAGAGAAAGGGAGTTAGGAAGGTCTGTTCGGGCTGCGGTATGACTCTTGAGGAATTCAAAGAGACGGGAAAACTTGGCTGCCCGGAATGTTATGTGACCTTCGAGAGGGAGATACGTTCTCTCCTTCGAAAGATGTATGGGAAAACCCAGCATCAGGGGAAATTTCCCAGGCAGCTAAAGACCTACAAGACCTTCCTGATTGATTTGGAAAGGCTGAAGCAGGACTTGAACAGGGCTGTGAAAGAGGAAAACTATGAAAAGGCTGCCGTCCTCAGGGACCGGATAGCCGAACTACAGAAATCGGCGGGTAACCTAGATGTTTAACGATAGCAACATAAAGATAGAGAAGATAAAGGGATGGTTCAACGGTGAGGGAGCAGAGGACGATGTTGTTCTCTCTTCCAGAGTGAGGCTTGCCCGTAATCTTGCCAATTTCCCCTTTCCTAACATGATGAATGAAAACGAGGAGAGGGCTGTTGAGGAAAGGATAGTGGGTGCCTTCGAGAAGATAAAGGATGATGAAGGATTTACCGTGATCCGTCTGGCAAAATTGAGTCCCATTGACAGGAGAATACTCCTCGAAAGGAACTACATCACACAGGACTTTCTCCTGGCAAAGAACAAGACTCTCATTCTCAACGAATCCGAGACCTTTTCGGCAATGATAAATGAGGAAGACCATCTGAGGCTTGCCTCTCTACACTCTGGTTTATCACTAAAGGAGTCTTTCGAGGAAGTCGACAGGATAGACAGCGAACTGGAGAATTATCTCCATTACTCGGTTTCCCTCGAATGGGGATACTTGAACTCATCACTCAACAATATAGGAACGGCCATGCGAGGTTCCGTTATGCTTCACCTTCCCGCACTGGTAATGACATCTTTGATAGACCGTGTACTTAAGAGCGTAAATGAGGTAGGATTATCGGTGAAAGGCTTTTTCGGGGAAGATGAAGGATCGCTTGGTGACATGTATCAACTTTCAAATCAGATCACTCTGGGACTGAGTGAAGAAGAAATCATAGAAAAGCTTGAAGGAATAGCCATTCAGTTAGTAAATTATGAGAGGAAAGCGAGAAGGGAATTGCTCGAAAAGAGGAGAGTTGATGTTGTGGATAAAGTGATGCGGGCCCTTGGAATATTGAAGTATTGCAGGATTCTTACTGTCAAAGAGGCAGTGGAACTCCTGACACTCCTTCGGTTGGGGGTATCCATGGGGCTTGTCAGAGGAGTGGACTTTGCCACTATTAATACATTGCTCTTTATTGTTCAGAAATCGAATATCCAGAAAATGGTCAATGAGATTTACGGAAAGGATTTCGATAATCATCAGATCAACTATATTAGGGCAAAGATAATAAGAGAAACCCTCGAAGCTACCGAGAATTTGGAGGGGAAAGATGTTTAAGGGATTGACTCAGAGAGCACAGAAGATTCTTACAATACTTGCACAGGAAGAGGCAAAACGTTTTCACTCTGAGCAACTTATGCCGGAGCACATAATATTGGCACTGCTAAAGGACGGCGAGGGTGTGGCAATAAAGGCACTGCAGATGCTCAAAATCAACATTGCAGAGATGCAGCTCGAAATAGAGAAAGAAATACCCCGGGGAAAGGGAGGGCTCATATTGGGGGATGTGCCACCTTCCAAACGTGGCCAGAGGATTCTCGAGGATTCGGCTGAAGAGGCGAGGAATATGGGGCATGAATACATTGGAACAGAACATCTCCTCCTTGCCGCAGCGAGAGAACCGGGAAGCATAACATCTAGATACCTTGCAAGATACAATGTAACCGTAGGAATGCTTCGTGATGTAGTGATCAGGATAAATGGAATGGGAGATGCCACCGGTTCCACTCAGAAGAGAAAGAAACCTCAGCCCATTACGAAGAAGGCAACACCGACGTTGGATGAATTCGGAAGAGACCTCACTGCATATGCAAGGGAGGGAAAACTCGATCCGGTAATAGGAAGGGTTAGAGAGATTCAGCGAGTTATACAGATTCTTGCCAGGAGAACCAAGAACAACCCCGTACTGATAGGTGAACCGGGAGTGGGAAAGACAGCCATAGTAGAGGGCCTTGCTCAGCGGATAATAGAGGGCAATGTACCTGAAATTCTCATCGGAAAGAGGGTTCTCACCCTGGACCTCGCATCGTTGGTTGCCGGTACAAAGTACCGAGGCGAATTCGAGGAGAGATTGAAACGGGTAATGAAAGAGATAGTAACAGCCAAGAATGTGATACTCTTTATAGACGAGCTACATACGATAATAGGAGCAGGCGGAGCAGAAGGTGCAATCGATGCTTCCAACATGCTGAAACCTGCACTCTCCAGGGGTGAACTACAGTGTATAGGTGCCACGACACTAAACGAGTACAAGAAATACATCGAAAAGGATGCCGCTCTGGAGAGAAGGTTCCAGTCGATATTCGTAGATGAGCCTTCGGTGGAAGAGACAATCGAGATACTGAAGGGCATAAAGTCGAGATACGAGGAACACCATAGGGTTACCTATACGTATGAGGCACTTCAGGCTGCGGCATCTCTTTCAAGCAGATACATTTCGGATCGTTACCTCCCCGACAAGGCGATTGACTTGATAGATGAGGCAGGTTCAAGAAAGCGGATAAGCAACAGTGTAAGACCCAAAGAGATCCAGGAGATGGAGAAAGAGATAGAGAGGCTGAATATAGAAAAGGTAAACCTCGTTAATACACAGAACTATGAAAAGGCTGCAGCCATAAGGGATACGGTTCGTCAATTAAAGGAAAAGATAGAAGAGATGAAACGGGAATGGGAGAAGAATATCAGGGTAGAGGAAAACCTTGTAGATGCAAATGATATTCAAATGGTCATTTCCGATATGACCGGTATTCCTCTCTCAAGAATTGCCCAGAATGAATCTGAAAAGCTCTTACACATAGAGAAAGAACTTCACAAGAAGGTAATAGGGCAGGATGAAGCGATAAATGTAATAGCAGCTGCAATTAGACGTTCCAGAATAGGCTTGAGTTCTCCCAGGCGGCCTCTTGGCTCTTTCGTTTTCCTCGGGCCTACCGGAGTAGGCAAGACACTGGTTGCAAAAACACTGGCAGAGTATCTGTTTGGCAACGAGGATGCCCTCATTCGAATAGACATGTCCGATTTCATGGAAAAACACAACGTATCGAGACTCGTCGGGGCGCCTCCGGGATACGTGGGTTACGAGGAAGGCGGCCTTCTAACTGAAAAGATAAGGAGAAGGCCTTACAGTGTAATACTGCTGGATGAGATAGAGAAGGCACATCCCGATGTGTTCAATCTACTCCTGCAGGTTCTCGAGGAAGGCCAGCTGCAGGACAACCTGGGACATGCCGTGTCTTTCAGAAATGCCGTTCTGATTATGACATCAAATGCAGGTGCAAGGGAAATCAACAGGGAGAGTTATCTGGGATTTCAGGCCAGTGAACATGGTTTGAGTTTTTCCGAGATAAAGAGTTCGGTTATGACCGAACTGAAGAAAATATTCAACCCCGAGTTCCTCAATCGAATCGACGAGATAGTAGTTTTCCACAGTCTCAGTATGGAGCACATAGGAAAGATATTCGATATCATGATAGAGGAAATTAAGGAGAGACTGAAAGAACAGGATATAGAGATAAGGATCTCCAAAAAGGCACGCGAATACCTTATTTCCGAGGGCTTCGATGAAAAATTCGGTGCAAGGCCCCTAAGAAGAACACTGCAGAAAAAGATCGAGGATCCGCTCTCCTACGAAATCCTTAAAAGGAAATTCGTAAGGGGAGATACCGTCGTTGTTGATATGAAAGACAAGGAGATCCAGTTCAAAAAGAAGAGGAAGAAATCCAAAGAGAAGAAACTGGAGAAAGTTCCAGGATGAGGCAAACAGGGAGAATACTCTCCCCCTTGCTCCTTGTTCTTTTCCTTACCGTTGCATCGAGGGCTTTTTCACAAGATGCCATATCGCTCTTTAATGTTGGATTGTCAGCATACAATGACGGCCTATATACAACCGCCATAAATAATTTTGAAAGACTGATAAAATACTATCCCTCCTTCACAAGAAATGATTATGCAGAGTACCTCCTCTCTGTGAGTTATTTTCACGTGGGTGAATACAAGAGATGCATCGATAGTGGTGCTTTGCTTATTGAGGACTTTCCCGATTCGGATTATGTCACCAAGGTAAAATACTGGATAGGTGTATCTTACTATAGGCTTGGTCGATATGATAAGGCTTTCCAATATCTTACAGCGATGCTCGGAAATTACAGGCGGAAGGACTCTTTTCTGGTCCTTGCTATGTACTACAGGGCACTTTCCCTGGAAAAAATGGGAAAACTGGAAGGTTCGATATCACTATTCGAAAGTTTGGAAAACCTTGAAAGTGTCCCTCTAAAGAGGAGCATTGAAAAAAATATCTCCTATGAGATTGCAGGCCTTTATTTTAGGTTGGGTAGGTATGGTAAGGCTCGAAGTTACTACAGAAAGATACTTGTAGATTATCCTGATTCTCCCTTCGTAGAGAGTTCCCTATTCTTCTCCGCCGAGTGCAGTTTTCTCATTGGGGATAAGAATGATGCGGAAAAACGGTACTCGAGGTATATCGATCTCTTCGAAAAGGGGAAATACAGAGACACTGCCCTCTACAGGCTTGCCCTTCTCTCGTACGAGAGGGGAAAGCAGAGAAGTGCCCTTTCTTTCACAAAAGCCATCCGTAGAGGCGAAGACAAGAAATTCCAATACCTCGTTGATAAGCTCGAAGGGGATATCCAGTACGACCTGGGCAATTATGCCAAAGCTTCAATTCTCTATGAGGGGCTAGCCACAGACAGGGAAATGCAATTCTCATCCGCTGAAAGGGCAAAGTTGTACTACAACCTGGGCCTCTCTCTTGAGAAGAGCGGTAAAAGTGAGAAGGCACTTTCTTACCTGAAAAGGGCCATCCAATTGGGCGATGACCCTACGGTAGAAAAGGCAAGGCTTGAAATTGCGCTGATACTCCTCGCAGATAAGAATTATGACGAGGCAGAGGGAGAGCTGAAAAAGCTTTCCGGAGGAACCTCCTCAAGGGATATTCGTGAAACCGCAATGAAAAATCTTGCCCTGCTATATGATGAGAGGGGAGAAACTAAGAAATCCTACCTGACATGGAAGAAACTGGCGGAGTTATTTTATGATTCAAAGGATTTGGAAAGCTATCTCTTTTCGGAAGCAATGCAGGCAATAAAACTGCAACTCTATGCAGAAAGTCTCGAGGCACTGGAGAGGATAGTTGAGAAAGACAAGACATCGAAATTCTTTCTCGAATCACTGTATGAAATCGGATACGTATACTCCATGCGCGGTGAATACTCGAGGGCTACAGGATACTTTGAGAGGGTGATGAATGAAATTCGGCAGAATGAATCGAAATCAGAGGGAGAACTATACGCAAAAACGGCCTATGCGCTTGGGGCAGCGTATTTCAATACAGGTAGAGAAGAAGAGGCTATCAGATACTTCGACCTTGCAGGGAAGAGCAGGAATAATGATGTAGCCGGTGAGGCCTTTTTCAACAAGGCGATGATTTTCCTTAAAAAGGAAGATTACAAGAATGCCTCTACAGCGCTGGATAGTGCCATATCCAATTTCACCAACGAGAAAAAAAAGGCACAGTCATTTTTCTGGAAGGGATGGGCCCGTTTCAGGATGCAGGACTATGAAGGAGCGGAAGAGATATTCCTGAAAACATCGAAGAACTACCCCTTTGTCGCTTCGAATGCACTTTATATGGCAGCTTTATCGGCACATCAGCACTCCCGTTACCAAAGGGCGGTGAATTATGTGAAAAGCGCTCTTTCCTCCCTCCCTAAGTATGAAGGTAGCGATTTAAAGGATTTGAAGTTGAAGATACTCTACGAAAAAGTCCTGATTTTTATAGACATGTCCGAACTCGGAAAAGCGGAGCGAGTAACGGAGATCCTACTAGGAGACTACGGCAACTCTGATCTTACTGGAGAGGCCCTTTTCAAACTGGCCTCGGCCTTTTATGGGAAGGATGATTTCAATAGGGCATATGAGATATTTGGAAAGATTGTGAAGCATTTTCATGGAGCTTCTGCGGGTGAGCTTTCGCTTTACTGGATGGGAATGTCTGCATTGGAACTGGGTAGGTATTCGGAAGCCATAGATTCCTTTCTTGGCTACCTGAATGGTTATCCGAAGGGTTCCCTCGTTGATGCAGCTATAGGGGGTATCAGAAAAGGTCTAGAGGCCAGCGGAGATGAAAAACTGATAGACAGAGTATACGAGCTTGCAGAGAAGAGTTCTAAAATGGCTCCGAAGTTGAAAGCTTCGATATTCTTACAGTATGCGAGGTACATTCTCTTTAGAAAACCTGAAAAATCATTTGCAATACTCAATAAACTTCTCTCGGAGGGGAATCTGGACGACCCAATGAGAGCAGAGGCTCAGTACGGAATAGCGTTGTACTACGAGGAAAAGGGGAAGCTTGAGCGCGCACTGGATATTTTGACGGGTATTGCAGAGGCAAGGAGTGACAGAATTGGAGCAAAGGCTCAACTGGAGAAGGGGAGAGTGTACGAAAAGCTCGATATGGAAGAAAAAGCAGTGGAGAGTTATGTTACTCTTACATATCTCTTTCCCGATTACAGGGATGAGGTTGTTGCCGCATTGAAGTCGGCAATAGCGTTATACAAAAAAGCCGGGAAGGACTCTCTTGCAGAAAAATTGACCGTGAAGCTTAATAACCTTCAATGAAAGACTCAGTAGGCCTTTCCTGATTCAAGTTGACTGGTTAGTTGATAGAAGCGATCCAGAATTCTGTTCTTTCCATCTGACAGGGGTGAGAGACGCACCCCTCTTCCTTTTAAAACAACGGGCAATGTTTCTACGTATATTACCATGTTTCTATAGATTCCGATTCTTAGAATTATTGATTTATCGCCATAACCGGTATCTTCCATACCGGGAAATATGAAATTTCCGAGGGAGTAGGCTATGATTCCCTTTCCATGATGTTCCATTCCCTGGATAAAGTGAGGGTGAGTCCCAATTACAAGATCGGCTCCCAGATCAACAAATCTTCTGTATAGTCTTTTCTCACTGGCAGTTGGTTTTGAGGTCCACTCTACTCCTCCGTGAACCATCACTATGTCAAGCTGTCTTTTGGAAGTCTCTTTTGAGAGCAGTTTCATAAAGTAACTGTCTGCCCAGATTATACCGGGCTTCCCTTTGCCTGCTCTGTAATCCTTACCGGAGAATCCAGTTCTCTCTGCCGGGTATGCACCGACAGAAAAGACGGCTATTCTGTTACCCCCTACATTCGTTGTCCATGGTTTCGATGCCTCAATAATATTTTTGCCTGCACCTGAAAATCCTATTCCGGCTTTCTTCATGTTATTCAGAGAATCTTCGAAGGCAGCAATACCGTAGTCGAATACATGGTTGTTTGTGAGTGAAAGATAGTCAAAACCTGCTTCTTTCAACTGTATCAAGGCTTTCGGGTTGAAATGAAAGGTATAGCTCTTTTTGATTTTTTCCCCTTTAAGCGAGGCAACGCATTCGAGGTTTCCCATGGTTATATCCGTATTTCTCAAAATACCGATGGTGCCGCCGAAAACCATTTTCAACCCACCCGATTCATCGAGCAGAAGCGAATCTACTCCACGGGCAAGCATTATATCTCCGACGAAGGAGAGCCAGACGATTCTGTCCTGTCTTCCGAAGGGAAGGGGAATCCTTTCGAACCACTTGGCCACTGATCTGTCTTTCGTTTCTATGGAAGCATAAAGCCGAACTGTCAGCGGATAGTCTTTTTGAAATGGATACTTTCCACCGACGGAAACAGCTTTCCAACCCGGAGGCATTCCATCTTCCAGAAACACCAGTTTCGAATCGGATTCCGGGTGGGATGCAAGCTCTCTGGCCTCTTCGATGCTTATGTCCGATATGTTGTCCCGGAGGCGAAAAACGGGAACCCGGTAGAAACTGGTTAGGTATCTGTTTTTTTTACCGCTGAAATCACTTTTCGATGTAATAATGATTTTGGCATCTATTCGCTTTGGAGTTTTCAGGTCTGTAATATATCTATAGCCTTCAGGTGGTGGTACTCTCTCAGTGAAAAACTCGATGGTTTTAGTAGATTCGACAGTGGAAGTGATGACAATGTATCCACCGGCAGATACCCTTGCAGCAAAGATGCAGATAGAGAGGATGAGTATGATGCGGAACTTCATCAGGTGTATTTCTCGATTATCCGGGTTAGATCGCCGCTTTCTTTCAACTGGGATACTGCACTGTTTATCCTGTCTCGCAACTCTTCATCACCTTCGTGGAGGAGCATCACTACATCGAGGCTTCCTATGATATTCGTTGCCGGTACTATGTCATTGTTGAAAAATTTATTGGAGAGGTAGTTTCCTACCCTCTTTTCAGTTGCTATGCCGTCCACCTCTTCCCAAATCAGTTGAACTATTCCCTGTATATCATTTTCGAATTCAAAAACCTCACATCCCAGCTTTTCTGCAAATGTCCCTGCAAAGGAAGCCTTTTGAACGGCAATCCTCTTTCCGGAAAGCTTGTTCAGAGGAATCATTTCTCCTTCTTTCAGTTTCTTCTTCATTCCGAATATCTGTACATCGAACTGTGCATAGGTATCTGTCGGAATAACTCCCTTGTCATCAAAGTAGGAATTGGGCCAGCCGGCATTGAGGATTATCCTTACATCACCCTTCTGAAAGGCAGGGAATATCCTCTCCCACTGGTCGCCGTAAAACTCCATATCACAGTCTATCCTTTCCCCTATCTTTTTGAATATTTCGATACTTATTCCTGTTGAGACACCGCCTGTAAGGTATACCCACGGAGGATACGCAATATCATGGCCAACTACCGCCTTTGCTTTCCTCTTTCTTATTAAGCCGATGCTTTCAAGCTTTTCATATTCTTCCTTCATGTAGAGATCGGCCAGTTCCACAATGGAAACAACTTCATTCATTACCTCTGATTGGTAGCTCATGTTGTTTATTATGTGATTGGAACTTGAATTGATGAAATTGGCCATGTCCGTAATCTTTGACATGTGCCCGTAGATCTCCTCGGTATTCTTCGACTGTTCTTCGACAGAGTTGAATATCTTCTGGATTTCGGTGTGTGCCGTTTCGGCTGTTGCGACGGACTGGTGCATGCTGTCTTCCGTTTTTTTGATTTTTTCCGTAACAATGGCCCTAATTCCCTTGTATTCCTTCATGAATTCCATTGTATTGGCAATGTGTTCTCCAAGTTCTCGCACTACGGAAGATATCTCATCAGTTGTGAACTTGCTCTTGTCGGCCAGTTTCCTTATTTCCTGGGCAACGACGTTGAATCCCTTTCCGTGGACACCTGCCCTTGCTGCCTCTATTGCAGCGTTGAGGGCAAGGAGATTGGTAAGGCTTGAAATATCGTCTATCACCTCTATGCTTTTCAGTATCTTCTTCGTCGTATCGGATACTTCGTAGAATAATTTCTGCATCTGTTCGAATCTTTTTTCAAGCTCATTAAGCGATACTATTGCTTCTTCCAGAGTTTCTGTATTGGCAAGTATCCTTTCCCTGTTGGTCGATATGTGAGTTATGGCTTCCTTGACATTCCCAACGATGTGTTCCGAATGGTCGCTGATGCTCTTAAGTTCGTGATGTACATTGCTTATGAGATCCTTGTTCTTCTGTGATGCTTTGAGCATTTCGCTAACGAAGGCATTGTTTAGGTTAGAAACCTGCATTACGTCAGTCACAAGGCTTGCAATGGTTTTTTTCGTATTGTAGAAATTGTCCAGCTGATTGAGGATCTCTTCCCTCAGATCGATATCACTTCGCTCCTTCTCTGCGAATACCTCTTTACCGATGGAATTATCCTTTTCGTGTTCTGACATATAAAAACTCCTTTCTAAAATACCAAATATTAAGGAGATATATCACATTATACATTATTTTATGCTATAGTCTAATCTTTTTTCTCTTTTATATTGAAGGGCATTATCTTGTGTTCCTTATCGTACAACTCTTCTATTAGGATGACGGTCTGAAAGGGTATCATGAGGTGTTTGGATTTCGAGAAGGTTTTTCTTATCTCCTCGTCTGCGGGGTTTATTATTATTTTCTTGTCATCCGGAAAGATAAGGTCTTTTATGGAAACAAAATATGGGTGGGTGAGATCAAGACTCTTCGCACTGAGAGATATCTCTTTGTTCTTCCATTTGAAATAGACCCTGTAGATAGACACGAGGTTGATATTCTCCTTGATTTTACTATATTTCCAAAAGGGTTCTCCTTTAACATAATTATATGACGATGTAAAGTCAATCTCGGAATGGACTACTAAACACGCATTGATACAAATCGATTTTTTCCTCATATTTTGTGCTTTTAGCTTAAAAATCTTTATTGACATTCTGTCGAGATGGGATAACATGGTAGTTAACTTGTGGGAAAAAGTGGGAAAAATTAGAAAAATGTGGTGTTTATTACATGATAACGGGTGAATACAGGTATTCCCTCGATGAAAAGGGCAGAATCATGATACCGGTGCGCATGAGAACCGAGATAGCTGGTAACGTGATGATCTTGACTCGTGGTGTTGACAGGTGTCTATGGATTTTTCCCACGGATGAGTGGAAAAGAATATCGGAAAATATTCTTGCCTCCACTTCTCTCTTTCAGGAGAGGGCCAGGTTGATACAGCGGAGGATTATTGCACCCGCACAGGAGGCGGAGATAGACAAGGCTGGAAGAATGAGTATTCCGCAGACCTTAAGGGAATTTGCCGGACTGAAGAAGGAATGCATAGTGCTCGGGATGCTCAAGTACATAGAGATATGGGATGCTGAAACGTATCTGGAATACCTTGAGAAAAATGAAAGCAGTTTCAAGGAAGCTGCAGAAGAACTTGGCGAAAAGGTGAATCTTTGGAAGGTTTAATGGCAGTAAGACATGTTCCGGTTCTAGCGAAGGAAGTGCTCGAATACCTTGCTCCCAACAGGGAGGATGCCCTCGTGGTCGATGCAACGGTGGGGGAGGGGGGACATGCATCACTATTCTTGCAACGCTATCCGCAGGCGAGACTTGTGGGAATCGATGCCGATTCTGCGATACTGGGTCGTGCCGATGAACGGCTGATTGATTTCCGTGGCAGGTATCAACTTATCAACGGCTGGTTCGATGAGGTTCTCGAGCAGGATTTTCTGGAAAAGAAAGAGGCGGTGGATATCCTTCTCTTTGACCTCGGTATTTCGATGTATCATTTTAAGGATTCGGGGCGTGGGTTTTCCTTTGAAAAAGATGAGCCCCTGGATATGCGTTTGAATGATTCGCTTGATTTCAGAGCATACGATGTGGTGAACAGTTATTCCAGAGAGGAGCTGGCAAGAATCTTAAGGGAGTACGGGGATGAACGGTATGCATGGCAGATTGCGGGAAGGATAGTTGAGCGAAGAGATAAGAAGGAGATAGTGACTTCAAATGAGCTTGCCGAGATAGTAAGGCTTGCCGTTCCCAGGAGTTACCGGTACCGGAGGATACATCCGGCAACAAAAACATTTCAGGCTCTCAGGATAGAGGTAAATGATGAGCTTAAGCGTATCGAGAGGGCACTTGATATTGGAGTCAGGGTGCTGAATGATGGAGGGGTGATCGGAGTGATTTCATTTCACTCGCTCGAAGATAGGATAGTCAAGAAATTTTTCAAGGAACGAAGTAAGAACTTTTCTCTACATGATAATCAGCCGATTTTTCAAAGTGAAAGGGTATCGCTGGAGATACTTACCAAGAAACCGATTACGGCCTCTTCGGAGGAGCTGAGGAAAAATCCGGCTTCACGGAGTGCCAAGCTGAGGGTGGCAAGAAGATGTGTGTAGAAAAGGCAGGGTGTTAACAGATGTTCAAGAGAATACTAATTGTTCTGATAGTAATGACAATCCCCTTCTTCCTCTTTCTCAATGCCTGGCAGTCCTTTCGATACAGTGATCTGTACGGTGAGGTAAAGGCTTTGGAGGAGAGGCAGGAAGAGCTTATGGAGAAGAACAAGGCTCTCATCGTGAGCATAGAGATATATAAATCACCAAAGCGAATAGACAGACTAGCTTCTGGGGAGCTTGGCTTGCATCTTGCCACTCCTTCGGAGACGATGAAGATTAAAGGGAGGAGTGAAATAAAATAGTAAAATGGGGGGGGGACTGAAAAAAGAACAACTCTTTACATTGCAAGAAGTCATAGGAGTGCTCTCTCCCGTGGAAACTATCAATCTGAAGGGTGACATTCCTGTTTTTTCTGTGGCTATAGATTCCAGGGAGGTAGAGAGTGGTGGCCTCTTTGTGCCGCTTCCCGGAAGGTTCACAGATGGTCATAACTTTATAGGTGATGCGACAAAAAAGGGTGCCGCTGCCGTACTGATTGCAAGGGACAAGCTGAACCAGGCAAGGGAAGAGATCATTGGACCGTTGATCTCCTCTCCAAGTGCAGGTATTGTCGTGAAGAGCCCATTGAAAGCTATGCAGGCTTTGGGCGGATACTATATGAGGAAGGTCCTTCCCAAAATCAGAATCGGAATCACAGGCAGCAACGGGAAGACCACGACGAAGGAATTGCTGGCCGGAATGCTATCACGGGAGTTCGAAACGGTTTCCAATGAGAAGAATCTGAATTCTGAAATCGGACTTCCCCTTTCTGTTTTCAGGATATCAAAAAGGCACAGCCATGCCGTTTTCGAACTGGCAACAAACCATCCTGGGGAGATGTCACTTCTTTCCGATATTTTCAAGCCCAATATTGCTGTAATTACCAATATCGGAAGGGCACACATGGGCTATTTCGGTTCGGTGGAGGGAATAGCGAAGGAGAAACGGAGTATTTTCGAGAACCTCAAGGAAATCGATGGCGAGAGGGGTATGGCTTTTCTCTTCGAGGATGAGCCGATGTTCAAGATTCTTACGGATAGTATCGATGCGAGGATAATCTCCTTTGGGCCAAGGACTACCAATGGCTTCGAGGGTGTCGAGGATCTGGGGCTGGATGGTCAGATCATCCACTGGGAGGGGCTCCAGATCCGTTTTCCCCTGGCAGGAAGGCACAATCTGTTGAATGCCCTTGCCGCAATGACCGTGGCAAAAACAATCGGCGTATCTCGAGAGAGTATAAGTAATGCTCTCGAAGAATACAGGCCCCTCTTTGGAAGGTCTCAGGTGATAAGGGATCATGTGACGATTCTCTTTGATTGTTACAATGCAAATCCGGAATCTGTTTTGCAGATGATCTCTTTTTTGAAAGGGCTGCGGTGGAAAGGGAGAAAGGTTGCAGTTCTTGGTCCCATGTTCGAGTTGGGTGATTACTCCGAAAAGAATCATCTCGAGGTAGCAAGAGCATCGATTACGGCAGGACTGGATACGGTTGTGCTCTTCGGAGAGGAATTTATGGGAGCAAGGAAGGCCCTTTATGATGAACAAAACAGCGGAGAAGCAGGGAGAGTCTTCTGGTATTCCGATTTTGAAGAGTTAAAAAGAGACATCGCAAAACTGGTAAGAGAGGGTGATGTTGTTCTTCTTAAGGGATCCAGGGGTGTAGAGATGGAGAGGTTGCTTCCGGCCATACTTCCTGCGAGTAAGATAAATACCGGTTAGGAGTTCTTATGGTTTTAAAGATATTTTATCCTCTTGTAAAGTACTTTACCTTTTTCAATATCTTTCAATACGTGACTTTCAGGGCAGCATATGCTGCCATTACCGCTCTGCTTCTTGCGTTTCTTCTGGGCCCCTGGATGATACGGAAGCTCAAGGAGGTAAAACTTGGCCAGTCAATCAGAAAGGATGGTCCGAAAACCCACCTGGCAAAGTCCGGTACTCCGACTATGGGGGGATTGCTTATAATTTTTGCCATAGTTGTTTCGGTATTGATCTGGGAAGATCTGGATAATCCTTATACCTGGATTCTCTTAATGGCAACGGTAGGTTACGGCATGATAGGTTTTATAGACGATCTGGTAAAGATAAAGAGAAAAGAGTCCGGAGGTATAAGTGCAGGTGTGAAATTTACCGGTCAGATTCTCATTTCCACGATGATAGCTGTGATTATCTACATGAACAGGAATCCTGTTACCACCCTTCTCTACGTACCATTTATCAAATATCCCCTGTTGGATCTCTCGTACCTGTACATTCCCTTTGCCGTGCTTCTTCTTGTTTCAACTTCCAATGCGGTAAACCTTACGGACGGTCTCGATGGCCTTGCAATAGGTTTGATTATTATAGTTGGCATAACATTCTCCATTCTGGGCTACATAACGGGGCACAAGGTAGTGGCAAGGTACCTTCAAATACCCTTTATCAAGCATAGCTGGGAGATAGCTGTGTATTCTCTGGCCCTTGTGGGAGCATCGATAGGATTCCTCTGGTACAATGCGCATCCTGCCGAAATTATGATGGGAGATACGGGAAGTTTATCCCTCGGAGGTGTTCTCGGGGTGATTGCACTTATTATAAAGAAAGAGATTCTCCTCGTTATTATAGGGGGTGTTTTTGTCATAGAGGCTCTCTCTGTGATTATTCAGGTGCTGTCCTTCAAGCTCACCGGTAAGAGGGTATTCAAGATGGCGCCCATTCATCATCATTTCGAGTTGCTCGGTTGGGCGGAGAGCAAGGTGGTAATAAGGTTCTGGATACTGGGAGGCTTGTTTGCCCTATTGAGCCTTTCAACACTAAAGATACAGTAGGGAAGGGGGAGAGTGGCTTTGGAAAGGATCAACAGGAAACCAGCCGATCTGGTGCTCATAGTGGATCTCGTTCTGCTTCTCGGTATCGGGGTGGTTGTACTGTTTTCCGCTTCTGCATATTACGCCGAAAGAGTGACAGGTAATCCCTATTTTTACCTGAAACGGCAGATAGTATGGATTGTCATAGGCCTCTTTGTTGGAATCATAGCCTCACTCACACCGCTCGATCTGCTAAGAAGAATCACGCCGATGGTCGTATTCCTTTCATTAAGTCTTCTTCTTATGACATTTATTCCTGGTTTAAGCAGGCCGGTTCTGGGGGCAAGACGCTGGATTTTTATTTTCGGGCAGTCCTTTGAACCTTCGGAATTGGTGAAATTCGCTGTTGTTCTCTACCTTGCATATATTCTGGACAAGAAAAAGGTCGATATAGATCCGGTGAATACAATACTGCCTCCCGCGGTTTTAGTATCCCTCTTTCTTGCTCTTATCTATCTTCAGAATGATTTTTCTACAGCTTTCTTTATCCTTTTCATCGCAGTAGCGATGTTTTTCATTGCTGAAGTGAAGATACTCTATTTTATGATGCTTGGCGTGGTAGTTGTACCTCTCGGGATACTGTTGCTATTTACGAGGGAACACAGGGTGAAAAGACTGATTGCATTCCTCGATCCCATGAGTGATCCGGCAGGGACAGGTTACCAGGTAATTGCTGCGAGGTCGGCACTTATAAACGGTGGAATTCTCGGTAAGGGCCTTAGCCTGGGCGAGAAGAAGATGGGAGGTTTGCCTGAGGCACATTCTGACTTCATATTTGCAGTCATAGGGGAAGAAATGGGGTTCATAGGGGCGATTGCCATAATATCACTCTTTCTGGTGGTGGCCTGGAGGGGTTACACAATTGCATACAGAGCAGAGGATAAATTCATAAAGTATCTGGCTTTCGGGATAAGTACACTAATAGTGTTCCAGGCGTTCTTGAACATGGCAGTCGTAACCGGTCTCGTGCCTGCTACAGGGATAACTCTTCCTTATTTCTCTTCCGGTGGCTCTTCCCTTGTTGTGACGCTGTTGATGACCGGTGTTCTCCTAAGGTTGTCGCGCGAGGCGGATGGTGCCGACAGGAGGAAGGCATATGGCTGAAGCGGTTGTATATCACAGGGGCGCTGCAAAGCGTAAAATAAATCGTGATATAAGAAACAGTGCGAGAAAAGGCAACCGGCTGCTGGTAATACTTGTCTTAATGCTTTTCTTCCTTCTCGTTCTGGAGGTGATAGGTCAGTTGTATATATTACCGAACCTCCTCGTAAGACACGTTGAAATAACTGCAGATTTTGATATTCCGAGGGATAGAATTGTTAGCATAGCTGAATTGGATAAAAGCATGTACTTTTTCAATGTAAATACAAGCATAATCAAGAGTCGGATTATGGAATATCCCCTTGTAAAGGACGTAACGGTGAGAAAATATTTTCCGGATAAACTGAAAATAACTATCATCGGAAGACGTCCCATAGCATCGTCCCTGGCAGAGATAAATGGGAAGAGCATTCCCGTGCTGGTGGATGAGAACGGAGTAATATTCAAACTGGGTGCTTCGGTGGATACATTCGACATACCTGTGATATCCGGTCTTGTTTTCAAGGACTTGAAATTGGGAATGAGCCTCCCTGCCAGGATACTGCCGCTTCTCAAGGATCTCTATGAATTAAAGAGGAATAACCCGGAGTTGTACGGTGTGATATCAGAGATTAAAGTGGAACCTGTAAACAGAACGGATTACGAGCTTGTATTATTTCCCGTTTCTTATAATATTAGGGTGAGATTGGGGAACAGAATCGATGGAAAAACGGTAAAGTATGCACTGGTAATTCTTGACCTTATAAAGAATGAAATGCATGCTGACAATATCGAAGAGGTGGACTTAAGAAATGATACGATGGTTTATAAAGTAAGGAGGGAACAATAACTTGGCCGAAGAAGATGTCATAGTCGGTTTGGATATAGGAACCACCAAGGTATGTGCCATAATAGGGGAGTACAACGAAAATGGTATTCTGGAAATCACGGGTGTAGGTACCACTCCTTCCAAAGGCTTAAGAAGAGGGGTAGTAATAAACATAGAATCTACGGTTCGTTCTATACTGAATGCCGTTGAAGCGGCCGAGATGATGTCGGGACGTGAGGTTCATAATGTGTATACGGGAATAGCCGGTGGTCATATCGAAGGAATAAACAGCCGAGGAGTCGTAGCTGTTACAGGAAAAAATCGAGAGATAACAAAGGAAGATATCGATAGGGTGATAGATGCTGCCCGTGCAATAGTGATACCGATGGACAGAGAGGTTCTGCATGTTATACCTCAGGAGTTCATTGTTGATGATCAGGGTAACATAAAGAATCCCCTTGGAATGGTTGGTGTAAGGCTTGAAGCAGAGGTACATATCGTTACCGGTGCGGTTACATCGGCACAGAATATCGTGCGATGCGTGAACAGGGCGGGGTTCAAGGTTAACGACATTGTACTTGAGCCATTGGCCTCTTCCAAGGCAGTGCTGACCGATGATGAAAAGGAGCTTGGCACGTTACTTATAGATCTTGGAGGTGGCACCACTGATATTCTTGCCTATCTCGAGGGAGCTCCGTATCATACAGGCGTTCTTTCGGTAGGGGGAGATCAGGTTACCAACGATCTTTCAATAATGTTAAGGACTCCGCTCGAGGCGGCTGAAAAGATAAAGTGCAGCTCCGGTGCGTGTCTCGTATCGGAGATAGACGAAGAGGAAGAGGTTACTATCCCGGGAGTAGGTGGGAGACCTCCTTCGAGGATTCCCAGAAGAAAGATTGTGGAGATAATTCAGCCGAGGATGGCAGAGATTTTCGGCATGGTGAAAGATCAGATAGAGAAGAAGGGGTATCTCAAGCTATTCGGAGGGGGGGTTGTGCTGACAGGTGGCGGTTCGCTTCTTCCTGGTACCGCTGAACTTGCAAGTCAAATTTTCAATCTTCCGGCTAGAATAGGATATCCCGTAAAGATGGGGGGAATGGTGGAGGAATACTACAATCCCATATTCGCCACCGGAGTTGGCCTGGTTTTGTATGGTGCGTCACGAAACTCCACGGAATACTTCGACACTACGTCTAGTGAGGGCACCTTCTCCACCGTGTGGGAAAGAATGAGAAAATGGTTCAAGGAGTTCTTCTGATGTAAGAACTTCTTATATTGTATAACTGGAGGGGAACATGAACATAGAATTTCTTGAAGAAACAGATTCCAACCCGACAATCATCAAAGTAATAGGAGTCGGAGGTGGCGGCAGCAATGCTGTCAACAGAATGATCGCATCGGGGCTGAAGAATGTCCAGTTCATTGCGGTGAACACCGACGCCCAGGCTCTTCAGATGTCGAAGGCAGAGATAAAGCTGGCGATTGGTTCCAAGCTGACCGGTGGACTCGGAGCTGGTGGAGTGCCTGAGATCGGGGAAAAGGCGGCAATGGAGGACAAGGAGGATATCGCTGCTCTCTTGAGAGGAGCGGACATGGTATTCATAACGGCCGGTATGGGAGGGGGTACGGGAACCGGTGCCGCACCCATTATTGCCAATATAGCCAAGGAACAGGGAGCACTTACCGTTGCCGTTGTGACAAAGCCTTTCGATTTCGAGGGAAAGCGAAAACTCGCCATTGCACTGGAGGGAATAGAGAAACTCCGTACAGAGGTAGATACACTGATAGTGATTCCGAATCAATACCTGCTGAAGATAGTGGAAAGGCGGACACCTATAAGAGAGGCATTCTACCTTGCCGATGATGTCCTGCGCCAAGGGGTCCAGGGAATATCCGATCTCATCACTGAGCCGGGAGAGATAAATATCGATTTCGCCGATGTGAGAACTATAATGAAGGGAAGGGGCGATGCTCTTATGGGTATCGGAATCGGAACCGGTGACAACCGTGCAGTCGATGCTGCTACGAATGCCATAAACAATCCACTGCTCGAAGATGCAAAGATAGAGGGAGCAAAGGGAATCCTTGTAAATGTCACCGGCGGTAATGATTTGTGCCTCTCGGAGTACGAGGAGGTGCTTAAGATTATTACGGCCAATGCAGACGATGATGCTCTGATAATTGCAGGTAACAGTATCGATAGTGCGATGAATGATCAGGTAAAGGTAACCGTTATTGCTACGGGTTTCAAATCCGAGAAGCCGAAGGTTGTCGAAACTGGCAAGAAAGGCGGAAGTGCAGAGATTATCCCCTACGAGGAGTGGGTTTCCATGAGCAAGGGAGTAATGAAGGGAGGGGTGAATTTCCTGCAGAACAGGAATACAGAGGACGGTGACCTGAATGTTCCGGCCATACTACGGGGGAAGAAGTATCTTGGACAGAAAGAATAGGCCTGAGAGAGACAGGGATTATGTAGAGCTTTTCGAGGGGTACCTGAGAATGGAGCTGCGACTCTCCGAGAATACGATACAGACTTATCTCGTAGTATGTAACTCGTTGCTCTGTTTCCTGGAAGAGAGGGATATCCGGCTGGCAGACATCAGGTTCAACGAGATTCTCGAATACTTTGTCTCGAGACAGCTTGCCGGGATGTCACAACGCACCATTGCAAAGAGTGTCTCGGGATTGAGGGCTTTTTTCAGGTTTATGATTCTGGAGGGCTATATCGATGCCAACCCCATGGAACTGGTTGAAACACCCAAGGTTGGAAGGAATATTCCTAGGGTTTTTTCTGTGGAAGAGATCGAACACTTTTTCGAGGCAATAGACAGGGAAACGCCAAATGGGATGCGTGACCGGGCGATGTTCGAGCTTATATATTCCTGCGGACTTAGAGTTTCGGAGGTTGCCGACCTGACTACGGACAGGATATATCTGAAAGAGGGGATCGTACGGATACTTGGCAAGGGTAAACGTGAAAGGCTCGTGCCCATGGGTGAAGTTGCAGGCTACTGGCTTAACCGTTATCTGACCGAAGCAAGACCGCTTCTGTTGAAGAAAAAGAAAACTCCTTATGTGTTTCTCAATCACCTTGGGAACAGACTGACGAGAAAGGGAATATGGTTGCGTTTCAAGGAGATAGCGGCAAGAGCAGGTTTAAGGGGGAAGGTACATACATTGAGGCACTCCTTTGCAACACATCTCCTTGAGGGTGGAGCCAATCTGAGATCGGTGCAGGCCCTTCTCGGTCATTCGGACATTAGTACTACACAGATATATACACATGTGGAGAGCGAAAGCCTAAAGAGGTATCATTCCGCTTATCATCCGAGGGGCTGACGAAGCAAGAAGAAAGAAGGTGGCTTTTAAGGGTTATGAAGAAAGTGAATGTTAAGAGGATAGAAAAGATCAATTTCTCGGTTAAGAAAAAGTCTCCCCCCGTTAAGTTTGCCTTGCTCTGCTTTCTGCCATTGTCCCTTATGGTTATCCTCTCTGGCTGCAACAGGGAGGAAGGGTTTTATCTTGAAAACCTGAAGAAACTGGAAAAACCACGTTACCCTGAAAAGGAGATAGACAAGAAATCCATCGAGGAGTTAAAGGATGGCATAAAACGATACAAGAGGGAGGTGGACAGGACAATAAAGGCATCAGAACAGATTGGCATATATTACAAGATGCTTGCGGTAAGGTACATGAATGCAAAGATGTACGGAAAAGCCTTTGAAAGTTTAAAAAAGGCCATCAAATACTACCCCGAAAATGAGATTCTTTTCTATCTTGCAGCGGTTTCAGTTGCGCGGATGTCCAAGGCAATAATAGACGATGAGGCTGAGAAGAAAAGACTGACAGACCTTGCCGAAAAGTATTATTTGAGGGCTCTGGCTCTGGAACCTTTCTACAGGGATGCTCTTTTCGGGCTATCTGTTCTATATGTTTTTGAAAAGAATATGCCGGAAAAAGCCATACCGTATCTCAAGAAACTCCTTCTCAAGGAAAAATCCGACACGGATGCCATGTTTCTTTTAGCCCGTGCATACTATGAAGCGGGTGAATACGAATCGGCCATAGACATGTACGATAGGATAATCAAGACAACAAAATCGGCACTACGGAAGAGGGAGGCTGAAAAAAATAGGGATGAAATCAAGGCGGAGATCTATGAGGGAAAGTGAGCTTTTCTTTCTATTGAGTATAAACAGGATGAGGTCTCTAAAATCAGTTGAAAAGATAATCCTTGCCGAGAGGGTAAAAAACCTCGAAGAACTTCTGCTTCTGGGGATACATGAAATCGAGGGATTGGTTGGTAGAAGGCTCAAGTGTCCGGATAGCTGGGAAGACGTGCAGAGAAAGGTCGAAAAGGATATGAAACACTTGACCTCCGGAAAAATTGGTTGCACCTTTTATTGGGATAAGGATTATCCTCCGCTGTTGCGCAAGATTTATGATCCACCCTACATGCTCTTTTACAGAGGCACATTACCGGATAATAAGAGGATACATGTTGCAATCGTCGGAACGAGAAAATCGCATGCAGAGGCAAGAAAGGCAGCAAGAAAACTGGCTGAGGAATGGGTTCTGGCAGGAGGTATAGTCGTTTCAGGAATAGCATTTGGTATAGACGCCGAGGCTCATATGGGAAGTCTTGCAAGAAAGGATAGTGCGGTAGCGGTTCTCGGAAACGGAATCGATTTGATATACCCTGTTTCAAACAGATGGCTGGGGAGAAAGATACTACATAAGGGTGGTGCACTTCTCAGCGAATATCCGCCGGGAGAGCCACCTGCAAAGTACCACTTCCCCGAGAGAAACAGAATAATAAGCGGCCTGTCCGAAGCTGTGGTTGTAGTGGAGGCACCTGAGAGATCCGGAGCACTGATTACAGCTGATTATGCACTTGAACAGGGTAGGGAATTACTCGTGCACCGCCTAGGTCTCTCCGACCAGGCAGCCCTCGGTACAAGGAAACTTGCCGAGGAGGGAGCGGGAATAGTTGAGAATTGTTACGACATACTGAAACAGATAGGGAAATTTGAAAGAGACTTACCGGGTTTTGATTTTCAAAAGCTTCAAGCGGGAAATGAATCGAGCGAAAATAACGGGAAAAGCATTACCGAAGGTTCTGAAGCTGACTACTCTGCAGCTTCGAAACTGGTGACCGACTTGAGGAGAGAGATGAAAGCAAAAGGGTTATTGGGAGATTTCAATGGGTAAGAAGAGAAAGAAGAGTGAAGAGAATAACATACTCGTGATTGTGGAATCACCTGCCAAAGCAAAAACCATCGAAAAGTATCTGGGCAAGGGCTATTCTGTTACCGCTTCGATGGGGCATTTGATAGATCTTCCCAAATCGCGCCTTGCCGTAAACATAGAGAATGGTTTCGAGCCCGATTATATAACGGTGCGTGGAAAGGCAAAGATCTTGAATGAGCTGGTGAAGAAGGCTAAGAAGTCGGAAAAAGTGTATCTTGCATCGGACAATGATAGGGAGGGAGAAGCAATCGCATTCCACCTCAAGAATGCCATTTCCAAAAAGAACGGGAAAGTGGAGATAGACAGGATCACCTTCAATGAGATTACACCGGTAGCCATAAGGGAGGCTGTTTCGAAACCCGGTGATATAGATATGGCAAAAGTCGATGCCCAGAAAGCGAGAAGAGTCCTGGACAGGCTAGTAGGTTACAGCCTCTCACCCATACTGTGGAAAAAGGTGAAGAACGGACTTTCTGCGGGACGCGTGCAATCAGTTGCATTGAAATTGATTTGTGAAAGGGAGAAAGAGGTTGAATCCTTTATTCCCGAAGAGTACTGGACTCTGGAAGCGGAACTGAAAAAGGGGAGAAGCAAGTTCAGGGCATTGCTGGTGGAGTACAGAGGAGAAAAGCCAAAGATAAAGAACAATCAGGAAGTACTGGATATTATCGGTGCATTGAAGCGTTACAAGAATTTTATGGTAAAGGACATAAAGGTTACGGAGAAAACATTCAGGCCGAGGCCACCCTTTACCACTTCTACCCTTCAGCAAACTGCTGCTAACAGGTTGAATTACACATCGCGAAGGACAATGAGAATTGCTCAGCAACTCTATGAAGGGGTAAATATTGGTTCGGGAAGAGTCGGTTTGATAACATATATGAGAACAGATTCAACGAGGATTTCCAACGTTGCATTGAATGCGGCAAGAAAATTCATAGCCGAGAATTATCCGGGAGAGCTTCCCGAGCAGCCTCAGTTCTACAGATCAAAGAAAAATGCTCAGGATGCACATGAGGCAATAAGGCCGACATACGTGGAAAAAACGCCTGACGAGATAAAAAAATACCTCACTCTGGAGCAATACAAGCTCTATTCAATAATCTGGGAACGATTCATTGCATCCCAGATGAAACCGTCAAAGACAGCCACGACGACGGTTCTCTTTTCAGCCGGTGATTCTCTTTTCAGGGCAGCATCCACCGTTACGGTAGAGAAGGGTTATCAAAAGATATTGAAACTGCTTGCTAACAGGGAGAAGGAAAAAAGGATACCGCAGATGAAGGTGGGCGAAGAGGTGGAGTGTGTGAAGTTCCATCCGGAACAGCATTTTACAACCGGCCCTTCCAGGTATACCGATGCTACTATTGTCAAGGCCCTCGAGGAAAATGATATCGGAAGACCTTCGACCTACGCGCCGATAATTTCCGTCCTTCTGGACAGATACTATGTGAGACGGCAGAATAAGCAACTCATACCCACCCAGCTTGGAAGGATAATAAGCGAAATCCTGAGTGATTCTTTTCCGGATCTCATAAACATCTCCTTTACTGCAGAGATGGAACGAAAGCTCGATGAGATAGAGGAAAAAAAGATCCAGTGGTCCAGTATGATACGTGAGTTTTATGAGCCTTTCAGTAAACAGGTTGCACATGTCACGTCTACACTCGAATCTGTAAAGGGAACGCTGGATGAACCCACAGAGTATAGCTGCGAACTTTGCGGGCGGCCAATGGTGAAAAAACTTGGACGCTACGGTTATTTTCTCGCCTGCTCTGGTTTTCCTGAGTGCAAGAATACGAAACCCATACCCCTGGCGGATTGTCCGAGGCCTGGTTGTGACGGAAAGATAGTGGAAAGGAGAAGCAGGAGGGGAAGAGGAAGGGGAAAGGTTTTTTACGGATGCACGAACTATCCGGATTGTGATTTTGTCACCTATGACAAGCCAACCAGTCAGAAGTGCCCCAAGTGTGGCCAGTTTCTCGTGGAAAAAACCGATAAGCAGAGAGGTACATACAAGGCCTGTATAAACCCGGATTGTGATTACCTCCATACCGTAGAGATAGAGGATCAGAATGCTTGATGAATATTTGAATTATCTTACTAGTGTAAAGAATCTCTCATCCAATACAATAAGGGCGTATGGTGAGGATATAGAATCCTTTCTCAGATACCTGGAGAGAAAGGGTTTGGGACTGAAAGAGGTGGATCTTAATGAAATCAGAGAGTATATAACGATTCTATCGAGGATGAGGCTGTCTTCGAGGAGTCTCAACAGAAAGATCTCGGCGTTGAGAGGGTTTTTCCGTTTCTTGCGGAGGAGAGATAAAATATCATTGAATCCTTTCGATTCGATAAGGAATTTAAGAACGGAGAAGAATCTCCCCGGTTTCCTCTTCGAGAGGGAGATGGAGAGCTTTTTTGAAAATATGAGAGACGATTTCTGGTCCCTGAGGGATAGAGCAATATTTGAATTCCTCTATTCCACGGGGTGCAGAGTGTCGGAGATGACCTCATTGGACCTCCGTGATATCGATTTAAAGAGAGGAGTTGCATTTGTAACGGGAAAGGGGAGAAAAGAGCGCGTGGTTTTCATAGGCAAGCGAGCAAAGAGTGCAATAGAGAACTATCTTGTAAAGAGGAAGTACTACATAAAGAGAGATGATGTGGAATCTGCCGGAGCACTCTTTATAAATCACAAGGGAAAACGACTAACATCGAGGGGAGTTCGTTATATCCTTGACAAATACTCCGGCCGGATGGACCTGAAGAAACACATTTCACCCCATACATTCAGGCATTCATTTGCAACTCATATTCTGAACAGAGGGGCTGATATCCGTATCGTACAGGAGCTTCTCGGCCATTCGAGCCTTTCCACTACGCAGATATACACCCATGTCGGATTGGAATCATTAAAACGTGTATATCTGGAGGCTCATCCTCATGCAAAAATAGAGAGAAAAAAACAATGAAAGGAAAAGGGTAGAGTATCATATGGAAAAATTCATCGGGACAACAATAATTGCCGTGAACCGCAATGGCAAGGTAGCAATGGCAGGTGATGGTCAGGTAACGATGGGCAATACCATCATGAAGGGAAAGGCAAGAAAGGTGAGGAAAATCTTTAACGGTAAGATAATCGTCGGCTTTGCGGGAGCCACGGCAGATGCCTTTACTTTATTTGAGAAATTCGAAGACAGGGTAAAGGAATATGGCGGAGACTTAACCAGAGCGGCGGTAGAACTTGCAAAGGACTGGCGCACCGACAGAGTACTCAGGAGGCTGGAGGCGATGCTGCTCGTTGCGGACAAGAAGAACATGTTTCTCATATCGGGAACCGGTGATGTAATAGAACCGGAAGAGGGTGTGATAGCAATAGGTTCGGGAGGGAGTTTCGCCTATGCAGCAGCGCGTGCCTATCTGGAATCGAGTGACCTTTCGGCAAGGGAGATTGCTGAAAAAGCTCTAAATATTGCCTCCGATATATGCATATACACAAATAAGGAAATAATCGTGGAGGAACTGAAATGAAATCTCCATTGGATTTGACGCCGGAGGAAATCGTTAGAGAACTGGATAAGTATATCATAGGACAGGAAAAGGCCAAGAAAGCCGTCGCAATAGCCCTTCGAAACCGTATAAGAAGACAGAGGTTGCCTGAGGATCTGAGAGACGAGGTAGCACCCAAGAATATCATAATGATAGGTCCCACGGGTGTGGGAAAGACTGAAATAGCTAGGAGATTGTCCAGGCTCTGCGGTGCTCCATTCGTAAAGGTCGAGGCAACCAAGTATACCGAGATAGGATACGTTGGAAGGGATGTGGAATCGATGGTGAGGGATCTTGTATCTGTTGCAGTTTCCATGGTCAAATCGGAGATGCAGGAAGAGGTACGGACAGAAGCGGAGATCAGAGCCGAGGAGGCTCTTCTGGATCTTCTGCTTCCAGGTATAAAGAAGCCGGATACCTCCGAGGTCAGTGAGGTAAAGAGCGATACGAGGGAAAAACTCAGACAGATGTTGAAAGAGGGAAAGCTCGATGACAGGCTTGTCGAGATAAGCGTAACAAAATCCACCATGCCGGCAATAGAAATATTCTCCGGAACGTCCTTCGAGGAGCTTGGTGTGAATTTCGGAGGGCTATCCAACATATTTGGGGGAAAAAAGAAGAAAAAGAAGGTGACTGTAAGACAGGCAAGGGAGATTCTCTTGAGCGAAGAGATGGACAAGCTTGTGGATATGGACAGGGTTTCGGAAATCGCTCTCAAACGGGCACAGGAAATGGGAATCATCTTTTTGGATGAGCTGGACAAGATAGCTTCCAAGGACAGCAAGGTGGGTATCGATGTCTCGAGGGAGGGTGTCCAGAGAGATATTCTGCCCATAGTGGAGGGCTGCAAGGTAACGACAAGGTACGGGATGATAGATACATCCCACATCCTATTCATTGCCGCTGGGGCTTTTCACATAAGCAAGCCTTCCGACCTGATTCCCGAGCTTCAAGGGCGCTTCCCGTTGAGAGTGGAGCTGAATGCCCTTACAAGCGAGGATTTCAAGAAGATACTTACTCAACCGAAGAATGCCTTGATAAAGCAATACATGGCGCTTCTGAAAACGGAGGATGTGGAGCTGGAGTTTACCGACGAGGCGATAGAGAAGATTTCCGAAGTGGCAAGCGATGTCAACTCCAAGACAGAGAATATCGGAGCAAGGAGATTGCACACGATAATGGAACGTGTTCTGGAAGAGATATCATTCTATGCACCCAATATGAAGGGCCAGAAGGTAACGATTACGAAAGAGTATGTTGAGGAAAGATTGAAGGATATAGAGGAGGACAGAGACCTTGCAAGATTTATTCTTTGATACCCTTAATACAACGCTCGATTTGTTCCGAAAATATGTTGTGGAGGGAAATAGTTAAGGATGTTCAACGGATTGTTTGGCAAGAATCTGGATATAATTCAGAGGGAACTTGACGTTTCTGTTTTGAGAAGAAATGTCATAGCAAATAACATAGCAAACTCGGATACACCGAATTTCAAGAGGACGGTAGTCAACTTCGAATCTCAACTAAAGAGGGCTCTGGATTCGGAGAAGGTAAAGCCGTTCCCGCAGCTTCTCACCGACAGGAGGCATATCCCCTTCTACAAACCAATGGACTACCGTGAAGTCAAGCCCAGGAGGGTGCTGGATTACCTTACAACGGCAAAGAACAATGGAAACAATGTCGACATCGAAGAGGAGATGATGAATGCGATGGAGAATCAGCTTCTCTATCAGACACTGGTACAGGTTGTATCAAGTGAATTTGCCAGGGTGAACCTTGTATTGAGGTAGGAGGATTTTAGAGTATGGGACTGTTTACCAGTATTAACATAGCTGCCACGGGGTTGACGGCCCAGAGGACACGTCTCGACGTTATTGCAAATAATATAGCCAATGTGAATACAACGAGAACCACGGAGGGCGGCCCTTTCAGGCGAAGCAGGGTGATATTTCGGCCCAGGGTATCACAACCGTACTGGAGAAGCCCCTTTCTGCCAGAGTACCTCGATAACGGGGTTGGAAAGGGTGTGAGGATTGTGAAAATAGAAAAGGATTATGACTCCAAACCAAGGCTTGTATACGATCCGACTCACCCGGATGCAATAAAAACAGGCCCGAGAAAGGGATACGTGGAGTATCCAAATGTAAATGTGGTAAATGAAATGGTTGACATGATCTCTGCCTCGAGGTCATACGAGGCAAATGTCGCCGTGATAGACGGTACAAAGAGCATGTTTCTCAAAGCATTGGAAATCGGGAGGTAACAGATGGGATTTCTAACACCTGATCAAGTGAACGGAGAGGTTGTAAAAATGTTGCGGACGGATCCGAGACACATGAGTCCGGAACCTCAGTTTGGAAAGACAAACACAACGGCAGAGGAGAGTTTCGGCAGACTGTTGTTCAAAGCATTGAACCAGGTGAATGCCGACCAGGTGGATAGTATCAATCTCACAGAAAAGATGATTACCGATCCCGATTCTGTCAATATACACGATGTAACAATTGCAATTGCCAAGGCAAATCTATCGCTTTCGATAACGAAAGCCATTGCCGACAGGGCGATAAGAGCATACAGGGAAATCATAAATGTGAGGTGATTTCTCTTTAAATAACAGGGGGAGGGGACATGAACGAATGGTTGAAAAAACTCATTGAACAGTTCAAGGGACTGTGGGGAAAGTGGTCCACTGTTCAGAAGATTATCCTATTTTCAGTTGCAGCCGTCGTCATAGTTGCAATAATTCTCGTGGTAGCCTTTAGCTCCGCACCGAGCATGGTGCCATTGATCAGATCTCCGATAACAGACGATACACTCCTTACGAAGATTACGGCGAGATTGGACGAAGAGGGTGTAAACTACCAGGTGAGGGCGGACAAGGTGATAATGGTACCGGACGAACCGACGGCAAGAAGAATGAGGGCAATTCTGGTAAGGGAGGATCTGATTCCGCCCAAAACAGACCCGTGGGCAATTTTCGACGTGGAGCGGTGGACTATAACAGACTTCGAACGCAACGTGAATCTTCAGCGTGCAATCAAGAAGAGTCTTGAACAGCATATCCTTGCACTGGATGATGTTGATGCGGTCAGTGTTACCCTGGTCGTTCCGAAGAACGAACTCTTTACCGAAGACCAGAATCCTGTTACTGCATCAGTGATAATAACGCCAAAACCCGGATCCGACATAACGACAAACAGGAAGAAGATAGAGGGGATAGTCAAGCTGATAAAGTTTGCAGTAGCCGGACTTAAGGATGAGAACATAGTTATCACCGACCAGAATGGTATCCAGTTGAACAATTTCGAAGATCTAAAGGATATCGATAGGATAGATATAGCAAGAAAAGAGATAAAGACGAAGACGGATCTGGAGAGACAATACAAGAATGAGATTCTCAAGGCTCTAAAGAATATATTCGGCTCTGACAGGGTGGAGATAGTAAAGCTCGATATAGACCTCGATATGAGCAAGCAGACTATAAAGACCGAGGAACATTTTCCTGTCACGATGAAAAAGGACAATCCGAAAACACCCTTCGACGAAACAGTGGTAGTTCCCTCGATTACTCTTTCGAAGCAGTCAAAGGAAGAGACATTCCAAGGCACCGGGTTCAACCCGGAGGGCCCCCCGGGTCAGGAGGGTCAGACACCACCGGCGTACAAGGATCTATCAAACCTTGTGGGAAAGTATTCGAACAAGACAGTTACCGAGAACGAAGCGGTGAACAAGAGAAATATCGTGGAGGAAAAGAGTCCGTGGTCTATAAAGAGATTGACAGTTGCCGTTGCGATAGACGGTGTTTGGAAAAAGGAGTATGATAACAAGGGGCAGGTTATCGTGAATCCGGATGGAAGTATAAAGAGAAAGTACATTCCGGTATCAGAGGAAGACCTTAAAAAGGCCGAAGCCCTTGTGAAGGATGCGGTGGGTTATAACCGGGACAGAGGTGATTCGGTTACCGTGGAGCATCTTCAATTCGACAGGACAAAACAGTTCGAGGAAGAGGATGCAAAGTACAGACAGCAGATGCAGCTAAGGCGGACCATAATAACGATAATTATTGCCCTTGCGATACTTTTCATTGCTGCAGTTATTTACAGGCTCATCTCCAAGGAAATAGAGAGAAGAAGAAGACTCAGGGAAGAAGAACTAGCAAGACAGCACCAGGCGATGCGTGAGGCGGCACTGCGTTCTGCTGAAGAGCAGGGTGTCGAGGTAGAGCTCTCTATCGAGGAGAGAGCCAGATTGGAGATGCAGGAAAATGCAATCAATATGGCCAGGGAGCATCCGGAGGACGTGGCTCAACTCATCAGGACCTGGCTGATGGAGGAATAGTATGGCCAAGAGAAAACAAGCTACAGCCGCTCAAACGGCCACAGCAGGGAAAAAGGGTGCACAGGGAGGAGGAGCCCATAGGAAACAGCTCTCCGGCAGGCAAAAGGCTGCAGTCTTTCTCGTAACCCTTGGTTCGGAAATCTCGGCTGAAATATTCAAGCACTTGAGAGAGGATGAAATAGAACAGCTCACCTTTGAAATAGCGAGGCTTGAGAGCATAGAACCTGAAGAACGTGATCAGGTTTTGATGGAATTCCAGGAATTGATGATGGCCCAGGATTTCATCTCCACGGGGGGTATCGATTACGCAAGGGAACTTCTGGAAAAATCACTTGGCACCCAAAAGGCAGTTGATATCATAAACCGTCTGACAAGTTCTCTTCAGGTGAGGCCCTTCGATTTCATAAGGAGAACTGACCCGGCTCATCTGTTGAACTTTATTCAACAGGAGCATCCGCAGACAATTGCGCTGATACTTGCATACCTTGAACCCCAGAAGGCATCGGTGATACTGGGGAGTCTGCCCAATGAAGTTCAGTCGGATGTTGCAAAGAGAATTGCAACGATGGACAGGACATCTCCCGAGGTATTGAGAGAGGTTGAAAGGGTGCTGGAGAAAAAGCTCTCTTCACTCTCGTCGGAGGATTACACTGCGGCAGGTGGAGTGGAGAGTATAGTCGAAATCTTGAACCTTGTTGATAGGTCGACAGAAAAAACGATTATCGAGTCGCTGGAAGAGGATGACCCGGAACTTGCCGAAGAGATAAAGAAGAGGATGTTCGTATTCGAGGATATAGTACTCCTCGATGACCGTGCCATACAGAAGGTGCTCAGAGAGGTCGATACGACGGAACTTGCAAAGGCGTTGAAGGCGGTGGACTCGGAGGTTCAAGACAAGATTTTCAGAAACATGTCCAAGCGTGCAGCAACACTACTGAAGGAAGACATGGATTACATGGGGCCGATAAGATTGAAAGATGTGGAAGAAGCTCAGCAGAAGATCGTTTCGATAATCAGAAAGCTCGAGGAACAGGGTGAAATAGTGGTAGCCAGGGCAGGAGAGGATGAGCTTGTAGTATGAGCGTACATAGTATGAGCGTACAATCGAAACTTTAGGAGTTGTGAAAAGTGGCAAAGAATGTTTTCAAACCGCAGGAAATAATGTACAGGACACGAAAGGTGTTCATCGAACCACCGAGAATCGAGCCGGAGGAACCGGAAGCAATAGAGCTTACCGCTGAAGAATATACAGGTCCCACTGTGGAGGATATCCGAAGAGAAGCTGAGGAGTTCCGCAAGAGATGGGAATCCGAGAAGCAGCAGATGATTGAAAAGGCCAGGGAAGAGGCTGACCGGATAATAAAGGATGCAGAGAGGATTGCATTCGAAGAGGTGAAGAAGAAGAATAATCAGGCACAGAAGATAAGACAGGAGGCCGAAGACGAGGCGAAGAGAATCATCGAGGATGCCAAAAAGGAAGCGGAAGCCATTGAAAACGAGGTAAAACAAAAGGTAAGCCAGCTGGAAAAAGAGGCATTCGAGAGAGGGTATAAAGAAGGGCATGATAGGGGTTACCAGGAGGGAAAGGAAGAGGTAAAGAGATTGATAGATCGGCTCCATACGATTATCTCGAAAGCAATAGAGAAGAGAAACGAAATAATCGAGGAGAGTGAGACACAGATTATAAATCTCGTCCTCCTGATTGCAAAGAAGGTTATAAAAGTCATATCGGAGAATCAGAAGAATGTTGTGATAAACAACGTAGTACAGGCACTTAGAAAGTTGAAGAGCAGGGGTGATGTTGTTATCAGGGTCAATCTTGCCGATCTTCAGCTTACTTCGGAACATGTAAAGGATTTCATGAGCATGGTAGAGAATGTTAAGTCGATAACCGTTCTGGAAGATTCGTCGGTCGACAGGGGAGGATGTATCATCGAAACAGATTTTGGTCAGATAGATGCAAGGATTTCGTCCCAGCTGCATGAAATAGAAGAGAAGATATTGGAACTGATGCCCATAAAGTCAAAAGGAGAGGGCTGATACAGGGTAAGCATGTAAATATATTAAACCCAAATTGGGAGGGGAAAATGGGTTTATTTGACAAATACACGTCTCAACTGGAAAGAATAGATCCAATCAAATACACGGGAAAGGTTGTAAGGGTAAATGGTCTTCTTATCGAGAGCCAGGGCCCTCATGCAATAGTGGGTGAGCTGTGTCAGATTCTCGCTCCAAAGGGCGGAGGGGTCGTCTGGGCTGAAGTGGTTGGCCTGGAAGAGGACAGGGTCAAGCTCATGACTTACGACGAAATGGAAGGAATAGAGGTTGGTTGTACGGTGATTGCAACGGGAGAAACCCTGTCCGTTCCTGTTTCAGAGAAGCTTCTCGGGAGGGTGCTGGACTATATGGGAAGACCCCTGGACGAAAAGGGAGATATAGGTTCACCGGAAATCTACTCGGTATTCGGTTCACCACCTCATGTTCTTAAAAGGCAGAGGATAACGAAAAGGATAACCACCGGTATCAGGGCGATAGACGGGCTGGTTACAGTTGGAAAGGGGCAGAGGATGGGAATATTCTCCGGAAGTGGGGTTGGGAAATCGACACTTCTAGGGATGATAGCAAGAAACACCTCAGCCGATGTCAATGTTATCGCCCTTATAGGGGAGAGGGGTAGGGAAGTCAGAGAGTTTATCGAGAATGATCTGGGAGAAGAGGGTCTTGCGAGGTCAGTGATCGTAGTTGCATCTTCCAACAAGCCGCCACTGGCCAGGCTTCGAGGATCCTTCGTGGCAACTGCAATAGCCGAGTACTTCAGGGATCGGGGAAACGATGTGATGCTCCTCTTTGATTCCGTAACGCGATTTGCCAGGGCTCAGAGAGAGATAGGACTTGCAATAGGCGAACCGCCTGCTACAAGGGGATTTACCCCTTCTGTTTTTGCACTGCTTCCCAAGCTACTGGAACGAAGCGGAGCCTCCGAAAGGGGAACCATTACCGGCTTTTACGCTATTCTCGTGGAAGGTGATGATATGGACGAACCAATATCCGATAATGTAAGGGGAATACTAGACGGCCACATCGTTCTGGAGAGAAGACTGGCTGAGCGGAACCATTATCCTGCTATAGATGTGTTGAAGTCTATTTCCAGGCTGGCTGTTAATATTACAGGTGAAAAAACAAAGGAGGCTGCGGGTTTCGTTAAGAGGATGCTTGCCGTCTATGGTGAAGCTGAAGACCTGATAAACGTGGGTGCATACGTGCGGGGGAGTAACGTGGAAATCGACCTTGCCATAGACAAGATGCCGGAAATAAATTCCTTTCTCATGCAGGGAATAGAAGAGAAGGCCACCATGAAAGAGGCACTGGAAGGTATAGCGAGGATTTCGGGGATAGAAATACCAGAAGAGGAGATGGAAGATGAAAAGATATTCCTTCAGGCTTGAGCGTTTCTTGAAGCTGAAGAGGTATGTAGAGAGAGAATGGGAGCAGCGGCTTGCATATATAAGCGGTATCTGCCTGGAGATAGAGAACAGGATTGCGTATATGGGCGGCGAGATAAACAGGGTGATGCTTGAGGAAAATCCCGGCGGAAATACGGAAATAGAAGAAATCGATATAAATGAATTGATCAGCAGAGAAATGTATATATATCGCTTGAACAGTAAGATTTCAGAACTTCAAGACGAACTGGCAAAGCGAAGAGAAGAACTTCAAGAGGTGAGGGAAAAGTACCTTGCAGCATCCAGAGAACGAAAGGTACTGGAAAAACTAAAGGAGAAGAAGGAGACGGAGTATTACAGGCTGCAGAAACTCGATGAGATTAAAACTATCGATGACTTGAATAATGCCAAATGGGCCGTTATTTCAAGTAAATAGGAGGTTGTCTTGGCAGATTTCGGAGGAATAGGTACCGGAGCACGTATATTCATACTGATTCTCTTGATAGTTGTTCTCCTTTTGGGCGGGCTTATCTGGTTCGACTATATAGGTTTGATTAATGCAAAGGAAACACTCTCCCCTGTTTTGTCAATTGTCGGCCTCAAGAAACCCACGAAGGTTGAGGGAATTGATGACCCCTTGCTCCTCGAGAGGGAGAGGCTGAAAAAGCAGAGCGAGGCCATTGCCTTGAGGGCGGAAGAATTGCAGAAAAGGGAGGAAGAGATAAAGAAAAAAGAGCAGGAGATAGAGCAAAAGGCAGAAAAATTGGCAGAAAAGGAAAAAGCTCTGGATGAAAGGGAAAAATCGTTTAACGAACGTGTAAAAGCTTTCGAAAATAGAAGAGTGAACCTCGTTCAGAACTCGAAATATCTGGTGGGAATGCCACCGGAAAATGCAGTGAAGATACTCTTGAATATGGATGACCAGGATATAATCGACATATTCCGGATAACCGAGGAAGAAGCGGCAAAAGCAGGCGAAACTTCACTGGTCGCTTATTGGCTTTCGCTGATGCCACCCGAAAGGGCTGCTGAACTTCAGCGAAAGATGGCAAGAAAACCTTGAGATAGATGAGGTATTAGGTGTTACTGAGTGCTGTTAAGGTACAGATTGAGGAAACGGAAGGCTCGAAGGGTACGATTGGAAAGCCTTCCCCTTCCAAGAAGCAGACGAAAAAGAACTATTTAGGAACTGGTGGTGTAAGGGAGAACCTCTTTGCATCACTTATGAAGAAAAAGGTAGTACCATCAAAGAAGAGCGTTTCGGGCAGAGGTATTCCGGATAAAGGCACTGCGAACAAAATAGAAGATATTCTTGAGGAACTAACAAGGTATGCAGAAAATATATCGGCAGGGAAGGAACCTATCGTAAAGACAGGTAAAGGAATTGCCGGTGAAAAAATATCAAAGGCTATTCGGGCTCTGATTGAAGAATTAATTAAATATCTTGGAAATAATGACAGTAAACCTGCTGTTTTGAAGGAAGATATTTCCAAACTTATCGAACTTGCAAAAAAGTTGGAGAAAGACCTGCTTGAAGGAAAGAAAAACTACCGATCCCTGCTGGAAGAGCTTGCGGCGTTTGTATCCAAGGCAAAGGAACAGTTGCTCTCCCGGAACACGTTGGCAGAAGCATCGGCAAAAGCATTGACAAAAACATCGGTATCCGGGGGAGGGGAGCTTTATCTGAAAGAAAAGGCGGACAGGCCAGTTGATGGCAAGCCAAAGTTGACGGTTATAGACCTGAGAAGGGATGATCATAGCTCACAAAAGAAGAGGCTTGATCCACATCAACTCAAAACTGTAAAAAGTGAAATTTCAGAGCCGGGGACTGTAAAGGCTGTGAGTAGCAGTTCGGGCGGGAAGGGAGCCGAAGTTCTCTTTAATAGCGGTAACAGTGGAAGCGATAGTACCATGATGAAAGGAGAAACCGGAAATATTACGGGCCATGCTAAAGCTACATTTGAAAGTGTTACAGAACAGTTCAATGAACTGATAGGCAAAAAGATTTTCAAGGGCGGGAGTATAATTGTCAGGGATAATGAAAACGGTGAAATAAGATTTCATCTGAAACCCGAATCTCTTGGAAGTGTGAGGATAAAGCTAACAATCAACGAGAATCGTATAGTGGGAAAGATTATTGTCGAAAATAATAGTGTAAAGGATGCTTTGAACAACGGGCTTGAGTCACTGAAGGATGCGCTTAAGAGCAACGGTTTTCAGACGGCGTCATTCGATGTATCGGTAGGGAGTGAACTTTCAGGGAAGATGGATGAACACGGAGGGGAAAAGACTTGGGGGAAGAGCATTGGGAGGATACCGGTTTTGAAGGAAATAGAAGATTCGATACCGAATTTGCTTGAAATCAAGAGGGATGAACTTTTGATAGATATGATAGTTTGAACAAGGTGACTGAACAGGAGGTTTCATGGACTTACAAACGATACTTGCTCCGGATCAACTGGCAAAACTGAAGGAGCTGGTCAATACGACCAATAAGAGCCTGAATGGCGGAAAGGGAATCAAGACAACACTGGACAAGAATGATTTCCTAAAGATACTGATGACACAATTGACACATCAGGATCCGACAGAGCCGATGAAGGACAAGGATTTTATTGCCCAGATGGCTCAGTTTTCCACGTTGGAACAAATAACAAATATGAACGAGGAAATGTCAAAGGTTCTTTCCCTGATTGTGAGAAGCCAGGCTTTCTCCATGGTGGGAAAGACGGTAGAGATAAACAGCGGTGATGGAAATATTTCAGGTATAATCGAGGAAGTTACTGGAGGGGAATATCCACAGGTACTGGTGAAGGGAAAATATTATGATTTTTCAGACATTGAGAGGGTAAAGAAATGATGCGATCACTTTATGCAGGCGTATCCGGCCTGCAAAACCATCAGATCAGGATGGATGTTCTCGGCAATAATATTTCGAATGTCAACACCACCGGATTCAAGAAGGGAAGAGTCACCTTTCAAGACATGCTCTCCCAGACACTGTCAGGTGCTGCGAAACCTACCGATGAGGTGGGTGGAGTGAACCCGAAGCAGGTAGGCCTTGGTATGATGGTGGCTTCTATCGATACGATAATGACGCAAGGTTCACTGCAGACTACCGGTAAAAATACGGATCTCGCCATACAGGGAGAGGGTTTCTTTATAGAGAAAGCAGGTGAGAAGACCTATTTTACCAGGGCTGGTAATTTCGGTCTGGACAAGGATGGCCGTCTTGTAAACCCCGCCAACGGAATGAGAGTTCAGGGCTGGATGGCGAGGAGAGTCGGCGGGACGGCAACAATCAACACATCCGGTGATATCGAGGATCTAGTTATTCCCATCGGAGACAAGGACCCGGCATTTGCCACAACAGAGGTGTATTTCGCTTCGAACCTGGACAAGAGAATACCTGTGATACCACCGGGAGCAGGACCTGAGGATATTCAAAAGGGAACCTGGACGACAACTCACGATATCTACGATTCCTTCGGAAAGGTTCACAAGCTTCAGGTCAATTTTACCAAGGTGCCCGGTATCGCAAACAGGTGGAGGGTAGAGGTGATTGTTGATCCCAATGCCGAAACCCCGACAAATACCACTGTTGAAGTCGGTGCTGCGAACAATACGGACAATATATTCTTCATCGATTTCGACAATCTCGGAGCTCTTGCGGCGGTTTCGGATGCACAGGGTGACACTATCAATACAGGTGCACTCCAGGTACCGGTTTCCTTCGATGTTCCCGAAGCAACGGTTCCTGCCGGGGCCGCAGCGGTAAGGCAGACCTTCAATCTGAACCTCGGTACCGTCGGATCATACAGGAACAGTATAACTCAGTTTGCAGACAAGAGTTCGACGAAGATAACGGGACAGAACGGATACACCATGGGCTACCTGGAGAGTTTCAAGATAGATCAGTCGGGGGTAATTACCGGAGTCTATACAAACGGAACAAAGAGGGTGCTTGGACAGATTGCCCTCGCTACCTTTACAAACCCCGGAGGTCTGGAGAAAGAGGGTGAGAATACCTATGTCGTATCTAACAATTCCGGTGATCCCAACATTGGGGCACCCGGAATAGCGGGAAAGGGTAAGGTTATTGCGGGAGCGCTGGAGATGAGCAATGTGGATCTTGCCGAGCAGTTTACCGATATGATTGTGACGCAACGTGGTTTCCAGGCAAACTCGAGGGTCATAACGACCTCCGACCAGATGCTCCAGGAACTGTTAACCTTGAAACGATAGTATGATACAATGATTTTTGCGAGGGTCGGAATAGTAAGTGATGAACAAGGATAAGCGAGGATGAGCAAGGATGAGTAAGGGATGATTGAAGTGACAAGGCTCGACGGAAAGACATACTACGTGAATCCTCATCAGATAGAGTATATCGAGTGCAATCCCGATACGACTCTCGTAATGCTCTCAGGGAAGAGACTCATAGTCAAGGAGGATTACGATACTATATTTGAAAGAATCGTTCAGTACAGGAAATTGATAGGTGCTTTCAAGAATGAGGAGTAATTAGATGGATCTCGGTACGATAGTAGGGGTTTTTGGAGGATTTGCACTGATATTGATGTCTATTCTTACCAGTAAGGGTAATATCGGTGCATACATAAATGTACCATCAGCCCTTATGACGATAGGCGGTTCATTTGCCGCTCTCCTTGTTTCGAACCCTTTGGCCAGGGTTCTTGGCATCATGAAGTATGTCAACATAGGATTGAGGGTACCAAACTACGAGGAGGAGAGAATCATCTCGCAGCTCGTTACGTTCTCTGAAAAGGCGAGGAGAGAGGGTCTTTTGGCTCTTGAAGACGACCTGGAAGAGGTGGAGGATGAGTTTTTAAGAAAGGGTATCCAGCTCGTCGTTGACGGAACAGACCCGGAGATAATAAAGAACATACTGTACAACGAACTCAACCAGATACAGGAGCGGCACTTAGCCGGGATCAATATTTTTGATCAGTGGGGCAAGCTTGCACCGGCTTTCGGAATGATCGGTACCCTTGCAGGTCTGATAGCAATGCTTGCCAATATTGAGGACAAGTCTTCCATCGGTACTGGAATGGCACTGGCACTTATCACAACGATGTACGGTGCTATCCTTGCAAACCTCGTGTTTATTCCTTACAAGAGTAAGCTGGAAGACAGGGACCGGGCAGAAACCCTTGTAAAAGAGATAATGATAGAGGGTATTCTCTCCATTCAGTCGGGTGATAATCCGAGGATTCTGGAGGAAAAGCTTATATCCTTTCTTCCGCCTGCAAGGAGAGAGGCGGTAAAACAGGAAGCCGCCAGGGAATAGGAGATTTAGGGTATAGGAGGTATAATGCCAGCACCGAAAAAGTGTAAGAAATGTGAAGAAGGCGCTCCCGATTGGTTGTTGACATACGGTGACATGACCACACTCCTTCTTACATTTTTTATAATGATGTTTACTACGGCAGAGATAAATGGCAGTGAACTCCGCCTGATACTCGCTGCATTCCAGGGTCTTGGTTCCCTTATGGGCGGTAATACCCTGGAGGTGGGAAAGCTTGCCGAACTGGGGAATACCATAATGTCACTTCCCTCGAGACAAAGGGGTAATGCCCTGGACAAGGCAAGGCAGCTTGCCATATCACTTTTTCAGCCGGAGTTGAAAACAAAGAAGGTCAGAATCAAGGAGGATGAGAGGGGCTTGATCATTTCTCTTGCGGCAGACTCCTTTTTCAAACCGGCAAGTGCGACGATCGATATCGAAGCGGCAAGGGAGACCCTCCAAAAAGTGGCAACTTTGCTCTCGTCACCGCAGCTCAAGGACAGAAGATTCAGGATTGAGGGGCATACGGATTCCATTCCGACGGATCCCAATGGCCCTTATCCGACGAACTGGGAGCTATCCACGGCAAGGGCAACGAATGTTTTACACTACCTGGTGGATTTCGGCGTAAATGAAAAGCAGTTTCAGGTGGCTGGTTTCGCCGATACGGTACCGCTTGCTTCAAATGACACACCAGAGGGAAGGGCATACAACCGGCGGGTCGATATCGTAATACTTACAAAGGGTCACCTGTAAGGAATTAGCTTGTGAAGGAGTTAGCTTTCAGAGTGGTGGAGCCTGTAAGGAGTGAACTTGTGAAGGATAAGGATCGAAAGGGTTTGCATATTTATGTTATTTTTGATAAATTCTTAAAAGAGAAAGAATAAGGTGGGAGAAGGGAATGTCAGATGAAGAGAGTTTGAATCTCGAAGATGTCGGAGCTGGCGGCGAGGAGATGGAAGCAGGTGAGAAGCCGGCAGGTTTCTTGCCAAGTATAGTAATCACGATACTCAAATGGGCAGCCATCGGGATTGGTATTATCATTCTTGTCGTAACCACGACAGTCGTCACATTCAACATAATCAACAAGGGGAAGGCTGCGAGAAATGTAACGGTCACCTCTCCCAAATATACTGCAAAGACCCCGCCGCTGGAATATTACGATAACATCGAGTCTATAAGGGGTGTAACGGCAGATGAGAATCCGGCAATCTTTTCCCTTCGTGTGAGCATAGGGTACCAAATGGGGAACAAAGAGATAAACAGTGAACTGATTGCCAGAACGAGACAGATACAAAATCTAATCTTTCTCTATATTAGTTCAAAGAAGGCTGAGGAGTTGACACCGAGCCATTATCAGCAGTTGGAAGAGGAACTTAAGATACAGATAAATCAGATAATGACAACAGGTAAGATTGATTCCGTTGTTTTCAGGGAATTTGTAGTTACGAGGTAGGAGGGGGATTCGATGACAGAGGTCCTTTCGCAGGATGAAATAGATCAACTATTGACGGCTATTTCTTCCGGCGAAGTAGATACGGAAGAGATACATCAGGCCACAGATCAGCGTAAGATAAAGATCTACGATTTCAAGAGGCCTGACAAATTCTCCAAGGATCAGATAAGAACAGTCTCCATAATGCATGAGACATTTGCTCGTCTCACAACGACATCTCTATCTGCTCAGCTTAGAAGCCTCGTTCATGTACATGTTGCATCTGTGGATCAGCTTACCTACGAGGAGTTTATAAGATCGATTCCGAATCCTACGACTTTAGCCGTCATAAACATGGACCCTTTGAAGGGTTCGGCTATTCTTGAAATCGATCCTTCAGTCACATTCTCCATCATAGACAGGTTGTTCGGTGGACAGGGAGAGGGTGCAAAATTCACGAGGGATCTGACGGATATAGAACAGTCTGTTATGGAGGGTATAATTGTAAGGATACTGGGTAACTTGCGGGAGGCATGGAGCACTGTAATAGATTTGAGGCCACGCCTCGGGCAGATAGAGACAAATCCGCAATTTGCCCAGATAGTACCTCCCACAGAAATGGTAGTGCTCGTCACGCTGGAGACGAAAGTTGGTGAAGTAGAGGGAATGATGAATTTCTGTATCCCATACCTCACCATCGAGCCGATAATCTCCAAGTTATCGGCACAGTACTGGTACTCTTCTGTACGAAGAGGGACTACAACAGAAAATCTCAACATATTGAGGGAGAGGCTCTCTACCGTTGAGGTTACGCTTATCGCTGAAATTGGAAGCATGAATCTTACCGTCCGCGATGTCCTTGCCCTCAGGGTAGGAGACATCATAAGGCTGGACAATGTGAGAGTAGATGATCCGATGGTCCTGAAGATAGGAGACAGAAAGAAGTTTCTCTGCAGGCCTGGGGTTGTCGGAAATAAACTTGCCGTTCAGGTTACGAAGAAACTGGAAGGACTTGAAGAAGAATTCGAAGAACTGACGGCAGAAGGGGAGGAAGAAGAATGAGTGATGGTTCTCTGTCACAGGATGAAATAGATGCACTTTTACAGGGTACAGACAATATAGAAATGGAAACGGCAGAGGCACCTGCCTCACCGCTCGGTGACAACGAAAAAAGTGTATTCCAGGGATTGCTGGAAGAATCTGCCGAGTCACAGGCTTCGAATCTTTCGATTCTAACCGGTAAAAGTGTTACAATCGGAAAACCTGAAGTTTCTCTGGCAGGCGGAGAAGCTATTGTAGGCGAACTTCCCGATGAGGTTGTTGAAGTTAAGATAGATTACAACGACGGAATAGTAGGGGATCATTCCTATATATTTCCCGTTGAGATAGCAAGTACAATAGCCGGATTGATGATGGGTCAGGAGGGTGGTGAACTTGACGAGGCGGCTCTCTCTGCCGTTTCGGAGGCAGTATCGCAGATGACAGGTTCGGAGACCACTTCGATAGGGAACAAAACGGGAAAAACGATAAAGACAACACCGCCGGATATCAAGAGAATACCAAAAGCACAGGTACGATTCCCACAGGGTGACAATGTTGTAAAGGTAGCATACCCTGTAAGCATCGAGGGGACATCTCCTGCAACGGTATATGAACTGTTCTCTCTGGCGCTGGTAAAGGAGATAGTATCTCTTGCGTCGGGAAGTACAGGAGCAAGTCAGGAACAGGGAGCCGAAGGAATGCAGGGGATGTTTGGCCAGCCTGCAGCACAGCCGCAGCAGCCCAATATCTTCGGGGGACAACCTGCAGCAGGAGGTGGAATGCAGCAGACCTTCGGGCAACCGGTTGGTGGCTTTGGGGGCATGCAGCAAGCTACGCCACCTCCTAATGTTCAGCCTGTTCAGTTTGCGAACTTGCAGTCAAGTGCTACAACACCTGTTGAACAGGGGAATATCGGCCTCCTCATGGATGTGTACATGGAGGTCACCGTCGAACTGGGCAGAACGAAAAAATTGATCAAAGAAATTCTCGGAATAGGTGAAGGAACGATAATCGAATTGGACAAGCTTGCAGGAGAACCGGTTGATATCCTTGTAAATCACAAGCTGATCGCAAAGGGCGAGGTTGTTGTCATAGACGAAAACTTTGGCGTCAGGGTGACAGAAATTGTTTCACCGCTCGAGAGGATGAGTGACTTGACATGACTTAGAATTATTTTTTAAAAAAAATTATTGGGAGGGGACAACTGAAAAAACAAATCATATCCATAGTCATAATAGTATCTCTCTTTGTGTTCTTTCTGCCGGGAATGCTTTTTGCCCAGGATGCATCGGCCAACTCTCTTCCCGGAAAAGAAGAGGTCAAGGCAACCGGAGAATCTGTAAACCCCGAATCAAGTCTGCCAATAACGGGGGGTGACCAGAATGCTCCGAATCCGGAGGAAGCTCAAAAGATACCCCTGGTATCGATATGGGATTTCGTAAGGATGCTGGTTGTTCTGGCAGGAGTGGTTGGGGTAATTTATCTGATTTTCTTTTTCATCAAGAGAAGCGCCAAGAGACGCTTTGCGGAAAATGATCTCATCGAAATAATAGGCTCCAGGGATCTTGCTGGCGGAAAGGCACTGCACCTTATTAAGATCGGTGGTGTTTTTCTGCTGATAGGTGTGGCTGACGGTGCGATAAATCTCATTACAGAGATAAGTGACAAGGAAACGATCGATGCAATTTCGTTGAGGTTGTCAGAGGTGAGTTCTGAAAGAAAGAAAGGTTTTCAGAGTACACTGGCAGAATTCTTCGGAGTCAAAGGAGAGGGAGTCAGGGGAGAGGAGGACTCTATAAGAAGTTCGCTGGACTTCATGAGAAAGCAGCGAAGCCGTCTGGACAGGCTAAAATGATTAATTGAGAAATATCTACTGGGAGGGGGATATGAAAAATAAGTTGATTCTCACCGCAGCAATGCTTTTGATTGCCCTATTTGTATTTCCTCCCCTGCTATATGCTCAGGCAAATACCGGTAGCAATGGGGGAGCAGTCAATGCGGCAGGTAACAATCAGGTGAATCTTCCTTATGTTGATTTCAATGTAAGGCCGGCAGCCAATAACCAGGAGGTTGTACTCTCTGTCCAACTCCTGCTTCTCCTCTCCATACTTACTCTTGCACCTTCCATTATCATTCTGATGACATCGTTTCTTCGTATTGCCATTGTTTTCAATTTCGTAAAACGTGCTCTGGCACTTCAGGAAGTGCCACCTACGCAGATTCTCATGGGAATTGCACTCTTCCTTACGGTATTTATCATGTGGCCCACATTCGACGAGATATACAAGAAATCTTTCAAGCCATTTTCCGAAGGAAAAATCGGGATAGAAGAGATGTACCACAATGCCGAGGCACCGATAAGGCTCTTTATGTACAAACAAATGAGTGATGATCCGGCAAATATCAAGCTTTTCATGAGGCTAAGAAACCTTCCCAAACCGAAGACTTTGGCTGACGTTCCCACATATGTATTGATACCGGCATTCGTACTTCACGAACTCACCGTGGCATTCAAGATAGGAATACTGCTATTCATACCATTCATAATAATAGACATGGTCGTGGCATCAACGCTAATGTCGATGGGTATGATAATGTTACCACCTGTAATGATATCGTTGCCCTTTAAATTGATACTCTTCGTATTGGTAGACGGATGGAGTCTTCTTACCTTGGAAATCGTTAAAAGTTTCCGATAATTAATTATAAGGAGGGGAAATATGAGCACAGGACTTGCAGTCAGTTTACTTCGGGGAGGAGTTCTCCAGACTCTCATGATTGCGGCACCGATCCTGTTAGTTGGAATGCTCGTCGGTTTAATAATAGCAATATTACAGGCGACTACATCGATACAGGAACAGACACTCACTTTTGTACCAAAGATTGCTGCAATATTGGGAGCCATCTTCCTCTTCGGGCCCTGGATAGTAACTTCAATGGTGCAATTTACGATAAGGATTTTCGAGAGAATTCCCAATATAACGGGATGACAGGAGAATAAAGGGACTACAGGTGGTTTATGGTTAATTTGAGCGTGAGAAATGTAGAGATATTCCTTCTCATCTTTTTCAGGGTGATTGCCATGGTAGAAGTGGCACCGCTTCTCTCTTCATCTCTATTACCCCAGCTTGCAAAGATTGGCCTGTCCTTCTTTATCTCATTTGCCGTCTTCCCCTGGGTAGCAGAAATGAGCTATAACGTTCCTCAATCTTTCGTCCAGTATTTCCTTCTGGTTCTCGGTGAAGTGCTGATAGGACTGATGATAGGTTTCTTCCTTGCAGTTATCTATGCCTCTTTTCAGGTTGCCGGTAACCTTTTCTCCCTCCAGATGGGTTTCGGTGCCTCCCAGGTGTTTGACCCTCTTGCACAGAGGCATATACCCTTAATGGGACAATTTCTCAATCTCATTGCCATGTTGATATTCGTTTCGGTAGGGGGATTCCAGAAATTCGTTCTCATAGGCGTTATGAAGTCATTCAAGGCTCTGCGAGCAGTAGATCTTGTGATGGGAAGGGAATATATTCTGAGGGTGTTCATTGGAAGTCTGGGAAGGCTCTTTGAAAGCGCCCTGACGATATCATTTCCCATTCTTGGTACCCTTCTCCTGATTTCCGTATCCATGGGCCTGTTGGCAAAGGCGGCACCACAGATGAACCTTCTGATGATGGGTTTCCCGGTAGCAATTGGTGTTGCTTTTCTGATGCTATTTCTCACGCTACCCTTTCTTGTAGATGCCTTTGCAAGGATTATCGATGCGAGTTTCACCAATCTATCCGGTATGATTACCAAGCTTGGAGGGGCTGCAAGATGATAGGTATACTCATCTCCGGAAGGGAGGGCAGGGAGCTATGGGCCTCTGTGGAGTCCATACGGGCAGCATTTGAGCTTCCCAAGGATACTCCCTTCGAAATAGATATCCAGTGGTTTGCTGCAGAGGATGAGGGAAGAACGGAGGAACCAACCGAGCATAAATTGAGGAAGGCAAGGGAAGAGGGGAAAGTTGTCAAGTCGGTTGAGTTTACCTCTGCGATAATTCTTCTCTTCAGCATAGTGGTGATAGGGCTGTTCTCCTCCTCCTTCTTGAAAACGATGATAGATATGCTTCGCTATTTCGTTCTCCATGCGACCGAAATGGATGTAAGAACGGATAGCAATATTTGGAAGGCATTCATATGGTTCTTCATAAGGTTGATAACACCTGTTTTTTTTGTAGCCTTCGTTGCTGCACTGCTTTCCAATATATTTCAGGTGGGTTTCTTTTTTACCGTAAAGCCGATTGTACCTGATTTCAAACGGATAGTACCGAGATTCGGAAAATTCTTCAAAAAGGCTCTGTTTTCAGGTGAAGCGGCGTTTAACCTCGGCAAGTCCATATTCAAGGTTGTATTCATAGGCGTTATTGCGTATCTAAACATTAGGGCAGAACTTCCCAGGCTGGCAAAGATGGTGGAAATGCCATTTTTCCGAAGTTTCAGTCTTACTGCCGGTATTGCATTCAGAATAATAATCGAGGCCGCCGTTGCCTTGCTCGTGCTTGCCATCCCAGACTACATGTTTCAGAGACACCTTCACATCGAATCGTTGAAGATGTCGAAACAGGAAATCAAAGAGGAGAGAAGGATGTACGAGGGTGATCCCCTCGTAAAGAGCAGACTAAGGGAAAGGATGAGAGCGCTTCTCACCCAGAATATGCTGAGGAATGTTCCGAAGGCCGATGTAGTTATCACAAACCCGACACACTTTGCCGTTGCAATGGAGTGGAACAGGGTGACTATGACAGCTCCTACTGTCATTGCAAAGGGAGCTGACCATATAGCTTTCAAGATAAGAGAAATCGCAGAGGAGAATGCAGTTCCAATCGTAGAAAACAAACCTCTCGCCAGGGCTCTCTACAGCGAGGTTGAAATTGGTGATGAGATACCTGAAAAGTTCTATGAGGCAATGGCTACTATTCTCGCACAGATTTACAGAATGAACGGGAGATATGAGAGGGCAGTATGATTTGCAGGAATGAACAGGAGTTGATATGGCAGATGCTAGAAGAATAACCACACATGTGTGGCAACAGAAGAGTGATGTTCTCGTAGCTATCGGTGTCATCATCGTCGTTATGATGATGCTGATACCGTTACCGGCTTTCATCCTTGATACGTTGATGTCGGTGAATTTGGTCTTGAGCCTGCTAACCATTCTGATCGTCTTGTACACGAGGCATGCTCTCGAGTTTACCGTATTTCCGACACTGCTCCTGATACAAACTGTTTTTGGCCTTGCCCTGAACGTATCGTCGACCAGATTGATTCTTTCCAAGGGCAGTCAATTCAATGGCAAGATTGTAAGAGCCTTTGGAACCTTTGTCGTTGGCTCATCGGGCCTCGAGGGTTATGTCATTGGTTTTATCATCTTCGTAATAATAATTGCCGTACAGTTCATTGTAATCACAAAGGGTTCAACGAGGGTCGCAGAGGTTGCCGCCAGGTTCACATTGGATGCACTTCCCGGTAAACAGATGTCGATAGAGGCGGAGTACAATTCGGGATTGATCACCGAGGAAGAAGCAACGAGGAAGAAGAATGATCTCCAGAGGGAGGCCGATTTTTACGGTGCCATGGATGGTGCTTCCAAATTCGTTGCCGGTAACGTGAAGGTTGGAATATTCATCACGGTGATAAATATTCTCGGGGGAATGCTGGTAGGTATGAGTATCCATGGAGAGCCCTGGTCGGTTGCACTGGATACGTATGTTTCCTTGACAATCGGGGACGGACTAGTTACACAGCTTCCCACCCTCTTGATTTCCACAGCAACAGGTATAATAGTTACAAGGGCGATTTCCGATGCTTCTTTCGGTTCTGACATTACCAAGCAATTCTCACATCAGACGAGGCCATACTGGATTGCAGCAGGATTCCTTTTCGTTCTTGCCATTCTTCCGGGTTTCCCCTGGTACGTCCTGATTCCACTGGCAGGTCTAATGGCTGCTCTTGCCCTCTCTCTGACAAGGAAAGAGATAGCGGAACAGGAGAAGGAGAGAATAGAAGAGGCCGCCGGAAGAGAAGCAGCCCGTCCTGTCGAAATTTCACCTGTCGTTCCACTGGATCCTATATCGATGGAACTGGGATATGGTTTGATACCACTTGTGGACAAAGACCAGGGGGCTGAACTGTTGGACAGGATAACCAGAATAAGGAGGGAAGCTGCCCTGGACCTCGGACTCGTCGTACCAAGGATAAGGATTATAGACAACATGCGGCTGGATCCTTCAGAATACTGCCTTAAGATAAGGGGTGTCGAGGTGGGCAGGGGAAATATAAAAATGGGTCATTACCTGGCTATAAATCCGGGCGGCATACGTGAAGAACTGGAGGGTGAACCTACCAAGGATCCTGCCTTCGGTCTTCCGGCCACGTGGATAACTGAGGACCAGAGAGAGAAAGCGGAAAGACTTGGATACACCGTTGTTGATCCCCCGTCGATTATTGCTACGCATCTGACGGAGATACTAAAGAGAAATGCTGCCGATATACTGGGAAGACAGGAAGTTCAGTCCATTCTCGATACCCTTAAGAGTGACTATCCTGCTGTCATCGAAGAGGTGACCAAGAACCTCACTGTAGGTGAGATTCAAAAGGTGCTTCAGTCCTTGCTTAAGGAACAGGTATCTATAAGAAACATGGTAACAATTCTCGAAACTCTTGCAGACTACAGTCCTGTTACCAAGGATATAGGCTTTCTCACGGAGAAGGTAAGGCAGGCTCTCGGAAGGCAGATATGCCTCCAGTATGCCGACGAGAACAAGGTGCTTCACGTCCTTACTCTGGATCCGGAGCTGGAAAAGACGATCATAGATTCCAGAGTAGAGACTCCCGCAGGTACTGCTGCTGCACTTGAACCATCGTTACAGAGGAAATGGATAAATGCCCTTATGAATAATGTACGGGCTGTACAGGAGAAGGGCTATCTTCCGATTATTCTTACATCCGAAGCAGCGAGGTCACTGGTAAAATCCAGTACGGAGAGAGAAATTCCACATCTGGTAGTTCTGTCAGCATCTGAAATCGTTGCGGATGTAAATATCGAAACACTTGGAATGATAAAACTGGAAGAAGACAGGGGTTAGAAAATGCAGTACTTTACTTTACAGGCAAGATCGCACAGAGAAGCATTGGAACTTATGAAGGCAAAATACGGAGAAAATGCAAGGATTCTCACACATAGAAGTGTCAGAATAGGCGGGTTTATGGGACTTTTTTCAAAGGAGGGTGTGGAGATAACTGGTTATCTCTCATCCGAGCCATTACGAAGGAAAAGATTGGAAGTACAGGAAGAAAAGGAAAAGATACTTCAAAACGTCCAGAAGGACCAGACCTTAAAGACACTGTTGAATGAGATAAAATCTCTAAAGGAAGAACTGAAGGGTTCGAGAGAAACTACCGGTGCTATGCATCCCATTGTAGATGAGATGAAATCACTGCTGGAGAAGAATGAGTTTACAGGGAAATTCATCGGTGAAGCATGCAAGTGGCTGGAGAGCAGTTTTTCCTTGGAAGAGCTGAATGACAGGGAGAGGATTCAGGATGAACTTCTTTTATGGATAGGTGGAAAGATATCAATAGCTGATCCGATAAGATTTACCGACAGGGAGAGACAGAAGATTGTCACGATAGTTGGGCCCACAGGGGTGGGCAAGACCACTACAGTAGCAAAGCTTGCGGCAATCTATGGCATCGGTAATTCCAAGACGATACCTCGAAAAGTAAGAATGGTGACGATAGATTACTACAGGATTGCTGCCGAACAGCAAATAAAGAAGTACGGTGAAATAATGAAAATACCTGTGTCTGTGGTGACGAACAGGGAAGAATTGAAAAGAGTACTTGCTCTCTACGGCAATGCAGAGTTGATACTTATCGATACGATAGGGAAGAGTCCAAGAGATTATGAAAAACTCGGTGAGATGAAGAATATTCTTGATGTGATTGGAAAGAGAAACGAGACCTATCTGGCTGTAAGTGCAACTACGAAGACTAGCGATCTGGAAGATATCTTAAGGCAGTTTGAACCCTTCGATTACAGATCGATAATTCTAACCAAGCTCGACGAAACAAACAGAATAGGAAACATCGTGAGTGTGCTTTCAGAGAAGGGGAAGAAGATTTCATACCTCTCCGATGGCCAATCGGTTCCTCAGGATTTTGAGGAGGCAACTGTTGTGAGGTTTCTGAAAAATCTGGAAGGTTTCTCAGTGAAGTCGGATTTACTCGAGGAGAAATTCGGACGAGAAGTAGAGATTACGAAAGGGATATGGAGTTAATCATGCCGGATCAAGCGGAAAAACTTAGAGAAATTATGCAGAAAAAGGAAAGTGTTCCAAGGGGTAATACACGAGTAATCGCTGTTTCAAGTGGTAAGGGAGGTGTGGGCAAGACGAATATTGCAATCAATCTGGCGATTGCCTATGCTCAGCTTGGCAGAAAGGTGATAGTGCTGGATGCAGATCTGGGGCTTGCCAATGTAAATGTCATTCTCGGCATAATTCCGCAGTACAACCTCTACCACCTGATAAAAAAACAGAAGAGAATGAAGGACATAATAATAAATACTGAGTTTGGTATTCAGTTTATTGCGGGAGCCTCGGGATTTTCGAAGATTGCGAATCTTTCAGAGAGCGAGAGAAAGCATTTCATCGACGAACTGTACGAGCTTTCCAATGCCGATATCATCATTGTAGATACCAGTGCCGGTGTTTCAGACAATGTACTGTCCTTTATTGCTGCCTCCGATGATGTGATAATAGTAACGACACCGGAACCGACGGCAATAACCGATGCCTATGGTATTATAAAGATAATCGCCACGGAAATCGACAATGTGGACCTAGATATAAAACTGATAATCAACAGGGTGAATTCTGTTGTAGAAGGAAGGAAGGTGGCAGAGAGAGTTATAAACATTGCCGGGCAATTCCTGAACCTGAAAGTCGATTATCTTGGTTTCGTATATGAGGATGCACTTGTACACAGTGCAGTACTTAAACAGAAACCCTTTATTGCCCTCGACCCGAGGGGGAAGGCATCGATATGCGTAAAACATATAGTGAGCAGGCTTGAAAATATAGATTTCAAGGAGGGAAGAGGATTAGGGAATTTCTTTAAAAGACTCTTTGGTGGCTAAACATGCACGATCTTGACTCCAATAGTCTTTTAACCTAATCTTTATATTAAGATGTTCAAGGAATGGAAATATCTGCTGATAATATTCCTTTTTGGATTTTTTCTCTCGTTTCTGCTTGGCCTGATTGCAGGCAATCCGTTCTTCGTGATTCTCTATAAATCCATAATTTCAGGATTGCTTCTTGGCCTGATCGGTTTTGGAGCCAATATGCTTTTAAGGAAATATTTTCCCGAATTATTTTCGAAAACGCAGTCCGAAGGAGAGGAGATTACGGCCGAACCGCTGGGCGAAGAAGTGGATATTGTATTGCCCGAAGAAAATCCCCATGAGATAACCGAGGAAGACATGGTAGAAGATGCGGAGCCTGTAGAGACGGTAACAGACAAGGAAACTATCACCGAACAAAAAGAAAAATCTGGTACCGGGCTTTCGGTTGAAGATACAGGTAGCGATGTAGGAATTGGTGCATTTTCTGAAGGAGAAGAAGGGGCAAAGGGTGGTGAGGAGGATAAGGCCAGTATGGCAGGTGATGCGGCCGGCTTGGAAAGCGACGGTGATAATTTACCCGATTTTGATTCGATCGAGGTCGATGTTATGGATAATTTCAGTAGCGGAGATTCAGGAAGGAGTAAACCGGTGAAATCCGATGTTCTTGGGACCGACGTGGATCCTGAAACCTTGGCAAAGGCGGTAAGGTCATTCATGAAGAAAGATGAGGAAGGTTGAAGTGGCAAAGAAAAAAGACAACTTCTTTGAAGGCAAGACCGAAGAGGAACTCTGGAAGATCTATCACAAGAAGAGAGACCCCAGAATACGTGATTACTTCGTTAAACAGTATGCTCCCCTTGTAAAATATGTAGCCGGCAAGGTAGCCATCGGAATGCCACACAATGTAGAGTTCGATGATCTTGTAGGGTTCGGTATATTCGGACTCTTCGATGCTATAGAAAAATTCGATCCGAACAAACATGTGAAATTCAAGACCTATGCTGTTACGAGGATAAGAGGTGCTATCTTCGATGAATTGCGCTCTATAGATTGGGTACCACGTTCAGTAAGACAAAAGACAAGGGAACTGGAAGAGACGGTTAGAGTGTTGGAGTCAAATCTCGGAAGGGCTGCTACCGATGAGGAAATAGCAAAAGCAATGGGAATATCTCTTTCAGAATTTCAGCAACTTACATTAAAAATAAGCGGCACTTCTATTCTCTCTCTCAATGATGTTTGGTATTCAGGTGAAGACAATGACAAGATATCCATAGCCGAGAGTATCGAGGCTCCTTCAAACCTCAATCCCGATACGATTGTGGAAAAGGATGAGATAAAAAGGGTCATAATAGAAGCTATAAATGAGCTGCCGGAAAAGGAGAAAAAAGTACTGATACTGTACTACTACGAGGATCTGACTCTGAAAGAAATCGGTCAGGTTCTCGAGGTGACAGAATCACGTATTTCACAGCTGCACACCAAGGCAATTATGCGCTTGAGGGCGAAACTTACTTCCTTGAGGAAGGGAATAGTATGATAGGCCTGGAAGAAATCAAAGATTTCATGCAGAAAGAAGCTGAAAAGGACAGAAAGATCAGGTATGTAAAGGCAGAAGGTCTTACAATCGAGGAAGCGCTTAAGCAAGCCTCGATCGAGCTTGGAATTCCAATTAGAAAGCTGGAGTATGAGGTTCTAGAGAGGGGCAGCAAGGGAGTCTTTGGAGTCGCAAAGAAGAATTGGAAACTTATCGTCTATGAAACACGTGAAAAAGAAGAGGAAAAGGTAAAAGAGGTATTCGAGGAAGATCTCGAGGAAATCACTGCGAAAAAGGTGGAAGAAGATAGGCCGGGAGAGGTTTTCGTCCGACTAACAAATGAGGGTGTTTTCTTGAAGGTTACAAAGCCAAAGGGAAGAGGATCGAAGGTAACGGAGAGGATGGCAATCGCCAAACTAACGGAAAGAGGGGTAACCGATTATGATGCCGGCCTTGTGGCAAAGGTAGTCAAGAGGGCAGATGGTGAATATATAAGGGTTGGTGACTATCAGTACAATCCGGCCAACGATTCGATGATGACTGTTGAAATAACCGATCAGGATATGAAAGCCTACATGATAATCAGTCCTCCCGGTCCGGGCGGAGCGGATTTATCCTATGAAGACATGGTATCCTATTTGAACAGCAACGGTGTAGTACACGGGATAAAGGAGGATGTTTTAAGGCGTCTGGAGGATTATCCCGTTTATAACGAAGCCATTCTCGTGGCAGAGGGAACAAAACCTCAGAATGGAAGAGATGCAAGGATAATATACAATTTCAGAACTGATCACTCCCAGATAGAATTGAAAGAGAAGAACGGGCGAGTGGATTTCAAAGAACTGGATCTGGTAGAAAATGTTGTAGCAGGTCAGTTGCTGGCAAAGAAGATACCACCGGAAGATGGGATAAACGGCAAGACGGTAACCGGGATGGTGTTGCCTGCAAAACCGGGAAACGATGTGGAATTGCAGGTCGGAAAGAACGTGAAGTTGTCAGAGGATGGACTTACCGCTGTTTCGGAGATAAACGGCCAGGTTCTTCTGTTGAACGGAAAGATAAATGTTGAACCGGTATATACCGTTCAGGGGGATGTAGATCTTCATACGGGAAATATACTGTTCCTTGGAACTGTTGTCGTAAAGGGTAATGTTGAAGACGGTTTCTCCGTAAAGGCGGCAGGCAATATAGAGGTGTTGGGAAGTGTAGGCAAGGCAGTTCTCGATGCAGAGGGAGATATCATTGTTCACCAGGGTATATTGGGTAAAACAGGTGGACAAATAAGGAGCGGAATGAGTGTATTTGCGAAATTTATTGAACATGCCATAGTGGATTCGGGTGAGTATGTGGTTGCCAGTGATGGCATAATACACTCACAGGTAGTTGCCAACAAGAAGGTGATATGCCAAGGCAAGAGAGCGGCAATAGTGGGCGGAAGAATCCAGGCAGCAGAAGAGATAAATGCCAAGACTCTCGGGTCTGTAGCGGGAACAGAGACCGTGCTGGAGGTTGGTTACGACCCAAGAAGCAAGGAAAAATTGACCAAACTGGAAGAAAAACGGAGCGATTTCGAAAAGAAACTGGAAGAGGTGGAGAAGAATCTCAGTACCCTGGAAAAACTGGCAAAGATTCAAAGGAAATTACCGGAGGAAAAGAAAAAGTATATTGTTGAATTGAATGAGTCCAGGTCACAGATACTTTCTGAGCTGGAGAATGTGAACCGAGAGATTGGAAGTATCAACTCTTACCTGGAATCCTTGAAACTTGTAGGCAAGATCTCGGCATCTGGGAGGGTATACCCCGGGGTCAAAATATTTATAAAGAATGCCTCTCTTGTTGTACGCACAGAGTTCAAATATGTTACCTTTTATCTGCAGGCAAACGAAGTTAAGGTAACAAAGTACGAGGAAGTAGAGGAAGATGAGGTTATAAGGAGGGTTTAAATGCCTCTTTTACCGATTGATTTACAGACTCTGTTTGCCCAGATGGACAGGGTGGGAAAAGAACAAGCCATTCAGAAAGAGATTTCTCCGCAACACCAGTCGCTTCAGGGAACAGAAATAGTGAAGAAGAGTGAAGAGAAGGATAAGACGGTAAATGAGACGAAGGAAGTTGGAGAGGGTGTCGAGAAAGTAAAGGAAGAAGAGAAAAAAGAGAAGAGGGAGATGAAGAAGAAGGAAGGGAAGGATAGAAAAACGGGGAAAAACAGAGGAGCTGAAGAAGAAATATTTTCAGACCCTGATCTTGGTAAACATATCGATTTGATAGGATGAGGAACCATGAATAGGGGCTATGTATTGATCTTTACACTTAATTTGATTCTGATCCTCATTGTTTTTTTTTATTTCAAGAGGAAGGTCATCGAGTTGAAGGATTCGAGAAATTTTCTAAAAGAAGTACGTGACGAGGTGGATAGAATAATCGTTGAGCTAAATCAAACCACGGCCCAGAATATTGCGCTGATTGAAGAGAGGATAAATACATTAAAGAGGGAAACGGAAAGGGCAGAGAGAGTGATAAGCCTTATTAGCAGGGAAAGGGGGCGCAGGAATACGGCTGCCAGTGGATATGAGAAGATAATGAAAAAAAGCCAATCCGGCAAAGGGCATGTTGAACTGCCGAAGGAAGAGGATATCAACGAAAAAGTGCTCAAACTCTACAACTCCGGACTTTCCGAAACATTGATAGCCAAGGAGGTAGGCTTGCCGGTAGGAGAGATTCAGCTTATCGTTTCTTTGAATAAGAGGAGATGAGGTAATGAAGAGTAGTTATGTGCTTTTTTCTCTCGGAAAGGTCAAGTATGCCTTACGATTGGAGGAAGTCGTACAGATAGTGAAGAACGAGAACATTCTCGATGTTCCAAAGGCATCGCGCTACGTAATTGGTGTCATGAATCTGAGGGGCGAGGTTTTTCCTGTAATAGATCTGCGTCAACGATTCGGCCTTGTAGCGGAGAAGGAAGACAGGAAAAAAAGAATAATTGTTGTAAAGGTCTTGAATCGTACCTTTGGGATACTTGTCGATGATGTGCGTGAAATCGTAGAAATCGAAGACGAAAAGATTGAAAGAAGTGTGAGTTCCATATACGGCCTTAAAGAGTCGATGATAGATGGTCTAGTTAAAGAGGGAAATGAATTGATTATCCTGTTGAATATCAAAGAGGTAATTGAATCACAGGAAGAAGTGAAAGTAGCGAAATAGGAAAAGGGAAGAATGGCTGTATCCGGTATCGATAGCAATAAACTGCGAAGAGCCTTTATCGAAGAAGCAGAAGAGCTCCTTGAAAAGCTTGATTCTGATCTGCTCGAACTTGAAAATAACCCCGAGGACAAGGATCTGATTAACGAGATATTCCGGGTTATGCATTCACTCAAATCGGAATCGGCTGTTGTAGGATTTTCATCTCTCAGCAATCTTGCACACAAGCTGGAGGATGTATTCGAAAAACTGCGTTCCGGTGAAATGTCTCTCGAACAGTCCAAGATGGATCTCATCCTCGGAGCTGTTGATGCCGTTCATGAGATGATAGCCAGTATAGCTAAGGGTGGTCATGGAGAAGAGATTGATATTACTGAGATACTCGATGAGCTGAAGTTACTCTGCGGAGAGACTGTTACCTCCAGACTGGAAAGCAAGACGCTGGGTGAAACGAAAAAAAAGCAGATTGCAATCGAAAAGATATGGGAATTTTCTGAATTCGAGTTGAACCAGCTAAAGGAGGCCATGGAGAGGAACGAGAGATTTTACAGGCTTACCTGTACTGTTGATCCTGAATCACCGATGAAATATGCAAGGGCCTTTCTCGTCTTTACCAATCTCGAACAGGTTGTGAATGTGATAAAAACTATTCCGCCTTTTGACAGAGAGGTGGAAGAGGACGATTCTTACGGAGAACTCGTTGTTTATCTTACGACCAGCGGAGATGACAGGGATATTTACAGGGCAACAGAGGTTGATGAAATACAGAAGGTCGAACTGATAAAGCTCTCCTATGATGACTTTCTTAAGGGAGGGGATGTCAAGAGAGAGATTAGAGAGACTGCGGAGAAAAAGGCGAAACCCCGTCGTATAGAAAAATCCTCGATAAGAATAGAGACAAGGAAGATAGACGAATTATGGCGGCTTGTTGGTGAGCTGGTGATAAACAAGTCACAGATAGAGAAGTTAATGAAGAATGTATTGAGTAATGGCATGGCCGGAGAGCTGGGTGAATACATCGAATCTGCAATAGACTCCCTTGATAAGATTTCAGAGGGAATACAACAGGCAATCATGGAAACCCGAATGGTACCAATTGCTGTCATCTTCAACAAGTTGCCACGTCTGGTGCGGGATCTTTCCAGAAAGCTCGGTAAACAGGTCAAACTTGAAGTTTCAGGGGAAGAGACGGAAATTGATCGAAGTATTGTCGAAGCGCTTTCAGAACCAATTACCCATCTGATAAGAAATGCTCTGGACCATGGAATTGAATACCCTGAGGAACGTATAGCCCGAGGTAAGGCGGTAGAAGGAATCATCAAGGTTTCAGCTTATCAAGAGGGAGGGAATATCATTCTCCAGATCGAGGATGATGGAAAGGGTTTCGATACGGAGAGGATAAGGGAAGTTGCCATGGCTAAGGGCATGATAGGTGAAGAAGAGATAAGTGAAAATGAACTCTTGAAGGTTGTTTTCAATCCCGGGTTCAGCACCAAGGAAGAGATTACGGAACTATCCGGCAGAGGGGTCGGAATGGATGTAGTTGCGAACAAGATAAAGGAACAGTTGAAAGGTGATGTAAATCTTCATACGGTTAAGGGCAGAGGTACGCGGATAACGATAATGCTTCCGCTTACACTTACGATACTTCAAGCGGTGATAGTGGAATCGGGGGGAAAATACTATGCAATTCCCGTTAGGAGAACCGAAGAAACTGTGGAGATTGTGAATACCGAATTAATCTATGAAGCGGAGAAGACACTGTACAACTACAGGGGAAAGAATATTCCTGTAATATATTTCGATAAGCTGCTTGGTAAACGGGCCGGGAAAAGCGAAGATAATTACGGGGTAATCATAAGCCATGGAAACAGGATTGCCTGTCTTATCGTGGACAGGTTGATCGAGGAACAGGATATAGTGATAAAACCAATCGATGATATACTCAATGAGAATCATATTTTTTCGGGGGTTTCCATTCTTGGTGACGGGAAAATCGTTTACATTCTCGATACTTCGACTATACTTGAATTGTCATAGTATTAGGGGGCGAAAATGGCTGTCAAGATTCTGTTAGCGGATGATTTGTCCTTCATGAGGATGATTCAAAAGGAGATTCTTTCACAGAGGGGATATACGGTGATAGGAGAAGCTTCGGATGGCATAGAGGCAGTACAAAAATATGCGGAATTGAGGCCTGATGTCGTAGTTCTCGATATAACCATGCCAAACATGAACGGCCTGGAAGCCATGAAGAAGATATTGAAGATAGATCCAGAGGCGAGAATTATCATATGTTCAGCCCTGGGTCAGCAGAAGCTCATCGTAGAGGCAATTCAGGCAGGAGTCAAGGACTTTATAGTAAAGCCCTTCAAACCCGAGCGTATGTTTTCAGCTATCGAAAAAGCGATGAAGAATTAAAAAAAACGGTATGCCTGGACGTCGTATGACAGCATACCGTTTTCCCAGAGGGGTGCACCATTTCTAGTTTTCCCTCATATATAGATTCGGAATATTGGGAAATAACTTTAAGGAAATTAGTACTGATTAGTACTGATCAGTTTTCATCATGACTTTCAACAGGTTTATGTGATAGTAGGCAGCTCTTTTGATTGACGAATAGAGAAGCCTGCTGTTTTCCACAGCCATTTGAGGATCTGAGCTGTTGTAACCTCTTGTAACTTTCCGGGATATTTCCTGCACGAGAAAGCCGGCTATGTCTCTTGTGTGCATTTTCATTATTGCTTGATCTACCTTCTCCAGGCTCTCAAGAACCGGACGAATATCACCGCCCCTTTCAAGTTCTTCACGTAAGAAACCGGCATACTCTTCACCCTTCTCTGCAAGCGAAAATAGCTCTTCGAGTTCGAAAAGGAGATTGCGAAAAGCTTTTTCGAAAAATTCATCACTGGGGATACATGTTGCTTCATCGAAGAGCATTTCCACATCTTTGAGCAACCTATCTATCAATTCTCTCCTCTCCGGAAAGACAGAGAGCATTTTATGGTTTGCATGTTCTATTCCCGGAATCTTCAATGAAAACTCAGAAAGGTTGAAAGTCTTGATACCCCTGTGAATCACTGTCTGGCTCTCGAACCAGTTTTTGTAGATGACCATTCGTTCATCTGTTACCAGGCTCTCTCCGTTGTAGGAAATGTCATAGAATGGATTTCCAGACATCAAAGAATCGAAGGATGCAGTTTCCGCCGGAGCCAGCTTGCAAGAGCCAAGGTGCCAGAGTTCTTCCAGGGAGGTGCCCTTACAGTGAATCTGTTTCCGTGGAAATCCAAGGTCCACTCCCAGGAGGAATATTTCTTTGCTGCCGATATGACGGGCAAAATCCCATGCAGTAGTCGTTACAGAACCGCCTGCGCCGAGAGTCCCCTTTTCCCCGATTATTTCTTCGAAGTATTTCCCCAGCGGGAAAAAGGAGCCTATCCAGAACCCCCTAGTATCGATGAGTCTGAAGTTTCTGGGATGTGTTGCAGGTTCTGCAACGAAGAGTGAATCTGTTGTCTTGATCCTCTCGAGGTATTTCGTATTCCAGTACTGGGGGTCGACGATGACCATGAAATCAGGTGAAATACCGGCTTCTGCAAGTGGTTTCATGGCGGTGTCCACCGCGATAAGAATCATTTTTTTTCTCAATTCTGGCAGTTCCTTCAGAAAGAGGTCGAGTGTTGGCCCGGCTCCTATCACCAGAGAGGGAATACCCTTGAATCTGTCTTTCAACGAAGTGATACCCGGATATTTTGCAAGGAGATAGAGATTTTTCATCAGGTTCCTTATCCATATCCTGCCGAACCTTTTCATTGTGTTAGTATTTATGCTTTTCCTTCTGAGGTAACGATTTATTATGTCTTCTATCTTCCTGTAGTACTCGATATCCTTGTGATAGAGAGCGCGGTTTCTGATTATCTTGATTCTTTCCGCCCGCAACCCCTCCATTATTTCGAGGATTTCATCCGGCCTGTTACCGAAGGCGAATAGCAGTTCCTCACGACCTAGAAAGTGAGACATATCCCTTGATCGGAGGGCCTTCAAGAATAAGCCTATATCAGGTTCCACTACCAGTATCTTGAGGCCTTGTTTTTTTTCAAGGCATGCCTCAACGGTGTAGCCGAGAGCAAAACCTAGAAATACAACTATATCTATTTCCTCTTCGAGAAGGCCGTCGACTAACTGTTTTGCCTCTCTCATGGGATCATATCTGCTGTGTATGTATATACCTCTGTACAATCCCGTGGGATTGCCCGACCTAGTGGAAACAATTTCAAGCTCACCTGACGGAACAACCCTGTGAACCAGGCTTTTGATCAGTTCTTTATTCTTACCCAACAGAGAGTTCAGATTTTCTTGTAGCATACTCATTTCAAATAGAGATAGATATTCATTCCTTTTTTCAGTCTTGTTCCTGCCTTGGGTTCCTGCCTGTACACATAACCCTCCCCTCTTATACGTATATTAAAATCGGTATTTTTAAGGAGTGGCAGAAGCTTTCTCTTTGGAAAATTGATGAAATCGGGCATGGGGCTGCCTGCTTTTAGTTCTTTTGTTGCCGGAATCGTTACTTTGATCTTGGAAGGTTTTTCATAGACCTTTTCTCCCTTAAGGGGTATTGCAAAGTATGTTATGAGCCTTTTGGCAATTGTCTTAAGGACAGGAGAGGCAATGATACCACCGTACTTTTCGTATTTTGGATAGTCGATGACGACGTATATGATAAGTTTTGGCTCCTCTGTCGGGAAGATTCCTATGATAGAGGAGATAAAATGATCTTTGGAATATTTTCCGGTTTTTCTGTCGAGCACCTGTGCGGTACCTGTCTTGGCAGAGATATCGATTCCTTCTATCCTGGCCCTTCTAGCCGTACCGTGATCGAGGGTCGCTGTTTTCATCATTTCTAGGGTTTCTTTTGCTACTTCCGGGGATAAAACTTCGCGAATTGGTTCCCTGCCGTACTCCTTGATCAGTTTGCCATTCGGGGAGACAATTTTTTTCACTATGATTGGTTTCAACAACACTCCACCGTTGGCAATGGCTGTAGCCGCAGATACTATTTGTATGGCCGATACAGCTATTTCTTGGCCCATAGCGATGGTTGGCTTGGACCGGGCAGACCATCTATCCGGTTTTCTCAAAATACCGGCACTTTCACCTGGCAAGGGTATTCCGGTAGTCTTACCGAAACCGTACTTTGTCAACATACTGTAGAATACCTCTTTGTCTATTCTGTCAGAGGCATATGCGGCTCCGACGTTGCATGAAAGCTGAAGGATTCTCTGGGGTGTAACATCCCCGTGTATACTCAAATCTTTGATTTTTATGGTCTTTCCGTTTGGTAGTTTTTTTTCATAGAAGCCATTACAGTAGAAGTGATCGTCCATGCTGAGAGTTCTGCTTTGAAGCATTGAAGAAATGGAAAATATCTTGAAAACGGATCCCGGTTCATAGGTAAATGATATTGGCCTGTTATCCAATGCCGATTTGTCACTTAAAGATATATCATTGGGATTAAAGTTAGGAATGCTTGAATAACCTAGAATCTCGCCGCTTTTTGCATCCATAACAAGGACCATTACCGATTTTGCATTGTTTTTTCTGTATGCCTTAAGGGCTTCTTCCTCCACTATGTACTGGACATTTACATCGATCGTAAGAAAAACCTGGTTACCGTAAACCTTGGTCTTCTCCTTTGCAATCGGCTGTGGTGAGAGAATCTGGTTGTAGGTGTATTCGATTCCTGCAAGCCCTATGTTGTCCACACTCACATAGCCAATTACATGTGATGCAAGCTCCTGCTCCGGGTAACTTCTTCCATATTCAGGAATTAGATTGATGCCCTTGAGTTTCCCCTTCTCCTTGTATTCTCTTATCCTCTCTACGACGGAGGGTGAAACGAGTCGTTTTATGTAAACGAAACCATTATGCCTGGATAGTTTAGATTTGATCGTTTTTTCTTTCATATCGAGAATTTCCGCAAGTATTCTGGTCGTTTCTTCAGGCTGGTCTACATCCGGTATCCATGCGGCAACTGAATCGAGCTTTGTTGTTATGGCAAGAAGCCTTCCGTGTCTATCCAGTATCGATCCTCTTTCTACGGTTGGGAAGGAGAGACTCTCCCTGCCGGCAGAAGAGGGTACAATGATCATCAGTTGTACCAGTCTGCCTATCAGTACGAGAAATAGTATGGTAAAGAAGATGATAAATAGCCTTAACCTTCGGTTACTCTTTGTACTTCTCAACTGCCAGATCCACCAACTCTCATTACTTTTCCGATGACCGTATCAACCGGTATGAACCCGATCTGCCTGGAATCAAGGGAAACCTCCTCATTGTCACCGATGACAAAAATGAAACCCTCTGGTATCTGAAGCTTTCTCTTTTCCATCACGATAGTATCACCGGCTATGGCTATACATCTCTTTATCAGGTATTTGTTTCCCCTCTGGTACCAGAATATCACAATGTCACCTTTTTTCGGGTGTGACCATTCTACAAAGTATTTGCCTGAAAAAGGATTCAAGAGACCGTAGTTGATTTTTGAATAAAATGTGATCGACCTGTTGTAAAGAGTAGGTTTCATTGAATCGCCTTCAACGATTATCAGGTCGAAAAGGAACAGCTTCCCAAGGATGATTATAATGGCAGAGATTAGTAGATACTGAAGCGGTGTAACCAGGATCTTATTTTTCATCTTTTTCTTTTGTTCTCTAATATTAATATGCACGTAATTTCTTGTCGATATGTTTCATATAGGAAATATATGATTACCGTTCTTAACAAACAACATGTAAAGAAGAGAAGAGTTACCCCAAAGAGCCCTCGAAACAGCAAGATCCTATGGAAGAAAGAGGAATCCGGGAGAGTACCGATAAATAAAAAACCCTTAAGCAATTCCGCGAATCAGACTGTTACTCGGAATGTCAGCATTGGCAGGTTTCTCACACCTTCAATTACGCTTGTTGCGATCGTATCCGTCCTGCTCATCCTTATTATCGTATATAATTCGAGGTTCAACAGAGTTTATCAATCTGCTCTGCTACCAGCTGAAAATTCGGTGGAGTCTATTTTGATGCAGAGTCTCATACCTGAATCGGAAAGATCCGTTGGGACTCGTAAATCACTTCCTAAAGAAGTTGTTGCAAGCCTCAAGATAAGCAAGTATAGGGTCAAGAGAGGTGATACGCTTTCTGCTATTGCAGGTAGATATCATATCAATCTTGGTACCCTAATAAGCTTTAACGATATAAAGGATGCAAGGCTTCTCAAAGAGGGGCAGCTTCTGGAGATACCGAACAAAGATGGGCTCAAGTACAAAGTCAGGCGAGGCGACAGCCTGAGTAGAATTTCCAAACTCTACGGTATCAGACTGGAAGCAATTCTTGACTGGAACAATCTGAGGTCTTCAGTGATACAACCCGGTCAGGAGTTGTTCATTCCCGGTGCAAAGATGAGGCTGAACGATCTGAACAGGGTGCTCGGGAAGCTATTTATCTATCCCACAAGAGGCAGAATAACCTCGCGCTTTGGTATGCGGCACGATCCTTTCACTGGAATCATGCGCTTTCACAACGGACTCGATCTGGCTAACAGAGTAGGAACGAGGATAGTTGCGGCAATGGCTGGCACCGTTGTTAGAACCGGGGTGAATCCTACATACGGGAGGTACATAATCATCAGACATCCCGATGGATTTCAAACTCTCTACGCCCATTTGAGTAGGATATTGGTAAGAAGGGGACAGCGGGTAAATCAAAATCAGCTAATAGGTAAAATGGGAAATACCGGATACAGCACAGGCAGCCACCTCCACTTTTCAATATTTAAAAACGGTGAACCTGTTGACCCATTGAGATACCTGCATTAATCTAAATCGAAAGACAGAAAATGAAGATCTCCAAGAGCTTTATCAACAGGGTTGCAGGATTTCTGCTCATTTTAGTGGTGCCGGGAATTATCATAATTGGTATAGACCGTTACCGTTACATGGAACGCATCAGGGGGAAGTATCTCTTTTATCCATCGAACTGGGAAAAGATAAGAGACTTCAAAATCGACAGGAAGCAGGTTTTGAGAGAGGATGATGAAACGGCGAGCAGTGCCAGAGGAGGAAGGGATACGAAAATCGGCCGTATACGGTTGATGTCATACACCGTGCAGAATAATGATACCCTTTCCGGTATTGCAGAGAAGTTCGGATTGATGCTTGACACTGTAGCTTCACTTAACAGGACCATGGGAGAAGGTGTACATCTGCTCTCCGTTGGCGAAAAGATAAAGATACCCACAATGGATGGTTTGTTTCTTACTGTAAAGGGGGATTTCGATAGGTTCTGCCGTTCGAGAGACCTTTCTCCCGATGTTGTACTGGAGGCAAATGGTATACAACGTTCCGATTTGAGGCCAGGAATCAAGCTCTTTTTCCCCGGTATACAGCATAGCGGAATAGAGAGAAGCATAATAATAGGGGTGGCCTTTGCAAGGCCTGTCAGCGGGATAGTCACCTCGGGATACGGATTCAGACATGATCCTTTTACAGGGAATATTCGTTTTCATCACGGCATAGATATAGCCGCACCAAGGGGCAGGCCGGTGAGATGTGCTATGGATGGCAGGGTGATAGCTGTGGGACGGGATGGTCTGCTTGGGAAGTATGTCCTCGTAATGCACCCAGAGGGTTTTTCGACCCTGTACGGGCATCTTTCGAGGGTACTGGTAGGCAGGGGACAGGTATTAAAAAAAGGTACCAGATTGGGCCTGGTTGGAAGTACGGGAAGAGCCACCGGCCCGCATCTCCATTTCGAAATAAGGTTTCACGGCAAGTCGGTGAATCCAAAGGGAATGGTCCTTGGAATTTGACTCTTCATTATTAAACTGACTGTCGATTTGTTACCGATATTATAGATAATAGGAGAAAGTTGAAATGAAAAAGCTTGTCCTTATGATTATCGGGCTTCTTGCCGTATTCACCATAATAAGGGTGCAATCCGAGGAAAATACAGGAAGGGGAAGGCTGACGATTCATCCTGGTTATTTCGAGCTTGGAGGAGGAGAGGAAAGGGTTGCATTTTCCTTTGGTTTCATGGATGTCAGAGGAAAGGAAGTGAAACAATGGGATATCTTTCCAATGTCTGTTTCGGTACGTACAAAGAAAGCCAGCATAGGTATTTCATTCAGCGGTTTCAATTTTCTCACAAGGAGCGGTGTTACAATCGGAAAACAGATCATCGTGAAGGGAACAAGAAAAGGTGATATCCTGAGTGTGGGGGGAGATGTTCTGGTCGAGGGTAAGGTGGAGGGGGACGTATGGACATTTGGGGCAGATATAAGCTTGAAGAAGGGAGCAGTGATTACGGGGAATGCCGTTGCAATAGGAGGGAAGATAGTAAAGGACAAGAAGGCAAGGATTCTAGGGAACAGGGATGCTCTTGAAAACATAAAGTTACCTTTCATTTCATTTCTTGCATCAGGCAAATCAGCGGTAAAGATCAGGATGATGATAGAGCTGTTTCGCATTGTTCTTTTCCTTCTTTTACTCTTTTTCTTTGTTCATTTCTGGAGCGATTCACTGGGGAAAATGTTACCGCTTACATTTGGCAGGTGGAAGGAGAATATTCTCTATATACTCTTTGCCGCTTTTCTTGTACCGCTATTCATAATTCTTCTGCTTCTCTCAATCGTCGGGATTTTCTTTCTACCCTTCTTTATCCTTGTATTCCTTGTCTCGGTATATGCGGGTGCTGTGGTTGTAATGGTTAGGATCGGAATAGGACTTTTAGGGGGAGGCCCAACGGAAGGAATGCCCTCCAATGGCAGGATTTATCTTGGAGGTCTCGTAGGCTATCTGATCATAGAGATTCCCTTTCTCCTCGGCCTTGTTCTTGATCTGGCCTCATCCAAGGGGTTTATCACCGTTGTAGGTGTGTTTTTGAAAGCCACAGGCGTTGTTCTCTGGATAATCACTGCTCTCTACGGAACAGGCGTAGTGTTGAGCCATTTAAGGTACAGGAATGAAGCATCCGGTGTTTAGGATAGGTTCTTTTTAAAAGAAGAATCTATTGATTTCTTCCATGGCAGTACTTGTATTTTTTACCGCTACCACAGGGGCACGGATCGTTTCTCCCTACTTTCGGATAGGTCCTTTTGACCTGAACCTGGGATGGCTGGGTTGCGGTTCTGGTTGCCGTACCGGTTGAAGGGGCATTTCCCGTTGGTGCTACCTGGCTTGCAAATTGGCCAAGGACTGTATGTGATGCACTTCCGACATTGTTCTTCTCCAGTATGAGATTTGCGCCTTCGATCGGTTGTATCTTTACCTTCATTATTTTCTGAGCTATGGAGGTTTTTATCTGGTACAGCATCTCATCGAATATCTGAAAACCCTCCAGCTTGTACTCGAGAAGGGGATTCTTCTGGCCATATGCCCTCAAATAAACAGCTTCTCTCAGTGCCTCGAGGTTTTCAAGATGGTCCTGCCATCTGGAATCTATGTTTCTTAGATATTCAATTCGAATGAAGAGATTTAAATTCTCTTCACCTATCTCCTGTGCCTTTTCATCGAGATCTTCCCGGAGTTTTTCCAGAAGATATTTCTCCAGATCACCTACCGGCATTTTAAGTAGTGTTTCTTCATCCTCCTGAGGAATGAAATAGAAGTTTTCCTTTAATTCATTAAGGAGAAGCTGTAGAGCCGTACGAGTGTTGCTTCCCCTTTCCCTGTACTCATCCATCATCTCCGCTACCATATCGCGAACCGTCTCGAAAACCCTTTCCTTCAGATTCGTGTCATCGAGAATTTCGTCCCTTTTTCCGTAGATAAATTTTCTCTGTTCATTAAGGACATCATCATATTCAAGAAGATGTTTCCTGATTTCAAAGTTTCTCTCTTCAACCTTTCTCTGAGCCCTTTCTATCGATTTGTTTATCCATGGGTGTACTATGGGTTCACCTTCACCCATGCCCATCCTGGACATCATTGATTTCAGGTTGTCTCCTCCGAAAAGTCTCATCAGGTCATCTTCCAGAGAGATATAAAACTGTGATGAACCCGGGTCACCCTGCCTTCCCGATCGACCTCGTAGCTGGTTGTCTATTCGGCGAGCTTCATGTCTCTCTGTCCCGAGTACATGTAAACCACCGAGGGATTTAACCTCCTCGTAGTCCTTCTGCCAGTTTTCCAGTTCTCTCTTAAGAGCTTCCCTGTACTGTTCCTCACTGGCATTGCTGCCCGCTTTTTTTCTTGCCCTGTATTCAGGGTTACCGCCCAGTTTTATGTCGGTTCCTCTTCCTGCCATGTTCGTAGCAATAGTGACGGCTCCTTTGGAACCTGCCTCTGCAATTATTAGTGCCTCACGAGCATGATTCTTGGCATTGAGCACCTCATGTCTAATACCCCTTGATCGTAGGAGGTTGGAGAGTTTCTCTGATTTTTCTATTGATACGGTGCCCACAAGGATAGGTTGGCCCTTCCTGTGTTTTTCCTCGATTTCATCGCATATGGCATTGAATTTTTCCTTCTCTGTCAGATATATGATGTCGTCCATGTCTTTCCTTATGACAGGTCTGTTGGTTGGAATAACGACAACGTCGAGATCATATATCTTTGCAAATTCAGTGGCTTCCGTATCAGCGGTACCTGTCATTCCCGAGAGCTTGTCATACATTCTGAAATAGTTCTGAAAGGTTATCGTTGCCAGAGTCCTGTTTCTCTGTGCAATCTTTATTCTTTCTTTGGCCTCGATAGCCTGATGCAGACCCTCTGAATACCTCCTTCCATACAGTATACGGCCGGTAAACTCGTCCACTATCTGTACCTTACCCTCTTGAACAACATAGTCCACATCTCTCTGGAAGAGCCTGTGAGCTTTCAGAGCCTGGGTAAAGTAATGGATGTATTCAAAGTTCTGATCTGTAAAGAGGGAACCTCGTATCAATCCTCTCTTTTTTAGGAGCCTTTCTATGTTGTTCATACCTTCATCGGTAAAGGTGATACGTTTGTTTTTTTCATCTATCTTGTAATCACCCTTGGGGAATTCTGGATACTCTCCTGTTTCAGGATCCTTTTCACACTCCTTCAGCTGATCCACGAGTCTGTTGACCTCATAGTACTTGAATGTATCATCCTCTGCAGGTCCGGAAATTATCAGTGGTGTCCTCGCTTCATCTATAAGTATGGAATCGATTTCATCCACGATGCAGTAGTGATGTCCTCTCTGTACCTTTTCTTTCTTGTCCCACCGCATATTGTCACGGAGGTAATCGAAACCAAATTCATTGTTCGTGCCATATGTTATGTCTTTTCTGTATGCCTCTTTCCTTGCATTGTTGTCCATCTGTGAGAGAATAACTCCGACGGTAACACCGAGGTAGTTATACACAGGTCCCATCCATTCTGCATCCCTCTCTGCAAGGTAGTCATTCACAGTTACAACATGAACACCCTTGCCGGTCAATGAGTTTAGATATGCAGCAGTAACCGATGATAGGGTCTTACCTTCACCGGTTTTCATTTCCATTATCTTACCCTGGTGAAGCACTATTCCGCCCATCATTTGCACATCGAAGATTCTTTCTCCAAGTTTTCTCCGTGCAGCCTCGCGTACAAGGGCATATGCCTCTGGCAGTATCGAATCGAGACTTTCACCTTTCTCGTAACGGTTTTTGAATTCCTCTGTTTTCTTTTTGAAATCGTCCTCTTGGAGTCCCATTGCCCACTTTTCCAGACGATTTATTCTTGTGACAATGGGCACGAGGTTTTTGAGATCTCTTTCCTGTTTTGAACCAAGAAAGAATTTCAATGCTTTATCAATCATAGCATCAATGTAATCTCATTACATATGTAAAGTCAAGATTGACAAGGTCACGGAGCAATTGTACTATTGCTCGATGAAAATCCTCTATTCGTTTTCAAGGGCTCTAATATTGCTTGTTCTTCTCGCATCGATTATCACCTGTCGCAGCAGAAGGGGAGAAGATATAGCACGAAAAGATCTGTTTTCCCTTAAGTACGGAAAACTTGAAAATCAGATCGACCTCTTTCAGATACCCGGAAGAACATACCAGAGTGGTACGGCAGTTTTCATGCGAGGGGGCCTCTTCTACCTTACAGACGGTAACTCCAGAAAGCTGATGGAATTCACCTCCTACGGAGACTTGATCTTTATGTTGTACAATCCTTCCAGCAATCCGAGGCCAACACTGTTGAATACAGATGTAGGGGACAGGGAGAAGACCACGAAGCAGGCAGTTGCTTTTGATTTCAATTCACCGGGTAAGACGGTCGTCTCCTCTTTCAATGATATTTACATGATAGACAGGGTTGGTGATGAACGTTCCATTCGTGACAAGAAGAGAGGGGTTGTTCTTAACAGGATCCTGCTGCACTTCAACAAGAAGGGAGAGTTTCTGAACTTCATAGGACAGGAAGGAATCGGAGGTAGCCCGTTTCCCTATATAGATGGCCTCTATATAACCAAATACGATCAACTTATCGTAATAACGAGAACGCCCAAAGCATGGGAAATATTCTGGTTCAAACCCGATGGTGAGATACTGCATCATGTCTCGATTGATGTGAGCACCTTTTCCAGCCTGATAGACAAAGAAATGAGCATTTCCATAGAAAGGATAATTCCGGATAGAGTCTTGGAGAAGATATATATTTCCGTTTCTGTTTTCAAGGATATCATAGATCCTGCTACTCGTGTAAAATCAACTGTAAAGAGAATCGGGGGTAGGATCTATCAATTTGATATGAGAGCTAACAAGTTGGGTGGATATTTGGAGATTCCTGAGGATAAAGTTCAGAAACCTTCTGAGAGCAATGGTGAGATAGAGCAGGCAATGCTGCCATCCTATGAGCTCTTCGGGATAACCGAAGATCATTTCTATTACTTGCTGAGATACGAGAGTAACAACAGAACAAGGCTGTTGATTTTGAACAGTAATGGGAAAGTGATGACTGAGAGAACAATGCTTACGGGAGATTCCTCGTTAATCTACAGGTATCTCTCTATGGATGCGAGTGGAATAGTTTACGGTATGCTTGCAAATGACGAGCGAGCCAGGATAGTATGGTGGAGAACAGATAAGATTCTTGCCAGATACAAAGAGTCCGGTTATGAATGAGAAGGATAGGGAAAAGTTACGGATAAAGAGAAGCGCGGAACAGGAGAGGACCTTTCATTACAATCGCGAGGAACGGTTGTCAATGCCGGGAGCGCCGAAACTGGATTACGGTAGTAAGGGCATTCTGAAAAACAACAGATCCCTCCTTATACTTTTCCTTGATCTTGTTATCATCCTCATACTTATCTATGTTTTTTTCAGGTTCTTCTATGAAACGAGTTACACTGCTTCCATTGGTAATTATCAACTTTCTCTCAAGGGTTTTCTTTATGAAGGAAAGGCCTATGCCGCACTTTACGTGAGAATGGGAAAGGGAAAGGCGGATGGCAGGGAAGGAGAAGGTAATATCGAGGTGAAATTCTACCTCAAGGGAAGGGAGGGGGAGGGAAACATCGTTTCCGGGCAGCTACCCGTTACAAGAGATGATGAGATTATAATAAGGCGAAGTTTCCCATATACCGGCCGGGAAACGATCCTCTATGCCAGCGTAAGGATAGGGAAAGAGAGAAAGGTTCTCTATCGAAAGCTGTCGAAATAAAATTATTGACCCTGCGTGTCAAATCAATTATCATTATTTATATGGTACAGTTTTATTTTCTCTCGATAATTGCAAATCTTCTCGGTGGTTTTGCGCTGGCATCAGATTACTTCAGCGAAAAGTTCAAGGGATTGTCCTCCTTCAAGTCATTCTTTGAAAAGAGAGGAACGAGAATTACCCTTGGTTCCCTCGCACTCATAGTGGGAATATTCAAGTTGATCGTAAAACCTGTCGGCTGGGCTGTTCCCTTTGTCGGCGATATGTTACCCGCATTCACGGGAATAGCAGTGGGCTTTGTTTTGCTTCTGGATTTTTTCAAGGAGAAGAGTGAAACGGGCAAGGACAAGTTGGAAAAGGTTGAAAAAACGGTTATGACTTACCGTGTCCCATTGGGTATCTTGAGTGTTGTCGTTGCAATCGTTCACTTTCTGATTCCGGGAGCTCTTATCCTGTAAGTATCCCTATTCATTCTCCTTTTCAGCCTTAGCAGCTTTTATTACGTCTTCGGCTATCTTGCCTGTAATCGGACTGTAGTGGCTGAATTCCATCTCAAAGGATGCGGTGCCTGATGTGATGGAACGAAGATCTATCGAGTATCTCAACAGTTCCGCCTGAGGTACCTGTGCCTTGATCTCCTGGATACCGCCCCCTATGGGTTCCTGTCCCAGAACCTTCCCTCTCCTTGAGCTGAGATCGGAAAGAACGTCTCCGAGATACTGATCCTCCACGAAAACTGAAAGGTTCATTATCGGTTCGAGAAGAACAGGTTTTGCCTTTTCAACGGCGAGTCTTAGTGCTTCCCTTGCAGCGAGTTTGAAAGCAAGCTCAGAGGAATCTACAGGGTGCTCTTTGCCGTCTACTACCTTGGCTTCAATATCAACAATTGGATATCCGGCAAGAATGCCTGATTCCATTCCTTCGAGGATTCCCTTTTCAACACCCGGAATATATCCCTTAGATATTGCACCCCCGAAAATTGCATTGACGAATTTGAATTTTTCGCCTCTCGGAAGAGGAGCAATTTCAAGTACCACCTTTGCATACTGGCCATGTCCGCCTGTTTGTTTCTTATGAAGGTACTCTGCACCGGAAGGAGCCGTTATTGTTTCCCTGTAAGCTACCTTTGGTATCCTCGTTTCTATATCGATTTTCTGCTTTTCTTTTATCTTTTCGAGGATTATGGAGATATGCTGCTCACCCATCCCCGAAATTACCGTTTCCTTTGTTTCCTTGTTGTATGACAGCTTGAATGTAAGATCCTCTTCCATTGCCCTCTGTAACATCTGGTTGAGTTTGTCTTCGTCCTTCTTGGATTTTGCAGATATAGCCACAGAGTGAACGGGCTGGGGAATGTCGAGTGGCGGAAACTTTACTGGCCTTTCCGGGGAACAGAGAGAATCATTCGTATTGACTGAAGCGAGTTTTACGAAGCATCCTATGTCACCTGCAGAAAGTTTATCTACCTCTTCGAGTTTTTTACCCTGGGGCTGATAGACCTTCGATATCTTTTCTTTTTTGTTCGAATTGACATTTAAAATCTCTGTATCCGGTGATATGGAACCGGAAATCACCTTTATCATGGATATCTTACCGGTAAACTGGTCTATTGTCGTCTTGAACACAAAGGAAGCGAATGGTTCCCCTTCATCGAAAGTAACCTTTACTTCCTTTCCGTCGGGGTCGGTAGCCACTACCTCGCCTTCCGGAGAAGGGCTTATCTCAGACAAGGCATCGAGGAGAGTTTTGATACCGGAATTTAGTAGTACGGAGCCTGCAAAAAGTGGTACCAGCTTGTTTTCGCCCAATGCAACGGTAAGGCCCCTAATGATTTCATCCCTGCTCAAGGTTTCTTCTTCGAAGTACTTTTCCATAAGGGCATCGTCTCCCTCGGCTGCCGCTTCTATTAGTTGCTGCCGGTATTCCTGGAAGGTTTCCTTGAGGTCTTCGGGAATATCCGTTGCCTTGGCTTCGTTTCCATCCTTCGGTTCGAGGTATGCCTTTTCATTCAATATGTCTATAATACCCCTGTAGTCGTTTCCCTCACCCACAGGTATGCTCAATGGAATGAAAGTCGTTTTGAATTTGTCATTGAGGTCATCGATTGATTTCTGGAAGCTTGCATGCTCCTTTTCCAACTTGTTTACAAAAACGAATCTTGGCATTTTACGTTTGTTGAGCCTTCTCCACAGTTTCACTGTTTCTATCTGAACACCGGCATCGGCTCCTATGAGTACCAGAGCAGATTCAGCGGCTCTGAGAGCTGCAATAACTTCTCCAACGAAATCAGAGGCTCCCGGAGTATCGAGAAAGTTGATCTTCTTACCCTTCCACTCTACATGCTCCAGAGATGTGTGTATGGATATTTTCTTGTTTATCTCTTCTTCTGTAAAATCACTTATCGTCTGACCTTTCTCCACGGGTTCAGGTTTCTGTATCACTCCCCCATTGAAAAGTATGTATTCAACCAGTGAAGTTTTTCCAGTTCCACCATGTCCACATATTGCGATATTCTTTATCAATTCTCTTGTGAAAGCCATTAATAACTCCTTGTATAAGGGATTGCATTAATATATCTTCATGAATTGGCTTTGTCAAGGATACCTCTTAGGTATGAAACCACAGGAAGACAACTTTGTTGACCTCATTGCTGCTAGCTACTAAAATAAGAATGGCCTGAAAAATGGAAGTACTAAATGTCTTTGACAAACTTGTAAAGGAACTCACTAATGAGGAGCGTTTAAGACTTCTTGAAAGGATAAAGGAATCATCAAAACAGGCCAATCTCTCTCCATCCTATGAAGTTCCGATGCGAAGTGTGCCCGGAATAGAGGAGTTTAAATCGGAAGAGGAAAGCAGGAATCTCAATTTTCTTGCAAGACTGTTTGTAACAATTGTTGCACTGATAAAAGGTTTGACTAAAGAGGAGATTCTAAAGAGGAGGTATCTCGAGAGGATCAGGAAAGCGATTACGAGGCATCATCCCGGGCTTGTGGATTTTAAAAGAAAAACACTTCTCGAGCCTTTTAAGGAGGAACTGCTTAACCTAAAATCAGCCACAGATTATTTCAGCGAGATAATGAAATGCGCCTTTGCAAGAAAGAGAGAGGGATTTATAGTTTTTACTGTCTCAAATCTCTTGCAGGATACCTACTATCGTATAAGGGAGGAAATAGACCCGGATGCAATTGCAGGAGAAGTCGGTTACGGTGACAGAAGCCGGATAAAGAAAGAGATGGAGGAGCGCCTTAGGGGAATATTCAGTGATATTTCTGATGCCGAGAGGGAAAAGGTATTGAATCATCTTCTTCCCCTTTACAGTCTCTACATTCTTGCTAACAGTGATATTTCCCTTATCGTTGCTGCCTTCGAGCGTAATACTGCATCAGGAACCGGAAGTGCCTCTTTTTCTGTTCTCCGGGACAAACTGGATAAACTCGCTTCGAAATTGAGTGATTTCAAGACAGTTCCGGACCTTGCTGATCTGGAGGCTCTCTTTATCTATTGCAACTCGGAACTCCTAGATGATACCGAAGCTGATTTCGACGGCGACCTTGGAAGGTTTCTTTCCGCCTCCCGCGTCATGCTGGAAAGGATCATGGCCTTCAAATCGAATATACCTGTCGTGGATATTTTGCGGTACATGATGCAAGACCCATTGTATGTTCCTGCAAGTGGCATAAGGTTTGAGAGCTGGTTCAATGACTTCAAGAATTTCTGGAACAGGTGGGCAACGCTTCGATTCAGGAATTTTTCCCTGCGTATGGAAAAAGAGGATCTACTTGAAGACATAAAGGATTTTCTCGGGAACAGGGATATGGAATTCATAGAGAATTACAGTGACGAAATATATGCCTACAGATACACCATGGCCCTTATAAACAGTTTCTACAGACAGGTGTTTGTTCCTCATGTGAAAAATCCTCTGAGGATACTTCATATAAACGGCGACTTTTACAAGGAATCGAACAGAGAACTTTTTACGGACAGTTTCAACTGGTTTGTTGGCATGGAAGAGAAAATCATGGATTTCAATTTGATGCTTGCCGAAGGCGGCGCTCTATACGAAGAGTTACGTAAACTGGAGAAGGAGATACTTCCGCCAAATTTGAAGAAAAAAAAGAGGGAAATAATTACCGGTAAGGCAGATGCGGAGGCGGAAAAAATTATTGAAAAGACACTGGAAAATGTATCTCTGATAAACAGGGTCCTCGAAGGGATTCTCTACGGAGAGGTGGGCGGTGAGTTCGATACCATTGCTAACTTTGGTAGTATAGGTGGCAAGGGAAATAAGAGGCTCGTTTCCTCCTGGAAGAAAATCCTGGAGATAAACGACAGGTTCATGCTTCTCCTCAAGAATACACACAGGTGGGAAAGATCATACAGACAGAGCACGATTGACTCTATTGCCCTCCTCTGATTAAATGCAGCAGATATGAAAGTTACTCGATTGCTTCTTTCAGGTTATTATCGGGGTGGGTATTTCGCGGAGATTCCTCTTGATTCAGGGAATGAGAAACCTAAAACGGTCAAAATGCCCAGGGCCCTGTTATCGTTGAAGAGTGCTGGGAATATGTCTGTCAGTAAGATCGAATTCATTGAATCACTTTCCATAGACCCGGAGAGAGTCTTTTACCTCAAACAGGTACATTCGAAAGAGGTGTATGCGGCAGAGGATATAGCCGGAGCGGAGAGGGGAAGTGTAATCGGAGATGGCCTTGTCTGTCGGAATAGAGATGATGGTATTATACTTGCCGTAACCGTGGCAGACTGTCTTCCCATATTTATTCTGGACAAGTCCGGAGGAGCCTATGGACTGGTACACTCGGGCTGGAAGGGAACGGGGATTGTACTGAATGCGATAGATATCCTTGTTGAAAGATACGGGAGCAAGCCGGATGACTTGAGGGTTGTAATAGGACCGGGGATTGGTCCTTGCTGTTACAATGTTTCCAAGGAGAGGTACGATCTTTTTATATCGAGTTACGGCAAAGGTTCCGGAGTAGAAGCCGATGGTAATTTCTACCTCGATCTGCGGGCGACAAATATCAATCTACTCCATGGAAAGGGGGTAGACGATATCATTGTTATCGATGAATGTACATCCTGTAATGCAAAGCTATGGTCTTTCAGGAGAGACGGGAAGAATGGTTTTGGCACGATGTTGGCAATGATAGGAGACATAGAGAGTTTATGATATAGGGAGAATGGAATGAAGAAGCTCAAGGAGAGATGGAGAGAGATAGTTTACAGAGCAGTAACGGCTATTGCCGAAAAAAGTGGCTTTGAAACAGGCGAATTGGCCCCGGAAAAGATAATTACCGAGGTACCACCCGATATGAGGATGGGAGAAATAGCCTTCCCAATGTTTCAGTTTTCAAGGTTGCTTAAAAGTGCCCCAAATGTCATAGCGGAAGAGTGCCTTTCAGAAATTGAAAAGCTCTCATCGAAGGGAGAGCTCGATCTGAATGAACTTGGATTACCCACGGTAAAGGGGCCGTATTTGAATATCAAGCTGAACAGGGAAAGTGTAACGGCCAAAACGATAGATGCCGTGAGCAGCGAGGGGAGTGAATACGGTAAAAGTGATATCCTTTCCGGAAAGAGAATCATGATCGAATTTTCCTGTCCCAATACAAACAAGCCCCTTCATCTGGGACACCTGAGAAATGATGCAATAGGTTTTTCAGTTGCAAATCTGCTGGTGGCATCCGGTGCAACCGTTAAGAGGGTGAACCTGATAAATGACCGCGGGATACACATTTGCAAGTCGATGGCGGCCTATGAGAGATTCGGGAAGGGAAGCACTCCGGAGAGCGAAGGAATAAAAGGGGATCATTTTGTCGGTAAATACTATGTCATGTTCAACGAGTGGGTGTCAAAAGATCCCGAGGCAGAGGCGATAGCACGAGAGATGCTTAAGAAGTGGGAGAATGGCGATGAGAAGACGATAGCCCTGTGGAAGAAGATGAATAGATGGGCCATAGAGGGAATAAGCCGCACCTACGAGAAGACGGGAATCGGTTTCGATAAGATATACTACGAGAGTGAAACCTATAAGCTGGGAAAGGATGAAGTATTGAAAGGCCTCGAGGGAGGAATTTTCTACAAAGAAGAGGACGGTTCCGTGTGGGTCGATCTTACTGAAGAGGGCCTGGATAGGAAGGTACTGTTGAGGAGTGATGGTACCTCTCTCTACCTCACACAGGACATAGGTACGGCAGTACAGAGATACAGGGACTGGCCCTTCGACAGGTTGATATATGTCGTAGCATCGGAACAGAACTATCATTTCAAGGTGCTTTTTCTCGTTTTAAAGAAACTCGGGCACCAGTGGGCTGAAAACTTGTTTCATCTGTCCTATGGAATGGTGAACCTTCCCGAAGGAAAGATGAAATCGAGAGAGGGAAAGGTGGTTGACGCTGATGACCTCTTTGAGGAGCTGAAACTTCTTGCACGGGAAGAAATAGGATCCAAGGAGAGAGAGGGTGAAATTGAGGATGCGGAGAAAACCGCAGAAAAGATTGCTCTCGGAGCTCTGAATTATTATCTCCTCCAGGTCTCGCCTCAAAAGGATATGGTTTTCTCTCCGGAAGAGTCGATCTCTTTCACGGGAAACACGGGACCTTACCTTCAATATACCGGGGCACGAATCTCCAGCATGATTACAAAGTACAGGGAGAGAGAGAGTCGGTACAGGGGAGGACAGTTCAAGGCAGAATTGCTAGGAGAAGAGGCGGAATGGGAAATAATCAGGCGAATAGCATCTTATCCCGAGATTGTCGAGCAGGCCGCCGAGAATTACAACCCTTCCATATTGGCAGTTTACCTCTACGAGCTGTGCAAGGCTTACAGCCGCTACTATCATGACTTCCCCGTTCTCCATAACGATGATATAAACCTCGTTGCGTCCAGAATCAAACTGGCATCTGTTCTGCTAATTGTTTTGAGAAACGGTATGGGGATCCTGGGAATACCCTTCCTTGAAAAGATGTAGTTTTGATCTCGCCTATCGAATATCAGGAAGAAGGTCCGTGTAGAGTAGTTTTGAATCGTTGATATCCACAGCGATTCTGCAGAAAGAAAAATCCTTCTTTTCTATGATGAATTTGAAGATTCCCGAATTTTCATCCCATTCAACAGGCATGTATCGTTTGTAACCTACAAAGAGAATGGGGGTTATCTTCGCTTTTTTTGTTTTGGATCCCGCGTAGATCGTAGGAATCAGGGCCGTGGCAATCAGGCTCGTATCCATGATACCGGTAACCGATACATAACTTATGCCATCTGACTTTTTTAGGGTTACCTTGAGGTTGCGGGTGTAATGGGTTGTAAAGAGAATTACATATACCCCGTTAGTTTCATCAATGCCGATTCCCACATGACTCCAAAGAGGGTCGAGAATGACCTCTCTGTGGGTTGTGCTTTTTATCCAGAGCTTCCAGATGGAATCGAAGTTGTTTCCCGCACCTATGATTTCCCCCACACGCACAGGGGTCCCTCCCTCTCTCCTGTATCTATCCATAGCCCTGTTACCCGACTGATCTCTGTGTGAAATGATCCCTCTTGCTCCTAATTGTTTGGCGTATTTCGATGCTGTTGACTCGAGAAGATGATCTCTTTCGAGTGCATGCAGGGAGTTGGCCTTGCGCAGCTCATTGATTCGAGCAAGAATGCCGATTTTTAAAATGTTTGGTTTTGTCTGGTTTTCCGTCTGGCCTGCCGTTGCCAGAATTGAAAAAAGCATGGATATAAAAAAAATGCTTGTCCCTTTTAACCTTTTCATTGTTAATTTAATTATATATTCTTTTCACCATAAATTACATATATCAGATGAGGATCGGTGTTCAGATGGCTGCTATAGAAAAAATTCGTAACATAGGAATTATGGCGCATATAGATGCGGGAAAAACGACAACGACGGAGAGAATTCTCTACTATACCGGAAAGAGCCACAGGATCGGAGAGGTCGACGATGGCGAAGCGACGATGGACTGGATGAAACAGGAACAGGAACGGGGTATAACGATTACCTCTGCATCTACGACATGTTTCTGGAGAGGCTACCAGATAAATATAATCGATACGCCGGGCCATGTAGATTTCACGGCAGAGGTGGAGAGGGCTTTGAGAGTCCTTGACGGTGCAATAGTGATATTTTCGGCGGTGGAAGGTGTGGAATCCCAGTCCGAAACGGTATGGCATCAGGCCGACAAGTACGAGATACCGAGGGTGGCTTATATCAACAAGATGGACAGGATAGGAGCTGATTTTTACAGGGTATTAAGAGAAATCGAGGAGAAGCTGGGTGTGGTACCCCTCCCGCTGAACATACCCATGGGTAGGGAGGGTGAATTCAAGGGTGTTATCGATATTCTTGAGATGAAAGAATTGAGGTGGAAGGAAGAAGACCTTGGGAATACTGTCGAGAAATCTGAGATCGAGGCAGCCCGGGAGAAAGAGGCTGAGAAGTGGAGGGAAAATCTGCTCGATCATCTTGGGAACATCTCTGACAGCATAATGGAGGCTTATCTCGAGGGGGAAGAGATTAAAAGGAACGATTTGCTCGAAGCAATCAGGAGAGGAACACTGGAGCGACACTTCATCCCTGTCTTCTGCGGGGCATCTCTGAGGAATATCGGAGTACAGCCAATACTGGATGCCGTGATAGACTATCTTCCCTCACCAACGGAAGCAAAACCCATTACCGGGCATCACCTCTACAAGAAGAATGAGGTTGATATCGAATGTTCCAAGGAAGGGCCGCCGCTTGCACTGGTGTTCAAGATACAGCACAGCAGGGAAGCGGGTGCAATGTGCTATATAAGGGTCTATTCGGGTGTAATCAAGAATGGGAGCTCGGTGTATAACATCAACAAGAAGAAGAAGGAGAGGATAAACAGGTTACTCAGGATGCATGCCAACAGATATACCAAGGAGGAAGCGATTGAAGCCGGTGACATCGCTGTGGCCATAGGGATGAAATTTACCCAGACCGGTGATACCATTGGCTCTGAAAAATACCCCGTGCTGCTGGAAAGTATGAAATTTCCAGAGCCTGTAATCTCGGTGGCGATCGAGCCTAAGACACTTTCAGAGAGGGATAAACTCTACGATGCTCTGAGGATCCTGGAGAGGGAAGACCCGACGTTTACCGTAAAGGAAAATGAAGAGACGGGCCAGTTGATCGTTTCCGGAATGGGAGAACTGCACCTCGATGTTCTGGTAACGAGGATAATGGAAGAGTACAGGGTCGAGGCTAAAGTGGGAAAGCCTCAGGTTTCTTACAGGGAAACCATAACGAAGGTTGTTGAATACCGGGAGAAGTATCACAGGATGATAGGCGGTAAGGAAAATGCAGCGGATATTCTTCTTAGGGTCCAACCAAGGGAGCGCGGAAGCGGAAATCTTTTCGACTCCATAGTTGACAAGGAAAAATTACCCAGGGAACTGGTGGAAGCGGTGAAGAGGGGAGTTGAAAATTCCTTCAATTCGGGAATTGTCTATGGATACCCTGTCATAGATACGGAGGTTACCCTGGTCGATGCAAATTACAACCAAAGTACCTCCACTGTATTTGCATACGAAGCTGCCGGCGCCATAGGTTTTGACGAGGCCTGCAGGCTGGCGGAGCCGGTACTCCTCGAACCGATCATGTCGGTAGAGGTGATGTGCCCGAAGGAATTTGTGGGAGAAGTTATCGGAAACCTCACCAGCAGGGGAGGTGAGGTGATAAATATAGAGAGCAAGCCTGCAGTTGAGTTGATATATGCAAGGGTACCGCTTGCCAACATGTTTGGCTACTCTACGGCACTTCGTTCTTCCACCCAGGGAAGGGGAACCTTTTCCATGGTATTCTCTCATTTCGAGGTGAAGGAAGGGGGGTTCGAGTAGGGATGGAATTAGCCCCTTGATTTTACCTTGACAGTTTCATATTTTTATCTCTAGAATACCTTTAAGATTTTTTCGTAAGAACTTGAAATAATCAGAGCAAGTTCCAGTTTATACCCATTGATAGAGCAGGAGGATATCTTGTATAAGCCCGTTGATTCAAAGGTGAATTTCCCACAGATGGAAGAGCGAATATTGAAATTCTGGGAAGAGAGAGACATTTTTAAAAAATCGATAAAACAGCGTGAGGATAGTGAAGAATTTGTTTTTTACGATGGACCTCCCTTTGCCACAGGATTGCCACACTTTGGCCACTTTGTTCCCGGTACGATAAAGGATGTAATTCCGCGCTATCAGACGATGAAGGGTAAAAAGGTAGAACGGAGATTCGGATGGGATTGTCACGGATTGCCTGTCGAATACGAGATGGAGAAGGAGCTGGGAATCTCAGGGAAAAGAGAAATAGAAGAGTTTGGCATAGCGAAATTCAACGAATCATGCAGATCGATCGTTCTGAGATACACGAAAGAGTGGCGCAACATAATAACGAGAATGGGAAGATGGGTTGATTTCGATAACGATTACAAGACAATGGATCCCGACTATATGGAATCCATATGGTGGGTCATAAAGGAACTTTGGGAGAGGAAGCTTCTTTATGAAGGTTACTACATTCTACCCTACTGTCCCAGGTGTTCGACAGTACTGTCAAATTTCGAACTGAACCTGGGGGGCTATCAGGATGTCCACGACCCTTCTATTACGGTTCGCTTTCGCATAGAGGGGCAAGAGAATACTTATTTTCTTGCATGGACGACTACACCATGGACACTGCCCTCCAACCTTGCCCTTGCACTGGGGCCGGATATAGAGTATGTGAAAGTCAGGGACGGGGATGAGTTTTACATTTTGGCAAAGGACAGATTATCAGAGTATTACCGTTCCGAAGAAGAGTATGAAATAGTCAAGAGCTACAATGGTAAGGAGCTTGAGGGAATCGAATATGAACCCATTTTCCCATACTTTGCCAACTTAAGAGAGAGTGGGGCATTCAGAACCTACCTTGCAGACTACGTATCGACGGAGGAAGGTACGGGAATTGTTCATACTGCACCGGGGTTCGGCGAGGAGGACTACTCGCTTCTAAAGGGAACTGAGGTGCCTGTCGTTTGCCCGGTGGATGCAGAGGGAAGATTCACGGAAGAGGTTTCGGATTACAAGGGACAATTTGTCAAGGATGCCGACAAGCAGATAATAAAGGATTTGAAGGAGCGAGGGATCCTGGTTAAGCATTCAACGTACCTTCATAGCTATCCCCATTGCTGGAGATGTCATTCACCCCTTATATACAGGGCTATTTCTTCCTGGTTCGTGGATATAGAAAAGATAAAAGACGACATGCTAAATGCCAACAGGCAGATCAGGTGGGTTCCCGAACATTTGCGGGATGGAAGATTTGGCAAGTGGCTCGAGGGTGCAAGAGACTGGGCCATATCGAGGAACAGGTACTGGGGTAATCCACTTCCCATATGGAAATGTGAAAACTGCGGGGAGATGGTCTGCCTCGGTTCAAAGAAGGAACTGGAGGAGAGATCGGGACAAGAGGTAGAGGACCTTCACAAGCATTTCATTGATCCCATAACTTTCAAATGCGAAAAGTGCGGCGGAACGATGCACAGGATTCCCGAGGTTCTGGACTGCTGGTTCGAATCGGGTGCAATGCCGTACGCACAGAGTCATTATCCCTTTGAAAACAAGGAACACTTCGAAAGCCATTTTCCGGCTGATTTCATATCGGAAGGTCTTGACCAGACGAGAGGTTGGTTCTACACGCTTACGGTACTTGCGGCTGCACTTTTCAAGAAACCCGCTTTCAAGAATGTCGTGGTGAACGGTCTGGTTCTTGCCGAAGACGGGAAGAAGATGTCCAAATCGGAGAGGAACTACACAGACCCGGCAGAGGTCGTAAACATGTATGGAGCCGATGCCCTGAGAATGTTTCTCATGCATTCGGCAGTGGTAAAAGCGGAAGACCTCCGTTACTCTGATGATGGGGTAAAAGAGGTTCTCAAGAATGTGATAATACCTTTGTGGAATGCGTACAGCTTCTTCGTGACTTATGCCAATATAGACAAGGTCAGTCCGGAAGGCCCGCCTGAGAACCCGATAAATCCGTTGGATAAATGGATACTATCCGAGGCTGAGAGCCTCGTTTCCGAAGTGACCCGTCAACTGGACAACTATGATCTTCAGAAGGCAATAGATCCTATTGTGGACTTCATTGATCTCCTGAACAACTGGTATATACGTCGTTCAAGGAGACGTTTCTGGAGATCGGAAAATGATCTCGACAAGGAGCAGGCTTATCAAACTCTCTACTCTGTTTTGTTGAAACTCGTTACCGTGGCTTCACCCTTCATACCTTTTACAACGGAGGAAATATATCTGAATCTTCGCAGAAAGAACATGTGTGAATCTATTCATCTCTGTGATTTCCCGGTGGAGGACAGCTCAAGGCGCGATTTAGAATTGGAGAAAAAGATGGCAATAACGAGGAAAGCCGTTTCTCTGGGAAGAGCTCTGCGAACGATGCATAATATAAAGATAAGGCAACCCCTTAAGGCCATACATCTCGTTACGAGGAACCGAGAGGAGCGGTCTGCACTCCTGGAAATGGAGGATATAATAAAAGAGGAACTCAATGTCAAAGGGGTTATATTAAGGGAGAATGAAGAAGAACTGGTAGAATACAGGGCGAAACCGAATTACAGAATCCTTGGGAAAAAACTCGGCAAGAGCATGAAACTCGCAGCATCGAAGATCGAATCACTGGATAGCAGAACAATCCAGTCGCTTCTCGATGGTTCTACCCTGTCCATAGACCTCGACGGAAAGAGTTTTGATCTCGATAGGGAGGGGATCAATGTAATTCGAATCGAGAAGAAGAATCTCAAGGTTCTCAATGAGGGGTCCCTCACCGTTGCCCTCGATGCGGAACTCAGTGAGGAGTTGATCGAGGAAGGTATAATAAGGGACATGGTACGAAGCGTGCAGAATTTGAGGAAAGATCTTGGATTGAATGTGACGGACAGGATAGAGTTGTATCTCTATGGTTCTGACAAGTTGAAAAGAGCGGTTGAGAATTTTCAAGATCATCTTAAGGGCGAAACACTGGCTGTTGCATGGAAATGGGAAGAGCACAAAGGTGCGCGTGAGGTGGAATGTGGGGAGGAAAGATGTTACATATTCGCAAGAAAATCAGAAAAGACCGGATGATCAGGTCCTTATCAGGACTGGTAATATTTTCGGCAATCCTTCTCGTATCTTCCTGTGCAACCGTACCACCTCAGCCCAAACCGGACACCTGGTTTTCGATACTCCCGGAGAAATCTGACATCTATTTCTTTCTAAGGAAAGAGGAGATGACAGATATCATTGATGGCATCATAGACGGAACAAAATTCGACAGCAAGGATGTTCGATTTGTAATCTCCAAGACGAATATCATGTATGGTTCGGTTATAACCGGTGATGAAAATAAAGAGAATCTGGTTTCACTCGTTGCTCTGGGCAGTTACCCTCGTGGGATGATGAACTTACAACTCTGGATGAATTCAGCATGGAAAAACAGAGGGGAAACACAAAAATACTGGTACAATAAGAGTGAAGATATAGAGCTATGGATTCCCAGTAGTGATGTGCTTATGATTTCCCAGGGTTTTATGTCCGAGATGGAGAGGAACTATTCAGAGCCGAGATACCTGGTCATACCTGAGAAGCTTAAGAGTGACATGAATAGTGCGGACTTCATAGTATATGTTCCCGGTGTTTCAGAGGGAAAAAGTATAGATTCCTCCATAAATCCTGCATTGAAAAAGAGTAATATTCCGATAAATGCTCTCTGGTTTTCGATGAAGAGGAAAGACGCTGATTTCCTTGTCGGTGCTGATTTCATAATGCCAACGGAAAAACAGGCGAGGCTTTTTTCATTTGTCTTTCGTCTCGTTTTGACCGCCTGGCTTAGGAGTGAAAAGGTAGAGGGAATTGCGGAGAAGTTGAAAGGGGTAAAGATTTCGAGCAATGGCAACAATGTCGATATATCGGGGTTGGTCCTTCCCACGCAAAATGTACTTGCTGTAGCTTTGAAATTCATGGGAGGTTCAGAAGCACGATCGAGTAAGATTGCAGAGGAAAAACCGAAAAAGAGATAAGTTGAAGACTCGAAGAGAGAAAGGATAAAGGAAGGATAGTGAGTTGATAGTCGTTGTTGATTACAAGGCAGGTAACCTGAAGAGCGTCGAAACAGCGATGCAATACCTTGGTGCTGATTTCACCATAACGGACAGGCCTGAGGAAGTTGTAAAAGCCGATAAGCTTATTGTCCCGGGTGTGGGAGAGGCGAGAGCGGCAATGGAGAACCTGAAGAGTAGAGGCCTTGATAGTGCATTAGAAGATTTTTTCGATTCGGGTAAATTTTTGCTTGGTATCTGCATTGGTATCCAGCTTTTCTTCGAAAGGTCAGAGGAGAGGGATACGGAGTGCCTGGGCTTTTTGAAGGGAAAGGTTGTAAGATTCCCGGAAATGGAGGGTCTGAAGGTTCCCCATATGGGATGGAATCAGGTGGAAATTGTTCGTGATACCCACCTCACCAGAGGGATAGAATCCGGCTCATCCTTTTATTTTGTTCACTCATATTACCCCCTCCCTGAAGATGAAAAATACATAATAGGTGAAACGGATTATGGAATACGTTTCACCAGTGCGGTGCAATGGGAAAACCTCTTTGCCGTACAATTTCATCCAGAGAAATCAGGAAGGAGCGGATTGAAACTGCTCTCTAATTTTGTTTCCATGTGAGAGGCATCAATGCAGTATTCATACAGTATATGAAAAGGTATAACAATGCTTGAAAAACGAGTAATAGTTTGTCTCGATGTCAGAGACGGAAGAACAACCAAGGGTATAAGATTCAAAGACAACATAGATGTAGGTGATCCGGTGGAGATGGCCAGATTCTACTATGAAGAGGGTGCTGATGAACTGGTCTTCTATGATATTACTGCTTCCGCTGAAAAGAGGAAGATAATGATAGATGTGGTAAGAAAGGTTGCCGAGGTGATATTCATTCCCTTTTCAGTGGGCGGTGGAATTGGAAGTGTATCCGATATGAGAAATGTACTTCTGGCGGGAGCAGAAAAGGTAAGTGTAAATTCCCAGGCGGTAAGAAATCCTGAGATAATAGAGGAGGGTGCATCACTCTTTGGTAGCCAGTGTATCGTACTAGGATTGGATGCAGCATACGATGAAACAATGCCTTCAGGTTACAGGGTTTACATCGATGGAGGAAGAACTCCCACCGAGCTCGATGCTCTAGAGTGGTCAAAAAGGGCTGAATCACTGGGCGCAGGTGAAATTGTGCTTAACTCCATCGATGCGGATGGAACCAAGAACGGGTATGAGTTGAATCTTACAAGGTTGATTTCCACCTCTGTGCATATTCCGGTGGTGGCTTCTGGAGGTGCGGGAAAACCCGAACACCTCTATGAGGTATTTACAGAGGGAAGGGCTGATGCTGCCCTGATAGCCTCGATGGTTCATTTCAATATGTATAGCATATCTGAAATAAAGGATTTTTTGAATAAACGCGGTATTCATGTTCGTATGAATGGATAAATAGGATAATTGATTAATTTCCGATTTTTTTATATATTGTAAATACGATTCAACTATCCCTTTTCGAATAGGAGACTCAGATGCCCACATACGATTACGAATGTACCAAGTGTCACTATACTTTCGAGGTGTTTCAGAGAATTTCCGAAGAACCGGTTAAGGTTTGTCCTGAGTGCGGAGGAGTGGTAAAGCGCTTGATAGGTGGGGGTACGGGGATTATTTTCAAAGGAAGCGGCTTTTATACAACGGATTATAAACGTTCCGGAACAAACTCGAGTTCTGTTTCTTCGGGAGGAAACGGGAAGGGGCAGGATACTTCGGGCGAAGCTTCCAAGGAGAAGCAGCCTACCTCGAATAAGGGAAAAGACAAAGATTGAAAATTATCTGGTTCGACGATCAGATCATAATAAGGTCGTCAATCAGATTGTCAATGTATCAATTTCCATCTCTGCCGATTGTATCAGTTCTTCGAGATTTGTTTCCGAGTATGCATTGGAAATGTCTTCCAGTCTTGGCCTTACTGTTGGGTGTCTGGGAGCGAAGAGTGTACAACAATCTTCATAGGGGAGTATGGAAGTTTCAAAGGTACCTATTCTCCTGGCCATTGCAATTATTTCCTCTTTATCGAGCCCAATGAGAGGCCTGAAAACGGGAAGGTCTGTCATATTATCGGTGAATCTTATGCTCTCTGGTGTCTGACTGGCAACCTGGCCAAGACTTTCCCCTGTAATAAGGCAGGCATAAGATTTACGCTTTGCAACTCTGTCGGCAATCTTAACCATGGCTGCACGCATAAGAAGGGTGACATCTTTTGATTTTGCCCTCTCCTTTATTCTCTCCTGAATCGCTGTAAAGGGCACTACATTCAATTTTATATCATTGTTGTAACGTTTCAAAATCGCAGATAACTTTTTGACTTTTTCAAGGGCCATGGGAGATGTATAGGGAGGTGAGTGAAAGTATATTGTGTCGAGCGAAAGCCCCCTCTTGGACATCATGTATCCGGCAACCGGAGAATCGATTCCTCCCGAGAGAAGCAGGATACCCTTACCGGAGGTCCCTACAGGAAGTCCACCGGCCCCCCTCTGCATATCGGCATATACGTAGACTCTTTCCCTTACCTCTACATAGATACACCAATCGGGGTTATGAACATCTACCCTGCATGCTCCTTTGAATGAGTCGAGAATGTGATCTCCGATTGCACAAGCTATGTCATAAGAGGTTTGTGGAAAAGACTTATCGATACGTCTTACCTCTGCCTTAAAGCTGGATTTGCCATTACGGATTGCCTCCTCGGAGAGAAGCTTGGAGGCTTTAACTATCGCTTCGATACTCTTTTCTGTGACATAAGCAATGCCAAAACCGACTATTCCGAAAACTTCCCCAAGGCCTTTCATTATATCTTCCGCATTCTCTTCCCCGAAACGGAGAAAAATCCGGCCCCAGGTTTTTATCACCTCTAGCCCCTTGTATCCCTTGAACTTTTCTCTGATGTTCTCTAAGAGTTTTCTTTCGAATCTCTCTCTGTTTCCTTTTTTCAGTGCGAGTTCACCGTACTTTATCAGTATTAGCTTTTCAGGGTTGCTCCTCATCTGCCCGCCACCCTTTTTAATCTGAAGACTGTTTCTGAAATTATCGGAAAGGTATCCTCGATATCTCTTTCACTGGTCGACGGGCCAAATGAAAAACGCACGGCAGATCCGGCAACCTCCTCCGTTATGCCCATGGCCCTGAGCACCCTTGCTCTTTTCTGCGGGTTTCGGGAGGAACAGGCAGAACCGGCGGAAACCATTATCCCTCTCTCGGACAATGCCCGTACAAGGACTTCGGATGGTATGGGCGGAAATGAAACTGTGAGTATGTAAGGTGAAAAGAGAGAGGGATTATCAATTCTCTCTTCCGGTATTATGATACCAATCCCCGATTCCCTGATTTTGCCGATAAGGCAGTTTGAAACTTTGGACACGATTCCGTAGTTTTCTCTCATGTTTTTAGCGTATTTTTCAAGGCACCTCTCGAAGGCAACTGCCGATGGAAGATTCTCAGTTCCCGGCCTCTTCCCCTTCTCCTGGCTTCCGCCTCTGAATAGAGAAGAGACACCGGTAGAGTTTTTCAGATACAGTACACCTGTTCCCTTTGGGCCACCAATCTTGTGGGCACTGAAAGATGCGGAATCCACAGGGAGCTTTTTCAATTCTACCGGTATCTTTCCGAGTGCCTGGATTGCATCTGTGTGAAAATGGATTTTTCTCCCTGTTTTTCGTGAAAAGTCTTGTACGATGCCGGAAGCTTCATCTATTGGCTGTATTGCTCCCGTTTCATTGTTTACGTACATTACGGATACGAGTTGAGTCCTTTCATCCAGTTTTTCTGCAAACTCATCGATATTGAACATTCCATTTTTCTTTGTTGATATTCTTTCCACGGTGAAGCCGAAGCGTGCCATCGTTGTTGCCGGTTCATCGAAAGAGGAATGCTCGATTGAACTTAGGATTATCTTAGGATGGTTTTTCAATATCGATTCTATGTTGAGTTTCTTGAGAAGGTTGAATATAACGATATTATTCGATTCAGTGCCACCCGATGTGAATGTTACTTCATCGGAAGAAACACCTAAAAGACCTGCAAAACTTTCTCTGCTCTCGTTGAGGGTACTATTCGCCCTCAGCCCGTAATCATGTATGGATGAGGGATTACCAAAGGTATAGAAGTAATCTTCGATGGTTTTTCTTATAATGTCTCTCTCTGGTATTGCCGTAGCGGCCCAGTCGAAATAGTATGTGTTGTTCATCAAATTAAGAATATAGAAAAGAGTATCGGAATCTTCAAGTAAAAGAACTCTTTTTCACTATGGTAACTTGAAAAAATAATATAATACCTTTATCCTATATAGTAATTATGGAAATAGATAGAGAGCTTGTAGAAAAAATTGAGGAAGTCGCTCCGAAGTTAAAGGCCTGTGGCCATCATCTCCGCCTGAAGATTCTCTGCGCAATAGAATCAAGGGATGTGTGCGTGACGGATCTGTGGGAGTGTTTCGGACAGAGCCAACCGGTCGTTTCACAGCACCTTGCGGTTTTGAAGAGAAAGGGAATAGTAAAGGCAGCCGTTCAGGGAAACAAGAGAATATATACGATTGTCGATCCTTTCATCGAGAAACTCGTGAGAGACCTCATAAAAAAAGGGCACAAGGAGAGTTAAACATCACATAATCCCAGAAACAAAAGGGATTTCTATTTGACAATCCTGCTGTTGATGAAGTCAAGAATCAAATTTGTAAATGTAATGACCGAAGTTATGAATCCTGTGACCACTACTATGTTGTCGAACATCTTCTGAGTCTTTGTCCATGCATTCTTTTCTACGAAAATCACATTGCCGGGTGAGACTTCATCGGTCAGTGAAGCCTTCCTTCTGTTTCCCTTTTCGTCAACAAAGTATATGCCATTGGGGTCTCCTGTTTCGGTATCTATTCCCCCTGATGCCAGGATGTAGTCCGCTACTGTATAGCCGCTGCTGAAAGGTACCGCACCGGGATTGGCAACTTGACCGCTTACGAATACCTGGAGTTTTTTCATCGGGATGAGTATGTAGTCTCCGGGTTCGATTGGAATGTTCAAGGGGGAACTCTCATCGGACCAGAGTTTTTTTACATCAACGGGTATCTTTTTACCACTCTTTGCCCTGACAACATAGCTCCTCTCTGCTTCGGCATATGGTGTCGGGCCACCCAACTGTTTCAGAATGTCGAGAAGGGTTACTCCCTGGTAATACGGTATGTTTACGACAATGGGCTTTACCGGAATCTTAACGGCCTTTTCGCTCTGAAGGGGCCTTCCGTAGAGAGCTCCTTCCACCATGATCATTTCCTTGTTTTCGAATTTGGAAGGTACATTCACCTTGTCTCCGTTCAAGAGAACGTACTTCTCAGCTTCCATGGCCTTTGCATAGGAGACTTCCACTGAACCGTCACTCTTTAGTCTCGTAATTTCTATCTTGTCCGGTATTGCATCCGGTGAAAGACCACCTGCAAAGCCCAGGAGGTCTTTCAGTGTTTCTCCCGGAAGAAGCTCGTATTTCCCGGGGTATGGAACCTTTCCCGAAATAGAGACTACTACCTGGGCCTGGGGTATGTATATCTTGTCACCCGGTTCCAGGGTAGGATTCTGTGAAAGATCTGCCTTCAGTGTAAACTGGGCAAGGTCCAACACCCTCTCTTCCCCCTTTCTGAAGAGGTAGACCCGCCTGAAACTTCCCCCAGGTTTGAATCCCTTTGCAAGAAGTATGGCATCCCAGACCCTTGCCAGCGGGTTCACAGTTATGATTCCCGGCGTTGCTATTCCTCCGTAGACGAAAATATCGAACTGCGCGGGAGACTGGAGGATGAAACTAACATAATCCGTTGGAATGGAAGACTTTATCTTCTTATGAACGTAGGCTCTAAGTGCCTTGAAGGTCATACCCTTCACGTTTATCGTACCGATAAAGGGAACATCCAGTTCGTAGTTCTGTTGCAGGACGAGCGAGTACACCTGAGTGGTCTCCATCCTGATTATCAGTTGATACGTATCGCCGGGAGTTGGCCTGTATTGTGTATTGCTTATTATTCTCTTTGCTATGGTAGAGAGATTTGCCATGCTCTGAGTTGACGGTGTGACGTGGTTCCCGAATCCCCAGAACGCCGATCCGTTGTCTGGGAATAGTAACAGAGCGGAAAGAATAAAAATCGAGATGAGCAGGCTAATTCTTTTCATGGGGCGATGATAGCAGTTTTCAAAAAGGGTAGTCAAGGTTGATGATTGTGATAATTCTTCTTGAAAAAATATTCATTTATCTTATCATAATAAATTATGAAAGGGCTGTTTTCTCTGTTTTTTTTGTTATTCGGTTTTGCGATTCTTTTCGGTGAAGGAGGTGATAGCGATATGGCTTTTAGGCTTAGAAGTGCTTCTTTCGAGAACGGTGGAAGGATTCCCGTGGTTTACACATGTGACGGAAGGGATGTTTCACCACCCTTGAGCTGGGAGAATTCACCGGCAGGAACGAAGAGTTTCGTGTTGATATGTGACGATCCCGATGCTCCCGTGGGAACATGGGTTCACTGGGTTATCTACAACATTCCCCCGTCAACCAAGTCTCTTCCGGAAGCAGTACCGACCGATAAAAAGCTAAAAGACGGTAGTATGCAGGGAAAGAATGACTTCGGAAGAATCGGCTATGGGGGACCGTGTCCTCCGAGGGGTAAACCTCACAGGTACTTTTTCAAGCTATATGCCCTGGATACCATGCTAAAAGTAGATGGGGGTTTGAGGAAAAAGGAAATCTTAGGGCTTATCAAGGGCCATGTACTGGGAGAGGCAGAACTATACGGAACCTACGGAAGGAGTTGATATCGCTTCGGTCTCTAATACTGCAGTTCCTCTGCGATTCTCAGTGATTCCTCTGCATACCTTCGTGCAAGGGGAATGTTCTTCCCCCTAAGTGCACGAATAAATATGTACTTCTGGTGCTCGTAGAGGAGGTAGAAAGTCTTCCGGATCTTGTAAAACTTTCCCTCCTCAGGTTCAAAGCCATACCCTTGCCAGAAGGCCGGAGGGGTCATGCCACAGTATTCAAGAACGGAAAAATCTATCTCAGGATCACCCCACAGCGCCCTGTCCCAGTCCACTATTCCCGAGATATTACCGTCTCTGTCGACAAGTATGTTCTGGGACCATATATCCATGTGAAGGAAAGAGGGTTCAGGCTCGTGAGAGAATGCTCCTGCATGTCTTTCAAGAAGGCTTGTGAGCCAATCTGTCTCTTTGGTTGAGTATATCCCCGTTTTTGTAATGTCTGTGAGCAAGTTTCTCCATAGTCCGGAGAAGGTTATGAACCAGCGTTTCTCTCTGGGATGAGTATTGGTTCCCAGGGGATAACCATGCCAGTCATTCTTGATTGCGTGAATCTCTCTTACGTATCTTCCAAGTGTAAAAAAGAGGGATTCCTGCCGATTCTTTCCGGTAAAACTCCACAGTGAGCTCTGAGATAGCGGAATGCCGGGTAGACGCTCCATCAACAGCCAGTCCCTCTCTACTAGGGAACGGGAAAAATCATGGCGGATTATTCTTGCAATGGGAATGTCTGTTTTTTCACTTATCAACCTATGGATTCCCGGTTCCCTCCTCATCATGTTTTTCTCGTAGAATAGCTGTGGGACAGTGTCTTCAGGGGCAATACGCAAGACAAAGCGTTTTCCCTCTGATTCGACGAAGTATGAATCATTGAATTTTCCCGTGTCAATCCTTTTGTACCTGTAAGGGGCCAGGCTGAAAAGATTTTCGCAAATTCTCTCTACGACCATTTCAAAACAGAATATCCACTTTTTTGTATGTGCTGTCAAGAATTGCGTGGTAGATGCTGCGGTCGGCAAGAATCAATATAGGTGTTGGAACACTGTAATTTTAAATATTCAAAGTAATTCTATACAAAAAGATTGAAGTAGTATTGCTTTTGGAGTAAACTAACCACGTAATTGAAATTGTGTTTCAAATAACATTTTATTAAGGAGATTAAAGATGAGCCAGGAAGAATTGAATCCCTTTGCGATTGCTCAGAAACAGCTCGACGAGGCTGCGAAGCTTTTGAAGCTGGATGAAGCCACTCACCAGGTTCTACGTTGGCCGATGAGAGAGCTTCATGTCACACTGCCAGTCAGGATGGATGACGGGAGTATCCAGGTTTTTCAGGGTTTCAGGGTTCAGTACAACGATGCGAGGGGACCAACAAAGGGAGGCATCAGGTTTCACCCGGCAGAGACGATAGACACGGTAAGGGCTCTTGCTGCCTGGATGACATGGAAGACTGCTGTGGTCGATATTCCACTCGGAGGTGGAAAGGGAGGTGTTATCTGTAATCCCAAGGAGATGAGCGTTTACGAGCTGGAGCGCCTTTCGCGGCAGTACATAAGGCAGGTGGGAAGGATCATAGGCCCAACCAAGGATGTACCGGCACCGGATGTTTATACAACACCTCAGATAATGTCATGGATGATGGACGAATTCTACTGGCAGGAAGGTTACAATGCATTCGGCGTTATTACCGGTAAGCCACTGGCGCTTGGAGGCTCGAAGGGCAGAGGCGATGCCACTGCACGCGGAGGTGTATTCTGTATTCGTGAAGCCTGCAAGAAACTTGATATCGAGCCTTCGTCGGTTAGCTATGCGATTCAGGGTTTCGGAAATGCGGGACAGTTTGCAGCGACCCTGATGAAAGAGATTCTCGGGGCGGAAAAGCTCGTGGCAGTTTCAGATTCCAAGGGCGGTGTGTATAACCCGAATGGGCTTGATCCTTACAAGCTGGTAGAATACAAGCTAAAGAATGGCAAGGTATCGGGATTCCCCGGTGCGGATTCAATATCCAACGAGGAGCTTCTTGAACTCGATGTGGACGTATTGATTCCTGCTGCACTCGAGAATGTGATTACCACGGACAATGCTTCGAGGATAAAAGCGCGTATCTCCGCAGAACTTGCAAATGGCCCCACAACCCCGGAAGCGGACAAGATACTATATGACAGGAACGTATTCGTTATTCCGGATTTTCTCTGCAATGCAGGTGGTGTTACAGTAAGTTACTTCGAACAGGTTCAGAATGCTTACAATTTTTACTGGACCTTGGATGAGGTTTACAAGAGATTGGATCAGAAGATGACCGATGCATTCCTCAATGTCTATGAGACGAGTAAGAAGCACAATGTGGATATGAGGCGAGCAGCCTACGTGGTAGCTGTTTCACGAGTAGCGGAAGCTATGAAACTTCGTGGCTGGGTATGATTTTCTAGTTGCTGCTCTTCATCTACAAAATACGGAATCAGCGAAAAGCCGGCCTATGCAGGCCGGTTTTTTATTGAAATATGCGGAAAATATCGTTACATTCTTAAAAAACAGATAGTGAGGGTAAAAGGTGTTTTTCTTCTTTCCCTTTTTTGGTTTCTTCGGTTTTTTCGGGACGATTCTCATCGTGTATTTCGTTGCAAAACTCGGTATGCGGATATTCCGTGATCTCTTCGACGATGATTACCTCTCCTCCGACTGGAAAAGATCTATCGGCGGTTCTCCTTTCATAAGAAGCTTCAAGCGTCCCAAGTTTCGTATAAAGAATACCGACGATGCAGAACACCAGATTTTCAGGCTGGCCAACAAGCTGAAGGGGCGAATCACAATTTCCGATATAGTCATAAATACCGGTCTCGGAATAAAAGAGGCGGAAGAAGTGATGAACAAGCTGGTAGACGGGATGAGAGTGCGGATGGAGGTGGATGACCGAGGAATCGTGGTTTACGAATTTCCTGAGATAATTGCAAGGTACGAGGAAGAGGGCCGGTGAAGATTGGATATATACATCTTTACACAGGCAACGGAAAGGGGAAAACGACTGCTGCATTCGGAGTTGTTTTGAGGATGCTAGGAGCCGGGGGAAAGGTTTTTATTGGACAGTTCCTCAAAAAGGGAGATTATTCCGAAATAAAGGCTTTCAAAAGATGGGGAGAGAGCATTGAAATCGAGCAATTCGGAAGCGGGAGGTTCATAGTAGGTGAAGCGGACAAGACAGAGAAGGCCCTGGCACAAAGCGGATTCGAGAGGTGCAGGTCTGCAGTCGTTTCCGGAAAGTACGATCTCGTTGTGATGGACGAGGTAACACTTGCATTATCGATGGGTTTGATAGAAGAAAAATCCCTTTTGGAGCTTCTCGATGATAAACATGAGGCAGTGGAAATCATTCTTACGGGAAGAAACGCCTCCCCGGTGTTGATAGATAAGGCGGATCTTGTTACGGAAATGATAGAGGTGAAGCATTATTTTCAAAGGGGAGTAAAGGCACGAATAGGTATAGAGGAGTAGATAGATGCATGAACTGGCTCTTGCTGATGCAGTAATCGATGCGGTGGAGAAAAACCTCGGTGGAAGAGACCCATCTTCTGTAAAGAGAGTCCTGGTGATGCTTGGTGAATTACAGAATATCGATCTTGAAATATTTGAGCATGGTCTTAAGACCCTCCTCGAGGGAAAGGCTATAGATTACCGAGTCTTTTCGATAGAGATAGAGGAGGCTGCTTTCCTATGTAATAACTGTGGCGAAAGCTGGAAATTAAGCGAACAGAGCGAAATCGATGAGGAGGAGAGGGAAGCGATTCATTTTCTTCCGGAGATGGCACATGTTTATATGAGCTGCCCAAACTGTGGCAGCAGAGATTTTACCCTGGAAAGTGGTAGGGGGGTATCCATAGCAGAGATCGAATTCGACATGATACCAAAGTGAAACAAATCTTGTAATTTAACCTGATTTCAAGGAGTATTTAAGTTATGGACCCGCGTCTCAGTGTACTGGAAAAGAGATTGTCCGGAGTAAGAAGAATCATCGCCTTTGCAAGTGCCAAGGGAGGAGTGGGGAAGAGTATCTGTTCCACAGTGTCTGCCCTGCTTCTTAGCAGGGATCATCGGGTTGGCCTTCTGGACCTCGATTTGCAGGGAGCATCTGACCATCTTATTTTGGGGAAGAACCCGTCGCTTCCCGAAGAGGACGGAGGAATAATTCCGCCTGCACTTTTCCCGAATCTCTCATTCATGGGGGTATCTCTGTTTTCAGGGAACGAACCGGTACCCCTTCGTGGCCAGGATACGACAAATGCAATTGTGGAACTGCTCTCTGTAACGATATGGAAAAAACTAGATTTCCTTGTCATCGATATGCCACCGGGAATAGGGGAGGAAGTACTTGATCTCATCAGATTCATAGAGAGGCTTGAATATATTGTGATAAACACCCCTTCTCCTCTGTCTGAAAGTGTGGTTGATCGCCTCATAAAGATATTAAAGCTTTCCGATGCAAGGATTCTTGGAATCATGGAAAATATGGCCGGTATGGATGGCTCTGAAAGAAATGGGAGCAAGATGCTTGCAGAGAGAAATGGAATAGATTTCATCGGAAAGGTTCATTTTATTCCGGGTCTCGATGGTATGGTTGGAAATGTGGATACCCTTCTCGAGTCTGCATTTGCAAATGAGTTAAAGATTATTACCGAAAGGATAAAAGCTGCCGATCTGTGATCGCTTGAATCCATTGGCGGTTATGTAACAGTTCCGATTTTATCGGTGGGCAATCTTTTATTGTTAGGCAATCATAGATAAACTTTATGGATGAACTATGGAAAAAATATCATAGGAAAAAATATCATATTTTGGAGGTAATCATGGAAACGGGACTTGAAGGAAAGAGAGCTTTGGTTTGTGGTGCAAGCAGGGGACTTGGCTTTGCATGTGCCAAAGCCCTGTGCAGAGAGGGTGCCCGGGTAGTTCTCCTTTCGAGAAATGAAGAAGCATTGCGGGAGAGAGTCGAATACCTTAAAGGCCAGGGTTGGGAGGCTTCCTACGTGGTCGGTGATCTTGCAAGAACTGAAGGTATACAGCAGCTTGCAGAAAGGGCCAGGTTGAAATACGGAGGTGTAGATATCCTGGTAAACAATGCGGGCGGTCCGCCTGCCGGGGACAATCTCTCATTCACATATCAGCAATGGGAAGATTCTTTCAGGCTTACCTTCTTGAGTGCAGAGGAGATGACCAAACACCTCATCCTTGATATGGCTGAGAGGGGATGGGGAAGGGTAATAAACCTCACTTCAATCACGGTAAGACAGCCTGTCACTGGTTTGATACTTTCGAACAGTATCAGAATGGCTGTAGTAGGATGGGCGAAAACGCTGTCTCTGGAGTTTGCCGGAAGTGGCGTAACGGTGAACAATATTGCCACGGGTTATACACTTACAGAGAGAATCGAGGAACTTGCCACTTCACGGGCAGAGAAATCGGGTAAGACCGTGCAAGAGGAAATTGAATCGATGGCAGCACAGATTCCAATGAAGAGGATGGCTGATCCGGATGAAATAGCGTCTGTAGTTGCATTCCTTGCAAGTTCCAAAGCATCTTACATCACCGGTAGTACCATTGCAGTTGATGGAGGCTACATAATAGGAATGTAGATTATAATGTAGATTATAATAAATGTCTTCTGCATGAATTACCGGTGAAAAAAATTTTCATTATTATGATATTTTTGGCTCATATTGTATGAGAATTATTGACAACGATTAATCCCCCGATTTATTATGAATTGAGGGTCTTCGGGCCTTTAAAAAATCATTAAAGGGGGGTTTTATGAAAAAACTCAAAAGATTTTTGCTCATCGCGATTCTTCTCGCCCTTCTGCCAGGATTTATCTTTGCAGGTGGACAGAAGGAAAAACCAAAGGTTACATTCTTCTGGGCACTGTATGACGGTCTTACGGAAGATTTCAGAGCAAGTCTGCAGGATGCTTTTATGAAGGCAAATCCTGATATTGATCTGGATATAGTCCCTGTGCCTTGGAAGAATATGCACGACAAGATTACGACATCTCTTGCCGGCGGTAATCCTCCGGAAATATCGGTAATCGGTACAAGGTGGCTCCTCGAGCTGATGGGAATGAATGCTGTGGATGAGGTATCCAAGTATGTAAGTAAGTCCACTCTGGACAACATAGCCCCCGGAGCAATGGAAGCGAAGATCAATGGTAAACTGATGGGTCTCCCGGTAGCGGCAGGCGCAAGAATCATGGCGATAAACTCCAGCATTACTACTTTTGTACCAAAGACCATGGAAGAACTGAGGCAGGAGGCTATCAGGGTAAACAATCCGCCCAATGTTTATGGCCTTATAATGCCCGGAAAGAAGCATACGGAGCTTACAGACTTTGCATACTATCTGTTGGCTGCTGGCGGATACTTCTTCGAGATTAAACCCGACGGAAGCTATGGAAAGTGTACTGTAAACTCTCCCGCTGGAGTCAAGGCTCTTACCTTTATGAACCAGCTTGCCAATGTTGACAAGGTAGTTCAGAAGGGTTATCTCTCGATGAACAGAATGGAGTCTCACCCTGTATTCTATGCCGGGAAAGCGGCATACGTATTTATCGGTGCCTGGGTTGAGTCTGCAATGAAGCAGGCAAAGTCCAACTTTAAGCCAATCTACGCTCAGATTCCACCGTTCAAAGGGAACAAGTCAACTCCGCTCATAATTACAGACTCGATAGCTTTCTTCAAAGATGCAAAGAACCTTAAGGCAGCCGGCAAGTTTATTGACTTCTTCTACCAGGATAAGTGGAAGGCCAAGTTCGATGAACTCGTAGGTTTCCCGCCCGTAACGATTTCTGCAAGCAAGCTTCCTCAGTTCCAGACACCTCTCTACAAGACTCTCGGGGAGGCAGCACTCAATGCAAAGGGCTGGCCGCTGATGGATGGCTGGGCCGAGTATTCCGATATAATCTGGGATGCGGTGCAGAATGTATTCCTGCAGAAACAGACACCGAAAGAAGCACTTGATGAAGCTGCTGCAAAGATCGACAAGGCAAGAGGTATGTAACCTGGTTAAATGATGATGAAAGGGTAGCCTTATTTTCGGCACGGGGGCTTATGGTCCCTGTGCCGATTATTGTATCGAATAGGAGGGAGAGATATTGTCAAGTCAAGCGGTTGTTATAAAAAAATCAAAACTCTTGAATGAAGAGGCAAGACTTGCCTATATATTACTCGCTCCGGCTGTGATTGTTCTGGTAGCATTCATGTTCTATCCCATTATCTATGTTTTCCTGATGTCATTCTTTGATACTGACAAACTTGGAAGGCTAAGAAGTTTCGCAGCTTTCAAAAATTACAAAGTTCTCTTTCAGACCAAGGATTTCTGGACGATTACGGGACGTTCAATTCTCTGGACTGTAATAGGAGTTACAACAAAGACCCTGTTTGGTTTGATAATAGCTCTTCTTCTGAACATAGAGTACCGAGGCAGGAAATTTGCAAGGATGCTTTTCATAATACCATGGGCCTCGGCAGTACCTATCAGTGCCATGTTATGGCAATGGGTTTACAATCCTGAGTTCGGTCTGTTAAATTTTACACTCCAGGCAACAGGGATCTGGAAAAACCCGCCAATTTGGCTCGGTCAGCCTATTTCTGCTTTTTTTGCATGTATGTGGGTGGACATATGGATAGGGATTCCCTTCATGTCGTTGGTCTTTCTTGCAGGGATGCAGGCGATTCCCAATGAATTGTATGAATCCGCATACATAGACGGCGTGAATTCATTTCAAAAATTCTTCTACATCACTCTGCCCGGTATAACGGAATTGATAATGATAGCAACCCTCCTTTCCAGTCTCTGGACCTTCAATGACTTCAATGTCATTTATATTCTGACAAAGGGAGGACCGGGAGGAGCCACTGATATCCTTATCACTTCTGTTTACAAGAATGGTTTCGAATGGCTTAAATTCAACATCGCATCGGTCATGGCGGTAGTGACCTTCCTCATATTGGCAATCGTAAGTATCGTCTATGCAAAGATATACTTCGGAAGGGAGAGGAAATAATGAAGTGGAGAAACCGGGGGAAGCCCTTTGCAATAGTCGTTACAATTCTTCTTTTACTCTTTATTCTGTTTCCCTTTTTCGTAATGCTGTCCACGATGCTGAAATCTGGGCAGGATGTCTATACCTCTCCGCCTTTCTGGTTTCCTAAAAAGGTGATGTGGACCAATTTCATAAAGGTATGGACAGAGTATGACCTTTTGGGTTACTTCAACAGCAGTCTCATCATTGCGATAGGGGCTACGATTTTCAATACATTGCTCAGCGTACCTGCTGCTTATGCGGTATCGAGGTTGAGATTCCCCGGGAGAAAAACAATTCTATACATGTTTCTTGTGATACAGATGTTTTCACCTGTAATTGTGGTAATCTCCCTGTTCAAGATAATAGCCAGGATACACCTGCTGGACAGTTACTGGAGTCTCATTATTACCGATACTGTTTTTACACTTGCCTTCACCACATGGATGATGAATGGGTACTTCAAATCCATTCCCATAGAGATTGAGGAGGCAGCATTGATTGATGGTTGTACACGGGTGCAGACAATAACAAAGATAATGCTTCCGATTGCAGTACCCGGACTCGTTACCACAATGATTTATACCTTCATATATGCCTGGAACGAGTTTCTCTTTGCCCTTTCTTTCATTCAGTCCAAACCAAAGATGCCTCTGACAATAGGTTTGTACAATTTTGTGGGGAGATGGTCGACACAGTGGCAGTATCTGACGATGTCTGCCTTCCTGGCACTTCTTCCCGTGCTGCTCCTCTTCTACGTGATAGAGAAGAGATTGGTAGCCGGCCTTGCAGGCGGTGCTGTGAAGGAATAGGTTGCAATATCTTTTCGCAACTCTCTAGATTTTTATTCAAACTCCCGATGCAAAATAGAAAATCATATGGAGAAAGATTATGGTAGATCAAATTGTCAATCTAGGTTATGCCCTGATGCTCGTTGCACAGGCTATCAGGAACATACTTGTACTTCGTGTAATACTTATACTTGCTCAGAGTACCTTTATCACCTACGGAATGATTACCTCCAATATCAGTATGATAATCTGGAATACGATATTTATTCTTATAAATGTATATCAAAGTGTGATTCTCATAAAAGAGCGTAGTCCGGTGGTAATACCTGAAGAGGTAATTGACATATATGAAAAAGTATTTTCAGAAATGTCAAAAAGGGAGTTCATCTATTTCTGGCAGATAGGTAAAAGAGTTGATTTTGATGGAGAGCTCATTATAAAGGAGGGAGAACCTCAGGACAACCTCTTCCTTATTCTTAAAGGAGAAGCATTTGTCATGAGTAATAAGAAAGAAATTGCAACGTTGAAGCGGGGAGATTTTCTGGCAGAAATGAGTCTTCTTTCGGGAGAGCCTGCCTCTGCAGATGTCTTATGCAGGAATGAGTTGACATGTATTACATGGAGCAGAGAGAATCTTGATAATTTGAAGAAACTCAACTATAAGCTTTGGAGCAAGCTCCAGCATATTTTAAGCAAGGATCTTATCAGTAAGGTTAAAAGAACATCTTCAAAGCTGTAATAATGCTAGTGCAGGCCTAGTACGGGTAATGTTGAATTGTAAACCTGTCTCTAATATGGTATAATTATTAATATAGTTAAAAAAATTTTTATATCTAATCACTTTTAATCAATTTTAAGAGGGGGGAAAGTGACAATGGATATAAAAAGAACATGTCATTTCTTGCTTCTGTTCTTCGGAATAATTTTATTGAGTGGTTGTCCGCTAGTAGGTTCCCTGTTCAATGTCGAAAAATGCAAGGCTCCCCGGTTTCTGCCTGAACCGGGATTTTTCATGTTTCCGCAGGAAGTAACTTTAAAGAGTGATACCGAGGGTGCTGTAATTTATTATACGACTGATGGAAGTGAACCGAATGAAAATTCTAATATGTACACTCAAAGTATTCTCGTTGATAAGTCAACGGTAATTAAAGCGATAGCGGTTAAAAAAGATTATTCACCGAGTGATGTTTCTGTGGGAGAGTATAACATATACAGGGTCAATATCGAAGAAGCCTCTTCCGTGTTTGGTTATGATGAACTATCCCTGGCGGTAGCCACGGATGATACTCTACACATTCTCTGTTCCTATAAGGATTCATCATATCGTTACCTGCACTATGTAACCAACGAGGGTGGCACATACTCTGATTCACAACTTACCAGTGTACAAGATACCGGTTACATGTATCCTTCCCTGGCAATGGATACTGTCGGTAATCTATTCGGATGTTTCTACGACAGGGTAGCTGACGGAATAAATTATTTTAAAAAACAACCCGGGGGCAGTTGGCCTGCTGATTATAACTCTTATATTGCAACAGGATTTATCGATGTCACAGGTACCGATATTTCTGTAGATGGAGAGGGTAATATTCATGTGATTTTTACGGATCATGATGTATCGGGGAATTATAATGTGTGGTACTACAAAAACACGGGGGGTAGTTGGGATAGTGGCCTCAATTTGTCAACTACAGATCCATTGAATCAACTGACCTTCGGATGGGATGGAAATTCATTATCGACTGATATTAATGGTGCGGTCCATATATTCGGGGTAAGTGAATACCCGTACTCGTACCTTATTTATGTGACGAACAAGAGCGGCTCATGGTCGTACGATCTCTTGAACAATTCAGGGGGATTTGTTGGCTATTACGATATTGCCACGGATATTGATTCCTTTCCCCATATATCGTATTCAACGGATGGTAACTATGCTCTCAATTATATAGGTTACGATACAGCAAGCAACAGTTTGAAATTACAGGTGGTAGATGCTGGGAGTTCCGGGGGCAATGGTTATTACAATTCAATCGTAGTTGATGATTCAGGTTTCGTTCATATCTCTTGTACTACGGGGGGCTACGGGGGAATTAAGTATGTAACAAATATAAGTGGTGAGTGGAAAACTTACGTGATAGACAGTGATAGCACAATCAGTGCGACAGCAATAGGATTAATTGGCGGCAAATATCCTGTAATTGTTTATTCTGTAAATGGATACAACAATAACAAGATAAAAGTCGCTAGGATTACCTGGTAAATCCGGTAGTATGCTTTAGAGATTACTGATACAGAAAGAAGCCTATCTACTACTTATTGCGTCTAATATACCGAGTTCAGTAAATATTTTCTTGAGGTATATTTTTATGTGTTTTGAAGTGGCAAGATCCTTTTTGATCATTATTTCTTTCAGAAGCTGAGAGTTGATCCAGATGACCAGATTGCATCCAGTGTGATCTTCCAATGCCCTGATATCAAAAATATCTATCTTAATCCCAAGTTCATAGGATAAATCTCTAACAGCCTGTGCAATGTTGGCAATCATAATATCGAGATTGTCAGATTGACTCATTTCAATATACCTCCAAAGGTTTGAATTGTTTTGATTACTACTTTTTACCTGGAAGAGAAGTATTGCAGGCCAATAGTATTAAATTACGGATCAGTAAGGTTGGGCTGCATATGTAGTGATAGTATCATAAAGATAACTATGAAGGCAATAGTAAGTTTAATTTTATATTTTATATCGTATGTTTGGGCAATGGGGGATTCGAACCCCCGACCTCTGGCTCCGGAGGCCAACGCTCTATCCAGCTGAGCTAATTGCCCGTAAAGTATAATAAGTAAAGTATATAAGTAAAATATATACGTAAAGTATATAAGTCTATAAGAAACTTGATACCATTAGATTAAATGGAGTTTTTCCTTGTGTCAATCACTGAAATCCCCTTGACATATGCAGTTAAATTCTTATAATGCAGCAACATCCCAATGAAACTTAAAAAGAATAATAGCGGATACCTTTTTTATTTACTACTGGTCTGCTTTATCATAGGCAGTCTGGCGTGGGATATATTTGGAAAGATTATGTTAAAGGCAGGCATTGATCTGTCACTGACTACACCTCCGATTGGTATAGATCTGGATGTCTTGAAATTAATGGTAAGGGTAAATCCGGGATCTTTCATAGGATTGGTGGCTGGAATAATTATTTTCAGGGGAATATGAATGGAAACAATAATACTTGCATCGGGATCACCGCGAAGACAGGAATTACTATCAAAGGCAAGGATACCATTTCGTGTAATTCCACCTAACATCGATGAATCCTACGGGGATGAGGAAGACGTAGTCGGGATTGTCAGGAGGCTGTCAGAGAAAAAGGTGAATACTATTATTTCACTCTTCAAGAATGAGTCGCCAAGATGGATTCTCGGTGTGGACACCCTTGTTGACCTTGACGGAGAGATTATTGGTAAACCCAGGACAATTGAAGAGGCAAAGGATACTATCCGTGCATTGTCAGGAAAGAAACACCGTGTTCTTTCAGGCATTTCACTTCTGCCCTCAAAAAATGAGAGAATGATTACAAAGGTGGCGGTTACCGAGGTAAAGTTCATAAAGATGTCCGATGACGAAATTAATTATTATATTAACACGGGTGAATGGTCCGGTGTTGCAGGTGGATACAGGATACAGGGAATAGGAAGTTTCTTCATAGAGTGGATAAAAGGTTCATATAGCAACGTTATGGGCTTGCCTATGGAGACTTTTTATGGCATTTTAAGAGAAAGTAATTACAGTTTAGAGTAATTCTAAAAACAATAATTTTCCGGCATTACAGTTACCAGTGTAGTTGTGATGTACGAGACATAGAGAAGGATTTAGGAGGAGTAATGTGGCAGTAGTAACAATGAAAAGTTTACTTGAGTCTGGTGTGCATTTCGGTCACCAGACTAAACGGTGGGATCCCAGGATGAAAAAATACATCTTCGCCGAAAGAAACGGGATCCATATCATAGATCTTCAAAAAACGATAGTAGCTATTAAAGAAGCGTACGAAGTTGTACGCAAGACTGTTCTCGATGGTAAATCGGTCTTATTTGTAGGCACCAAAAAGCAGGCTCAGCAGGCGGTGGAGCGAGAGGCCAAGCGATGCGGCATGTACTATGTGAATAACAGATGGCTTGGCGGTATGCTTACAAATTTCTCTACCATCAAAAAGTCCCTGTTAAGATTGAAAAAGCTCGAAAAGATGGAAGTTGACGGGACCTTTGAAGGATTGACCAAGAAAGAGAGAGCCAGGTTACAGAAAGAAAAGGCAAGGCTCGAAAGAAATCTTGGCGGCATAAAAGAAATGAAGGAACTTCCCGGTATCATCTTTATTATCGACACTAGAAAGGAGGCAATCGCCGTTGCAGAGGCTAAGCGGGTTGGAATTCCCATAGTAGCTGTGGTGGATACGAATTGTAATCCTGAAGGTATAGATTATCCGATCCCCGGAAACGACGATGCCATAAGGGCTATTAATCTCTTTACTCAGATAATAGCCAATGCTGTTATAGATGCTGAAAACGAAGTGGGACTTGAAGTCATTGAAACACTCCATGAGGAAGTTGGAGAGGAAGATTTTGCCGAAGTCATCGACAAGGGTGAATATATCGACGATGAAATCCTGAAAGAGAAGAAGGAAGCGGAGGAAGAAGCAGAGGAAGAGGATAAGGTCTCTGTCGGTGCCAAGGTTGGCCAAACAGACGGGGAAGAGGAAAAAGAGAGAGAGGACACAGAAAGATTTACCGAAGAGGATTATTCGGATTATACTCCCGAGGAAGAAGAAAAAAAGGAAGAGGAGAAAATGGAAGAAGAGACCATTGTTGATGAGCACAACATAGATGAAGATAAATTATATGAAGAATAGGAGATGTGAAAAGTGGAAATAAAAGCTTTAGATGTAAAGAAATTGCGGGAAAAAACGGGTGCAGGCATGATGGACTGCAAAAAGGCACTTCTCGAGGCAGAAGGCGACTTTAAGAAAGCGGAGAAGATCTTAAAAGAACTTGGTTTGGCTGCTGCTGCCAAGAGAGGCGGAAGGGCTACAAAAGAAGGCCAGATATTTTCGGTCATAAAGGATGGAAAGGGAGTGCTCCTTGAACTCTCATGTGAGACAGACTTCGTAGCCAAAAACAAGGAGTTTGTAAGGCTTGGTGAGGAGTTATCAAACCTGATTCTCGAAAAAGAGAATATAGGGAAAGAATCACCTGAAATCGATGAAAAGATCAAAGAGGCAATCGGAAGAATCAAAGAAAACATAGAACTCAAACGTTTCAAAAGGCTTAAAGCAGACGAAAAGCAGTTTCTGGTAAACTACATCCACAGGGCGGGTGATATAGGCAAGATAGGAGTTCTTTTGTTGTTCGAAGTAGAAGATCCTTCGCTGAAGGATAATCCGCGATTGAAAGAGGTGGCTTTTGACATGGCGCTTCATACTGCAGCCTATGCTCCACTGTTCCTTTCGCGAGACAAGGTCAACCCCGATTACCTCAAGGAGCAGGAGGAAATATTCCTCAAACAGGCTCAAAATCTGGGGAAGCCTGAAAAGGTTCTTCAGGGTATTGTAAAGGGTAAGATCAATAAACACTTAAGCGAAATATGCCTGATGGATCAGATGTTTGTAAAAGATCAGAAATTGAAAGTTTCACAGGTGCTGGAAAATCTGGGGAAGGAGTTAAATAGCAGGGTAAACATTGCGGATTTCCTGTATTTCAGGCTGGGTGAAGAATAAAAGGAGGTATCATGGCAGAGAAAGAAGTAATAAAGAATGCCGAGGTCAAAATGAAAAAGACTGTGGCAGCGTTGAAAAACGAGTTTCAAACGGTGAGAACGGGTAGGGCTTCTGCTGCACTCTTTGAAAAGATCAGAGTTGATTACTACGGGGAGCAGGTTCCGTTGAATCAGCTTGCAACGATATCAGTCCCTGAAGCAAGGCTTGTAATCATTCAACCATGGGACCGTTCATCGTTGCAGGAGATAGAAAAAGCCATACAGAAATCGGAATTATCCGTGAACCCTAATAATGACGGAAAGGTGATAAGAATCAATATCCCACCCCTCACCGAGGAGAGAAGAAAAGAGCTAGTTAAGTTGGCAAAACATATGGCAGAGCAGAGTAGAGTTTCCGTTCGTAATATCAGGCGTGATGCCAATGAAGAGCTGAAAAACCTGAAGAAGGAAAGCACCATAAGTGAGGACGATGAAAAACGGGCACACGATGAGATTCAAAAACTTACCGACAAGTACATAGACGAGATAAATTCTCTCCTTGAAGAAAAAGAAAAAGAAATAATGGAAATCTAATGGCTCTCTCGGATAAGGAAAATAATTCTCTCGATACAGAAAGGCTCCCCGTCCATGTAGGAATCATCATGGACGGGAATGGCCGTTGGGCAAAAAAAAGAGGGAAATCCAGAACCGAGGGGCATCTGGAGGGGGTAAAGACGGCCAAGAAGATAGTAAAGGCTGCAGCAGACTTTGGCATAAAATACCTGTCGCTCTATGTTTTTTCGACAGAGAATTGGAAGCGCGCTCAGAATGAAGTTGCATTTCTGATGTCTCTGATACAGCGCTACCTGAAGAGAGAGTACGATTTTTACAGGGAAAATCATATAAGGGTCGTCCACAGCGGAAGGTATGAAGGTATGTCGGATGAAATCGTTAAGGACATAGAAAAAGTGATAAAAGATACATCGGAATTCAACGGACTCACAGTGAACCTCGCTATCAACTACGGGGGAAGAGACGAGATAGCAAGAGCAGTAAAAAAGATATGCTCTGAAGGTTGTGACGAAGAGAAAATCTCCCTGGAAACTATCAATAATCATATGGACCACCCTGAAATACCTGATCCCGATCTTATAATAAGGACGGGAGGGGAAAAGCGCCTTAGTAATTTTCTGCTCTGGCAAGCTGCCTATGCGGAACTCTACTTCAGTTCCAAGTTGTGGCCAGACTGGACGAGACATGATTTCCTGAAGGCTCTGCTGGACTACCAGAGCAGAGAGAGAAGATTCGGAGATGCCAGATGAAGGGTCTTATCGTTCGGACGATGCTGATTGTCGTAGCCTTTCCTCTTTTCTATGTTCTCATATTTCTTCTGCCCTATGGTAACCATCTGACCTTGAATCTCGTGGCTGTACTGGCCTCTTTCGTTGGCAGCTATGAAATATACTCTATGATTCAGAAAAAGAGGGGGCTCTTCTCCTTTCCCCTGCTACCCATTCTGGCGGCAAGTATCAGTGTTGTTGCCATTCTTGAAGTGTCGGGGATCTTGCTTCCGGGTGCCATTGCTTTTCTAATTGTATCTCTTCTATCATTGATCATGCTGGTTGAACTTTTTGTCTCGGCCAAAGAGGGATTGGAGCATTTCATAGACAAGGTGTCATATTCTCTGTTGATTCTTCTTTACCCTTCACTTTTCATTACATACATTATAAGAATATCGAGATTTGAAGAATCATCCATGCTCTTACTCTTTTTTTTCAGTCTGGCATTCAGCAATGATATCCTTGCATATCTTGCCGGGAAGCTTTTCGGGCATCAGTCCAGAATGAACCTAGCTGTAAGTCCCAAGAAATCATTGGCAGGTTTCATAGCAGGTTTTTCGGCATCACTCGTTACCACGGTAGTATTCTACTTTTTGGTACCGTCTCTTTTTCCCGTTTCATTTTATACTATATTGATATTTGGCAGCCTTTTCGGCTTCCTCGTAATTCTCGGAGACCTTGTTGAATCGGCGTTGAAGCGTTCAGCTTTAATAAAGGATTCCGGAGAGATAATACCTGGAAGGGGTGGTCTACTCGATTCGATAGATTCTCTCTTGCTCATAGCTCCTTTGTTCTTTTATTTTTTTGATAAGGTCATCAAATTGAAATGAAAAAAAAGAGAGTGGTCATTCTGGGAAGTACAGGCTCCATAGGGAAGAATACCCTCGATGTAATATCTCGGTATCGGGAAAGATTCGAAGTGGCAGCTCTGAGCTGTCATGAGAATCTCGATTCCCTTGCAGAGCAGATTAAGCTTTATCGTCCTGTGGCGGTTGCCATAACCGGTTTGGAAGATAAATATCGGGTCCATGACCATTCCGGTAATATCGCAGGTATCCCGTACTCCATCACAGGGAGTGTAAAGGTTTACAAGGGTTATACGGGTCTGCTTTCCATGCTCGACGAGGAAGATTACGATGTAGTCGTGAACGGGATATCGGGCGCAGCCGGATTAAGAGCTTCCGTGAAAACGTTGAAACAGGGGAAGGATCTGGCATTGGCAAACAAGGAAACCGTCGTAATGGCGGGTGAGCTCGTTTTAAATCTCGCAGATAGATACGGTGCCCAGATTCTTCCTGTGGATTCTGAACATTCTGCAATATTTAATCTCATTAGAATAGCCGGAGACGAAGTGTTAGACAATGTGGAGGAGATTCTTCTTACCGCATCCGGAGGAGCATTCAGGGAGCTTGGTGCAGAGGAGCTGGAAGGAGTTAAAGTTGAGGATGCCTTAAAGCATCCGACCTGGGAAATGGGTAAAAAGATAACTATTGATTCAGCCAGTATGGCCAATAAAGGCCTTGAAGTGATAGAAGCCTGCCAGCTCTTCCATATGGAGCCATCCAGGGTAAAGGTTGTTATCCATCCCGAAAGTGTTGTTCATTCACTGGTAAGGACTAAGGATGGTATCCTGTATGCCCAGTTGAGTTATCCTGACATGAGGGCTCCGATTCTGAACGCTCTCTCTTATCCGCATATCCTTGATTCAACTTTTGGCAAGTTGGAATTAGACGACTTGAGTTTGAATTTTGAAAAGCCTCAGATGAAAAAATATAAAATGCTGAAACTTGGTTACCTTGCAGCCGAAAGAGGGACGGCATACAGGGTGGTTTACAATGCTTCCAATGAAATCGCCGTTGATAATTTTCTCTGTGGGAAGATACGTTTTGTGGATATACCTTTCATAGTAGAGAAGGTGATGTCAGGGCAGTGGGAAGTCGATCCGATGGATATTGAGAGTATTTTGAAGGTGGATGATGAAGCGAGAAATGCGGCAAGAAGATTTATTGACCGTCTTGTTGCCAGAAATAGTTAAGAAAGAAAAGAGGATTGGGTATTGATGTTTTTGACAATATTACTTGGCCTGGTTGGATTGGGAATAATAATCTTTATTCATGAAACGGGACATTTCATAGCTGCCAAGGTCAACGGAATAGAAGTTGAAACTTTCAGTCTTGGTTTCGGCAAAGAACTTGTTGGATTTGATTACTTGAAGACTCATTATCAGATTTCACTTATTCCGTTTGGTGGCTACTGCAAGATGAAGGGTGATGAATTGCTGAAGAATGCCGTAGAAATGGATTTGAAGGATATCCCAAAGGAAAAAGGTTCTTTCTTCTCTGTTCATCCATTTCGCAGAATAATTGTAGCTCTATCCGGTCCTCTGGCGAATCTGCTCTTTGCCCTCTTCGTTTTGACTATTATCTGGTGGGTGGGTTTCAATATCTATTCCAGTCCGCCTAAGATCATTCTGGCCAGTGATTATCAATTGGATAACCTCGGAGCTAATGCTCCTGCAACCCTGGCAGGTTTGAAAACGGGGGATATCGTAACAGATATAAACGGAAAGGCAGTGAGGAACTTTCAGGACATACTTGAAATTGTTTCATCGAGCCCCGGTAAGAAGCTCGTTTTTTCGGTAAAGAGGGGTTCCGGAATAGAGAAGGTGACAGTTGTACCGGAGCTGGATAAGGAGAGCGGGGCGGGCCGTATAGGTATTTATTCCTGGGTCGAGCCTGTAGTTGAAAGGGTGGTGGAGGGGAAATCTGCCTATCTGGCCGGGATAAGAAGCGGTGATATTATAATTTCAATCGATGGTAAAAATGTAAGAAACACTCTGGATATTTTTCAAGAGTTAAAGGACAAGCCTGAGCAGATTAGTCTCACATTGTTAAGAGGAACAAAAAGGCTGACTTTGCCGGTTGTGTTGCAGTACGATGAAAATGGTTTCCCGGATCTTGGAATTCAGTTCAGGCAACAGGTGTATCGGGTTGGAGGTGAGGGTTTTTACAATGGCATAGTTCGTGGGATAAAGGAAACGGGAAAGACTATCGGCATGACCTTCAGAGGGATAGGACTTCTCTTTAAGGGAATAGATGTTCACAAGACTGTAGCAGGTCCGTTGAGGATAACATACTACCTTGGGACTATTACAAAGAATAGTTTTCAGATTGGTTTTGGGACAGGTATCGTATCTTTCTTGAGATTACTCGGACTTTTGAGTATAGTACTGTTCATAATGAATTTAATTCCCCTGCCGGCACTGGATGGCGGACAAATCGTACTGTTTTCCGTAGAGTGGATTGCAGGCACACCGCCGAATCCTAAATTGATATACAGGATACAGGTATTTGGCTTTTCGATTATAATCCTGCTTGCAGTGATGATAACTTTCAGTGATATACTCTTTTTCTTTGGAAAGTGAAATAGGAGAACTTGGAATGTCAAAGAGATTACTTACCTGCATTTGTGAGAATAAGTTCGAGGTGGATGTTCCTGATACGATAGATCTCTCAGAAAAACCTGACATAGCAGTGGATATAAGAACGGGCCATTTTCTCGAATATAGGTGTCCTCTATGCGGAAAGCTGCTGAAGCCTGAATTTCCCCTTCATATAGTGGACAAGAAACACGGAATTGATGTTTTTTTTATTCCTGAATTGGACAGGGGAAAGTATTTTAGAAAAAAGCTGGAATATGAGGTAGGTAAGCCTGATAGGGTTGTCATCGGATACCCTGAACTGATAGAAAAGTTGCTTCTGCAGAGTGAAGGAATCGACGACAGAGCTGTGGAGCTAATAAAATACTATATGGTACGAAAGGCTCTCTCTGAAAATGCCAAGGCCATTCCGAAGATTACCGTTACAGTAGTCGAAAGAGGCAAGATGAAATTTCAGCTTGAGGGATTGCGGGATGATAGTGTGGGAATTACATGGATAGAGCATGGAACATACAAAAAAGCTCTGAAAGATATTAAAAGGCGCCTCGACTCGACCCTTAAGAGGATTCTCGAGCCACCCTATGTATCGGTTAGAAAGTTGGAGTGGGAGTAGGAACAAATGCTAATGTTGCCTGATAGAAGAGCAGTATATCATTTACTTGGTATCTTTCTCTTTATCTTTGCAATGGGGAATGAAGTAGCTCTGGCTGAAGAGTTCAATTTGCAGGTAAATACGGGTCATGTAGGAGATGTTGAACAGCTGGCCTATGATGCGATGAATCGCATACTGTTTTCTGCCGGCGAAGATGGTACGGTACGGCTTTGGAAACCGGACGAGACAGTTCTTCTGAAAAAAATAAGGGTATCGTATCTTCCTGTCAAAATGCTTGCATTGAGTCCCCAAAATAATCTGATGGCGGTGTTGGAAACCAACGATCTGACCATTTTCAGGTTGAGTGTGTGGAACTGGAAAGAAGGTAAAAAGCTATATACAATAAGTCTCAAGCACAGGCCCATGTTTATAACCTTCTCGAAAAGGGGTAGTTATCTTGCATATTCGAGGCCCGATTGGAACAGTCTTGTTATAATTGATTCTCTCTCCGGTCACAGCCTTCCCTATATGCAGGAAGCTTTTGGCATTGTTTCTTTTATGGTATTTTCGAGTAGTGAAGAAACATTACTTACCTATCAACCTTCCGGGAAATTGATCTATTGGCATTTAAAGTCGGGAACCATCATAAAAAGTGTGGTGACTCTTCCGGATCTAAGACAGATGAGGATTTCCGCCGACAGGAGTTTTGCCGCTGCCAAGAAAGGTGACTCAGTAGTGCTTATCGATCTCTTAACCGGTAATGTTCTCGATAGAAGAGGCCTAATAGGAATAGAGGACATTGCTATTTCCCCTGGGGACAATGAAATAGCCTGTGTTGTAAAAGGTTCGGGGGGACAGACTCAGCTCTACAGGTATGCTATTATTGACAAGAGTTTATACAATATATCAATATCGCAGGAAAATGGGCTTAATACGGCGATTTATGGAAACAACGAGTTATTTCTCGGAAAGACTGACGGAAGCCTCTCGTTCATAGGTAGTGATGGGATTGCTCATTCAATCGGTGAAAACAAACTGGAAAAGATATACGACATTGCATTCAACTCGGGAAAATTGGCATTTATTACGGGTAATAGTATTTACACCTTTGAATCAAATTTTTTTACGGGTGAAAATTTAGGTAAAGATTTAATGGGAAACAGAGAATCTCTTTCACTTAAAATTACCAGGTTCGGTAATCCCATTGGAGGTAAGACACAACTTGCACCGCTGACAGAGAACAAGCTAATTACGTGGACTGACAGTTCAACTGAATTTCCAATGGCCTTTATTGATATGAGAAATGGAAGTTTTACTTATTCGAGCGGACTTTTCAATGCCCCATTGACATACGTAGGTGATGGCGGAAGATGGGTTCTGACGGTGGAGGATACGGGGGAGTGCAAACTGATAGACAAGAGTGATGAGAGCATCTATTATTCTTACAGTGCTCCCGGAATGCATAAGCTCATTGTAGTGAAAAATGACAACCTTATTGGTGCAAAGAGCAAACTGGACGTGTATGACAGTTCTCTTCTGTGGATAAATCCCATTACAGGTGAAACATTCCCAATCACAGATGATAGTCTTTACGTGTACGAACTGGCCTATGACAGATTCAGGGATACGCTTTACTCAATTGGAGTGGAGAGAAAGAATGGCATACTGGCAACGGTACTGAAAAAAAGAACCGGAAAAACCTTTGACAATTCTACTGTCCTTGAAAGAATTTCGGGAGAAGAAGATGTGGGGGCTTCGATTGCCGTTGATGAGACCGATGGCAGTATCTACACCTCACTTGGATATGGAAAGGTGATGGTTTTTCGTGGTACCGGTAGAAGCGATCTGGAATACAACGGGGAAATAGCCAGGAAACTTATTTACAAAAAGGGGAAGCTCTTTGCGTTGAACAGGGATTCTTCTATCAGTGTATGGAATGTCGAAACAGGGAGACTGCTTCTCGATTTTTATCTGATGAAGGATGGCGAATGGTTGATCATAACTTATAGATCGGGAGTCTTGCCTATGGGCTATATTTCTTCTCCTCTCGGAGAGAAGTACCTTTCCGTTGTTTACGGTACAAATCTCTTCAACAATCTCTTGCCCAGATTCAGACTGAAATTGAAAATAAGACAGCTGTATTGATGCAAAAGGGCTGAGAAAAGTAGAATTAAAATCCTGTTATTCGATTGGCCAGTCATGTGAAGGGTTGCTGGAAACCTTTTTGACTGCCTCTTTTACCGCATTACGTACGTCATTTGCATACTCTGTGTTGTCAATCGAATGAGCATACAAAGTGCCCATTAAAGAAACTCTGTAGTATGGCTTAATATGATTCAATGCATATGCGGCCATGTCGAGAACACAATCCTGACATTTGCAAATATTGTCTATATCGGCCAGTTGTCTCTCAAGTTCATCGAAAACGAGCCGTTCGGCTTCATTTACAAGGTTTTCCAAATCATAACTATCCCGCAAACTCATTCTTTTTGCATCTCCAATCTTTTTCTATGTTTTAATGATCGTATATTTACTCTAAAAAATCAAGCTTCTTCATTCCAATGAGCCAGAGGTTCAAATTTTGTATATCTTGCAATAAAAGCAATTTTTACAGTTCCTACAGGACCATTTCTCTGTTTTGCAATAATCAATTCAGTCTCAGTATTTTCACTATCGGAATCTTCATAAGAGAGATCGTCTCTCTTTTTTCTATGGAGAAAGAGTACGACATCGGCATCCTGTTCTATGGAACCTGATTCGCGCAGATCTGCTAATGTGGGCCTTTTCCCCTCTGTTTCTCGTCTTACCTGAGAGAGGGCAACCACAGGAATATTCAACTCTCTTGCGAGAGCCTTCAAGGATCTGCTTATCTCTGCAATTTGCTCATGCCTCGGGATATCCTTGTTTTCCGAGGTTATAAGTGTAAGGTAGTCTATGAATATTATGGCCACGTTATGCTGAGACTTCATTCTTCTGGCCTGAGCACGCAGATCGAGCAATTTCAGGTTTGGCGTATCGTCTATGTACAGTGGTGCATCGTATATCTTGCCTGCGGCTTCTGTAAGTTTCTGGAAATCCGATGGTTTCAGCAATCCTGTTCTGAGCTTTTTGGAATCGAGTCTTGCTTCACTGCTCAGCAAGCGTTGCATAAGTGCCATGCTTGACATTTCGAGGGTGAAGAAACCGACAGGAATCTTGTACCGTATCGCCATATTGGAGGCCATGGTAAGTGCAAGCGCCGTTTTTCCTATCGATGGTCTTGCTCCGATTACAATGAATTCGGAATCCTGGAAACCACTTGTGTAGTTATCCAGATCATGAAAACCGGTTGGTATGCCGGTATAATTTTCCTTCGTATGATAGAGTTTTTCTATTGCATCGATGGCACGCTTGACTATCTCTTTTGCCTCCAGGTAAAAGCCGGTATGCTGTCTCTCGGCTATCTCGAATATCTGTCTTTCTGCTTCTTCTATTATGTATCCGATTTCCAATGATTCATCATGTGCCTGAGAGACAATCTTCGATGCTATCCTTGTAAGATTTCTCCTTATGCTGCATGCCTGGACGATCTGGGCATAGTACTCGACATTTGCACTTGTCGGAACTATCGATGTCAACTTTGAAATATAACCAGCACCTCCCGAAGATTCCAGATCACCCTGTGCCCTCAGTTCGTCCGTCACTGTAATTAAATCTATGGCTTCGCTTCTGTTGAAGAGGTTTATTATTGCCTGAAAAATCTTTTTGTTTGCCGTCTTGTAAAAATCATCTGCCCTTAGATATTTGAGAACCGTTGTGAGAGCCTCAGAGTCGAGAAGGAGAGCGCCAAGTGTTGCCTCTTCGGCTTCTTCATTGTGCGGCGGAATCTTATCCTTCAGAGTTTCGGCATTCATTTACTCTTATCTTCTTGTTTTTCTCCGGCCTCTTCAGGGTTTATGGATACCTTTATCATTGCGTATTCGTTGTCATAGAGTTTGATTTTAACTGAATAGTTTCCCACCATCCTAAGATGCTGATCGGGTACTTCAATTCTCTTTTTGTCGATTTCATATCCTCTCTTTGCCAGTTCCTGTGCAATGAGAGAATTGTTGACAGAGCCAAAGAGCTTACCGCCTTCACTGGCAGGCATGGTGAATGTAACTTCTTCCGTTTCTAGTCTCTCCTTAAGGCTCAGGGCCTCTCGCCTCTTTTCCTCTTTTCTTTTTTCTATCTTCTCTTTCATGCTCTCAAGACGCTTGAGGTTTTCCTTGTTGTAAGGGAGGGCGAGTTTCTTGGGTAGAAGGTAGTTTCTTGCATAACCATTTGCAACTTCCTTGATATCTCCCTCTTCACCAAGACCTTCGATATCCTTGTACAGTATGACTTTCATTCGTCTCTCCTTTCGAATTCTCTATATTTTATCCAGATTTCTGAAACACCCAAACCTGGTATTGCAATCAATACGATGATATTGATTTTTGGGGTGAATAAAAGAATAATCAACATGAAGTAAAGGAGTAATTGTAAACCTCGGCTCACACGGAAGTAACCAAAGAGGTAACGTATTATTCCCAATGCATTGATACCATATAGAAGAGCAAGGATTAGAGTAGCATTCCAGGAGACATAACCGATAACTCCGAGGCCCCTTATGTAGTCTATGAGTGTAAGGGCTAGTGAGACTATCAAGGGCCATAGGTAATATTCCGGAACTTTGAAGCTGATGATAGAAGATTCGGTTTTCTCAACGTCAAGTCGTGATTTTTCAATCGATTCTCTCTGCAGATTTTTTCTCCCGATTGCATTTCCTATCCATCTGGAAAATCCAAGAAGAATAAAATAATCGAATATGAATGTCCTGAAAAATATCCTGTTGGTTGTTTCTTTCAATGTCTCTGCAGACAAGAATTTATTCAATATGGCAAGGTTTTCGGTATCCTTTGTTGTAAACATTGTCTTAAGGTAATCCGACAGGCTCTTGAAAACGAGATTCATATAATCATTGAAAGCAGTGTTGTTCCCAAAATAGAGGATGAAAGGAATTGATACAATACCAAATAAAATAGATAGTGATAAGAGATCGAAGAAATTATCTTTTCGTCTGAACAGGTCAAGATCTAGGTTGCCTGTAAAATGCTCAAATATATTGGCATTCAAAAGGAATAATCCGCCTAGCAAGGAAATCAATACAAGGATTTCAAGTAGGACGAGAGAGAAAGTAAATCCGGCATTATCGAGCCTGCTTATTCTTATGGTTTTTATCAGTGCAATCACGAGGAATGTTAGGAGAAGCGAGTAGTTGAAAAGTTGGTTTCCCCTTCTTCTATACAGTATCTGGAGGGGAATCAAAAAAAAGAATATTCCTATCGATGTCTGATATAGGAATATCGAGGCAATGGAGAATAGAATCATCTCTGTCCAGACACTGTTTATCTTCACATGAAACATCCGATAGTTACTTTCTTTGATCTACTTCGTCGTAAAGGGTAAAAGAGCAAGTATCCTTGCACGTTTTATGGCCCTTGCAAGTTGTCGTTGATGTTTTGCACAGGTTCCTGTTATTCTACGTGGAAGTATTTTCCCCATTTCCGTGGTGAACCGCCTGAGAGTATCTACATCTTTGTAATCTATGGTAAGTTTTTTCGTACAGAATTTACAGACCTTTTTCTTAAAGTAGATTCTCTGCCGTGGTTTGGTAGTAGTCTGAGGAGTATCGTCTCTGTCAGTCTGCCTTGTGCTCTTTTCATTGGTGTCACTCATTGAATAAACCTCCTTGAAATTGTGATGTCACCTGTTAAGTGTAAATTGCGAAATCTAAAAGGGAATATCGTCTTCAAAATCATCGGGGATGTCGTTCTGAGTTTCAACAGTTCTGTCTGGAGTACTATCGGGGAAACTTCCGCCTCCGGTTTCGCCGTATGGTGTCTGCCCACCGCTACGGGTACCGCCGAGTAGTTGAATGTTCGTTGCAACGATTTCCACCCGACTTCTCTGCTGTCCATCCTGTTCCCATCTGTTCTGCCTGAGTTGCCCGGTTACTGCTATCTGCTTACCCTTTTGAAGATAAGGGTTCAGTGATTCTGCAGTTTTCCCCCAGATCACGATGTTAAAGAAATTTGCTTCATCCACCCATTGTTCGTTCATCTTTCGTCTCTGGTTTACAGCAATGGAGATCCTGCTGACAGGAGTTCCATTGTTTGTATACTTCAATTCTGCATCGCGAGTAAGACGTCCTATGAGGACGACCTGATTGATATCGGTCATTATTAAGCCTCCATAGCTATTTGATAGAGGGTCAATGATCCTTTCTCACGATGAGCATTTTGAGAACTTCTGTCTTCAATTTGAGCGATTTTTCGATTTCTTTTATCTTTTCGGGGGAAGACTCGAACTCATAGAGGTAATAGTGCCCTCTATCGTGTTTTTTTATCTCATAGGCGAGATTTCTCTCTCCCATGTCCTCTTCTTTCAAGAGGTTGACGCCAGCCTTTGTGAGCTGTTCCTTTAAGATTTCTTTTCCTCTTTCGAAGTTGCCCTCTTCGATGTTGAAGATTACAACCGCTTCATATTTCCTCATTTATTCCTCCTTCTGGTCTTTCTGATCCGCAACGAGAGCCACGGATAAAGAGGTATATGGAAAATAACACAAAGCCTGGTATGTGTCAAGCAAATCCTTAAAGGGTAGTAAGAAGAAAGCCGAAAATTGATGAGGGATGACTAAACAGATAAATTACGAGGATGATATCTTTTTCCTGCTCCTAATAATAAGAAGGCTGAGAGACGGATTGAAACTGAAGATAGATATGGAAACATTTGGTTCCAAAATTGTAGATGATATTCTGTTCCTCGATGAAACAATCGAAAAAATGCTACAGATGCTGGAAGCCAAGCATGGAGTACTTAACAGAGAAGAAAACCTGCGGAGTTTGAAGAAGGTGGAAAGCCTGTTCAACAATCTTCTTGATGATATTATAGAGAAGAGAATACCGGGAAGCTATTATTTCTCCGATCTCAATTCCAGTTTTATTAAAATAAGGAAAAAGAACCTGGAGATGACTTCGAAAATAGACCAAATTCTTTCTGATATGTCGCGAATAGATTCGGAAAAAAGTAAAATGGTATCGGAGGAAGAGTTCAGATATCTTTTGTCTTCCGACGATAACGAAAACGAGTGAAATTCTATTACCTAAAAATCTTGACAATGAAAAGTCATTTTGTTACATTTCCACATGAAAATTCTTTGATTTTTTCCCGGTGGTGTAATTGGTAGCACCCAAGACTCTGGATCTTGTTGTGGGGGTTCGAGTCCTCCCCGGGAAGTACCGGAAAGGCCCCTTCGTCTATTGGCTAGGACAGAAGACTCTCATTCTTCAAAGAGGGGTTCGATTCCCCTAGGGGCTAAAAGAGCCACCTCATAGAGCATCAAGAAAGCTCGGGGTGGCTTTTATTTGTTTTTATTTATTTAAGCCCTTTCAATAAGTCCAAAGAATCTACTTTACTTCTATCTTAAAGGTATCCAGAAACTTCTCGAAATCGAAGTATTCATCGAAGATTCTCTCTATCTCCCTGGCCTTTACCGTGTCATATACCTGTATCTTGGTGTTTTCGATAATGTCGAGTAAGCGAAGTTCAGTAGCGGCAGTGCCCTCTTCAACATAGATCGTTGGTATACCCGATTCTTCGATAATTTTCTTACACTCATCGTCGAGGGGATCTGTTCTACCACATGTCAGGATAATGCCGGCTATCTTGTGCTTGCTCGCCTCATTGAACTCCACGATTTTTCTGATTTTCTTTTTCGAGCTGGCACCAAGGAGTACTATATCTCTCGCTTCCAGGTAGGAGTCGAGTTTGAGCCTGTCTGCAGGAACAGAAATAACCTTCATGGAGTTACACGGAATTTTCCATTTCTTGTCTTCCGTGTCTCCGATATACTCTATTGGTTTTATCTTTTCCAGTATGGTTTTCATGGATGGTTTTGAGAGAAAATCAACTTCGGGAAGAAATGCCAGAATTCTGAGAAGTCCCCCGAAAGCGCCGTATTTCTTGTTTATGAGATCTTCTGTTATGAATTGTTTGACACTCTCTATTTTCTCCGGAATAAGTTTATTGAAGATTATTCCCCGTACCCTGCTTTTTTTGTAGAGAAAGTATGAAAGGTCCACCTCCAGCATGTCAAGAGCCTTGCCTATGCCCCCGCCGGACAGGAATATTATTTCAGCATTCATCAGGTTACTCACATCGGCATTGGATAGACCAACTATACCACCGACACCCGGATGGCCGGAACCCTCAGCGACAATGACCCTCTTGGATTTGAGATTCTGAATCGAATTAATGATAAGGTCTTCCAGTCTTCTCGTTTCTTCCAGTTGATTCTCTTTTTTCAGATAATTCTTGGTAAAACCTGATCCCAGCCTTACGGGAGAAATGGATTTCAGGTCTATATTCGGTATGTTTGAAAATCGCTGTATTATATATGCATCCTTGTCGATTCTGCTTCCGTCTTCAAGCAGGACGAGTTCCTGACCTACCGGTTTCAGATACCCAATCAATTCGGGATCCATAACCTTTCTAAGTTGAGAGATCAACCCCAGACTTGTAAATGTTTTTCCTGCATGTTGTCTGAAACCTGTAAGGTAGATGATTACCTGTTTCATTTCTACCTGCCCTGTTCTACTACGAAATTATTGTAGTAGTACTCTATACTGTCAATGAGGGCCTGCCACGATGCTTCTACGATATTCCTTGATACTCCAACGGTGTTCCAAGAATGATTCCCATCGGAAGAGGTGACAAAAACTCTCACCTTGGCTTCCGTTGCTTTTTCAGGATTCAGAACCCTAACCTTGTAGTCTGTCAGTTTTATATTCTCCAGGAAGGGGTGGAAGGGTGAAAGAGCATCTCTCAGTGCCTTGTCCAGTGTTTCAACCGGTCCTACTCCCACGGCAGCTCCCATTACCTCTCTGCCATCTACCTTTATAAACAGCCTTCCTACCGTTTTTGCAGGCACCTCACCTGTTTTGAAGGACTCGAGGTGGTAGTTTCCAAGGTCGAGTAATTTCATATACTTGCCAAGGGTCTTGCGCATCATGAGGTCGAAGGATGCCTCTGCAGCCTCATATTCGTACCCCAGGTTTTCCGCTTCCTTTAATTTTGACAGGAGTTCCTTCACCTCCGGTGATGTTTTGTCAAAGCTTCCGTACTTGGAGAGCTTTTTCACTATTGTCGATTTCCCGGCAAGTTCCGACAGAAGAATCTTCCTTTCATTCCCAACGAGACTGCCGTCTATGTGTTCCATGAGATGGGCAGCCTTGTTAAGGACATCCACATGTTGTCCTGCCTTGTGGCTAAAGGCGGCTTCACCGACGTATGGCTGCCTTTTGTCAGGAATGATATTTGCCTTTTCCGCAACGAATCTGGAGAGACTGGTGAGGTGTTTCAGATTCTTACAGACATATGCATCATATGGCATTTTCAGGCAAATATTGGGAATTACCACACAGAGATTGGCATTCCCTGTCCGTTCCCCCCAGCCGTTTATGGTACCCTGGATTTGTACGGCTCCTGCCTCTATTGCTGCAAGAGAGTTTGCCACAGCAGTGCCTGAGTCATTGTGAAAATGTCCTCCCAGGGGTTTCAATCTGTCTTTTGGGAGCTCATTCATTATTCTCGTAACCTCAAATGGTAGTGTACCTCCGTTTGTATCGCAAAGTACAAGTACATCGGCTCCTGCCTGGGAAGCTGTCTCGAGTACCCTAACGGCATATTCGGGGTCGTCCTTGTACCCATCAAAAAAATGCTCAGGATCGAAAAAGACCTCTCGACCTTCTTCTTTTAAGGTTTTTATCGAGTCGTAGATCATTTCGAGATTTTCTTCATAGGAAGTCTGAAGAACGTATTTAACATGTTCCTTCCAGGTCTTACCAACAACTATTGCAGCAGGGGTTTCGGCCTGCAGGAGAGCCTGGATATTGGGATCGGTCTTCGCCGATGATTTTGGTTTTCTTGTCGACCCGAAGGCAACGATCTTGGCATGCTTGATATCTGCCTTTTTTATCCTTCTAAAGAATTCAGCCTCTTTCTCATTGGACAGCGGAAAGCCTCCCTCGATGTAATCGATGCCGATTTCATCGAGTTTCTTGGCAATGAGAATCTTGTCTTCCAGGGTATAGGCAATTTCACTTCCCTGCATTCCATCTCTGAGAGTTGTATCGTATATATAGATCCTCCTGCTCATACTTTGGCCTCCTTTAGCTCCTCCTTGCTTTCCAAGAATGCAGCGTACCTGTTCAGTGCATTCACGTAGGCTCTGGCGCTTGCTTCGATGATATCGGTGGAAGAACCACGGCCGACAAACTTTTTGCCATCAATTTCAAGAGATACGGAGACCTCGCCAATTGCTTTTCTGCCGGGAGTCACGGCCTGTACGCTGTACTCGAGAAGTTTCGTTTTTATTCCGGTAATTCTGTCTATTGCATTGAAAACGGCATCCACAGGGCCGTCTCCGACCGCCGCTTCTTCATGCTTCTCGTTATCTTCCAGAATCCTGACCGTTGCAGTAGGAACTGCCATGTTTCCCGATTGAATATTAAAGTAATCCAGAACATACTTTGCCGTCTTATGACCCAACTGGTCACTCACTATTACATAGAGGTCATCATCGAAGACCTCTTTCTTTCTGTCGGCAATTTCAAGAAACTGTTTGTAAGCTTTGTCCAGTTCTTCTTTCTCCAGCGAAAGGCCGAGTTCTTTCAACCTCTTGGAAAATCCGTGCATTCCTGAGTGTCGTCCAAGGACGAGTGTGCTGGCATCCCTTCCTACGGACTGGGGGGTCATGATTTCATAGGTTTCTCTTTTTTTCAGAACCCCATCCTGATGTATACCTGATTCATGTGAAAATGCATTGTCTCCAACTATTGGTTTGTTTCGAGGAATAGGAAATCCTATGATACTGGATAAGAATCTCGATGTATTGTATATCTGAGTGGTATCTATGCCGGTTTCGTATGGTAGAAAGTCTTTTCTGACATTGAGTGCCATGACGAGCTCTTCCAGAGCCGCATTTCCGGCTCTCTCTCCGATTCCATTGATTGTAACCTCAACCTGCCTGGCACCATTCTGTATGGCCTCTATCGAATTGGCTACGGCAAGGCCCAGATCGTTGTGGCAATGAACGGAAAGTATGGCCTTATCCATATTGGGTACTCCCTCGATTATTGCCTTTATGAATGCACCAAACTCCCTCGGTATGGTATATCCAACTGTGTCCGGGATGTTGATTATGCTTGCACCGGCGTCGATTACCTTTTCTATTATTCTTATGAGAAACTGAAGTTCGCTTCTCGTCCCATCTTCCGGGGAAAATTCAACCTCTGGTACGAGATTTCTCGCATACTTTACGGCATCCACTGCCATCTTCACCACGTCATCAGGGTCCATTTTCAGTTTGTATTTCATATGAATCGGGGAAGTGGCTATGAATGTATGAATCCTCCTTTTTTCTGCATCTTTCGTGGACTCATTTGCAGCATCGATATCTTTCTTAACAGCTCTGGCCAGAGCGGCTATCGTGGGGCCTTTGACCTTCTCGGAAATAACTTTGCATGCCTTGAACTGTTGAGGTGATGAAATGGGAAAACCTGCCTCGATTACATCCGTTCCGAGTCTTGCCAGTTGAAGTGCAAATTCATACTTCTGATCCACATCCATCGAAGCTCCGGGAGACTGTTCTCCGTCACGCAGTGTTGTATCAAAGATATATATTCTTTCCATCTACTGTTTTCCTCCTTTTGTTTTCTTTGCTGTTTTTTTGGCCCTCTCCATGGAGATAAGCCCGCTTCTCGCCAGTTCGGTGACATTGTATGGCTGAAGAATGTTCGTAAAATCATCTATCTTTTCCGAAGAGCCGGTCAGTTCGAGTACCATGCTGTCGGTTCCCACATCAAGTACCTTAGCACGAAAAACATCGGCAACCTGGAATATTTCACCCCGTATCTTCGGTTCTGCTTTTACCTTGATAAGGGCGAGTTCCCTGTGGATGGCCGGTTTTTCGGTAAGATCGGCAATCTTTATTACGTCTATTAACCTATTGAGTTGTTTTTTTATCTGTTCGAAAACAACATCATCACCGTAGCATACGAGGGTGATTCTCGAGATCGTGGGATCCCTCGTGACTCCTGCAGTTATGCTTTCCAGGTTGTACCCCCTACCGGAAAACAGCCCTGATATTCTGGAGAGTACACCCTGATGATTTTCCACGAGCATCGATATTACGTGTTTCATATCAAATCCTCCTCTCCCAGAAGCATCTCGTTGTTTCCTGCCCCTGCAGGCACCATTGGCCATACATTTGCCTCCCTCGAAACGAGAAACTCTATTACTACCGGGCGGTTTCTGATTTTCTTTGCCTCTTTCAGCACGGGAATGATATCTTCTTCATTTACCACCCTGAAGCCTGCTGCATTATATGCCTCGGCCAGCTTGACGAAATCCGGTATGTATGGAGGACAGTAATCCCCCGGTTCCTTGCATTGAGGTGGACAGGAGGGTCTCCTTGCCAAACAGGTGGAAGAGTAGCGTTTTTCATTGAATAGCTCCTGCCACTGCCTGACCATTCCCAGGTATCCATTGTTCAGAATAGCAACAATAACGGGGAGCTCTTCCTGTACCGCAGTGGCGAGTTCTTGAATGTTCATCTGTATGGAACCGTCACCTGCAATATCGATGACAGTCCGATCCCTGTTGGCTATCTGGGCACCTATTGCCGCAGGGAATCCGTAACCCATAGTGCCTAGGCCTCCGGATGTCAAAAGACTTCGAGGTTTCTTGAAATCATAGAACAGTGCTGCCCACATCTGGTTCTGGCCAACCTCAGTGGTTATGATAGCATCAGGAAAGACCTCGCTGATTCTCTTGATAACCTTTGGCGGTGATATACCATCACCGGAAGTCTCCGGTGACAGGGGATGATTCTTCTTCCACTGGCCTGTTTCTTCTATCCACGAATCTATGGAAGGTTTCTCCAAAATAGGATAGAGCTCTTCCAGTATCAGTTTTGCATCACCGACAATGGGGATATCCACGCTGACGTTTCTTGAAATGGAGGCAGGGTCGATGTCTATATGTATGATTTTAGCTCCCTTGGCAAACTTGCTAAGGTCTCCGGTTGCCCTGTCGTCGAAACGGGTTCCGATTGCAAAGAGAAGATCACTGGACATTACGCCCATGTTAGCAGCGAAGGTTCCATGCATACCCAGCATTCCAAGGTATCTGGGGTGTGTGCTTGGAAGAGCACCTATTCCCATCAGCGACGATATGGTTGGTACGTTGGTTTTCTCCACGATTTTCCTGAATATCCCGATCGAATTTGATATGTGAAGGCCACCTCCTACATAGAAGAGGGGTTTCTTGGATTTTTTCAGGAGTTCAGCAGCCTTCTTTATCTGTCCGCTGTGCCCCTTGGTTAGTGGATTGTAACCCCGTATCTGAACCCTCTGCGGAAATGTCGTATCCGTCTTGTGTAACTGTATATCCTTTGGAATGTCAACGAGTACCGGGCCTGGTCTCCCTGTGGAAGCTATGTAGAAGGCCTCCTTCAGTACCCTGCCAAGGTCTTTGATATCCGTTACAAGGTAGTTGTGCTTGGTTACCGGTCTCGATATCCCAACGGTATCGGCCTCCTGGAAGGCATCGTTACCTATCATATGGGTCGGTACCTGCCCGGTAATGCATACTATCGGCACTGAATCGAAATTCGCTGTTGCCAGGCCTGTTATGGTATTGGTAGCACCGGGACCGCTTGTCACGAGAACCACGCCTGTCTTACCGGTTGATCTTGCATATCCATCAGCTGCATGCACAGCACCCTGTTCGTGCCTGGTTAGTACCACATGCATCGATTTTTCTGAGAAGAGAACGTCGAAGATTGGGATTACTGCCCCTCCCGGATAACCAAAAATGGTATCCACCTTCTCGCTCTTCAATGCTTCGATAACGAGTTGAGCTCCTGTCATACTCATGCTGAGCCTCCTTCCAGTTCACGTATAGCCCCTTTTGCAGCGGAGCTTACATTCTGTGCATAGAGATCGAGAAAGGGGCTACCTGTTCTCTTTATCTTTGGTTTGAAGTCAGACATTCTCCTATCCCATTCTTCTTTTGATATCAACAGGTCTATTCGTTTTCCCGGAATATCTATCTTTATTTGATCGCCGTCGCAGATGATACCAATAGGACCTCCCGAAGCAGCTTCCGGTGTGATATGGCCTACACTGGAACCCCTTGTGGCGCCGGAGAATCTACCATCGGTAATAAGAGCCACCTCTTTATCCAGTCCCATACCCGCAATGGATGCAGTGGGCGAGAGCATCTCTCTCATTCCCGGGCCTCCCTTCGGCCCTTCGTAACGTATTACAACGACATCCCCCGGTTTTATTTCGTTGGATAGAATGGCTCTCTGGGCATCCTCTTCCGATTCAAAAACCCTGGCTGGTCCCTGGTGTACCAGCATCGATGGATCCACCGCTCCCTTCTTCACTATACTTCCACCTGGTGCGAGATTCCCCTTCAGCACTGCCAGTCCTCCCTCTGAGTGGTATGGCTTTTCCGTTTTGGCAATTATAGTGCCATCCGCACTGGGAGAGTTTTTGTATGAGTCAAAGAGGTTCCTGCCCGTTATGGTTGGGAGATCACCATTTATCACACCAAGTTTGGAAATCTCCTTGATAACAGCCATTACACCACCTGCTGCATTAAGATCTTCCATGAAGTAGGGCCCCGATGGGGCAAGTGAGCAGATATGCGGAACCTTTGCACTGATCCTGTCGAAATCGTCGAGTGTCAATTCCACACCGGCAGAGGCCGCTATTGCCGGTAGGTGAAGAGCGGTATTTGTAGAACCGCCAATGGCCATGTCTACGGCCACGGCATTCAGGAAAGCCTCTCTGGTGAGTATCTTTCTTGCCGTAAGGTTCTGTTCTACCGCTTTTACGATTGTCTTTCCGGCCTCTCTTGCAAGACGAAGCCTCTCTGCAAACACTGCCGGTATGGTACCGTTTCCCGGTAGTGCAATTCCCAGTGCTTCAGCCATACAGTTCATGGAATTTGCCGTAAAGAGACCTGCACAGGAGCCTGCCCCGGGGCAAGCCTGGCATTCTATTGCATAGAGTTCTTCCTCGCTCAATTTTCCCGAGGAATATTCACCAACGGCCTCGAAAACAGCATCGACTCCCACGTGCCTGGTTCCTATCTTTCCGGAAAGCATGGGTCCGCCTGAAACGATTATAGCGGGTATGTCAAGCCTCCCTGCAGCCATCATCATTCCGGGGTCAATCTTGTCACAGTTCGTTACCAGTACTATTCCGTCCAGTGCAGTTCCCCTTACAACAACCTCTATCGAATCTGCAATAAGTTCCCTGCTGGGAAGCGAGAACTTCATGCCGAAGTGACCCATTGCAAGGCCGTCACATATCCCTATGGTACCGAACTCCGCAGGGACTCCTCCTGCTGCAAGAATTCCTTCCTTGACCTTCTCGGTTATTTTCCTTAAGTGCATGTGACCGGGAATGAGTTCGGTAAATGAATTGGCAATCCCAATTATAGGTTTGTTCATCATTTCACGATCCCATCCCAGTGCATAGAGAAGGCTTCTGTGTGGTGCTCGCTCCACGCCCTCTGTCATTATCGAGCTTCTTTTTTTCCCTCTTTTTTCCTCTGCCATACCCTGGTGTCTCCTTTCCTAATATCAATTTTTTTACTAAAAAAAAGCCGTCTCCCGAAAGGGAAACGGCTTTTTTTTCTTACAACAGCCCCTTCATCCTCTCGGGATATCCTTTCCCAGAACAATGAGAAGAATAATTAGTGCGAGAATGATAAGGCTTGCTATTTGACTTAGCGATTCAGCAATATTCATGAAATCTCATGTAACCTTTATTTCACTTTTTGTCAATACGGATTCAAATATTTTTAAGATTATACTCATTTATCTTGTTTAAAAGTGTTCTTCTCGTTATTCCAAGCTCTTCCGCCGCCCTTGTTCTGTTTCCGTCCCATTTCAGTAGTGCTTCCATTATGGCATTCCGCTCTATGTCTTTCAGTTTCCCGGAAAGAGCTTTCCCCGAAAGAATGTTTTTCTTTGGAATTCTACCCTTCGTTTCACGTATCACTATATCCTTGGAGGTTATCTTTCCTCCTTCACATAGGATGAATGCTCTCTCCATGATATTCTCAAGTTCCCTGACGTTTCCCGGGAAATCGTAATCCATCAGTATAGAAAGGGCTTCATCTTCAATTCCTGTGATGTTTTTCCCAAGCTTGTTGTTGAACTTGTTAATGAAATGACTCACCAGTATTGGAATATCCTCCCTCCTATCTCTGAGGGGAGGAATCTCTATCTGAAATACATTAAGTCTGAAGTAGAGATCTTCCCTGAATCTCCCATCTTCGACGAGTTTTTCGAGATTTTGGTTTGTAGCTGCAATTATTCTGGCATCAACGGGTATAAGATTCGTTCCACCGAGTCTCTGAATCTTCTTTTCCTGCAGAACTCTAAGGAGTTTCACCTGAAGCTGAATTGGCATATCCCCTATTTCATCAAGAAGCAATGTACCGGAAGAGGCAATTTCGAAGAGCCCCTGTTTTCTCACATTGGCACCTGTAAAGGCTCCCTTTTCATATCCGAACAGTTCACTCTCCAGGAGATTTTCCGGAATACCTCCGATATTGACGGCAACGAATGGAAACTTTGAGCCCGGATGGATGTTGTGTATCGTCCTTGCTACTACCTCCTTGCCGGTACCACTTGGCCCCGTAATCAGGATCGTTGTTGGTGTAGGTGCCACCTTTTCCACGAGTCTTATCACTTCCTGCATTCTTGAATTATCGGCAGCAACGATTTCAATAGTCTGCTCCGATTTGTTCAATAGCTTTACCCTGTCCTCTATCAGTTTTTCTTCGAGCAGTTTTTTCAATTTTATGATCAGTGTCTCCGGATCGAAGGGTTTTACGATATAATCTCTTGCACCAAGCTTCATAGCCTCCACGGCATCTGATATCTCTCCGAAGGCAGAAATCATTATTACGGGAAGATTTGGGCCCTCCTCTTTGAGCCACTTCAATAACTGAAGCCCGTCCATTCCAGGCATCTTCAGGTCGACAACGGCAGCCTGAAAATACTCCTCCTGTATCAGTCTTTTTGCAGAGATTCCGTTTTCAGCTGTTTTCACCTCTATGGATTCCGTTTTCAGAAACCTTGCAATAGAGTCTCTGATATTCTTTTCATCATCTACTATTAGAACTTTCATTTATTCAATTGCTTCCTTCAAAACAAGAGTTACCTCTGTTCCTCCTTTAGTGTTCTTCCCAATCCTTATCTCCCCTCCTGCAGCTTCGACAAATCGTCTTACCAGGGCAAGGCCTATGCCGGAACCCTTTATCTTGGTAGTGTAGAAGGGGTCGTATATCTTTTTGATATTCTTTTCGTCAATCCCCTTTCCGTAATCTACAATCTTTACTATCACGTTATGTCTGTTACGCAGTACGACTATATCTACCCTGATATTTTCCTGCCCTTCATTCTCGTAGCTCTCGATCGCATTTCTTATGATATTTTCCAGGGTTGATCGAAGCCTGTCCCTGTCGAATCTTACATAGTGAGTGGATTGATCCTCATTGATCAGATTGATATTTACCGCAAATCTCTTTATCAGCTCACTTACGAATTCCTCGATACATATCCTTTCCGGCTTTCCTATCGGGTCTCTTAGGAACTCGCCTATCCTCTCTATCAGGTTGTTTATTCGCTGAGTCTCTTCTTCGATAATCATGATGTCCCTGCGACGTTCCTCTGGCAGTATCCTTCTTAAATATCCGGTTTGAATCCTTATTGCCCCGAGTGGATTCTTTATTTCATGCATGAGTGTTCTCGAAACTTCTCCAAGTCTGGCAAGCTGCTCCTGTCTTATCATTCTCTCCCTGTAATTTACATTTCTCATATAAATATAGATGAAAACTCCGAGAAGAATAAGGATTATCAGTGGTGCTATGAAAGTAAGGTACCTGTAGACAAGATGCCTCGTGGCATATCTGCCAGCTTTTATCTCTATGAGAAACATATAAGGGCTACCCATCCTTCTTTGCATTGCAGCCATCCCCGGATTCCCGGGGGAAAACATGCCACGCATTCCCGACTGTCGAATTATGACGAAGGTCTTTCTTTCAGTATTGAAGTATGTTATCGACCGGGAAATATCGCGCTTAAACTTGATTCTTTCCAGTGATCGAGGTGCTTCACCGTATAGCCTTACCGGCTGACCGTTTGAGAGGTAAATCCCAAAGGAAACTACACCATACTGGGACATTACGGATTCGATATCGTTGTTTGTCCTGTAGATCTCGAAAAAATCACTTGCAATATTCTCCGCTTCATTTTCGAGAAACATCGTGTCTCTCTTGTTGGTGCCTTTTATAAGGAAAAGGACGACGATTATCAGTACGATAAAGAGAATTACCGTGAGTGATAGAAAGAGAATATCCTGCGAACTTGGTTTTTTCATTCAGAAATAGACCGTTTTGCCCCAGAGACTGGTAATGATGTTACGCAGGTGTGAATCCAACACATGGTACGAGTAGTATTTCAGTCCCAGGGTATAATTTGTTTCGACCATTTCCTCCCTGTAATCCTTGTCTTCCAGAACCCTTAGCGTCTCTTTCACTGTATCATCGGAGATGAAATCATCCATTTCAACCACCTTGAACCCTTTGGGCTTGATATCGAAGGAGTAGATTGAATAGTTGTTAACGAGGATCGGCTTCTTGTGATAGATTGCCTCGAGAAATGCATTACCAAAACCTTCGAATATGGAAGGGTATGTGACAAAATCGGCATTTATGTAAACGTCACTCAAAGAGTATATCTTCTTCCCGTCTTTTGTCCTGCCACGTTTGTAGTCGATTCTGTTCTGTACAAATATTGTATTGGTCTCAAGGAGTCTTGCATAGCTCTTCACCCTGTTCTGATATTCGTATCCCTCATCACCGGAGGCATGGCTTATTACCAGAACAGCCTTCTTGCCTAACCTGTGAACGAGTTCAATAGCATGTTCAATTCCCTTTCTCTGCACCACCCTTGTTGGTTGCAATATAAACATTGCATCTTCCGGTATGCCGAGTTCCTGGCGGACATCCCGGTTGTAGTCGTCGAGGCCGGGAGGTGTTTGTTCGAATTCCATTACATTCGGAATCAACAGGGCGGATGCACCGGTTCGAAGGGCAAGCTGGTTTCTCCCCGAAGAATTGATGACCACATGTGCCATCCAGGGAAAACGAGGAGGAAATGCAGAGTTGAAATAGTCCCACACGCAGTTTGTGAGAAACCGTTTCCTTTCCCAGAAGAAATCATGGTGATGGGCGATCGTAGAGAGACCGGTTTCGGCTATCACCTCGGTAAGAGCAAGGCCAAGTGGTATGTTCAGTGGAATTGTCAGACTGTTCTCAGGAATCAGAAGATCGATATCGTATTTTTTTATGAACTCGTACAGCTTCTTTTTTAGAAATACTCTCATCTTGTGTATTCTATCGGTGAGTTCGGGAGGGCGTTTTGCATTCTCAAAGCTCATATGGTGAAGCTTTCTGATTTCGGGATGCATGAAATGGGCTTCTTCCACCTTAAAGGATCTGTCCGGAGGTGTTTCGAGTTCGCCGCCGAAGTAAAAGCAGGTAAAGCCGCGTCTTTCAAGGACTTCACTCCATTTGAATGTTTCAAGGGATACGCCATCGGTTCCTGCGAACCTGAAAGAGACAAAACCGATATTTTTTCCGTCTTTCATACAATCTCCTTGAAGTTTTACTTTCTATATCGTAAAAAATAGATATGAAAGATATTATAGATATATTTTTCATTTTGAAAAGTGGTAAAAAGTATAAATGAATCACATATGAAATCATTCGAGGTAAGGTGATATGAGAATCCTGCTCGTGTGCCCCATTCCGATCGAGTACAATGCCTGCCGTGCTGTTTTTCAACTTAAGGATGTAAGTTCGAGGACAGGGGCAAGAGCTTCCCGGGGAAGCATCGAAAACACGGAGATATATGCAATAGAATCAGGGCCAACAAAGGCAAGGGCATCGGCAGAGACCTCCGCTGCCATATTCCAGTTCGATCCGGATGTGGTGGTTGACACGGGTTGCTGTGGAGGGGTTGCCAGTGGTTCCATAATCGGAGAGATCTGTATTGCTCAAACGTGTTATGAGTATGACATAAGCGGAAGCGGATTCCCAAGAAGGATGATACCGGAAATGAGGCTTCCCTCTGCATTTCACTATCTCCAGTCGAAAGATGCCGATGAACTCTTAAGAGGGGCAATCGAATCGGGAAGGTTCGATAACTACTTCGTAAAGCTTGGCATTCAGGCAAGTGGAGAGTTCATTGTTCAGTCAGAACGCATAAAGAAACTCCTCTCTTCGATTTTTCACGCTACGGCCTGTAACTGGGAAACGGCGGGTGTTTTCATTGCAACCCTGAAGAATTCACTTCCCCCATTAAGTATCAGAGTTGTAAGTGATCTGGCTGATTCGGATGCACTGGTGACATTCAAGAAAAATGCAAAAAGGAGATCCCTGGAACTATACCAGTATATTGAAACTCTTGTAAGAGCTTCATGGTTCGAGGATTTCCTGGACAGATGGAAGTTGTTGAATCCGTATACGATAAAGCAGTTACCAAAGACTGTTTTGCCGTAGTTTGAATATTCTTTCTTGAAGTTTCATTGTGAAATGAATAATATATACCTAGGATAAATCAGGGATTAGAGGAGGAGAACTATGTCGAAGACCTATGTAGAGACATCGACGTATCTTCTGGAAGGTATCGATGAAATGGTTCGAGAGGGATACTATAAGAATAGAACAGAAGGTGTAAATGATGCTATAAAACAACTGCTGAAGAGATATAAGCTTTCCAAGTTGCGTGTCAAGGATTCCAAAATGCTCAAGAAAGGCGGAGAGAAAAAAGAGAAAGAGTAAATGATCAAGAATATTGTCGTGGCTCTGGATGGTTCACGTAACTCTTTCAGTGCCTTTGAATATGCTATGTTTCTCGCAGAGAGAACGAGGGCTGAGATAAAGGTGGTTTTCGTAGTCGATTCGAGAAAGACGGAAACCCCAATTGTATATTCATCCGGCCAGATAGATTATGCATTCGATCACATTTACATACCACCTGATCCCAACCTTAATGCTTTCTACGAAAAGATGCGGAATGATCTGCTGAGTTTCGGTAAAAGAATAGTGGAACAGTGTAGGGAGATGGCGAAAGATTCGGGTATCAAGGTGAGCGGGACCATAAGGGAAGGGCTTCCCTCTTCTGAAATCGTTGAGGAGTCAAGGTCCGGGGATATACTTGTAATCGGACAGAGGGGTGAAAATGCACACTACGAACGGACTATCATAGGATCCACGGTAGAAGATGTGGTACGCACGACGCCACGGCCTGTTATTGTTTCACCAATGGAGTTCACCGAACCGTCCCATATGCTAATCCTCTACGATGGGAGTGATACCTCGGAGAGAGCCCTTCAATTTGTTATTGTAAATTTTTGTGAAATCGTAAAAAAGGTCACTGTGGCTATGATTGACTGTGGTAGAATGGAGGAAAAAGTCGAAGCAGGATTAAAGTCTTACCTGAATTCGCACTGCGAAAAGGCTGATGTTATGGTGGAAAAGGGCTTGCCCGTAGAATCTGTAATTGAGATTGCGGAAAGAATCAATGCAAACATCCTTGCCCTTGGTGCATATGGAAGACACAAGGTTAGAGACTACCTGTTAGGGTCCACTACCTCACATCTCATTAGAAAGAGTCACCTTCCCACGGTTGTAGTTCGCTGATGATGAGGGTATGAGATTTGAGTGTTACCTTTGAGAGGAACAAGTATGCAGAGAGAATGGTGCGCTATCAGCTTAAAAGCAGGGATATATATGATCCCAATGTTCTCGAAGCCATGAGTAGAGTGCCAAGACATCTCTTTGTTCCTTCAGAACCTGTTTCCCGGGCATATGAGGACCATCCCCTTCCTATTGGCCATGGTCAGACAATATCGCAGCCCTACATGGTAGCATTCATGACTCAGGCGCTTTCCCTTACAGATAGGGACAAGGTTTTGGAAATAGGAACGGGAAGCGGATATCAGACGGCCATACTTGGATATATTGCAAGAGAGGTATATACGGTGGAGAGGATCCGGGTACTCTCGGTAAGGGCAAAAAAACTCCTTCATTCTCTCGGTTACGATAATGTTTTTTTCAAAGTCGGTGACGGCTACAAGGGCTGGAAGGAAAAAGCACCCTTTTCAAGAATTTTGGTTACAGCAGCAGCTCCCGAAATTCCCGAGGAGTTGAAGTGGCAACTGAATGACAATGGGATCATGGTAATTCCGGTAGGCGATGTTAGCAGTTTTCAGGAGCTAATGATAATAGTAAGAAAGGGTCTGAACTTTGATGTAAAAAGATCCATAGCTTGCAGATTTGTTCCCTTGATCGAGGGTAAAATAGAGGACTAAAAAACAGGAGAGGTTGAAAAATGAGTGATGCGAATTCAGTACTACAGTTAGTGACATTTCAACTTGGCAAAGAAATCTATGGAATCGATATCATGGATGTAAAAGAGATTGTAAAAATCCAGGATATCCGTTCGATTCCGGGAGCTCCCGATTATGTCTCCGGAATACTGAACTTGAGGGGAGCGATCATTCCGGTTATAGATCTTCACAAGAGGTTCAATTTCCAGAAACTTGAACTTTCCGAAGAGGACAAACTGCTAAGCGGTATTGTAATCGTCAATATAGAAGGTGTGCTGACAGGGATAATAATCGACAGAGTAGCCAAAGTCGAAACAGTCGATGTGAAGGAGATACAACCACCTCCCCAGCTGATTTCTGGTATAGGAACAGAATTCATACAGGGTGTTGTGAGACAGGGAGATAGATACCTCATCATTTTGGATGTGAGGAGGTTGTTCAGCAAGAGTGAACTGAAACAACTCGATAAGATATCCGGATGAGAGGACGGTTCATGTCAATAGTGCTGCGTCGGCCTACCATAAAGCGTCAAGAGATGGCCTCGGTCCTGAACACACTGGTATCAGATAATATATATGCAGGTGAATTGTCTTCTAAATTGTCCAGGACAGTTGCTCATTACCTGGAAAAGAAGGATGGTGTTTCCCTTCCCGACTATTATTCAGCAATATCTCTGGCATTCGATATTTTGGGTCTCCAAAGCGGTGACCGTGTAATCATCGGAGCCTTAAGCTCCAGGATATACCTGGAGGTGATGGAGGAAAGAGGGATCGAGGGGATAATAGTCGATGTGGATACGCATACGGGTCTTCCGAGAGAAGCTGAGCTAGAAGAAAAACTGATGGAGGGAGGAGATGGTGAGAATTGCAAGGCTGTTGTGATTGATTATGGTTACTGTCCATCTTCTTCCATAAAAAAAGGCCTGTTGGAAGGAGTGTCTGTAATAGAGGATATTTCACATGTCCTTGGTTCGGAAACCGGCGGAACAAAACTGGGTAGTGACGGTGATATTGCAATCTTGCATACCGATGTATCGGGAAACATTACAACAGGCGAAGGAGCCATCGTATCTGTTAAGGATGGCAGACTGGTGAGAGAGATGAGGAGAATCCTTAAGGCTAATATGAAATACTCACTGATGAGTGATTTAAATGCTGCCCTTGGACTTTCCCAGTTAAAAAATTATGAAGATCAGATTGAGTTAAGAGAGGATATCTGTGAAAAGTTTCTGAAGAAGCTGTCTGCCACAAGACATGGGACCCCGATATGTGACAATTCCGGCCATGCAGTTTGTAGTTCATTTCCCATAGTGATTGCCGATGGCCTTGGTGAAGTGGAAAGGTTTGTCAAGAAATATAAGATAGAAACGGAGTTGGCCTATTCTGATTCTATCGTTGCAAGAGAACCCCGGTTAAGGGATTCAATGGAAAATGCCTGGGGACTTTTTCTAAGGACGATGCTGTTTCCTCTGTACCCAATGCTCACAGTTAAAGAAGTAGAGCTCCTTGAAAGGGTAATTTCCTCGCTTCCGTGAACTTTGCATTGAAATTGTAAAGTGATATAGTTCATTATTGAATGGATAAGATATATGATTACTGTCAAAAAGGTTTTACTTGTCGGAAATCACCATAACAAAAATACCCTTCAGTGTATTGAGGAGATGAGAGAATATTTCGAGGAGAAGGGTATAGAAGTCAATGAACATCAAACCAGTGAAAGGTACTTCAATCACCAGGAGGAAGGGGTAGACCTTTCCGATACGGATCTTGCCATTTCACTGGGTGGTGACGGAACATTGCTGTACTGTGCAAGGATTCTGGCCGGAAAGAGAATTCCTATTCTTGCATTGAACCTGGGGGATTTTGGCTTCATAACGGAAATATCGAGAAGCGAATGGAAGGATTCACTGGAGAAGTATGTTTCAGGCAGACTCAGTGTAAGCAGAAGAATGATGCTGGAAGTGTGTGTTAATAGAAACGACAGACCGGAACGCTGTTACCTTGGCCTGAATGATGGTGTGATTGGGTCTGGTGGTATATCCAAGATAATAAAACTCAAGGTTTTCATTTCCAATACATTTATCAGCAGGTACAGGGCAGATGGGGTGATAGTTGCCACACCTACCGGTTCTACCGCATACTCCATGGCAGCCGGCGGTCCTATTCTGCATCACGAAATGAAGGCTATGGTACTTAGTCCTATCTGTCCTTTCACCCTTTCCAACAGGCCCCTTGTTGTTCCTGGAGATGAAGTACTCGAGATAGTTGTGGAAGAAAATCAGAGAACGAGTGTCATGCTCACAGTAGATGGACAGGAGGCATTTGATCTGCAGCCTAACGACAGGATTCTTTTTAGAAGATCGGAAAACGAAACTCTAATAATTCAATCTGACAAGAGAAACTTCTATGAGGTTTTGCGGAGAAAGCTGAATTGGGCAGGAGAACCAAATGCTAAGTGACCTCATCGTAAGAAACTATGCCTTGATAGACAATCTTCATATGGAATTCGAGAGAGGTTTCAATGTACTTACCGGTGAAACGGGAGCGGGAAAGTCGATACTTATTGGAGCTCTCGGTGTCATACTCGGTAACAGGGTAGATACATCAACAATGCGAAGCGGTGCAGAGGAGATGCTCGTCTCGGGCTCCGTCACGGTAGAAGGTAATGATGAAGCGAAGAAATGGCTAGGTGAGCATGGAATAGAAATCGAGGATGGAAAGGTTATTTTAAGGAGAAGTATAAAGAAAAACGGAAGAAGTGTGATCTATATTCAGTCGGTGCCTGTAACAAGGAGTGATTTGAGTGCATTCACTTCTCTGATCTTCGATTTGCACGGTCAACATGAACATCAGTCTCTACTGAAGACGGAAAATCATAGGAAATTGTTGGACAGATTCGGAAGGAATGAGGAGCTTGTCATTCGATATAGCAGAGTTTTCAAAGAGCTGTCCGAATTGAGAGAGCGATACTCACGATTGCTGAAAAATGAGATGGACAGGAATAGGAAGATTGAACTGCTGCAGTATTCGATAAATGAAATTGAAAGTGCCGCTTTGAGGGAAGGGGAGGAAGAAGAACTTACCGAAGAGTTGAAGGTGCTTTCCAATTACGAGAAGCTCTTCGGACTGGTTGAAGCGGCATACGGCAATATTTCGGAGAATAAGAACGGTGCGCTGGCTTACCTGAGAAGTGCAAGGGGGGAGCTGACCCAGGCATCGGATATCGACAAGAATCTCGTAGGAATTGCAAGAGAATTGGAGGATTCGTTTTACACCCTGGAAGAAATCGCTGAAAAAATAAGAGATTACAGGGAGAATATACAGTTCGACCCTGAGAGACTATCAGTGGCAGAGGAAAGGCTCTCACTCATAAGATCACTGGAGAAAAAGTATGGCCGTACGATAGGGGAGGTGCTTGGGTACTTGGAAATGGCAAAGAGAGAACTCGAAGACCTGGAGAATTGGGAGGATGAAAAGGTTACTCTCGAAAAATCGATAGCCGGGAAGGAAGCTGAATTAAGGCAACTCGCCGGTGAACTTAGCGAAAAGAGAAAGAGGGCGGCAAGTATCATCGAGAAAAAAATTGAAAGCGAACTGAAGGATCTCGGTATGCAGAATGTTCGATTCAAGGTTACAGTCGAGGAAAGAAAAGGGGAGAAGGGAAATATCATCTATGGCTCGCACGGGAAGGATTCTGTTGAATTCCTTATATCCCCCAACAAGGGAGAGCCCTTTAAGAAACTGAAAAACATTGCATCCGGGGGTGAGGTATCGCGAGTTATGCTTGCCATCAAGACCATACTTGCTGAATCTGACAATATAGATACCCTTGTTTTCGATGAGATCGATGTGGGAATAGGCGGAGAAGTTGCTATTTCAGTCGGTGAGAAACTGAAGAATATAGCTTCGAGAAAACAGGTATTATGTATAACACATCTTGCAACCATTGCCGTTCAGGCCGATAATCATATTAAGGTGGAGAAGGTAGTCAGGAACGGAAGGACGGTCACGGAAGTGAAGAACGTAAAGGGTGATGAGAGGGTAAAGGAAATAGCAAGGATGCTTGCAGGTGACAAGGAGACTTCGACATCCCTCAAATATGCCGGTGAATTATTGGCGAAATATGCGAAGAATGAAAAACATTTGTGAGGAAAACAATGTCAAAGGTGAGCGCCGAGGCAAAGAAACGTTATGCTGAGAAGATAAAGGAATACAAGCAAAAGATAGAATCTCTTCAGGAAAAGGCCAAAGGACTTCTCTTTGTAATAAAAACCAATCAGAATGGTGTGAATTACAAGAAATTGAACCTTGCCAACAATAATTTGAATATACTCTCTTATTACATTCTTATGAATGAGCTTTCAGAGTCGCTTCTCGGGATAAAGAATGATGCCTTTTTGAATGAGGCTAGAAAGAGTTACTACAAGAGTTTGATCTACCTAGAGGAGATACTCGGCACGGGCGTGGATGTTCCTTTCAGTGATTACGAGGACAGGTTGGAAACGATTTCCGCTTTCGATGACAAAAGCAGGTACAAACTGGTGACAAAACTCGGGTTTTCTCTGGATAGCGTGGAAGAGAGCTTCGGAGAGAATTCAAAATGGAAGTGGTCCTTCGTAGAATTGGAGGGACGCTATGCAGCGGTAACGAAAAATCTGATAGATATGAAAACTTTCATAGGGAAGATGGATCCCCGCATAGATGGTTATACGGAGAGAATGGCTCACTTGAATCTTGCAAAAAAACTCTTGTCCAGAGCTGCAGACAGGTACCGGGAAAAGTACGAGCTCTCGACTCACCATTTCGATGATATGAAGAGGGCAATTCGCTACCTTGGCGCTCTGAGAAGGATGCACATAATTCTGTCGGAATCTGCACAGATGGATGTGATTAAACGTAAAATGGAAATCTGGAAGAACAAGATGGAATCGGATATTAAGAAGGCCGAATTGGCTGCCAGAAAAGAGAGACTCAGCAGAAACAGGATAAAGAAATAAATTGAGAAGGAAAAACAGAGGACTGCTCATTCTACTATCATTTCCCGTCGTCCTACTCTACATCGTGCTCTACTCTTTACCTTTGGGGAAAGAGACTATGGTGGTTCCCGTATGGTTCAGCAATGTGGAGAGGGGAGCAGAAAAAGGAAATACCGATAAGACTGAAAAGTCATTTCCATTTATTTTAAAAGATTACTTCGGTTACATGGACTTCGATGGACATACCACGTATTTCGAAAGACGTGATTTCTACACAACGATGTCGCCTGATTATTTTATCAATTATGGTCGTATTCCTGAAAACTATTTCATAAAAGGAAAGAGCGGGAGAATTGAATCAGTTATAAAGGCGTACGGGTATCCTATTTTGAGTGAGACGGGAAAGACGATAGTCGTTGTAACCACCGATTTGAGTGGCCTCTCCGCCATGGATGCTTCAGGGTCGGTAAAATTCAACGAACAGTTCAGTTCTGTTATTACCAGTTTGAAATTCAACGATGATATGTTTCTAATCGGATTACTCAGCGGTAAGGCGATTCTGGAGGGAAGGGATGGAAAGGTACTCTTTAGTCTGGAGCCGGAAGGAAGTTCCGTACCTGTTGTGCTGGGAGTTTCCCTTTCAAAAAGAAACGACCGGCTGGCAATCGTGCATGGTTTGAATCCACAGATCCTCTCTATTGTCGAGCGAGGTAAGAATGGATTCGAGGTAAAACGAAACGTTGATATGGGAACCGATTTCCGGCGGGAAGTGTTGATACGCTTTTCAGACAACGGAAGATTTCTTTTTTACCGGGACAATCGGGGGATATCAATAATAGATATCGATAATTGGGATAGGAAATATATTCCTCTGGGCGGGGAAGTAACCGGGATTGCCACCGAAGGAAAAGACAACATCTATCCGTTCATTTCCAGGGGAAAGGGAGACGACTCTGAAAGTTATAATTTTGAGATTATAAAGCCTATGGCATTCGTAGTTTTCAAAAAGAGTTTCAAGAGGGAATTAACCTTTATCAAAAAGTTGGATAACCATATATTCGTTGGTCTCAATAATATGATAGTAAGGCTTGATATAGAGGAGTTATGAAGAAGAATATACTTTTTGCCTGTTTCATCATACCGTATTTTATCTTTGCTATCTTCCCTCTTTTGGCTTTCAACTGGCCGGTTGAACCTGTAATATTGACTTCGAATTTTTGTGAGAGCAGAAAGGACCATTTTCATACGGGAATAGATATTGGAGGAGGAGCGAAAAATGTATACCCGATTGCTTCCGGTAATGTGATCTTTATGCACAGAACGGGTGATTACGCTTCTCTTCCCATTGGTCTGGGAAATTTTACCGTAATTCAACACAGAGAGAATATCAGGTCGATCTACTGTCATCTGGAAGATGGCACTGTGAAAGAACAGAAGCATGTAGAAGAAAAAACCCAGATCGGAGTGATAGGAGATACCGGTCATTCACTTGGCAAACATCTACACCTTTCAATAATAGATCTGGAAACCAATACGTACCTGAATCCTCTTTCAGTTCTACCGAGTCTGAAAGACGACCAGGCACCTCTTATCAGACGTATCTATGTGAAAGAAGGAAACAGTGATAAACTGAAAGAGGTCGGTAGCAGGATAAAGATCAGGGGTAACAGTTTGCAGCTCTTCGCAGAGATATATGACCTGAGGGAGGATGTGAGTTTCATCTGGAAGATGGCACCATACTCAGTGATTCTCTACAAGAACGGAAAAGCGGTTTACAGGGTAAGCTTTGATTCACTATCCAGAGAGGGAAGAAAAATGGTCATAACAGGGACAAATCTGGATTTTGATTCCATTTACCGGTCGGACTGGATATATAACCTCGGGCTTCTGCAGCTACCTGCAGGTGAAACGCACATATCTGTGGTAGCAAGCGATTTCAACGGAAATGAGACATCAAGGGACCTTTTTATTACAGTGGAACAATGAAAACGTACTATTCGGAAAGAAGTAATGAAAAAAGGATTCACGTCAGGTGCAACCTCTGCGGGTCTGATGATATGAAAGAAGTGTTCACAATTGAAGGGTCAAACTTCGTGCAGTGCAGAAAGTGCGGACTTGTCTATCAGAATCCACAGCCTGTTTTCTCCGATTTGCAGAGGCGCTATGGTAAGAATTATTTTGAATATGAGATAGAAAATGAGAGAAACTTTTTCAGACTGATGCTTCTCGGGTTGAAAGATATCAATTTCGAAAAACTGGAATCCGGTATCTTGAATACGTCGATGGGCGGTGCAAGATTCATGGACATTGGATGTGCAACCGGTATGCTTCTATCTCATATGAAGTCGAGAGGGTGGATTACCAAGGGAGTGGAACTGTGCAGAGAATCGGCAGAGTATGGGATAAGAGAGAGAGGACTTGATATACACATTGGTCCTGTAGAGAATTCGGGAACAGAATCGGATAGTTTTTCCGTAATACATTTCTCTCACCTCATCGAGCATGTTCCGGATCCGATGGCACTTCTTAAGGAAGTTCATCGTATCCTTGTCCCAAATGGTTACGCAATAGTGACAACTCCTAATTTTCATGGTTTTCAGGCTAAGCTTCTGAAAAAGAACTGGCGATCGGCGATTCCAGATCACCTCTTTCTCTTCACTCCGGCTACGTTGAGGGAGATGCTTAAAAAAACAGGCTTTGAAATCGAAAAATTCATAACATGGGGCGGTATCGCAAAGGGCCTGGCTCCGTATTTCATAAAAGCACCGATGGACAGACTTGCCAAACTGCTTGGATTCGGTGATGTAATGCTTTTTCTGGCAAGAAAGGATTGAGTCCTATGTGTCAAGCAAAACCTTTGATACTCTGATTCTCAATAGATCTATCTCTCTTGACAGAGGAAATACCTTTAACATAGGATAACTAACGATGGACAGAGAAACCTTGAAAAACCTCTCGGTAGAGGAACTTTTTCAAGTAGGAAAAGAAAGCGGACTCGACGTGTACAGCCTTATTGACAGGGAAGAGCTGATAGATTTTCTTGTCGAACAGATGGATCTTGAAGACCAGGGAGAACCGGAAAAAAACAAGAAGAGAAAAGAAAAGTATTTCAGTATTGAAAGCGGATCCAAAGGGATAAAGTTGAGGGAAGATTTTCCCCTGCCCGAACACTACAGTGATACCCGTATTGTTCTTCTAATAAGAGATCCTGACTGGGCATTCGCATACTGGGACATAGATCCAAAAGAGGTAAAATCCATTGCAGAGAAAGTTGACTCACCCCAATTTCTCCTCAGGGTGTATGAAATTGAAGATGGTATGGGTGATTCAGGTGAAAGGGAGTTCTACTTCGATATACCCATTCAAATAACCGATTACAGCTGGTACATAAATGTTCCGAATAGGGGAAGCAGTTATATAATCGATCTCGGCTATACAGATGGGGAGAATTTCGTAGGTATAGCCACGTCGAACAGGATTGATACTCCAAGAGGAACAATTGCCTCCGAAATCGATAAGTTCTGGCATTCGGATTGGACTGACAATCTTATTGATTTGGCAGGCGGTAATACCATCGTCAGAGAGCAGAGGAGTGCAATGATCCCCAGGAGGGTTACGTCACTTGCCGTTTCACACTACTTTTACAGTCAGGACAAGTTGGAATGAAGCAGGAAGCATATCTCATGCCGGTTTTCAATGCTCATATGCCCTTCGTCCGAAGTAATGATGCCCTCTATTCTACAGAGGGTAACTGGCTATTTGAGACCATAGCAGAGACGTATTTACCAATGCTCGAGATGTTCGACCGCCTGGAAGAGGAAAACATAGAATTCAAAGTAACAATTTCAATCTCTCCGACTCTCCTGAGCATGATAGACAACGATGCCTTTATAGATTCCTTTATTACCCACATGGAACATAAGATTCGTCTCGGTGAAAGTGAATTTCGCAGGTCAGAGGGTAATCCGTCTTTGAATAAGATTGCGGGATTGTACCTCGAAAGATTCAAGGGTGAGCTTGAGTATTTCAAAAAAAACTGTGGGGGGAGGATACTGGGTAGGTTGTTGGAATTATCCCTTAAAGGCAGAATTGAACTGATTACTTCTGCAGCAACATATGCATTTCTGCCTCTCTTGAGGGTGACCCGGAGGGGAGTGGAAACACAGATAGATGTGGGCCTTGATATATTCGAGGAACACATTGGTAGAAAACTTGGGAAAAAACCAACCGGTTTCTGGTTGCCGGAATGCGGTTATTCACCCGGCTTGGAGTATTACCTGGAGGATAGAGGAATCAAATACTCATTTCTCGACACACATGGTGTGTTATTTGCAGAGAAAAAACCAAAGTACGGCATCTATGCACCGATAAAGGCGCCGAATGGTGTAACATTCTTTGGAAGAGACATACTCTCCACGAGGGATGTATGGTCTGCTTCGAGCGGGTACTTGAATGATATCAGTTACAGGGATTCGCACAGGGATATTGGTTTTGAACTACCATCTGAATATCTGAAAAAATTTTTTCCGGAACGAAAGGTTTCCTTCTGCACAGGCTATAAATACCGTTCAAGAAAGGAGGGAGTTGAGGAAAACTATTATGATCCGGAGGTAGCTTCTAGAAAGGCTTTGGAGCACGCAGAAAATTTCGTTTACAGAAGGATCAATAACATAGAAAAGGCTTCAGAGATGATGGACAGGTCACCGGTTATCGTTTTTGCCTACGATGCAGAGCTCTTTGGTCATATGTGGTACGAGGGTATAGAATGGATGGAAAATGTTTTTAGAATATTCAATTCACGAAAGCCAGGAATCAAATTCATAACAGGTGAAGACTACCTGGAAATGTACCCGGAAAATCAACCGGTACTGCCTTCATATTCCTCATGGAGCGAAGCGGGATACTCGGAGGAACTGCTCGACAAGGAGAATGACTGGATTTACAGGCATATTCACAAGAGCATGGAAAGAATGAATGAACTTGCAAGACGGTATGGGGATGCAAGAGGAATAATTAAGAGAGCTCTGAACCAGGCGGCTAGAGAGGCACTTCTTGCTCAGTCATCTGACTGGGCGTTGATGATAAAGACCTATCAGAACTCCTATATAGGGAGCAGACGGATAAAAGAACATCTCTATAATTTCAACAGGTTGTACTCATCGATACTGGCCGATAGGATTGACGAACAGTGGCTTGTACAGCTTGAGAAAAGTAACAATATTTTCCCTAAAATAGACTATAAGATCTTCAAGGACTGAGTGTCCGCAATTATTGTTTCTATTTTTCAATATTTATCAACTTATCAAACTTAATAAGCTGGAAGGTATTGTAGAGTGTATCGCTGCAGCCCTTTATCTGAATCGTTCTCCTCGATTCTGAAAGGCGCTTCCGGAAGAGGAGTATCTTCCCTATGCAGGAAGAATTGATTGCATTTACGTCTTTCAGGTCTAGCGTGATGATTCGATGCTTACCTGCTGCAAGCTCCTCCAGGTTTTTCTGGAAATCATCGGCGGTTTCACCATTCAGAGCCCCGTGAACCTCCAGTACGATTTCATCAGGTGATAGTTCTTTTTTCACAAACATTTTGCCCTCCAATCATTCAACAAGGTATTCTAATTCATCCCTCCTCACGAGTTCCAGGAAATAGTTTACAAGCTCTTCACCCTTGGAATAATCCTTCTTTATTTTCTGTACTCTATATACAATCATTCGTGATGTTCTTAACGGCAGCTTGAGCGGATTACCATTCAAGTCCACAAGTTGGTTTATCCGCAATTCGTTGTTTATCTCTTGGGAATCACCCTCTGGATAAATTATTCTTCTTGTGATTATATACACAGACAACAATAAACTATTTGAAAAGTAATTTCAATAAGTTTCAAGAAGATATAGGATGTTATGGTAGATGTCGATAATTTTTAGTGTATGAAAAACATAGCTCTGATAAATGCATTGAATTTGAGTGACTACGCATTCAAGAAGGTCCTGGAAGGGGAAAGTGCCTTGGAACGTGTCTACAGGTATGCCAAATCCCTGCCCGATGTAGAGGAAATACGAATCATAATGGCAGAGGGGAGGGATCAGAGGAATGAACTTCGCTCTTTCGAGGGTGATGTTATCGAGAAGAGTACAGTTGATAAACTATTTGAATACTTCAGGGAAAGGGCGAGAGGTTTTGACAATATCTTCTATTTCTATGGTGATACCCCCTTTCTCGACAGGAGAGTTACGGAAAAGATGTATGGCGATCATAGAAAGTACTTTGCACAGTATACATTTGCAGACGGGTATCCCTATGGAATAGCCCCTGAAATCCTGGATTATGAAATAGTTGGAATTCTCGCCGATATGGCTTCTTCCGAAGGGGGCAAGATTGAGAGAACCAGTATCTTCGATGTAATAAAGAAGGATATAAATGCATTCGACATAGAAACACTTCTCTCGCCGGTGGATCTGAGGTTGTTGCGAGTTTCACTGGCTGCAGATGAGAAAAGAAATTTTCAGCTGATAAAAAGAATTTTTGATTTGAATGGAAGGGATGCCGAGTCGATTACATCAATACTACAATCCAAGAGGGAAATTCTGAGGACATTACCGTCATTCGTTTCAATTCAGATAGTAAGAGACTGTCCCTATTCCTGTTCATACTGTCCCTATCCCAACTACCTTAAGAAGGATATTGATGCTCGGAGAGAGATGTCGATGGCAGATTTCAAGAGAATAATCGATATGGTAGAGTCTTTCAGTGAGGATGCGTATATCAATTTATCTCTCTGGGGAGAACCATCCTTTCACCCGAGAATAGGTGAAATTATGAACTATGTTCTTTCCAAGGAAAAGCTGAAACTTGTTGTTGAAACAACGGGAATTGGGTGGCAAAAATCAATTCTTGAGACTTTCCAGGATAGAGAGCCAATCTGGATAGTATCGATCGATGCCCTGAACAGTGATACATACAGGCATCTTAAAGGCGAGGGTTTCGAGGAATCTGTAGAGACGGCGGAATTTCTGTTGGAAAGGTATCCGGAGAATACGTATATCCAGGCAGTTAGGATGAAGGAAAATGAGAAAGAACTGGAAGCTTTCTACAGGCACTGGAAGAAGAAGACAAACAATGTGATAATTCAAAAGTATGATCATTTCTGTCAAAAACTGCCCGATAAGAGAGTTACCGATCTGTCCCCTCTTAAGAGGTTCCCGTGCTGGCACCTGCAAAGGGATCTGTATGTTCTTTCCGACGGAACCGTGCCTATTTGCAGGGAAGATTTGAAGAGAGAATTTCTTCTCGGCAATATTTTAAAAGAGGGTATCGAAAAGGTATGGGAGAGGGGCCAGGAGTATTACAGGGATCATGTGGAAGGCAGGTACCCCGAAATATGCAAGAGTTGTGATGAATACTATACCTACAACTTTTAGACATTCGAAAACGCCCTATACCGTTGTTGGCGGAAGGAAGACAGACAGGATAAGAAAACATATCTACCCGTTGTCCTTCGTGATCCTCAACAGAAGGGGAAGATTTTACAGGGAAAAGCTGATAAGGCAGTTGTCCCTGGAAGAGGTAGGCGAAATACTTTATGTGACGGATGGTGAATACTCTCATTCGATGACAACTCTGGAACAGGAGTACCCCCTAATAAGAATTCTTCATATAAAGAAACGGGTCACACCGGGTGAAAAGATAAATATCGGCATAGATGAATCGAGGGGAGAATGGAGTTTTGTCCTCTGGGATGACATGCAGTTCTCATCTCTTTCATCACTGTTCAAGAGTTTCAGAGGAATACGGGAGAAGGGAAACCTGTGCAGCGTACCGGTTATCAGAAACAGGGCCGGTTCGACAATTCCCTCCGTAATGGTACCCGGTTTCATGAAGGGGGAGTTGAAGGTAATGCACTGGCTTCCTAAGGAGAGTGGCATGCTCTCGATATTCCCATTCGACTACTGTGGCCTCTACAACAAGGACAAGTTTCTCTTGACGGGTGGTTATGACTATACTTTCACAAACCCCTACTGGCAGAAACTTGACTTCGGATTCCGAATCTATATGTGGGGAGAGAAGATAGACCTGGAACCCTCGATACTGCTCTTCTATGGAGAGGAAATACCGGAAGAGGATAGTACACCTGATGAGAGCTACAAGTATTTTTTCCTTAAGAACATGGCAGTTCGCTTTAACGGAGACTGCGGTGTGCTTCCTCTGGGGCAGTTCTTTCAGTTCATGTTGAAATCTGATAGCGGACCGGTAAATGCCCTTCGGGAATTTCTACTGGTCAGAAGATGGGTTAGAATAAACAGGTTCCGCTTCAAACAGGATGCATTACGGGTAATAGACCTATGGGAAGTGGACGAATAGATACTGCAGTCTTCCTCCAGGCAAGACTCAACTCCAGGAGATTACCTTACAAGGCGATACTACCATTGAAAGGGGGGAGTATTTTGCAGCATGCAGTAAGATCCCTGGCGAGAATAGATGCGGATCTTTACCTCCTCCTTACGGATAAGAGAAGTGAACGCTTTCTGGCACCTCATCTATATGGCTCTCCCTTCAGGATTTTTACCGGTCCCGAGGATGATGTGCTCGCCCGTTTCTGTATGGCCTCGCGAAAATATTCTGTTCGCACGATAATAAGAGCGACAGGTGACAATCCTCTGGTGTCTTCGGCATACGCAATGAAGATACTTAAAATTCACAGGAGTGAGATGGCCGATTTGAGCCATTACCTTGGGCTTCCTCTCGGCACAGGAGTGGAGATAGTCGAATCCGGAGCCCTCTATGAGGTGGAAGGAAGTACGGATGATTCTTTCGAGAGGGAACATCTCACCGCCTATATGTACAGAAACAGGGAGCGATTCAAAATAATCGAGCCCTATCCCGAAAATAGTGCAGTATTCGAAGGGGCAGAGGTCTCTGTGGATACGGTATCGGATTATGCATTGGTATCTGAAATATTTCGCGATCTCTACAAGGGCATACCAATAGAGGCGGAGGAAATTGTTTGCTGGTTGAAGGGAAACCTGGAATGATAAGGAGAATTCTTCTGGTAGTTCGAGTCGGAGGCGGGAATGGGATAGGTCATTTGAAACGCTCTACCAGGCTATTGGAAGGGCTGGAGGCAAATATCGATATACTGGCTGAAAGCGACTCAACTTTTTCTGCCATTCCTCCTCTGCCACGGCTGAAAGATTCTGCCTTTACGGATAAGGCAGAGGCGATGAAGAGGGCTCCCTACGATCTTGTAATAGTGGATGCAAGGCAGAGTACCAGGGAGAAGCTGCTTTTCTACGAACAATTGGGGCCGGTTGTCGGTATAGATGAAGGAGGAGAGGCCAGGAAACGATTTCCTTTCCTCATTGATTCTTTCCACCGCAGTCTCTCTCGTGACAGGCCGAACCTTTATTTGAACCCGCTGACTCTTTCAGAGTACAGGATGGTAAGGGAACATCCCTCTTTCTCAAGCAGGAAAAGAAACCGAAGTGCCAGGGGTAGAATTCTAATTACCTTTGGCGGGGAAGACCCGGCTAACCTCACAGAAAAACTTCTGGAATCTCTCTCGGATGATTTTTTCACGGAGCATTACGATTTTTCAGTTGTGATAGGACCTCTTTTCGAAAGGGATTTGAAAGAAGCTGTAAAGAAATACAAGGTTGATATATTCGAAGGGTTGAATGAATTGGAATCTCTGATCGTAAAGCATGATATTGTGATAACATCATTTGGTAATACACTTTTCGAAGCCATTTCAAAGGGAGTGCCTGTTATCCTCTTCAACCCCACTCCCTATCATAGGAAATTGGGCAGGGAACTGGGAATTCCCGATATAGGGATTAAGAAACCCAATACTAAAAGGTTGAAAAAGCTTCTCTCCGATATTGGAAACAGCGGAGATGCTTACTTTGAAAGGATAAGAATGGATTCTAGAGGGGATGTGAACAACTTTTCCGGGATTGCAGAGAGAATCTTTCGCGGGAATATGAATTGTCCGATATGCAGGAGTTACAATGAGAGTGTTGCCCGTTTCAAAGACAGAACGTACTTCAGGTGTAGTTCCTGTGGAATTATCTATATGAGCTATTTTGGAGAAAAGAAAATCGAATACGGAAGGGGGTATTTTTTTGACGAGTACAGAGCTCAATACGGAAAGACCTATCTGGAGGATTTTGGCAAGATAAAGTCGCTGGGAAAGAGCAGGCTCTCTTTCATACAGGATATTCTTAGGCTCTCTGAAATAAGCGATTCTCCGGTCGAGAAAAGATTGCTCGATGTGGGCTGTGCATATGGTGCTTTTCTTGATGCTGCAAGGGAGAGCGGCTGTTCTGTCACCGGTATCGATGTATCTTCGGATGCAATTGGGTATGTAAGGAAAAAGCTTGAAATTGATGCTCTAGAGGATGATTTCATTTCATGGCAGGCTGATAAATATGAGAGATCATTCGACATAGTTACGATGTGGTATGTGATTGAACATTTCGAAAACCTTGGCAAAGCCCTGAAAAGGGTGAACAGGATACTTTCACCGGGAGGGATTTTCGCCTTTTCAACTCCAAATGCTGCTGGCATATCGGCAAGGAGAGATATGAATGATTTTCTTGGGAAAAGTCCCCCTGATCACTACACGATACTCGCTCCTGAAAGCAGCAGGAAGATTCTAAAGAAGTATGGTTTCAGGGTGGAAAAGATCAATATTACCGGCTATCACAGAGAGAGGTTTCCCCTTAACGGGATAATTCCTGATAAAATACTCTTTCTTGCAGGAAAATTATTGAATCTCGGGGATACATTTGAAGTTTATGCTGTAAAGGAACATGACATAGAGCAGAGCAAGGGTGTGGAGAATAGGAAATGAAGAGATTACTTATGCTTGGGGGCGGGATCATGCAAATTCCCGCCCTGAGAATTGCAAAAAGCCGGGGATGGAAGGTCTATCTTGCCGACGGAAATGAAAAAGCAATGGGCAGGGATATGGCAGATGTATTTCTGCATATAGACCTGAGAGACAGGGAAGGACTGCTGGAAGCGGCAAGGAGGATAAAGAGAGAGGAGGGATTGGACGGGGTATTTACAGCCGGTACTGATTTTTCCACTTCCGTAGCATATGTGGCTGAAAATCTTGGGTTGCCGGGAATCGATTATTCGGTGGCCCTTTCAGCAACTGACAAATCTTTGATGAGGCAGAAATTCCGATTACATGAAGTTCCTTCTCCCCGCTATACCTCTTTGGAGAAGGGGGAGGATATAGAATCTGTAATGGAGAAGCTTTCCTTTCCCCTTGTTGTAAAACCCGTTGACAATATGGGTGCAAGGGGAGTAAGGCGTGTCGATAATAAAGAAGAACTTGAAAGAGCGGTGGAAAATGCGCTGAAAGCCTCGAGGGTGGGGAGAGCAATAATCGAGGAGTATATGGAGGGCGCAGAGCTGAGTTATGATGCAATTGTTTACAGGGGAGAGATTACGATATGTGGCATTGCCGATCGCCATATCCGTTTTTCACCTTACTTCGTGGAGATGGGTCACACAATGCCTTCAGATCTTCCTGAAGATACATTGAGAGAAGCAACGAAAGTCTTTAAACAGGGCATAAAAGCTCTCGGAATCGACAATGGTGCTGCAAAGGGCGACATAAAGATTACCGATAAGGGTCCTATGATTGGTGAAATAGCTGCCAGGCTATCGGGAGGTTATATGTCCGGTTGGACCTTTCCCTACTCATCCGGTGTCGATGTCACCGGTGCGGCTCTGAATATTTCCGTGGGCTTACCACCGGGTGATATGGAGCCAAAGTTCAATCTCGTTTCTGCCGAGAGGGCTTTCATCTCCATTCCCGGACGGGTTGCTCGTGTAGAAGGTGTCGAAGAAGCTAAGTCAGAAGCCAGGATAAGGGATGTTTTTCTTCGTATTGGCAAGGGGGATAAGGTAACCTTTCCTGCTAACAACGTAGAGAAATGTGGTAATGTGATTTCTGTTGCCGAGAGCAAGAATTTGGCAGTCCATGCAGCTATGTCTGCCGTTAGAAAGATAAGGATATACCTTGAAACCTGCAACAGTGATACGGATAATTTTCTATTTGGAAGCGAGAGAGATGATTATTTTTCCAGGATCTGGGCATTCAGGCTAAAGGACAGGGCAAATATGGACTTCTACAAAGGGCTGTGGTGGCATCTCGAACCGAAGGAAGTATCCTTGGATAGAAAGGATAGAAAAAGCATAGCCATAGTAAAGATGCCGCATGTGAGTGGGGAAAAAGAGAGAGACTGGCATGGCGAAGGATTCGAGGATGCTCTTTCGAATTTCCGCCGCTGGTTGAGGGCTAAATTTCCCCAAGTAAAATTTGCAGATATCAATGAAGCGGAAAACTTGAAACAAAGTGGCTATGTGGTATTGGGCAGACTCTTCTGGAAGGCTTTTTTAAAGGGAGGCCTACAGGGTGGGATATATATAGTGGAGTCTGTCGACAAATTAATTCATTCTGAAAGGGAGATTACAGATTATTTCAGGAAGAGCTTGCTTGAAGGGGAGAGTATCCAGTAGAAGGGGAATAAAGTCAATATTTCTCTTGATTTTTTTTCTTGTACTCTTTTTTGTCTGCACGGAATCCGGTCTTTTGGCAGATTCAGCCGGCGATCTTGTAAGCATAGGGAAAATTATTTCAGATTACCATGCCCGTTTTTTTTGGGACCCGCTGACTGAAATGGGTGTCCTGGAACTGGAAGATCATACGATAACACTTAAACCCTCAGTTGATTTTATTGTGCTTGACTATAGAGAAAAGATTGTCATTGACCCTCCTGTTATAAAAAAAGGTGATATTCTGGTTTCAAAAGGGGCAATTGAAAAGATTGAGAAGATTATTGGAGAGAAGGGGAAGGCCTATCCACATATAAGTGTCATCCTGATAGATCCTGGTCACGGAGGAAAAGACCCGGGTACAATCGGAAAGAATGTAATACGAGGCAAGCTTCATGTCCTTAAAGAGAAAGATATCGTGTTGAAAATTGGCCGTTACGTGCGAGACCTGCTGGCAAAGAGATATCCCTTAAAAAAAATCATTATGACCCGATCCAGAGACACATATCCGACACTCGAGGACAGGGTGAAATTGGCAAATAGTATCAAACTGGGAAAAAATGAAGCGATGATTTTTATATCCATTCATGCCAATGCATCCTTCAACAAGAAGCCTCACGGGTATGAGATATGGTACCTTCCGCCAGAGTATAGAAGGAAATTATTGACAGGTAATGAAGTGGATGAGAATACCAGGGAGATATTGCCTATATTGAACAGCATGCTGGAGGAGGAATATACCGTGGAGAGTATAACCCTTGCCCGGAATATTCTCGATGGCCTGAAGGAACAGGTAGGAAACAAGACAATAAGCAGGGGTCTGAAGGCTCGGGAATGGTACGTGGTAAGAAAGGCAAAAATGCCATCTGTTCTCATAGAGGTTGGATTCGTAACGAATCCCAACGAAATGATACTACTGGAAGAGGATAGCTACTTGAAGAGATTGTCGAAGGGTATATATAATGGCATTTGTAAATTCATATCCGGATTTGAAAACACGAAAGGATTCACGGAGTAACCTATTGAGAATAAGCATAAAGAGAAATACGATAGTCAGTGGAGTACTGTTTATCCTCGTTCTTACATTTTCATTGACGACATACTTTGTTTTCAATGACCTGAAGAGGAGAAGGGTACTGTTTTTCCCCGAATTGAAGAGTCTAAAGCTCTCCGGTGAGGTGAGGTATCTGCCAAAACGAAATGACATGGAATCGGAAATAGAACTCCTGCTGAAGGAGCTCATACTCGGCCCCTCAAGAGAAGATCATCTGATGTTGGTGTCACGGAATGTGAAATTACTATCCATGATTGTGAAAAACAGAGAGGTATTCGTGAATTTTTCCAGCGATATTCTCTTCGAGGTTGCCCAAAATAGGCTTGGCCTGAATGAGACCTTTTCTGCAATTGCTGATAGTATCATTTTCAACTTCCCGACCATAAGAAGAGTCTATTTTTTCATAGAAGGACAAATTCCGAAAGGCACTGATTATGTAAAAGGGCTCGGGTATGACAATAAAATACTGAAATAGGTAAGAGATATTTTGATTTTGAACAGATTTATATTGTTTAGATAGAATGGATAAAAAAAAAGAAAAATCGTTGACAAAGCTATCTTGTTACGTATAATTTAAATTGAATAAGCTATCTTTAATTGAAAGGAGCATCGGATGAAACGATTTGTACTATTGATCGGAGCATTTTTGCTCTTGAGCGGAGTTATCCTTTTTGCAGAAACTTCGGTTCTAATAGATTTCTCGAAATTGAGTGCAGATACAAAGCTTGGTAACAATGAAAAGGCAACGGAGAATGGAGCCACCTTAATCGACTTCAGCAATGTGGCTGGTGCTAGCTTTACCGAGGAAGAGAAGGCTAAAATGAAGACATCACTGGCTATTAATAACTGGGAAGTGGTGCTTTCATCCTCTTCCAGGACAGTACTCAATCAGAGCCTGTCCATGACGAAGGAAGCCAAAACCTCCCCGAAGGCAAAGCCTTTTCAGGGCGAAGAAATGGCCAATAAGACCGTAATGGGAATAAGAGTCCACTTTCCCGTTGCACCTTTCAACTCTTGGGCGGTTGTAAAGCCACCCTTCGAGATCCCTGCCTATGCTGATAAGACTCAGCTTCAGGGTGACAAGCTGGTAGTCCCGGATGAGGAGAAGGGAAGAGGAAGAAAATTCGACGGTTACGGTGTAATAAAGAATGTCGGAGTGATAAAATCAGTCTCTGTAACAGTTTATGGCTCCAATTTCCCCAATGGTTTTGGTATCATCCTGAAGAACCAGAACAATGAGGAGCAGCAGATTTTCATAGACTATCTCAACTTTGACGGCTGGAGAACCCTCACATGGAACAATCCAAACTATATAGCCGACGTGAGGAACCGGGAGATAAAGAGATACCCGCTCTATCCGAAGAGTGCCCCATTTATAAAGCTTGTTGGTTTTGTAATATATAAGGATGCCTCCCAGGAGGGTGGGGACTTTATTACCTACATAAAAGACGTAAAGGTAACCTATGACAAGGCTGTTCTTGAACTGCAGAGAGATATAGATGACGAGGCTATCTGGGGTATCCTGAAAGCACGTCAGGAGGCGAGAAGGGCTGCCGAACTGAGACGTCTCGGAAATATGCAGGTGCTGAGGTATCTCGAAAAGCAAAAGATGGATCAGGGAACTGCGAAATAATAGGCTCTGATAGATTGTCTTGATATATACCAGACTATGATAATTCGGGGAGTTCACGATGAGTGAACTCCCTTTTTTGTTACTTTTTTTATTACTTTTCTATTATATATTTTCAGATTCAGAAAACTGTTATTGATATGGCAATTTCAAACCGCTGTAATATTCTTCTTGTATGCTTCCAGTGTATTAAGAAGCAACATGGTTATCGTCATGGGTCCCACACCACCGGGAACGGGAGTAATGGCAGAAACCTTTTTAAGAACGTTCTCAGTATCGACATCGCCTACCAGGCGGTATCCACGTTCCCGGGTAGAATCTTCTACCCTGTTGACACCAACATCGATTACTGTTGCTCCTTCCTTAACCATGTCTTCGGTAACGAAGTGAGGTTTGCCAATGGCAGCGACAAGGATGTCTGCTCTTGAAGTTTTCTCAGGTAGATTGCGTGTTCTGGAGTGACAGACCGTTACGGTTGCGTCTCCGAAGCTCCCCTTTAACAAGAATAGGATTGCAAGCGGAAGACCCACTATCTGGCTCCTTCCTATGACTACTATATCCTTTCCCGTCGTTTCAATACCTTCATGTTTCAGAATCTCGATTATGCCACGTGGGGTACAGGGAATAAAGGTTGGATTCCCCTTTACGAGATTGCCGATGTTTACAGGATGAAAGCCATCAACATCTTTTGACGGGTCTATTTGAAGAAGGATCTCGTTGGTTTCACCTATTAGGTGTTGTGGAAGGGGTAGCTGAACGAGAATACCATCAACATTGTCATCTCTATTCCATCGATCTATTATATCTGATATATCCTCTCTCGATGCTGTTTCGGGAAGGCTCGTATGAAAGGAATTAAATCCTGCTCTTTCTGAGCTTCTGATCTTACTTCGGATATAACTCTGGGATGCAGGGTTGTCTCCTACGAGGAGAGTTGCAAGTCCGGGTTTCCTCTTTCCCTTGGAGATCAAAGAATCAACCTCTTTTCTTATGTTATCCTGTATTTCCCTGGATATCATTTTACCGTCTATCAATCTTCCCATGACCTGGATTATACATCTCAAACTGAATTGGTCAATAAGATTGACAGCTGAAAGTTTAAATAATAGTATTTACTTGAAAAAGGAGGATAAGAGATCCGATGTTTCATATAGGAATTATATATGCTCCCTATGACAGTAAAACGACAGGAATAGTGAGGGAGATGGAAAGAGTTGTGTCCGAAAAGGGTTATGATTTCCGCTCAAGACGAGCCGGTGAAGGGAGTATCGTGGATATCAATGCGTCCGATATTGTTATTCTTATCTCCGATGGTAAGGGCGATCATAAGATAAATCCTGACTACTCCGAGATAGCAAGAGCCTTGAAAGGGGTGAATCTTTCCGGAAGAATCGCAGGGGTAATCAGCCTTGGGGGAACTGATACTTTGAAAGCTTTCAAAGAGATCCTTCGGGATACAGGAATAGAAATAAGGCAATTGAACTTTAATGATGGGCAAGAAAATCCAGGTAAATGGTTGCTCTCAATTATAAATGAGTACAAGGAGACGATGAATGAAAGGGGAATCAATGAATGAATTTGATCTGGACAGTGCAATAAGAAAGGTGCCTGATTTTCCCAAGCCTGGTATATTGTTCTACGATATAACGAGTATACTGATGAATCCCGTTGCATTGAAGTACTGTGTTGACAGGATGCTTGAAACCTTGAAAAAAATCGATGTCGAAGCTGTGGCTGCTGTAGAATCGCGAGGTTTTCTCTTTGCGGCACCTGTGGCGTATGAACTTGGGCTGCCTATCATACTCTTGAGAAAAAAGGGGAAACTCCCGGGTGATACGTACAGTATAAGCTTTGCTCTGGAATATGGAGAGGATACAATAGAGGTTCATAAGAGTGATCTTAGAGAAGGATTAAGGGTTGCCGTGCTGGATGATCTTATTGCAACGGGAGGCACACTAAAGGCTGCTGCCAATCTGCTTGAGAAGGGCGGGGCAGAGGTTGTTGCTATTCTAGCGGTCATAGGACTTCCCTTTCTTAACTATGATAAACTGCTGTCAGGTTACAGGGTTCAAACCCTGATAAATTACCACGGAGAGAGTGTCGAATAATTCTTTCCGAAGATTCAACAGAGTTTCAACATATCCTGGGTAGCATCAAACCTCTCGGAAAGTCCAGTATCCTCTTTCCTCCTGATATTGTTTCAAGTATCACCTTTCCCGGATATGCAGAATCCACATGTCCGATGATTTGGGCTCTATCGCCCCCTCTCGTTTCTCTTAGTAGAGAAAGGGCCCTTTCTCCTCTGCTACCTCTCACAACTGCTATAAAAACCCCTTCATTTGCTATTTCCAGCGGATTGAGTCCAAGAATATTTGAAATTGCATCGACCTTTTCTCCAAGTGGAATACTACTCTCATTGATGTTCATGGATAATTCCGTATCGGATATAGCTTCATTGAGTACCGCAGCTATTCCACCTCTGGTTGCATCTCTCATGAACTTGAGATCCTCTCCCAGTTGATACAAATTTCTGCAGAGAGGATATAAAAAGGCAACGTCGGATTTTACCTGTGGTCCTACGGGAAGTGACTCCCTCGATGCCATTATGGCAATGCCGTGTGAACCAATGGGTCCGGATATCACAACGGCATCTCCACTTTCGATTCTGCTTCCTGAAATGCGATGCCGAAACTCCCTTGTTCCGATACCGGTAGTGTTTATATAGATTCCTCCGCCCCTGTTTTTGGGAACAACCTTTGTATCACCCGTGACGATCCTGATACCGGCTTCGTTGGCAGCCCTTCGTATGGAAGAGAGTATCCTTTTGAGATCTGCAATGGGGAATCCCTCTTCTATTACAAATGCGAGTGACAAGTAAAGAGGCTTTGCACCGGAAACTGCGAGGTCGTTACAGGTGCCGAATATGGCAAGTTTCCCGATGTCTCCTCCGGGGAAAAACAGCGGATCAATCGTGTATGTATCCGTGGTAAATGCAAATTGGCCCTTTATATCGAGAATTGTTGCATCCGAGAGTTCCGGATACCTCTCGTTCTTGAGGTTTTCATAGATCAACTCTTCTGTGAGTTTCCTGGAGAGAGCTCCGCCGCTTCCGTGTTCCAGTTTTATTATATCCATCATGGTTAGCCTATATCTCCGTATCTGTAGTACGCCGCACAGGCTCCTTCCGATGAAACCATGCATGGCCCTATCGGTTCCTCGGGAATGCAGTCTTTTGCGAAGTGGGGGCACTGATTCGGTGCTACTTTACCCTGGATCACTTCGGCACAGAGACATCCGGCCGGTTCATAGTTGTACTCTTCTGAAAGACCGAACTTCACCACAGCATCTATGTTTTCGTATTCCCTGCGAATCCGTAGGCCGCTTGCAGGCAGCTTACCAAGACCTCTCCACAGTTCGTCTCCCGGTTCCAGGAGTTTTTCGATTACGGCACGTGCCTTTGGATTGCCCGTTCCCCTAACTGCTCTGGGGTAGGCATTTTCAACCTCTCTTCTTCCCTCGGCGAGTTGCTTGAGAATCTTATAGATAGCAAGCATGATATCCACAGGTTCGAAGCCTCCGATGACACCGGGGATGCCATTCTTTCTTTCCAGGACCTTTCTATAGGGCTCCATTCCAAGGATAACGGATACATGCCCCGGAAGGAGAAAAGCATCTATCTCACTCTCGGTGTCGGCAAGGAGTGCTTCCAGTGCAGGTGGTACAGTCTTGAAACTCGTATAGAGGTACATATCCTCAAGTTGATTCTCGACGCCCCGTAGAAAAGTTGATGCAATTGTAGGAACCGTGGTTTCAAAACCGATGCCGAGAAATACGACCGGCTTTGAAGTGTCTTTTCTTATCTCGAGCATTTCGGCTGGAGAATAGATGACTCTAACCCATCCGCTTCCCATGAACCTCGAGAGTGAGTATCCCTTGGTTCCGGGAACCTTCAACATATCCCCGAATGTAACAACGATGGCCCGTTTCTCTTCTACCAGTTGAATTGCATTGTCGATATAACTGGCAGGTGTTACACATACGGGGCATCCCGGTCCTGAGATCATTTTTACATTTGTCGGAAGCAGGGAATGTATACCATTCCTCCTTATGGAAACAGTATGGGTACCGCATACTTCCATTATTTTGATTTCTTTCTGAAGTTCATCCGCAAGTTCATCGATTTTTTCCTTGAGTTTCAAAATTATGTTTCTATCGTTTAGGTGTATCAGTTCTTCAAGCTTTATCATGATTTTCTCCTTAATCGAGATTCTCTTTTACTTCTGCGAGCTTGCTGAACAGTTTAAGGCGTTCTTCTGCCTCCTTCATGTCCAGCTTCTCGATGGCAAAACCGGCATGAACTATGACGTAATCTCCGACTTGGGGTGACTCCAAAAGTGAAATGTCTACCCTTGCTTCGACTCCTGCCTGTTGTACAATTGCCTTGCCCCCTTCCAGTATTTCTTTTATTTCCATTGGTGTAGCCAAGCACATCACGTTCTCCTTTCGAATGTAATAGTTGTTATGTTCCCTTGAAATAAGCCTGGCCAACGGAAATGCCTCCGTCGCCGGGCGGGATGTTCACATTGAAGAATATCTCGAAATTATTGCTTTCAAGTTCTTCTCTTATCAACTCTCTGAGTATCAGGTTCTGAAATACCCCTCCTGAAAGAGCAATCCTGTTCAACCCCGTCTTCTCCTTCATTCTTAGCACCCCTTCAATGGTTGCCCTTGTCACTGCAAGATGGAACTGAAAGGCCAGATCCCCCTTTGCAATTCTGTCCCTTTTCTCTAGAAGATAAAGAATAGTCTCGGACATGTCGATAGCAAATTCGCTTTTATCATTCTCATATTGCAGCTTGTAAGGAGGAATGTCATATTTTTTATTTCTGGCTCCATAAGAGTGCCCTGAATAGGTGGTAAATCTATTGAGTGCTCTATTCTCGAGCTTTATGGGACCCTCACCCTCATAGGTTACGGTATCTACAAGACCCAGGGCAGCTGATGCTGCATCGAATATCCGTCCCAGGGAAGAGGTAACAGGGCTGTTTACCCTCTTCTCTATAATCGATAGAAGAATCTCTAGCGATTCTCCTTTAAGATCGGAAATTCCTGAAAATAATTTGAATGTATCGTCCTTTCCAAGAAGGGGTAAAAGAATGGAAATTGCAATTCTCAAGGGATTCACGATAGCAGCTTCGCCACCGGGAAGAATGAAGGTAGCGAAATGCCCGAGTCTTTCAAAATGCGATCTGCTGCAAAGGAGAAACTCTCCCCCCCACACGGTACCATCAGTTCCGTAACCTGTTCCATCGAAGGAGAGCCCCAGTACTTCATTCAGATTGTGTTCCGCCATAACTGAGAGTATGTGTGCATGATGATGCTGAACGGAGCTCGTAGCCGGAATGTTCATCTTTTCCGCCCATTCCAATGCCCATCTGGAAGAAAAATAACCGGGATGCATATCATAAACTATCCTGTCCGGTTTGACCTCATAGAGAGAAAGAATCTTATTCACTTGTTTCTCAAAATCATCCATTGTAACGGGATTTGAGAGGTCACCTATGTATGGTGCAAGGTAGATATCATTTCCTTTTAGAAGGGAAGGAGCATTTTTCAAATCTCCCCCAACAGCAAGTACTACATCGTCACTCCTCTCCTTGATATGAAAGAGGCCGGGAACGTAGCCTCTGGATCTGCGCATTATGAATGTACCGGAAGTCCTGCCACGCCTGACAATCGAATCATCCGTGCGAAAGAGAATTCTTCTGTTGTTGTAAAGTATCAAATCGGCTATTCCCCTTAGTTTTGTCATGGCAGAACCGGGATTTGTAATTATAGGCTCATCCTTAATGTTGCCCGAAGTCATTATAAGATAGTCGTAATTTTTACAGTCCTCCGGGTGAAAAAAGAGGAGTAGATGCAGCGGTGTGTAGGGTAAGAATACTCCAAGGGTTTCCATGTCTGAAACGAGACTAAGTTCCTCGGGGATCCTGTCACGTTTCTGAAGAATCATTATTGGAGATGCAGGTGAATCAAGAATCCTTCTATCCTCTTCTTCCAGATACACTAATTTTTCGATAGTTTCGATATCCTTCACCATGAGTGCAAAGGGTTTTCTCTTTCTTTCCTTGTCGAAACGGAGCTTTTTTACCGTTTCGGGGAATGCCGGGTTGGCTGCAAGGTGAAAACCACCTATTCCCTGAATAGCAACTATCTTTCCCTTCTTCAGTGCAGCTATCGTTTTAAGAAGCGGATCGCCAGCTATTTCTTCACCGGTAATCTTACATAGCATCAGCTTTGGCCCGCATTCGGAACAGGAATTCGTCTGGGAATGAAACCTGCGGTCGAGAGGATTGGTGTATTCCTCCATACAGTCTTCGCACTGGGGGAAATCTATCATCGAAGTGGTGTCCCTGTCGAATGGTGTGTCCTCCACAATGGAATATCTTGGACCACACTGTGTGCATGTGATAAAGGGGTAAAGGTATCTCCTGTTCCCCGGATCGAAAAGTTCTCTTCTGCAATCACTACATATGGCAAGATCAGGAGGTATGGGAGGAAAATCATAACTGTCCGATAGACTCTGAATAATCCGGAAATTGGGCTCGTTCAAGGTAGGTATATCTTCCGAGTGGATTGCATCGATTCTGGCGGCAGAAGGAATGAATTTCTCGAATTCTTCGAGAAAACTGTTTACGATTTCTGAAGGCCCCTCTATCTCTGCTGCTACCTCTGATTTCCTGTTTTGAACGTAGCCGGACAGGCCAAGGGAAACTGCACACCTGTAGACTGATGGCCTGAATCCCACACCTTGAATTATTCCCTTGAAGATGAGTCTTTTTCTGATAAGTTTGACTCTTTTGTGAGCTTTAGCTTTTCTTTCCATTGAAAGGCTACTATATGAGAAATGTTTTAATTTTTCAATAGATTCGAGGGAGAACTTATCAGTTGACCATCGAGTTCTTCTTATGTAGAGTAAAAAGAAATTCCGGAGGGAATAGATGAATGAAGTAATCTTAAAGGCAAAGGATTTTGACGGCTACCTGAATGCAGACGACAAGGCTAGCATAGAGTTTATGAACAAAAAGTACGACGAGACATTCAGATACTTTAAAATCCTGTCCACTGGTAAACCGATGGATAAAGTGGATGAAGCAAAGGAAAAGCTGATTTTGCTCTACAATGAAATGGGAAAAATGATGCAGAGCATAACGAGTAAGGAGCCAAATATACATGTCTACTCATTCGAAACACCTGAGAGTATTCACGGTGAGGCCTCCAGGCTCATCGCCAAGTTGAGGGATCCGAAAACAGAGCATCCTGAATTCGTATATTACGTTCAGAGGGCCTACGAGCTCTTATTCAACCTTGCATTCGGAAGTGCCAAGAATGAGAAAAAAAACTATATTATAGTGGATACACCAGTTGAAATACCGGTTAGAAACTATGCAGTCCATAAGATACCTGATATCGACGACAAGATTGTAAATAGTGTGATGTGTGTTATGCTGAGAGGTGCTCTTCTTCCCTCTATGATCATGTCGAAAGAGATTCAAGAATACTCTTCGACAAACTATGTGACACCATTTGCCCTGTTCAAAATACACCGTGATGATACCAAGGAAGAGTACAACATGGAGTATATCCTTGATCTGGACAGATCTCATTTCAACCTGGATCAGCTTGACGGAAAAGACCTCTTCTTTGCCGACCCGATGAATGCCACGGGTGGAAGCCTTATTACTATCGTAAAGTTCTTGAAGAAAGAGGGAATAAAGCCAAAATCGATAAAATTCTTCAATATAATTTCTGTACTGAAGGGATCCTTAAGAATCGTACGTGCCATAGAGGATGCTGAAGTTTATACTCTATGGATGGACCCGGCACTGAATAAGAAGGCATATATTCTTCCGGGGCTTGGTGATGCAGGAGACAGGATAAACGGTGTCGATGAGGAAAACAGGCCGAGAGATATAATACAGTTGATATCAGATTACGGAGTGAATATCACAACTCTATACAAGGATCAGGTAAGAAAAATTGAGGAGACCGTTCTGTACAGGTCCCCTCGATAGTTATCAAGATCGTTTCCGGATTACTGGCCCAGGTTCTCACGCACCTTGTCTATCAGAGTCTTGGGATCCACTGGCTTTTCCAGAAATTCGTTTACCGGCAAGAAGTCTTCGTCCTTTTCCTTGTCAAATGTGAAACCTGTTTTTTCGGAAATACTTGTAGCCATTATTATCGGAATCTTGGATAATTCTTCATCCTGTTTCATCTTGTATGCAACCTGGAATCCCTCGTCATCCGTATTCATCATCACGTCGAGAATTACTAAGTCTGGTTTTTCTTTTTTACATCTGTCAAGTCCGTCTTTACCATTTGTAGCCCAGATTACATTGTAGCCTTCCGATTCAAGGACTATTTTCATGGATTCAAAAACATCTTTATCGTCGTCGACTATCAATATTTTTTTACTCATGCTATTCTTTTTACCTCCTCGTAAAGTTTTGAGATTATCTCACTGATTTTTTCTTCAATTGAAGGTGTAATGTTTTCCAGAAGGCTGGTATCACTTATTTGAATGCCGAGAATGAAAATATTGTCCTTGTAACCCAGTATCTCAGACATTTTCAGTATCTCCATAAGATCGAAGCCATGCGTAGATACTGCGGAGGGATGATATTTGCCTTCGATTTCATCAATGGTAAAAAACCTGAACTCACCAGGTGCCATCCCCATTTCTATGGCATCCACTATGATGACAGGTTTACCTTCGGCTATTATTGCACCAGCGAGAATCGGGTCCTGAGACGCATTGATAAATTTTACTTCGATTCCGAATTGGGATAGCGTTTCCTTGAAAGTAAGGGATTTTCCCAATATATGTATCAGCATCGGACCAATGGAGTCATCACCCATTTTCTCGTTTCCTATGCCGATGATATTGACAACTCTTTCAGGATGTTTCATTCCTTGAACTCCACATCCAGAAAATGAACGGAACAGGATATGCACGGATCATATGCCCTTACCAGCATTTCTAGAGCGAGGGTCATCTGTTCTTTATTCATTCCGTTATCTATCATCCACGGTACGAGTTCCTTCATGTCGTCATCGATGTTCTGTGCGTTCTGGTTAGTAGGAATTATACAGTTTGCCTTTACAATCTGTCCGCGGTTATCGTAGGTGTACTCGTGAAATAGAATGCCCCTCGGAACTTCCGTACAACCAACACCGGTTCCTTCCCTTAGCTTTTCCGGCTGAATAGGCTTTTCGGCTTTTATGCCGTCAGTAAGAAGTTTATCGATTAGTTTGAGTGATTCCTCTGTTACATGTATTGTTTCGACAAGCTGTGCAACGGTATTGAGGTATGGATTCTTGACAATGGGTTTCATTCCCAGAGCATCGGCAACCTCTTTTGCCAGGGGATTGAGCTTGTCATAGTTGTTATTCAACCTTGCAAGAGCTCCCACTGCATAGGAGGAACGCTTATGTCTTGCATGCTTTGCTGTGGAATGAGGCACCACGAATTCATTGGTAACTTCTCTGTACTTTTCTACGGGAATGATACCTGCATCGGTGGATGAAATATCTCCATCGTAGAATGCATACTCACTATCAGTTTTCAAGCCTATATATTCTGTTTCCCTTTGGAAAGCCGGAAACTTGTCAGCAAGGCTTTTCAAGAGTTCAAAGGAAGCCTTTGCATTGGGAACCATCTGGTTTTCCAGCTTGTCCTTTATCCAGAGCAGTTCTTTTTCTGTGGGTAATTTTGTAAAACCTCCGGGAACGACTCTGTTCGGATGAATCGTTCTGCCACCTATTAAATCGCATATATCATTGGATAGCCTCTTCATCCTGAGGGCCATTTTCACCGTTTCAGGATGGGTTTTTGCAAGTGGTATAACTGAGGGTGCGTTGAAAAGATCGGGAGCTGCAAGGAAGAAGATATGGAGGATATGACTCTGCATCGTGGCCCCGTAAACAAGGAGCTTGCGAAGCAGTACGGTCTGCTCGGTTACAGGTATGCCCAGGGCAGCTTCTGTTGCTTTCACGGATGTCATCTGGTGTCCGACTGCACATATGCCACAGATTCGAGAGCTTATAACAGCAGCATCGGTGTAGAGGTATCCCTTCATCATTGCCTCGAAGTACCTCGGTGGTTCAACAATCTCGAGAACGGACTTTACCAGTTTCCCTTCCTTGAGGTCAACAACTATATTGCCATGCCCTTCGACACGTGTTACGTATGGTACTCTTATCGAAAGGTTATTCATATTCCTTCTCCTCCATATTCACGTAGTTTGTATTGAACATATAGAATCTTTTCTTTATCTGACTCATGGAAAGCTTATACTTTTCCATCACATCCTTGGCAGCATTCTTGTTCAAATCAGGTACCAGACCCCTGCACCCGTAACAGTAATGCCCGTTGGAGGGACAGGCGGCTCCACATCCTGCCCGCGTAATAGGCCCCATGCATGCTATTCCATAGTCATAGAGGCACTCATTTTCCTTTGCCTTACACTCCACGCATACGGAATATTCGGGTATCTCGGGTATCTTGCCGGTAAGTAAAGCACTGAGTACCTTTTTGAATTCCTGGTTGTCCATAGGGCAACCAGGGACATAGTAGTCGACCTTGACTACATCGGAAACAGCCTGGGCTTTTATCGACGGAAAGAGATACTTGTCTTTTCCGTATACCGTTTCTCTCACTTCATCCTGGTCCATTTTATTTCGTATGGCATTTATTCCGCCGATATGAGCACATGCCCCAAGTGCTACCAGGATTTTTGCCTGTCTTCTTATCTTGTGTATTCTCTCTATACAGTGGGGTGTGCTCAAGGAACCTTCGATAAAGGCAATTTCATAATCTTCACCTCTGTCAGAAATGGCCTCACGAAAGTTCACAATGTCAACCAGTTCGAGAATATCGAGAAGATCGTCTTCGAGGTTCAATTTGGAAAGCTGGCAGCCTTCACAACTTGTAAAATCGAAAAAAGCAACTTTTGGTTTACTCATCATATTGCCTCCTTGAGGTCTTCTATTCTGGCGTAGTTGAATACCGGTCCTTCCTGACATACGTATATGTTGTTTATCTGGCAGTGGCCGCATTTACCCACTCCACATTTCATTTTTCTCTCCAGGGAAACATAGATTTGATTATCCTTTAAGCCCTTTGATCTTAGAGATAGGATCACGAATTTGTACATCACAGGTGGTCCGCAGATAACTGCCAGCGTATTCTTTAAGTCGAGTTTGACATCTGGAATAAGAGTCGTAATAACTCCTACACGTCCTTCCCAGCCAGGAGTTTTCCTGTCGACTGTGACCATGTATTCTATATCATCACGTTCTGTCCACATCCCTAGTTCATCCCTGAACAGGAACTCTTCCTTGGTCTTGGCACCATAGAGTATGATTAGTCTGCCATATTTTTTTCTCTCGGATTCGGCAATAACGGTATTTATCAGGGAACGAAGAGGGACAAGGCCTATGCCGCCTGCGATTACAAGTATGTCCTTTCCCGCAAACTCATCCATATTAAAGCCATGCCCAAAGGGCCCTCTGATTCCTAGTTTGTCACCGGCTTTAAGACGGTGCATTGCATTGGTTACATTGCCGACCCGCCTTACCACCATCTCAAAGCTTCCCTTTTTTAGGGGGGTGGAAGATACGGAAATCGGAGCTTCTCCGACTCCGAAAACAGAGACCTGGACAAACTGGCCCGGTTCATGTCCCAGGTCCCTACCTCCTGGAAGTTTTACCTCGAAAAAGGTTTCCAGCTCTGTCATCTTTTCGACCTTTATAAGGTCTGCAACCTCAGGAACGTATATATTTTTCATTTCCATTCAAAAATCCTCCTATAGAAGAGCATTCATTACATCCACAATATTTATGTCAGCGGTACACTGACGGACGCATCTTCCGCAGCCAACACAGAAAGGTCTGTCCTTTTCGTCCATTATGTATGCAAATTTCCTGGACATCCTGTGCCTAACCCTATCGTAACGTTTTTCTCTGAAGACATCTCCTCCGGCCACCTTAGTAAAAACAAGAGCCTGACAGGAATCCCATCTTCTGGCTCTTACTCCTTTGTCTGTACCAAGAATAACCTCGTCGGAAACGTCAAAACAGTAGCAGGTTGGACAGACGAGATTGCATGTACCACAGGAGTAACACTTTCTCGCTGTTTCTTTCCAGATGGGATGGTTGTATGCTCCGTGAAATATCTCTCTTATACCTGCAACCGATTGTTTGAGTTTGTTCTTGAAATGTACCACGGGGTCGCCTTCGTAATCACAGGGAACAAGTAGTTCTTCCCATGCGTTTTCTATCTCTCTGCCTTTTTCGGTCATTGCCTCTACCCGGTAATGACTATCGTAGCGGGTAAGGAAAATATCGAAACCCTCTTTGAGGTCGGTAGGTATGCCAACGGATTCAGAGAAATGAAAATCATCCGGTATGTATGAAACACCGATAAAAACATTTTTCTCTCTCTTTTTCAGGTAGGTCTCGTCGGAAACGCCATTCTTGAATGCAAAATCAAGCCGAAATACGGCTTGTAATTCATAATTGTGTATTCCGAAAAATACCTTTGGCTCCACCTTGATATCTTCACCCCTATACTCTTTGGACTGGAGGTTGAATTCTACTATTACCTCACGAGGTGGGAGAAAGAACTTCTTTAGCGGGAGAATCGTTGTGTTGTAATCAAGTGTGACTTCATTCGGATCTTCGATTTCTTTGAAAACAAAATTCTTTCCCTTAGGAGTCGCACCTATTACCTTGTATTGTTTCTTCAATATCGAAACGGCCTGAGGAATCTTGTCTTTTGGCAATGCTTTGGACGCCATATTCCCTCCTTGTTCATGGTTTCAATCGAGATTACATTATCATATAAACGGCAATTGGTCAATAATTTTGGCTTAAAAAATCAGATAATCGTGCAAAAAATAGCAATAAAAATGATTCTGACTTGCGTTGAACTTTTGCAAATATTATGATAATTTCCATTCATGGCTTTGTTTCTGTTGATTGCACTTCCCCTGTTCATGGTCTTTGTTCTCTCCTTTTCCAGGTTCACTGCAAGGGATATGTATGTATTCCTCGAGGGGACACTCATTGGTGTGATTGGAATTATCCTGGTATATGTGACTAGACGGCTTTGGCAAGTATCTTACAGGACTCTCAACCTCTATATCCATAATACAGCAATAGACATCCTGATACCCCAGGCACTTCTCTTGGTCACATTCTATCTATCGAACAGAAAGGTGGCATATCGGGGAGGAATCGATGTAGAAGAAATATTTTTCAATCTTGTCGATTTTTCATGTGGCTTTTATTTCATTCTTTCCATATCAGATTTTCTGAGAAGTTATGATTCTCATGATATTTTTTTACTAATTTTCATTCCGCTGATAAGGATAATCTTACTTACCTCAACAGGCTTATTATTGAAATACTTTTTGGGAAATACTACAAAGAACAAGTTGTTGATATTTGCCGGCTATTTCTTTTACCTGCTCTTGATCGGGGGAATTGAACTGGCATACTATGTGAATTATAAAGAGATACTCGTTGCATCGGTGGTGATTCTTTTTCTTTCGAACCTATTCGGTCTTGTCAGGTTGCTTGGCTCTGCTTCAATCTCTTACAAGTAATCCCTCTATTAGTACCTGAGCCAGGGTTTTGGGATTACAGGTATACTCGTGATCTTTTTTACGTTTGTAATTGTTGATATCGTGAGAGAGAGTCAATATGATAGCTGAAAAAAGAACCGGTGCTACTTCCTGAACATTCAATTCCGGATTAAAGAGCCCTTCTTCCTGGCCTTCTTCTATGATTGAGGCAACTGTCTCCTTTCCTTCGTAGAACAGGTCCTTTGAGTAACGGCTGTCCAGCCAGCGAGTAATGAGGTCGTTACCGGGCTTGTAAAGGTCACTGAATATCGGGAATTGTTTTAAAAACCAGTGGTATGTCTCTATAAAAACATCCAGCTTATCAACAGCCGAAGTGGTCGATTTCATATTCTGGTTCAGCTGGTATTGAAATTCATTGTAGGTTTCAAGCATCACTGTCCGAAAGAGCTCTTTCTTATTTTTAAAGTAGTTATAGAATGTTGGTTTTGATATACCTACCTCATCGATGAGTTGAGCGAGGGATAGCTTCCTGTAACCATACCGATGAAAGTAATCACGTGCTATTTGTATAGCTTTTTCTTTCTTTTCCTCCATTCCGCCCTCATTGCTCCTCGGAGATGCATCTTTGACAGTCTATTCGATGTTGACTCTACGCTTTTCCTGCACTCCCAAGAACATTTTCATTCTTGTGTTTGTACATCTTGATGAGTTCTTCTCTTGCCGGTCCGAGATACTTTCTGGGATCAAAATTCTCCGGATGTTCGTGAAGCTCTTTTCTTACCATGGCAGTCATTGCAAGACGTCCGTCAGAGTCTATATTTATCTTACAAACGGCAGATTGAGCAGCCTTTCTAAGCTGATCCTCCGGAACACCAACAGCCCCTTCCATCTTACCGCCATATTTATTTATCAGAGCAACATATTCCTGCAATACCGAAGAGGCACCGTGCAGAACTATGGGAAACCCCGGTATTCGTTTTTCGATTTCTTCCAAAATATCGAATCTCAATGGTGGTACCTCTTCTCCCGGTTTTACCTTGAACTTATAGGCACCGTGAGATGTACCGATTGAGATGGCCAGGCTATCCACCCCGGTCTTTTTTACGAAATCTTCAACATCGTTGGGGTCGGTATAATGAGATTTTTCTGCTACGACATGTTCCTCTATTCCTGCCAGAACACCCAATTCGCCTTCCACAGTAACATCATATTTATGTGCATAATCCACAACTTTTTTGGTCAATGCTATATTCTCATCATAGGGAAGAGACGAACCGTCGATCATAACAGATGAAAAGCCCGTTTCTATGCATGATACACAGAGTTCATAGGAATCGCCGTGATCGAGATGCAAAGCAACAGGTATTGAGGTCCCTGACTCTTTGATGATTTGCATCGCTCCTTCTGCCATATATCGGAGTAGTGTCTGATTAGCATATTTTCTTGCACCCTTTGAAACCTGAAGTATTACCGGTGACTTCGTTTCCATGCAGGCTGTAATAATCGCCTGTAACTGTTCCATGTTATTGAAGTTATAAGCAGGAATCGCATATCCCCCCGCAATGGCTTTCTTGAACATTTCCCTCGTGTTAACCAGACCAAGATCTTTGTAATTAACCATTGAAAACCCCTTTATTCATTAGTTGATGTCACTTAGAATATGTATGTAAAGAAAAACTGTGTCAAGTGATTTTGGACAAAAGCAACTTTCGATTTGCATGTTGCAGTGTTTGGCAGGCCATGATAGTTTATCCTGTCCGTGCCTTTTAGGGTAGGTGTATGAGCAGAAAATTATCAGAGCAAATATTACCCGGAATTATTGAAACAATTCTGATTCTCATCCTCGTATCGGGCCTTTTTTCATGCTGGTTTCAGAGAGGCAGTATTGTACTGATGACGAGGGATTACTGGTGGGAAGCCTACGGGGAACAAGGCAATTTGGATATTGAATTAAGGAAGATTGCTGGATCGGAGAATATGAAGTTTTATCTCAGGGTGTTGAGCAGGGAAGATGATGTATCGGCTTTGCTTGACCAATTCAAGGGGAAAAAGGATACAACTATTGTACTGGATCCGGTGTTGAGTTACAGGCTTTTGAGGAGTGATCGAAAAGCCACTGGTGAAAGTATTCTGATTACCGGAGGAAACGGGGAGAGAAGTTTAATAGTATCACTTTCCATGGATGAAACTCTGGAGCTGGCGGGTAAGATAACCAGCGATATCTTTAAAATAGATGGATTTTCCAGATGTGTGGTATTTTATCCCAGAGGTGGCACGGGGGGGGGAGTAATGGTCTCGGCTTTCAGGAGAGGCTTTGAAAGTGGAGTAGTAGAGGGCAACGGGGAGATTCTTGCAGAAGCAAGGGTTTCAGACCTTATGAACAAGACTAAGGCAAGAAGGTTGTATGAAAGGTACTCCTCGAATGGCAAAAGTATCTATGTATTGATGACCTACTCACTGACGCCGTTTTTTCTTGATCTGATAGAAAATGGAGAGGGCTATGCCGTCATTATGGATAGCCCGGATGGCATTGCAGAGGACAGAGTAATTTTTTCAGTAGGATATGATTACAGACGGGCTGTTGGGAGAGGAGTCAGAAGGTTTTTAGAAAAAACGGGATCGGCGGAAGGGAAGGATTTTCATATGAAAGAAAGAGCTTATATCAGGTGGGGAAAAGTGATAGCATTACCCGAGAAGTACAGTAAGGAGGAGTTGATTGTACGTTAAGAAACCTTTCTGGCTAAAGAAAAAAACCATTCTATCCAAAGAAGTACTATCTACTAAAAAGAATCTGAAATATCTGGGCATAAATACGATATGCCAGTCAGCACTGTGCCCAAATCTATCGGAATGTTTTTCCAGGGGAAATGCCAGTTTTCTCATATTGGGTAACCATTGTACCAGAAATTGCAGATTTTGTGATGTAAAACATGGGAAGCCGGATGAAATCGATATCAATGAGGGTAAGCGAATAGCTCTTTTCATGGAAAAGAACAGAATAAGATATGCCGTTATAACCTCCGTTACAAGAGATGATTTGGCAGATGGAGGAGCAGACCATTTTGTAAGAGTGGTGAAAGATATAAGGGAACACCTCCATAGTGTAGTCATCGAGCTGCTGGTACCTGACTTCAAGGGGCGGGAAGAATCAATTGATACCGTTCTGGAGGCTGATATAGAGGTACTGTCGCACAATGTGGAGACTGTCCCCAGGCTTTACCCTGAAATACGTTCGGGTGCGAATTACGAGAGAACGCTAAGATTACTGGAAAGAGCGGAAGAAAAGGGAAGGGAGGGTTTGATAGTAAAATCGGGATTAATGGTAGGTCTCGGGGAGACAGAGGAAGAACTGGTAGGTGTTTTCAGGGACCTGGCATCCGTTGGAGTGGAAATACTAACAGTTGGACAGTACCTTCGCCCGTCACGGGAGAACATCGAGGTTTCGAGATACTGGAGTCCGGAGCAATTCGATGAAATAACCCTCAAGGCTCGGGAGGCTGGCATAGAGGTCATTGTTGCAGGTCCGTACGTGAGAAGCTCGTATCTTGCAGAAGATGCATTCCTTGAAGTCACTTAATTCGAGGTTTTAGGAAAAATGTTTGACAAACAATACACTAAGAAATATAATTTTCAATAGTTTAACAAATAAGCGTAATTATTAAACGTTAGAAGGAGTTAATAATGAAGCTATTCAATAGAGCTTCCACTTATCTTCTTGTTATTCTCTTGATTTTCCTAAGCATTCATGTTTTTTCGGATGAAAGAACAATAAACTTTGCATCCAGGGTGATTGAGAGTTTTGACAATCCGGATGCACAGTTGTGGATGGTACGTGGAAGTAAATTTGCAACGGAAGGCTACCCGAAAATGGCCTATGTAAATGCATGGCCGGAAGCGCTATTTGGTAAGAATAAGGGGAACAAAGACCTCAAGGTTCTTGGTATCCATGGCAAGTTCAACAGAAAGGCTTACAACTATATCGAGATAATTCCGGCGAAGAAGGACAAGGATGGCAATCTTGTACCTGAGCCGATAAAACTTCCCGGAAGAGTGAAGGCCATAGACATGTGGGTGTGGGGTTCCAACTACGATTTCTACATGGAGGTACACTTAAGGGACTATCAAGGAATAGACCACACCCTGCGTTTGGGTTCACTCAAGTATGCCGGTTGGAAGGATCTCATGGTAACGGTACCATCCTCGATACCACAGTCGGTGCGGTATCTTCCGAGGAGAAAGAATCTGGAATTGACAAAACTTGTTATCTGGACGAGACCGGAGGAAAAGGTAGACAATTTTTATGTCTATATCGATCAGATCAAGATACTTACGGACCTTTTTGAATCTCGGTTTGATGGTGATAATTTGATAGAACCGGATGTTTTACAAAAGATCTGGGGATCTGAGACTGGGAAATAGGAGAGACGAATGATGAAGAGAATAATATTTTCAGTTATTTTGACCGGAATCCTGGTAGTCTCTGCTTTCGGGCAGTCGAGTGTCAACACCACAGGGATAGATCCCAACAGAATCGGAGTGGATTCTGCTCAGCAATTGTTAAAGGAGGTTTCGGTATCTAAATTCGAGGATGCCGGGTTCTGGAGTGCAAGCATACCGCAGGATCAGGGACTTGTTGCATTAAGAAGGCTTCCCGGCGGACCAAAGGAGAAAAAACCGATACCAAATGAAGAAAAAGTAGGAATAAAAGAGGCTGATAAGTACGTACTTGGTGTAAGAGTCAAATTCTACAGGAGAGGTTTCAATTCGGTTACAATCTTTCCTGTTAGACCTCTTCCAATAGAAGGGATAACAAAAACACTTTCGGTATGGGTTGTCGGAAGAAATTACAATCATACTTTGAAAGTTATAATAGAGGATTTCCTTGGTAACAAGCATGAACTGACCGTAGGTAAACTCAACTTCATGGGTTGGAAAAAATTGACAGTGGCAATACCCCCCTCTATTACTCAAACGGAATATCACTTTACCAACAAGATGGGCATCAAATTCATTGGTTTCAGGATTAACTTCGATCCAATGGAGGCTTATGGAACATACTATGTCTATTTCGACGACTTGCGAGCCGTTACGGATCTGTTCCCCGAAGCCTACAGAGACACCGATGATATGACAGACGGATGGTGATATGATAGTGAGAAGGTAATTTAGACGGGAGTCGGTAGATTACCGGAGATTATTTTAAGATCCGGAAATCCGTGGTGCTTACAGTAATGATAATAAAAATCAGAGACCCTCTTTCTGAGGGTCTTTAAAATTTGTATCTCATAGACAGATATTGAATAGATTAGATACTCGTGATAAGGTATCAACATGGGTCCTGAAGAAGAGCTTAAACAGATAAACAAGGCAATCAAACAGTATGAAACCGTCCTTCGTGCAACGACCGATGCGGACCAACGTGAGCGGGTAGCAAACGAATTGAGGAAACTAAAAAAATACAAAGCCAAGATCGAGGCAATAAATATCATAGATAAAGGAAAACTGGTAGAAAACAAAAGTAGTGATGAATATGAAGATTTTCCCTTTCTCAAAGGTTTTCTTTCTGAGGAAGATGAGAGAAGCATAAGTGATCGAGAGGTATTTTACATGTCCCTCTACATGAATTTTTTTGAGTCAGAGTTCCTCCCCTTTCTCAGTGAGACGAAATTGAAGCTCGATTTCAAGTATTCCATGGAGAGGGATTCTTTCTACCATCGATTTCAGGATCTCATCAGAAGATTGAAAGATCTCATGGAGGAATCTATCAGAATCGAAGAAGGAACCTTCAGGGTAGACATAGAAGAGGAGATGAAGAAGAGGATATTCAAGATGAAGAGGAGTCTCTCTATCGAGCTCGATAGGTTCATGAAAGATGTGGAAAAATTTTCGGCAGACCTTCTGGAAGATCTGGAAGGTGATGCTTTGAAATGCCTTAACGGGGAAGATATTGTAGAATTTGACCCGATTGAAGGAAAGAGGTATCTGGAGGGTTTTTCGGTAAAGGACTCTCTTATGAAATTGGAGTCATTTGCCTCGGAGGTTATCAATTTCCTTGATATTCCTGACTTGAAGATAGAGGGGTAATTCGCTTGCAGATCGATTTGGAAGCAAATTCCACAATAGGTGAAAAATCTTTTTTTGAAGGAAAATTTGCTGTGAAGGGTAGCTTAAAAATCGACGGACGTTTCGAGGGAGAAGCATTGCTGGTAGACCAGCTTCAGGTAGGTCCGCACGCAAGAGTCAAGACTGATATCCATGCTACCAGTGTTGTTATAGAAGGAATCATAATCGGAAATATTACCGCAACAAAAAGGATTCTTTTGCTTTCCACGGCGCGAGTGCTTGGTGATCTGAAAACACCGGAATTGATAATTCAAGATGGTGTCGTTCTCGAGGGGAAATGCACAATCAGCCATGTCGAGGTTGAAAATACAAAAAAGTATATTGAATCCTTGTATGACAGGGAAGACTAAGTGAAGAAATATTTTTCTTTTTTAAAGAATGTATATTTTTTCAAGGAATTGAATGACGATGATATTCGAAAGATTCAGTCGGTATGTCACGAAAAAAAGTACAACGCCGGTGAGGTGATATTCAAGGAGGGCTCGAAAGCAGACAGGTTCTATATAATTCTGGATGGTTCCGTGGAGGTATGGAAAGACTATGATCTGCCCAAGGGTGATATTCTTGCCCAGCATGGTACGGGAAAACTATTCGGAGAAATGGCCCTGATAGACGATCTTCCCAGGAGTGCCACTGTCATTGCAAAGGTGCCTACAACCCTTCTATATATCAACAGAGATGACTTTCACAGGATAATTACCGAGAATTCTTCCATAGCCCTCTCTATCATGCGCTCCGTTTCTCTAATGGTAAGGAAAAGCAATGAGACTTTTATCGAGGGTTTAAGGGAGAGAAATGAAGAATTGGAAAAAGCCTACAGGGAATTGAAGGAAACGCAGGAGGAGTTGCTTCGTGCAGAAAGACTTTCAGCTCTTGGTAAATTTGCCTCTCTGATTATTCATGATATAAGGAATCCCCTTTCAATTCTAAAGGGATATGCTCAGATGATTTTAATGCACATCGATGATTCTGCCAGGATTAAATCAAGTGCAGAGAAGATAATCAAAGAGGCAGAACGGCTGGATAAAATGACCAATGATTTACTCGATTTTTCACGAGGAGACATAAGATTGAACATGTCAGTTATAAATCTCGAGGATTTCATTGATTCGTTGGTTGAGGAGATAGGAGAGAGATTTGAATCCAGGGGCATTGAGATAGAGAAGCGGGTAGATTTTTCCGGTCCCGTTATGCTCGATGCAGATCGGATATACAGAGTAATGATGAATCTTGCCGACAATTCCCGAAAGGCGATGGAGAAGGGTGGAAAATTTATTATTCATGTAACCAAAGATGGACAGTCAGTAAAATTCGTAGTAAAGGATACTGGAATCGGAATGAGTAACAGTGTCAAGGAAAAAATATTCGAACCCTTTTTTTCATACTCACATTCGGGAGGTACCGGTCTGGGTATGGCCATTGTAAAGAGTATTGTAGAGGCCCATGGTGGACATGTCAGTGTGGAGAGTGAAGAGAAGAAAGGAACAACCTTTACCATCAGGATACCGGTACTTGCATGATGAATCTCGATACTGAAAAGTTTGAAAAAATAGCGGCAAATGCCATAGTAATCTTCACAGATGGAGGATGTTCGGGAAATCCGGGTCCCGGTGCATGGGCATTTCTGCTTCTCTCCGGTGAAAAGAAGCATTCCCGGTCTTTCTGTGTAAGAAATACTACCAATAATCGCATGGAACTTACAGCGGTAATCGAAGCTCTGAAATATTTAAAGTATTTGAAAAAAAAGGAAAGGAGTTATTCTGAAAAGCCCCTTTATGTTTTTACAGATTCACAGTATGTGAAAAAGGGAATAACAGAGTGGATAGTAAGATGGGAGAAAAATGGCTGGAAAAATGCAAAGAAACAGCCCGTGAAAAATTCAGACCTCTGGAAGATTCTCCGCGAATTGTCTTTGGAATTGCAGCCAAAATGGGAGTGGATTCAAGGACATTCGGGAAACAGATACAACGAAGAGTGTGATACCATGGTAAGGAACGCAATCAATTCCTGCCCATAGTTGGTGAAAAAAGAAAAATCCTCAAACAATCTTTCAAACCCAATCAAAATGAAACAATTCCCCTTTTAGATGCAATGGAGGGTAGAATCATGTTTGCTTCAGTTTTCAGTCATGAACCCATTGGTTTCGAAGGAAAAATTGTAAGTGTCGAGGTGGATATCAGACGTGGAATACCTGGAATAGACCTTGTCGGACTGCCGGATAGTGCTGTCAGGGAAGCCAGGGAAAGGGTCCGGGTTGCCATAAGAAACAGCGGTTTTAAATTCCCTGCAGATAGGATACTTGTAAATCTTGCACCGGCTGATTTGAGGAAAGAAGGATCCTCGTACGATCTCCCCATTGCCCTTGGGATACTAATGGCATCAGGGCAGATAAAGGGAAACATAGGTAAACCCGTTATGATAGTTGGGGAATTGAATCTAACCGGTATGGTGAAGGGAGTGAACGGAGCAATTTCTGCCGTAATATCGGGGGCGAAACATGGTATCAGGAGATTCCTTGTTCCTAAGATCAACCTCTTCGAAGCCGTCTCTGTTGGTTCAGGAAGGGTATTCGGTATTAACTCACTAAAAGAAGCCGTATCGAGATTGTCAAATATCAACAATGGTTGTCAACCTGAAAGAGCTGTAGATTATGAACCTGAAGCCGATTTCTATTCCTTCGATTCAATAGGGGATTTTGCAGATGTCAAGGGCCATAATATCCTGAAGAGGGCACTTGAAGTTGCAGCTGCCGGCGGACATAACGTACTTCTATTCGGCCCGCCCGGTGTGGGAAAATCTATGAGTATATACAGGTTTCCCACAATACTTCCCCCGTTGGAAAGGGATGAATCTCTTGAAGTGACAAGGATACATTCCATTGCCGGTGTTCTTCCACCAAATTCAGGTCTTATAAGGTACAGACCTTTCAGAGCGCCTCACCACACCTCATCCATAGAGGGTGTTATTGGCGGAGGGAATCTACCAAAACCAGGCGAGGTTTCACTTGCTCACAGGGGAGTACTTTTTCTCGATGAAACCCCCGAGTTCAAGACCTCACTACTTCAGAGTCTCAGGGAACCTATTGAAAATGGTTCTGTCACTGTTTCAAGGGTCGGGAGGACTGTTACCTATCCTGCAAAATTTCAGTTGATAATGGCAGCAAATGCATGTCCCTGTGGAAATTTAGGTAAGAAGGAGGGAAACTGTGTCTGTACATCCACAGAGATAAGGAGATACTGGAAAAAAATCGGCGGAGCTCTTCTTGACAGGATAGACATAAGGGTGCCTGTTTCTCCCGTCTCAACGGGGGAAATGTTGAAAGAGGGAGAAGAAAGAAGCAGTGCAGTGGCAGCAAGGGTAAGAGAAGCAGTAAAGATACAAAAATCAAGATTCGCACAGCTGGGATTAAAGAGAAACTCTGAAATTCCACCGGGAGAGATAGATAACTTTTGCAAGATAGGCGATAATCTCCGGAGATTCGTTGTAAGAGTTGCCGAAAAGTTGACACTTTCCTCCAGGGCAATCCACTCTATTCTGAAGATTGCCAGAACCATTGCCGATCTTGAGGGCAGGGAAAGAATCTGTGAAGAACATATTCTCGAAGCTGTACAACACAGGCGTTTTGGCGATTCCGATCTTCCATGGATATGAATAATGCCAGGTTCATATACGATGTAAGCAAGGTTATTTTTGATCTCCTTGTTGCTATTCTATTTTCAAATTTTGTATATTTAAGAAACGAGGAGATAACCATATATGAAACTTTATTCGAGATTTCAGGTTTTCATCTATTCCCTGTTAACAGCGCTTTTACTGCTAGTTATTCTTTTTTTTACCGGGGTTCTGGATTTTAGCTCGAAAAAGGGTGGTATTGTCAGCAATAGTGCTGCCAATGAGGGTGAAAAAATAGACTTGGTATCAACAAAAGATGGTAGCAGTAATATTCTCACCGGTGAATCGGTGCAATACGATTATTCCAGAAGCAGTCTCCTGAAAAATGGCCTTTCGGAAGACGAAGTGAACAACATTCTGATATACAAGAACTTGAATTCGGGGGTTGTGAATATCACGTCGATTACCTTTGAGTACAACTGGTTTCTTGAACCTGTCCCCCGTTCCGGTACCGGATCAGGTTCTATAATAGACCAGCAGGGACATGTTCTTACAAATTACCATGTGGTGAAGGATGCGGACAATCTTAGTATCACCCTTGCAGACGGGTCCGAATACAAGGGAAAAGTGGTAGGTGTAGACCCCGAGAACGATCTGGCAGTGGTGAAATTTAACCCGAAGGGAAAACATCTTACCGTTATTCCTTTTGGAAGTTCTTCGAACCTGCAGGTGGGACAGAAGGTGCTTGCAATAGGAAACCCATTTGCTTTGGAGAGGACCCTTACTACGGGTATTGTATCCGGTCTTGGAAGGCCTGTAAGGAATGAAAGCGGACTGATTATACAAAAGATGATACAGACAGATGCCTCGATCAATCCGGGAAATTCGGGGGGGCCACTGTTGAATTCCCGTGGTGAAATGATCGGCATAAATACCATGATATATTCTCCTTCCGGAGGATCCGTAGGGATAGGATTTGCCGTTCCGGTGGATACGGCAAAGAGGGTTGTCAATGATCTCATAAGGTACGGATATGTGCGACGTGGCTGGATAGATATAGTACCGGTTCAACTCTTTCCCGCTCTGGTGAAATATGCCAACCTTCCGGTTTCCAAGGGCATACTCGTTTCAGAAGTTACACCGGGGAGTAATGCGGAAAAGGCCGGTCTCAGGGGTGGTAATCCAAGGAATGCGGTAAGAACAGGCAATAAGATTATATACCTTGGCGGAGATATAATCGTAGAAATAGACAAAACACCCGTTGAGAGCCTTACCGACATGTTTACCGCCCTGGAAGACAACAAGCCGGGTGAGGTTGTCGAGGTGAAGATAGTAAGGGGAAGATCGAGAAAGACACTGTATGTAAAACTCTCTCCTCGTCCCAAGAGTTTCAAATGGTAAAGGGTTTCAGGTTGAAGTCTCCCTTCGAGCCTGCAGGTGATCAGGGAGCTGCGATAGAAAAACTTGTTTCAGGAATCAGAAGAGGTTTTCGTTACCAGACACTAAAAGGTGTTACCGGATCGGGAAAAACCTTCACCATGGCAAAAATCATCGAGCAGACGGGTCTTCCCACACTTGTTCTCTCGCATAACAAGACACTTGCAGCTCAACTATATAGGGAATTCAAGGAATTCTTTCCGGAGAATGCGGTTGAGTACTTTGTATCCTATTACGATTACTACCAGCCAGAGGCGTATGTAGCAGGCAAGGATCTATATATTGAAAAGGATGCCTCTATAAACGAGGAGATAGACAGGATGAGATTGTCTGCTACGACTGCACTTATGGAACGCAGAGATGTAATAGTCGTAGCTACTGTTTCCTGTATCTACGGAATAGGTAATCCTCAGGATTTCAGGGGAATGAGGCTTGAAATAGAGAGGTGCAAAGAAATAAGAAGGAGAGATTTTATCAACAAGCTCGTTTCGCTCCAGTATGAGAGAAACGATTCTGTTCTCGACAGGGGAAATTTTCGTGTGCGAGGGGATGTGATAGAAATCTTTCCATCTTACTCCAGGGATTTCATAAGAATTGAGTTCTTCGATGAAGAGGTCGAGAGAATAAGGAGGACGGAGCCTCTCTCGGGAAAGACGATAGAGGAGCTCGATTTTATAAGCATCTATCCATCGAGATTTTTTGTTACTCCCTATGAAAGGATAATGAATGCTCTGGATCAGATAAGGGAAGAACTGAAAGAGCGGTATGATGAATTCTTGAAGCAAGGAAAACTGCTGGAGGCGGAGAGACTTAAAACCCGAACCGAGTATGATCTTGAAATGCTCGAAGAAATGGGTTTCTGCAGTGGTATCGAGAATTATTCACGCTACTTGAGTGGCAGGAGTGCCGGTGAGAGGCCGGCTGTGTTGATAGATTTTTTTCCCGAACATTTCCTGACCTTTATAGATGAATCACATGTCACGATTCCCCAGGTGAGAGGTATGTATGAAGGTGACAGATCGAGAAAGCTCTCTCTGGTAAACTATGGCTTCAGGCTTCCCTCCGCCCTCGATAACAGGCCATTGTACTTTGATGAATTCGACAACCTTCTGGACAGGGTGATATTTGTCTCGGCAACCCCAGGTAATGAAGAGCTGGGTAAATCAGAACAGGTGGTGGAGCAAATAATCAGGCCAACGGGGCTTCTGGACCCCGAGATAGAGGTTCGGCCTACAGAGGGACAGGTCGAGGATTTGATCGGTGAAGTACGAAAGAGGATAGATGCGGGAGAGAGAACCCTTATTACTACCCTTACAAAGAAGATGGCTGAAGATCTTACCGATTACCTCCTGGACATTGGCCTTAAGGTAAGGTATCTCCACTCGGAGATAGAAACGATCGAAAGGGTAGAGATACTTAAGGATCTTCGTTCCGGCGAGTTTGATGTACTGGTAGGAATCAACCTCCTTCGGGAAGGGTTGGACCTTCCCGAAGTGTCTCTGATAGTGATACTCGATGCAGACAAGATTGGATTTCTACGTTCTGCAACTTCTCTGATACAGACAATCGGGAGGGCAGCAAGAAATGTGAACGGAAAGGTCATAATGTATGCTGACAGGGTGTCCGATGCAATGAGAGAGGCAATTGCAGAGACTGAGCGGAGAAGGAAAATACAGGAGGATTACAACAGGAGGCATGGTATAACGCCACAGTCGATTCAAAAATCGATACAGGACATCCTTGTGAGAAAGAAGGCTATCAAAGAGAAGAGCGAAGAAACTACAATAGAAGTATTGAAGAAGAGTCACAATATTCTGGTTCCAAAGGAGAGAAAGCGGCTGATAAAGCTCCTGGAGAAAGAGATGCTTGAACTTGCAAAGAATCTCGAATTTGAAAGGGCAGCAGTAGTACGCGATGAAATAAGAAAGATACGGGAGATGAATCCCGCATGATCATTTTATCCTTTATGAGGAGTCTCAAAAGAGAATAAAATCCTCCGGTCCACCGGAGACATGGGGGGAGAAGGGGTATCTAGAAAGTTCGATTGCAGCCTTTGTAAAAGAGTAGAGCTCGATTGTCGTAACAAAACCATCACCGTTAAGATCGGCATTGGGATCTGCTTGAAGGAGGTAGTAGGTAAATATCCCGTGGCCGATACTACTCGATTCGTATGAAAATTCGGATTCGCCCGCCGCGCTTATCACGATTGCATCGTCCGGTGGTATATCGGGTGAAGATGAACGGTTAGAATCGTAATTCACGTAGAGGTCAATCGCCTTTTTAAGTATCTCATTCATTGACAGTTGCTTATCGGTAATGGTTTGGGGAACCCTGTCTGCTTCGAGGTAGTTTCCTATAAATCCCCCGGAATTGCAGGAATCGAGAATAACGACCTTTTTGTTATTATTAAGAACCTTCAACTCCTCTGCAAGACTGTCGTCCGTGTAGGTTTTATCCGAATCCAAGACAAGGCTACCGTTTGTATCGTAATAAATGGAACCGTATAGAAATATCCATTCATCATCGGGGTCTCTGTCCGGTGGTTCGATTCCCTTGAGAGCAGGCTTTACATCACTGGTCTGTGCACCGTGACCGGAGTAGTAGAAGAGGACAAGATCGTTCTCATTCACCTCTCCGTTTAGCATGTTGATATCTGCCTCGAACTGAGCCTTGCTTGCATCCTTGTTTGTACGAAGTGTCACACTGTAGCCTCTTTCTGCCAAAAAGCTTGCAACAGAAATAGCATCATCATCGGTGTATGTAAGGTTGATATCCTGACCTTCGTCAAAAGAATCAATATATTTGGATATTCCGTAAACAAGTGCGTATCTCTTGGGAGGACTGTACTGGCTGCAACCAGAAACAAGAATGAGTGTAACGGATAACAATAAAGAAAAAAAAGAAAGATTCTTTTTCATCGTGCCTTTTCTCCCTTTCCAATGAGGAATGGATAGATCCTTATTCCCAGTGCAATGGAAGTCTCAAAATTGAAAGACAGGTCTCTTCTGAAACTATACTTTAGGGGAATGCCTGTGTAGAAAGAAAAAGCAGGTTGTTTTGGATTTTTCAGTTCGATCAACGGCTTAATCAGAAAGTACGGATAAAAGAAGAACAATTCCGTGTGAAAATAGTTGGCCAGGCTCCCTCCCGAAAGAAGGGTTACTTCTGAATCAAGGTTGATGGAACCCAGTTGGATGTCGAATAATCTGTATGAAATCCCAAGAAAAATACCTGTTTCGTTGAAGCCCCGCATTATCGTTCCGTATACCGGAAAGGAATCACTTACAAAGCCCGTTTCAAAACCAAGTGAAAGGTAGATTGGCATTGAAAACAGATCAACAGAGAGAGAAGTGGCAAGATTCGTTACAGGTTGAACCATCACGTCAAAGCGAGGGTCCTTTGCCAGAGCGATGCCGAGATGTTCATTTACATCGAAGAAGAGCCCCCTGTTTTCAGGAAAAAGAGAGATTACCGAAATGACAAAAAAGAACAAAAATATTATATTCTTAATACGTAAACCAGGAGGACGGAATAGTTGTGAATTCAAGATACTCGTTTTTTTCATTTCTTTTCATTATATCACTTGCATCAATTCTTTTCTCGTGTTCCAGGGAAGAAAAATTATCACCGATTCCTCTTCCGCCTACACCCGTCTCTACACTGGAGGAGCAGTGGGGGGTAGTAACTTCTCATCTTCTAAGGGTACGTGAAAACCCTGAGAAGGGAGCAAAGATACTTACACATCTCAGGCGAGGTTCCGTGGTTGAAATACTAACAAGGACCACAAAACCGGAAAAAATAGAGAATATAGAGGGTTTCTGGTACCAGATAGATTACAAGGGACTTAAAGGTTGGGTTTTCGGAGGTTATCTAAAGGAATTCGATTCAAAAGTCGAAGCCTTGAAATACCAGAAGGGTCTTACCGGTAAATAACTGTGAATATCAATATCCTTCTTGAAAGCACTTTGAAAATTCTTCCCTGGATACTCCCCGTTATCATCGGTGCGGCAATAGGCTATATAACCAATGCCATTGCTATAAAAATGCTATTCAGACCCCTTAAAGAGAAGAGGGTGTTCGGTATGAGAGTGCCCTTTACCCCGGGGATTATTCCAAGGCAGCGGTATGAACTCTCCGAAAACATAGCAAAGATGGTATCACGGGAGCTCATTACCGAAGAAGCTGTGGCTAAACAGCTGGCAAAGGAGAGCTTTGTTGGAGGAATAAAAAGAGCGGTAAAATCAATTTCGGAAGAATTGCTAACGAGTCCGATTGGGCGATTGGATAGTAACAGAAGAGAATTTCTTCTCTCTTCGCTGAAAGGGTTTCTGTCCGGAATACTGCACAGATTTTTCAACTCACGCTCTTTCATCTACGCTACCAGAGGGTTTGTGGAAAGAATCATTCTGTACATCCTGGAAATTCCAATAGGAAAGGCCCTGGAAAATGAAAAGTGGAAAAGATGGATTGCTATAAAGATATCAGAAATATTGAAAGACAATAGGACAAAAAAGTCTCTGGTGGAGTTCATAATAAAATCAAATGATAAAATGGACAGGTTATTGAGACCTGAACTGGTACATTTTGTTTCTGGTATTCTACGTTCCGTATTGCCCACACTTTTCGACCAGTTTTTTATCTGGTTGAGAAGCAAGGAAATGAGAGGAGAACTCGAAAGACGGGGAAAATTTCTATTACGTGATGTCCTGGATACACTGAATATATTTCAGAAATTCATTATTTCGGCTGGTCAGTTCGACAGGACCCTGGAAGAGAAGATGCCAGAAATCATCGACGAGGTGCTCAACCACTTCGAAAAACTTGCATACGAGGAAAAAACACTGGATGGAATGGCAGGAAGTCTGGAAAATGCACTTTTACGACTCGGAAAGAAGAAACTTTCCGATATACTGGACACGACAGAAGATGGATTAGAGAAAAAAGTTTCAAGCATGTACGATCGTGTTGTTGATGCTATTGCAAAGAAGAGTATTGTAGAGAAGATAATCAACTCACTGGGTGACTGGGTGGCAGGTACAGCCGGAAGGAACCAGAATGGAATTTCACCTGCCACTACTCTCAGGACGATTCTAGTAGAGAGGATTCACCTGAATGAGAATGAAATGGTGGAATTCGCCTCTACGAAGATTCTCACATTACTCTCGAAAGAGGAAACTTCAAAAGCCATTGCAAGGGAAACTGTATCGTTACTTGGTGATTTTCTCTATGGCGGAACAAAACAGACACTGGGAGAAATCTTGCAGCTCGATGAGAAGAAGAAAGAAAAAATAGATAATTTTCTTACTGACAAAACAGTCTCGCTTGTAAGAAAAAAGGTGCCTGAATTGATTGAGAGTCTCGATATCAGTAATCTTGTAATCCAAAAAATAGATAGTCTCGATGTGGAGAATGTGGAGAAATTGATACTCACCGTGATCTCCAAGCATCTGAAGTGGATAAATATCTTTGGTGCAATTCTCGGCGGTTTTATTGGATTCAGCCAGGTTATAGTGAGACTTCTCGGATTATGATAATGGGACAAGCCGTGCCGTGATTTTCAAAGAAAATAGTATGGGTTCATGGTGAATCGTGTCGTGCAAACTTTAGGTTGACCGGTTTTATCTTTTTGTATACAGTTTGTCCCGAGGTGGTGAATGGAAAACATCAATCTTTGTATTGTTGAAAATGATGACAATGAACGGATACATATGAAAGAGACACTTGAAGAGGAGGGGTACAGGATTTTCGAGGCAAAAAGGGGAAGTGACCTGGTTGAATTGTTGAAAACCGAGGAGATACATATCGTAATAATCGATATCACCCTTCCCGACATCGATGGTTATGAACTCTGTAAAGAGGTAAGAAAAGAGTACCAGTCGAACCCCATTCAAATCGTTTTAATAGCCAAGGTTGAGGATGATGCATATCATAATAAATCTCTCGAAGCCGGTGCGGATGATTTCATAAAAAAGCCCTTTTCCATACTTGAACTACAGACAAGGATAAAGGCTGCGGTAATAAGGTGGAGGAATCAGCAGAACCTGCTGAGGGAGCGTGAATTTTACAGAAAGGCGGTAGCCGAAGAGGAGAGGCTTTCCTCGCTGGTCTTGGATCAGAATCGTTATCTGAAAGAGGCATACGAAAAGATCAGGCGATTGAATCAGGAACTGGAAAAGGCAAACAAGGAGCTGGAGAGGATTGCAACGTACGACATGCTCTCCGGCCTGCTGAACCGGAGAAGTCTCGAGCAGAGAATAATGATCGAAATGGAAAGGGCGGTTAGATTGAATATACCCCTTTCCGGAATAATGATGGATATAGATCATTTCAAGGATGTAAATGACAATTACGGTCACCAATGCGGTGACATGGTAATCGAAAGAATCGGAGACCTACTAAATAACCATCTGAGGAAGTATGACTATGCTGGGCGCTATGGGGGAGAAGAGTTTTTCATCGTTCTTCCAAACACCACAGGCGAACAGGCCCTCCACATAGGAGAGAGGTTCAGGCAAAAACTTTCCGACCTTAGATTGATTTGTGACGGCGAAGAAATACATTTGACTGTTTCGATGGGTGTGGCCCAGTTCAGAAGTGGCGAATCCCGTAGCCAATGGGTAAAACGTTGTGACCAGGCTATGTATAAGGCAAAACAGGCGGGTCGTAACAAGGTAATGATAATTTAGGATACATTACCCAAGACCAAAAACGAATAGCTTTTTCACGGTGAGCAGCACTAATACGGAAATCGCTAATACCATATAGGCAGTTACGTATACTGTGTCATAGGGACTCCATTTGTTTTCACGTATGAAGCTCCTTTCCCTCGCATTTTCTATACCACGCACAGACATTGAAATGGAAATTCTCTCCGCATGCCTGATACTCCCTATGATGAGAGCGGACATTATTTGTAGGAGATCGGAAAAACTTGATCTTTCTCCTCCCCTGCGAATCTCATGTGTATGTTTTATGCGGGAAAAATTTTTTTTCAAGTGTGGCACGGTATTCCACGCTGCATATATCGCGAATCCTATTCTCGGAGAGAGATGTAACTGCTGCATCAGGGATGAAACGAGGTCTGAAGGTTCTGTTGCAATGAGGTAGGCAATGGAGACATAGATGAGAGCTATGCTTCTTAAGAAGACGATGAAAGCTCTCGTCAGCACGAAGTATGTTATTGTGTGTCCCAATAGATTAAAGATAGCCTTACCTGAATTGTCAGGGTAAAATAGAAGGTTAAGGAAAAACAGCCCCACGGGCAGTGAAACAAGTACAGAGAAGAGGAGAAACATTTTTCTCAAAGAGATACGGAGTATGAGAATGGAATTCAATATTGCAATTAACAGAAAGGCAAGGGGAGTATATATATCGAAAGAAATGAAAACAGGAATCGTATTGATAAGGACCGTAAAAAAACTTGCCAGAGGACTTACCCTTCTTTTTTCTGACAGCAAGGTTGCTCTCCTCTTTCCCATGTCGGGATATAGTATAGTAAAAGTGGACCATGGTAATAATGCTCAAGGAAATTTCTGTATTCTCCTGGTGAACCATTGAAAACCAGAGTGCCATTTTTCATAAAGAATACCCTGTCAGCCAAAAGAAAGATGAGATCAGGGTTATGAGTTGCAATAAGTAGTGTAAATCTCTTCTTCTTCAGTTCCATTATTCCTTCTGCGAGTTTGACAAATGAATCGAAATCCAGCCCATAGGTTGGCTCGTCCATTAGGATTATATTTCTTTTTTCCAGGAAAAGAATTTCAATTGAAAGCCTTCTCTTTTCTCCCTCACTCAGTGAATATGGGTTTTGTTCCAGTAGGCCATTGGGATTGAATATCTTGAAAACCTCTTCTTTGTTCTTATGTCTCCCCGCAAAAGAAAGTTCTTCTTTTACCGTATCTTTCAAAAAGAAATGCTCAGGATTTTGAGGAACATAATCCATAAGGGAGTAGATATCCTTTTTTGTCATTATATCAAGAGTCTTTCCTTCGATCTCAACTGAGGAAAACGTTTGTCTGTAAAAGGCAGCAATATTGTCAAGAAGTGTAGTTTTTCCTGCCCCGTTCGGACCGGTAATGATAATTGTTTTGCCAATTGGAATTTCCATAGAAATTTCATGCAGGGTGTAGGAATGATTTTTATCATCGGTATTGTATGAAAAATTCAGATTCTTAACTCGAATAGCGGTACCTTCAGAGTAATCCTTGTGACGCGATTCTTCTTTATACTTATTCGTTTTTCCAATGGTATCCCCGAAGAGGAATGTCAGATTATCCTCTAACCAGAGATTTTTCCGTATCTTGTGTTCTCTTTCCAGGCAAGATACCAGTTCATCCTTAGCCGTTTTGTAAGAAATTCTCCCTTCCTTGTCCAAAAAGATTATATCATTTACAAGATCATAGAAAGATTGAATTCTATGATCGACAATGATCATTGTCATGTCTTTTCTCAGATTCCTTATCTTTTGAAGGAAGTTGAAACTTGCATTCTGATCGAGGTAAGAAAGAGGTTCATCGAGAAGCAGAATATCAGGTTCTGTAATCAAGGCTGAAATGAGTGCAATTTGCTGCATTTCACCACCCGAAAGTGAGGAGGGATCCCTTTCCCGAAGGTGATCAAGCTTGAATTCGGAAATAATCCTTTCTATCCTTTTCCGTATTTCAGCTGGTTCAATACCCTTGTTTTCAAGCGCAAAGGCGAGCTCTTCTTCTACTGTAGGTGCTATCATTTGAGCCTCAGGGTTCTGCATTACCAAGGCAATATTTTCGGTTTTCCTGATAAATCGACCCTCTGTTTCAGCATAAATAAGGGATGGTATTATTCCTGCGAGAGAGTAGAGAAGTGTACTTTTACCGCATCCCGAAGGGCCGAGAATAAGCAATTTATCGGCCCTTCTTACAGTAAGGTTGATATCATTCAGAGTTTTTTTTTCTTTTTCGGGGTATTTTACAGAATAATGCTCTAATTTGAAAATCAATGGGTTATCGATTTTATCACCCCCGATTTTAACACCTTGATGCCAACAAAATAGGAAAGTACTCCGCCAAAAAATGCCCCACTTATCAGAACAGAGATTACCTGGACGGAAATCACCCATATTGAAAGCCCACTGTAATGCATATAAAAGAAATCAAGTATATATGAGAAGATTGCAGAGAGCATTCCTGCCAGAATTAGAACGATCAAATTATAATTCTTATAGCGAGTTAAAAGAAAAATTAACTCGGCTCCAATTCCCTGCACCAATCCCCAGAGTAAGGCTGTAATTCCCCATTGGGTTATGAATGACTCCACCAGTGCTGCTGCGAGTTCTCCGAAAAATGCCGCACCGGGTTTACGAATGATGAATGGAATCAAAGTGCCACCGGTAAACCAGAAACCAACGAGAAGGTAGTTCAAACCGATGGCAGTAAGTGGTGTCGTTAGACCATATAAGAATGTCCATCCCCACCAGACAATTCCAAGGGTAACGGCAAGGACAATTAGGATAACAATTTCTGTGAGTTTCCACCTGTAATTTTTCTCAGATGACATCTGTGATTTCCTCCTTAAGGTCGTGATAAAATTGTATGTGGGGATTGTTTAATAACTGAAGATCCCTACGCTGGCATTACCCAGATCAGGTTCTATGGGTATAATCTCAGGCTCTCAGATAAGAACCACCCCACTCACATAGAGTATATCAATGCCACGATTAAAATGTCAATCCAATTGTTTGATAAACCAATTGTACATTGCAATCAATCTATAGTAGAAAGACATAAGATTTCTCTCTGCGAGAGTTGGAAAGGCATTGAAATGTGCAAAACTCAATCCGTAAAAGAGTATCGAATTTTTGCCCGGTATTATGACCATATATGTTATCATATCTCGAGGTTTTATGAGTGGTACAAACAGATAGCTCATTGTTGTAACATTTTCAATTTTTATAACAAACCCTGTTTTAGTATAGTGGTACAACACAGAATAACTGTTCTTTCTGAATGTTGAATCATCCTGGAATATGAATATTTTCTTTTCAGGAATCGGCTTTTTCAGTATAGGGTCTTTTAATTTCCTGGATTTTGTTTCCGGATCGACAACATATGAATCGTAGAAAAGTGTCCTTTCCTTCTGGCGAGTTTGTGAAAAGTATTTTAGTCCCTTCAACCTGCTTATACTGAGAAGAGAGTTGTATAGTTTTAAAACAGTTTTTTCATCATCAAAATCCAATTTATTTGAGGTCTTGAAAACTCTAAGTACTTCAACGCCGAGAATTGAGTCATGCGAGTGGTACTCTTTTATTATATCATTTTTGTATGATATTTCGGGTAGGTATAGCAATTGTGATCCTTTTTTCAGTGTTCTCAATAGTTCCCCTTTGGAAAACAGCTTATCCACCGTGGAAGTATCGATAAACTGTGAAAAAAAACTTGAATCATCATTCTCTGAGTAGAGAAGTGTGTGAAGAGAAAATAATACAACTACAATGATTGTAATTCTCATGAATTTCATGTTATCGTGAAAATAAACGAATGTTTTCAATTAATCAAGGTAAAGTCCGATGAAAGAGAAATCTGACAGATGTATTGCAGTAGCAGGTGGGGGCACTGGCGGACATATAATTCCTGCTGTTGCCGTAATCGATGAGCTTAGGAAAAATTGGAATGGCAGCGTTGTTTGGATATCATCGAAGTATGAAATAGATGACATGCTGATAAACAGTCTCAACCTTAAAAGATACAAAATATTCTCCGGAAAACTAAGGCGGTACTTTTCTTTGTACAATTTAATCGACATGTTCAGAATAATTATTGGTATCATCCAATCGGTTTTCATACTTGCCAAAGTGAAGCCTCTCCTTTTGTTTTCGAAGGGAGGATTTGTAAGTGTACCTCCTGTACTTGCTTCGGCAATGTTGAAGATACCCGTTATTACCCATGAATCGGATATAAATCCAGGGCTTGCTACACGTATAAATTCAGTCTTTGCAGAAAAGATTCTGGTATCATTCAAGGAGACAGAGGGATTCATGCCAAAGAGGTATAGGGATAAAATAATAGTTACCGGGAACCCTGTTAGAGAAGGTATTGACAGAGGAGATGCGGAAAAAGGTAAAAAGATTGTAGGATGCCCCAGAGGGAAGAAGATGATACTTATTCTTGGCGGAAGCCAGGGAGCAGCCGGGATAAACAACTTGATCATGGAGATTTTGAAAGAATTGACGGAGCGTTATTTTGTTGTGCATCAGACTGGTAAAAACGCTACGAAAAGCGTAGAGTTTTCCAATTACAGGAGCTTCTCCTTCATAGATAGCGAAATGCCACACCTACTTGCAGCGGCAGATCTTATAATCAGCCGTGCGGGAGCAAATGCTCTGTGGGAGTTTTCTGTATGTTCCAAGGCGGTAATTCTGATACCGCTTCCGAGATCGGGAAGCAGGGGAGATCAACTATTAAACGCTGAATATCTGGCAAGGCACGATGCGGCCGTTGTTTTGGATCAGGAGAAAACTACAGGAAGCGAACTTCTTGAAACGATAGAGAATCTTTTCAATAATAACGAAAGGCTGAAGGAACTTGGTTCGAATTTGAACAGATTGCTTCCTGGAAATGCTTCCAAAGCTATTACTCGTATTCTTCTTGAAAGATTAAAAAGGGGTGGTTAGTAAAATATATATGAATCTTGTTTTAAATGCTCTCGATTATATCTTTATCATTTTGATTCTCATCGCCTCGGTAAGGGGAGCGTTGAGGGGATTTATCGACGAACTGCTCTCGATGGCAGCTATAATTCTTTCCCTTGCCTCCGCAGTTCTGTTTTCAAGAATTCTTGCAAACAAGTTGTCCGGTCTATGGGGAGAGTCCTTCTGGAACCAGGTAATTGCTTTTCTACTTATCTTTATAGTGGTTTACGTATTTGTAAAGATAATTGAAGGTCTCTTGAACAGGTTATTCGAGGCTCTCCACCTGGAGAAACTGGACAGAGCACTGGGTTTTTTACTGGGAGTTGCGGAGGGGATAATTCTGGTTATTATAGTTCTCTTTGTACTCAACTGGCAGCCTCTTTTCGATACGGCTCCTCTGGTAGAGGGAAGCTTTTTTGCACGCATACTTCTGCCACTGCTTCCTCCGCCTTCTGCTGTATATATTCCTGGGGTGGGATAGTACAATGTTCGAGAATATAATCGGCCAGAAAAGGGTCATAAACTCTCTGAAAAAGGATATCTTGCAAAAGTCGCTTCCGAGATCCCTTCTCTTCGAGGGTGCCCCATATACGGGAAAAGTTTCCACTGCATTGGAACTGGCAAGAGTGCTTGATTGTGAAAAAACAGATGCCGATTGGAGTTGCAATTGCAGATCATGTGAGTTACATCGCCAGCTCGTACATCAGGGATTGCTAATGCTTGGGCCAAGATACTTTACGAGGGAAATAAGTGCGACAGCCGATGTTTTCAAGCGGTCATCACGGCTCTCTTCGAGATACCTCTTTATACGTGCTGTGAGGAAACTAACGAGAAGGTTTGATTCAATAATATGGGATGGTGATCGGGAAAAACTGAGGAAAGCGGGAGAGTATCTCGTTGAAATGGAGGAGATTCTCGATATCATTCAGCCGGGGAGACCGCTACCAGATGCTGAGAAACTCGATATTATGATAGAAAAGGTGGTGGAACTGTCATCTGTATTGAGCAAGTACATTCCTAAAGGCAATATCCCCGTATCTCAACTGCGAAATGCATTCACATGGGCACATGAAACAGGTAATTACAGTAAGGTTCTTCTCATAGAGAATGCAGATACCATGCAGGCGGCCTCACAGAATTCACTGTTGAAACTGCTCGAAGAGCCACCACCAAATGTCTATATCATACTTACCAGTACGAGGGGTGAAGTTCTGTTTCCGACGATTCTTTCCAGGTTGCGAAGGTATAGATTCCAGGAGAGGACAGGCGCCGAAGTCAAATTTATCCTGAAGAGGATTTTTCATGAAGACTCAGAGAATGAACATTTCAATTTCTCTTCTTTCCAAGAGTATTTCCGGTTATGGGCACCAATCCAGCCAGGGATACTCCGCAGTCAGGCAAAGAATTTCCTGAAGAACCTGGCAAGAAGTGATTGGGTTTTTGAAATAGACCCGAAAATAGACGGAGACAAGGAAGCTGTCCTCTTGTTGATACGCCAAATAGCAGATTTCATCTACTCACCAGCCGAGGCAGAATCGATAGGATTGGAATTGCCAAGTGAAAAGGTTTCGCATTTGAGCAGGATTCTAAGTAATATATATAATGAGATAGATGAGCTGAATATTAAACCTTCCCTTGCTTTGAAAAATCTATACTATACAATGAAAGGGGTTATATGAGGAAATTCATACAGAAAGCTCTGGAAAAACTCGAAAAAATGGACAGAGAACAGATTAAGAATCTTCTCTGTCATATCTCCGAAGAGAACGAACTCCTTGAAATTGTTTTGAATTCCATGACAGACGGTGTAGTGGTTACCGACAACCAGTACAGAATACTCCTGTTCAACAGATCCTTCGAAAGGATGATACCTTTGTATTTCAATGAAAATCAGGAAGAAAAGATATGGGACATAATTGGTGATAGGGAACTTGCCGAATTCTTCAAGGAGAAGTTGACAAACCAGGATAATATTACGGACAAGGAATTCACACTTTCAAATGGTGTAAACAGGATAGTATCGGTAAGCATAATGCCACTTGTTAAGGAGAGACATGTCCATGGCAACCTCATCCATATAGAGGATGTTACTGAAAAGAAATCTAAGGAAGCACGCTTGCGAAGGGCGGAGAATCTTGCCGCATTAACCACACTTGCAGCCGGGGTTGCTCATGAGATCAAGAATCCCCTTGGTTCCATTGGTATTCACATCCAGTTGATACAGAAGGCGATAGGCAACAAGAAAACCGTTGAAACGGAAAGTATAAAAGAATACATAACTGTGATAAACGAAGAGATAGACAGGTTGAACAGGATAGTTGTAGATTTTCTGTTCGCCGTAAGGCCAATGGATACACACCTGGAAGATAATGATATCAATACGGTGATACGCGAACTCCTTGATTTTCTCAAATATGAGCTTGAGGAGGCAAATGTCAAACTGGAAACCTCCTTTGCAGACCAGCTTCCCAGGATAAAGATAGACCCGAAATATATAAAACATGCACTTCTCAACTTAATAAAGAATGCCCTCTATGCAATGCCCAATGGTGGCACTCTTAGGATAGAAACCGGAAGGAGAGAGGATACGGTATATGTAAAGGTGATTGACAACGGAGTAGGAATACCAGAGGAGAATATAGAAAAGATATTTGAGCCTTACTTTACAACCAAGGATTTCGGTACAGGTCTGGGCTTGACTCTGGTTTACAAGATTGTGAAGGAACATCAGGGTGATATATCTGTGAGGTCGAAAGAGGGGAAGGGTACAGAGTTCACCTTGAACTTTCCGATTCCCCAAAAGGAGAAAAAACTCATCGATTATATGGGAGAAGCCATATGAAATTCAATATTCTTGTAGTTGATGATGAAAAGAATATAAGAGAAGGATTGGGTAAGGCGCTTGAATTGGATGGTTACAATGTAATTCTTGCCGAAGACGGGAAAAAAGCACTCAACTATATTAACGGCGGCGATATAGATCTCGTTATAACTGATTTGAAAATGCCCGAGCTTTCCGGCCAGGAACTTCTAAAAAGGGTTGCTTCATCGTATCCTACGGTGCCCGTTATCATACTTACGGGACATGGTACGATAGAGAATGCCGTTCAGGCAATGAGAGACGGTGCCTATGACTTCCTTACAAAGCCTGTGAACCTCGATCGCCTTTCACTGCTCGTGAAGAGGGCGCTTTCAAACAGAGAACTCGTTCTGCAGCACAGGGCTCTGCAGGAAGAGCTAAAGAAGAAGAGTCAATTCGCAAATATCATAGGCAAAAGCGATGTAATGAAACGCATCTTTGAAATCGTAAAACAGGTTGCCCCCACACGTGCCTCCGTTTTGATAACGGGTGAGAGTGGTGTTGGTAAAGAAATGATTGCCGATGCCATTCACTATCTCTCTCCGAGAAAGGAAAAGCCCTACGTAAAGGTACACTGTGCCGCTTTGACAGAGACTCTTCTCGAAAGTGAACTCTTTGGTCATGAGAAGGGAGCATTTACAGGTGCAATTGCAAGAAAGCGGGGGAGATTCGAACTGGCAAATCATGGTACGATTTTTCTGGACGAGATAGGCGAGGTCAATCAAAGCGTACAGATAAAACTATTAAGGGTGCTTCAGGAAAAAAAATTCGAACGCGTAGGCGGTGAAGAAACCATTGAAGTGGATGTAAGAATAATTGCAGCAACGAATCGCAATCTGAAGGAAGAAATTGAAAAGGGGAATTTCCGTGAGGATCTCTACTACAGGCTCAATGTCGTGAATATCCATATTCCGCCCCTCCGGGAGCGGAAAGAGGATATTCCCCTGTTGATATCACATTTCATAAAGGAGATATCCAAGGAAAACAACAAGCTCATAGAGGGAATAGATTCAAAGGCAAGGATGGCACTGTATAACTACTCCTGGCCCGGCAATGTAAGGGAACTCAGGAATTGTATAGAGAGTGCAATCGTGATGTGCAAGGGAAATGTCATAACACTGGAAGACCTTCCTCCGATGGTAAGGCAGGATTCGGACGGAGATTACATAAAGCTCACTTCCGGCATTACTCTGGCCGAAGCGGAAAAGGAGATAATAAGATTCACTCTGCAGAAACAGAATGGAAACAAGAGTAAAACTGCCGAGATATTAGGTATAGGAAGAAAGACTCTCCATCGGAAGATTCAGGAATATGGGATAGAGTAGAAAATGCATAAACGGGGGAATGGTATGAGAAAGAAAAGCATTAAAGGATTATTTGTAACAAACCAGAGCGTAATGTTAATTACAAACCTCGTAATACTCTGTATTGCTGTTTTCATGATCTTGACCTCTATGGGAATATTGCCTGTTACCTTGCAGGAGAAGTACAGGATATTTTTTCTGTTTATGATTTCGATAGTGACAGTGGGAGGATACCTCCTCGTGAGCATGTTCAACAGTTTCAGTTACCGGAGGATAGTCGATGACTTGAAAATTCTGGACAGGACAATTTCCATCGTGGAAAATGGAGGTTCTCCTGGGTTAAAGAGAGATGCAGAGGGGTGGCAAATATCAATATATGAAATCGAGGAACTCTTCGGGAAGATTAAATCCATGCTGTCAATTTCAGAGATAAAGACTCGCCTGAATGAGTATCGTATAGGGCTGGAGAAAAATGGCGGGAATCTGGAGAGCCTCGTAAAGGAGATGTACGATTTCATGACCGGGGAAGTGGAAACCATGGAACGGATAGGCAGGGAATTTGAAAGTATGTCTATGCTTCTTCAGGTCGTGGAAAAACAATTGGGTGGTAACGCGGAAAGGGCCGATTCTACGGCTGAAAAAATCGACAGAATCAGGGAGCAGGTTAACCGGCTGAAATCTGACATAAAATACCTTTCGGAAAGGGATTCTGAAATTGAAGGTGTGGTCACATTGATCGGTGAAATAGCCGACCAGACGGACCTCCTGTCACTGAATGCTGCTATGGAGGCTGCAAGAGCAGGTGAATTCGGAAGGGGTTTCGGGGTAGTTGCAGCCGAAATAAGAAAACTTGCAGACAGAAGTTCGAATGCCACTCAGAAGATAAGTGAGATGATTCAAGGGGTATTCGAAACGGTGGATGTCGTTTCTTCTTCGGTGGAGAGTGCCAGTGATTATCTGGATTCCCTCTCACAGGATATTACTGCCAATAACAGTTCCATCGAGGAGCTTTCTGAGAAACTTGCAAAAATCAGTCACCAGTTGCAGGGGATGGAAAGGAGAATAGATACCAACCTCACCGCTCTGATGGAAAATACAAACAGGGTAAACAACCTGGACAAACTTGCCAGGTCTTTCATGGAAATAGCTGTTGATTTAAAGAAGGTTATCAGTGAGATGGAAAAGAGTGCCAAGGCCGGTCTACCCGTCGGGCGTAATCCTTCCTGACATTTGAGACAACATTTCTCTCACTTTTCTCTCACTTTTCTCTCAGCTCCGGACTGTTCGGAGTCCAGCTTTTTCGATTCGATAAAATTGAACAGTATGTAGGCGAGAAGACTCCCAATCCATATTATGGATATGAAGTATATATTTGCCTCTTTCGGAAGAACCATAGAAGTAATGGCAACGGCGCTCAAATATGCAGAAAAGCTATAGATTATGGCCAGAATTTTCCGCTCACCGAGACCAATACCAAGCAGGCGGTGATGGAGATGTTTTCTGTCCGGTGAGTATATTGGCCTTCCCTCATGTAATCTTCTAAGTATGGCCGTAGCTGTATCTATTATAGGTATCATAAATAGAGTAATGGCTGCTATGAGAATACCGGGGAAAGGAGAGTTGTTTTTCAAGGGGATAAGAGGTATTACCGAAAGGGAAAATCCGAGGAAAAGGCTTCCCGAATCTCCCATGAATATCTTTGCAGGCGGAAAATTGAAAAAGAGAAACCCAAAAATAGCACCGAGAATTGCGAAGGATAATAGGCCTGCAAGCATATTACCCTTTATCATCATAATGATGCCAAGGGATAGTGCCGCAAAACCAGCTATTCCTCCTGCGAGTCCGTCCATGCCGTCTACCAGATTCAGGGCATTTGTTATACCGACAATCCAGAGAACCGTTGCCGGATAAGCGATGAATCCCAGATGGATGGTTCCAAGGTAGGGAATGGTAAGGTCCCTGATAAGGTAACCGCCAATGGTAACTATCGAAGCAGCCAGCAACTGGATAATAAATTTGAATAGCGCTTTGAGATTGTGGAAATCGTCTATAAGGCCGGTAATATGAATGAGGATGAGCGGAATAAAGAAAAACAGTGCAGAGGGTGGAATCGAGGCTTCAATTGCAGTTCTACCAATGAGCCTCGAAGCTAAGATTACAATGACAAATGCAAGCATTGCAGAGACAAACATACCAAATCCACCGAGCCTTGGTATAAGTCCTGTGTGAATTTTGCGTTTGTCAGGGATATCGTACCACTTGTATCTATGAGAAAGCCTGATGATTACAGGAGTGATGATTACATTCAAGATGAATGAGGTTAAAACAGTTGCAATCGAAACTACAAATATCTCCATATTCTCATTAAAATATAACACGGTAAAGTGATTAGCACAATCGTTTTGCCTGTTTTCATGTTAGGAATCACCCTGGAAATTAGCCGGACCGATTGTGTTGCCAGTAAAAGATTTGGTGGTTCACTCTTGTCCCTTTCTGCTATTCTTTTCCTGGAAATCTTTTATTCTGTTATACGATATATTCAACTTTTTTGTGATTTCGGTAGCTATTCTGAATTTTTCAGGGTCTTCTGCAAAGTTATCGGGGTGATATTTCTTTAAAAGTCTTTTGTAGGACTGCTTTACCTTGTCGAAGGATTCACCATACTTTGTCTCGAGGTTCAAGTAATCCTGTCTGAGTTCTTCTGGGAGGCCACGGGTCGTGTTACCCCGGGTTCTTCCCGTTGTCCTGTAGGAAGATTTATCTGAAAAATTACCTGAAGATTTATCTGAAGCTCGTCCCGACCTTATATAATCATCCAGTTCTTCCCAAGCTTCGTAAAAGTCTTTGTCCTTGAAAAACCTGTTTTCCCTTTCTTCATGGAACATCCTGTCAAAGAGACTGTCTATCGACTTGAAAAATCGGTCCAAGCTGTTAAAAAAATCTTCCATAGCCAGATTATAATTTATATAAAAATACTTTGTAAGGAAAATCTATATTTTCAAAGTAAGGCTTCTTTGATTCTCTTTAATCTTTCGGCAGCCTTAATTGTTTCTTCCAGTGAAGGAACCAATGCGAATCTCACGTATCCTTCCCCGGGATTCTCTCCTCTATCTGTTTTTTCTGATATCCAGCTTCCCGGCGTTGTTACAATGGCAATATCTTCTTTAAGGAGGAGTTTGGAAAAATCCAAAGAACTCATTCCATTCGGAACCCTCTGCCAGACATAGAGGGTTGCTTTGGGAGTACAATCTGGAAGACCGATCTCCATTAGGGTACCACAGAGTATGTCTCTCTTCTTTTTGTATTCCCTCCTGGATTGTATGACGTGTTGTTCATCCGAGAGAGCGGCAATTGCACCTTCCTGTACGAAGTTGGGTGTTCCTGAGTCTATGTTGGTTTTAACCTTCCTGAATATGGAGACCAGGTCGGCGTCTCCCATGACCCAGCCTATCCTGTAACCGGTCATTGCGGAACGCTTTGAGAGTGAATGGAAAACAATTACTCCTTCCTTTCTGATGTTCAGAATGGAAATCGGAGCTGTATCAGTATAATATATTTCCGAGTAAGCCTCATCGGAAGCTATGATTATTCCATACTTGTCAGCAAACTGTATTGCCCTTTTGTAGAATTCTTCCGTTGCAAGTGCCCCTGATGGTGAATTTGGATAGTTCAACCATAGAATCTTTGCTCTGTTTGCAACAGCCTCGGGAATTTCCGAAAAATCGATGAGAAAGTTATTCTCCTTCCGTATTGGAACCTGATATGGTATTCCTTCTGAGAACAATGTCCCTCTAGTATAGGGTGGATATCCCGGAGTTGGACATATCACATAGTCATCGGGATTTACAACTCCTTCATGAAAGTTAAAGACAGCCTCTTTGGAGCCAATTGTAGAGGATATTTCTGTTGCAGGATCAAGTTCAATGTCATATCTCTTTTTCACCCAGCGTGAAACGGCATTTCTGAACTCTTCCAGTCCTATGTAGCTCGGATATCCGCTGGATTTGTGTTTCTCTATACCTGAAATAGTAGCTCGTCTTACGATTTCAGGTGTCGGGATAGTGGGATCTCCCACACCAAAGTCGATTGGCTTTATACCTTTGGCCTTCAAATCCCCAACTATCCTGTCGACCTCTGCAAAGGCATAAGCACCTATGGATTTCAATCTCTTGCTTGCCCAGTCTTTCATTCTCTCTCCTCGTAGTAGTATGTGCCTGTAAATACGTATTCGGCAGGTCCGATTATATAGATGTGATTGTCTTCTTCCGACCAATTTATCATCAGGTCACCTCCGTTCAGATGAACGAGAACTTCTCTGTCAGTGAAACCATTCAAGACGGAGGCCACTACGGAGGCCGAGGCTCCGGTTCCGCAGGCAAGTGTTTCCCCTGAGCCTCTTTCCCATACTCTCATCCTTATTTCTTCCCTGCTGTAAATCTGTACAAACTCTACATTTGTCCTGTTGGGAAAGTGAGGATGATGTTCGATTTGTGATCCCAGCTTGTGAAGGTCAAAGTTGTAGTCCGATACAAATATGACTGCATGAGGATTCCCCATGGAAACCGGTGTGTATGTATAGCTCTTGCCATCGATCTCAAGAGTCTTGGTATACTCCATGTCTGCAATTTCCTTTAATTCGCTTGAATTGTCTATGAGAAACGGAGCTCCCATATCCACCTTGAGACTTCTCGAATCTATAACTTCTATTCCGATTGTTCTTTTCATGGTTTCGACATTGAAAACCCTCTCCGTGACTAGTCCTGAATCGAATGCATATCTTCCTATGCACCTGATGGCATTCCCGCACATCTCAGCTTCAGACCCGTCCGCGTTGAAGATTCTCATTTTAAGTTTTTCCCTCTCACCGGGGAGGATCAGTACCAGTCCGTCTCCTCCGACACCAAAGTGTCTGTCGGATATCTTTCTGGAAAGATCTTCCAGAATAGTTTCATTTTCTGCAACCTGGGGATGTTTAAAACAGTCAACGAAGATGTAGTCATTTCCAAGACCGTGCATCTTTATGAATTCAACTTCCATAACCGTATCCTCTTATTATTTAGTCAGTGTACTCTGTGCATTCGGTTTATTTGCTTTATTGGGAATCATGGCTTTCCCGATACATACTCTTAAAAATACACATTACATTATTACATTTCGGTAACATTGAGAAGTAGGTCTTCCAGCTTTTCCCGTTTTCTTATCAATTTTACCGAGTCTCCATCTATCAGAATTTCCGGCGGAAGGAGAAATGAATTGTAGTGTGAAGCCATCGTAAATCCATATGCTCCTGCATTTCGAATAGCCAAAAGGTCACCTTCCTCTATCGGGCTGAACTCTCTCGGTTCGATACCTTCCTCCGTTCTTGTAAATACATCCCCGCTCTCACAGAGATTCCCAGTAATAACGGCTTTGATCGATTTACCTTTCCTCTCTTCTACCGGTTCTATGTGATGATAGGAGCCGTAGAATGCCGGTCGTATGAGGTGGTTGAAACCGGTATTCGTACCGATAAATGTGTACTTCCTCGCTTTCTTTATAGATGTGACCCTGCAGAGGAGGGAACCGGATTCGGCAACGAGAAATCTTCCCGGTTCAAGGGCAAGGTCGGGTGAATCCCCGTAAGCTTTACAGAATTCCTTGTATTCTCCGGATAGTCTTGCTGCAAGCTCTTCGATGTCAATGGCCCTTTCTCCCGGTCTGTAGGGGACACCAATTCCTCCTCCGAGATCGACGAAGTCGAGGTTTTTGAACTTCATCGCCGTTTTGAAGAGATTCTTTACAGCCTTCACGAACATTTCAGCTTGAAGTATCCCTGAACCTATATGACAGTGAACTCCCTTTATCTTCAGGTTTCCCCTTGAAGCAGTCTCCTTTACCTCATCGGTTTTTTCCCAGTCTATTCCGAATTTGCTTTCAGGTCCCCCTGTTATTACATGACTGTGATGTCCCGCTCCAACATATATATTGAATCGAATTGATATTTCACTTCCCGGTGCAATCTTTCCGAGCCTTACAAGTTGCGAGAGTGACTCAACGTTTATCATTATCCCTTTCTCAAGTGCAAATTTCATCTCTTCGTCTGATACGGAGTTCTGGGTGAAGAGCATATCTTTCGAATTGAACCCTGCATGTTCGGCTAGGAAGATTTCTCCCGGCGATACGACATCAACGGAAGCCCCCTCCTGACGAAGTAGCTTTAATATCCAGGGATTCGAATTTGCCTTTGCTGCATAGTGGATTTTGATATTTTCGATTCCGCTTGAACGGAAAGCCTTTACGAGTCTCCTGAAATTGGTCCTTATTTTATCTCCCTCGTATATGTAGAGCGGAGTCCCGTATCTCTTTGCAAGTTCGTCAGCGGAAATATTACCAAAATGAATCATTGTCTTCTCCTTCTTATCTCTGACCTTATCTCTGCCTGGTTTTCCTCATTAATCGACGAGAAAGACATCATGTAGTTTTGTTACCGTTCTTTCAAGGCTTTCATCGGGAACCACGAAAGACAGGTTTACATCGGATGCACCAAGTGAGACCATTCTTATTGGTATCTCTTCCAGCTGCAGGAATACTTTGGATATCGTATCGGGTTTTCTCCAAACCCCTATACCAACGAGAGAAACTATCGAGTTGCCTGTTTCTATGCTGACCCTTCCTATTTTTGAAAGGTCTTTTTCGATTTCATCGAGGTTTGAGGTGTCATCCAGTGTCATCGATACGGATACCTCTGAGGTTGAAATTAGGTCAACCGATGTCCTGTGTTTTTCAAAAATTTCGAAAATACGCCTTAAGAAACCATATGCGAGTAGCATTCTTGAAGAAACTATGTTGATAAGTGTAATTCCGCTTTTGAATGCAATTGCTTTTATACCGGCCTCTGTTTCTTCGCTGACTATTCTGGTACCGGGATGTTCCGGATTTCCCGTATTTTTTACTATTACCGGAATTTCCATTTCAATAGCCGGTTGAATGGTTGATGGATGAATCACCTTTGCGCCGAAATAGGCGAGTTCCTGGGCTTCCCTGTAACTGATAGTTTCAAGACTCTTTGCATTTGTTACGATTCGCGGGTCACATGTCATTATTCCGTTTACATCTGTCCATATCTGCACTTCCTCTGCTTTGAGAGCAGAGCCGATTATCGTTGCACTGTAGTCAGAGCCTCCCCTGCCCAGCGTCGTGGTAAGATTATCCTCGGTAGATGCAATGAAACCCTGTGTTATCCAGAGTTTCCCCTTTTCAGGCTTAATGATGCTTCTTATCCTTTCTGCGGTTATTTCGTTTAAAGGATGAGCCTGTGTAAAATGATCGTCAGTTACAATTATCTTTCTGGCATCCACAAGTTCTGCATTGATACCCCTTTCCAGTGCCCGGTGGTAAATCAAAACTGTGGATAGCCTTTCCCCGAATGAGAGAACTGCATCGTTTGTCCGCTTCGTCCATTCTTTCAGTATGGAGAGGCCTCTTATTATAGAGAGCAGTTCTTCCAGGATTGTCTCAAGTTGATACTTACAGCCCGGAAGGTTGTCGCTACCAAGCAGATCCTCTGCCACGGAAAAATGCCTTTCCTCTATTTCCCTGTATATAGATATCGCCTCTGCTTCGTTACCGTTACCTGCATTCGTTGCAATTAACTGAAGCTTGTCCGTGATCCCTGACATTGCCGATGCTACCATTACGGGAGAACGGTGAAGCTGTGAACTCGCAATGTCCAGTGCATTGTTTATCCTTTCTGCATTTTTTACCGATGTCCCGCCAAACTTCATTACTATCATACGTCAATCAACCCCTTTCTGAACATTGTTTCAGCATTTAGCACCGCCGCACCTGCAGCTCCCCTTACCGTATTATGCCCGAGAACTACCATCTTTATGTCGAATACAGAACATTCCCTTATCCTTCCCACGCTCGCAGACATTCCATTGTTAAGCCACACATCACGCAGGGGTTGTGGTCTGTCATCCTGCTCGAAAACTATTATTGGCTGTACCGGTGCGGAGGGTAGTTTTAGTTCCTGTGGAAGACCCTTGAAATTCCTCAAGGCTTCTGCAACATCCTTTGGGGAGACCTTGGTTTTCAGTTTCACAGATACGGTTTCCGTATGTCCATCATATACCGGTACCCTGTTACACTGAGCGCTTATTTTGAAATCAGCAAAGGTTATGGCAGAACCGTCATAGCTGCCAAGTATCTTTAAGGGTTCAGTTTCTACCTTGTCCTCTTCCCCACCAATGAAGGGTATGACATTCCCCAGAATATCGAGTGATGGTACCCCCGGGTAACCTGCACCCGATACGGCCTGCATCGTCGTAACTTGAACGGCTTCTATTCCAAAAGAAGTGTATATGGGTGCAAGTGCCATGGTTAGAAACATTGTGGAACAGTTGGAGTTGGTTACGATGGCTCCTCTGTATTTCTGCTTTTTTATAATATCCAGGTGATCATGGTTGATTTCCGGAATCACCAGTGGTACATCCGGGTCCATTCTGTGGTTCTTTGAGTTGCTTATTACATAGTGACCTTCATTGGCATATCGCTCTTCTACCGGCCCGGCAACCGAGGAATCGAGACCGGAGAATAGAATTGTGCTCTCCAAAGATTCCTCTGTGGTTTTTACAACCATTTCTCCGATTTTTTCTGCTATAGGTGAATTCTGTTTCCACCTGCATACATCGATATACCTTTTTCCTGCCGATCTTGGTGATGCGACAAGTTCATGAATTTCGAAGTAGGGATGATCTGTAAGAAGTGTTACGAACTTTTGCCCTACCGTTCCCGTTGCACCAAGGATTGCAACCTTAATCTTTTCCATGCCTTTCCTCCTGTCGTTTTTACCAGGATCTACTGAGGCATTATCTATTGAAGCTTTTCCTGTAAAAGGAAGGTGATCAATAGCGCTCCACCTCAGGTGACAGTCTCAGGGATTTAGCCCTGACGACCAGGAGATAAGTTACGTAGCCTCCCTATCTCCTTCGGCGAGAATCCCCTTTCACAATGTCTCCTATTTCAGCCACGGAATTACGAGACACGCTACTCTTGGTTCCCGCACCTCTATTGATCCGGTGTTGATTGGTTTACTAACATATAACAGTAAAACTGTCAACAATGATTTTTATTTCTTATTTACTATTTTATTGATTTATATTTTAATTCTCTTAAAAAAAGGAGGGGCTTATGAAAACCGATTTCAAAGACAGGGTCGAAAAAGCGTATGAATCGATTTCTTCCCTTGTAACCAGAAAACCGCGGATCGGCATGATACTGGGTTCCGGTCTTGGCGGCTATATTTCCGAATTCAAAGGTGAAGAGATAGGTTTTTCCTCGATAGAGGGTTTTCCGAAAACGACAGTCGAGGGACACAAGGGTATCTACAAACTCGGAGATGGGGTTGTGGTTCAGGCAGGACGTTTCCATTTCTACGAGGGCTATTCCATGGATGATGTTATACTTCCCGTTTTCCTACTGCGGAAGATGGGGATAGAGATATTGATTATCACCAATGCCTCAGGAGGAATAAATGAAGCTTTCAGAGCGGGGGAATTCATTCTTATAAAAGACCATATTAACCTAATGGGCACGAATCCTCTTATCGGAGTAAATTTTCCCGAATACGGACCAAGATTTCCTGATATGACGGAAGCATATTCAAAAAGGCTAAGGGAGAATGTAAAGAGCGCAGTTGGAAATGAATTAAAGGAAGGTGTCTATGCGGGTTTGACAGGTCCTTCATATGAAACGCCTGCAGAGATCAGAATGTTAAAGGCAATCGGTGCGGATATGGTTGGAATGTCTACCGTACCGGAGGTGATTGCGGCAAATTACCTCGGTATAGAGGTTTTGGGAATATCCTGTGTTACCAACATGGCGGCGGGAATACTTGAAAAACCGCTCTCCCATGAGGAGGTTATTGAAACGACAAAGAGAGTAGAAAAAGAATTTGCCAAGCTTATTGAAAGAATAACAGAAGTGGTGAAAAAAATATAGATGCATGCCAACAAGAGATTAGCGGAGAATGTTATAGACATTCTTGCAAGGGAAATCGATACTGCTCTGGGAAATGAAATATTAGCAGTTGGTCATGTAGACGAGAAGGGACTTGTCAGAGAAGCGGAAGTTGTATCAAGAGGTGACAGTGTTTCCGTACCGGCTCTCTCACATTTTATCAGTCAAGGCGATGTAATAATCCATAATCATCCCTCGGGTATTCTGACACCGAGCAGAGCAGATCTCAATATTGCCTCTGTCCTGGGAGACCAGGGGATAGGTTTCTATATAGTGGATAACACGGTTTCATCGATATATGTTGTAGCAGAACCTGTACCTGTACACGAATTGGAGAAGATTGATTCTTCGCACCTATCCTCTTTTGTTTCGAGCGGAAGTCCACTGGAAAGAATAATAGATAATTTCGAAGTAAGGCAGTCACAGGCGGAAATGCTCGAAGCTGTCTGTGATGCATTCAACGAAGATCAGATCTGCCTTGTGGAGGCGGGAACGGGAGTCGGGAAATCATTGGCATACCTGATTCCGGTATTCGAATGGATAAGAAAAAACGATGAAAGAGTAGTGGTTTCCACTGCAACGATTAACCTGCAGCAGCAGATCTTTCAGAAAGATACCGAAATTGTCAAGAAACTGATGAGGTTCGATCCGGGAATATTCTTGATAAAGGGGAGGGGAAATTATCTCTGCAAGAGAAGATTGTATGAAGCACTGGATGAATTGTCCCTCTTTCCTGGAGAAGGGGCGGTAAATGCGGAAGAACTGATAGCGATAAAGAGCTGGGAAAAAGAATCTTCCACGGGTGACAGATCAGAACTTTCATTCTATCCGAGTGAAGAAAGCTGGGCTGCCGTACGTTCAGAGTATGACCTTTGCCTCGGATTGAAGTGTAAATTCCATTCTGGTTGTTTCGTCCTGAGGGCAAGGCGATTAGCAGCAAAGTCCAAACTTCTTATAGTTAACCATCATCTCCTGTTTTCCGATATTTCCATGAGATTAAATGGTATAGGATTCGAGGACCCGGCGATTCTTCCGCCCGTTGATAGAATAATATTCGATGAAGCTCATTCGATAGAGAAGAGTGCAAGTTCTTTTTTTTCTGATAGCTTCAGCTTCCTATCATTATCAAAGTATCTGAATAGATTCTTGAGAGAAAAGAAAAAAAAGAGGAACGGTATCTATTATGTACTGAAGAGACGCGGTTATCCTGTTGATATTGGCAGAATGAAGCTAATACCGGAACTAAAGAGGAGTATCCTTGAAGGGTTGAGGAGTCTCGATTCGGAAATATTACAAAGGATGGGTGGGGAGAAGAGTCTTCTCCTTGTTGAGGTTCTTTCCAGAGGCGATGAAGATGTCCTTGTTCTCATTAAGGGGCTTGGTAGTGACCTGTTGGAATTCATTGAGATTTGGGAAGAATTCCTGTCTGCCCAGGATGAGGAAGACGAGGATGGGTATCTCTATGAAAGTAAGGTACTGATAAACAGACTTACCAGAATAGCGGCCCTCTGTGAGGCCTTTTCTGATTACAAGAGCAGGAAGAATCTCATTTTCTGGATAGAGCAGATAAAATTGAAAAGAGACGAATTATTCGTACGATATATAACTACGCCTCTGGAAATATCGAGTATCATGCAGGAGGCTGTTTTCAAGCGATATAGGTCTTTGTTGTTTACATCTGCCACACTCACGGTGGAGGGAAGTTTCCTTTTCTGGAAATCTCGTGTCGGTTTAACCGATTTCACCTACAGAGAGGTCAAGGAATACATGTTTCCTTCGCCCTATGATTTTAAGAATAATGTCCTTTTATGTATTCCGGAGAATGTTCCACAACCCAACAATGAAGGATACGAGAGGTTTCTCGCAGATTTTATCTCGGAAGCTTTAAGGATAACCGGGGGAAAAGCACTTGTACTTTTTACTTCTTACAAGATGCTTAAAAACACCCTTTTCATGGTCAGGGAAAAACTTGGTAACAGCAACAGAGACATTCATATTCTCGTTCAGGGAGAGGATGATCGGGCAAGATTGCTCGATAATTTCAAGTACGAATTAAACAGTGTTCTTTTTGCAACTGATTCTTTCTGGGAAGGTATCGATGCCCCGGGAAAGGCACTTGAGATGGTTATCATATGCAGGCTCCCTTTCAAAGTGCCGACAGAACCTGTTATCCTTGCCAGGATGGAAGAATTGGAAAGATCCGGCAGTAATTCTTTTTTCTCACTTTCCCTTCCCGATGCTATAATAAGGTTAAGGCAGGGATTCGGGAGACTGATAAGAAGCCATAGTGACAGGGGAGTAATTGTAATTCTTGATTCTCGTCTCATTACGAAAAATTATGGGAAGTTTTTCTTTAATTCCTTACCCTTGACAAGAAGGATAATTTCCTCACCTCAGGATATTCTCGAAGGGATAACCTCATTTTTCGAAGAAATAAAAAAAGGAGCCTGATTGGTGAGGCTCCTGAAAAATCTATTCGATAATGGCTAGAATATCAGATATCCTTAGGATAAGCTGTTCTTCCCCGTCAACCTTTATGGTTGTGCCTGCATACTTATCATAAATAACTCTATCCTTTACCTTTACATTGATACTTTCATCATCACCGACTGCCAGAACTATACCTTCCTGCGTTTTCTCCTGTGCTGTTTCAGGAATATAAATTCCACCGGGAGTTTTAGCCTCTCCTTCCTGCATCTTGACCAGTACCCGATCGCCTAAGGGTTTGATTTTCATGTTTTATCCCTCCTGAATTATGATTTTTCCTTTAGATTTTATTGGGTTTGATTTGAATATACGAATATGAACTGCATTTCGTCAAGAAAAACTTATCTTGTGGTATATTTTGATTCAATAATAAGGGGAATTTTTTATATTGTTTCATTTTGACACAAATTAATATTATTTAAGTCAAGTATATTTATAAAGATATAATTCCTTATAGCATAAATAATTATCTGTGGCATAAAATTAAAAATTGGCATTGAAATTGCTTATATAAAGGTGGAGGAAAAAAATGCCAGTAGCAGTAAAAGACAAGAGAAAGATAACCAGTACATCGAACGATGAGAACATATTATCGATGTACTTGAAAGAAATCAATAAGATCCCACTTTTGACACGAGAGGAAGAGGAAGAGTATGCCCGAAGAGCTGCAAAGGGAGATAAGGAAGCAAAGGAAAAGCTTATTAAAGCGAATCTTCGCTTTGTTGTTAATGTTGCAAAGAAATACCAGAATCAGGGTTTGCCTCTCTCTGATCTCATAAGTGAGGGTAATATTGGCCTTATAAATGCAATCGAGAGATTCGATGTTGATAAAGGATATCACTTTATATCGTATGCGGTTTGGTGGATAAGACAGGCAATACTGAAGGCTATTTGCGAGAAGTCGAGGATGATCAGGCTTCCCTTGAACAGGGCAAATGAACTCGTACAGATAGAGAAGGTAAGGAAGGCAATGCATACTGAAAATGGTGAGGAGCCTGAACTTGAAGAGATTGCAAAATCACTGAATATGGATAAGGAGCATGTGGCGGATCTGATAAATATATCACGTGATCTTGTTTCACTGGAGACACCGGTTTATTCGGAAAAGGATTCTTCACTTCTAGGGGATTTCATAGAGGACAAGAATTACCGTTCTCCTGACGATATAGTGGTGGAGAAATCCTTGAAAGAAGACATAGACAATGTGCTCAAGACATTGACACCAAAAGAGGCAGACATAATAAGATACAGATTCGGATTGAATGGTAGAAGACCTCTTTCGTTGAAAGAGATTGGTAACAAGTATAATCTGACCAAAGAAAGAATAAGGCAGATAGAGAAGAAGGCATTAAAAAGATTGCAGCATCCGTCGCGTAGTCAGTTTCTTGAATCGTATATCTGATACTTTTTGGGGTAAATCATGTAAGACCCCTCATGTGCAAGGTATTTCAATATTCCTTGACATGAGGGGTTATTTTTTTTAGATTGCATAGAGATTATCATTTGGAGGTTATAAGAAATGGCTGGTAAAAAATATGTTTACTTTTTCGGTGAAGGGAAGGCAGAGGGAAATGCCAAAATGAAGGATATTCTTGGTGGGAAAGGAGCTAATCTTGCAGAGATGACCAATATAGGCATACCCGTCCCTCCCGGTTTTACGATATCCGCAGAAGTTTGTGATGCTTACTACAAGAACAATCTAAAGTATCCTGAGGGCCTGGAAGAAGAAGTTGAAAAAAATCTAAAGCGTCTGGAGAAACTTATGGGCAAGAAACTGGGTGACCCCAGTGATCCGCTTCTTGTTTCGGTGCGCTCAGGAGCTGCTATTTCCATGCCCGGTATGATGGATACCGTTTTGAATTTAGGATTGAACGACAGAGCCGTCGAGGGCTTGAGTGAAAGAACCGGAAATCCACGGTTTGCATGGGATGCCTACAGAAGATTTATTCAGATGTTTGGTGATGTGGTGAAGGGAGTTCCTCACAGCGAATTCGAGAAGGCTCTGGAAAAGGTCAAAGAAAAAAAGGGAGTAGAGCTTGACACCGAATTGGATACGGAAGATTTGAAGAAAGTAGTGGAACTCTACAAGAAGGTTTATAAAAAAATTACCAAAGAGGAATTTCCGCAAGAGCCGAAGAAACAACTCTGGGAAGCAATCAATGCGGTCTTTGGATCATGGAACAATGAAAGGGCGATAAAATACAGAGAAATAAATGAAATAAAGGGACTTCTCGGAACAGCGGTAAACGTACAGAGTATGGTCTTTGGCAATTTTGGCGAAGATTCAGGCACCGGTGTTTGTTTTACGAGAGACCCGTCCACCGGAGAAAATAAATTCTACGGTGAGTATCTACTGAATGCGCAGGGTGAAGATGTTGTGGCAGGTATCAGGACTCCTGAAAAGCTTTCGACCCTAAAGAAGAAAAATCCCACTGTGTATAGACAACTGGAAGAGATAAGAGAGAAACTGGAAAAGCACTACAGAGACATGCAGGATATGGAATTTACCATTCAGCAGGGGAAGCTGTTCCTTCTACAGACCAGAACTGGTAAAAGGACCGGTGTTGCGGCAGTAAGGATTGCTGTCGAAATGGAAGAAGAGGGACTGATAACAAAGGAAGAGGCAATCTTGAGGGTAACACCCGATCAGTTGGATCAACTACTGCATCCGATGATCGATCCCAGAATGAAGAAAAAGATGTCACCATTGGCAAAAGGTTTGAATGCTTCGCCGGGAGCTGCAACAGGACAAATAGTTTTTACAGCTGATGAGGCTGAAAAGTGGGCAAAAGAGGGAAAAACAGTACTTCTTGTGAGAAAGGAAACTTCTCCCGAGGATATCGGCGGAATGAATATGGCAGAAGGTATACTCACTTCGACAGGTGGAATGACATCTCACGCTGCAGTAGTTGCCAGGGGAATGGGTAAACCCTGTGTTGCCGGGTGTAAGGATGTTGTGATTTCAGGGAAAAAGGCGGTCATAAAGAATAAAACTTTTTCGGAGGGGGACTGGTTAACCATTGATGGCACAACCGGTGAGGTTTTCGAAGGTGAGGTAAGGCTTATCAAGGCAGGAATAAGCGGTAATTTTGCCAAATTTCTTTCATGGGCGGATGAGGTAAGGCATGGAGTGAAACGAGAAGGAATAAAAGAAAAGGGATTCCTTGTGAGAACAAATGCGGACCTTCCTCGGGATGCGAAAGTAGCCAGAGATTTTGGCGCAGAGGGAATAGGCCTCTGTCGTACCGAGCATATGTTCTTTGACGAAGGAAAGCTTGAGATTTTCCAGGAAATGATCGTTGCGGAGGATGCAGAGACAAGAAAGAAAGTTTTGAAACGTCTCCTCCCGCTTCAAAAGAAGGATTTTAAAGGTATTTTCAAGGCAATGGATGGCTTTCCAGTCACAATAAGGCTTCTCGATCCTCCGCTACATGAATTCGTTCCCAAGACGAATGAAGAGGCAAAAGCCCTTGCTGAAAAAGCAGGCATACCTCTTAAGAAACTCAAGGCAAAAATCGAGTCTCTGCACGAGTTGAACCCAATGCTTGGACATAGAGGCTGCCGGTTGGGAATAACGTATCCTGAAATATATGACATGCAGGTTCAGGCAATAATGGAAGCTGCATGTGAAGTAGCGGCAAAGGGTGTAAGGGTAATACCGGAGATAATGATCCCCCTCGTGGGTACTGCAAAGGAACTGGAAATCTTGAGAAAAAATGCTGAGAGGGTTGTGGAAGGGGTATTTAAAAAGAAAAAAACGAAAATCGATTATAAAATAGGCACTATGATTGAAATTCCACGTGCCGCCCTTACTGCAAATGAAGTGGCAAGGTTCGCCGATTTCTTTTCCTTCGGAACCAACGATCTTACTCAGATGACATTCGGTTATTCGAGAGATGATGCAGGTGTTTTTCTGCAGGATTATATAGAGCAGGAAATACTTGAGAAGGATCCCTTTCAGGTATTGGATGAAAATGGTGTTGGGCAACTTGTCAAAATGGGAGTCGAGAAGGGAAGAAGTACCAAAGCTGATCTGAAAATAGGAATCTGCGGTGAACACGGAGGTGACCCCGATTCCATAGATTTCTGCTACCGTGTTGGCATGAACTATGTGTCATGTTCGCCCTACAGGGTTCCCATAGCGAGGCTTGCAGCGGCACAGGCTCATCTGAGAAACCGGTAAAACCGTTAATATATAAGATACAAATAAAAAAGCAGGTTTATAGACCTGCTTTTTTATTTGAATTAGAATAAAATACCTCGAAATGAAGCTATTTCTTATCTCTATCTTTCTATTTCTCTCTGTCCTTTTTCAGGTGATTTCACAAGAGGAATTCCATCTGCCTGAGGTTATAATAAGGGGGAGTACCTCTCTTTTCATAGAGCCGAAGCAGTTGAAATTCAAGGAAGGTGAGATCAGCTTATCGGGGGATTTAAGGGCTTTCAGCAAGATGCTTGACATCTACAGATATTCCTATAAAAGGACACTACTGGTACTTCCTGAGATGGGTATTGCTCCGAATAATTTGACATTAGCTCCGGTTGGAATAAGTGAATCCCATTTTTTTGTTCAGAATAAAGGTAAAAATATCCATGGCAATGTGTTTGTGTCGTGGAATCCTCTTACAGAGCTGAAAGTGGAAATGGATACCGGTCAAAAGAGTGACAATTACACATTGACAATAGATGGTCTCCTTGATGTGGATGATTATTTCTCGAGGACATTTACAGGCTTCAATCTAAAGTACAGGATGCAACATCCATGGGGGATGTTCGACTTTCAATTAACACCATATGGTCTCTTTCATAATGTGATATCGGGTTATCTTGGTTTTGATTCAGTGTTGAAATACGCATTTCCCGACAGCTTTACCGTTTTCAATCTTGATTCGAAAGTTTCGGGTATCCTCCAATACGATTTCAATTCCATTGGAAGCATTTTCAATTACTGGAACATGGCGGGAATACGATACAACAGGAATTTTTTTAGCTTGGATTCGACAATTTATACGAGTGCATGGAATGAGGATAACAGGCTGTGGTTTTTATTTCTTGCAAGAAACGGAATAACTATGAAAAATTCTTTTATTGGTTTCTCTCTTCTGGACGAGAGTAACAGTCTCTTCCTGCTCCCTGTTCTTCGTTTCTCTGCGAAGTATCGTTCGAGTACCTTGGAGATTTTTTTGGACTCTCTTTTGAATCCCTTTCCCTACAGAGAGGGTAAATTCCTATACTACGAGGAAAGAAATTCCGTCATGCCTTCCGAAACTTATGCTGTTTCAGGTTTTGTATTTTCAAGCAAGGGCTCTGATGATCAGAGAATCCAGGTTAAAATGGAGTATCTGTCAGGATCGGGAGGTTATCTCCTGGATGGCATGTTCTATTTTTCGCGGATGGATCTGCTTCGTTTGGGTTTGTACTATACTTTCTTTTTCAGAGATTTATGCAGAATCTATACAGAGGCAGAACTACTTAGTCCGTTGGGCATGACTTCGCCCGGACCAAGTTACTGGTATAGATTGAATTTTTCAGGGAAACTGGTTAATCTCAATATGGGATATCGGATGGAATTTTTTCTCAATTATCCTACGGGTAGATTCATATTACCAAGAGTATCACCCCTGGATGGAAAGCTGCTTTTATCAGCCGGTTCAACAGGGGGTATAAGAATAGATATGCTTTCTAACCGTGCAAGTGTTAAAGGGTTTCGGTTGAAGATGGGTCTTGTATTTGTGATAAAGGCTACAGTTGAAAAGAAAATAACCTTCGAAAATGGTATACAGTTCAACATGATATTTTAGTTTATCAGGGGAGTCTTGTTAAAATGGAAATCTTCTTGAAAGGTGGCATCATCCTCGTATTTATAATCTTGCTTTCGGTATTTGCGATTGCACTGATCATAGAAAGGTTTATATTCTATAATTCAGTCAGGATCAGGGATAAGAAGCTACTCGATGATATTGTGGATTTTCTGAGGAAGGGAAAACTTGAACTGCTGCGCAAAAGGTTGCAGGAAATCAATACCCCGGAGGCCAGGATTCTTTTGACCGGTCTGCAGTATTACGGGTACGATCTGGAAAAGATAAAAGCGGAAATGGAGGCTCGGGCATTGAAGGAAATGTCACTCATGGAAAAGAACGTTTCATACCTTTCGAATATTGCCAATGTTGCCACTCTGCTGGGCTTGCTGGGAACCGTAACGGGAATGATTATTTCATTTTTCAATATGAAGGCATCGGGTATATCGGATCCTGCTGTTCTTGCAGGCGGGATAGCCCAGGCACTCATTACCACTGCAGCGGGATTAAGCGTAGCCATTCCTTCTCTCTTCTTTTACCACATCTTTTCCAACATAGTTAACAAACATGCCACTGATATGGAAATCATAAGTTCCGAATACTTATCTTTTATTACAAGTACGTACAAACATGGAATTGTCTGAACTCCCAAATATATTGATATTTCTCGTTCTTCTCGCTCTTTCTGCGTTTTTTTCAGGCACTGAGACTGCCTTCTTTTCCCTGACAGAAATAGAGAGGGAAAAACTTAAATCCATGGGGAGGGAAAAAGCTTTCAGGGCTTTAATGGCACTTATTTTTTCCACTCCTGAAAAACTGTTAATAACCATTCTCACCGGAAACATGATTGTGAATATATTTGCATCCTCTCTATCAGAGACTATAAGCAAAGAAATTTTTCAATTCAAATCTGACATCTATACCATTGGGGGTATGACCCTGATACTGTTAGTCTTCGGGGAAATGACCCCAAAAAATATTGCAGTACGAAAGTCCATGAATTTTGCAAAATTCTCAGGAAGTATCCTTTACTATTTCTATGTAATCCTTTATCCGATAACATTTCTCCTCTATGAGATAAAGGAATCTTTTCTTTCCCTCTTCCCTGTAGGTATTGCCAGAGACAAGCAGAAAAAGATATCACTGGTGAAATCGGCAGTTTCAATCGGCTACAATGAGGGTGTCATCAACGATTATGAATCAAGGCTGTTGGAGACATTTATTTCCATGAGAAATGAAATAGCAGCGGATGTTATGCTGCCGCGTAATATGATTGTGGGAATAGACATTGAAACTCCCATGGTAGAAATTCTTGCCGGTTTCAAAAAGAGAGGTGAGGATGAAAAGTACTCACTGTATCCTGTTTTCAGAAAGGACCTCGACCATATAGCAGGGTATGTCGATGTAAAAGACTTCATTGGTTTCAAGCTTGGTTTCGAGCGTGAAGCACAGCTTCACGATTTGATCAGACCGGTGCTTCCCGTGCCGGAATCGAAAAATATAGCAGAGTTGATGAAGGAAATGAGAGAAAAAGATACCGGTATGGCATTGATTGTTGACGAATACGGAGGAACTGCCGGCATAATTACCTCCGAGCACCTGATAAGAAAAATATTCCAGTATTTTTATTCAAGAGGTGAGGAAAGGATAAGGGAGTATGGGAGGGGTACCTTCCTCGTAAGGGGGAACACACCCCTGGAAATGTTCAATGAGTTTTTCGGGTTGGAAGTGAAGGGAGAAGGAAAGACCGTTGCTGGTCTTGTTTTGAGAATTTTCGATGATATACCGGAGGAAGGTGACAGAATGGACCTCGATGATCTTGAAATTATAGTTCATAGGGTTAAAGGTCACAGGATAGAAGAAGTGATCGTGAGAAGGAAAATAAAAAAATGATTATACTGTATATAGTATTCTGTCTTTTTTCCTCTGCTTTTTTTGCTGGCATGGAGACGGGATTACTATCTGCCGACCAGTTTGCTATTTACTCCAAAAAAGGAAAGAAAAAGATATCGGCAATTGCTGCCGATTATCTTCTTCTTAAACCGGAAAGGTTACTCAATACCACATTGATTGGTACAAATATCTCTGTAGTTACAGCAGCCGTTCTTACAAGCAGTTATATCAGAAGACTGCTCGGGGATTGGGTTAATTTTATCTCGACACTCCTTCTGTCCATAATTTTCTTGATATTTGCCGAGGTGATACCAAAAACCTTCTTCAGGAGAAATGCTGATACTGTCAGTGTAGGTTTGGCGCCTATTTTGTTCCTATTCTTTATCCTTTTTTTCCCTCTTCATGTAGTCCTCAATATCGTAGTCAGATTCTTGATGATACTCATGGGTCAAAGACAGACACCGGACAGAGTATTCTCAGACAAGGAAGATTTGAGGTTGCTTCTGAAGTTGAGTGGGAAGGAACTTGGAATTCCATACAGTGAACAGCGTGTAATAGATGAGATATTCGAGATAAAGGAAACGATGGCGAGGGAGGTGATGATACCTCTTCATGAACTTCTTCTTATTTCCATAGATAGTTCCATAGAAAAAGTGTATCAGTTGTACAAGAAAGAGAGAAAGAGATTCATCTGTGTATACAGGAAAAGAACAGATACCATCATTGGCTACATCGATGTGGAGAGTATAATCTACGAGGACAAGGCGGAGATAAATAGTCTGATGAAGAAAGCCGTTTTTTACCCGGATACGAAAAAGATACCGGCTCTCTTTCAGGAGATGATTGACAATGATTACAAAGTGGTATTTCTCTCGGATGAATACGGAGGAATTTCGGGGATGATTACACGTGATCAAATTGCGGCAGAGGTTATCGGATATGTTCCCGGTACGGGGAGTCTGCAAGCTGAGGAAATTTCAATCATAGACAGAAATCATTTTATAGTCTCAGGTACCGCTGATATAGAGCAGTTCAAACATCAGACCGGAATAGATATAGAGGAAGGGGTCTATGATACTGTCGGAGGTTACATATGCGATCGGCTTGGCAGAATACCGCAGAAAGGTGAAACCTGTGATTTCGGAGGAACATTTTACAGAGTTCTAGATAGAGACGAAAGACATATAAAATCTCTAGAGGTTTTAAAGAGGAAAAAGCATGAAAATAAAGAGAAATTTAAAACCTGATTCCGCTCTTTTACTTACACCCTTGATCGATATGATATTTCTCGTGGTTATTTTTTTCATGCTAAATGCATCAATGGCACTTGCCCCTGCAATAGATGTAAACCTACCCAGTGCATATACTGGTAAATCTGCCATTGAAAAGGAAATTGTTGTAACAATTGGAGCCGATGAAACCATTTATATTGGAAAAGAAAAATCTTCCCTGAAGGATTTTCCTTCGATGTTGAAGGGCGAAATGGCCAAGCTTGGAAAGAGGGAGATATTTCTTCAGGTGGACAGAGGAGTGAGGTACAGCCTGGTAGTGGATATCATTGATCTTGCGAGATTGGCAGGAATCAAAACTGTCTCATTGATAACGGAAAAAAAGAGTCTGACGCAATGAGCGAAAGGTTCAGTATGTCAATTATAATTTCTCTTCTCATACATGCAGTGGTGTTTTTTTTTCTTTTTCAAATCAAAATACCGGAAATGGCGAGTAAAGAGAGACAGAATAGCATAAAGATGAAATTCATAGCGTTGGAGTCATCCAGAAGCAGATTGCAATTGGCCGTAGCCAGACATACGGAAAACAGTAGAAGTATAACGATAGATTTGCCTAAAAAAGACGAAATGGTCGGACTAAAGAGGATCGCCATACCTGACATCGAAAAAATAAATCGTGAAGAGTTCTCTGCCAGGAAGAGTGAATCGAGTGGAGATATAATTAAAGGAGGAATAGAAAAGGCATTGATCGATCTGCCTGAAATAGCTTTGGAACCGAAATTGCCAAATCCTGAGGAACTATCCGGTTCCGGTGATGTTTTATCGAAGAACGAAAGAAATAGTGTCATTTCAAAGGAAGAAGGATCAATTATCGAAAGCGGACAGGGAAAGTTGAACTCATCCATCATCTGGAAAGGTGAATCTAGAGATATCGAATATTCCTATCCGGTAAAAATACCGGAATTATTGAAAAAGATTGGTAAAAACGTTGATGTCAAAGCTGAAATATCCGTAAACCCCATGGGTAATGTGGTGATCGTAAGAATATTGAAAAGTTCCGGTTTCATTGAGGTTGACAGTGTTGTGGAGGAGGCTTTGAGAAGATACAAATTTTCACCTTCAGGTAAGAATAACAATGAAATTGGGGAAGTGACATTTAAGTTTATACTGGAAATGGAGGATTGATATAACGGTAAAAAGGTATACCTTTTTAATTTCCTTTTCTCTTATCCTTATCTTTTTTACTTCTGTTGTTGGAAGCTATCTGTTGAATCTCTACCTTACAAAAAAAATGCGGTTTATCAAATCTGAGGTAGTAGCACTTATTGAAAAAACTATCAGCAGAAAGGTGACCTATGAAAGCATATCTCCTTCGATATTCAGATATCTGGAAATCAGAAATCTAATCATATATAGAAAAGGAACCAGTGGAACTCCTTTAATAAGGATCAGAAGAATAAGATTGAATTACAGCATTGTAAAATTGTTGAAAACGAAAAGTATAGCCGATTCTTTGCGAAAAATAGTAATAATAAATTCAAGATTTGAAATTGATTTGGACAGGAACAGGGATATACTGAAGTTTTTAGCGGATATTCAGGCGTCCGGAAGTGAAAAACACCCACCACTTGTAATTCCTACCATATCCGGTTCAAATATTTCTTTGTTTATCCGGAAGGGTGCCACAAGGATCGAGATGAATAAGGTCTTTTTTGATCTGACGGGAGGTAGGGATATCTATGGAATGAATCTGCGTGGCTGGTCAAGTTTCAACAATGGTGATTTCAATTTTGAGACGAGGTTCAAACTGAGTGGAAATTTTGATCCTGTTGAAATGTGGGCAGAGCTGAAGGTAAGGTTTGCCTCCCTGAAATCGAATTATTTCTCTTTGAAGAGGCAAACTCTTCAGTTGAGTTTCAAGAAAAATGAGCTTAAGGTTTACAAGATTCAGGACAGAAACCCTATTGATATTTCTGCCGTTTACAATTTTAACAAGGAAATCTTGGAAATTGGAGTCAAAACGGAGAATTTCAAGCCGAAGGCGGTTATCACGTTAGCCGGGAAACTCGCTTCAAACAACAGATGGTTGAATCTGCCAATAACAACGGATAGCAGGATAAGTTATGATTTAACAAGGAGGAGATTATTCTATTCCTCTACTCTCAGAACGGAATTGAAGGGTTTTAGAAATATTCCCTTCATGAGAATTTCTACTAAATTCGAAGGGGACAATACGAAAGCTGCATTCAAGCCTCTGCATGTTGTATCTGATGTAGGTACGATTATCTTTTACGGAGATGTTTTATTCAGGAATCTGCTACCTTCCGGTTTGTTGCAGGTGATCAATTTGAATATACCGGAGAGTAAGAATCTAGACGCGACTTTTCTCATTTCTCGTAAGGCAAAAGGTGTCTCCTTGAAGAGTGACAGATTGATAATAGGCAGTTCTGTTTTTGACAGATTTTCACTCTCGATTGTACCGGAGGGGAAGAGTTACAGGTTTCGTATTAAAACCGGGTTTTCAGATACGGTGAATCCAAATGAAATTTCACTGAATGGAAAATTTGTAATGGGGAAGAAGAATGTTCTGGAAACGGAATTGAGAATTGTCAAGGTACAGCCAAGGCGTGTATTTGAGATTCAGAAGGACTTTAAAGAAAGTACTATCACATCTTTTTTGGAAAAGTATTTGATTTCAGCAAATCTGAAGATAATAACCGATTTTCAGAGTATCAGCATTCAATCGGACATGGTTCAGATGGATGGGGTCAAAGATCAAAGAGAGAGGATAAATTTTGCATTTGCACTCAATGGCAGTAAACTTTCATTTTCAAATATCTCAGGTAAGATTGCGGGAAATATATTTGCCGGAGAAGCTTCAGCCCAATTTCAAGGTGGAGGAAAAATCAATTTTGATAGTAATATATCTTTCAATGGCAATTCATACCAATTCAAAGGGTCATATGTACCGAGAATGGGAATCGTAGTAGATGGTAGTTACGGAACAAACATCTCTGTAATCTGGGCTGGAAGAAGTTCACCATCAGTCGACATTTGCACCGAGAATATGCCTGTTACTCTGGGAAAGCAAAGTGTTACAGTAAGCACCTGTATTCAGGGAGAGATAACCAGTATCGAAGAGTGGAATATAGTTTCACGAAATACATCCGTGGATGGATTAAAGATATTTCCTGTAGGCAAGAGCAAGGTCGATCTTACTTTCAATGCCAATCCTGGAAGGATTAAATTTTCTACTGTAAAGTATAGTGATATCGTTTCATCACTTAAGGGAGAGGGAAATCTTTCCATTGATCTGAACAGAGATAATCCCCTTGCTTCTGATGCGGAAGGTTGGATACTCATTAAAAGTGATAATACAAAAGAGTCTTATCAGGTAAATATAAAGAAGAGGGGCAATACTCTGGATGCAAAGACAACTTTCAGAAGTTCACCTCTTGAGCGCTTTGGGTCTTTCAATATACAGGGAAAGCTATCAGGTAAGGCTGAAGCAAGTGATCTGTTCAACAAACCAAAGGGAGAAATAAGTGTTACCTTGGAGGAGGGACAACTGAACAGTGATCCTATAAACCTTGGAATGGATATCGTGTATTCCTCCGATAATGTAACAATCAAGTCGCTCAATGTCGGTTACCTGACTCATTCATTGAAATCGGGACACGGTGTTTTTGAAATAAAAAAGGGAATATTCAACTTTATCGCAAACTATATTGCCGATTATTCAGGAAGAAAGGTGGATTTGATACTCAGTGTGAACCTTTCCCTGGGAAAGAATAAGAACGGTAGGGGTGAAACCTCACTACCCGGAAATATTTTCAATGAAGATTTCAAAGGCAATGTTTTACTTAGCGGTATCAAAGTGGATGGGCAGGAATTCCAATCATGGTCGATGAAGATTATCATGAAGAATCATAAGTTGACATTCGATGGGGGCCCCGGAGATACGATACATGGACTTGCATTGAGTGACGGTAATTTCAAGTTGATATTTCTGGAACCATTTCCCCTTCAGGGAGAGGCCAATGGCACAATCAGGCACAATATCATAGATGCTGATCTCGATGTAAAGACTTTCGATTTGTCCGTCTTGAATTTTGTAATGCAGAGTGATGTAATTCAGTTTGTATCTGGTTCTGCTAGCGGAAAGGTGTCAATTTCGGGACCTATTAACGATCCTGATTTTCTTGGACTTCTAAATGTTGACGGTGGAGTAGCAAAGAGTAAGTTCAGTCCGATTCTTGTTAAACCATTGAAAACCTCGTTACTGTTTTCCGGGAAGCAGTTTTCGATGCAGGAGTTCAAGACATATGTCGGTGATGAACCCCTCGTTTCAAAGGGGATATTCTACATCGATCATTGGATTCCATATGCTTTTGATATATCTTTTGATAGTGTAGGTAAGACCGGAGTGCGTTTCTCATACGATTTTGGACCTCTGGTCGTAGATGGTTACGTTAAGGGTAGCTTGAATATCAAGGGAGATGATGTGGCTACTTTCGTCGACGGTGATATTTCGGCAAGTTACTCGAAGGTCTCTCTTGGGGAAATCGGGCAGAAGGTTTTTGAGATTAACAGAGATGTACCACCTACTGTTGTTCGGTTGAACGTGGAAACTGGAAAACGCTTCGAATTTTTCTGGCCTTCAATCAATTTTCCGATACTCAGGGCATTTACTGAACTGGGGGACACGGTTAATATCCGATATGACGAGAGAGATGGAAGTTATTCTGTTAAGGGAGAAGTCGGTATTCAGGGTGGAGAGGTGTTTTACTTCGACAGGAGTTTCTATCTGAAGAATGGCAAGATAACTTTTAATGAGAATGAGGAGAGCTTTGATCCTATCGTGCAGGTACTTGCGGAAATAAGAGAACAAGACAAGAATGGTGAACCCGTGAAAATATATCTGGAGGCTAACAGCAAAATAAGTGCTTTTTCTCCCCACTTCTATTCTGATCCGCCGCGACCTGATGTCGAAATATTGAGTATGATAGGAGGTAGCATCTTCAACAGAATACAGGAACAGGGAATAGGACTCTCGGCTGTTATTCTTACGAGCGAACTCGTCAGTCAATTTGGGATATTGAGACCCTTTGAGAATGCAGTTAGAGATTTCCTTGGTCTCGATTTGTTCAGTATAAGGACACAGATAATTCAAAATATTCTAATGGAAAAAATACTGGGTAATGTAAGCAATCCACTTGACAATACTACCCTTTCTCTTGGAAAGTATCTTGGAAACGATTTGTTCTTGGAGATGCTGGTGAGATTCAGAACCATGAATATTCCTCTAAACAATATCAATTATTTCAACGGTTTGAGTTCTGATATAGAGTTGAATTTGGAATGGACGACACCTTTTTTCCTGATGGAGTGGTCACTGATTCCTAAACATCCCGAGGACCTGTTCTTGAGTGATAATTCCATAACCTTTAAATGGAAATATTCTTATTAAATATAATTATAAGGAGCTTGTTGTGAGAAAATACTTCATAATATTCTTTGTCCTCATATTTACTATTCTTAATGTTTATGGTGAAGAAGAATGGTATATAAACAAACCTATCAAGGAATTTACATTTACGGGACTGAAAACCATAGCGGAGAGTGAATTACAGCCAATTGTGAAACCCTATGTGGGCAAGAAGTTTACACTTGATCTTTTCTGGGAGGTACAGGAAAAACTCTATGCTCTGGATTATTTTGAGAGTATAGAATCCAATGCGAAACCGGGTGATTCTGAGAAAAAGAGCGTAATCATAGAGTTTGTGGTCAAAGAAAGGCCTACGATTTCAAAGATAGAAATTCAGGGAAACAGTCATATTCGAACGGGGGATATTCTGGACAAAATAGTCCTGAAAAAGGGAGACATGATAAACGAGTCCAAATTGAAAGCAGACGAAGAGGCTGTAAAAAATCTGTATCTTGAAAAAGGATTTGCCAATGTAGAGGTAAATACAAGGAAGGCTGTGGATGAAAAGAACAATACGGTGAAGATAACCTTCGAAATAGTAGAAGGCGAACAGACAACGATAAAGGAAATCAAATTTGTGGGTAACAGTTATGCGTCTGATAGTACCTTGCGCGGCGTAATGAAAACAAAGGTTCAGTCTCTCTTCAATTCAGGCGTTTTTCAGGAAAACAAGTTAACCAGTGATATCAAGGCGATAGAGGATTACTATGCCGACCATGGCTATGTGGATGCGAAGGTGGAGAAGGTAGACAGAAGGATTGAAGAGGATAAGAAGAACGGCAAGAAATATCTGTATCTTACTATCTATATCAAGGAAGGTGAACAGTATACCTATGGTGGAATGACCTTTGAAGGAAACAAAATATTCTCCACAGAAAAACTTTCCTCCCTAGTGCGACAAAAAAAAGGTGCAATACTGAGCAAGAAGAAACTGAATGCTGATTTTCAGAGAATCAGTGACTTGTACTATGAGAATGGGTATATCTTTAACACGATCAATCTTGAGGAAAAGAGGAACAAAGCAAAGAAAGAAATCAGTTATATCGTTCATATAGTTGAACGGGATAGAGCTCATATAGAAAGTATAATTTTCAAGGGAAACAAAAAGACTAAGGACTTTGTCCTCTACAGAGAATTACCCTTTGAGGTGGGTGATATTTTCAATAAGAAAAAGATCATTGAAGGTCTCAGAAACCTCTACAACCTTCAGTACTTTACCACTGTTAGTCCTGAAACCCCGCAGGGAAGTGCCGAAGGGTTAATGGATCTGATAATCAATGTGGAAGAGACCAGTACGGCAGACATCAATTTCGGAATTACATTCTCCGGAGCGGATTTCCCTGTTTCAGGAACGGTAAAATGGTCTGAAAGAAATTTCAGAGGAATGGGGCAGACGATAGGCGTATCGCTGGATGCATCTCCTATCAAACAAGACCTTTCCTTCAATTTTGTTGAACCATGGATGTTCGGTGTAAGGTGGCTGGGAGGTGTGAATTTCTCTCTAAATCACTCCAAGATGAGAGATGTGCTTCAGGATATTCTGCCACCTGTCTTCAGCGGTACTGATGCCGTACCGGACCCCTTTGATGGACACTATGTTTTTACTGCCGCTACTACTTATAACGGCACAACCTACCAAGCCGGGGATGCCTTTCCAGGAAATCCGACTGCCGATGAAATATCCACTTACAATCTCAAGACTGACTATCAGTACAGCGTCCAGAAGGGTGAAAGCATTCCGTCCCAGTACAAGATGGAGTATGATTCGTTCGATATCTCCGGCGGAATCAACACAGGATATAAGTACAATACGTATTTGGGATGGTTCGGCACACGTCTGGGATTTTCCACTCGTTTCAGATTGATTTCCTATGATCCCAATATCTACAGGCCCTATGATCCGAATATTCGTTCGAATCTTGACAGGTGGAGTGTAATAAATACCCTGAGCACCGATTTTTACTGGGACAAGAGGGATTTCTTCCTCAATCCGACTAATGGATTTTTCATAGATCAGGGATTTGTTTACACCGGAGGTATCTTGAGTGGTGACAGACAGTATATAAAATCAACCTCTAGGATAGATGCCTTTGTTACGGCGTTGACGATACCTGTACTGGACAACTGGGATCTGAAATTCGTCCTAGCGGGGCATACGGCACTATCGCTGATATTTCCTCAGTTCGATGGTAGGCTTATAACCGATTTTACCGATCTTCTCTATATAGATGGAATGAATGTAGCAAGGGGTTGGACGAGTGGTACTACACCTGTGAGTTACGGAAGAGCTCTATGGGATAACAGATTTGAAATGAGAATTCCCATATCCGAGCAGTTTCTGTGGGGTGTTACCTTTATGGACATTGCTTCTCTCTGGGAAACCCCGGAAGATTTGAAAACAATGGGTATTGATGATTTTCTCTTCAGCGTTGGTGCGGGACTACGATTTACTATTCCTCAGTTTCCCATAAGATTGTACTTCAGCAAAGGTTTTCAGATAAAGAACGGAAAGGTGGAGTGGAAAGCAGGAGACCTTGCACTTGGCTCTTTCACGTTTGATTTTGTGATATCGCTGGGCGGGGACAACTTCTGAGCAGAATAGAAAATTAGGAGGACAAGATGCGAAAGAGACTATTTATTTTGAGTATTGTTGTCGTTTTATTGTTTTTTTCAAGTACTTTTATAGTTTTTGCAACTCAAATTACCAGGGTAGGCATTGTAGATATAGTGAAGATATATTCTATCTATTACAAGGAATCCAAAGAGGTGCTCAAGCTTGAAGAATTGAAGCAGGAGTACCTGAAAGAGATTGCACAGAAAAAGAATGAAATTCTCACCCTTGAAAATGAAAAGGTCGATGCGGAAAACAGGGGAGAACAAGAAAAAGCCCTGGAATTGGACAAAGAGATTTTCAATAAGAAACAGTTTTTAAGTGAATATACCAGGATAAAGACACAGCAGTTGAAGGAGCTTGCAAAGAATCTAGCCAATTCGAATGAATTCATAAAGGAAATAGCAGATGCTATCCAGTATGTGGCTGAGAGTGAAGGATTCTCTCTTATCTTGAAAAAAACAGACCAGTTCCTATTCTGGACACCTGAAATTGATATCACCGACAAAGTGATCGCTGAATTGATGAAGAGGGCAGGAAAGAGTTATTCAGGCAGTGAGTAATGGGCAGGTTGCTTGCCATAGACCTTGGATTAAGCCGGATTGGTCTGGCTCTTTCTGATCCTCTAAAGATAATTGCTTCTCCCCATGGGATGTTGAAGTTCAGGGGGGAAGAAGAACTTCTTTCGGAAATACTAACATTATGCAGGGAGAAGGAAGTGGAGAAGGTAATAATAGGTTATCCCTTCAACGAGAGCAATTCTGACAATCCTATCGGTTCCATGGCAAAAAAAATACTTTCAAAACTTAAAGCGGCAGGTGTATCTGCCATACTCTGGGATGAAAGCTATACGAGCAGGATGGCAGAGGATTTCTTACGAGAAATGGGGAAGAAGAGAAAGAATTCCAGGGACAAGATAGACAGTATTGCAGCTTCCATGATTTTAAAGAGCTACATGGAAAATACCAATATTTCTTGAGGGAGGCGACACGATGGGTATCCTTTTATCGGGTAACGAGGCAATAGCACGGGGAGCTTTTGAAGCAGGGGTAGAGGCTGCTTTTGCCTATCCGGGAACACCAAGCACCGAGATTCTGGAAACCATTGCACGAGAGTATGATGAAATATATGCAGAATGGACCTCTAATGAAAAGGTAGCTCTGGAAACAGCGATAGGTTCCTCTCTTTACGGGAAGAGAACCATCGTTTCCATGAAGCATGTTGGGTTGAATGTAGCTGCTGATCCCCTTTTTTCTCTCTCATATATGGGAGTCAACGGAGGAATAGTAATCGTAAGTGCAGATGAGCCTTCCATGTTTTCTTCACAGAATGAGCAGGATAACAGGTGGTACGGACTTTTCGCCAAGATTCCGGTCCTGGAGCCTTCCGACAGCGAAGAGGCAAGGATCTTTACCATAGAGGCCTTCGATATATCAGAAAGGTTTGATACACCGGTACTTTTAAGGATCACAACGAGAATAGCTCATTCTAAGTCGGTCGTTAACCCGGGAACCAGAAAAATGCCTGAGGGTTTTTCCGGATATGAAAAGAATTTCCATAAAAATGTATTGATGCCAATGAATGCAAGGGTAAGGCATAGAATTGTAGAAGAGAGAATGTCGAGGCTTGAGGAGTATTCCAACAATTTCAGGTACAATGTTCTAATCGAGGGAAAGGGAAGAAAGGTAATCACCTCCGGCATTGATTACCAGTACACAAGAGAGGTATTCCCCGAGGCGAGCATCCTGAAGCTTTCCATGACGAATCCCCTTCCGCGTAGAAAAATAGATGAATTCATAGGTAATAGAGAGAGTAATGAAAAAATTCTCGTAATAGAGAGCCTCGATCCATTTATAGAAATGCAGATAAAAAGCTGGGGATACACCACAGTCGAGGGAAAGGAGAGAACCGGGAAGCTCTATGAACTATCCGTTTCTAGGTTGAGGGAGATATTTTTAGCCGATAAGGATGAACATCTCAACGAAGAAGCTTCTGCAGTGGAGAATCTCCCTCCGCGGCCGCCGGTTCTATGTTCGGGATGTCCTCACAGGGGTGTCTACTATGAACTAAGAAAAAAGAAGGCAATAGTACATGGCGATATCGGATGTTATACCCTTGGTGCTCTTCCCCCGCTTTCGGCAATGGATACCTGCGTGGACATGGGAGCTTCTGTTTCCATGGCGAACGGGATGAATGCGATGATAAAGAGAAACGGGGAAGAAAAGAGACCGGTTTTTGCAACGATCGGCGATTCGACTTTCGTTCATTCGGGTATCACCCCTCTTATAGATGCAGTGACAAATAGAATTCCAACTCATGTAATAATACTGGATAACAGAGTCACTGCCATGACAGGTCACCAGGTGAATCCGGTTACAGGGATATCGATAAAGGGTGAAGATGCCCCGCAACTGGATCTGGAGAAGCTATGCAGGGCAGTTGGGGTTAAGACCGTGGAAGTGATAGACCCCTTTTCTCTCGACGAGATAGAGTCTGCAGTGGAGAGACATAAGAAACTCGATGAAGCTTCCGTAATAATTGCCAGAGCCCCCTGTGCCCTGATTCCGCTGGCCGAGAAAAAAGCACCCTACAGGATAGAAACTGATAAATGTACGATGTGCAAGATCTGCCTAAAAACCGGATGTCCCTCGATTTCGATAGTGGATGGAAAGATGGTCATAGATGAGGAAACATGTACCGGTTGCAGCATATGTTTCCAGGTATGCAAGTTCGAGGCGATATTACAGGTGGAAGGAGCTGGGATATGAAGGATACGGTAAATAATATTCTTTTGAGTGGTGTTGGGGGCCAGGGAATACTTACCGCTTCCAACCTAATCTGTGAAGTGCTATTACATGAAGGGTTTGATGTAAAGAAAAACGAAATACACGGAATGAGTCAGAGAGGGGGAAGTGTAACCAGCCATATAAGGTACGGAGAGAAGGTATTTTCACCCGTGATTCCGCATGGTGAGGCAGATTACCTGGTTGGTTTCGAACTGCTGGAAGGTTATCGCTACATTGATACATTAAGAGAGAAAGGACAGTTTATCTATAATAACTATTCGATTGTCCCCGGGAGTATGCTTCTTGGGAGAGAAAGCATATATCCGGATAACCTGGAAGAAAAAATCTCAGCGTCAGGGTACAAATACTATTCGCTGCCTGCCGAAGAGATGGCCAGAGAGCTTGGGAATACCAGGGTTGTGAATACCATACTGGTCGGATTTCTGGCACGTTTTTTGAATATCAATAAGGATGTATGGCTGGAAGCCATCGAGAGAATTGTCAAGAAAAAATATGCAAATTTAAACCTGAAAGCCTTTGAGACTGGCTATTCATATGATCCGGAATGATTAATCTAATTGATTAAGCCAGGATGTCTACGTTATAACCCGTTTCATTGTTTTGAGTTTCATCGTTATCCGTGGTTGTATCAACGGGCTGAGTTTCGTTTTCCTGTTCCCTTTCATTCTCGGGTTGAGATACGGTATCGGTAGGTTCAACCTTCTTCGGTGTCTGTGTTTCTTCGTAGTTTGAAACAGGATCAACAGGTCCTACGTCCATATTGTCCTCCTTCTGTATATACAATATAATCAAATTATGCCCATGATTTCAACTCCTATGATGCTGCAGTATAAAAAAATAAAGGAAAAGTTCAGAGATGCCATTCTTTTCTTCAGACTGGGTGATTTTTATGAAATGTTCGAGGAAGATGCCAGGGAAGCATCCAAGTTATTGGATCTTACCCTTACAAAGAGAAACGGAGTACCCATGTGTGGTATTCCGTATCATGCAAGCAAGAATTACATTGCAAAACTGATGAAGGCGGGAAAGAAGGTTGCAATATGTGAGCAGACCTTTATTCCCAAGCCGGGTCGTGGTATTGCAAGGAGAGAAGTAACAGAAGTCATTACGCCCGGTACGGTTATCGATGAGGACCTATTAGAACGGGATTCAAACAACTACCTTGTAGCCCTTGGCAAATACAAGGAAAGATACTCTGTTGCATACATAGATCTTTCCACTGCTGATTTCGGTGCTACTTCCTTTGGCGAGGAAGAAAAAATGGATTACTTAAAGAGGGAGATGGCAAGGTTCAGCCCTAGAGAAATAATAGTACAGGAATCCATGGTTGAGGAGGATGAAGAAGTAGGAAAACTACTTGCGGCAAGCCAGGATATGCTTATAAACAGGTATCCCGAATGGAGTTTCGACATCACACTCTGCAGGGAGAGAATAGAAAAGCAACTTGGTGTGGCAAATCTTAAAGGCTATGGGTTGAAAGAAGATTCTGCAGAGATAGTCGCAGCAGGAATCATTCTGGATTATATTGCGGAGAATTCAAAGAGTCTCCTGCCCCATATCCATGATCTAAAAGTTTACAGGAGAGAGAGATACGTCGGCCTCGATGAGTCTTCTCAGAAGAATCTCGAGCTTGTAAAGAATATGAATGATGGCAGCAGAAAATACACCCTACTGGAAGTTCTCGATTTCACAAAAACAGCAATGGGCTCGAGGAAATTAAAAAAATGGTTGTTGAACCCGCTAAGAAATCGAGCTGAAATAGAGGAGCGTCTGAAAAGGGTTGAATATTTTTACAAGAACCAGCTGGTACTATCTTCGCTTCGAGATACACTGGGACACGTTATGGATCTGGAACGTCTTGCATCCAAGATAGCAATGGACAAGGCCACGCCAAAGGATCTGCTTGGTATAAAGATAACATTGAAAGCAATAATGAATCTGCCATCTCTGCTTGAATCGGATGAAATGAAATCTTACCTGGAAATGCTTGCAAGAAGACAGTCAGAAATAGCAGAAATAGTGGATCTCCTTGAAGCTACGATTGTCGAAGATCCTCCTGTACTGCTAACAGAGGGTAATATAATAAAGAGTGGGTATCATGGGGAGCTCGACCGCCTACGTGATATAAGGGAGAATTCAAGAGAAATCCTGGGAAAATATCTCGAAGAGGAGAAAGAAAAAACCGGAATTGCTAATTTGAAAGTGCGGTACAACCGAGTAATAGGTTATTTTCTCGAAGTTACGAAGAGTAATCTTGGTAATGTTCCTCCGTATTTTATAAGACGACAATCTTTGGTAAACGGAGAACGCTTCACTACCGAGAGGTTGATTTCACTTGAGGCCGAGATAAACAGCGCTTCGGAAAAGATTGTGGAAATTGAAAAGAAAATATTTCTTGAAATACGGGGCAAGGTGAAGGCAATCATCGGACAGATATTCGACGTCGCAGACACAGTTTCTACGCTCGATGTGCTACAGGGGTTTGCATTTGCATCAACCATACGTGGGTATTCCAAACCGGAAATAAGCAGTGAGAATGAGATAATAATAAGGGGAGGCAGGCATCCTGTGGTGGAAGCTTATCTGCCTGGCGGAGGTTTTATTCCGAATGATACGGAGCTCTCGGTAAAGGAGAAATATTTTCTCATGCTCACGGGTCCAAATATGGCCGGAAAATCCACCTATCTGAGGCAGGTGGCATTGATAGTTCTGATGGCGCATATTGGATGTTTCGTGCCTGCAGAGATGGCCAGGATAGGAATCGTTGATAGTATATTCTGTCGTGTCGGGGCCACCGACAATCTTGCGCGGGGTGAATCCACTTTCCTCATAGAGATGACAGAAACGGCAAACATAGTAAGAAATGCGACTGCAAAGAGCCTTATCATAATGGATGAAGTGGGAAGGGGAACGAGCACACGCGACGGACAGGCGATTGCAAGGGCCATAGTGGAATATATGCTGGAGGAAGTAAGGGGAATCACCTTGTTTGCAACTCATTACCATGAACTCACATCGATTGAGCACAGGGGTCTTGTAAACAAGTCGATGGATGTATTGGAACAGGGAAGGGACATAGTTTTCTTAAAAAAGATAAAAGACGGCCCTGCAGATCATTCATACGGGATACATGTTGCAAGGCTTGCAGGACTACCGGAAGTCATTACGGAGAGGGCATATCGATTACTGGAGGAGAGCCTCTCCTTGGAGCATGATGGTTCGAAAAGGCGGAAAGGAATTTCAAAATCAGAGAGAAGTTTCCGGCAAAAATCACTCTTTGCAGCCGAGGATACCATTAAGGACAGGATAAGGAACATAAGAATAGACACAACGACTCCCCTGCAGGCATTGAATATCTTGAATGAACTGCAGGAGGAGTTGAAGAGCGAGGATTGATGCAGCTTTTTTTCACCCCGTTTCGGGCGGCAAATATCAACCTTCGAGTAATTTTAGAATGTTCTTCGTGTCCATTTCCCTGTTTATTCTTTCTGCGGCGGAGTTATTCATCTTGAGGGCAGTTATGGTATCGCTTGCAAGTTTTTCAATATTGATCTTTCCGTAACCTGCCACTGAATCGATGTTCTGAAGTACATTTTTAAGGCGTATCAGATGTTTTTCATAGAGGTCGATAGTTCTCGAAATATTTTCAATATCGAGATTTTCGATTTTTGGTTGTTCTGAGAGAAAAGATTCAACAATTTTTGCTCTCTTCGTTGCATCTGATTCGGTGACAAGAGCTCTGTTCAACTCTTTCAACCTGTCCCTGATCAAAATGGTTTCAGAAATATCTCTGCTATTCTTCATGAAGGTGTTCAGGATGATACTGTTGGTATTTTTTATCTTTTCTCCGATTCTCTTTACATTTTCACTGTCTACGGTTATCGAGACAGGAGCGGACCTGGATGATTTATTCCTTACGGCTCCACTTTCTTCGGTAATTTTTACGGAACTACCTTTGACAGGAAAATTTTTTCCTATTGTATTCATATTCCCCTCCCCAGAAGATACCATACATGATAACTTATAAAAGCATGGCTGTCAAATTGAAGGAAATTGTTGATCCTTTTATCGGGATTATTCGTGAGATGATTTTCCCCGAGCTCTGTATCCTATGCTCCGATAAATTGTACCATGGAGAAAAATATACGAGGTTTGCCCCTGTTTGTGAGAACTGTATCTCGCAGATTAAAAAGATATCAGGTACCAGGTGTAACATATGCGGTATGCCGCTGCCGGAGGGTTTTTCTATTTGTGCAAGGTGCCGAAGTGCACATTTCGAGTTCTACGATAATTATTCAATATTCGATTACAGAGACTGGGATATAAGGAGATTGATCTTTCACTATAAATTCAAGAACAGAAAAAGAATTGCCAGGTACTTTGCACACGAACTGTATGAAACTATCAGCAATCGATACGGGGATGCTTTAATCGTTCCTGTACCCACAGGAAGAGCAGTTGTGAGGAAGAGAGGATGGGGACACATGGAAATCATAGGAAAGATACTCTCCGGCAAGTATAACATGAATGTTGCAGAACTTCTTAAGAAGAGACAGAAAGCTCCTCAACAGAAGAGTCTCGACCTAAAGGGGAGGCTCGCCCTGGGAAAGGGGAAATTTGTTTTCAGGAAGAGAAAGGTGAAAGAAACAATATCGAGAGGATGGACTGACAGAAGAGAAGTTGTTCTGATAGATGATATCTTTACAACCGGTGCAACTGCAAGTGAGTGTTCACATGTACTTAAATCTATCGGATTCAAGGTTGTTCATGTTATTACCTTGGCAATTGATTGACAACGAAAGATTGACACTCTTGATTCTTATTGTTATGTTATTGGAGTAGAATATTACAACTTTGTTTGGGTAGAGAGTCGGTTGTTCGACTCTTTTTTTATAGGTGCTCATCAGGCCTCTGCTTAATCTTGTATTTAGGCCTGTGTAGTGACGATATCGGACCTGTATAAGGGATGGAATTGAAAGGATAAGGGATTTCGAAAGGGATTGGGAAGGAGCGGATCATTGCAGGACAGAATATTGCTGGAAAAGATTTCAAAAGAGATCCGGCCTGTCATCGAAGGAATGGGTTACAGCCTGGTGGAGATCAAGGTTGGAAGATCCAGGGGTATCAGTAAAGTGAGTGTTGTGATATACAGTAACAGAGGAGTTACTTTGAAGAATTGTGAGGATATTTCAAGGCTCATCTATCCAAGTCTCGAGGTGATGGAAGAGATTCCCGATCTTACCCTGGAAGTATCTTCGCCGGGAATTGACAGGGTATTGAAGGATGATAGAGAATATGAAATCTTCAACGGAAGGGGATTACAGATAATTATCAAAGAAACAAACGAGGTTGTTCAAGGAATCCTGATAAATGCGGATAATGATTATATTTCTCTTAAAAACGGAGATATCATAAAGAGGTACAGAAAGGATTCAATAAGAAAAGCGAGATTAAGGGATTTTTAAGGAGGTATGTAAATAAAAAAATGTCATCAGATATGGCACAAGCAATAAAACAACTCGTACAGGATAAGGGTATTTCAGAAGAATTGATATTGAAAACAATAGAATCTTCTCTACTTGCAGCATATAAGAAGAAGTTCGGAACTACTGAAAATGCTGTCATTCGATTCAGTGAAGATGGTACCGATGTAACTTTGTTTGCACAGAAGAAGATCGTGGAAAAGGTGGAAGATCCTGTACTGGAGATCTCTCTGGAAGAAGCATTACAGTACAATGATGAATGTGAAATCGGTGATGAGCTTCTAATAGAGATAAACCCAAAGGATTTTGACAGAGTTGCAATTCAGAGTGCAAAGCAGAAGGCAAAACAGACCTTAAGGGAGATACAGAAAGATACACTCTATTCCGAGTTCAAGGATAAAGTGGGAGAAATGATAATCGGATACTACCAGAGGGAGAGAAACGGGAATATATACGTAGACCTTGGAAAGACCGAGGGAATACTGCCGAAAAAGTATCAGTCACCGAGGGAGATATACAGACCAAACGACAGAATAAAGGCATTGATATATGAAGTAAACAAGACACCTTCCGGTCTGCAGATAATTCTCTCCAGAACACATACGGACTTTGTAAGGCGTATTTTTGAGCTCGAGGTTCCGGAAATTTATGACAGGACAATTGAGATATTCAATATCGTGAGAGAACCGGGATACAGAACCAAGATAGCGGTCTATTCAAACAGAGAGGATGTGGATCCGGTAGGTGCCTGTGTAGGACTTAAGGGAGTGAGAATACAGGCTGTTGTACGTGAACTGGAAGGCGAGAAGATAGATATACTTCGCTATGATCCGGACCCACGTATCTTTGTAAAAAATGCACTTTCACCGGCAGAAGTTACCCAGGTGATTATCCTGGATGAAGCAAAGAAACAGGTTCTTGCAGTGGTTCCCGATGATCAATTTGCCCTCGCAATTGGGAAACAGGGTCTGAATGTTAGATTGGCAAACAGGCTGGTGGACTGGAATATTGATGTAAAGACAGAAACGCAGTTCAGCGAAATGGACATAGCGGTAGAGGCAAAGCGGGCAGTATCTGCACTTTTCAGTGAAGAAGAAGAGATTGTGAAGATCTCGGAGCTTCCCGGTATTACCGAAGAGATGGTGGAGACTCTGAAAAAGAATGGAATAGAGGACATAGAAACACTTATATCGTATAATGAAGAAGAACTGGCTGCCTTAGAAGGCATGACTGCAGAAGATGCGAAGAAACTTTCAGAGATAATCAAGGAAAATGTTGAGGTGGTAGAGGAAGAGATTGAGGAGCCAGTAGAAGAGGAAGAAAACGTCGAAAAAGAGAAGGTTGGTGAAGCAGAGGTGGAGTACAAGGAGGTTGTGGTTGAAGAAGAAACATACGAATGTCCCGAATGCGGTGCCACTGTTACGCCAGATATGACTGTGTGTCCTAACTGTGGTGTAGGATTGAGTTTCGAAGATGAAGAGTAATGGGGAATAGTGAAGGAAAGATTTTAATAACGAATAGGTAAGAGGCAATATGGCTGAAGAAGAAAAGAAAGAAAATAAACCCAAAGTAACTCTTATTAAACATAAGAAGGAAAAGACACCTGTTTCGGATAAGGGAGACGGTACTAAAGAGAAAAAGAAGGTAGTGGTCGTTAAGAAAAAAGTCGTAGTTCGCAGAAACATCCACAAAATGAGTAAGGCAGCTACATCTCCTGTAGAGGAAAAAGAGACCAAACCCGTAATCTCACCGGAGGATTCCCTCTCTAAAGGAAGTACGGTAAGACCCGAGTCAACGGGTAAGGTTGGCATCGAAGAGAGAAAGCCACAACGTGAATCGAGAACGCAAACGCGTGTTCAAAGAGGACCAAGGAGCTATGGGTCACCTGGTAATCAACGACCGGCAAGACCCAGGTACCAGGGGCAAAGAGAGAAAAAGCCTCTTTCCAGCGAGGTGAGAACAGGGAAACCGGCACCTCCCGTTGCCGAGGCAAAGAAAGCCCCGGGAAAGAAGTTTTTTAAGACTAAGAAAAAAGGTGCCTATCAAAAGAAAAAATATGAGGAACAGGAAGAGAAGGTTCTGCAGTTCAAGAAAAAACAGATGCAGCGTACCAATCCCGTTCCAAAAGAGATCTCGATAATGGAAGTTATAACAGTTTCCGATCTTGCAAAAAAGATGAATCTGAAAGCTTCCGAGCTTATTTCCAAACTCATGAGCATGGGAATGATGGTGACCATAAACCAACAGATCGATTCGGAAACTGCTGCAATACTTGCAGACGAATACGGGTGCAAAGTGAATATTGTTTCTCTGTATGATGAAACGCAAATTCAAAAGGAAGAAGACCACGAGGAGGATCTGGAAGCGAGACCTCCGATTGTTACGGTAATGGGTCACGTAGACCACGGTAAGACGAAATTGCTCGATGCGATAAGGAGCACCAGTGTTGCGGAAAAGGAATATGGCGGAATTACTCAGCATATTGGTGCATACATGGTTGAACTACCGCAGGGTGGGAAGATAACCTTCCTCGATACACCAGGACATGAAGCCTTTACCTTGATGCGAGCCCGAGGGGCACAGATCACAGATATAGTTGTTCTCGTTGTAGCAGCAGACGATGGAGTGATGCCGCAGACCATAGAAGCGATAAATCACGCAAAAGAGGCAGATGTGCCGATAATAGTTGCAATCAATAAGATAGACCTTCCCGATGCAAATGTTGACAAAGTGAAGAAGCAGCTATCCGAGTATGATCTGATACCTGAGGAATGGGGAGGGAATACCCTGTTTTGCGAGGTGTCAGCTCTGAAAAAACTGGGGATAGAGGGTCTGTTGGAAAATATTCTGTTACAGGCAGAAATTCTTGAGTTGAAAGCAAATTACAAATGCAGAGCAGAGGGGAAGATTTTGGAATCAAAGGTGGATTTCGGACGCGGAATAGTGGCTACGGTGATAATTCAACGAGGCACGCTGAAGATTGGAGATTCCTTTGTTGCTGGAATATATCCCGGTAGAGTAAGAGCCATGTTCGATGACAAAGGACAACGTGTAGAAAAAGCAACACCTGCAATGCCTGTGGAAATTCTGGGATTTTCAGGTATTCCTACTGCAGGAGATCCATTCCAGGTGACCGACTCGGAGAAATCGGCAAGGCTGATAAGTGAGAAACGGCAGGAACTGAAAAAAATCGAGGAAGCAAAAAACGTAAAGAAGATAACACTCGATAATCTCTATGAACAGATAAAGGAAGGTGCTCTTCAAGAATTGAAAGTGATAATAAAAGGTGATGTTCACGGATCGGTTGAAGCCCTTCAAACTGCCTTGGAGAAGCTTAGCAATGATGAAATAAGGTTAACGGTGATTCATGCATCGGCAGGTGCCATAAATGAGAGTGATGTAAGGCTTGCATCAGCATCGAATGCGATAATTATCGGTTTTCATGTAAGGCCTACACCGGGAGCTCAGAGCCTTGCTGAAAAGGAAAAGGTGGAGATAAGGAAATACAATATAATTTATGAAGCGGTTGACGATATCAAGTCAGCAATGGAAGGTATGCTTGCTCCGGAGATAAAAGAAGAGGTAACAGGAAACGCAGAGGTGAGAAATATCTTCAAAATATCCAAGGTGGGAACCATAGCAGGATGTTATGTGACTACCGGTACGATAAAAAGAGGAACCAATGCTCACCTTATAAGAGACGGAGTAGTAATATACGATGGCAAGATCGCTTCATTGAAACGATTCAAAGAGGATGTGAGAGAAGTAGAAGCGGGATACGAATGTGGAATCGGAATAGAAAATTTCAATGATTTGAAGGTTGGTGACGTTATCGAGGCATATGAAATAAAGAAAATAGCAAAGAAGCTCATGGAAAGCGGAGAAAATGTCAGAGATTAGACGAAAAAAGGTCGAGAGCCTCCTTCAGAGGGAGCTGACTGAAATTATCATGAGTGATGACCTTAAAGATCCAAGGGTCGATAAGATGCTATCATTGACGGATCTGACTCTTTCGAAGGATTTGAAATATGCAAAAATATATATTTCTTTTTACGGAAGCAGGGAAACTCACGTTCTCATTGTGGAAGCACTGAATCACGCTTCCGGTTTCCTTAGGGGGTTACTGGCAAGGAGAGTAAGACTAAGAACTATTCCGGAACTGAGATTTATTTTGGATGAGTCCATTGAACGTGGATTCAGAGTTATCAAGAAAATCAGGGAAGTCACGGGGTGACCTCTCCTCTAAATGGCCTGTACCTCATAGAGAAGCCTGCCGGGTACACTTCATTTTCAGTTGTACAGATGGTTTCAAAGAGAATTGGAATAAAAAAGGCAGGCCATACCGGTACTCTTGACAAATTTGCAGAGGGATTGTTGCTCATTCTTACCGGTAAATATACTAAATTGGTTCCACTTTTCGAGGGCTTATCGAAAGAATATGAAGCTTTGATAGCATTGGGAGTCCAGACAGATACGCTGGATCCCTATGGCAAAATAATTGGAAAGGGAAGAATTCCCGAGGCATGGGAAATCGAAGAGACAGTAAGCCATTTCAAGGGTGAAATCGAACAGATACCCCCTGTTTTCTCTGCTGTTCATGTGGGAGGAATTAGGGCCTACAAGCAGGCAAGAAAGGGAGAAGATGTGAGGCTAAAGCCGAGAAAGGTTGTGATTCATGATATGGAAATACTTGGGTATGAAAATGGAAAGTTGCACTTGAGAGTACAGTGCTCAAAAGGAACATATATAAGAGCACTGGCACGTGATATTGCTAACAAAATGGAAACATTTGCCTATGTAGAAAAATTGAAGAGGCTTAAGATAGGTAATTTCAATTTGAGGGATGCAGAAAAGTTGGAGAATATCAAAGAGAATACAAAACCAATTGAACCATTTGATTTTTTAAGGCAGCTCAATGGTGTAGAATATTTGAATATTGATGACATCGAAATATTAGAGAAGCTGAGGGATGGTATCAACCTCACCTCGATTCTCAATTGCAATGAATTGGAGAATGATAGAGTGTATGCGATTTTTAATGAGAGCAGAGAACTTGTCGCAATATTCGAAAAGAAAGACGGACATTGTCGTTACTTGAATGTCTTCGCCCGGTGATGCAACGGAGTATTCGATGAGAGTAATAGATTTCAATGATTTTGTAAAAAAAGGTAAGCCCTATAGGAATAAAGTATCTATCTCAATAGGTGTATTCGATGGTCTACACAGGGGACACAAAAAGATAATTGAAGGAATAATATCAAACCAGGGCACATCTCCGCTGATTATCACATTCAAACAGAGTCCCGTGGCAGTTTTGAAGAAGGGCGTTTTCCCCGGTTACATTACAACCCTACGGCAAAAGCTGGATAGAATGGAAAAGCTAGGGGTGACTGATATCATTCTGATTGACTTTTCTCTCGATTTTAGTAGACTTAGTGGAAAAGAGTTCCTTGATATATTGAATGAGAGGCTTGAAATAGCAAAATTTGTTGTGGGCTACAATTTTGGTTTTGGTTACAAGAGGGATACAGATGCAGGCAAGCTAAAAGAATGGGCTAAAAAACGGGGGATTGAAACAGAGATAGTACAGCCGGTATATTATGGAAATGAGGTGATAAGTAGTTCAAGAATAAGAAGGGCGATATTAAGCGGAGAGGTGGAAATGGCAAACAAAATGCTCGTATTCGGTTACTCTCTCCGTGTGGAAGGCTTATCTCCCATCGGCGGAGAATCCATTAGTTCTATTAGTTACGAAAGGAACGAATTCGAACAGATACTCCCTAAAGCGGGGAGCTTTGAAGTTGAGCTGCATGGCAAAGATATGCCCGCAGATACAGTTTCGCGGGGAATCCTCAGAATAAAGAGGGATTCGGTAAGCTTGGAAGGTGATACAAGAGGAAGTATAGAAGAAATAATAATTAAAAAAAGGATAGATTAAGAAGAGTTATATTATAGACATGTTACAGGAGGAAGATTTATGTCTTTGGCAAAAGAGATGAAGAGAGAGATTATAAGCAATTTCGGACATCACGAGGGTGATACCGGCTCCACGGAAGTACAAATTGCGCTTCTTACAAAGAGGATACAGGTGCTCACAGAGCATTTCAAGGTACACAAGAAGGACCACAATTCAAGACGTGGTCTCCTTCAGCTAGTTGGTCAGAGAAGGAAATTGCTAAATTATCTCAAGAAGAAGGATCTCGAGAAGTATAGAGAGATCATAAAAAAACTGAATCTAAGGAAATAAAAAATATTATAAGGAAATAAGTTATAATGATAGAACAAGTTAAATTACGTATCGGTGAAGACGATCTGATACTGGAAACTGGCAGGATGGCAAAACAGGCAAACGGAGCTGTTTTTGCAAGATATGCCGGTTCTGCTGTACTTGCTACAGTGTGTTGCTCGGAAAAGGATATAGAAGGTTTGGATTATGTACCGCTTTCGGTAGATTACAACGAAAAATATTATGCTGCAGGGAAGATTCCCGGTGGTTTCATAAAGAGAGAAGGCAGGCCAAAGGACAAAGAAATCCTTGTATCCCGACTGATAGACAGACCGATGAGGCCTCTTTTCTCTAAAAAATTCAAGAGGGAAATTCAAATAGTACCAACTACGATCTCGACGGATCAGATAAATCCGCCAGATGTTATTGCAATGATTGCCTCCTCTGCGGCTGTAATGATATCCGACATTCCCTTCGACGGACCGGTGGGTGCCGTTAGAGTGGGTTATATTGATGGCGAATATATTATCAATCCAACCTTCGACCAGATAGAGAACAGTGAGTTGGACATAATAGTTGCAGGAACTGAGATGGGAATAACAATGGTCGAAGGTGGAGGAAAAGAAGTAGAAGAGAGCGTCTTGCTTCAGGCAATAGAGGAAGCTCATAAGACAATCAAGGAACTATGCAGAATTCAGCTCGAGCTTGTGGAAAAAGCAGGAAAAGAGAAGATAAAGCTTGAAGATGAAGAAGAACCATTCGAACTAAAGGATGAAATCTATAGTTGGGCCTATCCTAAACTGGAAACTGCATGTTTTGAAAAGGGAAAACTGAATCGGCAGAAGGCAATAAAGAAGGTAAAAGAAGAAGTGCTTTCCAGGTTTGAAGATAGGCTGGAAGAGGAAGATATTAAAAAGGTTAGTAATCTCTTCGAGGAAATGGAGAGTGAAATCGTAAGAAAATCAATCCTGGAACGTGGTATAAGAACGGACGGAAGAAAACCGGATGAGATAAGACCAATTACCTGCGAAATTGATATTCTTCCGAGAACGCATGGTTCCGCCCTTTTTACAAGGGGTGAGACACAATCCCTTGCAGTTACGACCCTTGGTACGGTTTATGATGAGCAAATTATGGATGATATCGAGGGTGATGCCAGAAAAACCTTCATGCTTCACTACAACTTTCCACCCTATTCCGTTGGTGAGACTGGCAGATTGTTTACCGGTAGAAGAGAGATAGGGCACGGTCATCTTGCGGAAAGAGCACTTCAGGCCGTATTACCGTCAAAGGAAGATTTCCCTTACACTATAAGGATAGTATCGGAGATTCTTGAATCAAACGGGTCATCATCGATGGCTTCCGTATGCGGGGGCACTTTGAGCCTGTTGAATGCCGGTGTTCCGATAAAGAAGTCTGTTGCAGGAATTGCAATGGGACTTGTGACGGAAGGTGAGAAATCTGTAATCTTGTCTGATATACTCGGTGAAGAGGATCATCTGGGAGATATGGATTTCAAAGTGGCTGGTACGAAGGACGGAATAACAGCATTTCAGATGGACATAAAGATAGAGGCTGTCGATTACAATATACTGAAGAAAGCATTGTCCCAGGCACGTGAGGGAAGGTTGTACATCCTTGATATAATGAACAAGACAATAGAGGAACCGCGCAGTTCACTTTCCGATTTTGCCCCAAAGATAATATCCATGCAGATAAATCCTGATAAGATCGGAGCAATAATCGGACTTGGCGGAAAAGTCATAAAGGGTATTTCTGAAAAAACCGGTGCAACCATAAATATAGAGGACAGCGGAAATATCATCATATACTGCAAAAAGAAAGAAGGTGCCGAGGAAGCGCAGGCAATGATAGAAGCTCTCCTCGAAGAACCTGTAGTGGGCAAGATATACAAGGGTAAAGTTAAACGAATAGTGGACTTTGGAGCCTTCATAGAATATCTCCCGGGTAAGGAAGGACTCTGTCATATTTCAAAGATATCGGATAGAAGGGTAGAATCGGTAGGGGATGTTTTGAAAGAAGGGCAGGAAGTGGAAGTAAAAATTATTGAAATAGACAAAATGGGAAGAGTCAATTTGAGTATCAAGGATGCCGTGGAAGGGCCAGCGGGTATCGTTGACAGGAATAGTAGTCATCGTAGTGGCAACCGAAGCCATCAGGACAGGAGACATTCGAGAGGACCTCATCGGAGATAGATAGTGATAGAAACCAAGAACCTTGCCAACGGTACTGTCTTGCTGCAAGAAACTGTTGAAAGTACCGATACCGTTTCGATTGGTTTCTGGTTTACACATGGTTCGAGGGATGAGAGGGAAGGGGAGCATGGCTTCTCCCATTTCCTCGAACACATGCTTTTCAAAGGAACAAGAAAAAGAACAGCCTACCAGATAGCAAGTGATATCGATCGAGTAGGAGGCTTGTTAAACGCCTTCACGGAGAAAGAAACGACTTGCTTTTACTCCATAGTACCCAAGGAAGCCATCGAATTGTCAATAGACATACTTACTGATATGCTTTCAAATTCAATAATAAGTGACACCGACGTGGCAAGGGAGAAACTGGTCGTAGAAAATGAAATACGGGCAGTCGAAGATTCGCCTGAAGAAATAGCACACGAGTTGTATCTTAAGGAATTGTGGAACAATCATCCGCTTGTCAGAAAGATAACAGGTAATATGGAGGATGTAAAAAAGTTTGAAAGAGAAAAACTGTTAAAATTTTACCATGAAAACTACAGACTTGAGAATGCAATCATATCTGTTGCCGGTAATTTTAATGGCGAGCAGGTAACAGGAATTCTGCATGAGAGGATAAAGAAAAGAACTAAAGGCAGAAAAGACTACTCCCGAAAGCCCCCCCAAAGCAATACCTTCAACCACTATATCTCCAGTAATTTCAATCAGGTACAGATCTATGCCGGTTTACCCTTTATCCCAAGGAACAGGCTGGAAGATTACTATGATATGGTTGTTTTGAGTACCATCTTCGGTGAATCGATAAGCTCTCGTCTCTTTCAGGAATTAAGAGAGAATAAGGGTCTTTGTTACACGGTATATTCATATAGAACATATTTCTCGGACATTGCACTGTGGACAGTTTATGCAAGCACCGGCCCTTCTCAAACCGAAGAACTAATATCCGCATTAAAAAGAGAAACGGAGAAATTAAAGAATAATCCGCCTTCGAAAGAGGAGATTGAAAACGCCAAGTCTCATCTAAGGGGGAGTATTGTCCTTGCCAAAGAAGATATGGAAACAAGGATGAAGAGAATGGTAAGACAGTATATACTGCGTGGTGATGTTTTTCCTTTTGAGAAGTCGCTGGAGTATATAGAAGAAGTAAACAGGACTAGGATAGCCGAAAGAATAGAAAAATTATTCAAGGAAAAAGATTTCAGTTATTTGGTTTATGGCAACAGAGAGCGGTAGTAAATGAGAGAGATAACAGTTAAGTACATATCCGAAAAAGGTTTTAAACCTGAATACAAGTCAGTCGGAGCATCGGGAGCAGATATCAAGGCAACTTTGAAGCATGATGTAACACTTAAACCGGGAGAAATAGTAACCATTCCTACAGGATTGTACCTTGATATTCCAGCGGGTTATGAAGCACAGGTAAGGCCAAGATCCGGTTTGGCTGCAAAGTACGGTGTTACAATTGTAAATGCACCAGGTACGATCGATTCGGATTATCGGGGTGAAATAAGAGTTGTCATGATAAATCTCGGGAATAAAGATTTTGTCATAAAGAATGGTGATAGAATAGCCCAACTAGTTTTCGCTCCCGTAACAAGGGCGATTTTCAATAAAGTGGAGAAAATCAGCGAGAGTATCCGTGGTGAAGGTGGATTCGGTTCGACAGGGTTATAAATTGGATGAAGTATTATCTGCTAATTCTGATTGCGATTTTTCTCTTCTTTTCATGTGAAACCCTTCAAAACAAGCAAGGTACTTCTACTGGGGAAGTACAGTCTGTCACGAAAAAAAATAAAATGAAAATAACAATCCCAGATAACTCAAAGAAGTCGGCAGGCCCCAGGGTTGAACCAAAAGTGGAGCCTAAGATGGAGCCCGAAGTGGAGGAAGTTTCACAAGGGGAAGCACAAGGGGAAGCACACGGGGAAGCTGAAACCCTCTATAGAGAGGCTTTTGCGCTTTACAGGAAAAGAGAGTTCGGGGAAAGTCTCTCAGTATTGAGGGACATCAGGATAAAATATCCCGAAACGGATTTAATGGATAAAGTCTTACTATTAAGTGCCAGATCAGAGATGGAACTGGGAGAATCCTTCAGGGCAAGGTACTTTCTGAAACAGGTTCTTGCAACAAAAAATGATAGTTCAAGAAGGGGAAAGAGGGAGTCAAAGCTGGAAGCCAGTTTATTACTAGGGCGCATTCTTAAGAAAGAGAGAATGTACGATGAAGCCCTGCAGTATTACAGAAAAAGCATCCATGAATACAGAGATCTTATATCACCGGAAGATCGATCACTGGTATATCTCGATATGACAGAGATACTCTTTTATTTCAGTCATGACAGGATAAATGCCAGGAATACCCTTCGGTTGGTGGATGAAAAGCTTATTGGAACTGTCAATGAGAAGCGATACCTGAGTCTAAAAAAGTATCTTCTTTGGGAAAATATATCAAAGGAAAACTTGTCCATAAGTGACGGAAACATATCGGCATTGGCAGTGGACGGAGACGACCTTTGGGTTGGAACCTGGAACGGTGGAATTGCAAGGTATTCTTTGAGCAGTGGTAAAGTGCTCGTTTTCAGAATTGGGAAACAATCAATAGTTCCGCGTTCGGTAAGAACCATATGGCCGGCGAAAAAACGAGTATGGGTAGGAGGATTCAATGGTCTCTCCTATTATTCGAAGAGAACCGGGAAATGGTATGATGTAGACACATTTGGTGGCCCAATTCCGATAAAGGTGGAATCTGTTGTAATGTGTAACAATACACTGTACGCAGGAACCCTTGGTAGTGGTCTTTGGAAATTAAAAGACAATAAATGGATACGGATCCTGAAGGATTCGGGAATCGACTTCATAAATACTATGAAAGTTTATGAAGAATACATTTTGATCGGTACTATGGATGCGGGACTCTTTATTTTTGATACCGGTAAAGATGTTATCATCAACTTCGTGAAAATATACCCTACTTTCCGACCTAAAAATATAACCACTATTCTTGTTGAAAGTGACATGTCTCTCTGGATAGGAACTTACGGAGAGGGACTTTACAACTGGGACAGAAGGAGAAATAGTGTAAAAGCATATACCGTCGAAAACGGAATGCTGGGAGAAGATTGGATACTGTGCAGTGTTAAGGGGGTGAAGGGACTTTATTTTGGTACTTTTGGTGGCGGAGTAATAAGGGTACCGATAGGCCCCAAAGAAAGTAGAAGAAGTTTTACTACTTTCAGACTGGAAGACGGTCTTGCTTCGATGGACATCTCCTCTGCCGTTTATTCTAACGAGAGGCTATTTTTTGGCACACTTGGTATGGGCATTTCCATTTTTTATGAGGCATACGAATGAGAAAGAGCCATAGAATCGTTTACATATATGTGATAAGGGAATTCATACTATCCTTTTTTATAGCATTTCTCTTTTTCTTTATAATATTTTTTATCAATCAGATACTGGTAATGGCCGAACAGATATTTGCCAAGAAGGTTCCTTTCTCCGATGTGATATTGCTTATAGTCTATTCCATGCCAATTTTTATTGCGTTTTCATTTCCCTTTGGTTCTTTGGTGGGTGCCCTGATGGCAGTTGGCAGAATGTCTACCGATAATGAAATTCTGGCATTTCAGGCTTCCGGTATATCCTTAACACGAATTCTTGTTCCTCTTCTTATAATGGGGTTTCTCTTTACAATTCTCTCTTTCATAACAAATGATTATTTCCTTCCCGCCGGAAATATAAAGTTAGGGAAACTATATAGAAAAATTCTCTATTCAAATCCATCACTGGAATTGGAACCTTATTCGATAAAAAACTATCAGAATACCACAATAATTACCGGCAAAGTAGTAGGAAAAAGGATTTACGATATAACGATAATTGACAGGGGGAATGACAACAGTAAGAGAACGATAACAGCAAAAGAAGCCGAACTGAGTGAAGAAACCGGACAGAGGGGGGTAGTGTCACTGAATCTCCATGATGTGACCGTTATGGAAACGAAATTGAGTGAAACGGGCGATTATTCATATTCTTCGGCTGAAAATATGATTTACAATATACTCATAAAAAATATCAGCTATGCAATAGGCAGTGTAGGTCCGGCTGAAATGAGTTCTGTTGATGTATGGAAAGAAATAGTTAAAAAAAGTAAGGCGCTTGAAAAGAAGAGAAAGGCAAAGAGAGAGAGGATAATGAAAAACAGATATCTCCTTCGCCTTAAAATAACTGAATACTTGAGTGGTTATGAGAAGAGGGAAGACAGTGTAATTGCGGTCTATGAAAAGCTGAAAAAGGATAAAGCCTTCAGGTTAATAGATAAAAACCTTCAATATTTTAAACTTGAATTCTATAAAAAATTTGCTATTCCGGTAGCCTGTTTTTTCTTTATATTTCTTGCATTTCCTCTGGGGTTATTTGCAAGAAGAAGTGGGAGGGCTGTCGGCTTTGGTATTGGACTTATAATATCGACATTGTACTGGGCAATGCTCTTTGCAGGTCAGACCATCGCGGAAAGAATAGGAACTCCTCCTTTCATTTCTATATGGTCAGCCAATCTTGTAGTATTGATCTTTGCATTAATCATTTACGTTTACAGGGTAAAAAGATGATAACCATACACAAGATGACTGTAAAATCTTTTTTACCGGTCTTCTTTATTTCCATTCTGTTTTTTGTTCTCATACTTGAACTTGTTGATATGTTTTCGAATCTATGGAGATATTACAATAACGATGTAACTGTTTTACAGATGCTTAAAATATCTTTGCTGTACCTCCCTAAGTGTATATTCTATTCGGTTCCTATTGCACTTCTCTTTTCGATAGCCTTTGCACTTGGAACGATGTATGCAAATAATGAATTGATTGCGGTACTGGGAGCAGGAATCAGCTTTTATCAGTTGATACTACCACTGATTCTGATTGGAATTCTGCTATCCGGTTTCCAATTCTGGTTTGAAAATAGTGTAGTGATACCAACCTACAAAGAAAAAGAAAAGCTTTACAACACTCTGGTAAATAAAAATGTTTCCTATGATAATAAAAATGTTACTGTAATAAGTGATAACAATAGGGCAATTTATCGAGCCGGGTATTATAACAATAGAAGAAAGACTCTTACTGATGTGATGATAGTAATCAAAGATGAAAGAGGAAATTTTAAAAGGAGGATAGACGCAGCTTGGGCTGAGTGGAATGGAAAATACTGGATTCTACATAATGCAAGAATATTTTCATGGGATTCCTCTCACAAGGAGCTTATAGAGGAAGACCGGTCTGATTATTCTGACAATAGTATAAACAAGAAACCGGATGCATTCAAAGAGATTACGAGAAAAGTAGAAGAGATGAATTTTAACGATGCAACAGAATGGATAAAAACTCTGAAAAAGGCTGGACTGCCTTACAGGGAGGCTCTGACAAATTATTATAAAAAAATAGCTTTTTCCCTGACTCCCCTGATCGTTGTCTTGCTTTCATCTGTAATAGGAAGTTCATTCAAGAAGAATATTCTACTGATGAGCCTTATATCTGCTTTATCGTTGACCGTGGTATATTATGGCACTCAAATGTTTACATCGGTTCTTGCAAAAAATGGGTACATTCCCCCATTAATGGGAGCCTGGGCTCCCTTTATAATATTCTTTTCCGGAAGTGTCTTTTTATTTCGATATACGAAAACTTGAATCTTGAGGAGGTATCTTGAGCATGGAGTACGTAATAGGGATGGATTTCGGTGGCACATCAGTCAAGGCTGGTATTGTTGACGATGAGGGAAGAATAATTGAAAGAGATACGATTCCCATAGATGCGTTGAGCAGCTTTGATGAAATTATGACCCCTGTAATCCAATGGATAAAGAACAGGGTGAAAAAAAACGAACTGGAAATAAGGGCGGTTGGTATTGGTACACCAGGCTTTACTGACAAGAAAAGGGGTATTCTCATTGCCGGTGCAGAAAATATTCCATCGTTGAAGGGTCATTCAATACCCGGGATGATCGAAAAGCAAACAGGTGTAGTAGCATTTGCCGACAATGATGCTACATGTGCTGCTGCGGGTGAACTCCTCTTTGGAATAGGGAAAAAATACAGGAACTTTGTGATGATAACCCTGGGAACAGGGATTGGTGGTGGCATTGCCATTGATGGAAGGATATACCGTGGCCGGGATGGCTTTGCCGGTGAAATAGGTCATATGTGTCTGGATCCGGGAGGGCCGCATTGCAATTGTGGCAGCAGGGGATGTTTCGAACAGTATGCATCTGGCCCTGCAATGGTAAGGTTGTATTCTGAAAAATTGAAGAAACGCGGAATAAAACCTTCGGAGAAATTGACACCAAAGGATCTATTCGATGCAGCAAGAAGAAATGATGAAGTTGCCATGGAGACCTTGGACTTGGTTGGGCTGAGAATAGCCCAGGCTTTCGGTACGCTTTTAAATATATTCAACGCAGGAGCCTGTATTATGGGTGGTGGCATATCGAAATCAGGCGACCTGCTGAAAAAAATTGTTTCAAAGCATCTTCCCGATTTCGTATGGCCGGAATTGCTTGAAAATGTTTCCCTTGAGATTGCGGAACTTCAGAATGATGCCGGAATAATAGGTGCGGCAGCTCAGGCATATGAGAGGCTACTCTCGAAATGAAATTCATGGTTGACAAAAAGGATCGAGACTCCTCTGCGAGGACGGGTAAGCTTGCATTGAAGCATGGAACCGTTAAGACACCGGTTTTCATGCCTGTTGGAACAAATGCAACTGTAAAGGCAATGCGAAACGACGACCTCGAAGCTCTTGGAATAAACATGATATTGAGTAACACTTACCATCTCTATCTGCGGCCTGGCATTGATGTCATTAAAAAGGCGGGTGGTTTACACAGCTTCATGTCATGGAAACACAACATCCTCACCGACTCGGGAGGTTTTCAAGTTTTTTCATTGACGAAATTCAGAAAAATAGAATCGGATGGTGTATTGTTCAGGTCGCATATCGACGGCAGTATGCATAAATTAACACCGGAAAAGGTTGTCGATATTCAGAATATCCTGGGAAGTGATGTAATGATGGTCCTCGATGTATGCACTGGTTATGATACGGAAAAAAGAGAGGCTGAAGAGGCATTAGAGATAACCTCGACCTGGGCGAGAAGGAGTAAGCTTCACTGGGATAGTATCAATAAGGAAAAGGGTAGTCTCTGGGGAATAGTGCAGGGCAACTTCTATGAAGAATTGAGAAAGAGAAGTGCTGAAGAACTTATTTCCATGGATTTCCCGGGTTATGCAATAGGTGGTTTATCCGTCGGAGAACCCTTTCAGGTTTTTACGCATTTCCTGCGATATACGGCTGAACTTCTTCCTGTTGAAAAACCGAGGTATGTAATGGGCATAGGAACGCCTGAATACATACTCGAGGCAGTGGAGAGTGGAATTGACCTTTTCGATTGTGTCTTTCCTACCAGAACAGCAAGGAATGCAATGGCATTTACTTATTCCGGCACTGTTTCCTTGAAACGGGAATCGAACAAGTATAGTACAAAACCGATAGACTCGACCTGCAACTGCACTACATGCAGGAACTATTCGAGGTCTTATTTGAGACATCTCTTCAATACAAGGGAAATCTTGGCTTCGATTTTGACAACTCATCATAATTTGTATTTCATAATGAAACTAGTAGAGGATATAAGAAACTCGATAGAAGAGGGAAGATTCATTAACTTCAAAAGAGAGTTTTTAAGTAACTACAGAAAGGAGAATGCTAAAGATGATCGGAATATACCGTAACAAGAGACCGGAAATAAAAAAAAGAACCTTCATTGCAGAGAATGCGAGCATTGTAGGCGAGGTTTACATAGAAGAGGATGCATCGGTCTGGTTTAATGCGGTGATGCGAGGTGACATTGCATCGATAAGACTGGGAAAGAGGAGCAATGTCCAGGATTGTGTTGCAGTTCATGTGGACTATGATGTTCCTACAATTATCGGTGAAGATGTCACTATAGGACACGGCGCAGTTGTACACGGATGTACAATCGGAGACAGATGCATAATTGGTATGGGAGCAATTATTCTGAGCAATAGTGTAATAGGCGCTGACAGTATAGTGGGTGCTGGTTCAGTTGTAACGGAGAGGAAGGAATTTCCCCCCGGTTCATTGATTCTTGGAACCCCGGCCAGGGTTGTAAGGAAGCTTACAGACGATGAAAGGAATGCAATAATCGAAAATGCAAGGCACTATGTGGAATTATCCAGAGAATACCTTTTGGGAAAGTGAACAGGAGTTGTGAACAAGACCAGAGAAAGTGAGATAGGAAAGAGTACCAATACCACTCTCATACTGATGTTATGCACAGCTCTGTCACGATTACTCGGTTTTTTAAGAGTAGCCGTAATCGGCGCTCTTTTCGGAGCATCAGGAGTGGCAGATGTACTTAATACGGTTTTTGCCATTCCAAACAATCTTCGAAAACTTTTGGCAGAAGGTGCTCTTTCATCCGCTTTCATACCTGTTCTATCGGGAAGCATTGTAAGAGACAAAACTCTGAAAAAAGCCCGCAGACTTGCAGGAAACCTTATTGGGTTTCTTCTTATTATCTTTGTTCCTTTTCTCTCCCTCTCAATTATTTTTGCCAGACCTATAATCGATGTCCTGTTGCCATTTCCGGAGAGGTGGAAGATAGAGCTTTCAATTAGCCTATTCAGGTACCTTATAGGGTATATTGCACTGGTAAGCATAAGTTCAGTAATCATGGCGGTATTGAATTCCCACGGAAAATTTGTAATTCCTGCATTAAGCCCGCCTCTCTTTTCCCTGTGTGTAATAGGATCAATATTGATATTTGCCACGCGTATGGGAATATTTTCTGTTGCAATCGGTGTACTGAGCGGCGGTGTGGCACAAATCATTTTTCAATTACCCCTTTATTTAAAACATGGATACTCATTGAAACCCAGATTTTCTTTCGGAGACAGGGAATTCAGAGAAACCTTGCGTCTTTGGGCTCCGGTTGTGGCCTCTGCCTCTATATTTGCCGTCAATCAACAATTTGCCCTTTTTTTTGCAAGTGGACTGGAAGACGGAAGCACTTCTGCGCTTGCAAATGCAATTATTTTCTGGCAACTCCCTTTTGGTATATTTTCTATTTCAGTTATAACGGTTCTGTTTCCACGGATGAGCAGGCAATCGGAAAAAAAAGACATGATGGGGTTGCGTGAGTCATGGATTTATGGCGTGAAATTCATTGTGATTCTTCTTATACCTACGACATTCATATATCTCGTGGTGGGTAGGGAGATGATTCAAGTTGCCCTGCAGAGATTCAAGTTTACAGATTACGGTACCAATATGGCTTCGGGGGTGCTTGGAATGTATTCTTTGGGTTTTGTTAGTGTAGGAATATTCAACTTCAATCAGAGATTTTTCTACTCCAATAAGAATTACAGGGTACCTCTGTATTCAGCTTTAATGGTAAGTCTTTTAGATATTACACTTTCGTTATGGTTAAAAGAGACATCACTGCGTGTTTCAGGGCTTGCACTTGCCAATTCAATTGCCTTTACCTTTGGGTTGTTATTTCAGATTTCTTTCATAAAAAAGAAACTCTCCTATCTATCAAGGGGCAGAATTGTCCTTCTTTCACTGAAGGTATCCATTATCATGATACCAATTGCTTTTTTTATGGAAAGTTACAAGAGGTTGACCTCTCAGTGGTGGACCGAGGGAAGCAGCTGGTCCAATCTTTTTCTTCTCCTGATAAATCTTTTTATATCAGTAGTATTTATAATGATATTATACATGCTGTTCAAAGTCGATATTTTAAGTGAATACATAGGAGCTTTCAAAGCAAGAATTACCGGTAAGGGCTATGAAAAGAATTGATATTTTTTGTAATCGTCTCCTCATCCTTGGATTCATCCTGTTTTTATTCTCCGGGTATCCCCTAGTTACGGTTTATTCAGAACAGTCGGGGAACATGGAAAAGAAAAAGGATGAAAAGGAGAATCAACTGAAAGAGTGGCGCGATACCTTGAAGTACGGAATAGATACGGAAGTCCTTGATGTTATAAGAAAAATAAAAGAATCGAAAGAAACTGCGCTGGACAAGGATATGCTCTCTGTTCTTGAAGAAACAGTAAACTCTGACGTGAGAAAGGCAATCATTGAAATATTCAGTGAGAGAAAAAATCTTGCTGCCTATGGTACTGTAGTGGGAATTTTACAGGATTTCGATGAAGAAACGGATGATCTGCTGATAGCCTCTCTCAATTATATAAAGAGTGTTAGCGGGAAGATAAAAAAAGAAAAACTCGGTGATCTCAGGGAAATACTGAGAGAAATAGTTGAAAACGGAAACAAGAATATTGCTCCTCTTGCGGTCAAGACTATTGCATCTGTTGGTGATAAAGAGGTCGAAGATTTTCTTCTGGAAAAATACGGAGCAGATGACACGCCGCAGTCTCTTAAGAATGCAATAGTGCTGGGACTTGGCCAAATGAAATCCACAAAGGCCCTTCCGACAATAATCAAGGCAGCGGAGGACACTGACAATCCTCGCATTTTGAGGATGTATGCATGTGAAGCCTTGGGAAATATTGGAGACAGGAGTGCGATCAAAACCCTAAAAAAGATACTAACGGAGAAGGATGCACTGTTAAGAGTCTATGCCGCCTCGGCAATATCTAAATTCCAGCAAGATGAAGAAACGATAAAATTATTGATGAATGGTCTTCGGGATTCGAACTGGAGGGTAAGAGTGCAATGTGCAAAGGCTCTGGGTGATGGTAAAGCAAAAGAGGCAGTAGATATTCTGGAATACAAGGTTCTTCATGACCCTGTGAAACAGGTAAGGAAAGAATCGGTAAGTGCATTGGGAAAGATTGGAACAAAAGGGAGCTTTGCATTTTTAAGAGAGGTCTTTGAAAATAGTAAGCGTGACGAGTACACAAGGTTGCAAGCGCTGGGGGTACTCGTAAGGAGTGATTTTAAGAACAGCATTGATGTAATAAAAAAGGTTATACGTAATAGTGACAGAAGGGCATACAAGAAATTTCTGGAGAATATTGCAAAGACGGTTTCTCAGCAGAAAAACGGTGCCAGTAAAGAACTGTTGAGGCTTCTATTGAATGATACGGATCCGGTTATAAGGATATATGCAATGCGGGGTATAAAGTTGAATTCTTTTACCGATATGAAAGCCCTCATAAAAAGGATATCGGAAAATGATGAGAGCGATATCGTGAAAAGGGAGGCATCAAGAATACTTGAAACTTTCAAAGAGAGTAGTAAATAGAGGAGCTAATAGAGTAAAATTCTATTTCAAGGTTATATCCAAATTTCTTTTTATACTTCTCTTTCCGATTCTGTTTTCTTTTCTGGATCAGTTGAAGTATTCACGGAACGCATTAACCTGTTTATTTCTTCCAAAGGTGATACATACTCTCTGAAGTAGAGAGATGATTTATGCCCCTTTTGAGAAACGAAATTAATTTTCCTGTTCAAACAATCCTCTATCTGTCCCTTCGTATCGGGAAAAAACTTTTCCTTCAGTGGTTTGAAAATTAGTTTTCCCCCTCTGTTTTCCACGATTGCAATTCTGGGAGGCACCGGTAATAGGAAGATAAGATAATCGGAGTTTCCTCCACCTACGGTCCTCGAGTGGTTTTGGGGAATTCTGTGAATATTTCTGAACCCTATGTATGGATTCTGAAACTCTACACGCATTTCTATGGGCTTGGAACTTTCCGTAGGTTTCAAGTGCATGTATTTCTCAAAAGATATACCGATGACTCTGTTTTTTAAAAAGAAGAAGAGGAATATCAGGATAAATATCGAGAGAAGTGCAAGGAGTACATATAGTATTCGCAGGAGTACGAAAGAATCGAGACGAAAACCAGTTTTACCGGTGTAGTAAAATGATAACTGGCCCCTTTCGGGAGTAATTCTCTCTTTACCCTGATAGACGAAACTGACAACAATCTTCTGTCTGCCAATTCTGATGTTATCGGGAAGTCGTATCCTTGCCTTTACTGTTTTCGATTCACCTTTTTTCAATGGCAGGGAAACCGTTCGTTCCAGAATATTCTTTCCAGACAGTATAATTCCGGACAATTTGAAGAGAATTGGTTTATCGGAAGGATTAGTTATCATAATTGGCAGTAAAAACCTCTTTCCCACCTTCCCCAAATCCTTCTTCCATGTTATGTAGGGAAAGCCCGAGACTTCATTGGATATGGAGCTTTTATTTCCTGAGTTGTATTGGACTAGCGGTGCTTTGAGCATGGACGAAAGCTCTTTGAGGAGGCTTTGATTCTCTGTTTTCTCCACCTTCTCTGTTTCTGCTTTTTCAGCTTTGTTTCTAGCACCTTGAGTTGTCGATATTTCACCCTTCCTGGCAGCAGTACCGGTTTTCGCCTCTCTCCCGGATAATGTACCTGTGCCCGTTCCTGTCTGTGAAGAAATGTTCTCCTTTTCCGTGGCCGCTAGTTGGGGCATTTGAACCAAATGAATGCTCCAACCCTCCCTCTTTATAACCCTCGATATCCGGGATAACTCATCCAGAATCTGTTTTCTTGATACATTGAAATAAGGGCTCCATGGGGGTGGATCATGAATTCCGTCTGTGAGGAGTATTATTGTTTTGGAAGTAGAAATCGGGAGCTCTTCCACATACTGGTAGAGAAATTTTATTGCTGAAACAAGATCGGTATACTTACCTAGGGGCTGAAGCAGAGAGATTCTTTTGAGTATATCCCTTATATTTACCTCTTTCGTTATTTTTTCTGCGATCTCAACCTCTGGTTTACTCGCAAAACTCAAGAGATGAAAAGTATCACCGTAGCGAAGTTTTTCGTATAGAATGTCTCTGATAAGGTAATTTATCACATCTTCGAAGTAGGGAAACATACTCTGGGATGTATCTACCATTACAATGAGATCAATGTTGTCAGGTTGTTCGGGGTAAAGCCTCTCCATCGCCAGGAGGAGAAGTATGGTAAAAAAAACGGAGAATATGAGGTTTTTTACTGTTATTTCGAATCTAAGAGTTCGGATTTTTGAATCTCCTCTATTCTATAATTGAAATCATTGTCATTGATGGAAAATGAAAGTTCTTCTCCCTTTCTGTGGTTCCACAGTGCAGAACCAAGTGGTGATAAATAGGATATGATATTCCTTGAAGGATCGGATTCCCAAGGGCCGAGAATCGTGTACTCTTCCTGCTTTCCCGTTTTCAAATTCTTCAGTTTTACCTTGGTACCAAAAGAGACACGACTTGTGTCCAATTGATCCTCATGGAATATTTGTGCCCTCTGGAGGTCTTCCTGAAGCTTTGAAACAGTAGTCTTTAACATTTCCTGTTTTTCCAGTGCAGCCTTGTACTCTGCATTTTCTCTTAGGTCACCCTTAGACATAGCAACTCCAATTTCCTTGGAATTTGCAGGTATTTCCACCTCAATAAGATGCTTGAGCTCTCTCTGTTTCTCCTCGAAACTTTGCCGCGTCATAAGGAGTCCCATGCTGATTTTTTCCGCTTCCTGCTGACCATAGAAACGAAAATCCGGGAATCTTTCCATTATCTTGTGTTTGAGGTTTATCTTTATGGAAGGATCGAGTTCCTTTATATCTTCTACGAGAGTGTAAAGCCTTCCGATTGAATCTCTGTCAGCGGTGAGAATGAAATCGAGGAGTCGTCCCTCTTTGAAGAGGAAATCCTGTACCTGCTTGTTGAGCTTACGATTAAAGCTCACGTCCCGTTTGTTGTTTATTTCCCTGTAAGTAATATCTACAAGGTAGATGAGACCGATAAGAATTTTTTCAAGTGGTATTTCAAGTTGCAGGAACCAGGGTTCATCTACGATATACCTTGCAAACCATACAAAGGCTTCTCTCTGGTCCTTGTAATTATCAGTGATGTTTTTGAACAGGGATTTCAGGGTTTCCAATTCACCGTTGTTGATGAGTTCATCTACAATGTATTTGCTGGGCTGGATTAGGAAGAGTTTGGAGAAAATCGAAGGCCAGTCATCTATGTTCTTTTTTATCTTTATAAGAAACTCTCTTCTTAGTTCTGAATCGTCGATTCTTGAAAAGATTTCCTCTACACTTTCAATTTTTGCAAACAGATCTTTGAAGGAAATATCAAGGGAAGGATTGAGGAACGGGTAAGATTCTACAATTTGCTCTAACAGGAGATAGCTCGAAATAACGAACTCGTTCACAGTTGTAAAGGTTTTTAAAAAGCCAAGAAAGTAAGAGAACATTTCTCCGAAATATTCGGAATCGGGATCACTATGCTTTAGAAAGTCCTGAATAGTTTGTAGCCTGTCAAAGAAATTCTTTTCAGCCTTGAATTTATTGTAGGTCTTTTCTTCAAAGGTTATGGGGGTTTCCCGCACTACATATTTGTCTAATTTATCAGGTAGATTTCCAAAAATGGGATCAGTTTTCAGTATCTTGCGTGCTTCAGTATTCCATTTATTCCACTCAGAGGGTGAGAGAATATCAGGTACCAGTTCATTTTTAATGGTTTTTATGTCAGCTACATTGTCGTAACTCTTTATTATGGTCTGAAGAGCCCAGGAAGGGTTTTCCTGTATCTTTTTCTTCAACTCAGATTTGTCCATGGTATGTTTTAGTACCCAGATATGTTCCTTGCCCAGTATTTTTAATGCATTTACAGCCATTTTGAGGGACATCTTGTGGTTTGGTTTTTTTTCAAAATTTATGATAATTTGGTCATTCTGGATGTCAATTATTTTGCCAATACCCCAGCTTCTATGAAAAACGTAGTTTCCTGCGTCGAATGAGATATGTTTTTCAAAATCCGCTATGGCATCGTGAATATTACGCCAGCTCTGGTTGAGGTTTGAAAGTTTTATGTATTCTTCGAGCTGGCTGTGGTTTGAATATTTTTCTCTGTAACACTCGATAAGTTCCTTCCTTGCCGTTAAATTCTTTGGTTCGTAGGTTAATATGCGCTTGTAAAGATTGATTGCAACGTCCCAGTTTTTCTTTTCTCTGTAGTAGGGGACAAGTTCTTTTAACAGTGAAGCAGCCCTGTCAGGATGCAGCACCTTTGAAATCTTTTTTTCCATATTAAGGAAAAAATCAATGTCTTCCGGGGCAAGTTCAACAAGTTTTTCCCATACTTCTTTTACACTGGTAAAGGTCTTCTTATTGAGGTAACGATGAAGAGCTTTTTTATAGTACTCGATAGCGCCTTCTATATCGCCTTCTTCCTCTTTCTTCTGGGCAAGGAGTTTTACAATTTCCGCTTCTTCATAGTCGATCTTTATCAGTCTGTCCCATATGGCATATTTTTTTTCGTCTTCGTTGTTGTTCTCATAGGATTCAGCCAGCGTACGAAGAGCGAATTTGTTCTCTCCGAATTCGAGTATCTTGTTGCAGAGGTACTCTACAATATTCCATTTATGATTATCAGAAAAAATGTTTATAAGCATTATTAGATGAGAGTCATCTACAAGATGCTGGCTTAAAGAGACAAGTCCAGAGAGGTAAAGGGCAATTATGCTATTTTTTGTATGTTTCAGATGCTCATTACATATCTCCTGAAGCTCTTCCTCTTTTCCCTCTTTTCTGGCCCTTTCGAGCATGCTGTCCAGGGATTTGAAATTGTTGATTGTGTAACTGTTCAGAGTTGCTCTTGTCCATTTTTCTTCATTGAGCAAAGTGTTTAGCTCTTTCAATAACTCTTCGGGCATTATAATACGTTCTCCTCTCTTAAGATCAATTTATGTATTCTTCAAAAATAGAGCTGTTGAGTTCCCTTATTTTTTGAAGGATTTCGTCTATTTTATTCTGTTCTTCCGATGTACTGATGTAATGATCGATAAGCCAAAAGTACCGGTTGATTAATCTTGGAATCACTGAAGGTTCTTCGTCTCCGTTTTCAATGCTCTTTTCATAGGAGTAGATTGATTGTTTCAATTTACCAAGCTCTAATGGTTTCAATTCACGTTTGATATTAAACACACCCCAAATATTTCCATAAACGGGAAGCCATTCTTTGATCTCATTTAGTTGCATACCCATGTCGGATAGTTTTCTGACGAGTTTTTTTATTAAGGAGGATTCCATGGTGGTAATGTGTACTGCCTGGGGATCTGCAAAAAAGGCTTCCCGAAAAAAAACCTTGGACATTTTGACTTCGTCTATAAGGGCATAGCAGTCTGCCAGCTCAGCAATGATTTCAGGGTTTAGGATGTCTATCCTATTGGCTTCTTCGAGAATTGCTATTGCATTATCATAGTTACCAATGCCCTTGTAACATTTCCCAAGCTTTAAAAGAAGTGATGTGTCATATCTGTTTGTTTCATCCAGGAGTTTTTTAAAATCAGAAAGTGCATTACTGAATACCCAGGATTTTATTGAAAAGTCCACATCCTCCGGTATATCCATCATATTGAAAGAAAAAATAGTATAGGTCTCCCATTGATTCAAAAGGTATTCGCCCCTCGAGGTTATATCGGGAAGGTTTTCATACTTATCCTTTCTATCCTTCCAGAATTTTGTGCTTTTCAACGAGGATGAGACCCCGGGATATTCAAAATCCATACTGAGTGCTTTTTCAAGAAGTACCACACTCTCTTCAAAATCGCCACTTTTCAATTTTCCTATCACCGTGTTGAGTATCTCACTTATCTTTTCTTCTTTAAAGGATAATTGTCGATCTACCATTTACTTGATTTCAATTATATCAAATGGCGGCTTTTAGTCAATTGAGAAAGATATTTGCCAAGAGGCCTCTTTCTCTGCTATTATACGGTCATGGATAAGTCTAATAAAGGTAGGGGAATAGTTGCACCTTCCATTCTATCAGCCGATTTCAGCGATCTGAAAGCCGCCGTGGAAATCGTTGAGCGCAGTGACACGAGCTGGCTTCATCTGGATGTAATGGATGGTATTTTTGTTCCAAACATAACTTTTGGTCCAAAGATGATAAGAGATATTCGTAGAATAACCAATCTTACGCTGGATACCCATTTGATGATAACAGAACCAGATCGTTTTATAGGGAATTTTGCCGAATCCGGATCAGATTATATTACGATTCACCTTGAGGCTTCTATCCATGCACACCGGAGTCTTTCATATATACACGATTACGGAAAAAAAGCTGGAATTTCTATCGTCCCATCTACACCGGTTATAATGCTGGAGGAACTTTTACCAATGGTGGATATGGTACTGATTATGTCCGTTAATCCGGGTTTCGGTGGCCAGAAACTAATCGAAAAAACCTTGGATAAATTGATCTGGCTCAAAGAAAAAAGAGAAAAATACAATCTGAATTATCTGATAGAGATTGACGGAGGAATCAACAGGGAAACATGCCTTTCTGCAGTAGCTTCGGGAGCGGATGTTTTGGTTTCCGGCTCAGCAATTTTCAATTCGGATGATCCTCTGGAGGAGATAGAATATATGTTGAAATGCTTTCAAAATAATGTACAGTTTCGATAATTGTGAGTCGAAAATTAAAGAAGGGGAATTTTTTCATATGACAAAGTATATGAAGTATCTTATTACCTTGATTATTTTCCTAGTTTTTCTTACTGGTCTCTATGCAGGTGATATGGAAGCAGGAAAATTGTTGAAAGAGGGTATCCAGCTTTTTTCAGCAAAGCAGTATCAACAGGCGATACTTAGCCTGAGAAATATAGTACTTGATCCTTCAATGGCCAAGTATCATGCCGATGCCTATTTCTGGATTGCTAAGTCTTACCTTGCTTTGAAAAAACTGGATGATGCGGACAGGAATCTGGAATATTTCATTCTTCATTATCCGAAGCATCCCTACTATCCGGAAGCGATTTACCAGAAGGGCAGGTTACTATACATGGAGGGAGACTATGAGAATTCGATTCAAATACTGAAGAATTTTGTCACTCAGTATAAATCTTCTCCCTTTGTTCCGAATGCTTACTATTGGATCGGAGAAAATCTATATGCTCTGGGACACCTTGAAGAGTCAATGAAATTCTTTAAGAATGTGATTTATAACTACCCTGATAGTTATAAGGTAGAGGCTGCACGATACAAAGTCTCTCTCATTGAATTGAAAAAACGGGAACAGGAACTGTTGAAACTTCTCAAATGGAGTCATGAAGAATCTCTTCGAACCGTGGAGGAATTCAGGAGAAGGGAAAAGATGTATGAACAGGCAATATCCGCTTATCAGAGAAAACTGGCCTCATTCGAACAGGCAGGCTTTGAGAAGAGCATAGAGGAGCTTAAAGGAGAGCTGGCAAAAAGAGAAAAGGAGATATCGCAGTACAAGTCCAGGATCGAAGAACAGGCAAAAGAGATATCTAGTCTTCAGGAATCAATTAAGGGTAAAGGGGAAAATGTGGTAACCGTGTCCAAGAACAAGATGGAAGAACTGCAAAAGGAAAAGAGTGAACTCGAAAAGGTAAAAAAACTTTTAAGTGCGAAGGAAGAGGCTCTCATTTTAAAAGAAAAACTGCTCGATTGGCTTTCTAACTACAAGGAGAATCAATGATGAAAAAGTTGTTTCTTATAGCTCTTGCTTTTTCTCTCGTATTACTCGCTTCAACCAGGACCTGGGCTTTGGAAAGAGAGGACGGAAGAATAAAATTAATTCTTCATGAAGGAACGGGAAGATTCTCTATCTATTATTTAAAGAGTTTCAAAGAAAAACAGTATGTATCTTTTCTTGTGGACAAAGATCCGAGAACATCGGTTGTAAGTGTATTAATTGGTAATAACATATACAGGTTAGGGGAGACTTCAAAATTTCAGGAAAAGGTTGAAAAAACTGTTCAAGGTGCTAGATTCGTATGGGTTTCTAATCTGCTCCAGGTAACAGAAGATTTTGCTTTTATTACATCGAACGGTTCACCCCTTACAGATGGTGTAAAAATTACTTTTCAGCTTAAGAATACTTCGGAACAGGACCTGACAGTAGGTTTGAGAGTTCTATTCGACACGTATCTCGGTGAGGATAGTTATGTTCACTTCAAAACAGACCAGGTTTCCGAAATAACACATGAAACCACTATTCTAAAGGGTAATATGGTAAAGTATTGGATTTCACCCTTGGTTGGGGACAGTGATAATTTCGGACTTCAGGTTCTTACAAATGCAAAGGGCATAACCACGCCGGATAGGGTCGTATTTGCTAACTGGAAGAGATTGAATGATTCTTCATGGCTCTATGAAACAAGCACATCCAGGAATTTCAATCTCTTACCATATTCAATAAATGACTCTGCAGTCTGTCAATACTATGATCCTTTGAAATTAGAAAAAGGGGAGACAAGGAGTATAGTATTGTTGCTTGGAAAGTATGATCCGGAAGGATGGGATCTTTCGGGTGAAAAAACGGGTGTCTCCCTGAACAAACTCCTGAAAAAAACCGCTTCTGAAAGTACTTCGGAGGATGTATATATTTCTGCACAGGCCGATCTGTCGACTCTTAACAAGCTGATAGAAGAAATAGACAATCTACTTGAAAAAAAGGAAAAACTCACCAGTGAAAACGTGGATTTTGTCGATGAAATCCTGGGCAGTTTGAAAGAAAGAATCAATAAATATACCAAATAGTGCACTGAAGGAACTATATCATGATCTCCGGAGAGCTGAGAAGAGCATACAAGCTCTTCGTTTCTCGTAAATTTACTGAAGTTATCAGGTTGCTCGAACCACAAGTCTTCAGGTATAGGGAGAATTTTTCTTTCTACTATCTTCTGGGAATATCATGTCTTTATATAGGTGATTTTGGAGGGGCACTGTCTTATCTTCAGCGGGCAGATCAGCTTAAACACAATAACAACAATGTACTATATGGACTGGCCGTTGTTTATTTAAAGCGGAATGATTTTGAAAAAGCGTTGAAATTATGGTTGAAGATCCTTGACAAAAATCCCAATGACAGAATTGCCAGGAGCGGAATAGATCTTGCGAGAAAAATAATTGCTGACAGGGAAAAGTATAACCCTGAAAACATCAAGAATCTGAAGAGACTTTATCCTCAATTACCTGTCAGAAGAGGAAGGATCATATTTTTTAGTATCATGGGATTGATTATCATTTCGGGATTAGTATTATCCTTTGAAACGGATCTATTCGGAAATCTTGGTAGATTTATTGCCGGATATGGCAGGGGAGGATTGAATGAGAGGAATTTTGTAAATGATATTACATTGGAAAAAGGAACTTCATTCATAGACTACAATGCGAGCATTGGCGAAAAAAAACTGACCAAGAGAGAAATAGAGGATATTTTTTCTAAAGCCAAGAAATACCTTTTGAAATACAGGGATAATCTTGCAATAGTTGAGATAAACAGATTGCTTCAATCCAATGCCTCTGCTTATGTAAAGGAAAAGGCAAAGTTGTTGAAGACTTTTGTTAATAAACCGGACTTTACTACCTTAAAAGATTCCTTCGACTATTCAGTGGTTGCAATGAACCCGTCCTTGTACGTGGACTGTTATGTGAGTTGGCGCGGAAAGATTGCAAATGTTAAGGAGGGTGATAAAACTATTAGTTTTGATCTACTGGTGGGCTATGAATCGGAAAAAGAACTGAAAGGCGTTGTTCCTGTCAAACTGGATTTTCCTGCGAATATAGAGAATGGAGATTCCCTGGAAGTATTGGGAAAGATCGTTCTTTCTGGAAAGATTATTATGCTAGAGGGTGTTTCAATTCATAAATTACTTAAATAAACTTAAAAAGATAATAAAGTGTGCATGGGTGTCTAATGAGAGCAGTTATACAACGGGTAAGGGATTGCAAAGTTACCGTAAATGACAGACAAGTTGGTAGAATCAATTACGGTCTCCTCGTGTATCTTGGGATTGAAAGGGGCGATAGGGAAGAAGATCTCCATTATATGGTGGAAAAGGTAACAAATATAAGGATTTTCAACGATGAAAATGAAAAGATGAATCTTTCCGTAAGGGATGTTTCAGGTTCTATTCTCGTTATTTCTCAATTCACATTGCTGGGAGATGCAAGAAAGGGAAGGAGGCCTTCCTATTCAAAGGCCGCATCACCTGAGGATGCAAAAAAAATGTATTACGAGTTTATAGAAAAGTTGGAACAGAGGGGAATCGAAATTGCAACGGGAAGTTTTGGTGCCAGAATGGAGGTCTCTTATACCAATCTGGGACCCGTAACAATACTCTTGGATTCGAAGAAATCCTTTTAGAAACATGGGCATATAATTCATTTTATCATTCACAATCCTTGACCATAGTAAAATCAATGTATAGAATTCATTGATTTTTTTCATCATGTAAGAAGCAGAAAGTTATATTTCTCATTTATAGTGGACAGGGGTTATCAATGGCAAAAAAAGAAAATGAAAAACAAGTCGAGAATATCAATGAAAAGTTAAGGGCACTCGAAGCGGCAAGACTACAAATTGAAAAGCAATTCGGCAAAGGTTCCATCATGCGGCTCGGTGAGCGCGGAGGGAGGATAAAAGTTGATACGATACCAACCGGCTCTATTCTCCTGGATGCGGCCTTGGGGGTGGGTGGCTATCCGAAGGGAAGGATAGTGGAGATATTCGGGCCGGAATCGTCGGGAAAAACAACGCTGGCTCTCCATGCTATTGCTGAAACTCAAAGGTTAAAAGGAATTGCTGCATTCATAGATGCAGAGCATGCATTGGACCCTGTTTATGCGAGGAATCTCGGTGTAAATCTCGATGAATTATGGGTTTCACAACCAGATACCGGTGAGCAGGCGCTGGAAATAGTAGAATCGCTCGTACGTTCAGGTGCTGTAGATCTCATCGTTGTGGATTCGGTGGCAGCATTGACACCCAGAGCGGAAATTGAGGGTGATATGGGTGATTCACACATGGGACTTCAAGCAAGGTTGATGAGCCAGGCGTTGAGGAAATTAACAGGTATCATTTCGAAGTCTGAGACATGTCTTATTTTCATCAATCAGATTAGAATGAAGATAGGTGTTATGTTCGGAAATCCTGAAACCACGACAGGGGGAAAAGCTCTAAAGTTTTACTCCTCTGTGAGACTCGAAGTACGTAAGATTGAAACCATATCACAAGGTACAGACAATCCGATTGGCAACAAGGTGCGTGTTAAAGTGGTAAAGAATAAGATAGCACCGCCATTCAGAAAGGTGGAACTCGATATAATTTTCGGGAAAGGGATATCCGCAGCAGGCAGCCTGCTTGATGCGGCGATTCAATATAAAATCATTGAAAAGAGCGGAACATGGTACTCCTACGGAACAGAGAGGATGGGCCAGGGAAGAGAAAATGCTCGTGCATTTCTTGAAAACAACCCAGATATTGCCGGTGAGATAGAAAGCAAATTGAGAAAATTATTATTTCCCGAAAATACCAAAGAAAAAAATACCGAGAAAAAAAATACCGGGGAAACTGAAAAAGAAACAGAAGAAGCAGCCAAGACACCCCGAGGAAAGGATCTGTTTTAAAAGGAAAAATTGGAATCGCTGGTTTATCTTTCACTGGGCTCAAACAGAGGAAACAGGGTCAAGTATTTGAAAAATGCAATTCAGGAACTTGGAAACATACTCGGTGAGATAGAAATCTCTCGGATATATGAAACGAAAGCCATGTATTTTCAAGATCAGGCTCCTTTTCTCAACATGGTGATAAGGGGGTTGTACATGGGCAATCCATTTTCACTCTTGTCTCTGCTTCATGATATAGAAAAAAATAACGGAAGGGACAGATCCGTAGAAAAAAAGAATGGCCCGAGGAATCTCGATATAGATATACTACTCTTTGGAAAGAAGAAGATTGAAACAAAAGAGCTTGTAATTCCTCATCCCAGGATGAATGAAAGAAAATTCGTACTGGTTCCCCTTCTTGAACTGGAACCATATATTGAAGACCCGGTGAATAAAAAAAAATACTGGGAGATTCTGGTTTCACTGCCCGAACAGGGTATCTATTACTATTCGACCGATGTATTTCGGGCTTTTGGCGGGTCTTGAAATATGCAAAATGGTGATATACAGAATCTGAATGGATACAGGGTGAAAATCGGAGAATTTGAAGGTCCCCTGGATCTACTCCTGTTTCTCATAAGGAAGTCGGAAATAAATATCTATGATATTCCTATTTCTGAGATAACGGAAAAATACATTTCTTACCTTAAATATTTGAAAAAGGTTGATCTGGACAATCTCACCGAGTTTTACCAGATGGCAGCCACACTGCTCTATATCAAGTCACGTATGCTCCTGCCAGAACAGGAAACTGATTTGGTTGGCGAAATTGAGGATCCAAGAAGGGAGCTGGTGGAAAAGCTGATCGAGTACCAGAAGTATAAGAAACTAAGTGAACTCATGGCGAAAAGGGGAGAGCAATCGGGGCCCGTGCTGGAAAGGAAGAAGTCTCAGAAGCTATTACCTTTCAATGATGAAGATGTATGGCAGAAAATATCTGTTTGGGACCTATTCAAAGCTTTTTCCGGTATGCTTTCGAAATTCACCGCTGATAGAATAATAGACCTGTACGAAGAAGTGACAGTAAAAGAAAAAATTACCCTAATATACGAGTTTATTGACAGAGGTGAAGTTTTCCTTTTCAATGATCTTATTCAAAATAGCAGATCTGTCATGGAATTCATATGCGCATTTCTTGCTGTACTTGATATGGTCAAGCAAAAGGTGATATGCATATACCAGAATCGTTTATTCGGAGATATAAGGATAAAAGCGAGAGAGAGCGATGGGCAGTGTTGAGAGGAAAACCTTTGATGTTGAATCCGTAAGAATAGTAGAGTCGGTAATATTCATGGAAAGTGATTTTGTCTCTGTGGAAAAATTGGCCAGGATATCCGGACTTTCAAAAGAAGATGTAATGAGTGCCCTGGATATGTTAAAAAAGGAGTATGAAAAAGACTTTCATGGGCTTGAACTAGTTGAAATAGCAGGAGGAGTGACACTGTATCCAAAGAAGGAACTCTGGAAATTCCTTGAAAACCACTACGGAAAGAAAAATAGTGATAAGCTTTCCAGGGCAGCGCTGGAAACCCTTTCGATCGTTGCATACTCACAGCCGGTTACCAGGGCGGAGATAGAAAACATAAGAGGTGTTTCCTCTGATGGCATGATCAAGCTACTTACAGAGAGGGGATTGATAAAGGTTGTGGGAAAGAAGGAGGCCCCCGGTAGGCCGTTGCAGTATGGAACTACCAAAGAATTTCTGAAGCTATTCAAACTAAAAAGTATTGCCGATTTACCGAAACTGGAAGAACCGTACAGTGAGAAGTTCAAATAGATTTTCAGGTCATGGTTTTCGCTGAATGGACAGGAATAATGTACAGGAGAGAAATCCCGGCAAGATAAGGCTTCAGGTTTTCATGTCACGGTGTGGGATCGGATCGAGGAGATACTGCGAAAGATTGATACTTGATGGAAGAGTAAAGGTAAATGGGATTACAGTGACAGAGCTTGGAACACGTGTCTCAGAAGAGGATTCTGTTATACTGGACAATGAAAAGATCTTTTCTATAGAAAAGCGTATATATATTGCCGTAAACAAGCCTCGAGGCTATCTTTGTGCTAATTACGACAGGTTCAAAAGGCCACTTGTAATAGATCTCTTCGAGGGAAAATACGGAAAATCCGGGAAAGGCAGAGTATTTCATGTGGGAAGACTCGATATGGAATCCAGTGGTTTGATTTTCTACACCAACGATGGGTATTTCAGCAATGTTGTAATGCATCCCTCTAGCGAGATTGAAAAAGATTACATTGTGAAAACATCTGATAGGATAGAAAAGGATTTACTGGAACGATACAAAAAGGGATTGAGGATCGAAAAAAGTATTTATAAACTAAAAAAATATCGATATATTTCAGAAAACAGAGTTCTTCTTACGCTGATAGAGGGAAAAAACAGAGAGATAAGAAGGGTATTCGAATATTTTGGAATCAGAATAATTTCATTGGAAAGGGTAAGAATAGGCATAGTTACCCTGGAAGGACTGAAATCAGGACAATACAGACCACTCAGGCAGAGTGAGATAAATTGGTTTCTTGAAAGAGGGGGGAAAGTAGTTTGATAGTTGCCATCGATGGCCCTGCAGGTTCCGGGAAAAGTACCGTTTCGGAATGTGCCGCAAAAAAAACCGGTTTTCTCTATCTAAATTCGGGGAATTTTTACAGAGCCATTACCCATGCCTTGATTGAAAATGGTTTCGACGAGTTGAAATCCGTAGATCCAAGGGGTAAGGATATCGACAGGATAATCGAGATTGCCAATGGTTGTGAAATTGAAGTAAGGAATGGCAAATTGTATCTGAATGGCATGGATGTAGAGGATAAACTCCACAGTGACAGGATAGACAGGCTCGTTGCTCTTTACTCGAGCATTCCGGCAATTAGGAATATTGTAAACTCGAAGTTGCGAAAAGTAGTATCTGGCATGGATGCCATTATTGAAGGAAGGGATATAGGAACTGTTGTTTTTCCCAATGCAGAATTGAAGATCTTCATTTATGCCAGTCTGGATACCCGAGCAAGGAGGAGATACCTGCAGGGAACCAGTGACTTGACATTGGAAGAAATAAAGGCAAGCATTGAAAGGAGGGACACAATAGATAAAAACAAGCGTTATGGCAGGCTTGAAAAGGCCAAGGACGCAATTATTATAGACACATCAGACTTGACCATCGAGCAAGTTTGTGAGAAAGTAGTGGGAGAAATCCTAAAAAAGAAAGCCTAAGAATCAGGAGAGTTATTGTACTAATGGAGCACGATGAAAAATTGAAGGAAACGGAAAAACTGGAAGAAGAACTCCAAGAAAAATACCTCGACACACTGCAACCGATAGTAGAAGGACAGATGATCGAAGGAGATATAGTAGCGATCAATGAAGACAGCGTATTTGTTGACATAGGTTACAAATCAGAAGGAAAACTTAATATAGCGGAATTTGACGAAAAACCGAAGATAGGTGACAGGGTTACCGTAGTTCTCATAAAAAAAGAGAGCAGGGACGGAAACGTTATACTTTCCAAACAACAGGCAGATGAAAGACTCTTCTGGAAAAACATCAAAGATGCTTTTGCCAACAAAGAGCCAATCAAGGGGAAAATTGTAAAAAGGGTAAAGGGAGGTTATGAGGTTGACCTTGGGAAAAGAATAATTGGTTTCGTTCCTCTTTCAAAGATAGACTCCGGGAGAATCGAAGATCCTGACAGGTATGTGGGATTGGAGAGTTACTTTTACATTGAAAAGCTCTACAACAAGGGTAAGGTAAACATAGTTGCAACGAGGAAAGAGTGGGTAGAAGACGAAAGAGAGAGGAGAAGGAAAGATTTCTTTGAAAAAACAAAGATTGGTGATGTTGTAGAGGGAAGAGTAAAGAGTTTTACCTCATTTGGTGCCTTCATAGATCTGGGCGGATTCGATGGGCTTTTGCATATAAATGATATGAGTTGGGGACATATTACCTCTCCCAAAGAAGTAGTAAAGATTGGTGATAATATCAAGGTAAAAGTTATTCGTCTGGACGAAGAGGAGAATAGAATTAATCTGAGCCTGAAACATTTTTCAGAAGACCCCTGGACACACTTCGAGGAAAAGTATCATGTAGGTGATATTGTTCAGGGCAAAGTTACCAAGCTTGCCGATTTTGGTGCCTTCATAGAGATAGAGGAAGGAATAGAAGGACTTGTTCATATTTCCGAATTTTCATGGGTGAAAAGAATTAGGCATCCCAGGGAGGTTCTGAAGAAGGGTGATTCCGTAGAGGTGAAGATACTGTCATATGATATTCAGCAGGGTAAGCTTTCCCTGGGTTTGAAACAGGTGTATCCTAATCCATGGGATGATATAGATAAGAGATATCCTATTGGTATGAGAATCAAGCGAAAGGTTAAAAATATGACGGGTTTTGGGGCTTTTCTGGAAATAGAAGATGGAATAGACGGATTGTTGCATGTGGATGATCTATCATGGACGAAGAAGGTGGATGATCCTTCAGAAGTTCTTGAAAATGGTCAGGAAATCGAAGTCATGGTGATCGATATAGACAAGGAAAACCAGAGAATCAAGCTTGGCCTGAAACAACTTTCAGAAGATCCCTGGAAATCATTATCCAAGGCTTTCAGAAGAGGAAGCATTATAGATGGAAAGGTACTTGAAGTGAACGAAAACGGAATGACAGTCGAGGTACAGGGAGGAATAGCAGGAAGAATAAATCGTAGTAACCTATTTGATCCGGAGACCGAAACCCTGGAAGAAGCTCTTAAGAAATACCGGGAAGGCGATGAAGTGAAAGCGGTCGTTGTTGAAATCAATCCCAAAAGGCAAAGACTGATACTGTCATTGAGAGAATATTACAAGAAACAGCAGCATGAGGAAATTGTAAAGTATCTGCATGATGATGATTCGGAAGAAAAAGTTGCCCTCTCTGAATTTATCAAGGGAAAGGAAAAGGATTAGCAAACTGACCTTAGAATGATTAGATTTCAAATCGATCCTCATAAACTTGAAACGCTTATAGAAATTAACAATCTCATAAATACAGATTACACTGATGTAAAAACCCTGCTCACCAGAATTATTGAATCCGCTACAAAACTGACAGAGGGTGAAGCATCTTCTCTTATTCTTGTCAATCCGGAAAACAACAAGTTATATTTCGAGATAGCCCTTGGCTCCAAAGGGCGAGACGTAAAAAAGTTTTCTCTGAAGATGGGTGAAGGTATAGCGGGATGGGTAGCTCAGAATAACAAATCCCTTATAGTTAACGATGTGGAAAGGGACAGACGATTTTTTTCTGATATAAGCAAGAAGATCGGTTTTCCGACTTCATCTATTCTCGCGGTACCAATGCGTGTGAAGGACAAATGTGTAGGTGTCATAGAGATCATTAATAAAAAGGGTGGAAAAAAATTCAACGACGAAGATTTGTGGTGGTTGGAGATTTTTTCCAACCAGGCAGCCATAGCTATACAGAATGCACGTTCATATCAAAAGGTTAGAGAAGAGATATTCCATCTGAGAGACGAAATTCGTACAGAGAAAGGTTTTCATACTTTCATAGGAAAGAGCCCTGCTATTCTTGAGAAGCTTGAAATCGCCAAGAGAGCGGCAAAAAGTGATTCCTCGATACTGCTTCTCGGGGAGAGTGGGGTAGGTAAAGAGTTATTTGCAGAGCAGATACATCTGCACAGCCCTCGTGCTGAAAATCCTTTTATAAGGGTAAATTGTGCAGCATTACCTGAAAATCTCATAGAGAGTGAACTGTTCGGACATGTTAGAGGAGCCTTTACCGATGCGATAACTGAAAGAAGGGGCCGCTTCGAACTGGCAGATGGAGGTACTATTTTTCTGGATGAAATAGGAGATCTTCCTTTTAATGTACAGGCAAAGTTGCTCCGTGTTCTTCAAGAACATTCTTTCGAGAAGGTTGGAAGCAGCGAGACCATACATGTGGATGTCAGGATAGTTGCGGCAACTAACAAGGATATTGAGGGAGAAGTGGAAGCGGGGAGATTCAGAACGGATCTGTATTATCGGCTTAACGTATTACCCATATATATTCCTCCATTGAGGGAAAGAAAAGAGGATATTCCTCTTCTTGCTGATTATTTTCTTAAAAGATTCAATAGAGAGATAAAAAAGCAGATAAAAGGATTTACTGATGAGGCCATGGAAGTCCTCCTCACCTATTCATGGCCTGGAAACGTAAGAGAACTGGAAAATGCAATAGAGCGAGCGGTTGTTATTACCGAGGATGAATACATAAAACCCGAAGCCTTTATTCTACAGGCTTTTTCACGTGGTGAAGATATCTACAAGAATAAATCTCTGAAAGAAGCGGTTAATACATTCAAGCGTGAATATATAAGGAATGTTTTAAGGCAGAATGATTGGAAGCAGACGAAAACTGCCAAATTACTTGGCATTCAACGAACATATCTATCAAGATTAATAAAAGAATTAAATATTACCAGATAAGGAGTGCATAAATGTCACCGAGAATGGTTGAACCCGAAAAGAAAGAATCCTTTACCGATAAACTGGTAAATCTCATTCACAGACGGCAGATAGTAATTTGGGCTGTACTGATAGGAGTGCTGGTTACAATTGTGATTTACTTTATCTGGGTGGATCATAAGAAAAAGTTGACTGAAGCATCTGCCATACTTGCAGAGGAGTCCCAAGACCTTTATTCACAGTGGGTGAATGAAAAAGATGAAAAGAAAAAATCCGCTCTGGAAGATAAATTGCTTGAAAAACTCAAACTGATAATACGTGAATATCCAAATGAATATGGAACTCAACGTGCACTTTTTATTCGTGCCAATTTTTATTTTGACAAGAAAAATTGGGAAAAGGCTGCTTCGGATTTCACTGATCTGTCGAGATCCTTTCCGAAGAGTTATCTTGCTACAATCAGTCTGTTCAATGCAGCAAGTTGTTATGAAGAGATGAATAAACCGGAAAAGGCGATAGTTCTGTATCAGGATATCTTGAAAAAATACAAAAGTTCGATAGTCTATAACAGGAGTCTCTTTGCGCTGGGAAGGTTGAATGAACAGTTAGAAAAGTACGATGAAGCAAAAAAATATTATGAAAGGTTGCAGGACGAAAGTCCACAGAGTAATTGGACAAAACTTGCAATTAATCGTATCATCTATTTGAAGGTAAACAACAAAATCAAGGAATGAGCAGCTTTAGTATTATCAATATTTGATCTTTGGGAGGTTATCCCCGTGGCCATTACGAAAAAAAAGATTCTTGAAACGAAATACTTTGGTTTGATAATAGGCTTGCTGATATTTGCCGTGATAGTCTTTCTAAATTATGGAACCGTTATTTTTTCAAATCTGGAATTAAAGGTGCTGGATTATAATTTCAGGTTGAAGAATCTCATAAGAGAGAGTAGGGTACAGGAAGGGGTGACTGTAGAAGAACGCAACCCCAATATTTCGCCGGATATCATTATTGTTGGAATAGATGACAAGAGTCTGGAAAAAATCGGTAGATGGCCATTCCCAAGGTATGTTGAAGCAAATCTGATTACTGCTTTCACAAGGATAAAACGTCAATATGAGAGGGAAAGAGCTCTGTTTCTCGATATTTTCTTTATAGAGCCGGAACGAAAAGCTGAGAATGACGCTTTACTCGTAAAGAGCATAAAGGAGAATGGGAGGACGTACCTTGAAACAGTGTTAACATTTAATAATAACAACAATAAAGAGTACGTCGATCGTCAGATGCTTCTGTTTAAAAAATTTGGCATGATAAACAATGTCAAGGGTGACTGGACAAAGGTCAATACTTTTTTCGGAGTTTTGCCACCTCTTAAGCCTTATAGCAGAGCAGCCAAGGGCTATGGGCACGCCAATTTCATAGAGGATGACGATACTGTTTACAGACGCCAGCCTATGATTGCCAAGTATTCTGTACTGGAGAAGGAAATTCCTTTAGAAGAACTGACAGTAAATGAACCAATTGACAGAAAAAATTTCGAGCGCCTTGCCTGGTTGGACCGGGATAACCTCTTTCATGAAGTTCCGTATCCTCTTACCAAAGAGGTCTTAACCAAACTGAAAAGTGACATGGAAAAATATGCTCCTCTTAAAGCGGAGGATACAAATAATGATAAGCAACCGGACAAGTACTACTATGTTGTAAGAAAATATCGAGATTATTTCGTTCCTGCAATAACCCTTGCACTTGCACTTGAATACTTTCATAAAAAACCTTCAGATGTAGAGGTGAGAATCGGAAAGTATATCAGAATACCTTCTCCTGAGGTTTTTAATATGAAAACCCAAAAATGGGAGCCCTACCGCCTCGTTCTAAAGCCACCTGTCAAGGACGAAAAGGGAAATATAGTAAAGGATGGAGTTTATAAAAAGGTCAATGAAATAAAGATTCCCATTAACGAAAGGGGGGAAATGCTAATAAATTTCATGGGTTATCCATCGAGTGAATCCCCGCAAGGTCGTCAGACCTACCCGGTGAGGTCGTTCTATGGCTATTCTCTCGGTGTTCCCGGTCCGGATCCTAACAGATGGCCGAGAACCAAAGCCGTTGGAAATAAAATTGTGATGGTTGGGCCATTTTCCAAGGGAATTGCCGAAGATCAGAAACCTACCCCCTATGGGCTGATGTATGGAGTGGAAATTCATGCCAACGCTCTCAATACGATACTTATGAATAAATTTCTGTACTATGTCCCGGATTGGGTTGATAATCTGATACTTCTCGGAATGATACTCATAACTGCCTTTATTGTCTCAAGGCTTTCTACAATCTGGTCTCTCATAATATCTTTGATCATGATTGTAGGATACTTTTTCACAGTTTCTCTTATTTTTGAAACATCTGACTATATATTGAATCTCTCGGCTCCAAGCTTTGGTGTACTGATTACCCTTCTTTCGGTAGAGGCATATCGAATAATGACTGAGGAAAAGGATAAGAGAAGGATCAAGAACATGTTCGGAAAGTATGTGAGTCCGAAAGTGGTGGACCAGATTCTGGAAAATCCCCCGGAGTTAGGAGGTGTAGACAAGAATCTTACGGTATTCTTTTCCGATATCAGGGGATTCACCACTCTTTCCGAGAGTATGTCACCTCAGGAATTGGTTAATCATCTGAATACATATCTTACCGCCATGACCGATATAATTCTCGACTTGAATGGTACGCTGGATAAATATGTTGGTGACGAGATAATGTGTTTCTGGGGAGCTCCGGTACCTCAGGATGACCATGCACTACTTGCCTGCAAGTGTGCCTTGCTGCAAATGGAGAAGCTGAGACAGTTGAATGAAGAATGGCCGGAAGACAGAAGGATAAACATCGGAATTGGAATCAATTCAGGAATAATGACAGTTGGGAATATGGGTTCTCTAGGCAGAATGAATTACACCCTTATGGGCGACAATGTAAACCTCGGCGCGAGGTTGGAAGGCACCAATAAGCTCTACCATACGAATATTATAATTAGTGAATATACCTATGGTTTGGTTAAAGATCATGTAATAGCAAGAGAATTGGACAATATCCGTGTGAAGGGTAAGAATAAACCTGTGCTGATCTATGAACTGGTAGACATGAAGGATGAGAATAGTTGATACTCTTCACGGGCGTTTGAAATTACGCTCATTGAAATATATTTTGTATGTAGTCTTGATTGTATTCCTTATGCTATCGACATTGAGATGCGGATTGGAGAGTAGCAGGTCCTATCTGAATCCACCGGATGTAGTAGATATAGCATCATTGGATTCACAAACCTTCCATTTTTATTCCACCGATAAGAACAATGAACCCGAGTTTCAAGGTTTCGAGCTGTACTACAAATTCTATACCGATACTACGAATATACTAGCAGATACAAACTACACCACGCTAGACCAGTTAAAAGCCAATGGTTTCAACAGAGTTACAAACATTGGTAATGGGGATTCAATACCTCTGATAAAGGTGCAGACCCTCCACATCGGTAGTAACTTTGAAATCACTGTAGATTTTTCGCCAATTCGCAATTCCAGTAATCCAGAGATTTTCAGTGCTACGGATTCAATCGTTTCTGAACCTGTAGAAATAGGTAGGGGGGTGAAGGACGTATTTGAAGTTTATAAGCCCTTTCTTGATTTCCAGACTAACGATCTTGATATAGGAAGTGAAATCTATAATAGTGTTGTCAACGACAATACTCCCCTGTTTATCGTTCTTTATGTGTTAAGCTTCGGAAATATATTTTCCGATTATTACTATAGTGATTGTGAATATCTTGGTTATATAGATCTTGCAAATATTACAAATATTAAAGAGTATTTTCATTAACTTGTATGATTTATAATACGAATATTATTTTTATTTGGAGTTCTTATGTTTTTCTATTATCTTAATATTTTTCTTACATATTTTGTTGTAGGCCTTGCAGTCGCTATTTATTTTATATATGTCCTTAAAAAACGTATTCTTGGTCATTTCTGGGGGGCTCTCGTTATAGCTCTTTTAGGTTCCTTTTTAGGAGGTTTTATAGATCAGTATTTTTCGAGTTTAATAAAGATGCTTTCCGACTTTAATTCTGTAAATCTCTTTGCCGCAACCATAACGTCACTTCTTCTAATCTGGCTGTTTTCAAAAGCAAGTGCCTTGAAGTAGGGTAAATAAAAGAGAGCCAGGTAAAATATAGTAAATAAAGTATTTGTTAAAAGTATTGATTCATGGTTTTTCAATTAATAAATGACTTCTGATAATATATATTCTGTCTAGTTCTATTTTTATTTTTCTTTTTCAATATGATTTTTATTTTATTTTTTATTTTATCCTGATGTTTTCAAGGTAAGGTTCCTTCCAGGGATTTGACAATTGTCTCTCTGCCAGGTTCCTGTATTTTCCTGCTTCTTTAAAATTTGTCAGTAATTTCCAAATGCTTCGTGCAGGTTTTATGTAATCATATGCATAAGAAGCGGCTCCAAGCTCATACAGGCAACCAAAGAGATTGTAACGACTAAAATAATCTGAAAGTGACTTATATTTAAGGGAAACGGAAATAAGAGAATAAAGATTTTCAAAGGAATAATCAGGGTCCTTTTCACGAATATAATCGATTGAGTTTGATAGAACAGATATCGAAGAAAAAAGAAAACTGCTTATCGCAGCCCTGTATCGGCCAGTCTTATAATAGAACCAACCGAGTTGATTATATGCATCTATGGTAAAGTTTTCATTAAAACGGTAAAGTTTCAAAACCTCATTCAAGCCACCTCTACCGTAAAGAGAAAGAATTTTAAACTGAAGGTTCTTCATGTCCATATTTTTATTTAAGCTTGAGTCGGAAACTATCTCATTAAGCTTTTCCGCCATGTCTTTATAATTTTTTTTCTGTAAATACAATGCGGCCATCCTATATAGGAGAACATATTTATCGGAGGGTATGGTAAAAGCATTTACAAGTTTGTATGCATTTTGATAATGAAAGATTGCGAGGTCGTATTCTCCTTCAAGAAAAAAAACATCTCCTATAAACATCTCCGCTTCAGGATAAATGCCTCTTTTCCTGTTCAAAGCATTTTGAAATAGATTAAGAGCCTTGCCATATTCCTTCTCTTCTAAGAATTCTTTTCCTTTCTCAAGAAGGATCCAAGCTTCACGGGAAACTTCTTTTGAAGTTTCCTCTGAAAAAGACGGATAAGGGGTAAAGAGAAAAAAGGAAAGGGTTAGTTCTGCAATTAATAAGCTGAAAATAAATCGCATGTTAATCATCTTAATTGATAATTTCATTGAAATTTCAGTAATTCCTCTTTAAAGAGTTCAGCTGCCCTTTCTGAGCTCACTTTATGTATCATTTTTCCCCTTTTAAATATAACGGCATAATTCCCGGCTCCCGTTATACCTATATCTGCGGATTTAGCCTCGCCCGGCCCATTTACAACACAACCCATTATAGCAACGGTAATATTCTTGTCCATGGAATTTAGTGATGGCCCTATTTTGTTGAGGAAGGAGTGTACATCGAAAGAGGCTCTTCCGCAGAGAGGACAGGAGATGATATTAATACCCCTTTTGATGCCGGTAGAAGAGCTGACAATCTCTTTTGCTGCTATAATTTCATCTTCAGGACTACTGGATAGGGATACCCTGATAGTATCACCAATTCCTTCTTCGATTAGCTTGTTCAATGCAATGGTACTCTTTACGGTACCCTGGATTAAAGGGCCTGCTTCGGTAAGACCAATATGCAAAGGATAGTCATACCTTTCAGAAAAAAGTTTATTTGCCCTGACTGTTGTATGTATATCGGAAGATTTCAGAGAAAAAACTATACTTTCAAATCCTATTTTTGAAAATATTTCCAGTTCTCTTTCAGCAGCTTTCACCATAGCTAGAGCTGTATCTCTTTCGTCCTTCAAGTCCCCTGGAAGTGAACCGGAATTTATCCCTACCCTTACAGGTACTCCTCTGGCGGATGCCTTGCGTATGATTTTTTCGATCTTGGTTTTGTCTCTTATATTTCCGGGATTGATTCTAAGCTTTGCAATATTGAAATCCAATATTCGTAGCGCAATTCTGTAATCGAAATGTATATCTGCTACCAGTGGTATGTCGATATTTTCCGTTAATCGCCCTACCCTTTCAGCTGTGCGGATATCCGGAACTGATATCCTTAAGATATCACAACCTATTGCCTGCAGAGCATTGATTTTTTCAATGAGGTTGGAATCTATATCACCTATAGGTTCCTTCCACATTGTTTGTATCGATATAGGAAAGCCGCCGCCGATGATGACTCTACCTACTCTGACGGCCCTTGTTTTTTTTCTTTTTATCATTCTATTTTCAGATCTGGAAGTGATGTTTTATCCACCCGATTTATTAAGTTTATTATTAAACTTATCCCGCTACGCATGAGAATGGACTGGTCATAGAGATCTTCCAGTTCGCTTATTACCTTAGCCTTAAAATCGTCCACAGTGTTAAACTGTTTCAGGTCGATATTATTGATTAACTCTTTTGTTTTTGCTATGGATTTTAGTTCATTGTCGAATACATTCATGTTTTCTCTGTAAACATAACCTTCCTTTTGGAAAATTCCCTTTCGCTCTATCCAGTCTCTCTCGGTCTTCTTCAGCTCGGCTTCCAATTTATCAAGAGTTACAAGGATATGTTTTAAGAAAGATTCGAGTTTTTTTTCCATTCTCTTTTCTATGTTACTATGTTACATCCTAAGTATTTCCTTAATTTTCATAAGACGTGTTATGTTGCTTCTCTCAAGTTCATCGAGTTTACTTGAAACAAACTTTATTGCTTCTTCCTGTTGAGGTATAAGTATGTATTCGAGTGCATTAACCCTTCGCCTGGTTTTTTCTATTTCATTTGCTACCAGTTCGATAGTTTTCTCCAGCTCGGCAAGTTTAACCATCCTTTCAAGCATCTTGGCCAGCTTGCTCATTGCGATGTCCAGATCGTTATTTGTGGTATCTATACTGTAGCTTAATAGATTACCCTGGATTGAAAACTCAAAGACAGGTATTCTTACATTCATGATAAGATTTTCCGAAACGTTCAATTGAGCTTCACATTGAGGAAATGAAAGAGCAGTAAGATAAGCTTCCCTTGGCATACTGGCAGAAGCAAGTATGAAATGTTTAAAGAGATCTCCGATTTCACTGTCTATTTCTTTCCTTAAAATCTTGTACTCTTTTACAATTTCCATGAAGTCCTTAAGAAGCCCCTCTAACTTGTCCTTCAGCAGCTTATGACCCCTTTTTGCAACTTGTTGCTTCTTTTTTAGTTGCAGTAGTTCCATCCTGTTGGGATTTACCCTAATTGCCATCTATTGACGTCTCCTGTCGAATTATTATTCCTTGCCAAGATACTTTTCTATGTATTCGTTCCTGACACGTTTCAGTTCAGTGCGAGGAAGAATCTTTAGTAGTTTCCATCCTATATTGAGAGTCTCCTCTATGCTTCTGTTTTCACCGAAACCCTGATTGATAAATTTCTGTTCGAATTCATCGGCAAACTCGACGTATACCCTGTCTATTGGTGTTAATGCAGCTTCTCCCAGAACCACAGCAAGCTCTCTTGCTTCGACGCCCTTTGCATATGCCGCAAACAGCTGATTTGCAACGTCAGCGTGATCCTCTCGCGTTTTCCCCTTGCCAATTCCCTTTTGCATCAACCTGGAGAGGGATGGAAGTACATTTATTGGTGGAAGTATTCCCTTTCTGTAGATATCCCTGCTAAGAAAAATCTGTCCTTCCGTAATATAGCCGGTAAGGTCGGGAATGGGATGCGTTTTGTCATCCTCAGGCATTGTGAGTATAGGGAACTGTGTAATAGAACCTTTTTTCCCTTTTATTCGCCCTGCCCTTTCGTATATCGTGGAAAGGTCCGTGTACATGTAACCCGGGTATCCTCTTCTCCCAGGAACCTCTTTTCTTGCAGCAGAGATTTCCCTTAGTGCTTCACAGTAGTTTGTCATGTCTGTAAGGATAACAAGTACATGCATATCGAGCTGAAATGCAAGGTATTCTGCTGTTGTCAGGGCTACTCTCGGAATTGCAATTCTCTCTATTACAGGATCATTTGCAAGATTGATATACATCACGGCGCGCTCTATGGCTCCTGTCTTTCGCAGATCATCTATAAAGAAGTTTGCCTCTTCGAATGTGATTCCCATTGCAGCGAAGACAACGGCAAATTCCTCCTTTTCACCCAGTGTCCGCGACTGCCTTGCAATCTGTGCAGCAAGCTGTGCATGAGGAAGTCCCGAGCCGGAAAAAATAGGCAGTTTTTGTCCCCTTACCAGGGTAAGTAACCCGTCGATAGCCGATACACCTGTCTGTATGAATTCGGAGGGAAAGTTGCGGCTGTACGGATTGATAGGTGCACCGTTTATGTCAATAAACATCTCGGGAATGATGGCTCCGGAATCATCTATAGGCTCACCTACACCGTTGAAGATTCTACCCAACATTTCTCTGGAAACGGGTATTGTCATTCCCTTGCCGAGAAATCTTACCCGCGAACGTTCGGTAGAAATTCCCTGTGAAGATTCAAACAGCTGTATAAGGGCAGTGTCTTCACTTGTTTCAAGTACCTGACCACGCCTGATACTGCCGTCATGAAGTTCTACATCGGCTAATTCACCGTATTTGATACCTTCCACACCCTTTACAATCATTAAGGGTCCTTCCAACCCCTTGACATTGTTGTATTCTTTAATCATGCCGAAGCCCTCCGTGTTCTAATTTCATCGAATGCCTTGATAATTTTGTCCTGGACCGCTTCGATTTTGTCTATTTCATCCTCCGGATGATACTTCATGCGTGCAATTTCCTCACGAACCTCGTTCTCCAGTATCAGGTCGAGCGATATTCCTGCCTCAATCGATTCCAACGCCAACCTATGGAAGAGAAGTATTGCCTGGAGCATGAGAAACTGTTTCTTGAGAGAGGTATATGTATCAACTTCGTGGAAAGCGTTCTGGTGGAGGAAATCCTCTCTAATGGATCTTGCCACTTCCAGTGTCAACCTGTCACGGGGAGATAGAGCATCGATACCGACAAGGCGGACGATTTCTTCCAGTTCTGCCTCTTCCTGGAGTATTCTCAGGGCATGACCTCTGTTCCTTATCCAGTCCCTTGAAACTTCCTTTTCATAATAATCATTCATTATATCAGCGTAGAGAGAGTAAGAATTCAACCAGTTTATTGCAGGAAAATGCCTTGCATAGGCTAATTTTGCATCAAGCCCCCAGAAAACCCTCACCTCTCTCAATGTCGCCTGAACAACAGGATCTGAAAGGTCACCTCCGGGAGGAGATACCGCGCCGATTACTGACAGAGAAGCTTCCTCCTCGCTGCCAAGTGGTATTACCAGACCTGCTCTTTCATAGAATTCCGCTATTCTCGAAGCAAGATATGCGGGATAGCCCTCTTCCCCTGGCATCTCTTCGAGCCTTCCTGATATTTCACGCATTGCCTCGGCCCATCTGGAAGTAGAATCCGCCATTAAAGCGACATTGTAACCCATATCTCTGTAGTACTCTGCCAGTGTTATGCCGGTGAATACCGATGCTTCCCTCGCGGCAACAGGCATATTGGAGGTGTTGGCAATAAGGATTGTCCTCTCCATAAGCGGCTTTCCCGTTTTAGGATCTTTCAACTCGGGGAATTCGAGAAGTACATCGGTCATTTCATTTCCTCGTTCCCCGCAGCCAACGTAAACAATGATGTCCGCATCGGCCCATTTCGCAAGCTGGTGCTGAACGACCGTTTTCCCGGATCCGAATGGCCCAGGAACACATGCTGTTCCTCCCTTGGCCAGCGGGAAGAATGTATCAAGCACTCTTTGTCCCGTTATCAACGGGAAATTTGGATTGATTTTTCTCTGGTATGGTCTTCCTATACGGACAGGCCATCTGTGCGATAGTTTTAGTTCATGGATTTCTCCAAATTCGTCTTTGATCTTACCTATCGTTTCATCTACTGTATATGAACCACTGTCAAGCTCGGTAATAGTACCTGCGACATCCGGTGGAACGAGTACCCAGTGCCTGACAATTTCGGTTTCTTCAACGTATCCGAGTCTGTCACCGCCACTTACCGTTTCTCCGGGTTGTGAAGTGGCGGTAAAATCCCACTTCTTTTCATGGGAAATGGATGGTTCGTCTATACCGCGGGGAATGAAATCACCATGTCTGTTACTTATAATATCAAGGGGTCTCTGGATACCATCATATATCTGACCTATGAGTCCTGGTCCAAGCTCAACGGAAAGCTGCGTGCCCAGGTTAATTACCGGCTCACCGGGGCCAACTCCTTCTGTCTGTTCATAAACCTGAATCGATGCTTCATCACCGTTCAGTCCTATTATTTCTCCGAACAGCCCTATTTCACCCACTTTGACTACTTCGTACATCATGGGATTAGTAAGATCCTTTGCTATTACAAGGGGTCCGGATACTTTTATTATCTTTCCTGCCATTTTCACACCTTCCTTATCATTCTTTTCCTAGTAAATCTATTCCGATTGCCTTTTCAACAGCATTTTTTATTTTCAGGAATCCTATCCCTCTGGAACCTTTCTGGTCTGGTATAACTATGACCGCCGGGATCGAACCAGTTTCAAGTCTCGATAATTCAGCTATAATAGGTTCTGCCAGAGTCTCCGTAATGAATATAATCGCATATTCCTTCGAACTGACCAGCTCTCTTAGTATACCCAGGGCTTCACCGCCTTCAGCCGCAGGAAATCCTGTAACTCCTCCAGCAGAGAAACCGTTTACAGTGGAACTGTCTCCAATCATTGCAATTTTATATGTAGACATTTACAATCCTCTTTTTAAGGATATTGTTATCGATATTCTTTAATTTTCCGATCAATATCATGCGTATATTGTAGAGGTCTGAGAGTTTCCTTGTAAGAAAATAATATGAATACTCTATGCCAGGTGGGTAATATTTCCACTTCTCTATTAACGTGTAGAGATCACGCTTTTCCCTCAATAATGTCTCGGATACATCAACGCCACCTGAGAAGTCATTTAGAATTCTCTTTAAAGGTGTTTCCCTGAGACTTGCAGTGAAACCGTTCCATTCCTGAGGCACGGAAGAATACATCTCTTCGATTCTAGATATTCCGGAAAATCCTGTAAGGGCATACTTTACAATACTCCATGGGAGATTGGCATTTTTTCCCCTTATCAAAACTTCACCGATCTTAATCTCATCGATGCTTTTGAAAAGTTTGAGAAGTTCCTTCGACTCCGTATCAAATGCTATCTTAAGCAAGTGGAGGTTCTTCTGTCTGTCCAGTGCAAATTCGAATGCCTGAGAATTCTTGTCCTCTTCATAATAGGCAATCCAGGCTTCCTGGAGAGAATCATATATTGCACTGGGCAGCATTATAAAGTCCATCTCTTCTGAATAGCCCTTTAGATCTTCAACGGAAAGATCTCCCTCCGGTCCGAACAGCGCATCGTTCTTTTTTTCATAGAGTTTGGAAAGAATAACTACCTTAAGGTTGAAGTAATCCCACGGAAGAAACACAAGGCTTCTCAATTCTCTTGAAGGGGAATTCAATGTAAGAAAATCCGTGATAATTGAAGTTTCCAGTTTTATGGCAGCATCAATTCCACCTTCACCACCTACCCTGTTAAGTTCATGGGAAAAAGGAGAATCTGGCAATTGAGCAACAGCTTCTTCAAATGAAGATGAAGAAAAAAGAGATGCAAGTTTCGCATCATCTATTAATTCCCTTTCCCTGCTCTTGAAAACACCATACACGAAGTTGAAATCTGCCTTGGTCTTCTTCATACCGGTATTACTCCACAGGGTTAGTTCTGAAACAACATGGCTGCTGCCTCTATTTCATATTTGTCAATAAGTTCCTTGAACGTTTCATCGATCGTGCAATTCAACCTTATATCACCTCGTGGTATTATGAATCCACCTCTGAACCTTCCCTTTTCCTCGGCAAGTTCAACCTTGTATTTTGCGAGAAGGTCTGAAAATTCCTTTTTGAATCGTTCGGTTTCCTTTGCAGAGACGATCAATCGATCACCTGGTTTTGAATATTCCTTGAGGTGCTTTTCCAGGTATTTTCGATATGTAGAAGTTTCCAGAACTTTCTCCCACCATTTGGAATACGTCTCTTCGAGAAGTCTCCTTTTCAATCTCTGAGTCTCATTTTTCTCGGCCAACCTTACGGCGGACAAAAGCTGTTGAATCCTTTCCCTTATATGTTTCATCTCCAGCTCTTTTTCCTCTTCTATCTCTCTTTCCAGCTGATTCAATTTCTCTTCGTAGAGTTTTTCATATTTTTCTTTTGCCTCGGAATAAATCTTTTCACCTCTTTCCTTTGCAGCAGAAATGATTTTTTCCGCTATGGTGGATGTATTAGACACAGGCTACTCCTCTCTATTGATTTAGAATTGTATACCTACTATAAGAATGAGAATCGTTGCTATGAGTGCAAATAGGCCAAAGGTTTCAACCATAGCAGGTAGAATAACGGATTTACCAAATGCTTCGGGCTTCTTTGCTACGACACCCATAGAAGCTACGGAAGATTTTCCCTGCCAAATAGCCGAAAGTAGCTCACCCAACATTGCTGGGATGCAGGCCCCGAAAACTGCAAGGCCTTTTCCAAGCTCAAGATCGTAGAGCGGATTGGCTCCGCCGAGTATTTGCAATTTTACCATTACCAGAATTGCTACTACAAGACCATAGATAGACTGTGTTGCCGGAAGTGCCTGAAGTATCAACATAGGACCGAATTTATCGGGATCTTCTGATAGTACTCCTCCCGCCATCTCTCCTGCCAGACCTACTCCAATAGAAGAACCTGCTGCGGCAAGTCCTGCTGCAAGAGCTCCTCCTGAAACTGCGATTGCAAAACCTAGTGTCATTGTTGCTTCCTCCTATTTCTCAAATCGATAGTATTGTGCTTCCCGTTTAAAGGGTATAAATTGTTTTCCGCCACTTGGGTAGTAGCGATTGAATGATTCCAGATAATTTAATCTCAAAGAGTGAACGAATGCGCTGAGCATTGAAAGAAGAAGATTCAAAACATGGAATAGAATGATTATCGTTGCTCCGATTGCCAATGATACGATGGTGATTATGATGTTTCCCTTTGATATAAGAAGTTGACCCATCATATTTCCTACCAGTGCAATAAATCCCGTTGTTAGATTAAGTACGGCAAGTCTCATATAAGATAGAACATCCGAAAAGAAGGAGACAATTCCATAGTACCCCACAATGCCATACAGTGATATAACTCCCATCATCAATCGGCCCCCAATGTTTTTACTTTCACGCCCTGTAAAGGCAACTATTGCAAGTGCACTGACGGCAAGAATCAATAAAATTATATTTACTATAGGTGATGGTATTGCAGAAGTAAATTGGGTGGCTATCCATCCTATTATTGAAAAAAGGAGAAGAAACCACATGAGATAGTCGAAAATAGCAGCCTGGAGTTCCCCGTTCTTTAACGCATTGACAAAACCGGCAAAAATTGAGATCAGCTGGAATATAACACCTACGAAAATAGAGATACCGATTATCACCATTATATCCTTTGTAGGGCTGAAGAGTGGCAGAATGCCTAGTATTTTTCTCCCTCCGTACTGGTAGCCTATACTTGTTCCGAAAAAGCTCCATGTGAGAAAACCGAAAACGATCGAGACGATACCCATTTCGAGGAAGAGATCAAGAAAGAGACGCGTTCCCTGATCCGGTTTGAACTTTCTCTTCAACAGAATCGAGATAAGGACCTGCAAAGTTCCGTAACCGACGTCGGCTAAAACCATTGCATAGAAGAATGTCATGGCAAGAGCAACGAGTGGTGTAGGATCTATTCCGAAATAGCGTGGCATTCCAAACATTTCAATGAGTATCTGGTAGGGCTTTAGTATTTTCGGGTTCTCGAGAATTATCGGAGGATTGTCATCTTTCGTCGGTCTTGTAAATCGAAGAACCGCATTCTTGTATTTTTTCAAAGATTTTTCAAAAACCTCCCGGTTACTTTCCCTGACCCATCCCTGCACAACAGAGACTGTATTTGAATGAAACATTCTCGAGGTTACGGTCAGGTTTTTCTTCCTGTTGAGAAACTCATCGCTGTATGCCTGCACGAATCCTCTGTACTTTTCTGCCTCGCCGGCAAAGAAGGATTCCATCTCTGCCTTTTGCTTTTTTAATTTTTCGATTTCAGATTTCGCTTCTCTTATTGCATCTAAAGCGGTGTTGTTAATGAGCGGAAAGCTTACATTCTTTAAACCGTATCCCTTTATTATGCTTTCCAGAATATTTTTTTTCTCATTGAGTACTATGAAATAGCCCAGAATCTCTTTCTTTTTTCTCGTCACTTCCACCCATGTAACCGAATCCGATATACCGTCCTTTTCTATATCTCTATGAGTATGCATGAGTTGGAGTGCATTACACGATACAGGAAATGTTGTTGTATAGCTGCTCTCCTCAAAGAGTGACAGATGATCCTTCATCTCCTGCCAAGGTGTAAGGGTTTCAACCAATTCTTCATTCTCGTCGAGACGTGATAGTATAGACTCATACTTTTCATGCTTCGCTTTCAATTCTTTTATATACCCTTGCAGGTCGAAACTCTCAATCATCTCTTTGAACTTTTGTTCTTCGATGTAAGGGGCAGAACCGAAGAATTCTTCCAAAAGGCCTCTTTCCACAGGGTTAAATGTTTTAAAGAGGTCCAGTATCCATTTTACATTGAGCAAAACCTGATCAACCGAAGAAGTATCTACCTCCAACTTGTTTTCCCATTGAAGCATCTCTTCTTCCAGACCCTCGTGAATGTCTTCTATGTGAATCAGGCCCTCTTTTTCTATTTCCTTTACAAGTTGTCCGACCTCTTCTTTGGGTATGATTATCTGGGTTTTAAGAACCTTTGCTATTGCCATTGTCCTGCCACTATATGATTAAATAAGTTTTTCTATAAGAAAATCTGCAACTTTTTCCTGGTTTTCCGATACACTTTTTTCCAGCTTCTCTCTTAGTGCCTTACCTTCATCCCTTATCTTCTTTTCTTCTTTCTTGAACTCAACCTCTAGATTCCTCCTGTAAGTATCCAGCTCATCGTTCAATTTCTGCTTCTTCTCTTTCCTGAGTTTTTCAATTTCGATGTCCACAGAAAGAATTTTTTCCTCTGCCCTCTTTTTGTACTCTTCTTCGATTCTCAAAGCCTCTTCTTCGGCTTTCTTTACTTCCTTTAATACATCCATAATGATCTCCTGTTCCTATAGGATATAGATTATGCAAAGCATATGCTTCTGTCAAATGATTTTTAACATTTGAAAACGATTAATTGAGATAGATAATGGCAATGTTATTTCTTGTTACACACCTATCTTGAATTCTTATCACCACTTCCCAGAAGTGCCCCCTTGATCTTATCGATTTGAGCTTCCAGTTCTTTACCTATTTGTGTTGCAGATTTTCTGTAACCATCGATTACTGCCTTCTCTTCTGTATTTCCCTGTCCGGATACATTTTGCACGGTAAGAGAATAAAGAATCTTACCGTCTGAAACCCTTATTATCCTTACCGTTGCATTTGTTTTTGATTTATAAATCTGATATTTCTTGCCTTTGAATACAAGTTGGGAAACGAGGTAACAGTCGTTCAATACCGATACTATGTATGATACATCCTTCTTTACCCCAAGCTTTTCTATCGCCTCTGGTTCACCATTGAAAACCAGCATGAATTGATCCGGAGAGAGCGCTCCGTTGTATTGTGAGAAGTCAAAGGATATTCCCTGTAGCTTGTTGTAAACGGTATCGAGGATTACAGGATCTGAAGATACACCGAATTTCGATTTTTCCAGAACAAGAATTGTAGCTTTTCTGGGAGGTGGAACATATACGAAATCTCTTATGACATTTTCGAATTTGTAGGTGTATCCTTTGGCTTTAACAATGAGCATTGCCCTTATAATATTTTCTTCGTTGGGATTGTCGAATCTTGCAATTGTGCAGTTAGCCTGTCCGTAATCGTTGGTATTTACGATCGAGGTGAGTATGCCTCCACCTTTTACGAACTGAAAGAGTATGGAGGCAGAAGCTACAATGCTCTTACCCGTGGCAGAGTTGTAGGTGACAATAACAGATGGTTGAAGGGCTCCCTTCTTGTTAAGATCAATAGTCTTTGCCTTTACCTGATTCATGTTACTGTCGAGCCACTCATTCCCGGGTTCAAGGGACAGGGATGCACCGAGTTTTGTGAGCTCAGTTCTCGCCTCATTTATTACACTTTCCGTTTCAGGATCAACATTGGTTAATTTTTCACTTTCAGCAAGGACAGAGACGAGCTGTTTGAGGCCATCGGCTATTTGCCCGTTGTCAATTTTTGACATACCATTTTCAAGGAACTGTTTTAGCCGATATTCGGTTTCTGCCGAACCTGTAACCTCTACATTCTTCTTTCCCTGAGGCGTTTTTGGGGTTTCGCCGGTTGCAATACTTTTGTTTGTATTTTGTTCCGTAGAGGTAGTTACACAGCTTGAAAGGACCAGAGCAAATAATACAGAAAACAAAAGAGAAAGTAAAAGAATAATTTCTCTCTTTTTCAACATCTTATGTCTACTCCTTTTATAATTTAATTTTGTGTTTACCATGCCGCTTCAAGAATAATATCCGTATCAGTCTTGAGAAGTTCTGTAATAGAAGTCTCAAATGACAAAGTTTTCTTATCTGGGGATAGGACTCCCATATTGTAAGAAAGGATTTCTCTCGGGGCCTTTACAGTATACTGAATCTTGTATCCTTCAAAAAAAGTATCGACCATTTTCATGGTTTGTTGGTCAAGTTCCTCTTCGGTTCTGGATGCAATTTTCTGTTTGAAGTATGTCCTTTCTCCCCTTTTTTCAAGAGAGACAGGAAACTCATTAAAATTCTTTATTTTACTAAGTTTTGAGACATCATCAAATGAAATCGTGGCATTTATCAGTATATCGTCTTCATTCTCCGATTGTTTGAAAGATCTTAATTTCAAGCCCTCTATCCCGGCTATGGATTTTCTAAAATCATCCTCGCTGACAGGTAAAGGCATCGAAAGAGTATTTTTTTCTCCTGTTTCTCCAAGGTTGATAATCATTTTGGATATTCTGTAATTCAGAGTGAGGATTCCGCTACCATTATCATTGAAACTGATAGACGATTCAACACCTATGCATGATGATAGAAACAATAAGAGAGAAACAATAATTGTAAGCATGAACGGTATGCTAAAAAGAGATTTATTCTTTTTAAGGTTTTCCTGGAAGTTCATTTATGCCTCGCTTTTAATTCGATTCTACCATCAAATGACAATATTTTACAATACAAAAGATTGAAATCATATTTCATAGAAATTATTAATATGTATATTATATCATACTTTCAATGAATTCTTCTATTTTTTCTTTTACCTGCCTTATCACTGATTTGGGAACTTTAATTGAGGAAATGTTGACCGAAGAAGGATTCTTCCATAATTTTCCCTCGATTGAACTACTTGTTTCTGTCAGAAGCTTATCAATAAAATCAACAACATGTTTGTTTACTCCGATGCCGAACAGAATGGATAGTTTTTCGATGTTCTTCTTTTCATTTTTCTCATGAAAGATGACAATAGATTTTTCATAGGAATTGCTAATTTGCGATGCAACCTCTTGAAGGTTTATGATTTCGGGATATTCCTCTAAAAAGTTGAATATCCTGTAATCTCCTTTCAAAACAAATTGTTTTGACAAAGCTTTTGAAAAAAAATTGGTAAAAGATTTTCTTAGAATCCTTATTTCTTTTCTGCATTCATTTCCCTTTGAAATCAATACTTCTATTGCATCTTTAATCTTACCCGGTGATACCGACAACCTTTCGCCCACAGAAACAGCAGAAGCATGGAGTTTCCTGAGATAATCAAACAATCTGTTTCCTGCAAGAAAATGAATCCTCTTCATACCCTTGTAATTTTCTATTTTTGTTACCTTGATTCCACCAATCTCCGAGGTGTTTCTGAGGTGTGTGCCACCACAAGGAGTTGCATCTATGTCACCTATTGTTACCACTCTGATTTTTCCTTCGACTTTGGGTTGACGCCTTAGGTTTATGGAATTTTTCTCAATCTCTATCCTGTCAGTGAAATAGAGAATATCCACATCGAAAGATTCGTTTATCATACAGAGAAGTCTGTCTTCAATCGAAGCTATTTTACTTTTAAGGTCGATTTCGGTTTTCACATCTATGGTAGAATCTGTTTTTCCGAGATGTGATGAAATAGTCTCTATGTCGAATTCATTTTTAAGATATGCTGATAAAAGGTGTTGTGCGGTATGTTGCTGCATGTTATCGTACCTTTTATTCCAGTCTATCCTGCACAAGGCAGTCTCTCCCCTCTCTGCACCAAGAGGATTTTCAAGAACATGAAGTATCTTGTCTTTTTCTTTGATTACATCTTTTACAGAGACTCCGTTTATCGTACCTGAATCGTGGTATTGCCCGCCAGATGTTGGATAGAAAATAGTTCTGTCTAGTATTACCGTGTCGTCTTTGATTTCTCTTATTATTGCAATACTTTCTCTTAGGTAACTGTCCCTGTGGAATAGAAAATCGGTCATGAATATCTTATATCATTCATGACCGATTATTTCCAGATCGTTTTAAGGTACTTTACTTTAAGATACACTAAAAACGATACACTAAAAACTAGTTATATTACAACTGTATTCTTACGTTGCCTGTTACGCCGTATGAGTTCCCTGTAAAGTTGTACATACCCGTGAGGTCTATCCTTAGAATCAGGAGGTTGAGTGAAACACCACCAAATGCTCTCACAGACCATCCCTGCACCTCAGAGCTTACCTGGATTCCGGTAGTAGAAAGGTCTGGAGGCGTTTCGCCTGCAGCTGCAAATGCATCGTTAATTTCCTGTATCTGCTGATCCGTGATAGGAGAACCGTCCAATAGAAGCTCGGTGAATAGCCCTCCTCCTGCTTTAGAGCCCCCAATGGATGCCCCGAGGCCTGCATACGGTGTAAGTATCAAAAGGCTCTTGCTAACCTGTACCTTGAAGTCGAATACCGTGGTGTTCCAGTTGAACTTAAGTGACGGGTCCGAAAGGCTTAAGGTATGGGTGACAAATCCGTCAGGGGCAGTAGCATCCGGTACATCGAACTGTGTCAGCGTAATGTCCCCACCCATCAGGCCTGTAAGTCCCACTCCTCCCTGAAGGTAGTTCAAACCGGCACCTATTGAGATACCTGGTATTAGGAATCTCTCCTTCAATATTGAAAGCCTGACATCCGCACCGAAGAGGAGATATTCGGCAGAAAATGGCAATCCTTGCTGTTTGAGTAATTCTTCAGGCAATATCCCGAGCTTCAGTCCTATATCAAAGGGAAGGAGGATACCTCCTATTCTTGCCTCAGCAGTATATGCCGGCAGAGGAAGCCCGTACTTTTGCAGGAATGAAAGTTCGGGTGGTATCGTGATATTAAAGGTGTCGATTACCGTTTCCATGGATTTAAAAGGAATCGTAGTTACTCCAACAGTCACCCCAACACCGAGATGTGGCGGAATGCGAAAGAGTTTTCCAATAAATGCATCTGACCAGTTTAAGCCTACAGAGGCATTGAATGGGAGAACAGGCGCTATTGCATCTGCAAAACCGGAAAAAGCAGTGACCATTTCATCGTAGGTGGGTGATTGTGCAAAAACGCCCGTTACCAATACAATTGTCAATAACAGTGCTATAATTATTCTTTTCATAAGAACCTCCTGTCTTGTTCTTAGACTAAAGTATAGCATTCTTTCCGTGAAAATCAATTTTTTCGAAGGGTATTAAAAAGAGAGCATGGAATAGTAGGGAAGATTCTTTCTCTGATCGAGCCTTACGGTATCTCTTTCACAATAAATCAATTTGATGTATATTTCCTACACTATGAGAAAAGAGAATATCAATTCGGGTGAAAATGGCAGTACCGTGAGAGAGGAAGTGCTTTCAAATTTTATAGTTATCGAGGGGCTCGACGGAGCAGGAACGACAACTCAGTTGAAATTGATCGATGAAGAACTTAATAGAATCGGATTCCCCCATTTTTGTACCTTTGAACCCACAGAGGGTACCATAGGGAGATTGATAAGAGAAATACTCCGTAAAAAACTAAAGGCCGAACCAGATACAATAGCATTGCTCTTTGCAGCCGACAGGAATGAACATCTCTTTGGCGAGGGAGGAATAGTGGAAAGGATAAGAAGAGGGGAGATTGTGATTTCGGATAGGTACCTCTTTTCCAGCCTTGCCTATCAGTCAATTCAGTGCGGCTTCGATTACGTATTTTCACTCAATTCCAAGTTTCCCCTCCCCCATGACCTGATATTCATAGATACACCCTTCGAGATATGTCAGAAACGACTTGGTGAAAGAAGGAACAGCGACATCTTTGATATGAAAGAATTTCAGATCTCGGTAAGAAAGAATTATGATAAGATATTTGATCATTTTGGGAGCGGCGCAGGGCGAGGGATGAATATTCACCTGATTGATGGTTCCGGAGAAGCGAAGGAAGTATTCAAAGATGTATGGAAAATCTTCCAAGGTTTGCCGATATATAAAGAGTGAAAAGAACAAGAATCAATCCAAGAAGGTACCTTTTTTCTGCTCTATTGTTTTTATTGTTTATCACAAATATCACTTCTCTTCATGCATGGCGTATTCTATATGCAGAGCAATACTACAAGCTGTATCATCTTCATTTTTATCAGTATCCGGATGATTCGATGGAGAATATCTACTATCTCGAAAAAGCATTGAAAGCAGATTTTGCAAATCCGCTCTATGCACTTGCAGTGATAAAGAACAAGACCGAATGGGAACGGTACAGGTATCTATTCAAGATGCATGTCAATCTGAAGCTAATAGAACAGTACCTCACTTTGGGAAGCAAGTATGACAAGATGGTAGCCTATTTTTACAATGCACCCTGGAAGAAGGAAAATATTGACAGTCTCGATAAAGCGGAGAAAGTTTACCTGGTTTCTCTCGGGTATTGGAAAAAGGCCCTGTACTGGGCTGAAAAGGCATGGGCCTTAAGATATGTACACCTTCCCGAAATACAGAACTGGGAAGACGAAAATTACAGGATATATTCAGGTGAACTCAACTATGAGGAGATAATTGATTCACACCTTGCAAGACTTAACAGGGTACGTGAAACATTTTTGAAAATGGATAAGAATACTTACTGATAACCTTAAAGGATCAACATTGCATCACCGTATGAAAAAAATCTGTATCTCTTTTCGATAGCTTCCCGGTAGGCCTTTAAAATAAGTTTTCTTCCGGCAAAGGCCGAAACCAACACCAGAAGTGATGATTTGGGGGTATGGAAATTTGTCAGCAACCTCTTTACAACATTGAACTTGAAACCGGGATATATAAAGATTTCAGTTTCCATCTCCCCTGCCCTCAAGCTTCCGTTTACCCAGGCTGATTCTAACGCTCTGACTACGGTTGTTCCCACAGCCAGGATATCACGTCCTTCTTTCAGGGCTCTCATTATCGAAACTGCCGTTTCTTCCGGTATATGAAAATATTCCCTATGCATCCGGTGATCCTCTATTTTCTCAGTTCTTATGGGAGTGAATGTACCTATGCCAACATGAAGAGTGAGGTATGCAATTTCATGGCCGGTCTCTTTGAGGTGGTCGAGTATTTCCCATGTGAAATGAAGTCCTGCTGTAGGGGCTGCAACAGCACCGTACATCTTGGCATAAACAGTTTGATATCGTATTTCATCCTCAGATATGTCATCTCTCTTTATGTATGGAGGAAGAGGTGTATGCCCATATTTTTCCAGATATTCATCATTGACTGTACCCGAAAATTGGATAATTTTCTCATTTGAAACTTCTCCCTTTATCCTTCCAATAATATCTCCCGGAAAATGATATGCATCACCGATATGCTGTCTCTTTGCTCTCCTGGCAAGGGCCTTCCATTCGTTTGCAGAGAGTTTTTCCGTAAGCAAGAACTCAGTTCCCTTTTCCATCCCTTTTTCGGAGGTTTCAGGAACATTAACCCTTTCATTCTTTTTATGTAATTTCTTACCATATAGGCGGGCTTTCCTGACCTTAGTATTGTTTAACACTATGAGGGTGTTTGGATTCAACCATTTGAAGATATTATCGATGGAAGTATGCGAGATTTCTCCCGTATCTCTTCTTAGGATGAGTAATCGAGATTTACCCCTCCTGTCAGACGGATACTGTGCAATAAGTTCATCCGGAAGTTCGAAGTCGAAGTCTTTTAAATCCATCTATACTGTATCTTCTAAAAAAGAGTATTCTGCTCTGTATCCTCTCTCGGAAGGAGGCCCAGGTGCTTGTATGCGTTTTCTGTTGCTACCCTACCCCTTGGCGTACGTTTTAAGAAACCAATTTGAATGAGGTAAGGTTCGTATACATCTTCCAGCGTGTCAACGGCCTCTCCTATCGAAATTGCCAGGGTTTCAGAACCTACCGGTCCGCCACCGTACTTCTCTATTACCGTTCTTAGAATTGCCCTGTCCAATTTATCCAGTCCGGCACTATCTATCTCCAGGGATTCAAGACCTCTGGAAACGATATTTTCATCGATTTTGCCCGTGCCCCACACGTCTGCGAAGTCACGCATTCTTCTTAGTAACCTGTTTGCCACCCTGGGAGTTCCCCTCGAACATTTCGCAAGAACAGTTGCTGCTCTCTCTTCTATCTGCACCTCGAGAATCCTCGCTGACCTGTGAATGATTTTTTTAATGTCTTCGATTGTATAAAAATCAAGCCTTGCCGTAATTCCGAAACGCGAGTAAAGGGGGCTTGAGACGAGGCCGGCCTTCGTTGTAGCTCCTACGAGTGTAAAGGGTGCAATCGGTATCTTTATGGAACGAGCACCCGGACCCTGGCCGATTACTACGTCTATCTGAAAATCTTCCATGGCAGAATAGAGCATTTCTTCTATCACTGGTTTCAACCTGTGTATCTCGTCGATAAAAAATACGTTGTTCTCACCGATGGAGGTTAGAATAGCAGCGAGGTCTCCCTGTTTTTCAAGGGCAGGTGCAGTGGTAGACCTGAATTGAGCTCCCAGTTCATTTGCTATGATACTTGCCAGTGTAGTCTTGCCGAGTCCCGGAGGCCCGCTGAAAAATACGTGATCGAGATTCTCCCTTCTCTTTTTTGATGCTTCAATAAATACGGAAAGATTTTCCTTGAGTTTCTCCTGTCCGACAAATTCACTCAAATGCCGGGGTCTTAAGGTTGCTTCTTCCAAATCCTCTGTTTTGTCATACGCCGGATTTGTGATATTCTCATATTCCATTGTTCTTACCGCTCACTATTCCTATTGCTCTCTTAAAAAGTTCCTTTTCAAGCTCTCCCCGTGAAAGTTTTTCCGGTTCTATTGCTTTTACGGCTTTCTTTACAGCTTCTTTGCTTTTATTCTTGTCAAAGCCCATACCGGAAAGAGCATTAATGATGTCTGCAATGACGGGATCCCATGGTTTTTCTTCGAATCCTATCTTTCCCTTTAGCTTGAGTATTATCTTCTGTGCTGTCTTTCCTCCGAGTCCGGGAATGGAGGAAAGAGCGGAAACATCGCTGTTATCTACTGCTTCTACGAAATCATTCACCTCGATACCGGAAAGGATTTTCAGGGCAAGTTTTGGCCCGACTCCGTCGACCTTTATGAGGTCGAGAAAGAGAGATCTTTCCGACTCAGAGTAGAATCCAAAGAGCTTTAACTGATCTTCCTTGTGATGTAGATAGGTAAATACACGTGTTTCCTTGCCGGTTTCGGGAAATTTTTCCATTGATTTGTTGGATACGAAGAGCTCCCATTCTATTGCCCCGGTTGAGAGACATATAGTTTCTCCTTTCTTGCTACTGATCTTTCCGCTCAAACTGTTGAACAATGCCCTAACTCCCTTTTCCTGTTTTTTCTTATTTATGAAACAAGTTTAACAGAATCAGTTACTATCATGTCCTGAAGACGCCTCAATAATCTTTTCATTGAATTGTTCACTATTTATGTGACATATGGCTATCGACAACGCATCTGCCGCATGGTCAGGCTGAGGGACTTCCGGCAGCCTGCAGATCATTCTTACCATTTCCTGAATCTGATGCTTATCCGCACGACCACTTCCGGCAACGGCGAGTTTCACTTTGAGTGGGCTATATTCTCGGAAGGGAATCTCGCTTTCGGCAAGGGTGAAAAGTATCACTCCCCTTGCCTCTGCCACCGGCAGAGCAGTTTTAACATTCTTTGCGTAGTACAGCGTTTCTATGGCAGCTTCATCGGGAAGGTAGTGAGCAATGATACTTTTGAGTTTTTTGTAGATAAGCTGCAGACGTTTCCCCGAGGTCAAACCTCTGTCAGTCTCTATCACACCGTAGGTTATACACTTATAGCTCGATCCGTCGTAAGAAACTATTCCGTATCCTGTCTTTGAAAGTCCCGGGTCTATACCAAGAAAGGTTTTCATTGAAATTTCTTCATTGCTCTTCGAATACGAAATCTGCCGGTATGTCGAGGTTGGTAGAGACACTCTGTACGTCATCATGGTCCTCGAGGGTCTCAATCAAGCGAAGTGCCTTTCGTGTTTTTTCTTCGTCAAGGCTAACCGTGGCATCGGGTATCATCGTTACTTCAGCCATTGTATTCTCAAAACCAGCCTCTGTAAGCGCATTAACTACATTTTCAAAATCTTCGGGTTCTGTTATTACCTCGATATTTTCACCGTCATTGGTAACATCTTCTGCTCCCGCCTCGAGGGCGACTTCAAGAATCTTGTCTTCATCATACTTCGATGCATTGAAGGAAATAACTCCCTTTCTCTTGAAAAGGTAGGAAACGCAACCTGTTTCTCCGAGATTTCCCCCACCCTTTGTTAGGATATTTCTAATTTCGGCAGCGGTTCTGTTTCGGTTGTCTGTAAGTATGTTTATCAGAAGGGCTACGCCACCAGGTCCGTAGGCTTCATAGGTTAGTTCATTGTATTCGACTCCTTCCAGCTCGCCCGTACCCTTTTTTATTGCCCTGTCGATATTCTCTTTTGGCATGTTGGCTAGTTTTGCCTTGAACACAGCGGTACGCAGACGCGGGTTGGCCTCTATGTCTCCTCCGCCAAGCCTTGCAGCAACGCTTATTTCCTTGATGAGTTTGGTAAAAAGCTTGCCTCTCTTGGCATCGAGAGCACCCTTCTTATGTTTTATTGAGTGCCATTTACTGTGGCCTGACATAAAAACTCCTGTTTTTTCTTATTTTCTTATGGTAAATCAGATTAACATATAAGAAAATATGGTGTCAAGCTTGACAGCGTGTTGCTTTTTACCAATCATATGCATTGCCCGGAACAAAGTTTATGTGTCAATTTGAAGGGCGGATATAAGGCAGATATAAGGTGGATATATTGACTGAAAGAAAGATAAGAATACTTCTTGTAATCGTGGTTTTTTTCCTATCAGTAGTAGAGGTGAGTGCTCAGTTCGATCACATAGAGATGATTTTCAAATTGAAGAATCAAACCGCTGAAAATGTGGAGGGACGGTTAAAAAAAATACTGGAAATCATGAGGTATAGAATTGCAGCTTTCAAATTGAATGAAACTGTTAGTGGCATAAGGAACAACAGGATATTCATAAACATACCGATGAGTAAGTATCAGGATAGGATAAAGGCTGTTTTACAGGAAGAGGGATCTCTGGCCCTCTATGCGGTTTCGGGCAAGGGTGGTAAGGATTCCAAGAAAATCGAATCCAGGTTCGGTGGCAAACCGGTATTCGTAATCGGTGACCCGATAATTACAAACGGCTCACTCAGTGAAGTAAAGATAGCGGAATTGAGCGACGGGAGTTTTCTCCTGGTTTTGTTTCTCAACCCTTTTGCAACCAAAAAGCTTGCCAGAGAAACAGAGCACTTGAAGGGGAAAAAGCTGGCGCTGGTGATCAGCAAGAGATGGGTAAATATTGTTAAAGTAAAGGAAAAGATCAGCTCCGGAGAGATAGCTTTTCCTATCGATTATCCTCTTGAAACGGCAATGACAATGATCTCTGTCATTTCCCTCGGTCCGTATCCCGAGGCCATTGAATGTGAATCTGTTCTGAAGACAGAGGCTCCGTATACCTTTGAATAGAAAGAAGTATTTTTTCAAGCATAAACCTACTGTCTCCCTCGAGTCGGTAATAATAAGGATCATCTGAAAATTCATCAGTCATGGGTAAAATGTCAAATAGGTCAATTCCAAATCTTTTCCTGAAGAGAGACTTTTCAATTCCATCTCGCAATCGAAGTCCCATCATGAGATTTTCAAGTAGAAATTCCCGGGCTTGGATGGATTCGGTTGTGATACCCCAGTTATTCTCCCTTCCCCTGCAGTACTTTACGAGGTCATTTGAATGGGTCATCCTAAGTATGATGTTGCTTGAATCAACCCTCTTATCCGTGTCGCCGGAAGCGGGCATCGTGGAAACCGCCGAAGGACCAATTCCAAGGTAAGGTTCCATTTTCCAGTATGCCAGATTGTGCAGTGACTCGTATCCCGGAATGGCAAAGTTTGATATCTCATAATTCATCAATCCGTTGTTTTCGAGAAAATTCTTCCCTGAAAACCACATTTTCTCCTCTTCTTCAGCTTTAGGCATTTCGATACTACCATTTTTTACCATTTGGCAGAGTTCCGTATCATCTTCCACCGTAAGGGTGTAGAGGGATATATGTTTAAAATCGTTCTCAATCAGTACGGATATTGATTCAATAAGCTCATCTGTTTTCTGAGTGGGAATACCGGAAAGAAGATCTCCGCTCTTTTTTCCCGTCCAAGAGGATTCAAGGAGTTCCAATGATTTGAAGTTGTCTCTACAGCATCCTGGTCTTTTAAGTATATCGAGTAACCTGTCACTCATGCTTTGGAAACCGATGCTGATTCTTGTCACTCCATGGTCCGAACATATTTCCAGAAAATCTCTTGTAACAGATTCCGGATTTGCCTCTATGGTATATTCCGACAGCCCGGATACTTCGGTATTGTGCCTTCTTAACGATAAATCTATTCCTCTAAGTAAACTTTCCAGTGTTTTGCCAGAAAGCAGGCTCGGTGTACCTCCTCCGATATAGAGTGTCTTGATTGTAACCGAAGGAAGCATTGCAAGGTTGTATTCAAGTTCCTCAAGGATAGAGATGATTGTGGTCTCAATAATACCTTCATTGACCGAAGGGGGAACAAACGAAAAAAAATCACAGTATATACATTTGCTCCTGCAGAAGGGAATATGAACGTATAATGCTATGTCATAGTTACTATCGAGCAGTGTCAAGGAAGCAAGCTCCCTGGAAACATGAAATCTAGAAGTATGAAATGCGATTCGTTGGCCAGTAACGAAGAATCACCTTGGCAAGAATCAATCTGTAATTCACTATTCCCCATGATCTTGAGTCACTGGAATAAGGCCTGTTGTCTCCCAGAAGAAAGTATTGATTTTCACCCAGGGTGATACTTTGCATTTCTCCATTAAACGGATAATCGCTTTTCGCATTTTTAACATTGATTTTTGTTTGTATCTTATAATTTTTATCGATAATGGACATCTCGTCGATGAATTTTGCCTGCCCCGGGGGCTTGATGTAGCACCTGTAACGATCCATTCTCACAGTGTCACCGGGTACGCCAATAACACGTTTCAGCATGAACCGGCTTATATTGTTTCCGGCTCTGTCTTTTATTAGACTCACTCGGTGCAGAGTAAAGAAGTCGACAATGCTGTTCATGATACGAAGAATCAGGGTTCCCCTGTCCGCATAGGGTGATGCAATTATCACCAAATCGCCTCTCTTGGGAAGTTTGTGTAAACCAATTCTCCTATCCTTGCTACCGACCGGGAAACCATAGGGAAGAGAAGAAGCTATAACACGTTCATTCGTTTTGAGAGTCGGCTCCATCGAAACTGAATCTACAGTATAGCCCTGGATGAAAAAAGTGGTAACTATTATATAGAGAAAGAAACTTATAATGGCAAGCTTCAATATATTCAATAGCAGGCGGGGCAGTTTTCTTATACCACTGTTGGTTTTGTATCTCTCGATAGGTTTATACATTTTACCCGGTCATCTGATTTTGCCAAATCTTGTTAGTGGCCAGAATCTGAAAGAGGCCTTTCCCAGTATTTTTTTCATGGAAACGGGTCCGAAGTACCTGGCATCCCTGGAATCATCGCGGTTGTCCCCCATCGGGAAAATTCTCTTATCCGGTATATACTGCCCCTTTTCCAGAATTCTCCAGTTTTCACCCGACATCCTGTCTGATGGATTTATCTCGTATTCAACTCTGTACATCCATTTCCAGATATAGATGTTGTCTACAAGTGCCTGTTGGGAAAAATTGGGACTTCCGGTGGACTCTCCGGATATGACGAAGTACCTGGATATGGAATCACGGGTATCCTTGCCTATTTCAAGACCTTCATTGAGCAATGCGATACCCTTACCCGCTTCACGGAAGTATGGATATTCCTCCGGTTGAAACTCCCTCCTCACGGGATATTGCAGGCCAAGCTGTTTCTGGAGTTCCGCCTCTTTCATCCATCTCTCCGAGCCAGGTACCATTATCTCTACATTACCCTCCCTCATCCTTATTCTGTCTCCTGGCATTCCGATTGCACGCTTTATGAGAAAGTGGTGACGGGGTCTTCCGTACTCGTCCTTATCGATGTCTACCATCGTTAGGGTAACCATGTAGATTATTCTCTGCAGTATCTCTATGACGGGACCCTTGCTCAAGTATGTGGGATTTTCGAAGATTATAACTTCGCCCCGTTTCGGTTGCCTTAAACCGGGAAGCTTTATCTGGCCGGGTATCAGTTCTGGGCCATAGATGAGCTTGTTTACGAATATTCTGTCACCAATGAGGAGCGATGGTATCATGGATTGACTCGGTATGAGGTAGGCCTGCAACAGATACTGGTTTATCAGAAGTACTATGAAAACAGCGGAAAGTATGGCATCGAGCCAGTCGAGAATGGGATTTTTTCTCTTCTGTTTTTCTTTTTTTATCAATTTTCTTCTTTTTCTCTTTGTAAGAAGAAGTTCTGTTCGCGAAACGATTTTTTCTGATAATGTCAATTCTTTTTTTCTGGAACTCATTTAACCGACAGATTATCATGAAAGAGTATCATTGACAAGTAATACGATATGAACCTATAATCTCTCCATGCATTCAAAAAAGAAGGAACCCATTCCCGATTTCCATGAAGTAAAGGTACGTTTAAAGCCGTTTCTGGGTATCAAACCGACAACCTATGTACCTGTAATATATGCGATTCTGATAATTCTTATACTCTTTTTTCTTCTGTTTTTTCCCGGACTAAGGACAGGCGGAGAGTATGTTTCATTTAGCAGCCATCCTTCGGGGGCATTTGTCACTATCGATGGGAAATACAGGGGTTCTACCCCCTTTGTAACTCTGGTAAAGAATGGCAAACACAGAATAACCATTTCCAAGCCCTTTTTCAAAACGTATGTAGAAGACTTTACCGTTAAGGGAAGGATTTTTGCAACACTTATCTTTCCCTCTAAGATAGAAAAATATATACCACTCAAACTGGAAGATAGAAAGGCACTTCTTGACAGCGCATCAAAGGATTTTGCAGAGAATCCTCACATTCCGGAGATCATAGAAGATACGGCAAACTCGACATTTTCTCTGAACAGACAGGAGGGTTCCGAGGCATTAGAGGAATACTTTGATTTTCTCAAAAACAGTGCATTCTTCGTACAGAACGAGCGCCAGCTGAAATATCTATTAAAGGGATTCTTTCTCGTCTCTTCAAGGGGCTGCTTTATGAACCTTCAGACATTTGTATTGGCAATACAGAAAATGGCAGTCATGTCAAAAGAGATGAAAAGATTCCCCATATGGATTGCTCTATCCTTAAGAGAAAAGAATTCCAAGGTTATAACCGACAGCAGCTGGTTCAGAAATGTCCTGAAAGGTTATATAGAGGACATAAGCGACAAGAGCAGAATCGGAATTACTCCTTCCAAAGCTTCATTTTTGCATGTCTCGAACAGGAAAACGATTAGTGTGGCAGGTATCAATTTTTCACTCGTTCCTGCCGGCAGATACCTCATGGGAAATGACACGGACATGGAACGCTTGTCGAGACAACTGGATTATCTCTTCCCGGTAGAGAGCAGCACGGATTCATTCTACATGTCCACCACCGAGGTGACGAATGGCAGTTTCTACCAGTTCATAAAGAGTAATCCCTTCTGGGCTCCAAAGAACAGGGAGGAATTGATTTCCAGGGGACTTGTTACCAAAGATTACCTGAAGGATTTTCAAAATGGCAGGCCAAAGAGGGAAGATTTTGATTTTCCCGTGAGGTATGTTTCCTATTATGCGGCAAGGGCCTATGCGAAGTGGTTCTCCGGAAAATTGAAAGGATTACTTCCGCAATACGCGGCTCAACTTCCTAAAGAGTACCAGTGGGAATGGGCGGCAAGGGGAGGCGTGTTCGGAACACCATATCCGGCAACCAATTTGGGAGTTACGGAAGTTACAGGAGAAAAGGGAGAAATTCAACCGGGAGAACTGCCACCCGAGGGAAGTGTTTTTTACAGGAAGGGTATAAAGGGGCCTCTTAAAGCAGGTTCTTCAGTTGCTAATGGATTTGGATTGCGTGACATGTCAGGTAATCTCTGGGAATGGAATGATACATGGTTTTCTCCGGCAAGTTATCTGATTGATTACAGTGGGCCAAGAGTGGGTGCGGAGAAGGTTGTACGCGGTGGTTCGTGGGCCAATAAGAAGGAACTGGTGCCTCTGTATATCCGTGGGAGCCAACCGCCGAGCTGGTGTACGGCCTATACCGGTTTCCGAATTATACTTACCAGAATAAGTGAGAATAAGTAAGAGGAATGACGGCGGTAACAGCGGTAACAGCAGTAATAGCATAGTGTGCAGTAACAGTGTCGAGAGTAGTAACAGCGGTAACAGCGGTAACAGCGGTAACGGCGATAGTTACCCATAGAAAGAGTATGAGAAAGTTAGCATAAACAAAACTTTGTCCGCAGAGCAGGTATGAGTGAAGATAAGAATATAAAAATACTGGCAGTCAACAGGAAGGCTCGTTTCAACTATTCCATAATCGATACCCTCGAATGCGGCATAGAACTTCGTGGAACCGAAGTAAAATCCATTCGTGAGGGTAAATTTTCATTTTCTGATGCCTATGGAAAGATAGAAAATGGAGAACTCTGGTTGTTGGGTTTGCATATTTCAAAGTATCCCTTCGGAAACCAGTTTAATCATGATCCGGAAAGGCCTAGAAAACTTCTTGTACACAGGCAGGAAATAAAGAGACTCTCTAGAAAGCTAAATGAAAAAGGATTGACCATCGTACCCCTTAAGTTTTATCTTAAGAACGGATGGGTAAAACTTGAAATTGGACTTGCAAAGGGGAAGAAGATCTTTGATAAACGTGAAGCGATAAAGAGAAGGGATATTGCCAGAGAAGCCGAGAGAGAATTCCGACGTGACAGATATTGAAACTGTACTGTACTATACTATTACTGCTATTACTGCACTATCATAGATAGAAACCATATTTGACAGTTTCTAGACCTAAAGGCTTCTATATGGCTTCTATCTCTAAACTTTAAAGGCTCTTTAGGGGGTGAAACGGTCTCGACTGGAGGTTATCCGGGTCAAAGGCTGCAGGTGGAGTGCCAATCTCCTAAAAAATGGCAAAAACACAACTGCCGATAACGCAGATTTCGCATTGGCTGCTTAATTTGCAGCCACGGGTACCTGGAGGCGCTGTTCCGAGCATCCAGAATACCCGACGCAAATCGGAACTTACCTCTTTCGGGCGCCTGCCTTGAAGAGGGAAATAATTACGCAGGCTCTGGCAAAGAGTGGTGCGCTGCTTGACCGTCTCTTTGCCGAGATTGAATAAGCAGCTAAACCTGTAGAGGCTTTTGTCTCGACCTTCAGGACGCGGGTTCGACTCCCGCCACCTCCAATTAACTGTCTCTGGTTCAATTACTCCTTCGGTTGTTCAATCGTTTATGATTGCTTCTAATTTTTTCTGTTGTTGTGGTAGTACTCGAGGGTTCGTTTGTTTTCACATGACTTACAAATTGCCTTCCCGTTTCTGAATGCGCTTAAGGGAAGCCATTTACCGCATCTTTTGCATTTCCTCTCTCCGGCATGAGGGTCCTTTGAATTGTTTAGGAAGTAGAAGCTTGAACGAAGTTTCTTCAGGTTCTTATATGACATCCTTCCGGTAGTGAGCCAGTAATGGATCGTAGACGGAGTTGTCTGAAACATTCTGGCGAGGTCGGATATTTTCATGTTGTACCTCTTCATGATCCATTCAAGCATGTAGAGGATATCCGGATCATTGGGAAGGGATTTCTGATTCATACTTTTTCTCCTGACATGTAGATTATCGGTAGTTCATCTTTTTTTATTATATTCTAGTCACTATTCAGGCCACTACTCCCATTCGATCGTCGCGGGTGGTTTACTTGAAACATCATACACCACCCTTCCTATTTCCGGAACCTTGTTGGTTATCATGGCTGAAATCTCGAGCAGGTCCTTCGTAGGAAATTGAAAAACATCTGCCGTCATCCCGTCTTTGGAAACTACCGCACGGAGGGCCAGCACATACCTGTACCCGCGTGAATCACCCCTTACACCGACGGAACGAACCGGCAGAAGCACTGCAAATGCCTGCCAGATCTTCCCGTAAAGGCCTCGCTTCTTCAATTCTTCTATGTAAATCGAATCAGCATCCTTAAGTATTCCAGCCTTCTCCCTGGTTACCTCACCAAGTATTCGGACTGCCAATCCGGGACCCGGAAAGGGGTGCCTCTCTATTATCCTCTCATGCAACCCGAGTTTTCTTCCCAGTTTTCTCACCTCATCCTTGTAGAGAATTGAAAGGGGTTCTATCAATTTGCCCTTCTCTCTGAGCTCTTCAACGAGAGGGCTTCGAACATTGTGGTGGGACTTTATAACCTGTGCCCTGTTCCCCACCCCCTTTCCGGACTCGATCATGTCGGTGTAGAGTGTTCCCTGTGCCAAAAAGTAATTTTTCAGACCGAGTTTTGCCGTCTCCTCCTGTTCCAGTTTCATAAAGAGGTCTCCGATGATACGCCGCTTTTCCTCGGGGTCCTCGACTCCTTCCAGTGCTTCAAAGAACCTATCAGACGCATCCCTCACATTGATATTTACCGCCCCCAGCCTCTCCAGGTTTCCCAGGACTTCTTCTGTCTCATCCTTTCGCATCAGGCCCGTATCGATATAGAGAAGGTAGACATTCTTCGGATTCAAACAGTGAAGTAGTAGAGTCGCCAACACGGATGAATCGACACCACCCGAAATGAGCAGAAGCACCTTCATCTCACCCACTCTCTTTCTAAGCTCCCTGCACGTATTTTCGATGAAGAGTTCGACATTCCAGTTTTTCCTTGCCCCGCAGACAATGCCCGCAAAGTTATCGAGTATTTCCGTTCCGTACTGGCAGTGTGTCACTTCCGGGTGAAACTGTATTCCTATTATTCGTTTCTCTCTGTGAGATATGGCAGCTACATGATGATTTTCAGATAGTGCCAGTACGTCGAAATTCCGGGGAATATTTTCTATAATGTCGCCATGGCTCATCCATGATATGAAGCCGTCAGGAATATTATGTAAAAGCCCCCGATCTTTTTCCCTTCCGGTAAAAAAAACCTTTGACCTGCCATACTCTTTTTTACCCCCTGCTTTAACCGTTCCCCCGAAATCTTTTACAATTCTCTGCATTCCATAGCATATCCCCAAGACCGGGATACCTATGCTGGCAAGGTCGAATGAGAGTTTCGGAGCATCCTCCTGATAAACGGAATACGGTGAACCAGAAAGTATGATTCCCTTGAGGTTACTCTTTAGCTTGGAAGGAATCTCGGTTTCTCCAGGAATAATTTCCGTATAGTAGCCGAGTTCCCTTATTCTTCTGCTTATGAGCTGGCTGGTCTGCCCGCCGAAATCCAGAATCAGGATCGTGTCCATGGATCCTCTCTGACAATCGTTTCTTCACGTCTATAGCCGACTGAGATGATATTTACCGGTACACCTGTTTGATCTTCTATGAAAGAGATATAATCCCTTGCCTCTAGTGGCAACTCTTCATAAGTCCTGCAGTGAGTAATGCTCTTTTTCCAGCCCTTGAAACTCTTAAGTACAGGCTCAGCTTTGAATAGTACCTCATTGGATGCAGGAAAATTTTCTATCTTCTTTCCTCCGTACCTGTATGCAATGGCTGCCTTTATCTCTTCCATCCCGTCGTACACATCGAGGTGGGTCAGAGAGAGGGAATTCATGGAGTTGGTTCTGCATGTATACTTTAGTGCCACAACATCGAGGTATCCGCATCTCCTCGGTCTTCCTGTTGTAACACCGTACTCTCTCCCGATTTCTCTTATACGGCTGCCAAGGTCTCCGTCACGGTCTTCCCTGAATTCGGTAGGAAATGGCCCGTTACCCACCCTTGTCGTGTACGCTTTGAATACTCCCGTAATACCATTTATATCAAGGGGGCCAAGCCCGCTTCCCTGGGAGGCTCCGGAAGCGGATGATAATCCGGAGGATACATAGGGAAAGGTACCAAGGTCTATATCGAGAAGGGCTCCCTGTGCTCCTTCGAAAAGTATGTTCTTATCCCTGTTTTCGTGAAGGATCAATGAAGTGTCTTTTATCATCGGTTCGAGTTTCGGAATATACTTTTCCAGAAATTTCTTATCCTCATCCTCCATGGTATTGAAAACGGAAGAATCGAGAATATCAACGAACCTGTAGCTGTCTCTCGATGCCTTTAAGGAGTAAGTAATACCAATACCCCTACCTGTTGTTCCGATTGGTTTGGCTCTCTTCTTATCAATCTCGACATCCATCCTCTTGAAACGAGGAAGAACTACGTGGGCCCTCTCGGAAATAAGAACCCTTCCTGACCACTCTATTCCCTGTTCACCTATGGTGTTCAGTTCTTCAAAGAGTGATTCAGGGTCTATCACCATGCCATTGCCAAGAATAACGATTTTGTCTTGGGATAGTATTCCGGAAGGTATAAGATGGAGTTTGTACGTTTTCTCTCCGATAACCACGGTATGACCGGCATTTGCCCCTCCGGAGTATCGTACCACGAAATCTGCGTTTTCAGACAAAAAATCTACGATTTTACCCTTGCCTTCATCGCCCCACTGGGCTCCTACTACTACTAAATTCATCTTAACCTCTCAATCTTGAATAATTTGGTGCTTCATGCGTAATTACGACATCATGTGCATGACTCTCTTTCAAACCCATTGCCGTTATCTTTACGAATTTCCTGTAGGATTTCATCTCGGCAATATTCCTGCAGCCGCAATATCCCATCCCCTTCTTTAATCCTACGTTAAGCTGGTGGAGGAATGGTTTCAATTCTCCCTTGTAGGGAACCCTTCCCTCTATTCCCTCAGGTACGATCTCTCCTTCATTGGACTGGTACCTGTCCCCGGATCCTTTGTTTATCGCTCCGATCGAACCCATTCCTCTGTATTCCTTGAACATCCTTCCGTCAAAGATGATTTCTCTGCCGGGTGTTTCTTTTAATCCTGCGAATAGGTTGCCAATCATTACCGTATCGGCCCCCGCTGCAATTGCCTTTACGATATCACCGGAGAATTTTATACCACCATCGGCTACCACTGGAATACCTTTACTGGCTGCTACTTCGCCACATTCCAGCACGGCACTGAACTGGGGAACTCCGATACCCGCCACAACCCTCGTCGTACAGATCGAACCGGGCCCCACCCCCACTTTTACGGCATCGGCCCCGGCTTCTATGATGTGGCGTGTTCCTTCGGCAGTAGCAACATTTCCACCAATTACGATGACCGTATATTTTTTCTTGATATTTTCGATGGTTTTTAGAACGTTTTTAGAATCCCCGTGAGCAGTATCTACAACGATGAAATCGACTCTGTTTTCCAGGAGAAGCGGAAGCCTCTCCTCGTAGTTGTTTGGTGATACAGCAGCACCGACTATCAACTTGCCACTCTCATCGAGGGCTGCATTTGGAAAACGGCTATGTTTTTCCATGTCTTTGACTGTAATAAGCCCTTTTAGCCGCCTGTCTTTATCCACGATAGGTAGTTTCTCTATCTTGTGCAAGTCAAATTTCTTTCTTGCCGCTTCTGGAGATGCATTGGCTTCCTCAACTATTGGATCATGTGTCATTACCTTCTCCACGGTAAGTTCATCATTGCTACAGAATCTCAAATCTCTGCTTGTCAGTATTCCACAGAGTCTTTCATTTTCATCAAGCACGGGAAGTCCGGAGATACCGTTACCCTCCATGATGGCTCTTGCATCTCTCACTGTCTGGTTTTTAGATATGGTTAGGGGATTATCAATTATCCAGTTAAGGAATCTTTTCACCCTTCCCACCTGTTCAGCCTGTTCATGAGGCGGGAGGTTCATGTGAATAACTCCGGCTCCGCCTTCCAAGGCAAGGGCAATGGCCAGCTTGTCCTCTGTAACCGTATCCATTGCAGCGGACAGGATTGGAGTGTTCAATCTTATCTTTCCCGCAAGCCTTGTAGTAAGGTCTATGTCGGAGGGTAGTATCTCCGAGTAACCGGGAATAAGAAGGATGTCATCGTAACTCAATCCCTCCCTTATTGAAATCATTTCACTCAATTTGTTTCTCCTTCTCTTTCAATCTCTTTCTTGATATTTTCCACCAGTGCCTCATATCTACTGACAATGTCATTGACCTTTTTTGAAGCTATACCGCTGTAAAATTCCGGTTTCCGCCAGAAGAGGCTCGAGTTTTCCACGCCGAGTTTTTTCAGTGCTCTTGTTAACATTTCGTTCAACTCTCTGTTGGCTTGTATCAATTCCCAGAGCCTTTTACCCGTTTTTTCCCGTTTTAGCGTAAGCTTCCTCACTATCTCGTGACCCTCTCTTTCCCCCATTGTTGCAAGAAGTATGTATACCGCCTCAGAAAGCACGAGATCTCCGTTTTCAAGCAGGTTCTTTAACATTTTCTCTCTGTCTATACGCAGACCCTCCAGGACCCTGATCATTCTCGATGCTGCCGCAAGAAAACCCGTTATGAAGTCTGCAATAAATCGCCTTGAGGCTGAGTTGGTCAGGTCACGCTGGTGCTCGGAGATTTGATCCATGAAAAAGGTAATGGTTCTCGGAGAGAATGTCTTCCACATACTCTTGATATGTTCCGAATTCCATGGATTACGCTTTTGTGGCATCGTTGAGGAGCCAACCTGATGTTTTCCGAATCCTTCTCTTACCTCTCCGATTTCCGTTCTCTGGAGGTTTCTAAGGTCATCCGCAAGGTTGGCTATGATGCCGAAAGCGATGTTGATTTCAAGGAGGAGTCTTAAGGAGTATTCCGGCTGTACGAGTTGTGTGGAGATGTCATCTGCTCTTAACCCAAGTGAGGAGAGATATGCCTCTTCCAGTGCCAATGGGTCATCTACAATCAGTGCCGTTGCATTGTATGCACCTACGGCGCCTGACAATTTTCCCCTTAAATCTTTGGAGTATTGATATATTCTATGAATGCTCTTCCCCAGTCTCGATACATACTCGGAGATGGCAAAACCAAATGTTATAGGCACGGCATGTTGTCCGTGGGTTCTTCCTATCTGAGGGGTATTACTTTCTCTGCGAGCAATATCGATAAGCTTTTCCTCGAGAGAAATGAGTGTCGGGAGTAGGACCTCTCTTACCGTATCCCTGTAAGACATTGCTGTTGCCGTATCCAGTATATCAACCGAGGTAGCGCCGAGATGAACGAAATTCGCCCATTTTTCTGGAACATATTTTTTTATTACATTTACCAGTGCCCTTACATTGTGTCGGGTTTTTTCCTCTTCACGGTAAACCTCTTCGGGGGTGATTCTTTTCTCAAGACCATCAAGAATGGTGGTATCTTCATCCTGATGAGTGATCTCTATTATGTTTCTCAAAAGTGAGAGTTCGGCCTTTATGCAGTACTGAACATTGGCCCTTTCACTCAAGTAATTCGAAAGCTTGTCAAACAGCCCTCTGTTTGCAAGGTAATACCTGTGATCCAGGGGACTAATATTAAGAAATATATCTCTTTCAAACATAGCCAATTTATGCCTTAGTTTTTTCTTTTTGTCAAATTGGTAGATTCTGATAAGCTTACTTTTTGCTTATCGTGGAAAGCGATGCAGTCTCTGACATCTTGCCTGTAACGAGGTCTTTCAATCTTGCCACTTCGCTCTTGATATCAGAGAGTATCTTGTTTACCTCACCGGCCATAACCGTATTTTCTCTTGTTACACGTTCGATCATTTCGATTGCTTTTGTTACTTCCCTGTTGGACGAGAGCTGATTCTGGACTGCCACGTGAAGATCATGAACGAAGTTTGAATAGACATTGAGATCTTTATTGATACGGTCGAAAATTTTTCCGGCTTCCTTTGAAGATTCTCCACCGCTGAAAATCACTCTTTCTATTTCCTTTACGAGTTTACCTATCTCTGCTGCTGTTTCCGAGGATCGTTCTGCAAGTTCTCTTATTTCTTCGGCAATTACTGAAAATCCTGTTGCCTCTTCACCCGCTCTGGAAGCCTCTATAGTCGCATTAAGGGAGAGTAGATTTGTCTGGTCTGCTATTTCGTCTATCAAATCCAGTGAAGTTACCATTTTGTCTGCAACTTCATGGATACCGAGTATTTCCTCTATGACTCTTTTCAAGATCAGATTTCCATTGTTTGAAAGATCTGCCGTGCGTTTTATCGTATTTTCGGATATTTCCGATGATGTAGAAATACCCTCCATAGACTTCTGGAGATTTTCGGCGGCTTTTGATATCTCTTCTATACTGGAAAGTTGATTTCTCGCTCCCTTTGATAGTTTTTCTGATATGTTCTCGAGGTTTGCTACAAAGGAGCTCAAACTGACAATTGAAGCTTCGACAATTTCGAGGGTCATGCGCAATCTCCTCGAAGAACGAAGGAGATCCTCTGTAACGAGATTTTTTTCAAGAATCGCAATTAGGTATCTGGACAGTATGTAAACGAGGAAGGAGGTAAACATCAATATCACTAGTATTATGGAGGAATAGAGCGCTATGCGGGCTTGCTCCAGTATGAAAAGGGCATACAGGGAAAATATTAGCATGCCAGAGCAGAGAACTATTCCGTAACCAAGTATCATGGCAGGTTTGAGTCTGAATATCATAACGATTATCAGTGCAATGATAAGAACTATTACAACGAGGGGTGCAAGAAGGGAACCTGAATAGTACAGCAGTGAGGATATGGAAAAAGTCAATCCGCCTAGAATATCAAATGCAATTGTGAAGTATGTGACGGTTCGGTGTAGTTCCGTTTTCTTTACGATGAGAAGAGAAAAAAGTGAAATTATATAGAGAAGAAAACTTATTACCGAGACAAAAACGAGACCGGTAACGGAAGTTTTGCCAAAGAAAAAATATGCAATTGTCAGCGCGAGATATATGGAGGTGTATATTATCCTGTAAATTGAAGAATATTTCTCACCTGTAATCGAACTTTCCAGTGATATTTCATGAAAGGATTTCATTTGACTCATAAATTAATATTTAAATGATATTTAACTATTTGTAAAGCAAATAAGTTTTATTTATACTATTGTAAGTTATGGTTAAAACAGGAAGAGAAATCGAGGAGATAATCTTAGAATCTATCGAAGCGGGAAAGAGGAGAGACTATAACAGGGCTATCATCCTGTTAAGTGGAATTATCGACTCGGCAGCCGAATATCCGGTTATCCTGTTATATCTCGGACGCAGCTTCCATGCCCTGGGAAAACCATACGATGCCATTCAAATTCTGGAGCATTACAGAAAGTTAAGACCCCACTGCCATGTCGGAAGTTTTTTTCTTGCAAGGTCTTACTTTTCAATGAAACAGTACAGAAAAGCAGTGAGGCATCTGAAATACGTCTTGAAGAAGGATCCTGATTTTGCTTTTGCCCATGCATTACTCGGGTATGGATACCTGAAACTTAAAAAGTATTCCCTTGCCGTTGATTATTTTGCAAGAGCAGTGGAACTTTCACCACGTGACATGCGTTTTTTTAATGCTTACTGTAATGCTCTCTTCGTCTATGCGATAAAACTCTTCTACGAAGGATATCTGGAGGATGCCGGCAGGTATTTTCAGTTTCTCATCGACAAGAAGGGGAATAATGTATCGTCACACCTCTATCTCTCTTATATATACAGAGATCTCGGGAAGCCCAATGCTGCACTTTTTCACCTGGACAAGGTTATAGAACTGTCGGGAAAGGATCCCTTGTTACATCTGAACAGGGCAATAATCCTCCTTCAGAAAGGTGATCGCTCGGAAGGGTTGTTCGAGCTGAAGAATGTCTCCAAATATATGAATATAGAGACTAAGCTGACCAGCGATCTGGATAACCTCAACAGGATGCTTGCAAATTCACTCTTCAAAGAGAAAGAGTTCAAGAAAGCAATTTATTTCGCATCAAAACTCCTTAAAAAGAACTACAATCAGCCAGATCTTCATGCCCTCATTGGAGAATCCTATAGAAACCTCGGCGAATGGGAAAAGGCAAAGAATCACTTTATCAGAGCCGTCGAAAATGATCCTCGAAATATTGCGCTTCGTTACGGTTTGGTGATGATTCAATGGAGCCTTGCCGAGTACGATGAAATCATAAGACAATTAAATAGAATTGTTAAAATCAATCCGGATGATCCGGTAGCCGAGTACTACTATGCTCTCGCAACAGCAAAACTTGGTGGTGACAGGGAAAGGGTAATAAAGCTTCTTCAGAAAGAGATACAGAAAACGGGGCCAGATATATACCTGATGAATGCACTTGGCAAGGCATATATCGATGCAGGCTTACCCGATCTCTCCATCGGATGGTTCAACAGAACTCTCAGGTTGGATAGTGAAAACGAGGAGGCACTTCTGTTACTGATAAGGGCAAATCGCCAGCTCGACAGAGAGGAAGAAGTTATAGAAAATTATAAGAGATATCTTGGCTTGAGGCCTGATAGTATTGATGTAAGAAAAGAATTCATTCACTATTTACTTGAGAGCAAGCATTTCGACATTGCCGTATCTCAGATCAACCATGCATTGGGTTATGAGCCGCGCAACATCAAATTGATGGAGGCAAAAGCTTTCTGCTACAGGTATCTGGCAAGATACAACGAAGCCTATATCGCCTATTTTCAGTTACTCTTGATTAATCCTAAATCACTGGATTATCTGCTTGGCGTCAGTTTTTCACTAATCAAGTTGGAAATGATAGAAAAAGCCTTACAGTTACTGGAAAGGGCAAGAAAGCATTTCAAAGCTAACCATTCAATTCTCAAATTTTTAGCCTACTGTTACTACAGGAAGGGAGAATATGAAAGGGCCTCAGAATTATACAGAGGTGTTCTTGGTGAAAATCAGAAGGATTGGCAAGCCTACATGGGACTTGCAAATATCTATAGAAAAACGGGTAATTCAGAGTTTTATAAAAAATTCATGGAGAAGGCTAAGGAGTACAAAAATTCAACCTCTCCTTGATATTTTATGTCGTATAGGTATAATGCATTTTAGGAGGATGATATATGCAAGCCAAAGCACTAGATCTTTTTCAGGCATACTCTCAAAACAAGCTGCCAAGAGAGGGGGGATATATTGTTTCTTCTTTTTTTAACGAGCAGTCGACATATTCAAAATATGAAATTGTTGCCTACAATGGCGTGAAGAGTTTGTACCTCTCTGAAGATGGATTGACCTTTCAGACGGATGGCAACAAACTATTCGTTCTTGTCGAACCACCAAACTATCCCAGAAAACATGTAGAGCCTTTCAGGAGAGACTCCAGGGAGCAGATCCCTCACAGATTCTCTGAACTTGAGATATTAACTGCAAAAAATCAAACAAAGATTATGATAAGCAAGGACCCTATAATAGCATATTCGGCTTTCACCATATTCAAGCCAAAGGGAATCGATTTTTCTTTCATATTCTACAACCTTCCCGATGTATTCGATACGATAAAGTTGTTTTTTACAAAGACGCTGAACAGAGAGGCGCATGTACCACAGAATGATGCGGCAAAGGCGGCTGAAGCGATAATAAGAGGCCTCAAGAAATTCAGCATCTGGTCTTAAACCATACATTACATTTCTGAAAATGAAAGATCATATTCTGGCAATAGATCTTGGTACGCAAAGTGTAAGAGCAGTTGTTTTCAATACCTCCGGAAACATAGTTGCCATAGAGAGAACGCCCATCCGACCGTATTATTCCAAAAGGCCGGGTGAAGCGGAACAGGAAGCGGATTATTTCTGGGAAAAACTTTCCCTTACATGTAAGAATCTGTTTACGAAGAATGAAGAATTAGCTGAAAAAGTGCGTGCCCTTTCGGTTACTACGCAACGTTCCACCGTTGTAGTGGTTGACAGGAAAGGAAAGGCCTTGCGTCCGGCTATCGTGTGGCCCGATCAGAGGAGGGAGAAGAATTTCAATTCACTCGGTTTCTTTACCGAGTTGGGTTTTAGATTTGTCGGCATGTACGGAACAGTGAAATACGCACAGGCGGAAGCTGAGATAAACTGGCTCCTTGCCAATGAACCGGATATCATACGGCAGGGATACAAATTTCTCTATATTTCCGGTTATATCATCTACAAGTTGACAGGTCTTTACCGTGATTCATATGCATCTCAGGTAGGCTACATACCCTTCGACTACAAAAAATTTTCCTGGAGTTCAGCGGGAAACTGGAAGTGGAAAGCATTTCCTGTTCCGAAGGACATGTTACCGGAGCTGGTTGCTCCAGGGCAAACCATTGGAACCATTTCCGGATATGCTTCAGAGAAAACCGGAATTCCTAAGGGTCTGCCGGTTATTGCTGCAGCAGCAGACAAGGCCTGTGAATTACTTGGTTCGGGTTGTTTTGGTTCGGAAATAGCTGGTCTCTCTCTTGGTACGACTGCAACAGTTGGCCTGAATACGAAGAGGTATATCGAAGTGATTCCCTTTATTCCTCCGTATCCCAGTGCCATTCCGGGAATGTATTCTCCGGAAGTACAGATATACAGGGGCTTTTGGCTTGTTTCCTGGTTTCGGCGAGAATTCGGTCTCAAAGAAGAGATGATAGCAGAAAATGAGGGCAAGGCGGTAGAGGAACTTTTCGATCGGTTTCTGGAAGAGGTGCCGCCTGGTTCTCATGGCCTTGTCCTTCAACCGTACTGGTCTCCAGGAGTGAAAATTCCGGGTCCGGAGGCAAAGGGAACGGTTATTGGTTTTGGAGAGGTACATACTCGTGCCCATCTGTACAGGGCAATAATCGAGGGACTCTTTTACGCGTTGAGAGATGGTCTCGAAAGAATAGAGCGAAGGAGCAGAAGACGAACAGTAAGCCTAAGAGTTTCAGGAGGAGGTTCACAGAGCAACAGTGTACTTCAGATAGCATCTGATATTTTTCAACTTCCAGTAGAAAGACCCAGTATTTTCGAAACAGCGAGTCTTGGAGCTGCAATTGTTGCTGCCGTAGGAAGCGGTCTCTATGATAATTTTAATTCTGCCATTGGTAGCATGACCTCTGTAGGAAATACCTTTCTGCCCAACCCCAATCACAGGGATATGTATGAGGATATATACAGGAATATTTATCTGAAACTCTACAAAAAATTAAAGCCTCTATACGTCCGGATTCGAAAAATATCGGGTTATCCCTGAGATTTGAGGCTTGTATTGTCCTTTCTTAAGTTCGAAATATTTTTCCTGCAGTTAAACACCGTTCTCTATGTTGTACTGAGCTATCGAGAGTCTTGCAATCGGTACCGAGTAGGATGAACAGGAAACGTAGTTCAAACCTGCATCGATACAGAACTTGATATTTTCCGGTATAGCACCATGTTCACCACAGAGACCTGCCACGAGGTCTGGTCTGGTCATCTTTCCCCTTTTTATGGCAATCGAGATCAATTCTTTCACATGAGAATCGAGTATCTGAAAGGGATTACCATCGAGCAGGTCGAATTGGGTATAGTCAGGCATAAAACTGTTGAAGTCATCCCTGGACAACCCGATTGTAGTCTGGGTGAGGTCATTCGTTCCGAAGGAGAAGAATTCAGCATACTTGGCTATTTTTCCTGCACCAAGAGCAGCCACGGGCAGTTCTATCATAGTTCCAATCTTGTATTTCAAGGGGTCTGTTTTAAGTTTTTCTCTCACCTCTTTCTCGACCTCGATAAGACCTTTAATAGATTTTCCTTCGATTTTCTTACCGTATATTATCAACTTCAACTCGTTTTCATTCATAATAATTGGAATCATTATCTCAGGGTGAACATCAACTCCCTCTTTTTTCAGCATATATACAGCTTCGAAAATCGCCCTGACCTGCATCTCGTAGATCTCAGGATAAGAAACGGCTATCCTGCATCCCCTGTGTCCCAGCATTGGATTGAATTCTTTCAGAGCATCACACCGTTCTCGTATTTCCCTTTCGCTTATCTTTTTACTACCCTTCCTATTCCTCAGATATTCGATAAAGGATTTCATTTCGTCAGGGTTGTGCGGAAGGAATTCGTGTAGCGGTGCATCTAAGAGCCGGATGGTAACTTCGTATCCTTCCATTATCTTGAATATCTTGTAGAAGTCTCCCTTCTGCATGGGAAGCAGTTTATCGAGTGCCTTTTTTCTCTCTTCTTCCGTATCAGAAAGTATCATTTCTCTGAAAACGTTTATCCTTTCGGGCTGGAAGAACATGTGCTCTGTTCTGCAGAGCCCTATACCCCTTGCACCAAAAGTTCTGGAGAGTAGTGTATCACGGGGATTATCAGCATTTGCCCTTACATGAAAAGCTCCTATGTATTTCTCTACGATTTCCATGAAATCGAGTAGACCCGAATCTTTAGGATCAGGTTCTATGAGTTCAGCCTTTCCAAGATATATAGCTGGTTCACCGTAATAGGGAACATTTAGTGTAACATAATCACCCTCTTTTATGGCTATGTCACCTATTGTGGCTTTATTGCCTGATATCCTTAGTTCCGGTTTCACCAGAGAGACCTTTCCATATTGCCTTGCCACAACAGAGGCATGAGCCGCATATCCTCCTTCGGTGGACAGAACACCCGTTGCCAATTCTATGGCTTTTACATCTTCTGCAAAGGTAGCCGGCATACAGAGTATCAGCCTCTTGTCTTCCCCCTTTTTCATTGCTGCTTTGTATGCATCTATGAGTTTTTCAGTACTGAAGAATACCCTGCCTATAGCAGCACCGGGAGCACCTGCTATTCCACCGGTAATGGCCTTCATCGTTTTTACTGATTCGAGATTAATCACGGGATGCAATATCTCGTTCAGCTGGCCGGGCTTTATGCTAGATACAACGAATCTGTCATCAACCTTCTTTCTGGAATAGAGATCCAAAAGGGTCTGAATATCGGCCTGTGTGGATTTGTTCATTACGGCTCTCTGATCAATAAGCCAGAGAAGCTTATCCTCTATGGTAAATCTGATGGATCTGATTTCCTTGAAATGATCCTCTATCTTTCTTGCAATTTCTTCGAGTTCTTTCAAATAGGGTTTTGCAATAAGGTTTATGTCCTTTCCCTTGGCGCCAATTTCATTGAATTTGTTTTGAAAAAATTGGCCGTACAATTTTTTTTCACCTGTGATGATGTTTCTCGTATAGAAATCCCCGCTGGCTGAATCTTTTCCGTAATTGCCGTAAACCATTGGCTGAATGAGAAGGGCTGTATCCTCTTGATTTTGATCGTCGAGTTTGAGCAATTTGCTGATCTCCTTTAGAGCAATTTCCATCTGAGTGTATGCATCGGAAAAGAATCCTTCGGGAAGAAGAGGGATATAATGAGCTATACTAGCTTTGCGCTGGGTCGCTGTCATATTCTTGCCCAGTTGCTCCGAAATCTTTTTTATTGCCTCCTGGTACTCGTTGTATCTCTCCTCGTTACCTTCCAGTTCATTTATTCTTGCTTCCACTTCTAGAAAACCTTTTATCAGGAATTGAACCTCATGATAGCAGAAATTCTCTCCAACATACTTTGCAAATCCGGGAATGATCTCATCGGAAAGGCCAAAATTATGGAGTGTGGGATATGTCGCTATGACGAGATTGGGACTTATCACGATCTTGACCAGCATAGGGTTTGCCCTGTCACCGAAATTCTTTCTCGTAAAGGTGGAAATCTTTTCGAATAGAGCCTTGAGATTCTTTTTAATATTGTACTCTTCGAGGTGTGATGAAATCTCTGAGTCAATTACGAAACCCGGTAAGATGGGAAGATCCAGTGAAGCTAATTCCATGGCTCTTCTTCCCCTTATACCAATCTTTTCGAGAACCTTATCCTTCGATGTATATTCGCTCTTACTGAAGAAATGTATATTCTTTTTCATATCTTTCCCTTTTTACTTCCTTAATGTAGTTTTATCAAAAAAGATTCAAAACGGTATTCACCGGGAACCTCAAGAATGCCTCAAACATTGGGCTTGCTCCCTGCTTCAGATAACGCTGAAGTTTTGCGACATCCTTGATATTCTCACCTGCCACAGAGATAAGTATGGCACTTCCGTGTTTTACCTTTCCCCATTTGAACAGTGTATTGATATCATGAATTCTCTCTCCCTCATAAAAAATATATACATCGAGATCAGGGTACTTTGCCTTGTAGCTCTGTATGATTTTTTTCCATGCTTCAACATTACCGTTGTGAAACAATTCATTGGTTACGGGAATGGAATACATAGGTGTCATTCGACGTTTTCCGGATGGTTTGACTTCTCTCTTTGCTTCCTTTTTTTCTGCTTTTTCCTCTTTGACAGCTTTTGGCGTTTCCTTCGTCCTTGCAGGTTTCTTTACCGTTGTCTTTCTTCCCTTTTTGAAGGAAAGCGGAGCTGTTATCCTTTTTCCGTACAGAAGATCTATAAATAGCTTGGTAGCCTCATCAAATATTTTGGAATTCGAGGTTTTTTCAAAATTTCCCGCATATACTACAATGAGCTCATTTTTTTTGAGTTCTTTAATATTTTCCCAATGTGAAGGATTTTTTGGATTTATCGGTATCAATCCGAGCTCGGGATGATAATAGGAGACGAACAGATCGACAGCAGCCCACTTATCCACTTCGGAAATTAGGCCATTGAAATCGTCAATACTTTCCAGTAGGTTATGTGACCGGTAACTATAGCCATATTTATCGAAAAGGAGAGATTGAACTATAGGACCCAGTTGTTCTTGTTGTAATTCCTTTTCTTCCAGCAGTTCAGATAATATATCTGCCAGATTTACATGGTTTTCGAATTCGGAGATGATACTCATCACTGCTTTGAAATGTCTTAAGGATTTGTTGAATCCCTCCCGGGTACTTAATCCTGTATAATCGTAGGACTTTGTTTCTGCCATATGTAAGCCTCTCTTTATAAAATAAAATGGTGACCCTTGGAAGGGTCACCATTATTGATTCTTATCTCCGTCAAATCTCCTTAAGACCCTCATTCTTTTTTGGTCTTCCACGGCGGGATTTTTTCGGTGTTACATCCACTACACCCTGTTTTTCACTTTTCTTTTCAGAGGCGGATGCAGAGGGTTCTTCATTGAGCATATCGAGATATTCACTTCCGGCACTGGTTTCATCCGTAACCGATGCAAATGACTGTGCAATGTCCTCTCTTACAGTCGATCTCCTCCTTGAGAATGCTGCAAATGCCGCATCCTGGAAACCCTTGGAAACACCATGGAGGAATTCGTTCAGAACATTGGCCATTCCATCGAGTGTTGCTTTTTTCCGCTTTATCGAGGTTATATCGACATCGAGTAACAACCCTGGCTGAATATGATAGGGGTTTATCATATAGTCGAATTTGTTGAATTCGCTCTCGAGGAAGTTGAGTCTCTCTTCCATAACTCTTCGCTGAATGGGATATTTATATGCATACATTTTCTGTAGTTTTTCCCTCATGAGGATAAGTCTTCTCTTTATCTTGTCCTTCTCGAATACGTAAGTCCTGTTCATCCTTTCAACTTCCGTATCGGCGGGTTTAATGAAGGATATCTCGTCCCAGCTCTTCTCTATATCTTCGTATAGCGGATCACCGGTCCTCGCTTTTATCTTGTTCTTGATCTTGTTCCTGTATTTTCTAGCAAGATCATTGAAGTCTACGATACCCTTCAGGAATTTTGAGTCTTCGTATACCATTTCCAGAACATCCCAGAGGTGCTGAACCTCTACCTCGAATGATTTTGCCTGAACATCGTATGCTTTTCTCTCTTCAAGGAGCTGTGCCTGATCGTAGTACTTCATCCTGATCGAATATCTTTCATCTGGCAACTGGCTTGGATCGGTATCTTCATATTCTCTCAGTACAAGCTCACGGGCATTCTTTAGGTTTTCCACGTACTGGTAGCCCATCTTGGATGTATCAAGAATGGAGGTTATTGAGTTGACAGCCGTGTTGAAACCCCTGTTCCTTATATTCTCAAGGTCTATTATCTTTTTGAGGTTTTCTCTTACATTAAGGGGATCGTAATCTTCGGGATCAATTTCGGCACGAAGCCCCTCGATTTTGTCCATCAGAGATTTTGCAAAGAAGGTGTATCTCTTTGATTTTGGATCATCTTTCTCATCAGAGGTATACTTTTCCACCCTCTTCATCTTCTCAAATATTATCTCGCTGTCTGTCAATTCCTCCTTACCCTCGTCAATAATCTGATCCTTCAATCTCTCTATTTCCTTGTCTATCAGATCCATTATATTCTTCGAAATGAGGTCTTTTATCAGGAATTCTACGGTAACCTGATAATGAAAAATTGGGCTTATCAATTCCGAATCGAGTATGTTTACCGATAGTTTTACATCCGTAACCGTTTTGGGTTTGCTGATATTGTCTTTGAAGGCACATTTCACAACGGAGTAAGCATTCTCTCCTCTGATAAAGGCTCCAACGTCTGTTTTCTGCCTCAACAGAGAGTTGGTAAGGTTCTCGAGGTCATTTATACCTCTCTGAATATGTCCCTGCAGATGGCCGTACATGTTGACAATCGATTTCTCTATCTCGCCGGTGTTGAACTTGTCGACACCACCAACCTGGTCGAGAAGTGCTGCTATCTCCTTTGGTGTATATCGAGCCAGTGTTTTCATCTCTTCTTTGTCGATGAAGTTCCTTACCTTCTTCACCATCTCATCTTCTGCTGTGACGATATACCTGTTAAACATGTTCTGGTAATTCTGGTTGAAGTAGTTGTAGAGTTTTTCCTTCAAGCCTCCCATTATATCTATTCTTTCCAGAACCTCTTTCGGAAGTTTGGATGCAATATGATTCATGACCTTATCAACTTCTTCGCTCAACAGAAGGTCTACCTCTGCCTGTTGATCACGGAATTCCTGAGCCAATGAGTTTCTAGAACCAACTGCACTCGGTTTTTCAGGGTGAAAAACATTAGGACTCTTTGGTAGGTCTATACTTGCCATATCAATTCTCCTCCTAATTATATCATTAATATAAATTATTCATACTAGCCATAAAATGTAAAGCAATTTTTTTATTTACCCTTCCATTTTAGCCCATTTTGGTGCATTCTACAAGTAGAAAAAAAGGAGATAGAAAATGTTTAACAGGCGTATTTTCCTTATGTTTCTGATTCTCATGCTTCTGTTTTCATCGGGCATTGTCGGAGCGGATGAGAGAAAAGAAAATATTGATATAATCATTGCACTGGACAAGTCTCTCTCCATGGTGGAAGAAATAGGGGCTGTCAAGGATTATGTAAAGAATTATATTGTTGATCAACTGGTTATTCCAGGGGATTACCTGTTGATTATCGGATTTTACGGAAAAACGGATATCCTTGTTTCACAGGTAGTGCAGGATGAAACTGAAAAAGGGGAAATAAAAGAAACAATCGATACAATACAGGCTGACGGGCGTTTTACCGACATCGGTAATGCACTTGATGTGGTTCGTAAAGAATTGAAGAAGATTTCCAATGATAAGAGAAGAAAGTATGTACTCTTGCTGACGGATGGTAAGCAGGAAGCTCCTCCTACGAGCAAGTACTACTCTCCCGATGGTAAGTTCAACCATGAGTTCCTTGAAAATGCCAAGATCATCCAGAAGGAAGGATGGAAGATAGAGATACTTGGGATCGGGAAAATTCCCCAGGCAGAGGAACTTGCAAAAAAGCTTTCCGGTAATTATACAGAGCTCTCCAATCAACCAAGTGAAAGAGAAATAACCGAGAAAACTAAGAATATTTTATCTATCATTCAGGCTGAGTTGGTAGAGAAAAGAATTTCCATCAATATGCAGGGTAGCGGCAGGATATCAATCAGACTTATACCAAAAAATCTTGAGAACGAATCAACAGTTGTTGTTCAACGAGTTGGATTAAGCTTTGGAAAAAATGATATAGAGAATGCGATAGAAAAAACCGTTAAGGTTAATATTCAGCCGGGTAAGAAAGAGCAATTAACCATTCCGGTTGTTTTGAAAACCCCTCTGAAAGAAGGAGATTATAGTGGTACCCTGATATTTGAATTTTCGGGAAATCAGAGATTCACGCCGGCAGCCTATGATGTCACGGTTCACGTAAAGGGTATGGTAGAATCATATCTGTTCTTGATAATACCCTTCGGTATAATAATACTTGCATTGATTGTTTTTCTCGTGGTTATGCTTGCCAGGAAGAGCGGGAAAGGACGATTGAAATTCAGACTCATTATAGAAGAAACACCTTTGAGACGTAACAAGAACCAATGGACAATATCACAAGGAAAAAATCTCTATTTGAACGAGAGCCATGATCTTATTTCAATCACCGATCACAGAACACCGAAGAGTATTGCAGCTTTCAGCCTGGTAGGAGAATCTCTAAGGATGAATATCCTTATAGATACGAGATTTCCAGGAATCAGTGATATTCCGGAGAATGTACTGAACTGGAATTTCAAAGTTAGAAGCGAGAGCGGAAAAGATTTTCATTTGAGATTGGAGAACGTGAAATAGGATATGCATGAGTTTGACCTTTATCTCTTTGAAAGAGGAATGAGTTCGAAGATTCCGGGTATCCCCAGAGACTTTCCAGGATTCATATTTCCCTTCTGGGGAGACTTCTATTCAATTGATTTTATAGTTACGAGTTTTTACGGAATTGCAGATGAACCGGTTTTCTACCTTAACCAGAGAGAATACAGAGTAGCTCTATCACTCATGGAGAGATGGGAAAGTATAAAATTGGATTTGGTAATTGCTCAGAACGGTTATGAGAATCTTGTCAATCATGTCAAGAAAGGAAAATCTGAGTATGTCTTTCTCATGTCGACATCACAAGTTCTGTTTATAGATTTAATTGGATACCGGGAGAATTTTTCTTTGAACAGAGATGGTATATTCAAATTGTCAATAGATGATACACCGGTAGATGCGTATATTGCGGGTAAACGAAAATTATTAAAATTATTAAGAAAATATAAAAGATTATTTGAAAATGGAGATAATTTCAGTAAAATACTTTTTGATGATGTATTATTAACTAATATGGATACCTTTGAAAATATTCCTGGCCTACTATTGTTCAGTAATTCAATCGACCAGTTGTATGACAACAATAGATTGATAATTGCTAAATTCGGGAAAAAGCATGTTGAACCGATTTTCAAAAGGCTTCTCGATGTTGTAAATGTGGCCTCCGAGTCTCATATCACCGGAGAAGGAGAAGTCATCGACTCATATATCGCTGGCGATGTAACTGTAAGCGGGAGAGTGGTAAATTCGGTTATATTTAAAAATGTCTCCATCGAGAAGAATGCGGAGATAGTAGATTCAGTAGTGATGAATGGCAATGCCATAGATTCAAAGTCCATAATAGAAAAATCACTGCTCTTTCCGTATTTAAAAGAAAATAAGACTGGCAATTTCAATATTGGTAAAAACGTTCGTATCGGCAATAGGAAAAGTGATGCCAATAATATCGATTTCCCTTCACAGATTTGCAAGGGTATCGCAGTGATAGGAGTGAATAATGAAATACCAAGTAGCTTTGTAGCTGAGGCAGGTTCCTATGTTGCACCCAATGTTGCTATGAACCTTTTCAGAGAGAAGAGAATTTTAAAGAGAGGCAGTACTTTAAAAAATGATATTTGAAGCAGTAATAAATTTCCTAGAATCAAATTCAAGATTTATTATCTCTGCTCATGAAACGCCGGATGGCGATGCCATCGGAAGTGAATATGCAATGCTTAAGGCACTGCAAAAATTAGGTAAAGAGGCATTGGTGATAAATTCAGACCCAATGCCGAATAAATTCAGTTTTATCGACAGGTTCAATGAAATCAGAGTTATCAATGAGACCGCCCGGTTGCCGAAGAATCTTGGAGATTATGTCCTTCTGATCCTCGACACAAATGATGAAAACAATATTGGAATTGTTTCGCAACTAGTTTTACCAAAAGTCAAGGATTATTTTATCATTGATCACCATGAGAGTGATGAAGATCTGCTTGTACATAATTTGATACAAAAGAGCGCTTCATCCACCGCAGAAATTCTATATCTGCTTTTCAAGGAAATGGATGTCGAGATAGATTTTCAGATGGCTCAGGCACTCTTCATGGCGATTGTCTATGATACAGGCTCTTTTATCTATCCCAAGACAACTGCCTTGACTTTCGAAATTGCAAGAGACCTTGTGGACATCGGCGTCAACCCAAATCACGTGTATAGTAAGGTATACGAGAGTAACTCTATTTCGTCTCTTCTTCTTCACTCAAAGGTCCTCTCGACATTAGAGCTTCTTTTCGATAATCATGTTGCGATTCAGACGATGAGAAAAGAGGTCATCATAGAGTCGGGAGCACTCTATGAAGATGCCGATCAGATTATAAATTTTCCCCTCCGAAGTGAAGAGGTAAAGGTTTCCATCTTTTTCAAAGAGAATACGGAAGGATTGTTACGGTGCTCCCTACGTTCCAAGGGAAATATAAATGTAGCTGAGATCGCTCAAAGTTTTGGAGGTGGTGGTCATAGGACTGCCGCCGGTTTCAAATGCACACTCAGCCTTGAAGAAACAAAGAATCTGGTACTTGAAAAATTGCGTCCTTATTTCGTATAACAATTATAATGAGAATACTTAAATCTTCTTTGTTTGCAATGCTCATCCTCACCTTTTTCATGCTATTTGCCTGTGACCAGTCCCCAGGCAGCAAAAGCGAAAATCTCCCTAACAATGCAAAGAGCATAGGCGATAGGCAGGTTCCTCAGTCTGAAAATGAACAGCCGGGTTCTGACTACGAGCAGTTGCTAATAGATGAAAATAAACTGTTAATTCCCATAGGTGAAGAATATCGAGTACTTCAGGTTCTCGATGTCAATCTCGATTTGGATTTAAACGATGAACAGATAATCGTGCTCAAGCGGAAGGATATCCAGGATTCTCACCTCAAAGTAATAGTTGTGGACTTCGATTCGATAAGGAATACGTATTTTAAGTCGTGGGAAGCAGAAACAAATGCAGTCAATGCACACGACTTTTCACTTTCCCTAAGTGACATCGTTGGAGATCATAATTTGGAGATTATACTTCAGGGAACCAATGAAAAGGGTGAACTGACTTTAGATGTTTTCAGAAGAACTACCTCCCCCAATGGCCTGGGCCTATTCTTCACAAATATATGCAAGATAGTTTCCAACGGAAGCATAGAAATTGAGGAACTGGAGAGATCCGAGAGTTATCAACTTGGGCAAAAGAACGGGATAAGTTTTCCTATTGTTGTCTATACACACGATCCTGAATCCAAGAATATAATGGATCTATTAAAAATGACCTACTATTGGAAATATCCTAAGAACAGTTATATTCTCTCTTCAGTAGAAAAAATTCCCGGCAAAGTGGTTGAGGAAAAGAGACTGAAAGAACTGTTCAACAGCAAGAGTACAAAAGCCTTCGAGAATTTTATCAATGGGCCCTGGTACCATGCAGAGAAGAATAAACAGGGTGAGATTATTCTTTTTCAGCCCGCTGAAAGAGAGATAAATATCTACAGCGGAAATGTCGAGGAAAGTTACAAATGGATCGAATCGGTATCAAAGATTTACAACAGACTTAGAATCGTAGCACAGAATGAATTTATACCTTCAATAAGGAAAACCATTTCTGTCCGTGTCCGTTCTCTCTATGAAATAGATGTAAGTTTCCAGGGTAAGGATCGATGGGATTTCAGCAGTAAAAGATATATTAGACTACCGGAAAAAGTGCAAAGGGAAATGGTAGGATTGCATCGAAATGACTTTATAAAATTACTATCAGTACCATTAAAAGGGATATACAGAAACGATTCTCAAAAGATCGAGGTATTCTTCAATCCACCCTATTTCAAATGGACAGAGAATGGTAAAACAGAAAGCGGAGGATTTGCACTTTTTTCTTTCAGCAGAAATTCCAAAACGGATATAATTGAACTTCTTTTTATTGATGGCAACGGTATGGTTAAAAAAGTCTCATCCTTCGATTTCGATTTTGAAGAGACACGAGAGGGAAAGGAACTCAAAAGAGTGTTGACAATGAAACCAGTTGAAATAACGGCTTCCAAGGCAATCCCTCTTCAGCAAAAAGAGATAAAACTCTGGCAAATTGAATTCCTGAATGATCAGCCAGAAAAAAAATAGATAAGTCCTCTATTTTTTCTTTGTAATGAAACCTGAAAAACCGTTGTCTTTTAATTTTCCAAGCATTGACTGAGCGGTAGAAATGTTTCTGAAGGGTCCGACAAGAACACGGTAGTAAGCAGTGTCATTAACTGTTTCTTCTTTTACCGTTACGTTGAAATTGATCTTTAGCAGGTCCTTTTTCATATATTCCGCGTTTTCTCTTACATGAAATGAGCCTGTTTGAATGTAATATCCCTCGTCTTCCTTTTCTTTCATGAAGGTCATAATTGAGATAGGCTGTGGAATTACCATGTAATTATCAGTATCTTGAACTATCCTGTACTCTATACTCGTGCTGTATTTTTCAGAGAGCAGGGAAAGATACTCTTTCATCTTTTTCAGATCATTCTTTACCCGATATGCAGAGTACAACGAATAGACTACTTCGGGGAGCATCTCAACATCACTACTATTCTGCAGAGATTTCATGATTGATTGGAAACTTTTTATTGCTTCATCCGTTTGCCCCTGTGCAAAGAGAATCAAACCGGAAAGAAAAGTGGCTTTGAACTTCACGCTTTCAATTCCATCGAACTCCAGGATTTTTGCTATCCCCTTTTGTGCCATTTCCATTTCTCCCATCTGAGCAAGCATTATGGAAGAGAGGAGCAAGGATTCGGTATTTTCTTCAACTGGATAGGACTCCCATGACTTTTGGTACATACCCTGTGCCTTGGGGATGTCTCCCGTTAACAGATAGAGGTCGGCCCCCTTTTTTTCAATGAGAGCCTTATTCATGTCATCCTTGATGAAGGGCGAATACTTCTCGATATAATCGATACTCTTTTTTACATCTCTTTCAATTTCTACCAGTGAGGTAAGCTTTTTTGCATATCCTTGGGCTTTCTTGTTCTGTTCAAGCCATTCTATGTATTTCTTCTTTTCCTCTTCATCTCTTTTGTCATTCGAAGCATAAGTTATATGTACTACGAGAAGACTTAAAAGAATGGGTAGAAGCAACCTACTTTTTATCAATGCTCTCATCGGGAATGATGATACTTTCTTCTGTTTTTTCTATCGGTATATCTTTCTTAGACTTTTTCTTTTTGCCCTTTTCCTTGGGTGGAGGATTATCTTCCTTTTTCCTTTGCTTCGACTTTTTCCGGAAAGTAAAGGGAATCATCGTGAGACTTCCCGCTATATAAGCTATGAGAAGGCTTAAAAATATTGGTACATCCTTGAATGTACGAAAGCCAAGTTCAATATTCGAAGTGTTTTTCAGGTTGAAAGCGGAAAACACTGCAATAACAATCAGTATAAGAAGAAATCCTATCATCTTAAATGTCATTTCTATACGATCCTCCCTCTGTATGTATTGCCTGAAAGGCTTTCCAGCTTTACCTCTACGAACCTTCCTATCATATCATCATTTCCCTCAAAAACAACCATCTCATTCCACTCTGTTCTTCCGAGTATCTCACCCCTGTTCTTTTTCGATACCTGTTCTGCCAGGACTTTCGCATTACGTCCCAGCCTCTTCTCCCTATTCTTTCGGCTCAATCTCTTTTGAAGTTCGAACACCCTGTTCATCCTCTCAATCTTTTTCTCGTATGGTATCGGATCCGCCAGCTTAAATGCAGGTGTTCCCTCCCTTGGATTATACCTGTAGATGAAGGCATCATCAAAATTTGCGGATTCCATCAACTTTAGCGTCAATTCGAGGTCTTCATCCTCCTCTCCGGGATAACCAATTAGAATATCGGTTGTAATTGATATATCACTTATCTTCTCCCTGATTCTTTCCACCAGATTCAGATAATCTTCACGTGTATACCCTCTGTTCATCGATTTTAGAATCCTATTTGAACCGTGTTGTACGGGTAAATGGATATGCCTGCATATTTTGTCTTCTTTTTCAATCAATTCCATTACTCTCTTAGAAAGGTCCTTGGGATGCGAGGTAAGGAAACGTATCCAGGTGTTTTCAGGTGTGTTTTCTGCAACGAGTTCAAGGATCCGAGGAAAGTCGACGTATTTTCCGTTTGTTTCGAATCTGTAAGAGTTGACATTCTGTCCCAGCAGAGTTATTTCCACTACACCCAGCTCGGTAAGGTTTCTTATCTCTTCTATGATCAATTGAGGGTCACGTGATACTTCTCTTCCGCGAACGTAGGGAACGATACAGTAAGAGCAGAAATTATTACAACCATGCATTATGGGGATAAATGTCTTGAAAGAACCACTGTAATGATTGTTGAAAAAGCTGTAATCAGCGGTTTTTGTTGCAGAAAATCTTAGATTCTTTTCCAAGACTTCATCGAGATACAGTGCGATCTTATGTTTCTCAAAATTGCCGACAACAAGATCGATTTCCGGAACCTTTTTCATAAGTTTTTCTTGAATACGCTGCGCCATGCATCCCATTACAGTCAATTTGAAGTTTCTCTTACTCTTTTCATGTTTGTAGAAACCAAGTCGACCCCATATTCGATTTTCTGCCGTTTCTCTGACCGAGCACGTATTCAATATTACGGCATCTGCTTTATCAGCCTCCCTCGTCTCTTCCCAGCCGTACGATTTTAGGATACTAACAAGAGATGCTGATTCGGCCTCATTCATCTGACAACCGTAGGTTTCTATTAGAAATTTCTTGCTAGCCATATTTCCCATATTCACTGCCAATATACAAATAATGTCAAATAATTCCTATTATTAATTTAATAATATTATACGAGATCAATGCAATGTATATTATACTGAGGAAACCTGATTTTATCCGTTTGAAAGCAACTGCACCAAAATAAACTCCGAAAAGTGTTCCTGTGCCGATGAACAGAGCGGCAAGCAGGGACACTTCCAACTGGTGGATGTTACCCTGTATGATATATATGATATGTGCGATTACTGCCCCTACGGGGACACTTACCGCAATGAGGCCCGATGATAATGGAATGGCCCTTTTAATTGGATAGTGTGCAACAGTCTTCAATATTGGACCGTAATATACACCTCCACCAATACCAAGAACGCCTGCAAGGAAACCTCCGGGAACGGCAATGAAGGCCTTGAACCAAAAACTATTCTCCTTTTTCACCGTGTTTTCATCGGATTCTCTCTCATGGTTATTATGATTACTGTCGTTTTGTCTGATTCCCACAATCTTTCCGTGAAATATTTTTCTGTAATACTGCCCAAGCATTCGCAGGAGAGCAACGACCAGAACGAAAAGGAAGATTATCTTGAACAGCCGAGCATAATTATAAGCCGGAAAGGCGATACGGAAGATGAACTGGAAGCTCACGCCTATTACCACTCCTATGATGGCGAAAATCATGAACGGCAACAGCTCACTGCTTTCAACATTTCCCCGCCTTCTGTGGGATATAAAGGCTGAGATTCCCGTTAGAGAGCTCAGTATGAGTCCCGCCGACCTTGCCACTTCCGGGGATAGTCCAAATTGAAGCATGAAGGGCACGTTTATCACTCCACCGCCAATACCGAGCAATGCACCGAGCGAGCCGGAGAGAATACCGATCAGGATGAATGCGAGGGAATTAAGTACCGTAAAAGAAAGCATCAATCTGTCTTTATACTCTCTTTTTCAGATTTCTGAAAAATCTGATAAGTGTTATACCACCCGCTATGACAAGGCCCCAGCCAGCAACACTCATCAACCACCTGAAACCAGGTATGAATGACGATATGGCAGTCAATACACCGGCTCCTACCGTTATGAGTCCTGCATTTCTGTCCTCTTTGGATGTTCCTATGGCAATACCTGCAATCGCAACGATGCCGCCTGCAACTATTCCTACTATTGGAATAGAGGATATGGCTTTCAGTATCAATAGCCCGAGGCCGCCTCCCACGGCTCCAAAACCCTTTAAACCGTCCTTTACCAGTTTTTCTCTGGGAACAATATCCCCCATAAGTATCCTCCTTAACTTCAAAATCTTACCGTTTTCTGAGCCAAAAGAGAGTCCATTAGGACAAGGTTGACCATACTCTCCAGAACAGGAATGACTCGAATTACGATACAAGGATCATGCCTTCCCGTTACGGACAGTTTTACCCTGTTGCCATGCCTGTCAACGGTCAACTGTTCTTTTTCGATTGACGGGGTTGGCTTTATTACTGCTCTGAGAACAATGGGCATTCCCGTGCTTATTCCGCCTAGGATGCCGCCAGCCCTATTGGATGAAGGTTGAATCTCTCCCTTTACCGTGTGAAAGGAATCATTGGCTTGGCTTCCCCTCATTCCTGCCAGCTTGAAGCCTGCTCCTACTTCTACACCCTTAACGGCTCCTACAGAAACGATTGCATATGCCAGTAACGCATCGAGTTTCCCGAACACAGGATCTCCCAGTCCAGCTTTGACTCCGTAACTCCTGATCTCGATTATTCCACCGAGGGAATCCTTTTGCGACGATGCTTCTCTGATAGCTTGTTCCATTGCCTTGGCCTTTTCCGGTACGGGGCATCTTGCAGGCACATTGTATATCTCTCTCCTCAATTCTTTTGCCTGCTGAGCCGGAATGTCATCGAGAAAATTGATTTCCTCCTCGGCAATATCCACCTCACCTATCTTTACCGCGTATCCCAGAGTAACTATACCGAGCTCTTCCAGTATTCTCCTTGCGATGGCTCCCGCAGCTACCCTGGAAGCTGTTTCACGTCCCGAAGATCTGCCACTACCCCGGTAATCTCTAAAACCATACTTTCGTTCATAGGTGAAATCAGCATGGCCGGGGCGGTAAACATCCTTTAGATTGCTGTAATCCTTTGATTTTACATCCATGTTACGAATAACCATGCTGATGGGTGTTCCGGTTGTCCTGCCCTCGAATATTCCGGAGAGAATATCGACTTCATCCAGTTCACCTCTGGGAGATGTGAGATCGGTTTGTCCCGGACGCCTCATTATGAGTTCTTTCTGTATGTATTCCTTCTCTATGCTAATTCCTGCAGGACAACCATCTATGACCACGCCAATTGCCGGACCATGGGATTCCCCCCATGTGGTCACCCTGAAGAATCTTCCGAAACTATTCATAGATGTCGTTCTCCCAGTTTGGATCCACTTCCTGGAAAGAATTTATTTTTTCCTTGAATATTCTTCTGATTTCGAGAAGTTTTTCTTCGGTCTTCGCTTCGAAAATAATTACCAACTCGGGGAGGTTGGAGGAAGCCCGTACTAGGCCCCACCCGTCATCAAAGAGGACACGTGCCCCGTTGATATCGATGACACGGTCACCATACTCTCTCTTGAACTGGGCTACCAGTTTTTCTACAACCTTGTACTTTACATTGTCCGGACAGTGCGCCTGGATTTCCGGTGAAGTCACGTACTGGGGTATTGTCTTGAGGAGTTGTGAAAGTTTTTTATCCTGCCGGGCAAGGTACTCTACAAGCTTGATGCCTGCATATATTGCATCATCGAAACCATAGTAACCTTCGTTGAAAAAGATGTGCCCACTCCTTTCACCTGCTAACTCCGCATTTATTTCGTGAAGTTTAGCCTTTATATGCGAATGACCTGTTTTCCACATCACGGGACTTCCCCCGTTTGCCTCTATCTCATCAATCAGTGCCTGGGTGCATTTCACATCGAAAACTATTTTTGCTCCCTTTTTCTTCGAAAGTATGTCCCTGGCAAGAAAAATCAACACCTTGTCACTCCAGACTATTTCACCCCTGTCATCCTGAACACCCAATCTGTCACCGTCACCGTCGAATCCGAGACCCACATCGGCTTCTATGTAGGGATGTAGGACTATTTCTCTCAATCGTTTCCTCGCCCTGAGGTCGGAAGGATTGGGAAAGTAGTTAGGATAGCGTGTATCCGGGTCACAGTACAACTGGAACGTAGTGCAACCTATTTTCTGGAAGGCTTCATAGGCGAACACCCCGGCTCCGCCGTTACCGCATTCAACAACAACCTTCATGGGTTTTTCAAGTTTTACACCGGAGGTGATACGTTCTATGTAGGCGTTTCTCACATTTCTCTCCTCATAAGAGCCACTCCCTTTCAGGCTTTCACCGGAGGAAACGATTTCGTATAGCTCCTTCATTTCAGCCGGGCCCAGTGTCTTTGAAAGTCCATGGGCGAGCTTCATTCCGCTCCAGTCATTTGGATTATGACTTGCTGTAATCATCAATCCGCCCTCTATGTTGTAGTGATGCTGGGCAAAATACATCACTGGGCTCAAAGAAAGGCCAATGTCAACAACATCACATCCGGCGGAAAGCAAGCCAAGAACTGCTGCATTCTTGAATTGAAAGGACGTTTCTCTGTTGTCGTATCCGACTACAACCCTGTTGATGTTACGTCTCTTCAAAAGGATGCCAAAGGAATGGGCAATCCTCCTGGCAGTTTCACTATTCAACTCTTCGTCATTGACCCTTCCTCGAAGGTCATATTCTCGAAACATGCTCTTAAAGGCAGTGCTATTTACATCGTACATGCTGTACCTCCTCGATTGATAGTAATTTATAATTAAATAGGCTCTTATTCAACAAATAATCCGGTTAAATATGGCACTGCATTTGGGAAAGACAATATTGGAAAGACAATAAAATAGAGCATCGGTGAAATGTATATGCTACGCGAGGTTCTTGTTCCTGCTGTCAGTTTCTTCATCGTCAAAGCGTGTGCTTTCAGACTTGGCACCAACATCGATAGCCGAATCGGGAAACATCAAATCCAGCCTGCAACAGGTCGTATAGAAATCGTTGCCTTCGTACAACCCTCCCGGGGTAAAATACCGTGATACATTTGGAGGCAGTATAGAGAATAGTTTTCCGGAGAGCGAAATATTTCCAGGTTTTGTAGCTTTCTTCTCAAGATGAGCGGCATAGTTTATTACTTCGGAGATAATACGTCCCGTATCGCTGAAGAAGCGCAGTCTCCCCGTATCAAGGGCTATTCGCAGGATTATCCTGTCACTCAAGTCACTATTGAATCGAACATTGAATATGGGTATGAGTTTTTGAATCTCCAGAGCAAAAAGAACGGCCCTTACTGTATGTTCCTTGAATGCAAAAGCAATTATGCCTCCGTCACCGGCCCACGACCAGATTCTTCCGTTGTAATCCTTGAGTTTGGTTTTGAGAAACTGCCATAGGGAGAAGTAAATTTTTTCCATGCGCCTTATTCCGTATTTTTTTACAAGGGCGGAATTGCCTACTATATCGAGACTCATTACCGTTACCTCATAGACCTTACCGTCACGGAGAGAGCCCCAATTGATATTTTCAGACACATCAGCACTCTGTTTGATTACTTTCCGTCTGTAAAAATCGTACACATAACCTTCATGGGCAAGTTTATTCAGAAAAGTTTCGATGCCATCTATCTTGATGTGCCTTCCCAGCAGTATTCCGTCATCAAGTTCAACCGTAAGTTTTATAAGTGAAAATAGTTTGTTTTGCTGTTTGCAGTATTCTGTGAGTATCTTTGCACTTTTCCGTGATGAGAGGGAGATATGGCTATTGGTTCCTGCCAGCTTATTGGAATCGTAGGAAGCTTTAAAGAGGAGCTTCCCTATCTCGTCGATCTCTCCGGGACGAAGATTGTTTGCCAGTATTTCAATGAGCTCATTGTAAAGAGATGGTGATAGCATGCGTAAAAACCTGTAATCTCCTATTGTGTGAAAAAGTGATACTATCATAGCAATAATACATTTTTTATACAAGGGTTTTCAAACAAATGTGGATAATTGAATTGTTTTTGCTTATCTTTTATTATCACGAAGTATTGTCCGAAATGATGTCAAACAAATATAAGTGAAAGGGTTTTTATGAATTACAACAGCAAAAAAAGGAAGGATGATTATAATTTTGCAACAAAAGGCATGAAGGCAAAGAATTCTCATGAAAAACATGAAAAAAAGGTAAAGGAGAGTTTCTACAGGTTGTACGGGATTGTAAAAAGGTTGAGGGCACCCGACGGTTGTGCCTGGGACAGGGAACAATCACCATCAACCTTAAGAAAGAACCTCATAGAAGAGGCATACGAATGCATTGATGCAATCGATCAGAGGGACGATAGTAATCTGAGGGAAGAACTTGGTGACTTGTATCTACTTATTACAATGATCACTGAAATGAAAGAAGAAGAGAATAGTTTTTACCTCTTCGATGTATTGGATGAAATAAGTGAAAAATTGATAAGAAGACACCCTCATGTTTTTGGTGATTCAGACAAGAAGACAGTTCCGGAGATACTGAATCAATGGGACCATATCAAAGAAACCATCGAGGGAAAGAAGACCAAGGAATCGATACTTGAGAGAATACCAAAGTCACTTCCTCCCCTGGAGAGAGCCTTTGAAATACAGAAAAAGGTTGCAAAGGCTGGTTTTGACTGGCCCTCGATAGAAGGTGTTTGGAAGAAAATCGATGAAGAACTGGAAGAACTCAATGTGGCAGTCGAATCGGGAAAAGATGAAGACATAGAGGAAGAATTCGGTGATCTCCTGTTTACCATGGTAAATCTTGCAAGGTTCCTAAAGATTGACCCTGTAGTTTCATTAAACCGAGCCAATGAAAAATTCATTGATAGATTTCAGAGTGTTGAAAATGAACTCAAGAGAAACGGGAGCAGTATCGGGAAATCAAACTTAAGGGAGATGGATGCGATATGGAACAGGTTGAAGTCCAGTCATCAGGGAACGGGAGAAAACCGCTCCAGGTAACTGCATCGACTTCCATCTTCCCTCCTTGCATAGGTTTTTTTTCTAGAGATCCTTATGTGTTCTCTCTCAGAGGAATCGAATACCTTTAGAATCTTCTTAATATTCTCACCCTTGGCATTTTCAAGGCGCAAATGAAAACTTAAAGATAAATTATTCTTTTCAATCTCTATTTCAGAAGAATATTCTCTGAGACGAGTGGTGACATTTTTTTTAAGGGCAGCAGTATCATCACTATCTGTAAAGAAAATGGTGAAATCGGAACCCCAGTAAGTTGACATCAAGGATATCTGTTTTTTTCTTGACCGATCAGGCAACTGTTCAGGTATGTCAATACATGCTGCTTTCCTTATCTTGAGCCCATCGGGTAGTACTCTGTTTATGGCTTCTGTAAAATGGCTTGGGTCAATTTTTCCCAAGAGAAAAACAGAAGCAACTTCATCTTCCGAATAAATCCCGAGAGAAAGCGGATTTGCAAATTCAAGGCGCGGTTTAGGGTTGAAACCTCCGGTCATCTCGGGAAACAGAGAAGCTCGCATAAGGGCTCTTTCAAAGATGCTCATTATATTGAGATGAGAGAGGAAAATCGCATTACCTTTTTTTTCGAAAGAGAAGATAACCCTGGTTCTTTTTTCTTTCTTAACGGGTAACTTAAGATTATCAATGGCACCAATACCCTTTCCGTTGAATGAAAATTCACCGTTGATCACCCTGATATTCTTTTTACAGACTCCGCAGTAATTCCTGCATGGATAGTAGCATCCCTCGGAGATTTTATTGTTAATATAGTTCTCATATTCCCTCTTCAGGTATGATTTCGTTGAACCGATATTGATAGGATCCCACGGAAGGTTTTCTTCCAGTTCTCTTTTCCTAAGTGTTTCCTTTTTAATGTCCCACTCGGATTTTTCGATGATATCTTCCCATAGTTTTCTGTCTACTCTGTCATCCCAGGCATCGAAGCGGGCTCCCTTCCTGAATGCTTGATAGAAAAGTTGTCCGGCCCTTTCATCTCCTCTGGCAATGATACCCTCCAGAAAAGAGAGAAAGGGGGAATGAAACCTTATTGTGATATATTTCTTGTTGATCTCGCTTTTTATTCTGTAAATGGATTTAAGAGCCTCTCCCTCGTCTATTTGTCTTGCCCATTGGAGAGGTGTATGAGGTTTGGGTATAAAGGTAGCAATGTTAACATTTATCTTCATCCTTGTCGCAAGGGAAATATCGTTTAGGAAATCTATTATGCTCCGGGTTTCTATCTCGAGATTCTTTGTATCCCTCCCCTTTTCAGGCAACCCTATCATGAAATAGAACTTTGCATTTCTCCAGCCCTTTTCTCTCGCTGCCCTCAGGTTTTCCACAATCTTGTCGTAGGCTACCATCTTGTTTATACTTCTCTGAAGCTCCTCTAGAGGTGTCTCTATGGCAAAGGTAAGGCCGCTCTTCCTTACTACTGACAATTTGCCGAGAAGTTCAAGCATAAAACTATCCACACGTAGGGAGGGAAAGGAGAAAGAAACACCGGCAGTTCCGTATCTCTTGTTTAGAATATCCATCAATTTTTCTATGCCATGGAAATCCCCGCTGGATAAAGATGAAAGGGTAACCTCCCTGTAGCCAGAACCAAAGATCTGCTCATCGACATCCCGAATAATCGTTGCTATATCCTTCTGTCTGTAAGGCCTGTAGAAGTATGTTGCCGAACAAAAACGACAATTGTTGGGACATCCCCGCATTATTTCGACAACACCATGATCCTGGACTACCTTGATATTGGGTACAAGCATTGGTGAAGGTTGACTTTCCGTCGAGAAATTGGAATAAAAGCTCCTGCCGGTTACGCCACTCTTTCCCGGAAACCATATGGATTCTCCGCTTCTCAAAAGGTGGAGAATATCCTCTCTGCTTCCTTTCTGCCTTTTTATTCTGACCAGCTTTGGTAGAGTATTCTTTATCCATTCCTCCGCCTCACCAAAAAAGAAACAATCAACAAAATGTGAAAAAGGTACCGGATTCATTATCCCCGGTCCGCCTGCAATGATAATGGGGTCATCATGTTTTCTATCATCACGTAGAGGTGGAATGCCACCTAAATCGAGGATGTTCAATAGGTTAGTAAGTGTCAATTCATATCCGATTGAAAATGCAACTATATCGAAGCTCTTCAGAGGACGTTTCGATTCAAGGCTGAAAAGGGGAATCTTTTCTCTTCTGAGAAGTTCTTCCATATCCGTATCGGGAGTAAACACACGTTCACATGAAACCCCTTCTGTGCCATTCAATATTCTGTAGAGCAACTTGATTGACATGTTTGACATGCCTACTTCATACAAATCAGGATAAGAGATGAGTATATCAAGGTCAGAATCTCCCTTTCGGAAGGAACCATACTCACCCCCTGTATATCTTGCCGGTTTCTGAACCTTGTGCAGTAATCTGTCTATAACAGAGTCTTTTATTACATCAGCCATACAAAACTCATACTGTTGTTATCTTCTGGTGGATATGCATGCTATTAATAATTGCCATGCCAATCAAGCCTGTCCAGAGTGATGAGCCACCATATGAGAGGAAGAAGAGGGGTATGCCCGTTATGGGCATCACACCTATCGCCATTCCGATATTTATTATTACATGAAAGAAAATCATTCCAATGATTCCTGAACCTACCAGGGTTGCCCAGGTATCTTTGGTTTTGTATGCAACGAATAGACCCCTTATCAACAGAATTGAGAAAAGGGTGAGTACCAGCACACAGCCAATAAACCCCCATTCCTCAGCAAGGATAGAAAAGATAAAGTCCGTGCTTTGCTGTGGTAGATACCTGTAATGGCTTTGAGTACCGTGGAGAAAACCCTTTCCCCAGAAGCCGCCTGATCCGACTGCAGTTACTGATTGAATGATATTCCATCCTGAACCACGGGGATCTATCTCTGGTTTTAGGAATATGATAAGTCTCATTATCTGATAATTCTTCATTATTCGCAATGCTAGTTTTGTTGCCCCCATGGATAGGAGAAAAAGTCCCGCTGAATAAATTACCCAGTAGAAATACTTCCTCTTTAAGAATAGATATCCGATAATCGCCAGGAGAAGAACGAGTAACAGTGAAAGTGCTACATAAAACATAACTTCCGAATCATCCAGAAAATGAAATAGGAAATGAGTATTGGAGACGACTATGTCTTTGAATGCACTTATGGATACAAGAGTTCCTGTAAGAATAATTGTAAGGAGTATGAAAAGGATATGATCGATTCTCGAACCGCCAACGAATGCAACAAATAAAAAAACAGGAAGATAGACCAGTGCTGTTCCGAAATCCGGCTGAAGTAGTATCAACATTGCTGGTATACCCGTTATTGCAAGAGCAATAAGAAAATGTTTTATCTCACGGATTTTTTCACCTGTATTACTGATATACGAAGAGAGAAATAGAATTACAGCTATCTTTGTGAATTCAGAGGGCTGAATGCCTATGTCAGAGAAGCCTATCCATGAACGGGCTCCATTCACCTCTTTCCCTATTATGAGCGTAAGAATTAGCAGGAGGATAGACAAGAGGTACAGATAAGCGGAAATAGTTTTGAGCCTCTCGTAAGGATAGAGAGAAAGGAGGAAAAATATCCCAAGTCCGCTTATCGCCCAAAGTATCTGTTTGAGATACTCTTTGGAGAAGACAACCCCTACAGAAGTAATGTTACTTGAATAGATGAATAGGATACCAATGAAAATCAGTATGATGTTTGTTACAACAAGAAAGAAATCGAAGTATTTTAGTTGTATTTTTTTCACTCCAGGCTCCTGATGCTCTTCATATACCATGGTTTCAGGGTAGCAACGGCTTCTTCAAAGTTCTGGTGGGCAAAAATACCCTGAAAAATGATATTTGCCGCCTTAGGAGCCCACCACTCCCATTCGTTGGCCGCCTCTACCATAACAACAACCACCACCCTCTCATCGGGATTGTCAGTTTTATAGGGGGCATATGCTGCAAACCAAGAATGAAACCTATCTTCCATTGCAGTTTCACTGGTTCCTGTTTTTCCTGCAACTTCAACGGCTTTGGTCGTTATCACGACATTAGCCGTACCCTCTGTCACAACACCCCTCATTGCCTTTTGTAACTCTATAAAGGTGCCTTTCTTGATGTGCGAACGATGAAGAATCTCTTTCTGGTATTCCTTTATCAATTTACCCGTGGATGGGTCTCTTATCTCCTTTAGAAGGTGCGGCTTATAGATCGTACCCTCATTTACCACCATTGCTACCATGTCTGCCATTTGAATGGGAGAAAGAGTAATGTATCCCTGACCTATGGAAAGATTTATCGTATCGCCACCCAACCACTTCATATGGTGTACCTTTTCCTTCCATTCAGGAGTAGGAACGAAGCCTCCCACCTCACCGGGAAGATCTATCCCTGTAAGGGAACCAAGTCCAAAATCTCTGGCATATGAAACAATTCTTTCAACCCCCAGTTCAAGACCAACATTGTAAAAATAAACATCACATGATTGGGCTAACCCCTGGAACAGATTAAGTGTGCCATGGCCATTCTTTCGCCAGCAACGAAAAACCCTGTCCCCGTATTGGAGAGATCCGGTGCATGTAAAGGTTCTCTCTTTGGCATTTGGAACTTCCTCCATGAATGCACCCGTCATGATTACCTTGAATGTAGAAGCAGGTGGATAGGCGGACTGTATAGCCCTGTTTAAAAATGGCGAAGACGGATCGAGAAGAAGTTGCTTATAGAGCTTCTCACTGTCCTCACCTTCGAAAATATTTGGATCATATCGGGGGTAAGATGCCATTGCAAGTATTTCACCGGTTGATGGTTTAAGCACTATCACAGAGCCGATTCTTGGACCGAGAGCCTTTTCGCTAAGTTCCTGTATTCTTCTATCCACTGTAAGAACTATGTTTCTACCGGGGACGGGAGATATTTCTTCTACCTTCTCATCTCTCAGACTGCGTTCCTTTACATCGACAATCTTGAACCGTTTTCCATCTTTACCTCTAAGGATTCTGTCATACTGGCGTTCTATCCCACTTTTACCGATGATAGTTCCGGGACTGTAGCCCTCATTGTACAAAATTTGCAACTCTTCCTTCGTGATATCACCTGTGTAACCAAGAATGTGTGCCATGCTTTTGGATAACCTGTATTTTCTCTTTGGTTTACTTCTCCATGAAACTCCGGGAAAATCTTCCGAATGTTCAGCAATGTATGCCACTATATCAAAGGATACGCCACTTTCAATTTCAATCGGCTGATAGAGATGATAGTACTTTGCTGGAACTTTTTTCTCAATGTAAGAAACATCGATTTTGAGTACCCTGGAAAGCCTTTTGAATATTTTTATCTTTTCACTGTCCGGTATGTCACCCGGGATTATACTGATAGCAAATGATTCGACATTTTCAACAAGCGGAATATCATAATTCCTGTCGTATATTTCACCCCTCTGAGCTGGAATTATGATCTCTCTCCGGGTAAGGTTCCTTGCTTTTTTCTTGTACTCGAGGCCCTTTACTATTTGAAGATTGAACAGGTAAATAATATAAACAATAAAGATCAGTACAATAATACCCAGAAAGATGAATATCCTTTCCTTCAATTGTATCTGAGTCCTTATGCTTGAATCTACGTGGTTTTTCCCTCCATGATTTTTCTGAATCATAGGTACTCTTTTTCTTTCAGCTTAAGAGCTTTTATCGGTGACAGAACAGCAAATACAAAGGGTGCAAGAAAGGAATTATAGAGAATTTCTACCAGTGAAGCTCTGTCAATAAGAGGGTGTATGATATTTCCAATTCCGAATATCAACCCGAAAATGTGAAAAAGAATAAGCTTTACGATCGTTGCTGTTAATATCAATGTAAATGGCATGATAATCGGATCGATAAACATCTTTCCCTGGATAACACCAAAGAGGTTTCCTATTATTGTTTTTATCAGTGCATTGAAACCTGGCGGAGAGATGCTTACAAGATCCTCAAAAAGACCTGCAGCAAAACCAGATATTTGTCCTGTCATGCCGCCACGCCTGTAGGCAATAAAGATTAGCATGATCAATGAAAGATCAGGCCGAATGCCAAGAATTGCTATGTATCGAAACAGTGTGGTTTGCAGTGTTACTGCTAGGAGTATCAACACTATTGATATGATAAATTCATTTCTCATGGATTCTGTTTCTTTCCTCCGGACAGAACGAATACATATTCAAGTCGTGAGAAATCGATAACCGGCTGTAAAAGAATATTCATCGATGTTTCATACTGCTTTGCCTCTATTTTCCTCACTCTTCCAATGTGAATTCCCTTTGGATATATTCCGCCCATACCTGAGGTTATGACGATGTCACCGTACCTCACCTGATCAATGGCTTCCTTGCTAACATACTTCATAATCAAAAATCCCGAAGCTTCATCTATTCCGCTTATCAGCCCTTCATATCTGCTGTTCTGAACCCTTGCAGCTATGTATAGAGTAGGATCCAGAAGTGGTTTAACAGTTGAGGTAAATTTGTTCACATATACAATCTTTCCTACTAAGCCTTGTAGACCGCTCTGGTATGCAATTACAGGCATGTTTCTTGAAACACCATTCAATGTGCCCTTGTTGATTATCAAGGTGGAAAAGAGATTTTCGGGATCCTTTGCAATTATTTCTGCGGGAATACTTTTTATCGTGTACTCTCTGTAAAACCCAAGCTGCTTCTTTAATTCTGAATTTTCGGCACGTAATTCTATAATATCCCGGGTAATTTTTTCATATTCGAGTAGCTTTTCTTGTAATTTGGACAATTCAACCCTGGTTCTTTTAAGCTCTCCAATAGAATTTACTGTTCTTACTAGCCAATTTGATATTCCACCAGTAATTCTCTGGCCACCTGAAAGGATACTCTGTGCGACTTCTTTTGGTTTGAACATGAATTTCTGACCCGAAATGAGTATCAGTAAGAGAGAAACGAATACAAGGATAAGGAATGTGTATAGTTGTCTGTGTTTTGCAAAACTCGATGTAAATTGCTTCATCTGACATCAGTATTTTATATTGAAATACCTGTCACCCATTTCTCGTGGACTGTCAAGAAACTTCCCAGCTCCGAGTGCAACACAGAGCAGAGGATTTTCTGCAAGAATAACGGGAACGCCTGTTTCCTTTGCGATCAGTTTTGGTAATCCCTTAAGGAGGGAACCACCCCCTGTCATGACAATCCCCCTCTCTACGATATCGGCTGCAAGTTCTGGGGGCGTCTGACCGAGAGTTTTCTTTATTTCTTCAATCACGGTATTTATTGGTTCCTGTAGAGCCTCCCGCACCTCTACGGAATCCATTTCAAGTCTTCTTGGGAGACCCGTAATTGCGTCCGTTCCCTTGATTTCCATTCTTTCAATCTTTTTCTCGGGAGATGCATTTCCAATTTGAATCTTGACGTTTTCCGCTGTCTGTTCACCGATTATAAGGTTGTGCACATTTCTTACATGCTTGATTATTGCCTGATCGAATTCATCACCACCAACTCTTATTGCATTTGATACGACCATTCCACCGAGGGATATGACAGAAATCTCAGTGGTTCCGCCCCCGATATCACAGATCATGTGTCCGGCAGGTTCCAGAATTGGGATATTTGCCCCGATAGCTGCTGCCAGGGACTCTTCTATAAGATAGACTTCTCTTGCCCCTGCCTGTTCAGCACTTTCTCTGACAGCTCTTTTTTCTACTTCGGTTATACAGGTGGGTACACCGATAACCATTCTTGGCTTAACAAACCATTTCCTTGGTAGTATTTTACTTATGAAATATCTTATCATTTTCTCCGTGGTTTCAAAATCTGCTATGACACCGTCACGCATCGGGCGAATTGCCATTATGTCTCCCGGCGTTTTCCACAGCATCTTCTTGGCCTCTGTTCCCACGGCTACGACTCGTTTTGTGCCTCTTTCGACGGCAACAACTGAAGGTTCTGATAACACAATTCCCTTGCCCTTTATATGAACAAGAGTATTACAAGTGCCAAGATCAATTCCTATATCCGTAGAAAATGCCTCAAACATATTCCCTAACCCCATTCCTGATCCTCCAAAATTATTTATAGTACCTCAGCTTCGCTGCATAGTGATTCGGATCGATCTTCAAAGCCTCTCTCCATTCGGCTCTGGCCTTTACCGGATAATTCATTCTTCGATAGACCTCACCGAGGTAATAATGAGCATCAGCCGATTTTGAGTCAATATCAATAATTTTCTTGTACTCATCTTCTGCCCTTATCAATTCGCCCTCTTTCATATAGATATCCGCTATCATGAATCTGGCTTTTTTTTCGATGGTCGAATCCTTCGTCGTGTTCAATGTTCTTACAAGGTACTCTTTTGCCTTTTTAAGATTATTCATCTGTAAATAGTTTTTTGCAATAGCCAGAAGAATGACATCACTCTTCTTGTATTCAAGTGCTTTGGTATAATTTTCAATTCCTTTCTCAGGAGAGCCTAACTGTGAATAGGCAAGTCCTAAATATTCGTAAACATCGTTTGCATTGAAATTCTTATCAATTGCATCTTCAAAGTACTTTATAGCCAGATCATAGTAATAGCGTCCAAGATGGAAGTACGATTTTGCAAGTATATACGAAACTTCTCCGTCGAGCAATCCCATTTTATTCAGTTTGGCCAATCTAAGCCGTTTTATGGAATTGAAAAGGAGCGGTGCTTTTTTCTCCATGGAAGATTCTGAAATAGCCTTGTAAAAATAGGCGAATCCAGAAAAAACAAGTGACTCTGTATCCAGAGGATCCTTTTTTAGTATTTCATTGCATTGGGAAATCAGTTTATCATATTCCTGGTTGTTCCATAGGACTCGCAATTCTCTCTGTTCCGTATTACCATTGAAAAGAGTTTTGAGCTTGCCATATGCACCAAAAAAGTAAAAAGAGATAAGAATTCCACCGGCAGCTATTAAAAGCAGAGTTACAAGGATAAGTGGCCACCGTTTCTTTTTTTTTGTTATATTGGAGTAACGGTATTTATTTACATCCAGAATCATTATTTCATATCCAAAAAAAGCAGGCCAATAAGCCGGGTTCTGTATTAGACCGTCATCTATCTGGGAGAGCTGTCACCAGCTCCCTCTGTGCAACCTACCCGCAGGTATCGGGCGAGCAATCCACCTGCTGCTTGGTTTTGCTCCAGATGAGGTTTGCCGTACCTCGATTTTTGCAAATCGAGTGGTGGGCTCTTACCCCACCTTTTCACCCTTACCCTCAGAAGCTTCCTTCCGGGGCGGTATATTTTCTGTGGCACTTTCTGTCACTCAATGGTGTGAGTGCCCGGTGATTAACCGGCATCCTGCTCTACGGAGCCCGGACTTTCCTCTGCCGACCCCAGTCGGCAGCGACGGTCTGGCCTGCAATCAAACAATTTCAATTTCCCTTCATACTTACATCGGCTGTTTCCTCTTCCGGGTAAAAGAGAATTCTACTGCAATATGGACAGAACATTATACCTTCACCCTTTTTTACATCATTGATAAATTGCTGCGGGAGTATCATATGACAGCCTGTACAAACATTATCTCTTACAGGAACGATACCCAAACCAGATTTACTTTTTATTATTCTTTCGAATTTGAAAAGAATCTCTTCGTCCATACCCGGAGTGATCTTGTTTTCCTTGTTCTTCAATTCAGCAAGTGTTTTTTTTCTCTCTTCGATCTCAGATTTTATCTTTTTCTGCTCTGCTTTTACTTCTTCTTCTTGCTTTTGTATCATTATCTCTTCTTTTTCGAGATTCGCCTTAACCTCTTCCAGCCGTTTTTCTTCTTTTTGCAGATCACGTCTGTACTGCTGCTCTTTCTCTGCCGAATCTTTTATTTCCTTGTCCAGAGCTTCGTATTCTCTCTGAGTTTTTATAAGATCCATCTGTTGTTCGTATTGTTCTCTAGTCCTCTCCGCTTCTTCCATTTTCTGGCGTAATTCTTTTATATGCTGCTGAATTTCGATGATAGTATTGTTCTTCTCGATATATGACTGTTTCATCCTGTTCAGAAGCTCACTTTTTGTAGCCAACATCTTTGGCAATTCATCAATTTCATTCTGTATTTCGAAACGTTTGGAGAGTATCTCCTGAAGATCACGCAACTTTGAAAAAATATTCTCTTCCATTTCTACTCCTCTTTCTTTTTCTTATTAATGATCAAGATAATCCTTCAAACGTCTGCTACGCATAGGGTGTCTTAATCTTCGCAGGGCCTTGGCTTCAATCTGTCTAATTCTCTCCCTTGTCACATTGAAATACAGACCGACTTCCTCCAGTGTCAGAGAGTACCCGTCCTCCAATCCGAATCTCATCTTGAGTACTTCCTGTTCCCTTGGCGGAAGAGTCGTCAACACCTCTGATAGCTGTTCCTGAAGAATCGAGAAAGCAGTCTGAGTAGCGGGATTTTCCACGTCTTTGTCCTCTATAAAATCCCCGAGCAAGGAATCTTCCTCTTCCCCTATGGGAGTTTCAAGAGAAATTGGCTCACGAGCCACATTCTTAACAGCTTTAACCCGCATTACTGACCAGCCAAGCCTTTCTGCTATCTCTTCGTCCGTTGGTTCCCTGCCATAAACCTGCATCAACTGTCTCGATTCTCTCATTACCTTGTTTATCTGTTCTATCATATGAACAGGTACTCGTATTGTTCTGGCCTGATCGGAAATGGACCTGGTTATTGCCTGACGTATCCACCAGGTTGCATATGTGGAAAATTTATAACCTTTCCTGTACTCGAATTTTTCAACGGCTTTTATTAGACCTATATTTCCCTCTTGCACGAGATCGAAGAAGTGTAGACCCCTGTTTGTATATTTCTTTGCTATGCTTACCACAAGACGAAGGTTGGCCTTTATTAAACGGTCCTTTGCACTCTTCATCATAATTCTACCATTTTCTATCTCTTTGGCCATTTCCAGAACCTTATCGATATCACTTTCAAAATCATACTCTATCTTTTTAAGACGTTTGTTGTTTGTTTGGATTATCCTTATCAGTTCCTTAATCTTGTCCGCAGAAAGACCCAGTTCCTCTTCTATTCTCTCCCTCTCACGCTTTATGGCAAGATTCCTGCCCAGGTTTCTCAATTCTTTCGGATTCTTGATCGACAATCTACGCTCTATCTTTTGTTGTTCCTTTTTAATAGATTTTATTCTATTCGCAGTGTTTATGAAAAAGTCGGTTAATCGATTGATTTCGTCTTGATGCAACTCTATCTTTGACAATTTTCCCAGAATATCTTTCCGTTTTTTCAACAAAGTTTCATCGGATAAAATATCACCGCCATCTGTATTTATCTTCTTTTTCAGTTCGATGTACTGCCTGATAGTTGGCCCAAGTTCTTTTATTACATCTCTGTAATGCTGTATGAGTCTTCTCTTTTCTGCCATGTATTCGGCGATTTCTTTTTTTGACAGGTTCATTTCTTTCGGGTCTTTCTTGGAATTTACGTTTTTCATAATATGGTAGAATTCATTTATCAGAATCCCCGATGTCATTATCACCGAACGTACGATTTTCTCGCCATCCTCCATTTTTTTAGACAGTTCGACTTCCTGTTCCGCAGTGAGCAGATTTTCCTTCCCTATCTCTCTCAAATACAGCCGTATAGGATCGTCAATGGAGGTTTCCTTTCCGCTATAAACAACTTTCTGAGTTTCCGGTTCCTGCTGCTCTTCCTCTATATTCTCATCGAGGTCGAGGTTCAAATCCTCTTCTTCAAGTTTTACATTGTTCTTTTCGAGAATTGCTATGACCTCTTCGATCTTGTCAGAATTAACTATATTGTCCGGTAAATAGTCATTAACCTCATCAAAGGTTATACTATTCTTGCCTTTTGCATATTCTACAAGCTTGATAACCGATGGATCATTCTGTAGATCTGACATGCTACCTCACCTTTAATTTTTCAAGTTCTTCATCGAGGTGGATCTTCTCTTCGAGAAGCTCCCTCAACGAATTATTATCGATCTTTTCTCTATCTATTCTATTCAATTTTCTTATAATTTCATTCCTTTTTTTCTCCAGGCTCTGCCTTCTGACCTCGTTGATACCCTCTTCTATCAACCTCTCTACATTTAACGAAAACTCACCGGATGCCGCCTTTTTGAATATCAATTTTTTCAATTGATCGTTCTCTATCCTGTTCATTACGGATTCAAAGGAATCCTCACCATCCCTGTAACTCTCTTCCATGGCTATATATATTTCCTTTGCAAGAGGTTCACTCAAATCGTCTTCCCTTACAATCTTTCGAACCTCAACAAAGTACTCTCTATTAATAAGTATAGCCAGCATGAGAAAGAGTTCTCTTGTCAGAATTATTTCCCTGTCTTCCCCCGAAGTTCTTTGGACTTTATTCCTTGTAACGCCTCTTCTCCTCGATATAAAATCGTTATAAACAGCTCTATAGTCAACACCAATTTTCTCTGCCAGACTGTTAAGATATAGATCTCTCTTTACCTCAGATTGAGCTCTCTCTATAAAAGGATACATGGATTCAGCTATTTGCCTTTTCCCCTCTGGTGTTTCAAAGTCATTTATAGATATTTCATATTCTAAAAGGTACTGGAAACCATTTATACTATAATTTAGCATTTTTTTCAATGAATCGGGGCCTTCTTTTTCAAAGATTTCAGCCGGGTCTCTGTCTTTATCGAATGGTATCACATAACTTTCAAAACCAGTGCTTTCGAGAATTCCCAGGGCTCGTGCATTTGCCCTTTTACCTGCCTCATCGCCATCGAAGGCAAGGAATCCTCTATTTGCATATCTTTTAAGAAGGTACGACTGCTGTTCCGTGAAAGCCGTACCAAGCGGTGCGATGACATTTTTCATACCGGATTGAAAAACGGCAAGAACATCCATATAGCCTTCAACTAGAATAAATTCCTTTTTATCTCTGATGATTTTTAATGCCTGGTACAGTCCGTACACATTCTCTTTCTTATGAAAAATAAAAGAATCGGGTGAATTGATGTATTTTGGGACTGTTTCGTCAAGAGCTCTACCGCCAAATCCAATCACATCCCCGTGATAGTTATAGATAGGAAATATCAGTCTATTGCGAAAAAATGAAATCAACTTTGAATCCTTTTCATAGAAAAGACCCGATTTTAGCATTAGTTCCTTTGAATAGTGCTTTGATAACAGAAAATTATACAGCCAATTTCTATCTCCGGGGGCATATCCGAGATTGAAAAATTCAATTGTACTTCGCTCTATTCTTCTCTTTACAAGATAATCCCTAACATGACGGGCTTTTTCGCTATTCAGAAGAAGGTAATTGAAACTCTTCGCAATTCTCCTGTTCAATTCTATAATGGCCTTGCGTAATTTTGATTGTTCAGTGTTTTCTTCGATATTGCCTATTTCAACTCCCGCTTTTCGGGCCAGTATCTTTACAGCTTCGGGAAAACCCACATTTTCCATTTCCATGATAAAATTATAGAGACTGCCTCCCTTGTGACATCCAAAGCAGTAGAATACGCCCTGCTCGGGAGAAACAGTAAAAGACGGGGTTTTCTCGTGGTGAAAGGGGCAAAGAGCCCAGTAACGGTTACCTCTTTTTTTGAGAGTCAAATATTCTCCATAAACTTCGATTGGGTCAAGATTATTGATAATATCGGAAAGGACTGAATCAGGAATTTTCATTTACCCGAACTGACACTCTTCAGATACGTATACTTTGCCCTGTTGTGTTCCTCCAGACTTTTTGAAAAGTAGTGTTTCCCGGTTTTTCTGTCTTCCAGCACAAAATACCAGTAATCTGTTTTTGCCGGGTGAAAAGCAGCATCCAGGGCAACCTTTCCCGGATTGGATATAGGGCCTGGTGGTAAACCGGCCCATTTGTAGGTATTATAATCCGAATTCAATTTCTTGTCTTCTATCGTAATGTATTCGGGATGCTTTTTACCCTCTATTTCAGTGATAATATATTCAAGTGTTGCACAGGATTCCAGGCCGATATTCCGTCTTAGGCGGTTGTAAAAAACCGAGGCGATAATCGGAGCCTCCTCTTTTATCCTGTATTCTCTTTCTACTATGGAGGCAAGAATGATTTTTTGATAGAGCTGCCTGGATGTCAATTTGGTATAATCAGGTTCAATTTTTTTAAGGTGTTTGAAGAAATTTTTAACCATGATTTCGGCAACGAGCTCAGCAGGGAATTCCTTCGGGAAGAAATAAGTATCGGGGTATAGAAATCCTTCGAGGGATTTCCCGGGAATACCGAATTCTTCCACAAGCTTTTTTGAATGGGCAGCTTTTTTGAAGTCAGAAGCACTTGTAATTCCCTTTGACTCCAGATGCCTTGCAATCTTCGAAATCGTCCAACCTTCCGGAAATGTGATCTTTATCTCTTCCTGTTTTCCCTTTGTGAGAATATCAATGATATCTATATTGGTTTTCTCTCTCGATATCTTGTAATATCCTGCCTTTATCTTTGTATCTACTCCTTTCACTTTACAGAGAAGTTTGAAGAACAGAGCAGATCTTATAAGATTTTCTCTCTGTAGCTCTTTTGCTATTTCACTTAAACTTTCTCCCTGTCTTATTTTAAGAACAACTCCGGGATCATGTCCGTCGACCCTCGATGGGGGATTGTTCAGATATATCAAGGAAAATAGCCCCAGTAATGACAGGAAGATTACAATAGAGAAAACAATTGAAATGAACTTTAATGCTTTACTTCTCATTTTTTGATAAGAATAAATTCTACCCTTCTATCTTTCCACCTGTTTTCCAGATCGCTAAAGGGAACAATTGGATTTGATCCTCCCAATCCAACTGTGGTGATACGTTTTTCATCTATACCCAAAGCAACGAGAGCTTTCTTTACCGCCTTCGCTCTTTCCAGTGACAGAGGTATCAACTCTTCTTTCTCTTCTTTCTCAGCTTTCACAGGATCATACCATGATAGATTAACAGCGTGACCTTCTATTCTGATGCTGTAATTCTTGTATTTTTTAAGTATCTCTGCGAGACGTTTCAGAGTTTTTTCATTTTTCATGGCCTTTTCAGGCTCCACATTCTCGAAATCAGCCTTGTTGGGTGCGAATGTTATACTGGATATTCTGATCTTGAGCTTGTTACCCTCACGGATAACGAGGACATCCACGGGTATTACACGCTTTGTTCTGTATATATTCCCAAGGTTATCACTTATTTCAAGCTCAAGGGTGTAATCTTCTGCTGCTTGTACAAGCTCCCCCGTACTTGAAAGGCCGTTCCATACAATTTGATCCGAGGGAACACCAAAACCGCTGAAGGTGACAAATTCTCTGCCTTTCGGGTCCTTGATATCGATCTTCCACTTGTTTATCGGACTCAGGTCATCCACTTTCATTTTTATAAAGAGTTCATCATCGACACCATCATTGTCCGGTGAAAATGGAATTGGTGAAATATTCAATTCTAGTTTTGGCGGAGATACATCCAGGGTGAATGTGTTGGATTTTGCCTTTGGCTTGTTTCCCTTTTTATAGAAAACATACAGCATTGCATAATAGTTTCCCTCTATAATTTTCCCTGTATCACTCTTGCCATCCCATGTTATGGTTTCCGGAACATTTTCCTTTCCAGAAAATTCCTTTATTACTCTCTCATTGGTTACAAGATCCATCTTCCATGAATCGATTCCGTCATTCAGAGTAACATAATTCCTAAATGTTATATTATCCATGTAGCCGTCACTATTGGGAGAAAAGCCCTTTGCAGAAACAGTTACGAATATCGGTGTAGGTCTTGTATCAATGACAATGTTCTTTACCTCTGCTGTTGTCTTGTTACCTGCCTTGTCTGTACAACGTATTCTATAGGTGTAGCTTCCGTCTTCGAGTTTGTTTCCATTCGAGTCTTTACCATCCCATTCCAGGGTATCAGTCTTTCCCTTCCAGTAGAATGAGCGCACCACATCACCCTTGCTATTGACTATTTCACCTTCCCAGAGATCCTCTGTACTCGATTCCTGTTTTATCATCAGGCGATCGCGGTTTCCGTCATTATCGGGAGAGAAGAGAAGATAAGCCGGTGTAAGTTTGATTTTCGGGTAAGTAAGGTCCACAACAAAATCCTGGGTTTTGCTTACAGGATTGTTGCCATTCTGGTAAAGGATGTTCAATTCTGCATAGTAAGCACCTTCCGCTACGATTTCACCCTTTTCATTGAGTCCATCCCAGGTGAAATCTTCAGGAATGGTTCCTTTCCCACTGAAACTTCTTACAACTACACCCTTATCATTGAATATTTTAAGGCTGTAATTTTCTATACCCTCCTTGATCTTCACATGTGCAGTAATAGTAATATTGTCCTTGCTGCCATCCGCATTGGGAGAAAAGAACAACTGGTTCGTGGATAGAAAAACAGGTGTCTCCTTGGTATCTATTATGACTTCCACGACATTTGAGACTCCGTGGTTACCTGCCTTGTCTGTGGATTCCAATGAGTAGAAGTATTCTCCGTCAGGAAGAAGGGTTCCATCATCCCCTCTCCCATCCCAGGTTATTTTCAAATCTGCCTTACCCCTCCATGAAAAATTTTTCACTATTTCACCCTTTTGATTCTTTATCTTTCCACTCCATAACAACTCTTCCGATGTTTCCTGAAAAAAATTGACGAAATCCTTGTTGCCATCTCCGTTGGGGGAAAATATCTTTGGTGTAGCAGTAACGGAAGCCGCTGGAACGGTAATATCCACGGTAAAGGATGGTGAACTGGCAGTCGGATTATTGCCGTTTACATACTGTACGGAGAGTTCGGCCTTATAGGTGCCTTCCTTCACTACGGAACCCGAATCGTCTTTACCGTCATAAACGATGAAACCAGGAATTGAATCTTTGCCATTGAAAACCCTTACCGGTATGCCATTTTCATCGACTATCTTCATATCCCATTTTTCTATTCCGGTAGTAACGGGAACATCGAGAATTATCTTTATGGTGTCCTTTTCACCATCACCATTTGGAGAGAAATCAGCCGTATCTATGCTTATGTTGATTGGTGTGGCCTGTGTATTTATTATGAGATTGTCAATCCCGGCTGAACCGGTATTACCGGCACGGTCGGTACTTGTTATCCGATAGTTGTACACGCCATCCTTTGCAAGCTTTCCTTCATCATTCTTTCCATCCCATTGAAAATCAAGGGGGGCTGTATTCTGCCATTCAAATTTCTTAACTTGATTTCCCTCCGTATCTTCTATGTATCCAAGCCAGACGTCTTCCTTGGAGCCTTCCTGCTTAATTGGGAGTATGTCTTTGTTTCCGTCCCCGTTAGGTGAAAAGATTTTATAGGGGACCGAGAGTTTGACTGTCGGAGGAGTATTGTCAACGATTACGCTTTTTTCAATGCTCTTTCCAAGATTCCCGTTGTCATCCCATGCTTCTACAAAGTATTGGTATGAACCGTCTTCGACTACCTTCCCCTGATCCGATTTACCATTCCATACAAGTTTCTCCGGTATGTCAATTCCGCTCTTTACATAGAGAAACCTGTCGATGATATTCTTGAAATTGATATTTTCCGGCCTTTTATCTTTGTTGATAATGGTTCGGACCACATTTCCCTTCGAATCCTTTATTATGAATTTATATCCCTTTACATAACGTTCGTCTGTGATTTTCAAGGGCACAATAAGATCGTCCAAAACTCCATCGAGATTGGGAGAGATATACACTTTGTCTTTTGAGCCAAGTTCTATCTTTGGGGGATTCTTGTCTATGACACCAAGAGGAACATTTACGCCCAGACCAAAGGACCATACACCGTTTTGCATGGGAGTTGCATTCAGATTTATGTTCACTTCACTCTTGTTCCATCCGTACTGAGTAATGTTCAGAAAGTCTATATTTTTCTTGAAAGCTGTATTCAGGCGAAATGTAAGGCCGAAGGAAAATGGAAAGGTACTTGGTTGAAGCTGGTCTGATATTAGCTCCATAAGGTCAAATCTGTACGCTGTCTTCAGAAAAATAAAATTACCGTATGAAATCTCACTTCCCAGAAGAAAACGTATATCTTGAAAACTGGGGAAACTGATATCAGGCAGAAGGGTTATCTTGAATCCGCCTGAGTCCAGTACATTGAAATTTGCTCCGAAAGCAGGTGTAAAGGGGGGAGGAAAGGCATTTCTCCCTGAAAAAGGTGTATAACCTTTGCCGATTTCTCTTGCTACGAAGGACCATTTCAAGTCCTTGAGGAATCCAAGATCCCCATAGTAATTTAATATTCCAAGATCCATGGCTAGTCCCCAATCTCCTCTGTCACCTGCTCCTGCCTTAAATGAGATACCACCACCCACTGAAAGATTGGGAAAGAGGTCTTTTGCAAATGACAGGTTGAGGCCACCTAATATTCCAAGTTGAAGGGATGAGAATGGTGATTGTATGAAACGCGCACTACCGGAAAATACACCATATTTTGTTGGTAAGGTGAGGCCAGTATTGACTATATTGCCCCAGCCGCTCTCACTTCCAAGACCGACAAGACTGAGGTAACTCAAGTCTATGGTTGTCCTCTGTTTCATCCCGGAAGCAGCGGGGTTCAATGCATCCGAAGCAGGTGATACAAGTAAAGAGGAATTTGCACCGGCTCCCATAAAATAGGGAGAATACATGTCGAGAATATTTTGTGCCCCAGAGGGCGGGATATACTGTGCGAACAATGGTATTGCGACAATAAATAAAACTATGGAAAAAATATACTTTCTCATCTTCAACCTCTGATTATGAAACGTATAAAATAAGTTAAATAAAAATTATCCCTTAATTCTGTAAAAATCAAATTTTTATCCTGGCACATTGATGATCAGTCATCATTCAAAGCCTCTATCTGTTCGATAGTAAGGTCTTTATAAAGCTCCTCCTCTATTCGTTTGAGGATTCTTCGCATCGAAGGTGAAAGTTCCTCTTCCCTTTTCTTGAGGTATCGGTAAACAGCGATTAATTCATCATCTTCCAGTAAAATTTTCATTTAATCCAGGAATTCCTCTATCTCGGGAATTATATCATAATCCTCGGATTTTTCTCTGTTCAACCAGTAATCAATGTATTCCATGCTATACCTTACTCCTCGGTTTATCCCGGGGCATTCATTTTGCAGGAGGTTCCATGATCTTGCATCTACCAGATGGTTTCTCCAAAAGGGATAAGAACGACACTGGAGAGGCCTTGCTTCGTAGATGCTGCATCCATACCCTTCCCAGAAAATACAGTCATAGTTCTTTTTCTCTTTCAAGCTTAAGTAAGCCTTGAAACCAAGGTTGATTTTTCTGCAATATTTTTTTACGAAATTCCCCCTGTTAATACTTAAATAGGATGCCAGCCTGTCCAGATCATTTCTCGATATAAAGACGTAGCCAGGTTCAAAACGGCAACAGCGCGAACACAAGGTACATTCAAACTGTAAACCCGGGGAATAGAAGGAGTCTTTACTCATTCGGAATATCTCATTTTGTGCAATATAAAAAGCCTCCTCCCCGTTTTTCAGAGGAGGAGGCACATGGGGAGAGAAGGATTCGAACCTTCGAAGGCGTAGCCAACAGATTTACAGTCTGCCCCCTTTGACCGCTCGGGAATCTCCCCTTCTACATGCTCAAATTTACAAAAATGATTATCTGTCTGTCAAGCCACCTGTCGGATTCGAACCGACGACCCCGAGATTACAAGTCACGTGCTCTTCCAGCTGAGCTAAGGTGGCATATCAAATCGAATTGAAAGATTATTAAAAGAATGGCGGAAAGTCAAGATAATCTTCCATTTTTCCATGTGAAAATGTCAAGACCTCAATGGAATCTCGCCAAATGGCAATGGTTTGTTCATATTGAGCTGACAGGCTTGAATCAGCAGTTATCAAAGTAAAACCATCCTCTATCAGTTTAATCCCCCCCTTCCCCAGATAGACGAGAGGTTCAACTGTAAATACCATTCCCGGAACAATTTGAATACCCGTTCCCCTCTCTCCTATGTTTGGAACAAGCGGGTCTTCATGTATGGCCTTTCCAATCCCATGACCTGCAAAGTCTTCTGCTACCGAACATCCGTATTTTTCGACTGTATCCTTAATGGCAGAACCGATATCACCCATTCTGTTTCCTGCACTTGCACTCATTATCCCTGCAAGAGTTGCTTGCCATGCAGCTCTTATGAGGCGTAGGGCATCTTCATCGAGTTTCCCGACACCATACGTCCACGATGCATCAGAATACCATCCGTCCACTTCAACAATAATATCTACGGTTAATATGTCCCCCTTTGAAAGCTTATTGTTGTCCGGCATTCCATGTGCAGTAACATTATTAATGGAGGTACAGATCTTGCCGGGGAAATCTTTGAAACCTCTTAAGGCAGCCTTTCCGCCGTTTTTCTCTATGTATCTCGCCGCCAAAGATTCCAGCTCCAGAGTCGTAATACCAGGTTCAATATAATCTTTTAAAAAGCGGAAAGTTTTTTCTATTACCCTTGATGCCCGTCTTATCCTTGCAATATCGACGGAGGTTTTTAATGATATCTCGGTCCTTTGCATAACTATACCAACTTATTACACTAACGGGGTTCGCTTCAATTTATGCAACAGTTCTTTTCTTCTGATATCGAAATTAAGCTTTGCCCCGCAAAAGGTACAGTAGTATCTTTCGAGCGAAGAAAAAGAACCACATACGGGGCACAATAATCTGTTGATTCTCTTCTTCGGATTGAGGTAATCCTTGAGATATGAAATCCATGGCTTGAAGTATCTGGAAGGAAGAGAAAAATTAATACCCTTACCGTCGGTACTGTTGGCAATCCATGTATTCAATCCTACCATCTCACCATGTTCATTTATCAATGGTCCGCCGGAGTGCCCTCTGCTAACAGGTGTATCCGTTTGAATCCAATTTAGGCCGTAAATTTTGAAAGGGAAATTTCCCGAAACGATTTTTCTGTCAACAGCGGATATTATTCCTCTGTTTACCGTATGATTCAGCCCTTGTGGATGCCCTATGGCAAATACGGTATCACCGACAGAGTAACTGATTTTGTCCGGTAACTTTATCACCGTGACCTCGGAGCCAAGCTGAGAATTTTTTATGAAGAGAAAAGCTATATCGTATCTTCTCATTTTGACTACCAGAAAGGCATTCAGTATCTTTCCCCCTATGGTTTCTACCTTGATTCTGGGTCCTCCCTCTATGACATGTGCATTTGTAATTATAAGGGTATCATTTGAAACAATAACACCCGCTCCCACAGAAGAGGAAGTATAGATTCTAACAACAGACTTACAAGCCCTGTTTATGACTGCAGAAATGTTCTTTCCCAGGTTCATTATTCCTTTTCACCAAACTCGGAAAAAAGATACTCGGCGTATTTATTCAGTATGGAGTAGAGGTTATTCATTACATTCTTGAATTCATTGTACTTGAAGGTTGTGTATATCATTCTGTTTTCAGAAGGATGATAGTATGAAAGATATATCGTGCTCTCCCTTAAAGAGAAAAACACCGTTTTTAGATAATAGTTTATTTCCAGCAGTTTTCTATAGAGCGGCAATAGCATTTTCTCCACAGGTATTTCCATCACGGGAATTTCTATATAGATATAAGTGATATTCTCTATTTTTTTAATTCCTATATCGAAAGAAAAGAGAATTTCATTTATTCTCAGAGGAAGCTTAATGGGATTTACATATTCCTTCTGTAGATCCCTGTCATAGCTTATATCATATTCCTCGCAATATCTGGCAACATACTTAGCCAACGTTTGAATCATATTTGATCACCCGGTCAGGACGCAATTTTTTTGCCTTTTTCAAGTATATGTGTCTCATTTCATCATTAGTTTTTCTTTGAGCGTGTACAAGCACTCTGATAGTATGATCCATCTGTCCTCGAATAAAGGCCTCCTGAACACAGAACAGAGCCACCTCTTTATAGCCACTCAACCTGACTGCCGTTGCCGGATTGAAAGAGGTGATATCCCTGGTAACTGAAAATATGATACTGATCAATTCTTTTTCTTCGAGTTTATTTTCTTCGATTATTCTGGACAACAGTTCCAAAGAGGCCTCTCTTATTTCGACAGGATCATCTTTCTCTACTGTAATGGCACCTCGAATAGCTTTAAAATACATCTTTGAGGATTATATCAATCTAAAAGAAATACTGTCAATCAATGCTTGAACCATACATCGAGAAAGTTGACAACCATTACGATGACAGCAGATATTGCGACTGTTAATAATATGAGAGTAAACTCTCCAAGATATATTCTTTTTGTATGAAATGTCAGAACAATAATAGTAACCATAGTGAAGAAACCGATAAAAACACTTATAGTAGCACCGGCGGTTATCATCTTTAGTAACATAAACTGTGTAGAATCAAGGAATTCCTGTCTGTTTCCAAGTAAGTAGAGAAACAGTACAAGAATAGTCATGCTGAAGAAGAACATGAATATCCTGCGCAACCACCTGAACATTTCAAAATAGAATCTATGCACGGGTCTATTATTATTAAAAGCTCTTGCAATTTCAATGAGATTATTTATTATAAACGGAAGAGGTCATTATGAAAGCATTTGTCATAATACTAATCATTCTGGTTGCTCTTGGAGGAGCCGCTTTCATTTACGGTTGGGTTTCCCTTTTTATACCTGCTGACACATACTGTGTGGGTTTTTCAAAAACCTACGGATTCGATGAGTTTATCACAAGACCCGGTGAATTTTCCTGGAGATGGGAGAGATTGATACCCACCAATTTTACCCTCTATAAGTTCAAGCTTGAACCAAAGACAGAGAGAATACAACTAAAAGGTGATTTGCCATCCGCTACGGTCTATTCATCTGTTTTACCCGAATCACCGGATTTCAGATATGACCTCGAAGTTTCATTGACTCTCATGGTAAAACCATCTTCATTGCCATCTCTCGTAAAAGATCAATATTTGCGGCCGAAAAACCTTGAGGATTGGATGAAGACAAAAACGGATGCAATTCTGGCAAGGGTTCCCCAGGCTTTATCTGACATGAACAATGCCGAGGATTATTACAATCCCTCTTCGCTAAGAAAAGCTATCGATGATGTAATAGAACAGAATTTTCCTGAGATTCGATTACTCGATTTTACTGTTGAAAACTTACATGTTCCCGATATCAGGCTTTACCAGAAGGCAAGAGAAACGTATTTCTCTTTACTTGAAGCGGAAAAGAATTCCAGAGAGAGAGTTCTTAGGGCTGCAGAACAACAGAGGCTTGTCGATACAATACAGGCTGAAAAGGAAAAAGAAAAGCTGGATCTCTTAAGAGAATACGGGAAACTCTTCAATGAATACCCTATCTTGTTGAAATACCTTCAATTGAAGGAGAGCGGCAAGTTACCCGAAGATTTGCCAAAACCGGGGAATTTAGAGAAGAGTAATGGATGACAGTTATTTCCTCAACTTTGCAAAAATGGCTTATTTAAAAAAAAGGCGGCCTCAGGGTTGTATACTATGCTTGATAAGAGACAGATCAAGTGAAATTGTAGACCTTTCAATTTACAGAGACGATTTTTTTATAATTACGGTAAACCTTTACCCGTATAATCCTGGTCATCTGCTGGTATTTCCAGTACGTCACATAGAAGATATAAGAGAATACACGGAAGAGGAAGAGAACCGGCTTAACGAACTTGTCAAATTTTCCTTGAATATTCTTGATAAGGCATATTCACCATCCGGATACAATATAGGTTACAATATGGGACTACCAGCCGGTGCTTCAATCAGACATCTTCATATGCATATCATTCCCAGGTATCCTCGTGAAACAGGTATTGCAGACCTGATAGCGGGGAAAAGGGTACTGGTTGAAGATCCAAGGAAAACTACGGAGAGATTGAAGGAAATCGTTGATCACTCTGATTTTTCAAAATCAAGAAGTTGAGACATTACATTCAGGAAATTTCCTATATTATCAGACCTGTAACGAAGTATCTGATAGAGGGTGTTACTCTTTCCCTTGCTCACATGAAGTGTCTTCAGGGTTGATTTTACACTTTCCATTGGACTTGTAAGAATCTCATCGAAAATCTTCTTGATTCCTCCAAGATACTCTATTCCCTTTTCCAGTAATGTCATTGCTTCCCTATCCTTCTGATAGACAAAGTTCCTGTAAGATTTCTGAAGGCTGATATCATTTGCCATGTTGTATCTGAATTGCATCAGAGTTTTCCCATCGTCTTCATCGGGGGACAGGGATCTATCCAGCAGGACTACCTTTGCTTCCAGGTCTTCCAGGCCTGCAGCGTACTGCATCATTCTGTTCTGTACTATTCTGTTATTTGTGAGTAGGTAAGAATTAACAAGTTGAACCGCTTCCTGGATGTATCCCTTGTATATGTAATTCAAATAATTGTAGAGAAGCGTAAGTGATTTGACATGAGAAAAATATGGCAATCCCAGCTTCCTGTAATCGAAATTGGGTTTCTCATTGTAATAGAATAATTCAAGGATTTTCCTTTCCTTGAATATCTCTTTTATTCTTCTGTCAATAACACGTTTCTTGATTTCCAGTATTCTCTGCTTAAGTTCTTCCACCAGTCTGTTCTTGAGATTTGAAGCGTACAGAGCCTTTATATAGAGCCGAGGCACGTTAAACATCAACCTGTAATACGGATCTTTTCTGAAAAACCGGATAAGGAGAAGAAGAGGAATACGCCTGTAAAATTCCTTAACCTGTGCAATTAGTTCGATTATCTCCTTCTTGGTTCTCTCTATCCTTTTTTCTATTGCTTTTACCTCTTCCTCTGATACCGGTTGATCAAGTTTGTGTTCCATCCGGTATAGCTCGTATGATTTCAGAATGTCCTCGTGAATCTCGATTTCCTCCGGCAGCTTGTTTACCAGATAAACGGCGTAGTAGAGCTTTTCCAGAAGATCCAGCATCAACATGACCGGGGCATTGTCGAAGAAGGGGTAATCCTGTTCAACATCATTTCCTATGTGATGGTGAAAATACTGGAAAAGGGTATTGAAGGGAAAAAACACTATTTTTTCAAGATAAGATAACGGTAAAACCCCAGCCTCGAGTTCACGGAAAAAGCTATCAGGTATCGACTTAAGGTATATATTTAACCGTTTAAGAAGTTCCTTTTTTATCTCTTCTTCGAAATTTGTCCTGGCATAAATTTCCTCCATTTCTGAAAGTGTCATCATATCATCGAGGGTTTTTTTTGTATCTTCGTACTTCTGCTCGACTAGGAAGGTAAAAGCAGCGTGCCTGAAATCAGTATCCTTGGTGTAAACTCTGAAAAAGGGAAACAGAGGAAATGCTTTTCTATAGACATCATAAACGGCCTTTGCGAATTTGGGAGTTAGGTTCCGCGTTTCATATCCTGTAAGTCCCGGGTTGATCTGGTGGATCTTCCTCTTTAGATGTACCAGCTTGAGTTCGAGAAATGCATCACGCTTGCTCTTGCCTGTAAGAAATCTACGTAGCCATAGAACGAATCGATCCCACCAGGAGAGATTGTCCATCTCTTCGGTAATTATCCTCTCTTTTTCCTCCTCCTTAAGCTCTACATGAATTATCTCTTCTTTTTCTTCCTGTTTTAACCTTTTGGTAATTTTTTCGAGTAACTCTTTTCTTTCCTTCTCAGGAAGTTCGCTTGAAAGTTCTTCAAGCTTTGTCTTATCAACCATAATCCAAAAATCCTAGCTATTTATTGCAATTATAACGCATTATTTCTTATTAACAATAGTTTACCATTTTCAATACTAATGTAAAGTACATCTGCCGTTACAATATTGCTTACGCCAAAGTCTGTTCTCCTCCATTTATGTCCATCGAGTTTCCATTTCAGTCCCTCGGAATGCATATCCTCTGCCCTTTCACTTATGGGGAAAAGAGAAACTGTGTTTCCTTTCCATCCCTTAACCTCGAAAGATTTTTCTATCCTGTAAATTTCTTCCTTTTTTGTGAGCCAGAGAATCAACGAAGGTATTCTCTCGAATACCCTTAAGAGAGCAATGGTATGATCAAGACGTCCTTTGCCTCCTCCTACAAGAATTATCCTGTTAAATCCCAATTTTTCTAAAAGGCTTATCCCTATCTCGGTATCCGTCTCATCCTTATCCTCAGGATGAATAATGATATTTTCCACAGGTAATTCCTCGAGTAAACGGGTATTAACGATGGAATCCATGTCGCCAACGATATAATCCGGCTTTACATCAAGTTCAAAAGCAAGATCCGCACCGGAGTCTGCTGCCACGATAGTTAGCTTTTCATCCTGAAATCTTGATATTACTGTATCGTATTTTTCTCTGGAGGGACCTTCCCCCCCGATGAATAAAATACCCGGCAAAATATTGTCTCCACGGATGGTTTATGTTCTTCTTTGAAAATATAGAGTAATTTTTTTTGTTGTTAAAGAGGGCCTTTAGAATTCCGACCATTAAAACAGGCACATATTGGACAAGGATGTCCAAAAAAAATATCAAGGAGGATTGTATGATAATCAATCACAACATGAGTGCCATCTTCGCTCAGCGCCAGCTAAAATTCAACAATTTAGCGGTAGACAAAGACATGGAGAAGCTTTCATCAGGCAAGAGAATAAATCGTGCCGGTGATGATGCTTCCGGGCTCGCCGTATCGGAAAAGATGAGAGCCCAGATACGCGGACTACGACGTGCTGAGCAGAATGCAGAAGATGGTATATCTTTCATCCAAACTACCGAGGGATATCTGCAGGAAACTCAGGATATCCTCCAGAGACTGAGAGAACTGGCGATTCAAAGTTCAAACGGCATCTATTCACCAGAGGACAGAATGCAGATCCAGGTGGAAGTGTCTCAGCTCGTAGATGAAATCAACAGAATAGCTTCTCACGCGCAGTTCAACGGAATGAACGTAATGACAGGCCGCTTCGCTCGTCCCACTGGCGAAAATGTTATAACAGCAAGCATGTGGTTTCATATCGGAGCCAATATGGATCAGAGAGAACGGGTCTATATAGGAACGATGACAGCACAGGGACTCGGCATCCAGGGTGCCAACGGACTGCCCCATTCTGCGACCTTCATATCTCTTTCCACTCCGGACAGGGCAAACATGGCTATTGGTATCATAGACAATGCTCTTAAAATCGTTAACAAACAGAGAGCAGACCTCGGTGCGTATCAGAACAGATTATCCTATGCCATGAAGGGGTTGCTCTCCGGTGCAGAGAACCTGCAGGCATCAGAGTCAAAGATAAGAGATACCGATATGGCCGCACAGATGGTAAGTTTCGTCAAGAACCAGATTCTCGTTCAGTCTGCTACTGCAATGCTTGCACAGGCAAACACCAAGCCACAGACAGTACTTCAGCTCTTCAGGTAGTAATGACATTTACTTTGAGATGACAATACAGGACTTGTGAGAGAGGTTCTCTTTAAGGTACCTGATGAAAGAGTAAAGCAGTCTCGGAAGGGACTGCTTTTTATTTGTTTTTACTTGACATCTCCGTGAAACTAATTATTAGCTCTATATAATGAAGATCCCTAAAGAAATAAGAGAATTTGCAAAGATATACAGATCAAATGGCTTCAAGTGCTACCTTGTTGGCGGTGCTGTGCGAAATATCCTTATGAAAAAGGGGATAGAGGATTATGATATGGCCACAGATGCTAAGCCGGCAGAGACTAAGAGACTATTCAAGAGAGTGGTCAACACCGGTATAAAACATGGCACGGTAACCGTTTTTTTCAAGGGTTTTAAGATAGAGGTTACAACATTCAGAGTTGAGTATCAGTACAGTGACGGAAGACATCCCGACAAAGTGGAATTCGTACCCTCTATATACGAAGACTTGAAGAGGAGAGATTTTACCATAAACTCAATTGCCTATGATCCCCTGGAAGACAGGATAATAGACCCACATGGTGGAATGAGAGATATAAAGTCAAAGATTATCAGGGCAATAGGAAACCCGGAGGAGAGATTCAAGGAGGATGGTTTAAGGCTGCTCAGGGCTTGCAGATTTTCATCACAACTTGGATTCAAAATAGAAGAGAACACCCAAAATGCCATAAAGGTTTGTCATGAATATATTGGCAGAATTTCAGCCGAGAGAATCAGGGATGAGCTAGTTAAAATTCTTGCCACGGAAAAACCTTCCAAAGGCATACTCTGCATGAAAGATACCGGTCTCTTGAGCGAGGTAATTCCTGAGTTGGACAGTTGTGTAGATGTTGAGCAGAGGGAGATGCACTGTTACGATGTCTTTTTTCATTCGATTTATACCTGTGATGCTGCTCCCTCCGACGATATGATACTTCGACTTGCAGCACTCTTTCATGACATCGGAAAGCCGGATTCTCTCTTCATCAACGAGCATGGTGAACCGAGATTTCACAACCATGAAATTATAGGAGCTGAAAAAACAGAAAGGATAATGAAACGTCTGAAGTTTTCCAATCAGGAAATATCTTCCGTGAAACACTTAATAATGAATCACATGTTTAATTACAGTGAGGAGTGGAGCGATGCAGCGGTAAGAAGGTTCATCGCTCGGGTGAGGGAAGAAAACATTCCGAGATTGCTTGCACTGAGGCGGGCGGACCAGATTGGAAGATGCAACAGGTATTTTATATCGGAAAATCTAATCCGTTTCGAGGAGCGAATAAAAAGGGTGCTCAAAGAGAAAAATGTATTTTCAAGAAAGGACTTGGCTATCGATGGGAATGATATAATGCAGTACCTCGGAATAAAAGAGGGTCGGATGGTAGGAATAATCCTCAATTACCTCTTTGAAACAGTACTGGAATCACCCGATGCCAATTCCAGGCAAACTCTTCTGGAAATAGCTGAAAGGTTCTACAGGGAACGCCTTAAACCGGATAAAGTAGATTAGACTACCTGTCACGCTGTTCTCTTTATTTTACCTTTTATTTTACCTTCTTCATACTCTTGTAGGCTATTTCTGCAGCACTCTGCTCCGCCTCTTTTTTATTCTTTCCCTTACCGGGTCCGTAGGATTTCTTTTGAATTTCCACTTCCACCCAAAAAGTTCTGTCATGATCCGGCCCTGTTTTCTGTACCACCCTATAGTAGGGATGTGTTTTATATTTTTTTTGGACAAATTCCTGAAGCAATGTCTTGTAATCCTGTTGATGCTTGTTTTCCAACACCTTCTCTATTTCAGGCACAAGGAGTCTCAGAACGAAGGATTTTGCAGCTTCGAATCCTGAGTCTATGTAGTAAGCTCCTATTATTGCTTCTGTAGTATCTGCAAGAATCGCCTTTTTTGATCTGCCACCTGAGTATTCCTCGCCTTTCCCTATCAGTATAAAATTATCCACACGTATCCTCTTTGCAATATCTGCAAGACTGTGTTCACTCACGACGAATGATTTTATCTTTGCAAGATCCCCTTCGTTCTTGTCTCTCAATTGCAGAAAGAGGTATTCGCTTACGAAGAGTCCCAATACTGAATCTCCGAGGAATTCAAGTTTTTCGTTATTCTCTATGTTTTCGGCTACTTCGTTGGCATAGGACCTGTGTGTAAATGCCAGATTCAAGAGCTCTATATTCCTGAATCTTATTCCCACATCTTTTTCGAAGATTCTAAGTTCTTTCTTCCTCTCCGATGAAACACTGGGGGCACGGAAAACAGGTGGCTTATTGAAGAAAGTCATTTACCGGTATTATTATTTCTCCTGCATCTGCGATTTTATATATTCATAGGCATCGCGTACAGTTTCAAATTCATTTGCCTTTTCGTCTGGTATACTGATTCCCATCTCTTCTTCAATTGCATAGACAAGTTCGTATGTGTCGAGGCTATCGGCACCAAGATCCTGTCTGAAAGTAGAGTCGAGGGTAATCTTGTCTTCTTCTATTTCCAGTCTGTCAGCTATCAGTTTCTTGATTTTTTCGAATAATTCATCCATTTTGATTCCTCCTCTAACAAGTTTTCATTTTTATTTTGTTATTTTGGTATTTCATGCCATTTCTTCTGGCTTGAATACTTGCCTTCCCCTATAGAAACCGCATTTGGGGCATACGCGATGCATTAAGACCATATTTCCACAGTTTGGACACTCTATCAGAGTTTTTGTGGTCAATCTCATGTTGATTGATCTTCTACGTCTGCTTCTGGCTTTTGATGTCTTATTCTTTGGTACTGCCATAGTATCATCCTCGTATTTATAGTTTTGGAATAGGCAAAGTTAACCTATTCAAAGAATTAATGTCAAGTGCTATTCGAATTTCTTTCTTAAAGCCTCTGCAACTATATCAGGAACCATTCCTGATATGTCACCATGGAAAGCGGCTAACTCTCTGATTGAAGAGGAGCGAAGAACAAAATATTTTTGATCCGTAGTTAAAAAAATGGTTTCTACCTCAGGATTCAGGGCTTTGTTCAACATCGAAAGTTCAAATTCATAATCAAAGTCGGCAAGCGCCCTTACTCCGCGAAGTATCACCTTCGCACCTGTTTTCTTGGCGTAGTCAACAACCAATCCCTGCCAGATGACTACATTCACATTGCCCAGGTCTTCCACCAATTTTTTTATCATTTCAAAGCGTTCTTCAGCAGAGAAAAAATACTCCTTATTAGGATTCACTGCAATTACAATATCCATCGCATCGAAAAGTCTTGCAGCCCGCCTCATGATATCAAGATGACCATTAGTCGGAGGATCGAAAGAGCCTGGATAAACAACCTTGAACATTGGCTATTAATTTAATAAGAAAAGATAGTCTGGTCAACTGATAAAAATTGTCTTTGACAAACTATAACACTCTATATAGAATATAATTCAACATGAAGGTTTCTATCATTCCACTGTTATTCGTAGCGATTTCAATATTTTTAAATAGCTGTGTAACAGAAAAACATGCCAAAGAGGCTATACAGCAGGAAAAAGTATCAAAACCAGAAATATCGGAAAACTCATCTCCACCTACAAGCGATGAAAACGCTAAGTCTGAAGTTAAGTCTAAAGCAGTAACAAAGAAACAGGAGGAAGAGCAGCCTTCCACTAATGAAGTTAAGACCACTCAGGTTAAAAAGGAGGAGAATTTCGTTGTAACCGAAAAGGTTTACAAGAAAACCTTCGATGAGATAAAAAAAATCATACTTACTCTAAACAAGATTATAAGCGACAAGGATTTCGATTCCTGGAAAGATTATCTTACAGATGACTATATCAAAAAAGTCAGTAATCCCGAGTATCTTGCAAAAATGTCCTCGAGTCCCATATTGAAGCAGCAGGGAATAGTTCTGCAATCCCTTGAAGACTACTTTTTCTATGTTGTAGTTCCGAGCCGGGCCAATGCCAGGCTTGACAAGATTGAAATAATTGATAAAACACATGTTAAGGCAATAACAATCATCAATGGTTCGCCGATTATTCTTTACAGACTGGTGAACGTGGATGGTGCTTGGAAGATAGGAGTAATGTAATTTTACGGGGAGTGATTATGAAAAAGACAATTATTCTTTCAATGATACTATTATTTTTCCTCTCAACAGGTTTTTTGCTTTTCTCTCAGGAGAGCAGTAGCAAAAGCAAGAAGGAACTGACTGTCGAAGAATTGTATCTTAAGAATATAGAGTTCCAGATCCTCAAGGAAAAAGCCTTTTCCAACGACAGAGACATGAAACTTTCCGCCCTGGATGATCTGGAAAAGAAGATCGACAACGGTAGCGTAGGACCGGATGATCTGGATGTGGAATTTATACTTGAGTACCTTGCAATGGAGGGGATTACAAGAAAGGTAATAGAAAACAAGAGATTGATAAATTACTTTCCTGAAGTAAGGAGAAGAGCCTGTAACCTCCTCGGTAAGATAGGTGGGGAAAGGGCGAAAAACGCACTGATCGCAGTACTCATGAATGATGACGAGCCCATGGTAAAGGCAGAAGCTGCCTATGCACTGGGTGTGATGGGATCCAACAAGAATGATGAAGTGGTGAAGGCTCTGGTCTTTGCCCTTGATACACAGGATCCTACAAGGGTCGACAACAATTATGCATATGCCATTATTCTGGCACTTGAAAAGATTGCAAAGAAAAACAACGGTATAAAGAACCCGGAAGCTTATAGGGCTCTGGTGAAAATTGCCCAGGGCAATTATATACGTACCGTGAGAAATAAAGCGCTTCAAGTCCTCGACGAGTTGAGACAGTATAAATAGCTTTTAATCTTCATCTGATTCAAGATCCGAGATGACCTCTTCCAGCCATTGATTTTCTGCCTCGAGGTGAATAACGCCTTTTCGAATTATGGCCTGTAGATAATAGTCAAGTTCATCCTTCATTGCTACAAGGGTTCTTTGGAAACTTTCTCGCTGAAGGAGGGTTTTTTTCTGTTGCAATTTAAGGTATTCCAGTACCTTTTCCTTTGGTAATTTATTGAAAAACAGAAATTTTAGTGTAAATTCATCTTTAACCTTATAAGTCGTCTTCAATGGCTTGAGAAGCCAATCCTGCAATACCTTTTTGCCTTTCTCTGTAATTGCATAGATATTCTTCTCTGCAGCTTTTTTCCCCGGTGCTGTAGATTTCGTTACCCAGCCAAGTTCGGCAAGACGCCGTAATGTAGGATAAAGCTGGCCATAAGAAACGGACCAAACATTCCCTATTATACCTTCGAAATTCTGTTTTATTTCATAGCCGTATTTAGGGCTTTCTACCAGCAAGCCCAAAAGGGCATATTTAAGTGACATATAATTCTCCTTAATTTTACCATAAAGAAAATATTATATTAACTCAATATTACCATATAATGATAATTTTTCAAGCAGAATCTTTAAGAAATGGCTCACATAGCAGAGTTGAAGGGTAATTTTTTTCTCCATTCAGGTTTCTTTTCTGCGCTTTCGTATTGAATTCTTTTCCTGATGAAAAATCTGATAGGACTATCCGGTCCCCTGAATTGTACGATACCGAAACTTCCATTTCCAAGATAACATATCTTTTCATCAGGGCGCAGGTCGTATGTGGTTTTCAGTTCTCGCAGGATACAGTCGAAATGAGCAGGTGATTCCGTTTTCGAATAGTTCACTGCGGAGTAGAGGTCCCTGATGTTCTTACCGCAAATTGGGCATTTGGGATAGTTCATCTGTCTGGAGGAGGTAAAATTTGATTTGTATTTGAATCTCTCTCTTTTATCACTCTTATGTTTCATTTTCTACCCGTTGAACCTTGTATTACTCTTTCTTTAGAAGATTGGCAGTGAGGTCCTGCGCAATTTTCAGAATAGCTGCATTTATATATTCATTGTCATTTATTTTTTGTTTAAGTTCTTTTAGACGTTTTGGATCACTTTTTTTTGCAATTCGAACCATTACAGTAACTCTCCTGAAAATGCATTCTCGTAATGATTTAACCTTCCAGAGTTGCCGTCTATGAAAATAACATCATACCTCAGTTTTTTATCCTCGTATGAGCCATTCTTTGCCATGAAGTACATTGAAACTTTCAATATCTTTTTTTTCTTTCTCATATCTATGGAGTATTCAAGGCTCTCCTCTGCAAGGCTAGACCATGTCTTTACTTCGATAAATACAACTGTATCATCATCATCAATAGCTATGATATCGATTTCACCGCTATTGGTACGGTAATTCTGCTCAATTATCTTGTAACCATTTTCTTCAAGGTGTTTTACCGCTAACTTTTCTCCTATCTTGCCCTTCGTATAACTGCTCAAATGCTGTTACCTTCCAAATCCTTTGTATCTATTGCTTTCACAATAAATAGATTTTTCTTTTTCAAAAGATCAATAACTTCTCTTTCTGCGAATTTATCACCATACTCATCGATGATAAGTTCGATTTTTGGCCTCAGCGGTGCTTCAGGATTGGTTTCTACAACACGTCCGATGCTGGAATTGTTCAATTGAACTATACTGCCAATGGGGTAGATCCCCATACTTGAAAGAAAGGCTTTAAGAATCCTGGGATCGAACCGTCGTCCGTTATCGTTTAATATTTCTCGCATTGCCGTATAGCCTATCATTGAATTGCGGTAGGGCCTCTCACTGACCATTGCTTCATATGCATCGGCGACCGAAACGATACGAGCAGCCAGGGAAATATCATTCCCTTTTAGTTTTCTCGGGTAACCCCTTCCGTCCCATCTCTCGTGGTGCTGTAGGGCTATTATGGCTATATCTTCCGGGTATTTGAGCTGATGTGATATGATTCTGTACGATATCAGCGGATGAGTTTTTACCTGTTTCAATTCATCCTCTGTCAGTTTTTCTCTTTTGAAAAGTATAGTATCGGGAATACGTAGCATACCTACATCATGCAGGAGGGCACCGGTTGAAAGTTGTATCAGTTTATGACTCACAAGCTTCAGCGTCATACCTATTACCGTTGACAGGATCGAGCAGTTGATGGCGCTTGTTGCAAATTTGTTCTCGGTTTTTTCTTCGGCAAGTATCAACTGGATCATCTTATTCTGGTCTTTTCGAATATACTCCATTATAGAGTTTATGATATTATCGATTCTGTTATGATATACATCATTACCGGTTCTTATTTCATCAAAGATATCTCCCAGAGTATTTATATTCTCTATGTAGACATTCAAAAACTCTCTGTTCGCTCCTCCTTCCAGACTCTTGCCAATTGATTCTGCAAGTAAGCCTTCTTCCTTCTCCTGTACTATTTCTCCTTCAGTCTGTACCGTTTCTATTTCCCATCTCTTCAATCGATCTATGTCTTTCTGCCTAATGGGAATCCCGGGAGGTACAAGGATATTCTCTCCATCGATATAGACGGGCTTGGTGAAGCGCATCCCTTCCTTAAGTTGATCGGTTCTTATTTCTTTCATCCTTACGTTCCCAATGCTTTAACAAATATGATTATTTGTGCCATTATCTCATAAAATTCTTCAGGAATAAAGTCATCGATATCAAGTGTAATCAATGATTCGGCTAGATCTCTGTTCTCTATTATTTCAATGTTGTTTGCTTTCGCTATCTCCAAGAGCTTCTTGGCAAGTTCGCCCTTCCCCCTTGCTACAACGAAGGGTGCGGGAAGTTCTTTTGAATACTTAACAGCAACGGCTTTTTTCAATTTATTACCCTAATCTATTACCCTGTAGTATCTATGACTTGATATTTGGGCATCTCCCAAAGAGGTGAAAACCCATCAAAATCATCACTTTCAAATATAGTATCGTCAATTTCTACGCCGAGGTTTCGTAATTTTAACCTTAGAGAATCAAGTTTGGAATATATTTTCTTTGATAACCTTACATCATCGGAAAATATCATCATTTTATATCTTCTTTTCGTTTCCTCGTTTTTTCTCGGTTCCAGGTAGAAGTACATTTCATTTTTTCCGGTTGTCATTTGAATGATAAAACGGAGAATTTTACCGTTGTATCTGTCATATTTTATCCTGACAGTCCCGGAAAAAGAGCGATTCCCATAAGTAACATTGTAGGGGAGTACAATCCAATTGTCATGTTTTCCTGTAAGATGATTGAACAGGCATAGAGGACTCCCCGGTGATTCAGTTTTCATTGTAAGCTGTTTTCTTATTATTTTGGCAAGTCCTTCGGTCGCTTTATCCGTTTCATCACCCTCTTCTTCACCCTTCTCTTCTTCGTGTCTTTTATAACCATCCTCACCTTTGTATGCACTATTACCCAGTAGCTCGAGAAATACATCCAGAGTATCTCCGTTGATATCGAACCCCTTATCATGAAGCAAAGCCATCAAACGAGCAAGCTTGTGCCTATTCGATTTGACAGATCCGAGTTTTGCCCTCATCGCCAAGACCGTTCTCCTGACAACAGGGAGATTTGATCTGAGGATTGATTCTATAATGGTTTGAAGAAGTGCATCGGGTTTCAAACCTATATTTTCTGCAGCTTCCAAGACAGGATCGGAAAATGCATTATCCAGTTTTAGTATAAGCCTGTTTCCCTCTGCAACAACCCTGGCCCGTATCAACTTACCCGGAGTAAGATCGAGTTTGGTATATGCGGAGATAACCCTACCCTTTATTCCAACTGCCCATTTGTTTCCGTAAAGACGCTTGAGCACCCTCAGTAAAACAAAATCGCCAGACCGCAACTTCAGATCGGATCTGGCGATAAAATCAATTTTATTTGATATATTATCCACTAACATGGGATATCAGGCTTCTTCTACCTTTTCTACTCCCTCGCTGGGCTGTTTTTTTTGAGGCTTGCGTTTTATGAGCTCCGCAACCTTCGCTGCCTTACCAACACGATCGCGTATGTAGTACAATTTGGCACGCCTTACCCTTCCGTAACGTACCACTTCGATTTTCTGTATTCTGGGAGAGTTTACGGGAAATATTCTTTCCACACCGACACCGTAGGATATTTTTCTGACAGTAAAAGTCCTTTTAAGCCCATCGCGTTTCATTGCAATGCATAGGCCTTCGAAAACCTGGATCCTCTCCGTTTTTCCTTCGACTATCTTAAAGTGCACTCGAACGGTATCACCAACTTTAAAATTCAGTTTTCCGTCCTTAATCTGTTCAGCTTCAATTGCCTTTATCAGTTTCATTGTTAACTCCTTTGCTCTTAATTTCTCTTACAATCTCCAATATCTCTTCAGGCAGCTTGCCTTCTCGCTTGCGCCTCTCTATTATTTCCGGCCTCACCCTGAGGGTCTTTTCGATGCTCTTACGTAATCGCCATTTTCTGATTTCCTCGTGGTTACCTGAAAGCAGTACGGGAGGTACCCTATTTTCCCTGAAAACCTCCGGTCTTGTATACTGCGGATACTCAAGCAACCCGTTTTCAAGGCTTTCCTCTTTCAAGGATACATCATTTATGACACCTTTTACAACCCTGACAGTTGAATCTACTATCACTTCTGCTGCAATTTCTCCCCCTGACAGAATATAATCACCTATTGAAACTTCATCGGTTACATACATGTCAATTATTCTCTGATCGACTCCCTCGTACCTGCCACAGAGTATTATCAGATCGCTCTCCCGCGATAATTCCTCTGCCATTTCCTGATTGAACAACTTTCCCGAAGGAGTGGTGTATATTACTCTTTCATTTCCCTTCTTCACACTCTCCAGTGCCCTCGAGACAGGTTCAGGTTTCAATACCATTCCGGGGCCACCACCGTACGTATAATCGTCACAGCTTCTGTGCTTATCGAAGGCGAAATCTCTTATGTTCACAATTCTGATATTTACGATACCTCTCTTGATAGCCCGGGCAAGGATCGAACTTTCAAGAAACCCTTTGAAAAAATCAGGGAATAGCGTAAGAATATGAATATTCACTTCTTATGGATAATCCTCGCTCAGTATTATTTTTCTTTCACCTATGTCTATCTCTGTAACAAACCTCTTTTCGAAGGGCACCAAAAAGGTCTTTCCCTCCTCGTTTCTCACCTCCAGTAATTGTGCATTTCCACCTTCTGCCACCGAAACGACTTTCCCCAGAAGATGATTTTTCTGATATACTCTGCACCTGCAAAGATCGGCGATGTAGAACTCGTGCTCGCGTAGGGGTGCTGCTTTCTCTCTCTCTACCCAGAGTACCTTCCCTATTAGACTTTTACCGGCTTCCGGCGTATCTATTCCCTGAAATTTGATCAAGATCTCATGAGAGCTGAATTTTTTAACCGCTTCAACGAGATATTCTCTCTCTTCGTTTTTTATTCTTATTATGACAGATTTCAGCCCAGCGAAATGGCTTGTCTCACCAGACAGACTTTTGACCCTCAGAAATCCTTTGACTCCATGGCTTCGTTTTATAATTCCTGTGGCAAGTCTCTCCGGCAGTCTTTCCATCAATCAAGTATTTCCAGCACCACCCTCTTACCTGTTTTTGTGGCTGCCGCACTGAGAATTGTGCGGATAGCCTTGGCTATGCGACCATGTTTACCTATGACCTTTCCTATATCACCCTCCGATACCCTTAGCTCGAGTATTGTAGATTTTTCTCCTTCGATCATGTTGACGTTTACTCCATTGGGATCATCTACGAGAGATTTTGCAATGTATTCCACAAGATCTTTTTCCACGTTACGTCTCCTTCAATGGTATTATTTGACATGAATATTCATTCTGTTCAGCAATCTCTTAACCGTATCGCTAGGCCGCGCCCCCTTATCGAGCCATTCTTTGACCCTGTCAGCCTTAATGCTGAGTTGCTGGTCCTCTACTGCAATAGGATGATAAAAACCAACCTCTTCAATGGTTTTTCCGTCTCTCGGAGCACGAGAATCCATTACGACGATTCTGTAGTAGGGGCGTTTTTTCGTCCCAAATCTCTTCAAGCGTATTCTGACACTCACAGGTATCCTCCTTGTTCTGTTTCTATTTTTAACCTTTTCTATCCGCCAATACGAGACAAAATATCAGATTGATATTTACCGCTCTTTGACATCTTCTTCATCATTATCTTCATTTTCTCAAACTTTTTCAATAATCTATTGACTTCGAAAACCGAAGTTCCGCTACCCCTTGCAATCCTTTTCTTTCTGCTGGGGTTTATTATTCGATGATTTTTCCTCTCCTCACGTGTCATGGAGAGAATAATTGCCTCCTCATGTTTCATTTCTCTCTCATCGATCGAATCGGTATCGATATTCCCCTTTACCCCGGGTATCATTTCGATTAAAGACTGGATGCTGCCCATCTTTCGAATCTTTCTGAATTGATCGAGATAGTCCTCGAAGGTAAAAGTTTTGCTCTCTATCTTTTCCTGTAACCTTTCAGCTTCCCTCTGGTCGATTACCTCCTGGGCTTTTTCTACAAGTGTAACGACATCACCCATTCCTAGAATTCGAGATGCAATTCTGTCCGGGTAGAACGGTTCGAGATCATTGATTTTCTCACCGGTTCCAATTAGAAGAATGGATTTTCCCGTTATACTCTTTATGGAAAGAGCAGCACCACCCCTCGTATCGGAGTCGAATTTACTAAGAATAATACCCGAAAGTCCAACTTTTTCGTCAAATTCCTTCGCAATATCTACGGCACTTTGGCCGGTCATTGCATCTGCTACAAGTATCACCTCTTCCGGGTCTATGAATTTCTTGATCGATGCCAATTCTGACATCATCTCGGTGTCGATGTGAAGTCTTCCCGATGTGTCAATAATCAAGGTATCGAATTGATTCTTCCTTGCATAATCCAGTGACCTCTTTACCACGTTGAGTGATTTTTTTTCATCATACATGGTAAAAGTTTCCACACCGGCCTTGTCTCCCATTATCTTCAACTGATCAATGGCCGCCGGACGAACCAGGTCTGCAGCAACGAGGAGCACCTTTCTACCCTGAGTTTTAAGTCGATGTGCAAGCTTTGCCGCTGTGGTTGTTTTTCCCGAACCCTGTAGCCCAACCATCAGGATAGTAGTGATTGTGTCGGTACCTTTGAGATTGAGGTCCTTTTTCTCCGATCCCAGCAATTGGACTAGCCTGTCGTTCAGGATCTTTATAAATTGCTGTCCCGGGGATACCGATCTTAAAACCTTTTCCCCAAGGGCTTCCTCTACCGTCCTGTTTATGAAACGGCGCACTACCCGGACATTTACATCCGCTTCGAGTAAGGCGAGTTTGACCTCGTTTAAGGTTTCTCGTATATTACTCTCTGAAATATGAGTCTTTCCGGCTATCTGACGTACCAATCCGGATAATTTATCAGTAAGTCTGTCTAACATACCTTTCCCGATTAACCTGTTGCATATATACAACAAGAGTGTGTTAAGAATATATATATATAAATTGAGCGATTGTCAATTACAAGATTATCTTACATATAAAAAATGTGTTTTGATATATCGAATGCGATCCATTGCCAGTGCATAATAACTACTCCAAGGATAGGACTCTATGATCTCTTCGTAATAATGTATTGCCTTTTTGAAATTTCTCAACTCTCGGCTGTTTTCATACATTCTGCCAAACATATAGGCAAACCAGTCCGCATAATTTTTATCAGTATCCCTTTCCTTAAGCCATTCCAGGAACGAGAACAAAACGTCGTAATAGCCATCCTTATCCATTTGCATACCAATTTTTTTTGCAAGTTTGAAATCCGCATCACTCAGTTTTGTTTTGTATTTTGCAAGCTTTGTCATATTCCGTACTACGTCATCGGGTCTGTCTTGAAAAGTTCCGACAGCCAACAGCCCCATTCTTGCCCTCATCTCGTAATCATCAGGGGTATCTCCCTCGAGGTTTCTCTTCCAGTATTTTGCAGCAGAATCGTAGTTCTTCTTTTCCAGATAGATCCGGGCTATCTTTTCATTCAGCAAATGATTTTCCGGGGAATATATCTTGATATATTCCACAAGGGCTCTGTCCATGTCTCCCCTTTTGTAGTAGAGGTCACCGGAAACACTGGAAACGTACTCGGAGAATTTCTTTTTGACACCCGTCTGTTCAGAGGACTCATTGTTTTCTTCTGAGACTTCTGGAACTTTTGAAACTTTCAAGATGACTCTCTCCCTCTTACTATCCCCTGTGGAGCTATTCTGCATGAGAAAATCAAGCGTGTAATTACCGGTATCACGTGGGGTAAAAGTAAATACGCTCTTTCCGCCAATGTATTTCTTTCCGTAAAATCCCAAATTTCCGTCATTGGGATTACCATTTTTCTTTGCTCCAAGATAAATCCAACCGCTTCCGGGGTAACTTATTTCAATACTTTCGCTGACATGCGTTTTTACCGTTTCAATGTTATGGATTTCTTTGGATGAAGCACTTTCTTTTTTTCTCGCTAATTTTATTCTCGCTACTTCGCTCTTCTTTTTAGTTGAAATCTTCCTTTTGCCCTTCTTATCTGGAATAGGCGACATCTCTGTTATTCTCTTCTTCTCTATGTTTCTGAGAAAAGGTTCCGGGAGAAAAATATCATTTTCTTTCATTATTCGAGGATAATAATATGAGAGACTTAAATCATATTCTTTTCTATCCATGGGCTTTAAAAGCCTGACAATTTCCTTCTTATGCGTCCTGCCAGTTATTTTTTCATTCACCGTTAATTGGGGAATTGGAGGCTCATCAAGCATCGATATTTCATCATCGGATTTTTCTCTCATAGCATGGGGTGGATTTAGGCTTTCAATACTGTATTCATCTGAAATATTGGATTTTTCCATAGTCATGAGGGTCTTACATGTGAGAAGAAAAACCATCAGTGAGGCAAGTATCATATATTTTATCAGTTTTATGGGAACCATCTCAATTCTGATTGGTACAACCTACCGGATTCAATCTTTTACTCCGAGGAGCCTCTTTAATTGAGTTTCTTCATCAATGCGTATAGCTTTAAGGATAATCTTCTTTACAGGTATCCAGTATTTCTCAATATCATTCTCTTTCCATTTCGCTTTCCTCTCTTTATACGCATAGAAACCTTTGAGAGCTGTATTATTTGTCATATTTTTAAGAATGAAATCATATGAATGGAGGTCAACTCTCTGTAAACTCTCCGTCTTGACAGAAGGTGCTGTATCTTCAGCTCTGTTTTTCCTTGTCAGCACAAACAATGTCAAAATAAATGTGACAACAATGAGAGCTGTGATTCCTGCATAGATTATTGCATTCTTATGTGAAACTGGGAACTTCATCTCTTTCTCTTATCTGGATGGCTATCATCTTGGAAATACCGGATTCTTCCATTGTAACTCCGTACAGGGTGGATGCAGCAGCAACGGTCTTTTTATTATGTGTGATTATGATAAATTGAGATTTTTCTTGGAAATCTTTCAATATTTGCGAGAACTGTTCTACATTGCTCTCGTCGAGGGCTGCATCTATCTCGTCCAGAATACAAAATGGAGACGGCTTAACCATGTACATAGCAAAAAGCAATGCAACGGCTGTTAGTGATCTTTCTCCGCCGGATAGTAGCGAGAGGTTTTCGAGTTTTTTACCGGGGGGTTGGGCATATATTTCTATCCCGGATTCAAGAACATTCTTGGGGTTGGTAAGCTTAATTTCTGCTCGGCCACCCCCAAACAATCTTCTGAAAACAAGATGAAAATTCTTTTTAACTTTGTTGTAAGTTTCAAGAAACAATTCCAGAGATTCCTTCTTTATCTGAGACGTGAGAGCAATCAGGTCATTTTTCGCCTTACTCATATCAGCCAGTTGTTCATTTAAGAAATCATATCTCTTTTCTACTTCCTCGAATTCTTCAAGCGCCATAAGATTGACATTACCAAGAGAAGCAATTCTTTTTCTAAGTTCACCCGTTTCCTTTCTCAGTTCGGATGCGGATTTTTTTACCTCGTACATTCTCGATTCAAAATCCGATAGTTCTCTCGAATACCTCTCTCTGAAATTTTCGTAAACATTGCTTATCTGAGTTTCATTTTCAACGACTTCGATACGAATTTTCTCCAATCTTGCCTGTATTTCGTTCAGACGTTTCATTTCCTTTTTTAATCTGCTTTCATTATTTGTAAGAGAAGAATTCTTTGACTCTATTTCTTTCCTCAGACCATTGAGTCTTTCCAGATATCTCGATTTCTTTTCGATTATTTCTTCAGCTTCTGTCTCAAGAAATTTGATTCTATCACTAAGATTCTTCATTGCAGCGTCAATGCTCTGTAATTCTTCTTGATTCTCGGTCTGTTCTCTCTCGACATCCTCCAGTTCCGATTCTAAACGAAGCTTTTCACTTTCCAAATTTCTGCTCTCAGTAACGAGTTTCACACGGTGTATTCTTAGATCAGAGAGTGTTTTCCTGTAATCTTCCAGTTTTTTTGCAATAATAGCATTGTTTTGCTTCGTTTCGCTCAACCTCTTTCTGTTTTCATAGAGATTCGCAATATTTCTCTCTATTTTTGTATCAATCGAACGTTTTAGTGTGATTATACCTTCCGAAGAGAGAAAATCATCGAGAAATGAAAGATTGTATTCTCTGTACTTTTTGAACAGATTTTCGAGGAGCATCACTCGAGATTCCAAATCCCTCAACATGGATAGTGTATCTGCGGTTACTGCTCGATCGCCGGACAATCTGTCGATTCCTCTGCTAAGTTCTTTGGAAATTGATAAAATTGCTTCGGATATTTCATCTTCTATGGTAGATTTTTTTTCTGTCGAATAACCGATATTTTTCAGACCTTCGTCCAGCTTCTCCACTATATCATCGGTTACATTCCTCAGATTCTCACGGAGTTGCTCGATTTGTACTTCGAGAACGGAATTCTCACTCTCTAAGTCTTCAATTCTTTTTGTGTTGGATTCCATGGTCTGGCTGTAGTTTTCAATATCTCTTTCAAAGTTTCTAATGTCATTTTCAAGTTTTTCAAGTTCTTCATTGAGCAAGCGGAGTCGTTCCTGGATTTTTAGTATTTGCTTCTCTGTTCTTTCCTTCTTTTCCTCTATGTATTTCAGCCTCGTATAGATATTATTCCGTTTCAACTGTTGTTCTTCAATTCGCTCTTCCAGCATCGCCATTCTTTTTTCAGCACCGTCTTTTTCCACATCGAGACCATAGATTTGTTTTTGCAGTTCAACGAGTTTTGATTCGAGGTTATTTACCGAATCGATACTTCTTTCCATTTTAATGTTTATGTCATCGATTTTTTTTGTCTGTAACTCTTTTTCCTTCTCTATTTTGCTTTGCCTTTCCTTTAATCTTTCCTGTTTTTCCAGATAACTTCGCAGATTGATAAGCTGTAGGTCAGTCTCAACACGAAAAAGAGACTCTTTAAGTTTCTTATACTCTTCAGCAATCTTAGCCTGCCTTTTTAAACTTTCATATTGTTTTACAACCTCACCCATGACACCCGATATTTGTTTCAGGTTTTCCTCCGTTGCTTTTAATTTTCTCTCCGCATCAGCACTTCTCATCCTGTACTTTGTTATTCCGGCGGCTTCTTCGAAAATGTGACGCCTCTCTTCGGGTTTGTTGGAAAGAATTTGATCAATCTTACCCTGTTCCATAATTGCATAGGATATCTTACCGATACCCGTATCATATAGAAGTTCTCTCACCTCTTTCAGTCTTACCTGATTGTTGTTTATCAGGTATTGACTCTCCCCCGATCTAAACAACCGCCTTGTAATGGATATCTCGGGGATATTCAAGGGAAGCAGATTTCCATCATTTGCAAAGGTTATCGTCACTTCAGCCACATTCAATGGCTTTCGGCTTTCAGAACCATTGAAAATGATATTCTCCATCTTCTCGGCACGAAGATTCTTCGTATTCTGTTCACCCAGGACCCATTTTACCGCATCTACGATGTTGCTCTTACCACAACCATTTGGACCGAGGAGAGCAGCTATACCTTTGGAGAATTCGATTTTCGTTTTTTCTGCAAATGATTTAAAACCGAATAGTTCAATACTCTTTAAAAACACTCCCACTCCCAGTTTATCAAGTCATCATTTTACTGTAGTGTATCACCGCTCTATCGTAAAGGTCAAGATTTCCGCATCAGGGGTAGAAATTCGAACTGATGGCTAATAAAATATTACTCATGTATCTCTGCGGTATCGATGAGGCCGGAAGAGGACCGCTTGCAGGTCCCGTAGTCGCAGCATCTGTGATCCTTCCAAACAAATTCCCTAATAATATATTGAATGATTCCAAAAAATTAACAAGGGAAAAACGGAAACATGCAGTTGAGATAATAAAATCACTCTGCATAGATTACGGAGTTGGCTGGGTATGGCCAGAGGAAATAGACAGATACAATATCCATTTTGCCACACTCCTGGCAATGAAACGAGCCTATTCCGCATTAACCATCAAACCAGATCTGGTGTTGATAGACGGGCTTTTTGCACCACCAATCAATGCTTCAGTACAGGTTCATGTAAAGGGTGATACTTACGTCCCATCTATACAGGCAGCATCCATAATAGCCAAGACTACAAGGGATCTCTGGATGGAGAGATTTTCATGGATATATACCGATTATGATTTTGATTCGAATATGGGCTATCCTACGGTGCAACATCGCAGGGTACTCGAAAAAAAAGGTCCTTCACCCATCCACAGAACGACTTACAGATTTACTGTTCCTCGATGAAGTTAACGGCTTTGTTAAGGCCTTCGATAAAGCTCTTCAAATCTTCCTTGAATACTATAAGAGAGTGCCTTTCAAATGCACTTTCACCATTCTTCTTGCTTTCTACGATATTCAAGAAAATATCACCATGTCTGTTTTCTTTTACGTTGAAAAAATAAGTTCTTTTGCCCGAAGAAACTCTGGAAGAAAATATTTCACCCCTTAAACCCATTTCTCTACCTTCCTATGCGAATTGTAAGAAAATTATACATGACCTCTTTGATTTCTTCAACTGCAAATTCCGGTTGACAAAAAATGTTTTCTTTTTTAGATTTCACTTGAGAGTTATACTTTATCTCGGTAACACAATTGTAAAGCGCCCGTCGTATAATGGTTATTACCCAAGCCTTCCAAGCTTGTGATGTCGGTTCGATTCCGATCGGGCGCTTTTTCTTTTTGTTTTAAATTGATGTCAAATTAATGAACGTATCAGAAATAGCATTTCGTCCATACTGTAGGGTTTGCCCAAGAAACGCATGTTCTCTTTTTTAACATCATTAAACAGTGAAAAATTCTCACTATACCCTGAAACAAAAATAACTTTCAAATTGGGATAATTTATCAACAATCTCCTCACAAGTTTAGTACCATCCATTCCCGGCATGATTACATCGGTTATTAAGAGATCAAGTTTGTGCGTAGTTTCAAGTGATTCTAAAGCTTGTTGTCCGTTTGATGCCTCAATTACACGATAACCATATCTGGTCAATGTTCTGTACAGTACATTTCTCACATTCGGATCATCCTCAACGATCATTATATCAGAAATATAATCACTTCTTCTGTGCTGTAATTCAATATTTTTCTCTCTTTCCTCATGCTCGACACCTTTTATATACACTCTGCTCTCAGCAGGAAAGACAATTTCTATATCAGTGCCCTTTCCCTTTCTTGTATTTACATTTATAACACCATTTGAGTCACTGGCTATTCTGTAGACCGTTGCAAGACCAAGACCCGTGCCCTTCCCTTTCTCCTTGGTAGAAAAAAAGGGTTCAAATACATGCTGAAGTGTCTCTTCATCCATACCTGTGCCAGAATCTCTTATTGATATTTTCACTTTATCATCATTGCTGATCTTTTCAGTTTTGATTGTCAACTTACCGCCCTCCGGCATAGCATCACTGGCATTGACTACAAGATTCATCAGCATTTGCTCGAATAGCTCCGGAGCCATCTTTACTCTGGGTAAATTAGTATCCAAAGAAAGTTCCATCTCTATGTTTTCCCGAATAATTCTTTTAAACATCTTTTCCATGTTTCTGATTATAACATTGAAATCAATATACTCAGGATTCGAATGGGAACTCCTTCTGCTGAGGTTCAACAGGCGTTTGGTAAGAGAAGCTGAACGTTCAACAATACTCTGCAATTCTTCCAGATTCTCATCTATGGGCTCATCGGTTTTTCGGGCCATCTTCATCAATTCAATATTTCCCATCATTGCAGTTAGGTAGTTATTAAAATCGTGGGCTATTCCGCCGGCAAACCTTCCGATTGCCTCCATTTTCTGAGCCTGGAGGTATCGGTGTTCAAGTTCTTTTTCACGAGTAACATTGATTCCAAGTGAGAGTGTAGCATACCTCTTGCCATTGGCATCCAGAAGAGGAATATTTATCCATGAGACATATATTATTCCGCCATCAGCTTTTAAAACCTTTTGCGCCTTGTTAAGTGTACCTTTGCTTTCAAGGATAACTTGTTTCACGTTAGGTTCTTCGTCCTTTGGCACACAGAAATCGAATATATTTTTTCCGATGGTATCAGTTTCATCCCAGCCCGTTAATTCGTAGAAAACTTTATTTGTGGAAACAATTCTGTAATCTAAGTCTATAACTTGAATGATGATTGGTGCATGTTCCATTATCCTTTTCAGGGTTTGCTCCTGCTGTCTCTCCTTTGTCATATCCCTTATTATTCCTATATATCCGGATTTCTTCTCGACAGTAGTAAAAAACGGAGTGATTCCCGCAGAGAGTCTTACCAGTTTACTCTTTCCGATCCTTACAGAAAATTCTCCCTTCCATGCACCTCTTGAAATGATTGACTTCTCTATTTTTTTGTATAACTGAAAGCTCCCCATTACTTTGAACAGAGATTCAACCCTCTTCCCAAGAATTTTGTTTCGCTCTATTTTCAGTATCCTGACAAAAGCATCATTTACGTAGTTGATTCTTCGTCTCTCATCACTGATTATCACAATCTCATCGGCTGTATTTATTGCAGCAAAGAGCTGTTGCATCTGTTTTTCAAACTTTTTCTTCTCTGTAATATCATGCATCATCGTTAGTTCCATTCTTCTTCCGTCGTCATTTATGAGGGTATAATTCTGGATAGAGTATTCTCGTCCGGTGATGCCTATCCCTTTCGCAAATATATCGGTTCGTCCTTTACCTACCGGATTGTAACCCAGTATCTTCACTAAACTTCTGTTTGCATACTCAACCTTACCATTCTCATCTGATAGTAATACCAGCTCTTTCATCCCGTCGAACATCAATCGAAGTCGTTTTTCACTGTTTTTCAGTGCATTTGTCTTTTTTTCAAGTTGAACTTCCAGTTCTATTTTCTTTCTTTCAATCAGCATGTATGCAATTCCACTGACAAAAGTAACGATAAGAAAGAGTACTACGGATATACCAAGGTAGAGATAATTCAATTTTAAAATGCCCAAAATACTAGCCAATGAAGTGTAGGACAAGATCTTCCAGCTATTGTATTCTGTTAAATTTACCGTTGAGGACACCCCTATATACTTTTCATGTGAATTACCTGGACCTGCAATCAGAAAATAATCGAAATAGTTTCCTTTCTCCTGGATAGCCCTGTAGAATGTCAGAAAAGAACCTTGTCCCCTATAGGTTTCTTCGAATGCCTTTCCCTCTTCAGATTTCTTGCTGGAAAAGAGTATTATTCCGTTACTGTCTATCACTTTTACATTGTGAAAACTTTCTTTAAGGAATCCTTTGAAATAATTCCCTATAAAACTTTCAAAATCGAGCAAAATTGCAACAGCTCCAGCATATTTCCCTTCATTAAAAACAGGGTAATGCAATGATATGGCCTTGTAACCCTGTACTGCCATGAAAGGGCTGCTTACAATTGGTTTATGTTCCTTGGCAATAATCCTGTTATGAGCCTGGCCGGATAGATCCACACCAATCATCGGATTTTCAGGTACCGTGTAAACGAGTTTCATATCTCTTGAAACTCTTGAAATTGCCCGAAAATACGGAATTTTTTTCGTATAGAATAGCTTCAATAATTCTTTTCCTCTTTCATCGAATTGAATTATTGATTTTTCTTCCGAAAGCTTTTCAAGATATGAGAAATAGTATTGTACCTGTTCCTCTAGCAACCCCGTAATAGCTCGGATATGACTCGATGTTGAATCAACGTATGAGCGAACAGCTCTTTTTTTGAGATCTTCCAGGTATAGTGAGAATATTACAAAGACAAATATTATAAAAAAGAGCAGTATTGCCACATACTTTTTCATTCCAGTGCCTTTTTATTGCATATGTAAAATCGAATTTTGCCACAATAATCCACATCGATAGCCCACCCTGAACTGAATGCCGATTTAATCCTTTTGTCAGCTGTTCTCGAGTCCATTGGTCTTCCGATTATCGACTCACTTCTTCCGTTAACATTTGAATTGTAATCGGTCATAACCGTTGTCAGGCAAATACCTTTCTCCCTTATAACCCGCTCTATCTGTTTGATCGTTTTCTCCGGATAATTCAATGAATTGAAGGTAAACAACGATAGACATACATCGACAGAAGAATTCTGGAGAGGTATATGGGAAGAATCTATATTGAAAAATGTTGAATGGATATTTGAAGAGAGTAATTTTTGAGCAAGTCGTAGCATTTCTATGGAAAAGTCGAGTCCCAGGTATATTGAAGTTTCGTCAATGAGAGAACCTACGGGAAAAGCGGTACCACAGCCAATATCCAGAATGATCTTATTTTTCAACTTCAAGATAATTGTTTCAAGCTTTTCAATGTATAGACCCCATGAGCAATTTGAAGATTCTATAACTGAAACTATACTGCTGTCATAGCTATCAGCATGAGTATCGTATCGATTCATTATGCTTCTATCATCTTCAGTTAGCGGTATGGAATTCAAGAACTTTACTATTCGCCCTTCAACGGGGAATATGGAGCCACATCCCTTGCAGACCAATGCCTCTCCGTTTCTCTCCAGGTTTCCATTACATCTCGGACAGAGTGGCATAAACAGTTGCATAATATAGATTATGTTAATATATTTTCCTCTGTCAAACATTATTGGGAAAACATTATTGCGGAGGTTGGATTAAGAACATTGTTACTAAAGAATCTATTTATAACTATACTGCTGACACTTGCACCAATTTCTGAATTGAGAGGTGGAATTCCCTTTGCAATAGGCCATTCCATCTCTCCTGTTACTGCATTTATCCTCTGCGTATCGGTAAATGCCTTGGTCGGACCACTCGTTTTTATTTTCCTGGAAACACTTCATAAGTTACTCTACAGAATCGTTTTTTACAAAAAGATTTTTGATAGTATTGTAAAACGTGCAAGAAAGAGGGTTCAGGATAAGATAGATAGGTACGGTTATGCCGGCCTGACAATTTTTGTTGCAATTCCGCTGCCTGTTACAGGTGCTTACACCGGTGCCATAGGAGCCTGGGTATTGGGCATGGATTATAAAAAAAGTTTCCTTGCTATTGCTATCGGTGTTGTCATTGCAGGCCTTATCGTTACCTCTGTGACATATTTTGGAATCCAAGCATTATATTTCTTTACTAAGTAAAAATATGAAACAGCTTGAAAATCTTCTCAATCCAAATCAGCTTGAAGCTGTGAATAGTATTTTTGGTCCCGTGCTCGTTCTGGCTGGCGCAGGTTCAGGCAAGACAAGGGTAATTACATACAGAACGCTTAATCTGTTGCAGAAAGGAATCGAGCCTTCTTCCATTCTATCCGTAACTTTTACCAACAAGGCAGCACGAGAAATGAAAGAGAGAATCGCAGAAATACTGGGTAAAAGAATAAGGAATCTCAGTATATCAACCTTTCACTCATTCGGGCTCCAAGTATTGCGTGAACACGGTGAGTTGGTTGGATTAAAGAGAAACTTCAGTGTTTATGATCAAACCGATGTATTTTCCGTGTTAAAGCAGGTTGTTTCAGAATCACATATCAGATGGGATTACGACATAGGGAAATTGTCTCAAATGATCTCGAAGGTAAAGAAGTCCTCACCTGATACCGAAAATCCAACCGATGAAGAAAATGAAGTTCTTCTAGAGCTGTATAACGAGTATTCTGAGCATCTCCTCTCGTATAATGCAGTAGATTTTGACGACCTTATTGTAAAACCGGTAAAAATATTTGAAGAACATCCTGATGTACTTTCAATTTATCATGACAGACTCAAATTCTTCATGGTGGATGAGTTTCAGGATACTTCCGCCATGCAGTATAAACTTGTAAAACAACTGGCTTCAGAGACAAAGAACATCTGTGTTGTGGGCGATGATGATCAGTCCATATATTCGTGGAGAGGGGCACAGTACAGAAATATTCTTAACTTTGAGGTAGATTTTCCTGGAGCGAAAAAAATCAAACTGGAAGAGAACTATCGATCAACAAGAACTATCTTACAGGCAGCCAACGAACTAATAAAGAACAACACATCAAGAACTGTAAAGTTTCTGCGCTCCGTCAGGAGAGAGGATCATCCGATTGTATTACACTATCCAGAAAACGAAAGGGAAGAGGGGAAATGGATCGTAGAAAAGATACGCTCATTATCCCTTAAGTACGCCCTCAAATTGCACGATTTTGCAGTTCTGGTCAGAACGAACAATCAGATGCGGGGTCTCGAGGAAGCATTTTTAAGAGAGAACATACCATACCGTGTGTCAGGAGGTACAAGTTTTTTTCAAAGAAGGGAAATAAAGGATATACTTTCATATCTCAAGGTTATGGCAAATCCCGACGATGATTCCAATCTCTTGAGAATAATAAACACTCCGCGTAGAGGTTTAGGAAGGAAAACTATCAAATCCCTTCTTGAAATTTCGGATAGAGAAAGCTGTTCAATCTATTCCTCAATTGCACTTTTGCGAAGCGGTGCGACAATGCAGCTCGATGGTAGGGTCATACCCATTCTCCTCGATTTTATTGCACTGCTGGATTACTACAGAGAAAAATTGCTCTCAGGAAAGAAAATGTGGAAGACCCTCGAATCTCTGATCGAAAAGATAGGGTACTATGATCATCTAATAAGTGAATACAAGAAACCCCAAACTGTAAAATGGAAATATGAAAACATATTGAGTCTTGTCAGTTCTCTGCGAGAGTATGAAAAGGATCCCGATACGGTTTCTCCAGATATATATGATTACCTTTCCAAAATAACCCTCACTACCAGCGATGAAGCTGACGTAAAAAGAGATGAAAAGGTGAATATCATGACTATTCATGCGGCCAAGGGGCTTGAATTCGAAGCTGTATTCATTTCGGGTTTGGAGAAGGGAATATTACCGCATTTCAGGACAGACAAAGAGGATCTGGCTGGTATGGAAGAGGAGAGAAGACTTTTTTATGTAGCTATCACCAGGGCAAAAAAATGGTTGTACCTGACCTCCCTTAGGAAAAGACGAAAGCAAGGGAAAGAAACAGAATCAATTCCCTCTCCTTTCCTCGATGAGATACCAAAGGAATTGCTATCTCTGGAAGAATCGGAAGGACATGTTTCATCGGAAGATGCGGTGAACTATTTCGATAACATACGAAAAGTGATCGAAGCAAAAAATTAAGCTCTTTCTCACTTGTTTTTTTATCATTTATAGTGCTACATTATCAGTTGATATGGTAAACAGCCATGATTCAATGGCTATCATCAAATTAAGAGGAGAGGATATTGGCAAACTTTATTAGGAAGGCTTTACCACTTGTTTTAACGGTTATCATAGTGTTCCTTTTTACTTCGGTAGATGTTTTTGGGCAAGACAAGGAACCAAAAGTATTACCTGTTTATTCTCTCGGAGATCAAACTTTATCTATAAACGGCGGTTTATTCGTTCCATTGTTCTTTCAGGCACTTGACGGAACAATAAGTTCAACCAACCTTACCCCGGGAGGTATCGGTTCTCTGGAATGGAATGCTTATATAAATGCAAATGTAAAAGTCGGTCTAGAAGCGGGAGGAGTTTTTGCATTCAGTCCTAATTTCAATGTTCTTCTCATATTACCAATTACAGTAAAGGCAACATACATATTCTCATACTATCCTTTTGATTTCCCAATATTCCTCGGAACAGGATTGAACATAATAAAATATCAGGATCTATCACATATTGATTTTCTATTAAAACCCGGATTTTCTGTCTTCTGGAGGTATAACGCATCCTGGTCATTTGGGCTAAACTTTGTCTACTGGTGGATATTCCAGGCTGCTACAGGAAGCCAGCCCTCAGATGAAACGAGGATGGGTAACTTTCTGGAGATATCTCTCTCTGCACTATACCATTTTTAGGGAGAATCAAATGCGAAAATTGAAGTTGGAAGTATTGCTAGAAACCGCCATTATTTTACCGGTTATTGTATTGGTTATTATGCTTGCAGGATGTAACGTTGGAAACAATGCAATATTCTACACACTCGAACATGAAGAAAAGATAATCGATAACACTTTGCCCAATAACATAGATGTATTGGGAATTGTTCGTGACGGAGATTATTACTATGCTGCTGCCGGGGGGATTTATAGGGCAAGCGTTAGCGGACGTTCTAACAGCGGCTGGAAACTTATAGATAGTGTGGACACAAATAGCACTTCACTTGGATTATGCAACAGTCTGGTACCATTTGGCGGTAAGTACTATGCAGCATTTTTCAAGGATGAAACAAACGGTAATATCAGTTACGGGTTGTACAGTACAACCTCGCTTTCTTCTTCTGTAGTATGGGATGGCCCGCTTGGAACTGATAGCGATATCAAATCCAAACAGATAACCGGTCTTTTCGATGTAAATGGGAATCTCATTGTTGCAATCTACAACAGTACAAACAAGGGATATGACTTATACTACTCAGGTGATGGCACTTCATTTTCAAAGGTTACACTGGGGGGAATTACGGGTAGCCTTGTTCAAAACGTATCGGATATAAGCTATTTCGGTGGCAAGTACTGGGTCCTTTCGGGAAGTAAAATTCTAAATGGTACCTCTATTTCCTCTCTTTCTGAAATAGCAACTTCAAGTTACCCATCCGATGTAACACCTTCGGCTCAGTATGAAGGGATACTCGCTTCCACTGCATTCTCTTCCAATCTGCTCTACCTAAGCGACAATATGGGAGAAATCTTTACCAGCAGCGACGGTGTTTCGTGGACAAGATTTTCAGATTCCCCTATCGAGGTATCCAGTAACAGCGTACCTTTTGGCAGATTTATACAGGCATCGAATGATCTCTTGCTCGTCGCTACAGAGGGATATGGATTCTATAAAATAACACAGACAAACAGTATAACGAGGTTCTCCGACAACACCAAGGCAAACCTTTACAATGGTGTTATCCTTGGATTTTATGTAGACACGACAGACTCCAACATCTTCATATACACGGCAGGTTCTGGACTGTGGAGCAACACTCTTTCGGGGATTTCAGACGATAAATCCTGGCAATGGGAATAATTTAGTTACCAATCAATAAACTTCATCTCAATAAACTTCATCGGCTCCTATATCGTAGATGGGCCTTATCCCTATATCAGGAGCAGGTCTTGATTCACCGTCTATGTCATCTGATGGTCCGATATTGATACCACCGTTGACGCAGAGCGAATCCCTGGATAGGTGAAAATCAATCTCCTTTGATACAACGAAGGTTTTTTCAATGTTCTCTGAAATGTTTTTCTCGAACTTGCCACCAAAGGGATTGTTATCCAGCAGGTTCAATGATTCGACATTATCAATCACAACTCTCTTTATGATTTGTTGATTGGGGAATGCTCTGCCGGAAGCGGAAAACTCTTCCTCCAGTAATATGTTTTTCCATCCGTATATATCATTTGCCTTTATTGTTACCAAACCATTCTTTGCTTTCGAAAGAAAAATTGCAGTACCTCTCCTGTTACCGTATCTTGCAATGATATTATTGATAATACTAATATTTCCTGCACCCGTTATCATTATTCCATTAGTTACATTCTCTCCTTTACCACCAACCATTGTATTGTTTATCAGCTTAATTTCTCCCCCTGAAGCTTGAACAGAAATTACATCCCCAGAATTGCCCCCTAACATAATATTGTTATATATTTCTGCCTGCCCTTCGATGTTCAACAAATAGAGGAACTCTTGGGTCTTTCGGCCAATGATCCTGCTCTTGGAAAGATATAGAGTGCCTGCCTTAGTTCTGATTCCGGTAGCTCCAAGACGACTATCCAACTGCAAAATTCCTTCCTCGATGGACAGTTTTGAGTCTTTAGCGTATATTCCCGTTGAATACCGTGCATTTCTGTCAGTAAAAATCCTTGTTTTTCTAATTGAAAGAATTGAGTCTGCCAGAGTCAAACCGACAGAAGAGATAATCCCGTTCCCGGCATGAATTGATCCTCCGTTAATTTTCACATTTGAATTTTGCACTTTAATGCCAATGTTTTCATTTGCCTCTGAAGCTTCGATTTTTACGCTGTTTAAATTAGCACCCCTGTTACTCCTAATATCTATTGCGGTATATTTTTCAGCTTTTCCTGAAGATTCGAAATCAGACGATGTTATATTCAAAATCCCTCCTGTCGACATGACCGAGGTGAGAACTTTTCCTGCCCTTTGAGCATTTCCCGTATTGGAGATGGTAAAAACAGAATCCTTTACCAGTAACTCTCCGCCCGTTTGTAAAATTCCGGTTTCTTTACCCGTCGTGTTCAATATCAAGGTTGAATTCTTTAGTTCAAGGCTTCCGGCCTTTTGTTCTATCAGGTAATCGCAGCTATCCTCTTGTGAAGTAACGATTATATTTTCCAGTAATATATTTTTACCCTCTACTGTGAGGAGGGTATTTTTTCTCTTGAAATACCTTCCTGTTGTTATTTTGCTGAAACCGAACAGTTCTTTCTTCCAAGAAGAAGGAGAGAGTCCTCCCACGAGGTTAAGACCATCTATTGTCAGGTGAATAGGTTTGTTCAGTTGATAGTTACCCCTGGCCAGGTAGATTGTTTTTCTCCCGAGCTTCCTTGCCAGTTCCAGTGCCTTTTCTATACTGAGTAGCGGTTTTGAGGCTGTACCATCGTAAAGATTATTTCCCTCAGGCGAAACATAGACAACCTTCCTGTCGATCAATACCCTCCAAATCGGAATATCTCGGCTCCTGTTTCCCGCCTTATCCATTGTATAGGCAACAATTCTGTAATCCTTTATTTCACCGTTTTCCGCCTTTAAAAGTATTTCCTGCTTGAAAGCATTCTTGTCTGTTGGCCTGGGAATAGGAGGAATCTTACCGTCACTTGAAACAGCGTAGTATATTTTACCCTCACTGGAAACGAGTCTCACAATCTTTGAGTCTTCGTACCTCATGTTATCCTGTATTCCTATAGCAATTGGCGCAGGAGGTGGTGTTCTGTCGAGAAGGAATTCAACCCTACTCTCTTTCGATTCCCCTCCCCCTTCTTCGAAATACTTTGCTTTCAGGACAATTCTCAATGTTTCTCCATCCTGTGCATCGATACCAACGGAAGAGGTTGCCACAGGCGAATCTTCTGTTACGTCAGGGGGTTCACTGCCATCCGTTGTCATCTCATATCGGATTGTTCCCCTTAAATTTAGATCTGGAACTCTGAAAGAGATAGAAACGGGATGATTGTATACACCCCCATCACTAACTCCCGTGATAATCGGAGCATTCGGTTTTTTCTTAAGAAGATGAATACTGATTCTACTTTCCTTGCTCTTATTTCCTGCAATATCCTCTGCATAGTATGTTATTTGGCCATTTGTGCTTATGGTAAAGGGTCCTCTGTATTCTTGCTTCGCAATTATTCTTTCCCCGCCTTCATTACTTACCGTAAAATATATTTTTTCATTTTCTCTCTTTTTAAAAATCACGAGTAAAGATTCATTACTTTTGTTATCCAGTGAAATCAGCTCAGGCTTTTGTGGTGGTTCCGGGGGCAGCTTGTCTATCGTTACGACGTAAACATTTTTCTTCTTGCTGAAGTTACCCACCCGGTCAACGATTCGAGGGAATATTTTATATGTAATCTCTCTGTTTTTCTCTCCGGTAAGTATTATTGGTGAATCATACTCGCGGGATTTCTTCGTGGGGTACTCCGGTTCACTTCCATCATCCGTTATGTTGTAGTAGATCTCCCCTTCGTTGGTATGAAACTCTACCACTACGGTTTTGTTCGTTATTCCGCTCTCAGGAATTCCTCTAACGGATATTTCCTCAGGTGCTTTTCTGTCTATCGTAAAGGTATAGAACCTGTCATACAGTGCCCTGTTTCCTGCTCTGTCGAGGGCCGTCATGCGGAGCTTGAAGGATTTTTCCTCGTTATCATTGACATCGAATACCATGGGGTTTCCATATTTCTTTCCATACAGAACAGGGTCAGGGGGAGGAGCGTCACTGGTCGAATAACTTATATAGACTGTTGAATCATCTTCCGGTTTCTTCTTCAAAAGATAAAGTGTAACGGGATGCCTGTAAATTCCTCCTGATTTAAAACCCCTTACACCGGGAACTTCAGGAGGCTGCAGGTCGATTGTAAATGAAAACTTCCTTATCGGTCCTACTATCTTTTCACTTGTTGATACGGGAAGCAGTTTTACGATGTATGTAATATTGCCATTTTCCTTCCCTTTGAACCTCAGTTTTCCCTTTACTATGGGATCTTTTAATGTCGGGTCCGGCGGTTCATCTTTGCCCGTTGCAAAAGTATAATGCATTTTCGGTGACCCGGGCGGAAAGCTTATTTCCACTATTTTCTTATTGTAGAAAAGATTATCTCTGACAGCTTTTATTTCAGGTACAACAGGAACTGTAAGGTCGATGAAATAATGATACGGTCCATAAACTCTGCTGAAATTGCCATTCTTATCCTTGCTTATCAGCTTGATTTGATAATGAACGATATTATTTTTTCGTCCTTTTAGCAAAATACCATTCTTATACTCATTCGAGCCGGAACCCGGATCTTCCGGCAAGGCTCCGTTGCTTGTTATTTCATAAAAAACCTTGCCATCCGATTTGATTTTCACAGTGATATCAGAATCGTAAGAAACAGCTCCTGGCCTGGGAGTCAAACTGGGTTCGCCGGGAGGAAGTCTGTCTACAACTATCCTTTGTTTTACATTCTCGGCAGAAAGATTGCCATAAGAGTCCATAGAAGAAAATACAAAACGAAAATCTCCGTATGCTCCGTATGGGAGGTCAAGCAATTTTTTCCCTTCGAGCACAGCTGAATTTGCATTGGGATCTTTAGGTGAACTTCCGTTGTTTGTCATTTCATAGATTATCTTTGCTCCCGAATCGGCACTACCTGAAAGGAGGTAAGAATGACCATCAATTTTTTGGATAGATATTTTTGGCTGATGTGGCCTTTTAAGGTTGAACGGTAACTCAACTCTGGAAACTTCACTGCTTACACCCGATAAGGATACTGTGATTGCCTTTACAACTATTATCCCTTTCTCTTTTCCATACAGGCTTCTTGGATTTATAGTAAATGGTTTTGAATATCTTTTAGATCCCGTATCAGGTTTGGAATCATCAAGGGTATAATAGATAACCGTATTTTTTGAATCTATAGTTTCGGAGACAGTTTCGATACTTATTTTAAAAGTTTCATTGGAAGTTCCCTTCGAACCTTTCATTCTTTCAATATGTATTGCTGGTCTCGCGGGTCTGTGTCTGTCTATCAAGTAAAAATATCTGTATTCACGGCCCCATTCACCGTTACTCTTCATTGCCCTTAATCGAAGTACATAGAATTTCGAAAAGCCCGGTATGGAAGGGAGAGAAATGCCGTTAGTGTAAATAAGATCAAAGGATTTAGGGGTCCTTTCGCTCAATGTGTAGAAAACCTTGGAGTTTCTTTCATGAGAAACTATTACCTTTAGACCATTGTGATAAATTCCACTTTCAGTATCCAATGATACAGATGGGATACTCTCTCCTTCGACGAAGAATTCCACCTTTTTTCTAAGTATTGGTTCGTTTTTTCTATACGGGGCAGCTACAATATTCAGAACTATCCTTCCCGTTCTCTTCAAAAGGGTTGGGCCATTGTATGGTATCCCCCGTTTCAAAGGGTCACTGCCATCAAGGGTATACTTTATCCATTTTATGTGTTTATTGTTTATGTATAGATACTGGTAATTTCCGTATTCACCATCGGAAGGACTTATTACATCCAAATGGGGAATGCCGTGAACCACAGTGAATTTCCTAACACCCATGGCACTCCGATTCCCGGATTCATCTTCTGCAAAATAATACAGTGTGAAGGTTCTTTGCTTGCCTCTCTCCGCATCCAGTTCGAAAGGCTTCTTGTCCCAGAGGGTTGCTTTTTCAAAGATGTTCTCGTTTACCGAATAGAAAATTTTTTCATTCCCGGATGCAGTAAAGGATACTTCGACCCTATCTCTATACACCCCTTCGTGTACATTGACTTCGGGTAATGGTGGTTTTACCTTATCGATTATGTAACGGTAGGTACCAGCTTTAAGCAGAGATCCCTTTTCCTCTATATAAACATGGAGGGTATAGGTTCTTGCTTCTCCCTCGATAGCCGTTAATTTCAAAGGTTCCAAATAGGGAACCATTATCTCCGAGGGCTTCCCTGTAGCCACCCTATCTCTATCTGTACCTGAAATATTTAGTGAATAGTAAAGTGCAATATTTTTACCTAATGGCTCAAGCTTGAGTACCTGGTTGCTATTGTAACTTCCGGGATGTAACGATACGAATACATTGTTACTTTTCGGTGAGGTTTTTCCCTCTGCAACAGCCCATCGAGCAGGCTGTAATATCATAAACAGAAGTGAAATGAATAGAAAAAACGCCTTAAAAGACTTCAAGAGCCTTCCTAAGGGTTTCATCTTCGCTATAGTAGTACTCTTCTTTTTCATGCTCAGTAAGACCTACCAGCTCATGGCTGAGATAATGAATCCAAAAATCTTCTTCTTCCGATTTTATTCTGTGAAGTCTGCAATAGTAATCCGGTTGAACGGGAAGTTGTACCTTGCAGTATTCCCTTATTTTGTAATCGTGAACCGCTACCTTGACATCTCTTCTTGGTATTCCCTGGTCCATTATTATTTCTACAAGATGATTGACTGTTCTTCCCGTGTCAAATATATCGTCCACGAGGAGAACCTTGTCGCCCTGCCGGAGATGTTCCGGATTATAGGTCCAGCCGTCTACCATAACCTTTGTTTGTTCCTGTATTCCCGTGTAGGAACGCGCAACTACCGCTGCATAATACACCGGATGCCTGTCCTTTCTTACTATTTTGAAATACTCACTTACAACATTTCCCAAATATGCCCCGCCACGCAGAGAAACATATATAACGTCTGGAATAAAACCTTCACTGTAGATCCTGTGTGCAAGCTTTATCCCATTGTTTCTCACAGTGTAAAAAGATAGGAATTCTTTTTTCATCTATTCTCCCTCTCACTGGTAAATTACTAACGTGTCAGCTCAATCTCAATTTCTTCATCGCTTCGTTTTATACTAAGAGCGTATTTCTTTTTCCGATTCTCATTCAGGTAACGATAAAACTCTATCACTCCCTCAACGGGTCTACCATCTATTTTTTCTATAATGTCCAATTCCTTGAGCCCTGCCTTATAACCCGGTGTCCCGTCTTCCACTCTTCCCACCACCACACCTTTCGTACCCTTTTTCATTTTGAGTTCTTTTATAATTTCGTCAGTTATTCCAATAACTGAAAAACCAGGCCATAAATTTTTCTTCAGAGCAATCACCTTTTTTTCTTCTTCCCTTATCGCTATCCTTATATTCAAGGTTATTTTTTTGCCATCGCGAATCAAATCAAATCTTGCCAATTTTCCGGGAATAAGATCTCCAACGATCAATACAAGGTGGGATGAATCTTTTATCTTCACACCGTTTACATTTGTAATATAATCCCCGGGAAGAAGTCCACCTCTGTCAGCGGGTGAACCGAGGAATACATCGTAGACGAGTGCTCCGCTTACACCCTCAAGATGCATCTCCTTGGCCATTTGAGGTATCGGATCGCCAATGTTGACACCCAACCATCCATATTCAACCCTGCCTTTTTCAATGAAATCCTCTATTGTCCGCCTGGCATTGTTTATGGGAATAGCGAAACCAAGTCCAATACTACCCCCGGTAGGTGATGTGATCCAGGTGTTTATCCCGATTACTTTCCCATCGATATCGACCAGCGCGCCTCCCGAATTACCTCTGTTTATTGCTGCATCAGTCTGTATAAAGTCACTGATATTCTCTGACGGGCCACCCCGTCTTCCCAATGCGCTTACAATTCCTGCCGTGACTGTGGATTCGAAGCCGAGAGGATTACCAATTGCCAGGACCCAATCTCCAACCTTCAGCTTGTCGGAATCACCCAATTCGGCAATCGGAATATCATCCTTTGTTTCGAACATCACCAGCGCAAGGTCTTTGCGTTCATCTCTTCCCACTAATTTTCCTTTGAACTGCCTGTGATCGTACAATTTTATGTTGATTTTTTCCCCCGATCCCACAACATGGTTATTTGTAAGAACATATACCTTCTTACCATTCCGCTTGACGATTACTCCGGAACCGAGACCGAATTTCTTGAATTCCTTCTCCTTGTTTTTATCTTCCGAAGGGGGGGATGGTGTTCCGAAGAAGAAATCCCATGGCCAACCGCCCTCCGGTGCCTCCTGGGTCACCGTCTCCTCTACATCGATTTCGACGACAACGGGTAGTACCTTTTCTGCCACTCTATTGAAAGAATACTGAATACTCTTCAGGGCATCTAAAGAAGGCTCTTTTCCCTGTTCTTCCGCATAGGCTATGTTTTCTTTTGGAGGTATTCCCGTTGTACAGGAAAAGTAGAACATGCTGGCCAGGATGAAGCCAACTATCATAGAGATCAATGTCAGATTGAAAAGAAAAAATTTCTTACTGTTGAATATTTTTTTAAGGGACATCTACAACTCCTTTAATCGTCCATTTTTGTTAATATTTCCGTCCTGTCATCCAGTACGACAATTGTATGTTCAAAATGGGCGGATTTGCTCCCATCCGCAGTTACAACTGTCCAGCCATCATTCAAAATCTCTACTTCCCATGTCCCTGCATTTATCATGGGTTCAATCGCAAGAACCATTCCCCTTTTAAGGCGCGGGTCGGGTCCTGAACTGGGATAATTTGGTATCTGAGGTTCTTCATGAGGGGCAATTCCTACTCCATGTCCGCAGTACTGTCTTACCACGCCAAAACCGTAACTCCTGGCATGCCGAAAGACCGCCTTGGAAATGTCACTTATCCTGTTCCCCTTTATGGCTTTTTCTATACCAAGATACAGTGCTTCCTCCGTAACCTTTAAAAGCAGAGCATCTTTTTCGGAGACCTTTCCGACGGGGAGAGTAATGGCAGCATCGCTGAAAAATCCGTTAAGATTTATACCGAGATCAAGACCGACAATGTCTCCCTCTTCAAGCTTTCTATTATTTGGGATGCCATGTATTACCTGTTCATTTATCGAAACGCATAATGATGCGGGATAGTTCATATATCCAAGAAAAGCCGGTTTACCACCGTGAGATTCTATATACTCTCGGACAAATGTATCCAGCTGCTTTGCCTTTATACCCGGTTTGATCAATTCTCTCAGTTTCATAAAGGTGTCTGCCAGCAGTCGACATGATTTCCTTATTCCGTCTATTTCATCATTATTCTTCAGTCTTATCATCAGTGCCGGTTTTTTCCTTTTTCCCTTTTTTCCCGAGATTCCCGAAAATGACCTCTGCTTCCTCTCCGAAAGACTCTTCGATTACTCTTTTCAAATCGTCGGAATGCCCCGATGTTATGGTAACCTTTCCTTCCGTTATCACTCCAGGTTCGATTGTCAATTTCGGTGTAGTTATATTCCCCAGGACCTTTCCGCTCTGTAACAGGTTTACTTCCTCCGAAGCTACAATGTTTCCTATAAGAGTACCGGCAATGGTAACACGCTTGGCAATGATATCTGTTTTAACCTTACCTGTTGGCCCTACTATCAGTTGATCATCCGTCTTGATATCACCCTCGAATTTGCCCTCTATCAGGATAGACCCGTTTACATAGAACCTCCCGTTGAAAACAGAGCCCTCTCCTATGATGCAATTGGTGTTCTCATTTTTTGTAGCCATCATTTTTCCCCTTACAGTTTTGTCTAGAGTGCTTAAAGATACCATTAATCAGAGGTATCTTCAAGTTCACTCTTCTTCAACAGAAGAGCTGCAGCAGTATTACTACTATCGATGTGCAAGGCATACTCTAGTTCTCTTCTTGCTAATGACTTATTGCCCTCTAACAGGTAGTTTTTCCCTACCTGATAATGTATCAAAGAAAGTGTTTTCATATCAGACAAACCCGTAATGGAAAGACACTTATTCAAGTTAGCCCTTGCCGCAGAATAGTCACCAAGAGCAGTCTGAATTATTGAAAGGTTATATACTGCAGCCCAATCTTCTTTCATTGAAATACTCTTCTCCAATAATCCGAGGGCACTCTCATACTTTCCATTCATAGCAGCCAGGAGCCCTCTGTAATGAATAACCCAGGGTATCTCATTGTTATGAAGAGATTCGCTGTAAATATCCAGAACAAGTTTTGCATCTTTGAAATTATTCAAGCCGAATAATTGAGAAAAGAGGTATCTTGCAAATATTTCCTCGGAAGGATGCCGGTTGAACATCATCCACAGATCGGAGAGGTAACCACCGCTACTAGCAACGTTGCCATACAACTCAGTTTCGAATAATTTTAAAGTATCATCATCCGGATAGATCTCTGCCAATCGGTAAACCAGTTCCCTGGCTTCTCTCATACGATTCTCCGATATGTATTTCTTTACCGCATATATTCCAAGAGTTCTATTAGAGGGAAAATACCTCAGAGCTTTTGCTATTGTTTTATCACGCTTTTTCACATCACCTTCTATCTCAAAGATCCTTGAAAGGTTATAGTATGGCAACCAGGAGTAAGAAGGATTCTTTTCTATCGCCTTCTCATAGATTTTCTTTGCCTCTTCTCTCTTCCCCATAAAATTGTAGATGTCTCCCTTTACAATGAGCAAATCAAGCTGATCACCCTCTCTTTCTATCTGGTCATCAAGGAGTACCATGCTCTCATTCCAGTCACCCGTATCATATGCAAGGTTGAACTTAAGTTCTGTTTCTCGGAAATTCTTAATGTTTCCAACTGATTTCAACAGACCGTATGCTTCCTGCAGCTTTCCTCTTTCAGCCAGTAACAGCACGGCATCTACAGCAAGATAACTTCCATATCTATCAGCCAATTTCACAAGATCATCCGGCTCTGCATTTTTCCCTGCCTTTACCGCGTCTAATATCAATTTACTTTCATCATCATTACTTTTCACAGGTGCAAAGCCATCACTCAATGCAAGCTCCAACAGCATAGTATTACGAAGGTGCAATAAAGTCTTGTCTCTCACCTTTAATTTTTTTAAGAGATTGTATGCTTTCTCCTTGTGCTTTCCATTTCTTATTATTGAATATGCATAGACAATCGTATTGATGGAAGAAGGCAACTTTTCCCATACCCTCTTAGCAGTATTCATGAAAAAAAAACTGTCGCCATCAAGATCGGAGAGGCGAAATGATAATCGCAGGATTGAAAGTCCCTCATTACGTCCCGATTGATTGTTTACAAGGCTTAATATGAGGGTTTTTGCCTTTTCATAGTAGCCCGAAGAAATCGAAGCTTCTATTTCAGTTATTGCCTTTGAATATTCAATATCACTCCTGTGATTTTTCCAGAGGAAAAACCCCACAACAATCATGATACTTATGAATAGGAAGAGTCCCCAAAGAAGAAAGTGTCTTCTCTTCATTCCATATATCTCTTTTTAATCCCGTCGAGCACACCATTGATAAAGCGATATGAATCTGCTGTTCCGAACTCCTTTGCTATATCAACCGCCTCATCTATTGTTACCGAAGCAGGGATATCCTTCTGATAGAGCAGCGAATAGGCACTCATTCTCAGGATAGCCAAATCCACCTTTGAAAGACGATTTATATCCCAATGTTCCAGTTGATTTTGAATGATCTCGTCTATCCTCTCTATGTTCTCCAATGTTCCGCTTATGAGTAAACGTGCAAATGCCAGTGACTCTTCTCTTCCATCCTTCAGTTTTTCCTTGTCCAGCCAGGAAAAATCAAGTAGCTCTTCCAATGGAGAACCCGATATATCATATCTGTAGAGAGACTGAAAAGCTATTATTCTTCCACGTCGCCTGGTTCCCATAACTACCAGGGTATATTCTTGTCAAAAATCTTCACTACTGCCTTTTTTCTCAATTCCTTCATAACTTCGAACATCGCTTGCTGGAAGACTTCAGCTTGCTTCCGCTGATAGAGAGTCGATTTTATCTGGTCATGTACGGTAACTTTGTTCTGAGGTGGTATCTTGTCATTCAGAGACAACACTTTGAATGGGATTTTTTCCACCACTTTTATTATATGGTACCCAATATTCGAACGAAGCACCCCACTTATCTGACCGACCTTCATTTTGAATGGCGTTTCAAAGAAATTTTTTCCCAAAAGTTGCTTCCTTGCTACATCATCCCTTCTCAGATAACCAAAATCACCGCCTGAATATCTCGAAGCCCTGTCATCAGAATACTTCACTACAAGGTCATCGAAGGATGCACCATTCTTAAGCTCGTTGTATATCTCCTTTGCTCTCTCAAAAGCCTTTTTTTTCTCCTCACTGGTTTTCAAATTTCTCGTATCTATGAAGATATGCTTGAATCTTACCATTTCGGGAGCGACGAAAGCTGTTTTATTTTCATCGTAAAAATCTCGTATTTCACTTTCAGATGGTTCCTTGATGCTCTGAAAGAGGCTTTTCTTCTTCTCCATTATATACTTCTGTTCCAGGATAACCTTTGCTATTTCTTTCTTGTAGCTTTCCCAGGAAAGCCCTGTCTGCTGAACAAGGGTTTTCAATTCGGCATCGGTAAGAGGGCGGTTGAGTTGAAGGCCTATACCGCCGGTTTGCTTTGCAAGATTTATTCTTGCCTGTACTTCGTCCTCCGTTACGGTAATATTTTCTTTTTCAGCCTCCTGCTGGATCAGCAATTCCCCTATCATTGTATCTAGGAGTTTTTTCTTTTCTGCTTTGGATAAGGGCCGCTTTGCTTTGTTCTCGTAATTCTGCACCTGTTTTTCAAACTGTTTTACCGTAATTACCTGGAGTTTGGTTAAACGCACAGTTGCTGCAGGCTTATCGATACTTTGGGCGAAATTTACGGTTAACAATATAAGGCTCAGTACCAGTGTCAGATAGATTCTTTTCATTTCTTGATTTTTCCTTTCTCCTCTCAACTGTAAAAACATCAAAGCGTAACAAGAGGAATATTACACTGTCAAGTATACTACAAAAAAAGCTTGTTTCAAAATATGATATTCTACAGGACAGAGGATTCTGTAAAACCTATCTTCTCCTTAAGTTTTTTGACTCCTGCAAGCTTTCTATTCAAACTTAGTCCCTTGTTGAGGTAATGGGCTGCAAGTGAATTGTTCCCAACCGATGAGTATACCTCTGCTATCTTCTTGTAGAAAAATGCTGTATCCTTGTTGGAAAAATTATACTCTACCAGCTCATGGAGATAATCCAGGATGGTTTCAGGGGGTAATTCATTAATCATCCTGAAACAGACAAGATCTCTTATTCGCTCCACAATTTCGTCAATAAAATGATGAAAATACGGTTTCTCCGTCTCGTACCTGTAGATTTTCTTGTAGAGTTCAAAAGCTACTACGTATTGTTTTCTCTCCGCATACGCTTCGGCAAGAAGAAAAGTACAGTCCATGAAGTCTTCTCGAGATAAATAATTTTCAAGGTCCATTTCCATTCTGCAGAAACTCTCGTATATATCTAATGCCTCCTCCTTTTGCAGATTGAGGAGGTCATAGAATATCAGCCTTGCCTGGCTGAAGGGATCGTCCTTACGCTCTCTTAAGAAATCGTGGTAATTGAATACATACCGCTTTCTATAACGCTTCAAGAGCCTGTCATATTCATCACGTTTTTTCGGGTCTCCAAGCACGTTATATGCCTTTAGGAGGAGTTTCATTTTTTCTTCATATTTTTCTTTGTTGCTGCTCTGAAGGTCCGGATGAATCTCTTTCGCTTTTCTTCTGAAAGATTTTTTTATATCTTTGAATGAAGAGTCCTGATCTACTTCAAGAATTTCATAATAATTTAACATAGTATTATAGCTATAATACATAAAAAAATTGAGGTTGTCAATTACATTTATTGCCATGCTTGAATAAATAGGATAATTGTGTATAGGATTACTGTGATGTTTGGTTTTCTTATAAAAAAAAGCTTTTTCGACATGTGGGATAACCTATTCCGGATAGTGATAATAAATCTAGGATATCTTGTCGTATTCGCTGTTTTACTCTATTTCCCTCTGCTATTCAAAAGTATTCCGATTCTCTTCTATTTTTCCATGATCATCGGAATAGTACTGGTATCCATTTATACAGGTTCAGCAAGTAGATTCACATCGGAGATTGCCGATTACGAAGCACCAGGGTTCAAAGAATTTCTTGATTACCTGAAAGAAACATACAGATCCAGTCTCATATTTGCCCTGCTCAACATTGTCTTAATATTTCTTCTTTCCATTGCATTTCCCACATACGGGAGAATGAAATCAATCTTTGGACCTGTGGCGTTTTCTTTTCTCTTCTGGCTTACAATCGTCTGGATTCTATCTATTCAGTATTTTTTTCCCATCCAGTCGAGATTGGACAAAAATTTCAAGAAAATAATGAAAAAGATGTTTCTTCTCTTTTTTGATAATTTCGCCTTTTCCATTGGCCTGTTCATTGGTTCTGTATTTATTCTGGCCATTTCAGCTTTCACTGCTTTCCTGTTACCCGGTATAGGTACTATTCTCCTTTGGCTCAATGTCGCTTTGAAACTTCGTTTGTACAAGTATGACTACTTGGAAGAACATCCGGACACAAAAAAGAGCGATATTCCTTGGGATGCACTTCTACTGGCCGACAGAGAAAAGGTTGGTAAACGAACGCTAAAGGGAATGATTTTTCCCTGGAAGGAATAACGGAATTTATTAATCATTTTTTAATAATCATTTTATATGAAGGCGTTTACCCACTTCCTCAGCTTCTACCTGAGAGGTAAAGACTTCCGAATACTTCAGGTACATACCTTCACTCTCCATTTGTTTCATCAGACGTGATAGTGCTTTATGGGAACCCAGTGGAGTTTTTGCAACGAATGCAAAACACCGTTTACCTGAAACCATCCCTGCTGAAGCTAAAAAGGTAGAGATTTTTTTGGGTATCTTTCCCCCAAATCCGGAAATTGCTTCCGTCCCAATTGCTATGTACTGGTAGATCGTCAGCCTTGTGTTCACATCATGGTCCCCGTCTATTATATCGACCTGATGACCCTGTGCTTCTATACCACGGGCCAGTGCCTTTGCCAGGTTTAATAGTCTTTCACGATTCTTCCCAGCGAAAAAGATAACCGCTGTCCTCATTTTCCTCTCCTGTTTCCTTTATGGCGGCAGTATCGTCAAGTAATTGCTCCAGAATACTTCTCACCCTGCTGATGCAAAAATACGCAGTTATTTCACCCCTCTTGCCTGCCAGATTTTCTACTTCTTCCCTTTTCAATTTCACTATAGCATACTTCATCGGTCTCTTTCTACTCTTAATGACTTGCATTTCAAGATATCCATTTTTTTCAGTCTTGAATTGAGGCATTCTATCATGCACCACCATATTTCTTATCCATCGTATCTGATGAGCCTGGTGCATTAGTCTTTCATCCTTTAGAAGTTTGTTTTCATATACTATCTGCATGAGATCGATAAGGTCCAGTGAAAGCAAATCTTCTCGGTTCTGAATCCAGATGCTCTCACCCTTTTTCTTGTAAAGAACAGGTCCACGGTCGGCAATGAAAGTACTCAACCTTAATACAAGCCCCTGCTCAAGCAATACACCCGCCATTGTACATGCAGTTTCGAAATATCCGAAATAGTAATTTTGATGGAGCTGAGCCAGCAGAAATCTAACCTTTCCGCTTCCGTTTCCATAGCCGATCCTAATAGGTTTATAGGCAAGATGCGCTCTTCTTACGGCCGCTTCAGTGAGCTTTTTATCGTTGAATCTCTTTTTCAGTGTTAGGAAATGTTTGTCTGGACAATCCATTCGTATTACCGTTAGTATAAGTACCATTATGTTTCAGCGTCAAGTACAAGCTGATAGTATGAATATTAAAGGTATTAAAGGCTCGTTATTTATTTTCCTGGCCATTTTCTTGACTTTCGCTCTCTTTTCGTGCGGAGATGATACAAAACCACTGAAAGAAGCGGATGCAGTCACAATAACAGAAGAGAATGTCGATAGAGGATTTTCACTGACAGGTGATTCGCATGGGAGGATCTATTCAACCTTTGTGAAAAAAACGAATCACTCACTGCTACTGTTTGACTACGATATAAACTCACCCTTTGATGTAAAGGAGATATTTACAGAAGAGATCGATACAATTGATATATCTCCTTCCATAAATCCGTTTATCAACTATCGAGCAGGAATTACTCTTGCAGATAGAATGTATATGCTTTATGCCGATCAACAGGATGAAGAGCACCTGGTTTTGAAGCTAGTATCAAAACAACCGGGGGACAATTTCTGGTCGGTACAAACCCTTGAACCTGTCGGAAAACCAGTAACTATCCTTAAAATTGCTGACTATCTGGTACCGGTCTGGAATACGAGTGAATTGTTTTTTGCGTTTCTAAGTAAGGGAAACACCATAGCTACTAAAAAAATTAAGGGGACATTCAGATTTGAGGGCAATATTAATAATCTGATTTCTGAAAATTTTTCGGCTTTTACCGGCTACGATACGATCAGCGGGAATCTCGTGTTTTTTTCATTTTCATTTTCGGATTCGAACATCCACGGAGATATACAGCAAGGTGCCGATGCAACATACAGTATAGGCAATCAAAGGATAAACTTGAAAGAAAAGATTCTTTTCAAAGGTGCGGGCCGAGTACATTATTCAACTCTGGATAAGGATAAAAACCTACTAATTGCCCTTTACAATGAAAAAAGGTCGGCTATAGAACTTTTGAAAGGAGAAAAAAATTCTTTAAAGCATGAAATAATCTCGGTTACTCCGACAAGAGAAACCAATTCAATATATATGTTCGACAGCAAGTCAGGTATCAACTTCATCTTCGATGAAATGACTCTGTCAAAAAAGAACAGAGTAGAATATCAGATTAATCTCCTGAAAGCTGAAAAGGTAGGCTACTCCAAGCAAACAATTTATGAAAGCAATTATCCTATAGAACGATTTAGTGTCGTTCTTTCAGGAAACACGATATATATCTTGTTGTTTGACAAAAAGTTGAAGTTACTGAAGGCCAAAGTTGATTATTCAATTTATGATTAGGATTTTCGAACCGAGGAAATTGTAAATAAAACTCTGTACCCATTTGATATCGGAAGATATCGTTTCTTCATCTATATTATTCTGTAATTTTCCTGCCATTTCGATAAGTCTCTCATAGGTCATGCTATCGATTACTTCTTTATCGAGCAGTTTCTTTGAAAGTTGTTCAATTTTCCAATCCTTCTCTATTCTTACCTTCTTGTATTCTAGAATCTTGCTCATAACTTCCAAAATTACCGCTTCCAGAACCCCCAGTGCTTTTTGAATTTCACCGTCTTGAATATAATCATAGCTCCTCGACAATAGAGAGTCGAATATATTCACACTGAGCATTAGATCCTTATGATAGAAGTACCCCTTTTCTATATCTTCTCTTGCTGCCTTCAAAATACCCAAATAAATTTGAGTTGCATTATAATAGTCAAATATCTTTAGGTTGGCGAACTTATCGTAGTGTGGACTTGAAGAACTGAAAGTGGATTTCAAAAGTGTAAGACAACTCGTTTTCCAGGATTCATACATCTCTGTCTTGATACTCTTCCTGTTTCCGGAGAAATACTGACGCTTTAGTTCCTTTCTGATCTCTTCGCCCTTTTCAATCAACTGGTCAAAAAGTTTTATAATGTTCTTTCTCTGGTCAATCATATCTTTACCCTTTCCTCGTATCTCTCCAAAATCTTGTTTATTTCAGACGAATCTTTCGAGGCAAGAACCTCACGGGAAAAATTCGTTTCTTCCAGGAGTATCGCCAATCTCTTCAATATAGAAAGGTGCTCTTCCGATTCTCTTTGTGAACTGACTATGAGAAAAACTATATTCACAGGTTTTCCATCGAGAGAATCATATTCGATTCCACTTCGAGAAATTCCAAGAATTCCAATAACACCATTGACGGCATCTGTTTTTCCATGTGGAATAGCAATCCCTTCTTTTATTCCAGTAGAAAACTTACTCTCTCTTTCAAGAATGGCGTTCAATATTTCTTTCCTGTTATCAATACCATACTTTGTGGATAGGATTTCTGCCAATTCTTTGAACAGTGCTTCTTTGTCTCTTGCCTTTAAATCCATTATTATTCTTTCCGAATTGAAGAGATCCTTCAACAACATCAAAAATCATTCCGTTCCGGCAGGTTGTTTTTTTTGATCTGTTACAGCGTTGTTATTTTCAGAAGAATTTGTTGCAGATTTTGATTCAGCACCACTCTTGCTTTCACTCGTTACATTAGTATTGCTGCCTTTTTCTTTCGTTCCTGCGGATTGTGTCTGTACCCACCAGTCGTTTTTCGACTCATTCAATGTTTCAACCCTCGCCTTTCCCACTACATTGCCAACTTCGGGAGTTCTGTTCATCCAGGCTAGCCCGAATGCCCCCAATAAAAATACCGTTGCAAGGACAGAGGTAATTCTGGTAAGCACATTGCCCGTTCGTGAACCGAAGGCTGAACCGCTTCCTCCTCCGAAGATACCGCCAAGTCCTTCTCCCTGATCATCCTGGATCAATACCATGAAGACAAGAAGGATTGAACTTATAACGAAAACAACGAGAATAAATATTCCTACAACACCCATAATAAAAAACCCCTCTGCTTTGATATTTGCTAAAGCTTATCATACCTGACAATGGGTATGAAAGTCTCAGCTTTCAAAGAAGCACCACCAACAAGGGCACCATCTATGTTATCCTTTGCCATGAGGTCCTTCACATTACCTGGTTTCACAGAACCTCCGTACTGGATGGTGATGTTCTCCGATAACTTCTTTGAATATTTTTTTTCTATTAATCCCCTAATGAATCCATGCATCTTATCTGCATCTTCCGGAGTTGCCGTTTTTCCCGTTCCGATAGCCCATACGGGTTCGTACGCTATTGTCAATCCGGATAGCTGCTTTTCCGCAATTCCTTCGATTCCCCTTATCAATTGGTTTTCTACCACATTTTCTGCGATTCCGCTCTCCCTTTCTGAAAGAGTCTCTCCTACACACAGGATCACTTCCAATCCCTTTGACAGAGCCAATTTCACCTTCCGGTTTATAAGATCGTCCGGTTCGTTGTAGATATGCCTTCTCTCGGAATGTCCAAGAATAACAACCGATACCCCGACATCTTTCAGCATTTTTACCGAAATCTCGCCGGTGTGTGCTCCCTCCTCCTCAGGACCCATGTTCTGCGCACCAAGGAGTATATTGCTATTGCTTTCCGCCAGAACCTCCTTTACTGTATTCAGCGCAGTAAATGGAGGAGCTATCATTATTTTTTTCTTCTCTTCCGTTAGTGCGGTGACAAGTTCTCTTGCAAGTTCCACAGCCTCACCAACGGTTTTGTGCATCTTCCAGTTTCCAGCTATAAATATTTTTCTCATCTTATTTTGACTCCAATACCTTTATTCCGGGTAGTTCTTTCCCTTCGAGAAATTCGAGGGATGCGCCGCCTCCAGTTGAAACGTGATCTATCTTATCAGCAAGGCCAAACTTTTTCACGGCAGCGACAGAATCACCACCACCGACTATTGTTGTTCCACTGCTGCTCGCAACCATCCGGGCTACCTCCAGGGTACCATTTGCAAAGTTGTCAAATTCAAATACTCCCAGGGGACCATTCCACACGATAGTTTTGGCTTTATCGATGTATTTCTTATACTCAGCAAGTGTTTTTTCACCCACATCCATTCCGATTTTGCCATCTGGAATATCAACTTCTTTTATGTATTCTGCTTCAGCATTTTCCGAAAATTCCGATGCGACAAGATGGTCCAGTGGAAGTAACAGCGTTACCCCTCTTTCCTTTGCCTTTTCAAGAAGGGTTTTTGCAGTTTCCAGATAATCCTCTTCGAGTAGAGATTTTCCAATTCTGTGACCTTGAACCTTTAGAAAGGTATATGACATTCCTCCCCCAATTATCAGGGAATCAACCTTTTCCAGCAATGATTCCAGCACCCCTATTTTTGTAGATACTTTTGCTCCTCCTATTATGGCAACGAATGGTTTTTCCGGGTGCTCAAGAACTCCGCCAAGAAATTTTATCTCTTTCTCCATAAGAAAGCCGGCAACAGCGGGGAGGTAGTGGGCAATTCCTTCCGTTGAGGCATGGGCTCTGTGTGCCGTACCAAAGGCATCATTTACAAAGATATCGGCAAGTGAAGCAAGTTCTTTCGCGAAGAGAGGATCATTTGCTTCCTCTTCTTTGTGGAACCTGAGGTTTTCAAGAAGAAGCACTGCTCCCTCCGAAAGTTGTCCGGCCAATTCCTTGACTTCATCCCCTACACAATCCGGCGCCATTGATACTCTTCGATCCAGAAGCTTTTCAAGATGCTTTGCCACCGGTTTCAGACTCAACTCGGGTTTTTTATTACCCTTTGGTCTTCCAAGATGACTCATCAATATCAGAGAGGTCCCCTTCTGATCAAGTATGTACTTTATCGTTGGTAGGGCTGCAACTATTCTGGTATCATCGGTAATTTTTCCTTCCTTAACGGGAACATTGAAATCTGCCCGCATAATTATTCTTTTATCCGTTAGGTCTATGTCCCTTACAGTTTTCTTTCTCATTATTTATCTCCTTGAAGAGGATACTATTACCACCCTTTGAAACCATTCTTCCTGCTAGGTATCACAAGTTTTCACAAGCAAGAAGAGCCGGTTTCAAGCCAAACAGTCGCTGCAAGCAAGTCTATAGAGCAGCTATCTTTTCCATCAAGTCCACTACCCTGTTGGAATAACCCCATTCATTGTCATACCATGACAAAACTTTCACAAAACCCTTTCCGATTTTCATTGTACTGAGAGAATCAAAAATCGATGAATGGGTGTTACCCTTTATATCGGCTGATACGATCGGTTCGTCACAATACTCGAGAACTCCTTTCATTCTTCCCTCTGATGCCTCTCTCATTGCTGCATTAATCTCATCAACGGACGGATCCTTAGCAAGCTTCACTGTTAGGTCGACGATTGAACCTGTAGGAGTCGGAACTCTCATTGCCAGTCCGTTCAATTTACCATCGAGCTCCGGAATGACAAGGCCAATGGCTTTTGCAGCACCTGTTGTTGTCGGAATCAAGGACAGTGCCGCTGCCCTAGCCCTGCGCAAATCCTTGTGAGGCAAATCGAGGAGTCTCTGGTCATTGGTATATGAATGAACCGTAGTCATCAATCCTTCTACTATTTCGAAGTTGTCATTCAAAACCTTGGAGATGGGAGCAAGACAATTCGTGGTACATGATGCATTGGAAACCACGAGATCTTCCGGTTTAAGCATCTCATCATTGACACCAATAACGATTGTTCTGTCTACCTTGTCCTTTGCGGGAACGGTAAGAATTACCTTTCTTGCACCTGCCTCTATATGCCATGCGGCTTGATCTCTCATTCTAAAAACGCCAGTAGATTCAATTGCCACATCCACTCCTAGTTCTTTCCAGGGGAGTTTCTTCGGGTCTCTCTCTGCAAGAACCTTTATGTGCTTGCCATTCACAACTATTCCGTCATCTTCTATCTTGATGGGATATTTGTATTTTCCAAATATCGAATCATACTTTAACAGGTGTGCCAGAGTTTTCGGATCCGTAATATCATTGATAGCTACGATATCCACATTATCTCTGTCAAAAGCTATCTTGAAGACATGCCTTCCGATTCTACCGAAACCATTAATAGCTACTTTCATCATTAATCCCCCTATCCTATTCTAAAGTGTTATTTAGTCAGAATATATGAAAATCCCGTGTATCTGTCAATGAATAGTGGCTTAATTAAGCACTTTCCATCATGAAAGGTAAAATAATCAAAGCCCCAATATCCTCTTCAGAAGACCTCTGTTTTCTAGTTTCGTTTCTTTATTATTCTCTTTTTTAACAGGAGCATATATAACTTCATCTCCTGTATTGATCAAATCGAAAAAGCTATTCCGGATAATCTGGCCTTCCGACACTCTCTCATCGATAGAAAGTACCTTTAACCTCCCAAGAATATCACCTTTATCGAATGTGAAAGAAATTGAATCTCCCGCTAATCCCAAACGGTTTTTCTTTATTATAATTAGGGTATCTCCCTTCTTCACACCATCCCATTTCCCTAAATCTATCAAGGCCCTGTCAAAGGTCTTCTTTATAATTGTACCATGAAGAGGCAGCTTTTCTTTCATTTTTTCTGTCAAGCGCATCACTGCGTCACGAATACGGTCATTTCCCGTTCTGTACTCGTTCAATCCCATAAGTCTCGTACCGGTTCTAGTGAGAAAGACATCAATACTGGTAAAAAAATCCCTCTCACCTTCCAAGTACTTTACCAGTAAAAAGTAATCGGTATTGTTTTTCCTTGCTCTTTTAAATGCTTCGTTAAAGTTTTCCACTACACCCCTGTCACTGATTTCAACGTTATCAAATCTTTCAAACCCCCTGTTGAAATACTCCAGATAATCATTGTCGAAAAAACGATGGCTCTTTATAGGATGATCTATATCTTTTGAAATAAGATAGGTTCCGAAAGTGAATTTTTTCCGCTCAATTCCGTACTGGTCTACTCCCCAAGAGTGAGAGAGACTTTCCTCTTCTATGCTCCTGTAGTTTTCTATTTCATCCTTTACAAGGGTATCCTTGATCTTAAGCTTTGTTATTATCTCCAATTCTTTGAGATACTTAATAGGATATCCGAGAATTTTATAGATGTGTGCAAAGGCCAACCTCGCGTCCTTCGAGGTAGGTTCCAATAAAAGAGCCCTTCTGTACTCTCTCTTTGCTCTGGCAAGATAATTCTTCTCTTCGAAAAGCTTTCCCCTTTCGAAATGATAACTGCTGAGACGTTTCCTCAAGTCATCCTTCTGATCAATTTTTTCAATGGCCATATTCTCCAGAGTAATCCGTGTTGCTTCATCATCGGGTGCCAATCTTAAGGCTGTCAGAAAACTATTCGCTGCTTTATCTACCTCATCCAACCTCATCAGAGAGATACCAAGAAGATACCAGCCAATGGAATTCCTTTTGTCTATCTCTATGACCTGTTTTGCCGCTTCGGCTGCTCTGCTGTAATTTTTCATTGATAGCAATACTTCCGCTTTCAATAGATATCCATCTTCATATTGAGGATTCAAAGAAACTGCTACATTAACATGTTGAAGGGCACTCTCATACTTTTTTTCCGCATATAGATATTCCGCTGCCGTAAGGTGGACCTTGGCATCTCCTGAATTATACTTTAGAGCCAGCTGTAAATACTTCCGAGAAAGATCCGCTTCTCCCATGTCTCTGTATATCAGCGCAAGCGAAAGCAAAGCTCTCGAACTTTTTGGTGCAACACGTAGGGTTTCCAGATATTTTTCTGCAGCAGCTCGCTTTTTCCCCTCTGCCAGATCAAGTTCCGCCAGACCGTATCTTGCATCACGATCGTTAGGACGAATCGAGAGGATTTCATTGAAAATCGTCCTTGCCCTGTCCAACTTGCCTAACCCGATTAAAATTCTTCCCTTTAGATTCATGAGATCCGTATCATTTTTGCGATACTTCTCTGCGACCTCAACATATCTAAGCGCCTCATCATACTCATTCAATAGGAAAAAAGATTCGGCAAGACCCTTTATCGGTTCATAGTAATTCGGATTAATTGCAAGTGCACTTCTGTATAATTCGATTGCAGAATCGAGATTTCCCTTCAGTTGAGCCTTCTGTCCTTTGGAAAAGTACTGTATCGCACTATCAGACCAGCCTGCTTCCGCCAGAAAGAAAACTGTGAATATGAGAAATAAGAAAATCTTTCTCTTACAATTCAATTTGACGTATCAATCCTCTCTGTTTATGATTAGTTTTATCGTCCCTATTTTATGTCCTTCCATCGTATTGATAATGAAATCTATATTTTTGAAACTGACTTTCTCATATTTTACCGGTATTTTCCCGAAAAGATCAAAAACAAATCCACCCAAAGTATCAAAATTCTCTTCTGGCAGTTCAATAGAAAGCTTGGAATTGAGATCTTCAATACTTATCCTTGCATCACATACATAAACATTATCACCTATTTTTACAATCTCTTCCGTTTCATTATCGAATTCATCCTGAATGTCACCCACTATCTCTTCTATAATGTCTTCCAGACAGACAATTCCGGAAGTACCGCCGTATTCATCCACCACTATTGCAATATGCACCTTTCTCTTTTTGAATTCCTTCAGCAAAGAATCTATTTTCTTGCTCTCGGGTACAAAGTATGGTGACCTTATGAGGTTTTCAAGTACAATATCACCATCACCTTCTATCAGGTATCTTAAAAGATCCTTTGCATAGAGAATGCCAACAACATTATCGATGGTTTCCTTATAAACAGGGACACGAGAATGTCCGCATTCCGCCATAGTCTTGAGTAATTCTTCTTTAGATATGTCAATTGGCAGAAATACAACATCTATCCTTGGCACCATTACTTCTTTGACAGATGTCTCAGAGAGTTTTACCACCCCCTTTATCATATCCTTCTCTTCGATGTCCAGTTTCTCTAGCTCGGCCTCTTCGTCATCGCCATTTCGCCCGAACACCTTTTTGAAAAAGCTCTTTCTCTCTTTCAAAACAGTTTTTCCTCCATTACATCTTTGAGTATTTTTTCTTGTTTTTTTATCATCGAACTTTCTTCACCTTCTGCATGATCGTATCCCAACAGGTGAAGTATTCCATGTATGATTACCCTTTTCAACTCGTTTTCATAATCTTCGTTCTCCATTTCTGCATTCTCCTTTACCCTCTCCAAGGATATGACTATATCACCAAGTGTTCTAATGCCTTGCGTAACTGCCGGTTCATCATCACCTTCAATTTGAGAAAAAGATAAAACATCCGTAGGAGTATCACTGCCCCTGTATTTCTTGTTCAATTCCCTTATCACAGCATCGTTACATAGCAACAAAGACACCTCGGAATTCTCGATTTTCAATTTTTCCATAACAATAAGAACAAGCGATTTCAGCTTATCGATCCAGGGCGGAGAGGTGATTCCTTCTGTTCTCGTTTCGACACTATTCAATTCTTAGCAATTTCTCCCATTTTTCTTACGAATATATTTATACCATCAAAATTCAAGCTCTATCCATCTCGGTTATCTTTGGATATTCAATTCTCGTATGAAAGTACCCGGCCAGAATTTGGACAAAACTCTTTTTTATTACATCGAGGTCCCTTAAAGTCAGATTGCTCTCATTCAACTCTCCGGAAGTAAATTTCTCCATTATAACATCCCATACTAACCTCTCGAGCTTGGCAACGCTCGGTTTTTTCAAAGTTCTGGATGCAGCTTCTACATGATCTGCAAGCATTACGACAGCCGCTTCCTTGCTTTTTGGCCTTTCGCCCGGGTAAGAGTAATCTTCCGGTAAAATCTTGGTATTCTTTTCTTCATCCTTTGCACGCTGATAAAAGTACTTGATAAGAGTCTTTCCATGATGTTGTGAGATAATATCAATAATCACCTTTGGCAATTTCAATTCCTTTGCCTTTTCTATTCCTATCTTGACATGGGATCGTATTACTGCTGCTGATAGGCTCGGTTTAAGCTCATCATGCTTATTGAAAGACCTTTGATTTTCAACGAAGTATTCCGCCTGATCTACCTTGCCTATATCATGGTAATACGCTCCGACCCTCGCAATTAACGGATCAGCTCCTATCTCCTTGCATGCATATTCGGCAAGATTTGCCACCATTACGGAATGATTGTAAGTTCCAGGTGCAAGCATTAGCATCCTCTTCAAAGGAGGAGCATTTACATCGGATAATTCCAACAACCTGAAACGGGTTGGCGCATTCGTTACCTGTTCAAGAATAGGAAGAAATCCAAGGCTCAATATTCCTGAAAAAAATCCATTCCCCAATCCCCACAGAACTGCAACGAGGAATTTATAAAAATCATAGTTCTTGATAAAACCGAAGGCAATTATAAAAAATGCATTGAAAGCTGCAATGTAAAGACCTGATTTTATCAGATCAATCCTCTTTTCCGTTTTTTGAACAGATGCCGTACCTGCAATACCGGAAAGGAATATGAAAAGTGCAGAATACATGTCCATTTTTTGTATCAGAAGAATAAGAAGAGCCATCACGATAGAGAGGATAATTCCGATATCACGTGATACGAGAATCGTAACCATAACGGTAAAAGTTGCAACCGGAATTGTCACTGCAAAGGGTAACCATTCCTGCAACCCATCGAATCTTGACAATACTACGGAAAGAAGAAGATAAACGAGAACGACTCCACTTATCAGGATAAGGTTATTCTTTTCAAGTTTATTTGTTTCGATCCTCTCACGAAACAAAAATACGACAAGCCAGAAAGTTATGATAAGGAGGAGGACAGAACCTATTATCCACATAAGATTGATCTGCAGCGAGTATTCGCCAAGAGCATCTATTTTAGCTTTCATGTCTTCATTTATCACGTCGCCCTTTCTCGCTATGACCTGGCCCTTCACGAGCTTTATGACTACCGGTTCTACCTCGCTCTCTATCTTTGTTTTCCGTTTCTCTGTTTCCTTTTTATTAAGAAAACAATCCTCCCTTGCAAAGTCAGATACAAGGTTGATAATCAAGAGTTTCTCTTCATTCTCGAAGGACTTTCCCTCAAGTTTTTTGGCAATCCAGTTGGGTAATTTCCCTATCGTTATTAAATTCTTCAATTCAAGCTCTTCCTTCTCAAATTTGCCATTCTTCCACCGCCATATTTCCACTGACTGGGAGTTGAAACTCTTTTTTGTCTCCTCGGTGATACTAACTATTCCCTCCGTAAGAGCTCGTTGAAGAAGCAACTCCGCACTATCCATTATCCTCTTTGCGTCTCTGTTTTGGAGTAATTTTTCTATAGTAACCTTGTCCACGATTCCGGGAATTTTAGCCTGGAAAGTCAAGAAAGTATTTTCCACGGTCGAATTATTTTTCAATGCCGATACAATCGTTTCTTTAAATACTGCAAAATCATCCATCACCTCTTTTGCGATTGAATCGTTAACCTGGAAAATAGGAACAATCAGCTTGACCTTCGCCTCTTTTTTTAGTTCCGTTGCAACCGTATCCTTGTATATGATATCCCGGTCAACTACTATATCCCTGTCTGCAACCATACCAACTTCGTACTGAAGCTTTCTATTGCTGGAAAAGATTCTTTCAAATTGAGAATTCAATAGTATGAGTATCAGAGATATGGCAAAAGTGGCGGCAAGTATCAATACGGAGGTATTTTTCCATTTTACGCTCAAATTCCTTAATAGAGCCTTTTCTGGCGGTGGTTTTTCTTTTCCCTCTTCTCTATTTTCCATTTGAATTTTCATATGCCTTTACTATTTTTCTGACCAGTTCATTCCGAACCACATCTGCTTCATTGAAAAAAACAAAACGTATCTCTTTGATATTTTTCAGAATAGAGATCACGTGTATCAGTCCTGAAACAACACTTTTAGGAAGATCTATCTGGGTTATATCTCCTGTAATGACCGCCTTGCTTCTCTCTCCCACTCTTGTGAGAAACATCTTCATCTGCTCTCGGGTTGTGTTTTGAGCCTCGTCAAGTATGATAAAGGAGTCAGATAATGTTCTTCCCCTCATGTATGCCAGGGGAATTATTTCAATTTTTCCCGTTTCTTCCAGTTTTTTAAGTAAATCGCCGGAAATCATCGCTTCCATGGCATCATACAGTGGGCGAAGGTACGGATTTATCTTGCTCTCGAAGTCTCCCGGTAGAAAACCCAGTCTCTCACCGGCTTCTACCACGGGTCGAGTTAAGACAAGCTTCTCAATAGAATGATTCATTAAATATTTCAATGCCTCTGCTATTGCGAGAAATGTCTTTCCCGTTCCTGCAGGCCCAATAGCAAATACCATATCATTTTCTTCGATTGATTTTATATACAAGGATTGGTTTATACTCCTCGGAAATATCTTTGATTTTCCATTCGGAATTATTACCACTCTTTTTTTCAAGTCTTCTATATCTCGGGTATTGCGATGATTAATCGAATCGTGCAGTGCCCTTATCAAATCCGCATCAGGATAATGTCCCAATTTTATATGATCGCTCAGTTGCCTTATCAATTCCTGGAAAACATCTATTTTTTCGGAATTATCGGTTTCCAGGAATATTTCATTTCCCCTGGTAAAAACCTTAACCCCAAGAACTTCTTCGAATATCCTTATATTGGAATCGTTTACTCCAAGAATCTCTTTAAGAAAGGACAAGTCATGCAGGATAATTGTTGATTTTTTTTCCATAGACCTCCATGAGATAATGTTATCTATAAGTTACACCCAAAGTCAACCCCGAATATGGATGCCCTCCTCATCTTCTCTTAAGTTGCTCTTTATGTTCGGGATGGCATTCCATTGTATATTTATCGATAATGACGGAGTCCATTGATACTGCTTGGAACCGTCAGGAAGGGTCTTCAGCTGGGGGCTGCCCACATACTCTAACGATACATCCCAATCATGGAGGTGGTGTACCACTCTTAATGATAGATTCTTTATCTTGAAGGAGGAAGCATACCTGTCTGCAACATTGAAAAAATTGAATGATCGCAACAAGTCATAGATTGGATTTACCGGTGCTACTCCTACTTTTTCTGCAAGAGACGGAAAGTATAGGTAAGTACGCCTGTTATAGGAAACCGATGAAAAGGATATTTCCATAAACTTGTATATGAAGAAATTGAATTTCATGTTGAAATTGAACTCATTGTTTGAAAACCTCTGTATGTCCATGAACCAGTAAGTACTAAGAGCAGGCTCGAAATATATACGGTCTCGCCAGAAAAAATACTTGTTTCCAGAGTTTGAATAATCAAAACGAATTACAGTTGGAAGAAACACTTCTGTGTCACTGATCTGATTCCCAATCGGATCAACTGGATACATGTACTGATAATTCAAAGAGGCCTTAACTCCCCACAGGTTTGTTTTCAAGGTAAGCACCTTGAATTGGTAGTCTGTGATATCGTACTGAGTGTTAATGGATAAGGATAAATCTTTCGTAAATGTCAGATTTTCATTTAGAATAATAGGTTGATACGTTATAACTCCATTTTCCAGCGAAAAAGATTCTTTCAAAGTGGTTTGTGTTATCCATGCAGAAATATCAATTGTTCCCGTAAAAAGCTGGTCCAGGGGAGGAAGTTGATAAGAGATGGACAATTTATACTTGTCACTGTTTCTAACCAGGCTCATGGTACCGGTAACGGAGTGATTCTGAAAAGTTTCGCCGTCCCATTTAGGAATTTCTCCGGCATAGATAGGATTTCCCCACTGATCAGAGTCAAGATAACTGTACTTGTAAAGCAGCATGTTCAGATTGTAAGTGATATTGGTTCCCTTGAGCGATTGATTGTCAAAGAATGGGGATAAGCTAAGTTTCAAGGCTTCCCTGAAATTGAGGTTTCTCTGCTTGTAGTCATTGAGAAGGAGATTTGCCCATTCACTGTCACTTATGCTATCTGAAAATCTATTCCTTACATTGTAGATTGCATTGAGATCAATGGATTGATTTAACGAGAACAAACCGCCAAAAATCCCCATATTTGTAAACAACTTTGTATAATCATTGACTGTCATCTTTGAATACAACAGAGAATAGTCAACTTCATCACCCGTTAGCCAATCCGAACTATCGAAAGTACTGACTACATCCAATCTCGGTTTGAGCTGGTAGCCAACATCGATATTCGATACCTTTACATATGCACTCAAGGAAACATCCTTCATTGGTTGTGGCTCTACCAGAGCCATTTTCACCTTTTTCTTTACTTCACTCACTTCCGGTTTGACAGGAATGTCTATCCTGAAACCCTTACCCTGATCTTTCACAGCCTTCCTAACCGAATTCCTCTTGTTCGGGGAAGGGGGTTTGGCACCTCTTCCTGAATTTTCTGCCAGATTACTCTTCCATTTGAAAATATCTCCGGTGACAGAGAGGGATAGCTGAGGTGTGGTCATGTTGGCCGGATAGTAGAATTTCCTCGAGGGATCAACCTCCAGAACCTTGTTATTTATGGAATCCTCTATTTCTCTGCTCTGGAAAAAATACTGGAAATTGATATATGGAATAGTGAATGAGGAAACGAAAGGTAGATCTGCCACACCTTTCAGATTACCCTGGCCCTTTAAAAACCAGGTAAGGTTATTCTTTGTCCCGACATTGGAAGTCGTTTGCGGCGTCAGGCCAAGAATGGAATCGAAATCCATTCCTTCCGATCTATTGTAAAAATCACTGGGGAAAAAGGGGTCAGAATAGCTTTCAAAGCTCCCTGATATGGAAAAATCGCCGAAACTGTGTTTCAAATTTGCAGACATTCCATATCGCAGCGGCAGATCAAGTCCGAAAATACTCGAATGATTCCAATATGAAACAGGATTGCCATTTTCATCGGGGAAAATCGGTGTATAAAAACCAGTAACCTCATCGAGGAAAATATCCCTCGAGTATGCAACACCGCCTTTGAAATCAATTCCTGAAGAGAACTTACCTTCCAGGCCCGAAAAGATTCCCAACTTGGAATATATATCGAAGAAAAGCTTTAAGTAGTCCTTGTTGATACTTTCCACCGTTTTCCCTGTTTTTCTAAGGAAGAGACCTCGTAATTCTTCTTCATAAGTTCCCTCATTGGAACCCTCTATCTTTAAGAGGGAAAATATATCACTCTTCTGTTCCTTTTGGCCAATGAGGTATGTTGTCGTCTGGATGTAATTTCCCTCTCTGCTTCTGTAGCCAAGTGAAGGATGAAAGAACAGCTTGTCTCCGGGATAGAAGAAGTACGGAATTATCATTATGGGTACTCTGCCTATGTAGAGTGTTGCATTTTGAACGGCCCATTCTCCCGGTGCGAGAATCCACAATTTCTTTGCCTGTATCCTGTAGTGCGGAGCCTGCTCCAGGTTACAGGAGGTGACACTTCCCTGTGACAGGGTAACAATGTCATTGGAACTTCTGGACATCTCCCTTCCTGAAAAAAAGAATGTTCCCTTTTTACCACCTAAATTTGTTTCCCTTTCCGTTTTGCCTTTAAAAAAGATACCCTCCCATGTGTCTATGTTAAAGTTGAGGGATTCTCCCCTGAATACCTCTTCTTTTGCCGGTTTTATTAGATGGTATTCGAGATTCCCGCTTGCAGTAAGGAGATTTTTGGTCTCATTGAGGGTTACAACATTTGCTTTTATGAGGTGGGTCACATTTTTTTCATTGTCAATCATCTTTACAACGACATCACCCCTAAGAGTCACATACTTTTCTTTGGCGATGTTCAAATCGAAGTACTCCGCCTCCTTTGCAGATTCAACCTCTATTATTCTCCCTCGCTTCTCTATGGTTTTTTCCGTTTCTATTTTGTAATAGGAAAGTAGCCTCCTCTGCAGTTCTTTTCTGCTTCCAGTTTCGGGAAGATTCAATCTCTTGCACCAGGCAATCAATTCATAATAACTTGCTGTCTCGATATCCTGGGAGAGGGTTTGCATGATGAGAGTTTTTTCACCCCCCTCTGCACCCCTCGCCATTCTGTTTATATTTTCCAATGGCATCGAATAGCCGTAATCGGATAAAACAAAAAGAGACATGAATATCAATGTAATTTGAAATCTTCGAGAAACCCTTTTGCTCCTCAAGTTACCGTAAAACCTTTCTTAAATATTTGCCCGTATAGGAATATTCACAGGTAGCAATCTCTTCCGGAGTTCCCGTCGCTACTATCTTACCGCCATTATCTCCCCCTTCGGGTCCAAGATCAATGATATGATCCGCCTGTTTGATTACATCAAGATTATGTTCAATCAGCACGACAGTATTGCCGCTGTTGACAAGGAGATGCAGCACCTCCATAAGTTTCTTGACATCTTCGAAGTGAAGCCCGGTTGTCGGCTCATCCATGATATAGAAGGTTTTTCCGGTGCTTCTCTTCGAAAGTTCCAGAGAAAGCTTTACCCGCTGCGCCTCTCCTCCGGAAAGTGTAAGAGCCGATTGTCCGAGTTTGATGTATCCCAGACCTACCGCATGCAGTGTTTTCAGCTTCCTCATGACAGGAGGAATATTCTTGAAAAAATCAAGCGCTTCATCTACGGTCATCTCCAGTACATCGTGTATATTCTTACCCCTGTACCTTATATCCAATGTTTCTCTGTTGTATCGCTTGCCTTTGCAAACATCACAGGTAATGTATACATCGGGAAGAAAATGCATCTCTATCCGTTTCGTGCCTGCACCTTGGCAGTTTTCACATCGACCCCCTCGTACGTTAAAGGAAAACCGGCCGGGCTTGTAACCCCGCGCCCTGGACTCAGGAAGGGATGCGAAGAGCTCCCTTATAGGAGTAAACAACCCCACATATGTTGCAGGATTAGACCTTGGGGTTCTGCCTATGGGACTCTGGTCGATGTTTATCACTTTATCGATCAATTGGTAACCCTCGATCGAGCGATACTTTCCCTCTATGAGATTTGTTTTTCCAACCCTATTAGCCAGGGCAGGATAAAGAATGTCGGAGAGGAGTGTGGATTTACCCGAACCGGAAACGCCTGTGATAACTATCAATTTACCCAGAGGGAAACGGACATCGATATTCTTTAAATTGTGTTCGCTTGCACCATACAGAACTATCTCTTTTCCATTTCCGGCCCTCCTCTCCCGTGGAATTTCAATCTTTTTCTTACCAGAAAGGTAGCTGCCGGTGATAGAATTTGGATTTTCAAGTATTTCCTGCAATGTGCCTGCCGCTGTGACCCTTCCTCCGTGTACACCGGCTCCCGGTCCCAGGTCCACAATATAATCAGCATTTCTAAGTGTCTGTTCGTCGTGTTCCACCACTATCAACGTGTTGCCTATGTCACGGAGATGTTTCAATGTTTCAAGCAACCTGCCATTGTCCCGCTGATGTAATCCTATCGTCGGTTCATCGAGAATGTACAATACTCCTACAAGAGAAGAACCTATCTGAGTAGCAAGACGAATTCTCTGTGCTTCACCACCCGAAAGAGTTGCAGCCTTCCTTTCCAGAGAGAGGTAGTCCAGTCCCACGCTGACCATAAAGGACAACCGAGCTCTTATCTCCTTCAAAATTTGGGTTGAAATCAACTTTTCGGTTTCACTGAGCGAGAGTTCATTGAAAAAATCGAGTGCATCCTTCACGGATAGCATTGTAACTTCATGGATGTTTTTTCCACCAACCGTTACTGCAAGGGCCTCGGGTTTCAATCTCTTTCCGTGACATACCGGACATTCACGATTCCGCATGAACTGTTCTAGCCACTCCTTCACACCCTCTGAATTCGTTTCCAGATAACGACGCTTGAGTTCATTCAATATTCCCCTGAAACGGGTCTGGTACTCATACTTACCATTTCTGTCCCTGCTGTAATGTCTGAAATGAATCGTGTCATTGGATCCGTAGAGAATCTCATTAAGGATTGGCTCTGGTAATTCTTCGAAGGGAGTATCGAGAGTAAAACCATAGTGACTTGCAATGGATTGAAAGAGATTCCTGTACCAGTTTGATCTTGGATTGTAGGGAACGATACCTCCTTCATTGAATGATAGAGACTTGTCTGGGATCACCAGCTCGGGATCGAATTCGAGAGTTTCACCAAGACCAGAACAGGAGGGGCAGGCTCCATAGGGACTGTTGAACGAGAATAGTCTCGGCTGCAATTCCGGTATACTGATACCACACACGGGACATGCGTTGGTCTGAGAAAAGAATCTCTCCTGCTCCCCATTGTTCTTCTTTTCCAGTACGATCAATTTTCCGCCTGCTATATCCAGTGCTGTTTCCACCGACTCTGCAAGCCTGTTTCTAATGTCCGGTTTCAGCATCAGTCGATCCACAACTATTTCAATCGAGTGTTTTTTCTGCTTTTCAAGCTCGATACTCTCCTCCAGATACAGTATCTCGCCATCTATCCGGACTCTTACAAAACCTGCTTTTCTCGCATCATCGATGATCTTCTGGTGTTCTCCTTTCTTTCCTCTGACCACAGGTGCAAGGATTAAAATCCTTTTCCCCTCCCCCAGTGCCATTATGGAATCGATTATCTGATCGACCGATTGCTCCTGAATCTCTCTGCCGCAGGATGGGCAATGGGCATGTCCTATTCTTGCAAAGAGGAGTCTTAAGTAGTCGTAGATTTCTGTTACCGTACCTACTGTAGAGCGAGGGTTCCTGTGTGTGCTTTTCTGTTCTATTGAAATAGCCGGGGAAAGGCCTTCAATATAATCAACATCGGGTTTGTCCAACCTTCCAAGAAATTGTCTTGCATAGGAAGAAAGCGATTCGACATACCTTCTCTGCCCTTCTGCAAATATAGTATCGAATGCCAGGGAAGACTTTCCTGAACCACTTATACCTGAAATTACAACGAATTTATCTCTTGGAAGTTCTATATCGATATTTTTTAGATTATGTTCCCTCGCCCCCTTTATTATTATCTTTTTCATCGTTTTTTGTTTCCTCTTTTTCCTCGCGCTTTTCTACCTGTCTAACAGAGGGAACACGTGCAACCTTCACAGGCCTCCTGTCCAGTGAAGCAACATAAAATACTATTGGCAGGAGAACAATTATAAAAAGAGAGACAATCACTATCTTTCCCTGTAGCAGAACACCTATCAGGAATTGGGGATCCATAAAACACCTGCCTAAAGCATATTAATCGGTATATCACCTCTTTTCAAGCTATCATTAAAATGTAACCAAAGATTCACAGCCGGACAATAGTCTTTCCGTAACCTCCTTCCTCGGGAAGGGCATAGTAATAACTTCTAACGGCATTGTTTTCCTTGAGATACTGATGTATTCCACTTCTTAGGGCACCGGTACCCTTACCATGTATAATGGAGAACTGTGAAATACCAGCAAGAATTGCACTGTCTATCTGTTTTTCAATGATTCCGATCGCCTCATCGAGACGCCTTCCCCTTACATCTATTTCCATAACGACTTTTCTGCTTCCCAGCTCACTCATGTAATTGATATCTACCACCATCTCCCCTTTCTCTTCAAGAACACTCAAATCTTCCTCTCTCACTGTAATTTTCATATTTTCGGTTTCTACGAGCCAGTTGCCATTCTTTTCCCTTCTCAAAACCTTGCCTCTCCTGCCAAGATTTCTCAGGAATACTGTATTTCCCTCTCTTATTTCAACCGTGGGAACTTCGGCCGAAGATTTTCTTAACTCGGATTCAAGCTTGCCGGTTAGCTTTTCCTCTCGAGAGATTCTCTCGCTTATCCTGTCCAGAATATTTCTGACGGACTTCATTCCCTCTCTCGTAATACCCTCCTCCTTCATCTTTCTTATTTCGTTTTCCACTTCCCTTCTCGTTTCATGCAGGAAATTCTTAAGTTCTCTCAGGCCTTCCTTCTGAAGAATAAGTTTCTCCTGTTTCAATTTGAGGTTTTTCAAGTCCGTTCTCCGTTTTATCTCGAGTAACTCCTTTTCCTTTTCAATTTGCTCTTTCTCCTTTCGTTTGAGCCTTCTCTGCCTGTCAGAAAGATTCTTTATCAAAGTCGATATGTCACTTCTCTCTTCGTCTATATACTTCCGTGCCGTAGCAATTACACTCTCAGGTAGGCCGTTTCGCCTGGCAATTTCCAGAGCATGGCTCTCTCCGGGAATACCTATCTCTATATGAAAGGTCGGTTCCAGGGTCTCTTCATCAAAATCCATCGATGCATTCTCAGCCCCTTCCTTGGAATAACCATAGTTTTTCAGGATACCATGGTGGGTCGTCGCAATTACGAGGCATTTTTTTTCATAAAAGTAATCGAGCAGGGCCATCGCTATTGCCACACCCTCCTCCGGATCTGTCCCCGCACCAAGTTCATCGAGGAGTACCAGGGAATTACCGGTACTCTTTTCGATAATTCCAGCAATATTCCTTATATGGGAAGAAAAAGTCGAAAGAGATTGTTCTATGGATTGTTCATCACCAATATCACTGAGTATTTCATCGAAAACACCAATTCTTGACCCTTCTTCAGCAGGAATCTCCATGCCGAACTGGTTCATAAGTGCCAGTAACCCCACCGTTTTAAGTGTGACTGTTTTGCCCCCCGTGTTTGGACCGGTAATTATAAGCATGCGATAATCCGTGCCTATTTCCAGTGAAATCGGTACCGCTCTTTCTCCCAGCAAAGGATGCCTTGCTGATTTAAGTTCAACGATACCATCCTGGAATATTGCCCTGTTACATCGATGGATTATCGCATAGCGCGCTTTTGCCATGAGAGAATCAATAAACCCTACTTTCTCCCGCAAGATTTCGAGTGTTTCCTTCTCATTTCTCAACTCATCGGTCAATCTCGTAAGAATCTTTCGCAGTTCCCTTTCGTACCTTCCCCTTTCCTCTATAACCCTGTTGTTTTTTTCTACCAGGTCTACAGGTTCAAAAAAAATCGTCGAACCGCTCGAGGAAACCTCGTGCGCTACACCTTTTATCCTTCCCTTGAAGTTGGCTTTAAGAGGAAGAACTATACGTCCGTCTCTCAAAGTAGGGGTATTGCTCTGCCAGAAAAGCCTGTAATCTTCATTCCTGATATACGAACTTGCCAATCCTTCCGCATCATTCTGGGCTTTTCTTAAACTTGATATAATTTTTTTCAATTCTGGAATATTCTTCTCCCTTATTTCGCCTCTCTTATCTACAATTCTGAATATTTTCTTTTCAATATACCGGGTTTCGGGGATTGATAGCGCTTGAAAAACCAGATTTTCATCCTGGCTCGATTTCTTCAGGAAATTCCTCAAATTTCTTGCCGAAAGGCAATAGATACCTATTTCAGCAATTTCCTCCCGTTCCAGGGCAGGAACATGTTTTTTTAATTTCTTCAGAGAAGATTCAATATCAGGAAATGATAACCATGGACAGTGGAAACCACTCTCCAGAGCTTCTCGCATCGCAACGGCAAGCGACAGGTTGAACTCAAGTTCTTCTCTATTGCTAAAAAATGCCTGTTTTCTTATATTCCTAATGCCGTCGATACCGATACAGAGAGAGGTCAATTCTTCTATAATCTTTGAAAATTCAAGTATTCTTACGGAATGCTCATCCATGGTAGTATCTCTTCTCGTGCTTCAATTGATTGTAGATTCTCAGATAACTCTCATATCTTTCACGGTCTATTTCCCCTCGTGCCACCGCCTCTTTTACAGCACACCCTGGTTCTGCAAGATGTCGACATGAGGGGTACCTGCAACTCTCCCTGTAAACATTGAAATCAGGGAAGTAGAGATGCAGATCCATAGGCTCTACACCGTATATATCCAACTCTCTTATTCCCGGAGTATCTATTATCTGTGTTTTTTCATCGATTTGATATAATCTTGCAAAGTTTGTCGTGTGAGAACCTCTGTTGTACTTCGGTGAAACCTTCCCGGTAGGCAAGTCAAGTTCTGGATCTATTGCATTCAAAATGGAAGTCTTTCCCACACCGGATTGGCCAATAAAAACAGAAACTTTCCCTTTCATCATTCCGGTTACCTGTTCCATGCCTTCTCCCCTTACAGCCGAAGTAAATAATACAGGAATTCCAAGTTCCCTGTAGCTCTTTGCCCTCTTCTGCACTTCATCCTTCAGACCAAGATCGATCTTATTAATAACAATAACCGGTCTTGCAGAGCCAACTGTGGCACATATCAACAAACGATCGATAAAACGGGATTTAAAGGGAGGCGAGACTACGGACACCACTATAAAGAGGAGGTCGATATTAGCTGCCAGAATCTGTGGTGCACGCCTCTTTTTATTCCATCTCATTATGAAGCTTTTTCTCTCCAGAACGGATTCTATCCATCCTCTGTCCCTGGTATGCGTATCGGGTAGGAAATACACGTAGTCTCCTGCTGCAATCGGATTGTAGAATCTCTGCTCTGCCTTTAGTATTTTCCCCTTTATCCTGCAGAGCCAGTCTCTGTCATCAGCCCTCACCGTATAAATATTGTTTATACCGGTTACCACGAGACCCTTGATAGATTCTTTCATAATCTCTCTATGCTTCCACGGAATTCAAGTTGGTATTTTCCGGCAAAGAGAACATAATTCTCTTTGCCATTGTCGTCACCCGTTATATAGAATCTGTCTGTACAGTTCTTATTAACATCTTTTCCGGAAATAAGTAGCCCATTTTCTTTGAGTACACGAACGATCTGGTTACTCACACCATCTCGTGAGTCAACGATTCTCATGCCATTGAAAACCTCCTCCAGCATATCAGATATCACGGTGAAATGGGTACAACCAAGAACGACAGTTTCTACATTTTTTCGACTCAATTCACTTGAGATTTTTTGCAGGGTCTTCTGCCATTGTTCTCTGCTCATTGCGAAGTACTGATATTCAACGAGCTTAACAAGCTTACTTTCCGGGCATTTCAATATTTCTTTATCAGACGCAAAAGAATCTATGAGATTCTGAAGATACTCCTCTTCTATTGTTCTCTTTGTCGCCAGAACTGCGATCATACCGTTACTGTTACCCCTTGCCGCAGGTTTTATTGCTGGCACAACACCAACAAATGGTATCTTGAATTCTCTTCTTAGCTCAGATAGGGAAACAACCGAGGCTGTATTACACGCTATTACTATCAATTTTGGTTGTTCTTTTTTCAAGAGCAGCTCTATCCCTTTGAAGACTGCTCTTCTTATCTCAATAGGTTTCTTTTCTCCATAGGGAAAATTTTTGACATCGGCAAGATAGACAAATCGTTCATCGGGTAATTTCTTCCTTGTAATTTCCAAATAGGGAAGTCCTCCCACTCCCGAGTCAAAAAATGCAAGGGGTTTTCTTTTGCAAATTTCCATCGATGCAGTCCTCGTTTACTCCAATAGGATTAACTATTCACCACAAGTAATAATACAAATAACAATATACGATTGATTCCTCTATCATTCAATTACCTGACATTCTTATCTCAATGAAGCGACAAAGATTGCAAAGTCGCTCGGTATTGATGGATACTTCTTGTTATTAGAGCCTCGCTGCTGTATTATTCAATGTATGTTTCAGGTGACTCAATGCCAAAAAAAAGAATGCAAGCTACCGGCACTTTCTTTTTCCGAATACTGTTTCAATCATATTCCCGATAGGGAAGAATATCTCGAAAGGGCATATGAGATCTTCAAGAAGGAGTCTAAACTTAAAAACCTTTCGATGCCAGGTATTGAATTGAACGACCTTGACTTGAGCGGAAAAGAGTTTTTTGAATGCAATTTCTCCGGTGTCAAGTTAAACAATATAGTATTTGATCACAGTAAAATGAAGATGGTATTTCTCGACTTTTCCAACATCGAGAACTGTAGTTTCAGAGAAACGGATTTGCGATGTACAGTCTTTGCGGGATCCGTTATAAAAAACTGTACATTTGAAGAATCCGACATCCTGAGATGTAATTTTAACGGGTTCGAATGTTTGAATACTTCTTTCAACGATTCCGATCTTTATGCGTGTCGAATCATCAATGCAAATTTGAATAATGTAACCTTCTTGGATTGCAACTTGAAGGGTGTACACTTCGAAAGGACAAGAATAATCAGGGTAAACATGAAATATTCCAATGTAGAAGAAGCTTTTTTCGACGGATTCAAATACGATACTCCAGAAGGGACGGTGGGAATCTGATTATGAAATTCTTCACACATTTTTCCGTCATAGGATTTTCCAATTCCTTTATCATTGGTCGTGACGAAGGAGGTGATGCAATTCTCATCGATCCCGGTATCTTTGATGCCAAGATACTCGAATTGATAGAAAACAACGGCTTATACATAAGATACATCCTAGTAACTCACAACCATCATGCCCATGTCAATGGAATAAAGACTATAATGAAAATATACGACGCTCAGATTTACTCTTACAGGAACAGGATAATGGATACATTATCTCATGAAGTGAGAGAAGGTGATAAATTGGTATTGAATGATTTCGAATTCACTATTTTAGAAACGCCCGGCCATTCTGCAGATTCCATTTCATTTTTACTGGGTGATTATCTTTTTACCGGCGATACCTTGAGTGCGGGAATGATAGGCACTGTTATGGATGGCTACTCGAGAGGGCTCCTTTTGAATTCGATACGAGAAAAAATACTTACATTGGATGACAATGTATTTATATTTCCCGGTCACGGACCTCCCTCCAGGGTGGGAATAGAGAGGAAACTCAACCCCTATATCAAAGAGAAACTTTGATATCGTGGAGATTTTTTAAGATACTCTTTATCCGATTCGGGATCGGTGCCCTGAATGTCACAGGCTCATCACAGCCTGGGATTTTTATCTTCAATTTATACGCATGCAACATCAGAGATGCATCCGGGAAAAATGTATCCTTTTTTCCATATACAGGGTCTCCGAGTATCGGTGTCCCCAGATGCTTCATGTGAACTCGAAGCTGGTGGGTTCTTCCCGTTTTTGGATAAAGTGCTATAAGAGAATAATTTCCATAGACACTCAAGATTTTGTAAAATGTCTTTGCCAGTTTCCCGGACCCATAAGTACAGTGAAATTTTTTCCTGTCAGTCGTATCACGCGCTATGTATGTTTCAATTGTCCCCCTGTCCTGTTCCGGTACACCCATGGTTATTGCAACGTATTCTTTACCCACGGTTCTTGCTTTGAACTGTGAAGCGAGATACTCCTGCGTTTTCGAATTCTTGGCAACTATCAAAACACCGGAAGTATCCTTGTCAAGTCTATGAACGATGCCTGTTCTGAAATTCCCCGCAGCTCTGCCCAGATAGTACAACAAGCCGTTTACAATTGTACCGCTATAGTTTCCTGCAGCGGGATGTACAACAACCCCCTGTTCCTTGTCGAGAACGAGTACATTTTCATCCTCATAGAGAATTGAAAGGTTCATCTCTTCCGGTTTCAATTCTATATGATTCGGTGCAAACTCCCTAAAGACAACTTCGATGATATCGCCCGTTTTAACGTGCTTACCCAATTTTGCCTTTTTCCCATTGAGCTTGACTATTTCGATTTTTTCCTTCAACTGACTTCTCGAGTGAGAAATAAGTCTCTCTGTGAGATAGACATCCAATCGTTTACCCGAATCTTCTGATTCTATCGTGAATACTTCAGTCATTTCTTTGAATTTTTCCAAGGAAAAAATCGACCGTAGCAATGACGGCTGAAATGGACAGAGCTCCGATTATGACACCTATGTTTTCCTCGGTAGAATAGGGAATGCTATTATAACCGGCAAATGGCCAGGGACTGTAAGACGAATCAAAATTGTGTGAAACATACCTGTACATATCATAGCTTTCAAGTGAAAAGAAAAGTGTGAACGGGACCGAGCCAAAAAAAATTATCTCTGCCCTCCGCAGATCACGAGCCCACTGAGGAAACTCTTCTTTTTGATACGGTTCAGGACTTGTTTCATCCCCTCTTACCTTTTCTTCGCCAAAAGATGCCAGAGCAGGCAAAAGAGCAAACAGTATTAGTATCATGATATTGGATTTCGATACCGTATCGATCCTCCTTTATGCTGTTCTACTGTCGTTTGCCGAAAATTGCCGTACCTATTCTAATAAGATTGGAACCTTCCTCCACTGCAATCGGATAATCTCCGGACATCCCCATGGATAGTATGTCAAATTCCAGTTCTCTGTACCTTTCTCTTGTCCTTTCGTATAGGTTTTTTAAGCTCCTGAAAGATTCCCTGATCCTCTTTTTATCATCTGTAAGAGGGCCCACAGTCATCAAACCTCGTATCTTCAGATTTTTCAGATCCATGACCCTTTCCAAACAGGCAAAATAGTCGTCTTCATTTCGGAAGCCATGTTTCGAATCTTCACCGGAGGTATTGATTTCGAAAAGAATATCCATCGTTCTTCCGATGCTTTCACATTTCCTGTTCAATGCCTCGGCAGTTTCAAATTTGTCGATAGACTGGACACAGTTAAATATCCTCGCGACCGTTCTCGCTTTATTTCGCTGTAAGTGTCCTATTAGGTGCAATTCAACGGGATGTTTCAAAAGTATATACTTTTCAAATGCCTCATTTACCCTGTTTTCCCCGAAGAGCCCTATCCCTGCATCCACAGCCATTTTCACGTAGTCGAGGGGGAAAGTCTTTGTTACCGCCATTACTCTGATTTCATTGACATTTCTTCCCGCCCTGCCCGCTGCTTCTGCCACCTTTTCCCTTATGATTGAAAGATTCTTCCCTATTGTTTCCGTGCTTACCTTGTCGGACATGGAAACTCACCATCTAAAGTTGAGAATCGGGGGATAGGCCTTTCTGATGGCAAGGGTAAGGGGTATGCCGCCTGCAATTCCTGCAACATTCTGAATAATATTGCCCGGCAGTTCTGCGAGTGCTGCACCCAGGCCTACCATGAAGGCTTCAGCCAAAAGATAAACTCCTGCCATTACAATAGTCCCGGACATAAAGGCAAGAACCAACCCGATAAAATCTAGCCTCTTACCCTTATCAATCGCTATCTCATCCTTTTTTCTTATCAACAACCCCCTCACAATAAGTCCTATTACGAACCCCTGGAAACCATGAGCAATAAAGGTTATCGGAGCATACTGCGCATAACCTCCAATTATATCTGCAAGTGCCGTTCCCAATCCACCGGCAATGAGTGCTGTCAATGGTCCGAAAGTTAATGCAGAAAAGTATATGGCAACATCACCGAGATTTATGTATCCCCTCGTTGGGGCGACAGGAATACGTACTGCAAGTGTAAAAACAGCTGTAATTGCCGTAAGAATGGTAATTGTTGAAACCTTGAACGCTAAACTCGTTTCTATACCTCTCTCCTCCATACCTCACTCCTCTGTTTCTTGTGACTCAAATATAATACTTTTTCATATTCAAGGTAAATATACTTTGAAACGAGATTGGGCTTTGGCCATAAAAACATCAGGTTTTTTAATCGATCATTCAGAAGACAACTATGGGGATAATAAGGAATGCTGACAGTATTACACCCAATAATGAATCAAGCAGGAATTTCTTTCCCGTTTCCAGTTTCAACAGGCTTGTTCTCCTCTCCCCCCTTCCGAAACCCCTCATCTCCAGAGCCATCGCCAAGGTTGGAATACGTTTCACGGCATACACTACAAGTGCCACGAGAACGGGTATCATACCTTTCAATCTCTTTCCGGAAAACCGATCAAGTATATTATTCCTCCTCTTACTGCTCTCCATGGAGGGAACTCTGAGCCTGTGAGCATCCATTATTTCTCCGTAGGCTCGTATCAATCCCGGAATGTACTGCAGTGAAATCGTTATGGTAAGAGAAATACGGAATGGCAGGCCGAACCATTGAAAGGCCAGGAGAACATCGTTCGCTTCGGTAGTTTTGTAAAACAGAAAAACACTGAAAGTTATTCCGCTTAAGCGCAGAACATACCTTATCGCATCACTCAAACCACCTGAAGTCACCCTTAGGAACCTACCCAAGCCGAATATCATTCTTCCGCTCCTATTGAAAATCGGAGTGAGCAGAAGGATCAGTATCAATATGGGCAGAATACCGAGAAAAGGAGTCTTTATCGAGGGAAACCCATATAGAATGACAATCGTGATGAGTAGTAAACCGAAATAACCCCCAAGGATAGCAAGGTTCAACCTCATAAAGAACAGTAATATCATTTCAAATAGAAGAACGAGCTCGACCCTTGCGTCGATTACACTTTTCAAAGTATATCCTCCATGAGACTACCTATTTCTGATTTTCCCTCATAAACCTTCGTTATCCCTCCGGCTTCCATGTAGAAAACCTTCTCAGAAACAGCCGATGCAAAATGTATATCGTGCGTTATCAAAATTATTCCCATACCTTTACCTTTGAAAAGCTTCAATATCTCGACCAGTTCGTCCATTGAGAGACCTGAATCCACCTCATCCATGATGATGATTCTTCTGTCCAACAGATAGTACACGGCAGCTTGCAGCCTCCTTTTGGTTCCGTATCCCATGATAGTGGGTGGTGTTTCCGGTGGTGGGAGTCGAAATAGCTCTATTGCCCTGCCGATTGAATCATTAATTTCTTCTTCTGATTTATTCATCAGTTTCAAACCCAAAGACAATTCGTCAGCTATAGTTGGAAGGAATATCTGGAAATCAGGGTTCTGGAACAGGTAACCGGAAGTTCTGTTAAGGATCTCCCTTCCCCCGACGAAATCTTTTCCCTCGTCACTAAAAATCCGTATTTCACCCTCTTCCGGCTCCAGCAACCCGCATATTATTTTTGCAAGTGTTGTCTTCCCGGAGCCGTTCCTTCCTACAAGTGAGACCACTTCCCCCCGGAAAATTGTAAAGCGGGAAACTGCCAGTTCAAAATCCTCTTTCGACGATTCGTTTCTTTCATCCTTTCCGTATCTGAAAACAATGTCTCTCATTTCCAGCACTCTCTTCTTCTCTGCAGGTACGGAAACATTGGTACCGGTAGATTTTTCCAGATTTGAAAGGATTATTCCCTCCTCTTCGAGAACATCTTTGAAATCTTTAGCGGAGTTTCCACAAAAATGAATCTTTCCTCCTTTAAGCAGGTAAAAACTACCGCAAATTTCTCCGTATATTTCCATCCATTTCGATGCAAGTACTATTACACTCCTATGGTATGACCTTATTATTTTTGCAAGCCTCTTCCTGAACCACGGGTCCAGCTCCTCGAAAATCTCGTCCAGAATCCATAGTTCAGGATTTACCGCGATCAACACCGCTATTAGAAGACGCTTCTTTTCCCCTCCCGAGAGGGAAGAAGGAGTTCTTTCCCGAAAATCCCTCAATCCGACCTGCTCCAGTGCCTCTTCTACCCTCTGCAATATGGTTTCTCTCTCCGTACCGATCGATTCAAGTGGAAAAGCAACTTCCGTATCACACCTCGCGGTGAGAAGCTGCTCCTCCGGATTCTGAAAGGTAAGACCAATGAGTTCTATGAGTTCCTGAGGCTTTGAATGCAGAACCTCCCGTTTGTCAACAAAAACCTCTCCCCCTATACTACCCCCGGAAAAGCGCGGCAACAATCCCGCTACTATCCTTGATAGGCTCGTCTTTCCGGAATCCGGTCTACCGACAACCAGTGATACCGATCCCCTCTCCACACTCATGTTCAATGAATCGAGAAGCAACGGAGAGGTATAACCCGGGTAATCGGGGTACTTGAAACTCAAGTCTTTGATTTCGAGAATATAATCATTTTCCATCGGATACTCTTCAACTTTATACCACGGCATATGCTGGCTGTTCAATCATATGACCCTTGTCTTCGGACAGTGAGCTCAAGGTTCCTACCAATTCCAGGTTCTCTATATTGATACTTACCGCCCCCATATCCCATTCTACCTTCCCTGTTACGAGGTAAATTCCGTCCGGTTCCAGCAGTCTGTAGAACCGTCTGAAAGCGGATGGAAAGAGAACCGTTTCGTAAACCGAGGAGGTATCCTCGAAACTCAGAAAGAGCATTCTTTCCCTGTTCTTCGTAAGCACCTCTTTCCCCGTTACGAGCATTCCGGCCAGCGTGATTCTCTTTCCGATGAACCGTGGTATTTCCCGTGAAGATATCAATGGGCCGGATGTTTGCCTTTCTGCCATTTTCCTTATCTTTTCATAGAAAATCTCTATGGGATACCTGTCGATTATCACGCCAAGGCTTTCATACTGGTGAAGAAGCCTTGAAAGTTCCGTGTAATCGCCTACGCTATGCGGAATCTCAGGCTCTACGAAGCAACCGCGGAAATGCAGAGTGTGGTAGTACTTCCAGAAAATCTCCGGACGTGTATATCCCGCCGCAAGCAAGTCCAGCGCTCCGGACTTTATGAGTACTCTCATCTCGGGAATGCCCGGTTCCATCCGCAGTATGAAATCCTCGAGGTTCCTGAAAAGGCCGCCTCTTTTTCTCTCCTCAAGGAGTTTCACCACGAACTCATACCTGAGATTTTTGAGCTGAAAGAGGCCTATCCTCATCGCTCTCCCCCTTTTGCCTGTTCCGGGGGCCATAGACTTTCCACGGTGTATTACCGGTAACTCCTCGATAGAATACAAAGCCTCGCTTCCGTTTACATCGGGGGGAAGAATTTCGAAACCCATCCTCCTGCATTCGTCGATGTAGGTTTGCCGTGTGTAGAAACCTCCACCGTTGTTTATCACTGATACTATGAATTCCAGGGGATAGAAACGTTTCAGATAGGCCAGCTTGTAGGAGACCATGGCATAGGAGGCACTGTGAGCCTTACAGAAGGAATAACCGTCGAAGGAGAGTATCATAGCCCAGACCTCCTCCAGTACCTTCGCTGCCACGCCGCGGGAGAGTCCCCGTTCAAAGAAGAGCTTACGGTATGAATTGAGTTTCGTAATCCTGTCTTTCTTGCTGATCACCTTCCTAAGCATATCCGCCTCTTCCGGTGAAAAACCTGCCAGATCTATAGCTATCCTCGAGACATCCTCCTGATAGACCATTATCCCGTAGGTTTCCCTTAAGGTCTCCTCCACGAGAGGATGAAGCGGCCTGTAAGGTTTGCCATGAAGGCGTTCCACAAAGGCCCTTACGTACCTGTTGGCGGCAGGCCTTATTATGGAGCTTGCTATAATGAGATTCTCGAAATTTCCCCGCTTCATCTTTTTAAGGAGCTGACGGGTTGCCGGTGATTCCACATAGAAAATGCCTATCGTGTTTCCGCTGGCTATCAACTCTGCCGTTTCCCTGTTCC